>Ga0307514_10000141_pt1 | contig 206709 bp, 201 predicted proteins | sample 16_EM_MG_FD_203088 | JGI IMG/M metagenome (GOLD analysis project Ga0307514, IMG submission 203088) | Populus trichocarpa ectomycorrhiza microbial communities from riparian zone in the Pacific Northwest, United States - 16_EM | ecosystem: Host-associated > Plants > Roots > Unclassified... | reverse complement strand
ATTGGGCTCCGGCTTTGGCAGTCGGCATTGGGTTTTCCTTCTCTCTCTTTCATATATAAGTCCATAGTTTTCCTTCTCTTTGGATAGACAGACAATTCATCTTCTCCATCATCTTCTCGTGTCAACAATTTGAAGCAACAATATCTACCCTTGACCTCCAAGTGATTGGGTCACCATTTCGGGGGTGAGGTACCGTCGTTTGTTGGTTTTGCTTTGGCGAACGGCGAGACGATAAAATACTGTCTCGAGTACCTCTAGCGAAGATGATAAATGACTCGAAGCTTTGGTCGCTTACTGTATGGCTTGTGGTATGTTAGCTCCATATTGCTTCTATCTCAGCTTTCTGTTCGGGCTTCTCTAACCTTTTTTGGAGCCAGAGAAGATGAGTTTTTGGCAGTCCGCTCTTCGATGGCCCATGCGATGTCGCCTGTTCAATATAAACTGTCTCAGGACAATTGGTTACTGATGTTGCACTGTACGAGGACTTAGGCTCAATCTTCGAAGTAGTTTTGATTGCCGGTTCTAGTCCTTTTACTCTCTCGTCTCCTTGATGACCGGCAGTGCCATTCCTCCCTGCCATCAGTGGCTTCTCTCTGACAACCCATTTCTCTTCAGTTGTGCTCTTCTCAATAATTGCAGAACAAATGATCATCCCAGTCACCAATATAATAGTCCCCGCTGCCATCAACGGATATGCATAACCTTGTATCGGGCGATTGTTTTTCGGGAATTTCTGGTTCCACGGAGGGTAGTAAACCGCTAGACCAGTGAATGCCAACACGCCAAACTGCAATACGATGCCACAGGCCGCTACAATGGAAAGATCCTCAGTTTTACTGCCACTCCGAAGGTTTAGTGATATATTAGGTGCTTCTTTGGAAGATGTAGCTAGTTTGCTGGAGGTACGAGTATGGCCAGGAGACGGAAACCCCACTCCCGATGCTACCGCTCGCATTGGTGTGTTTGGTGGTGGTGGGATTGTCATTGTTATGCCGGAGAATGGTGTGTTCGGAGAGGGCGCGGTTGAGATTGGAGTGCCGAAAAATGGTGCTTTTGCCGGTGGCAGTATATCAGACAATGGTGTGTTCGAGACGTCCAGATTTGAAGGTGAATTTTCTTCGTCCATGTTACCATGGGTTAAGGTGTGTTGCCTGAGACGTAGCGTAGTAAATAATGTTGTAAGAGCTTCTAAAAACTTCACAATAAGCCTAGGCTTACCACAGAGGGAAGGTGCTCAATTTGCCTTTAACTGCGGTAACGGTGGTAGCTGTTGACCTAGGAAGACATTTCAATCCCGACACCAGGGAGTCTTCGCAAGCTAGAATTCACTAGGGTAAGTCAAGTACGCATCCAATTAGAGTTGGCTAAATCCATCTTACGCTGCCAATTTAAAAATCCCTCCTGCTCAGCGGCCGCCACTGAATATATCCCAAACGTCTCCCCGTCCTCACAGTCATCGAGGAATACTAGCTGTTGAATCTTCGGTCTACCTACCATCCTTACGACGGCTTCGCCATTCCACAACTCGCAGACCTCGTGGGAAGTAGAAGACATCAGTTCAACTTCGGGAGCTGCACGGTTTTCTCTGGCGCGTCCAATAACCGCCCTTAACCACGGCGGGCCGCCGACTCTGATGGCTCCCACGATCGCTGTGATTATCCCCAACGGCGCCATGGCGAATATGACATGATCAAGCCAACCCACTGTTTGGTGAATGAAGTTAGTGAGCTACCTCATACTTATGTACAAACTCATAAGTTCCGAATTGATCCCCAGGATGAATTCTAGCGACGCTTACTCGATTCACTCATGAACTGTTTTGCAAATTGTTCCCCAAAAAGCGCAAGTAGTCTAAGCGAGTTATCAGCAACATATATGCACTAGACAAGACTGGGCGGAAGTGCTGCTTGGGAAAATGCATACGGCGCTAGATCAGAAAAGAGGTTGTTTGTGAATTCTTCGCCTCGGTCACTCGCGCCTTGTGCGTTTCTCGATATCAATAAGACTATGAACAGAGCTTTCCGGTTTCCCATGATGGGGGTTAATTTTGACCTGAACATGTTGTAATGTTTGCTTCTTAACGGTAAAGTAAGCATTAGCGATGAGAGGATGCGAATGAGTTCGATCATGCGAGATGGATCTCACTAACTTATAGGACATCGAATTATTCCAGTTTTTGTAGAGTGCAGGATAACGTGTTAGATGTTGTGAAACAATAAATATTCTGCTTCCAACTTGATCGATGAGTGTTCAGCTGCGGTCCGGTCGGTGTGCCCGATGTTTTGAGTACCCCGGCCCACCCTGGCGCAGAGCAGCTTCATAAACTATACATGATTACTTAGGTCTCCGTACGTACTCTGCTATATCCAACAGGCTCTTCGTGTGCGGTCGGATGCGCTCAACATATCTCGCAGCCTATCCGATTAGGATTCTGTTCTAACGAGGCTCCGTAACACTCCCATGTTAGTGTCTGTCCGGCATAGATCTTAAGATTTGGACTTTCCTAAACCGGTAAGGTATTTTTTCTTCCGGAGCTGATCAAGGCCTGCAATCTATACAATTTCTGCGACAATGGCATATGGTGCACACCAGTTCCACCATAGCTTGGTGATCTACAGACAAGCTATTGACGCACCTTAACGATATCTCACTAACACTAAAGGGCTACTTGGTCATCTAGCAATAGCAATTGTTTGTGACAGTTCAATGCTTTCAATGATGAATCTAATAATGGAATGCGTATGAGATGAGAATTAAACAAGCAATGTCTGCATTGTTGAATATTGGTATAGTTGCATGTACTAGCATGGAAATTACGCCTCGGGCGCCGCGAATTTGCAGGCCAACAGATTACTAGCCGCTCGATTTCGAGTATAATCGAAACCGGTGAAATGATCTCCGTTCAGCATGAATTGATTTTTTGGTGTTACTCTTCCGGCCGTTCTGTCATCTTCCATATGTTCTCCAGTGCTTGTGGCAGCAAATACACGGCCGGGAATCCGAAGATTAAGCTAAACCTTATCTGTCAACCCCACAAGAAATTCACCTTGCAAATACATCTGGAACAGTCAAGTCTGCAGCACTCCTGCGAACATTTTGTTCTTTAGTTGAATGTATGATAGCTGCCGTGCATCGGATCTGCACTGTTATGTCGCTCGTCATTGGTCCCGCGGAGTATCCACCTACTCTCGTAATCGCAACCCTGGTAAAAGCACAATTCATACCGTCATCGTACTCCATGAGCACACAGCAGCATTGCTCAACCAATACTACGAGCCCAAAATTCAAGGTGGTGGCGTTGAGAGAAAAGAATCGAACCGATGGGGAAGAGCAAGGAGTCGCCGACTATTTCTTGCCTTCGACTACCTCTAGGGTCGGATCCAGTTGCCGCGAACATGGAAAAACAATGAGATAACCGACTGCGGCTCCACTAATTCCACCCAATCGCCTTGTGCATCGGAATTGCTTGACACCGTTCTTATGTATTCTCTTATCGATCTAGTTGGCGTGGGTGACACCGATATGGATTAAACCGCTAGGCATGTATCCATGCCAGATTGCGACGAAGCAGATGCTCCGTCTCCTGTCCTGTGTCGTAGGTCCAAATTCATTCACCCAAGAGTCGAATATCGCAATATGATGTTTGAATTCCCATCTATCCTGTTGTTGTTGTTGTTTAATCATACTGTATTGACTCTAATTAGAGTATGACAGGACCCTGATTTCCCCTCCGCCTCCGGGCGAGCCGGCTAGATGGCGGAGCTCCCGCCCCGCTACCCTTCGTCCCTGCTGACAAATCAACGATAAGAGAAAGACAGAAAGGACAAGACAACAAAGAAAGAACGAAAGAAAGAATGAATAGTATAATCCCGTTGCCGCCAGCGCCGTCCCCAAGCCTCCAAGCCCTCAGCCCGCTCCATACCGCTCCTTCATTTTGGCGGAAATTTCCCGACCTCAGTGGCCGCCAAAAAGTCCATCACCGCCAGGTCGCACTCCTCTATGGTGAAAAGCTCAGAGATCTGCACGTGCCGGCATCTGCCCACTTTCCAGCCTGTTGTCTGTCCCACTGTTTTTCAGAGTGTCTTCTGCTGGTCTTTCCATCTGTTGCAGTGGCGGAAGAGGTGCTCCCGCGTCTGGGCCACAGTCCCTCCACACCACCAGCATTTGTCGTCGTCTCGGTGGCCAAACCGCTTTAGGTAGACTCCAATGGGCGCATGCCCAGACTTCAGTCGGTAGAACCTGGCGGCCAGCGATTTCACGCTTGTCATCGGGATAGGTCTCTTGGTCCCCACCATGCCCCTGAGTCTGTAGCTGAAGTGCTAGCTACATTTCTGGGCCTCCCACTCCGCCTTCGCTGCCGACCTTCCCTCGGAGATTTGTCTAGCCCTGTTCGAGGCCGAGGTGTATGGCCACTCTATCACTGAGCTTCCGCTTGGGTCTCGGGCCAAGTTGGCCTGGCGGTCTGCTTCTTAGTTTCCGGGGATGCCGGAGTGTCCCGGGACCCAGTGGATCTCGGTTGCGATGCCGTGGGCGAGGAGGCTCCGTGCGTTTCTGCTGATCCGCCTCGCCAGTCGCTGCCCTGGGCCCGGCTCCAGGTGTGCCGCTCGTCGAATTGCGGCCTGTGAGTCGCTGAAGACTGGCACTGTCATCACTCCATGCACCTGCAATGTTTCTCTCTTCTCGATCGCCACATCAAGCGCAAGCCTGATCGCACATAGTTCGTCGTCGAAGACTTTCATACGTCCGGTGCCCAGAAAGCTGCGGCGAGACCTCCATTCATTTCCGTGTTTACACACCGTCCCATCTATCCTTCGCTCACTCTTCGAGATTCCATTACCGTACTTGTAGGCTTTACTTTGCAGGTTGCCAGGATTTTCGAAGTCACAATTCCTCACTCGACATAACGCAGCATCTTCCTATCCGAACGCCTTCTTTCGTCGGTCTCCTTCATTTCATCTGCTAAGTCACAACTTTATCCTAGTCCACGTTCGCAATGACGAAAGATAGCTGCGCTGACACTAACCCATAAAAAAAATACACCTAACGCATCGCCATCTTAAGTTCATCGAACATAAGACCCGAAACACTACTCTTTATGATATCGACTTAGGCAACTTCATGTACTAAGCGCAATTTACTACGTCGTTCCTAGGCTACTCCAGAGCGATAGCTCGTCCGATCCAATCCACCGCGAATGTATAATACACCCTCGACACTCCGTTCCAATCCGAGCCTCGCCACCCCTCATTCTACGGTAGTACGTTCGAAGCTGGTTTGCTTGGGTTGCGGGGTTATGCTGCCGATGATTTCGGGTTGTTAAAGAGTGGAAGACGCTTCTATTTCGGTCGAGGAGGTAGTCTTGGTGAGTGCAGTAATAGTTGTGCCAGTCTTTAGAATGTCAATATCAAATCCGGCGGCAATCATGCCAGATCCTTTGTTTGTGGTTATTGATAATACTTCAGCGTGTTTTGGGCGGTGTACATTGAATGGGTATCGGGTTGGCTGCTTAGGAGGCACTGGGGTTATCCTTCAGCCTTAAGCGGGTTCGAGAATGTGCAATGCAGCCTGCCATGATGGCATCATATGCTCCGAGGAAAGTGCGATTGGTAAAATAGAAGCATATGATGACTTCCTTTATGTTCTTACATATGCTGAACGCGTATAGCACATGTCTGATGAGACGCGGAAGAAATTCCACTCATAATCTGTCACGGTCAGGGCTGTAACCCAAGAAATGCCTCATCCAAATTCCCGTCGTTGTAAAGTATAATGCGGCGATATCTAACAATAAAATACGTACTCTAAGCTTGGGCGGTATTGTGCCTGTTCATTATACTATTGAACAAAAGTGTATCTCGGTCCTTAAGCTTCTACGCTTCATGTGATGGAATTTGGTGTTCCTGTAATCTTCTTTGGGCATACTACTCCACCGCCCTCAGTCATCAGTTCTGACACCCTAGTTCTCCATGTTAGTTAAGGATTTACCCCGAAGGCCATCGGGACTAGACCGAAGGTCCTCGGCTTTCCGGTAACCTCAGACTTGTTACGGTACTTGGTTCTCCGATTACCCAGGGCTTGGTACAGCTCCCAGGTTACGACGGGCCTGAGTAGTACTTCGCCCTATGTATGATATATTTTTCTTATGTATATCTATCTTATTCTTTCTTTGTACGATAGACAATTCAGCATCATTCATTCTTTTTGTTGATTGTTCTCAACACTCTGCATAACAAAGGTTTGGAGGCCAATGACCAGCACTTTGGGGAAAGTAATCAAATGATAGCAATAATTCCACAGCCATCGTAGCGAGCAACGTTAAACACTTTACATTATAGTTTTACTTTGTGAGCCCCACCACCATAGAAGGATAGTACGACAAATCTCAGCGTTCTACATCCTTTCGTACAAAACGAAACTAAACCATTCGGTATTCCCACAACATAAAACCGAGAGCTCAGATTTTGCATCTTCACCTACGCCCTTCTTGATAACAACGCTGGCAGTTGTTAAACTGCTTGTGTGCCGCTCTGCAGATACTCGTACGGCAGAGATTATATCTGAGAATCTACTATCTGATCAGATTTCATTTGTGCTAAGATTTAGATAGCGCCACCGATATTTTCATCAATGATTGTCATTGTCTAAGCAAAACAATTTCTATCCTTGGGAAGAAGCGTAGTCTATGAGAGGAGTTCGGAGATCATAGATTGAAAATATATCCAGGAGTGCGGAAAATAAAGAGTGATAGTTCATGATTAAATCTCGAATTTTCAAGGCTCCAGACACCTTCGTCCGTCCATGATTAGCTAGCTCCGATAAGATTGAGTGTTACCCAATGTCATTCAACTTTGGTGAGAAGTTACCAAATTTTTATTGTATCGCCAAGGGCGCTTATGATGAGGTGTCCAGAGACTTGAAAATCCGACGAGTCGAGATCAACATGTTACTGTCGCTGTTGCACCTCAATTCTTTTTTCAATTTGTCAATCCCTTCGGTGCACTGTAATGAAGGCTTGTGGCTAGTTAAATCCACCTCGATCGTGACAGTCCCATTTTAGTTTGTACTTGAGCCACAATAGACACAGATTCCTAGGCTAGATGATAGTGTATGTCCAAAGTACTAACCAGTAGTGTTTAATACAGGTGAGACTGAAGAGATTGCGTATCTTATTTGTTAAGTGTTTGATTTTGCAGTCTCGAAGTTTAGAGGTGGTCTTGCTGGGTTCGTTGGATAGAAAGTAGTGAGACTCCCGAAATGTTCCAGCGGCCAGAGATTCCCAATGACTTCGTAGACTTCTCTTATTCACACTCATCTAGAAAAAGGAGTATCTCCGCTCGGTCTCGTCTGACGCACTGGATGCACACGCGAGTGTGATACGAATATTTTAGTGCTCTCCGCTGTTGTACGGTGGCGTGTGCTCGAGTAGTCGAGTGTGCGCGGGCGTATGCGAAGGTGTCTATTGTATCGTGTAACGAGACATGTCGCATCGACATAAGGTCGATCGATGACTAATGGTGCTAACTACAAAAGAGGCAAGTTACATCATAGTCCTTGGCATAGTGATATCCGTACTTCCAATCAGCTCAACACTCCTCCAGGACGGCTATCACGTCCGTTTCAAACAAAAAACAGTAAACAAAAGGAGAAGAGGAGCCAATCAAACAACCTGGATCTCCTCGAAACACACGTGCCCAATCAATTTACTTTCCGACGGCATTCCCGATGCCATTTTCAGTTCCGATACCATTTCCGTGACCATTGCCGAGACCATTTCCGAGGCCATTCCCGAGACCAATTCCGATCATTCCCATTGCAGCACACTGCTTCAAGAAGGCGGGCTTCGGCAGAGGCTTTGTGAAGCAGTCGGCGAGCATCTCAGCAGTCGGTACGTAGCTCAAGTCGATCTCTCCGTCTCTAGCTAAACTGCAGCAAGATAGTACTTGGTCGCAATGTGTGCAACTGCAGTTCCGCGGTAGATTCTGTTCTTGATGCTCGCGATCAGTGACTGTGAATCTGAGAACCCGTGAGGGATCGTCGGGATGCCGAGCTCGTTCAAGAGATGCGAGATCTGTGTGAGTGTCATACAGCCTACTCCAAACGCATAGTATTCGGCATTGGTCGTGGACTGGGCAGTCGACCTCTGTTTTCTCAATCCCCAGTCGACCGCTCCTCCGAAGGTGATGACCAGTCCACTTGTCGATTTATAGTCATCCGGGCATCCAGCATAGTCCGAATCGACATAACATCTAAGTGCGCCTTCTCCTTCTCCTCAGTGTCCTCCTCGGAGTGCTCCTCCGAGTGCTCCTCCGAGTGCTCCTCCGAGTGCTTCTCCGAGTGCTCCTCCGAAATGCAGACGCCAGTCCATTGTGCCATTGAGTTACCGAAACACGCGCTTGAGAGCAACCATATGCTCATTGCTCGGGTCGTGATTGTACCGGCTGAGAACTCCGATGGCATATGCGATATCGGGCCGAGTGGCGGTCATCGCGTTCATGAGGCTTCCGATCATCGATTGGTATATGGTTTGATCGCAGGCTTCTTCGTCAGGCTTCCTCTTGTGAAGGTTCATCGCCATTGGCATGGCAACTGGTCTGGACTCGTCCATTCGGAACTTCGCCAAGATCATCCTGATGTAGCTGTGCTGATGGATATCAATCGTCTGAAGCTCCCGATTGCGTTCAATGTTCATGCCGAGATTGAAAGAGACACTCCCGATATCATGCATCCGCAACCTCTTCTTCATCTGATCCTTGAACTGCCCAATCAAGCCCTCGTTAGCAATAATGAGGAGATCATCGACGTACAGAACGACCGCGGCAACTATGTCTTGATCCTTATTATGGAGCACGAACAGTCCTCCGTCAACACATGATGCCACAAATCCTATCGAGATCACGAAGTCCTTAAAAGTGCCATACCAAATGTGCGAGGACTGATTCAGGCCACAAACAGAGTTTCTCAAGCGGAGTACCATCTTCCGGGAAGTCATTTATCTTGGATTGTAATATCGGCTCCCAGTTTGGACCAAACGAAAATATCCCTGCGGCGGGTGCATATTGATCTCTTCCTCCAAGTCAACTCCCAAGAAAGCCGTGCATACGTCCATTTGACGGATCTCGAAATCGTACTTGGCGGCGATGGCGAGTGCCAATCTAACGTGGCCCAAGCAAGCAGTTGGTGCATACGTAGCCTGGTAGTCGATGCCTTCGATTTGGTGATTTGCTCCACAGACCAGCCTGGCCTTGAACCACTGCACATTGCCTGCTCCATCGCGCTTGATCTTGTATACCCAGTGACTTGGCAAAGCCTTTCTCCCTTCCGGAAGCTCCATGAAATCTCCAAAGACTTGATGCTGACCAATTGCATCTAGCTCTTCTTTCATCGCCGTATCCCATTTCTCGGCGAGCGGAGACTCGGTTACTGCTTTGTCAGAGTTTGGATCATCGATGCCATCCTCATGATCGTGATTATTGGAGATCACAGCTGCAGCGTAGACTGGAATCATATCCTCGAATTCCTCATCTTCGAGAGCAAATTATGCAGACTCGGCCAGCCTGCCAGAGCGGTTTCGGCAACTACCTTCGGCCGGTGGCTTCCATGCTTCTCCAAGTGACGTCTCAAGGCTAGCCAATTCTCGTGACTTCTTCTTCGGCTTAGGAGGATCCAGAGGTAAATCGTCATCCAATGGCTCCTCCGTTTGACGTTCGGAATTTCCATCTCCGGTTGGCGGCTTCTCGATTGACTGTGAGGTTTCAGATTGCTTCTTGGTGGGTGTGGGTTCCACGATGACATCTCTGTAGAAGTGCTCGTGCAAGATCGCTTCGTCTGCAGCATTCGGTGCTGTGTACCGCTTTCCTTCTTTGCATATCACATCTCGGAAGCGGTGAAGCGTCTTGGCCACTGGATCGTATACGAAGTACTGCTCAGTCGATATGCTGTACCCAACGAATATGCCAGGAGTGGCTCTGCAATCCAGCTTCTTTCGTTTATCTTTCAGAACATGTACGAAAGCCAGGCATCCGAAAACACAGAGATGCTTCAAAATTGGGTTCCTCCCATGCCAGGCCTCATACGGAGTCTTTCCGACTACCGATCGCGTCGGAGTGCGGTTCCTGAGATAGACCGCCACTGAGACTGCAGAGGCCCAGTACTTGTTCGAAAGTCCGGCATCGTCCAGCATGCCTGGTACGCACTCCATGATCGTGCGGTTCACCAGTTCGACGACTCAATTAGACTGAGGAGTGTAGGGCGTAGTCGTTTCCTTTAGTATGCCCTCGGATTTTAGATATTCTGGGAATTTCTTGGAGGTCTACACACCGCCTCCATCTGTACGAAATCGCTTCACTTGCTTGCCCGACTCCTGTTCTCTAAGAGCCTTCCATTCTTTCAATTTCTCCAGCGCTTCCAACTTGTACTTCAATATGTACTCATCTGTATGCCTCGTGGCGTCGTCGATGAAGAGCAGCATATATCGACCTCCTCGGATGGCTGTTTCCAGGGGACCGCATATGTCCGAGTGCACGAGCTGCAGAGGCTCAGTGGCGCAGGAGGTCGTGGGAGTTAAGGGCTTCCGAACTAACTTGCACTTGATGCAGCTCTTGCAATCACACTTCCCGGTCATTGTCGGGGAGTCGGTAACGACCTTCAGCAAGATCTGCAAAGTCTTGAGACCGACGTGTGCCCGGCGGCGGTGCCATAACATCCGCTTCTCTGCATCGTGCCGAGATGCACGCCCAGTCGTCTTAAGTGCCAGCAGGCTGCTGTTGTTGTTGTCGATATCGGTGAATTCGGTCGATTCCCGATCCAGAACTCGATCCAGAACGAATAGCCCATCGAACTGAGGTGCAGTGGCAATCAACTTGACATGGCGATTGTAGAGGTTGAGACCGTAGTGATTCACCGGTTCGACTTTGACATCTTTGTCCATGATCTGAAACTGTGAGATGAGGTTGAACGACCCCAGCAAATGCACCACAGCTTGGAGAATGATCGTTTCCATCTTTCCATCTGGCAGCTGGCAAGTCAACCTAACACTTCCATATCCGGATGCAAACGATGTGACCCCATTGTATCCCTTCACCTTCTTCGTATTCAGAGGATAATCGGTGTAGGTGATGAATATTGATCGACGGCCGGAGATGTGAGTCGTGCATCCGCAATCGATGAACCAATCGCTGGATGAAGCATTTCAGCTAGCCACCATCCAAAAGTTCTCGATCGAAGTCGTGAGAGTCGAAGTAGCCGATGCTTCAGTTGATGCTTTTGCTGCAGTGTCGGCAGACTGTGGAGGATCGCCGCGTTGCTTGCTCAAGCAGTTCTCGGTGGTATGCCCTCGCCGCTGGCAATGAAAGCACTTCCGGAAATCCTTCTCTTTCTTCTCGTCCTTAGTATCTCTCTTATCTCTCTTTGGACTTCTGCCGCCTTTACCGGCTTTACCGCCATTACCACCACCACCTTTTCCACCCTTCTTTGCAAAGAGCAGAGCTTCTGGAGCGAGCCCATTCTGTCTCTTGATTGCAGCTTCCTTTTCAACGAGCTTGGTGACGATCTCATCGTGCAGGGCGGTTATCGTCACGTTTTTGTCCATCATGAGCTCCAGGAAGACTTTCCACTCGTCGTTCCTTGGGACCCTGCGAAGGAGGTAGAAGATGTGTTCCTGCTCACTCATCTTGGCGATTGTCTTTGCAGAGTCCGTATCAGCAGCATCAGGGTCAGTGGTCGATGGTGCTGTCGGGCCTGCGCAGAGATTGTAATCCTTGTTATTCCGATTGTTCCGCGATGCATAGTTGTCGACATCTGCACAGTCCTGTAGCTTGATGCTCCAAAGGTCTTCCCTTATCTCGAAGATGTTGAGCTTCAGCTTTGACTTGTAGGCTGATGCTAGCTTTTCCCGAAGCGTCTTCACATCCTCGACGACCGTGTATTCCGCTTGAATCCTCGGCTCCATGCCGAATAGGATAGTCGATCTGGCAACACCATGGTGATTCATCCAGTCTTTGAAAGCGGCCTTCTCTGTAGCGGTCGCGTTTGCTGCTGGCTCTTCCGACTTGTCGTCGTATCCTTTGATGATACCATACACTTGCTTCTGTTCGAGAAGTAGGGCCATCTCGGTTGCCCATTATGCGTAGTGCATGCCATTGAACTTGGTGATGGTAGTCGTAGTCGAACTCATCTTGTATCGCAATCGTCAGTTATCGTAGTCTCTCTGACTGTACGGGTGACATCCAGCGGCCGCCGTCAGAAGTACGGCGGGGTGCGGGGTAATTGCTTAACTTGTGGAGACGCTTCTCCGTGACGATGACCTCCACTCGACAGACGAACATGGAAGTGTTGATCGTCGGTTCCCTTTTAAACGCAAGGGCTCATAACCTGTTGTACGGTGGCGTGTGCTCGAGTAGTCGAGTGTGCGCGGGCGTATGCGAAGGTGTCTATTGTATCGTGTAACGAGACATGTCGCATCGACATAAGGTCGATCGATGACTAATGGTGCTAACTACAAAAGAGGCAAGTTACATCATAGTCCTTGGCATAGTGATATCCGTACTTCCAATCAGCTCAACATCCGCTTGATGAGGGCTCTCCGCTCATCTCTGTGAGCGCGCAACAATTGAATAGGTGAGAAGCCGTATTCTGAACGACGACCACCAACCGTGAGCAACAAATCCAGTTACTAGTCTCTATTGAGCAATTGCAAAAGTCATGTATTCGGCCTGTATTTTTAATCTTTTTATTTATATATATATGAATACACGGTCGATCGGGACTGGCTGGGAGCAGTCGATCTTGGCTTGCCGGGAGCGGGCCGGAGATGGTGAATTTGGGTTGGTCGGGAGCAGGCTGGCCGGGACCCAGGCATCCCAAAAGTCTGTCCGGGGCTGGCGGATGTTTACCCGATCCTGGACTACGATTAGTTGGGTAGAGGGTTCTTGAACTAGGAGACTACTGTGTTGCTATAGTACTTAGGGGAGAACCGTGTGTTAATTCTATGATATAGTGAAGAGAAGGAGAGAAGGAGAAAGACTGGACTTATATACAGAGAATTATGAAAGAACTTTGATGCTTCGCCACTCGCCACTCTGAGTCACTTGCCACAGGATATGTAACATACCGAGCCGGATGTGTATCGAGTGATGTGGCGGTGAAGCGAGTGGTGCGGCGGTGACTGGCCTTCACTTGTATATGTGCTCATTCACACCAGTTACATGGTTCCTGTGCCTAGCACTGGGAGCCAAGAGTTGTATGCTATGTAATGTGTTATGAACTGAGTGGATTTCAATTTAAAAATCACCGAGATAGGGAGTGGCAACCTCCGCCAGGGTCCGCTAGATCCCCGCTGATCAGGGCCCTGAGTGTATTTACCCATGCCCCACTTGGATGACAATGCCGAGCCCTGAAAGATTGGTGGCAGCTGGGACTATTAGAAAGCTAGCTGGCAATTGACAGATGACACTGACACGCCTTAGCGTTCCCAGGTATGACAATGATCTTGTCTTTCACTCTTCTCGTCCATTCTTTCGTTTTGTTTCACATCTTTCTTACTCTTTGTTCTCTTTATTAGTTCGTTTGTTTTAAGAAAGGGGAGTAAGGGCAGAGGATGGGGATCTACCCCACCTAGCGGGGTCATCTGGTGGGGAGAGATCAGCGGGAACTGTCATATTCTAGATAGAGTAAATACAGTATAATTAAACTGTAACAGTCAACTAGTAACAGCCAATCTTAGCTAGCCAGATGCTGGCTAAAGACAGTATTCGGTATTAACTTATAATTCAGCGATGGGAGTGTGGAAAGGATGACCTAACTTCATATCTTCAGGTGCTGGTAGAGTAGTGGACGCGAGAAGATAAGAGAAAATGGAAGAGAAGGGGTACGACATGCCAGATCGGGTTAAGTAAGGTAACTTTGGAACTCGCTAACCTCTAAGTTCCAGTTTTTCTAGATGCGCCAGCTCTGGAGGCGGAAGGTTAAGTGCTAGGTCACGATAGAATCATGAGTTAACCCTGCATACCGTCTCTAGCCAGCTGGCCAGCTCCTCAGTACCGTATCCACAGTTAAGCCCGTACGGCCGGCGAAGACTGATGATCTATACATACATGCAACATGAGCAACTGTAATGGCAGTCGGGTGATAGTTGGTGTTATGCTACACCGAGAGGGTGGCAGCGGTTTATCGTGGGGTACTAAAGCTTATTTAGCCGAGTACATGCTCAAGTATCCAAGAATCCTGGTCACTACCCGGTAACCAAGATATGGATTCCCCGCAGGGCGCTGTCAGTCGATCCCTAATCCTTACTCCCGCTGCCCCTGATGCTCTCGTCAGGACCTCTACCGAATCGCCGGGCCCCGCTCGGACTACAGGGATTAAGATCCTTGGCCGGCCTAGATCGACTTCTCCCGTCCACTCCAGATCGGCTATTGAGCTCCGCTTCTAAGTGTACCCGACCATAGGTACGCTGATAGGTGTTATATATATCTTTTACAAATATTTCATGATCATGAAATTAAAACTAAAGAATCTAGTACCCCTGTATAAACAATATAGATAGCGGGGATGAAGGGTAGTGGGCGGGGATCTCTGCCACCTTAACCGGCTCGCCCAGAGGCGGAGGGGAATTGGATTTCTGTCATACTCTAGTTAGAGTGAATACAGTATGAATAAAACAAACAAAACAAACAAACAAAGATAATATAGACAAGTGTAAGCGAAATATATGTCTAAGTGCTGGGATGAGCAAACGCCGTCGCTCGAGTGCATAGCTAGTTTCATACGAGTGCGATCTCATTTTCCCGATACTCTAAACCTCTAGTGTCCGGTACAATTCATATTAACCTCATCATCAGTTATACCCGGAACTATGCTGTTACTGTAAGAGAACATACGCTTGTGAAGACAGAATTGATGGAAATATACGAGAACTATAGGGTGTACCGCCAAATATCCCCTGTTCTGGTCACATAATGCCTAAACATATAAAATAACTTGTTTGTCCACATTTTCGTCTCGGTGATCTCTGGGCACATTCACACAAACTGTAGTACGCGGTATTTGAGATTGTCAAACTCAGTGCCATTCTAACGCGGCTGATGTGTGAAAGGTTCCCATCCGAGCTGCATCCATGGTGGACTTCATTCCCGGATTTCAGTGGCCACACAGCACTAACGAAGATCAAAGTAGTTGAAGGAAGGCGATTTAGTATATGCAAGACGGTTACTCGCGATCGCCATAGCTATTAAGTTATCGCAGTTGTGGGTTTGTAATGAAGGATGCATAACGCCAGACGGCATAGTCGGAACTATAGCGTCAAATTAGTACCCGGGGCTCCCGTTTGGAGCCGAACCCCACTAGACCCTCCGAAGGCAGCTGCATCACCAACGCCTCCGCGCGTCTTTCCAAGTTTAGATATTGTAGCATTCTGAGCATCGGGAGAAATGAGTTCACACTCGAGCGAAACTAACTTACACTTGGGCGAGGATCTTCCATTCAAAATTATATATCTCACTTTGTCTCGTCTAGGCATGGTGTACTAGATTTTTTAGTTTCAGTTTCATGATAAAGAAACATTTGTAGATGATAATATGACATCCATTCTCTAACTATCTATATATACTTAACTACGGTACGATTGGTCGAGGCTATTTGGAGACAGCACTCAAGTCCAATTGAAGGTACGCTTAGAGGCAGCGCTCGGATGCACTAAAAGGGACTCTTAGTGGCAGTGACCAGGCGCTCTTGGAGGTTCACTTAGAGATAGCGCTCAGGTGAACTGGATATGCGCTAGGAGGCGGTACTGCGTGCACTTGGAGAAGGTCAATATCCAGTAGTGAGCGCCGGAGGTGGTATCTACGGGCTGCCACGCAGTATGTAGCTCTTCGGTTATTGAGTACAAAGTAAAAAGACCAAAGGAAGGCTTGAACCCGGATCCTCTCGCGAATGAGACGTAGGAAGCGACCCTAAGACAGAACCATAACCACTACATTATCCAGTGTTCCCGAGCGGTCAGATCGGCTGCCCAGTCATCAATAGATTCGTAGACCGATCAGGCGCAGTTGCCTCTGAGAGAGCCGCCCTTGGTATAGACCAGCTTGATCAATGCTTGAAAACACTTGGGTATCTACTGATGACTAGCGCTTTGGAGGCAAGTGGTGGATAACTTCAGATACCTGGCGTGTTGAGCACATATGCTGGATATTCATGTCTATCTACCAGTATTCATCAAGAATAGTGGAATATAGTAGTATATAAGTCCCAAGATTTCTGCAGTGTTCAAAACGGGCCCGGCCGACCCGAGGGCTTTTTGTCGGGCTTAGTGAGGGCCAGGCCGGGCCTCGAATCTCAAAGCCCGGGCTTTAAAATCGAAAGCCCGCAGGCCTTACCATAGCCTGCGGGCCGGCCTACATGGCTGAAACATGAAAAACAGGGGTAAAAACCCAGTGGTTCGAGAAAAACAAGCGCTATTATTAGCGTTCGGTAACAGAGTTGGGATCGTCATGTCTCATCCCTCGGCCCGCGGGCTTCCTGCGGCCGGCTGGGCTTCTGCTTCAAAAGCCCATGCTAAGGGCGGCCGGCCAGGGTTTCTCTAAAGCCTGAAGGCTGGGCCTGAAGAAGTCAAAGCTGGCCCGTTTCGAACACTGGATTTCCGTGCTGAGTTGCAATAAATCTTCAACTACCCTTCATTCAATATGAAGCAACTGGTGGAGCAGTAGGAGAAGGCGTTGGAGAAGGGTTTTACTTTATCCCAGCGTTTGTAGCTTTAGCTGCAATTGAACGAATTTCATATTGCATAACATGTCAATTCTAAAAGTCTGGCTAGATGATGATTCACAGATCTGTAGACCTGTCTGATGATGGTTTTCAAAGTGGCTCTTGGCGTAAACCGGCTATCTAACCGGATAGACTGCTTGGGAACACTGGTTCCGGTATCGCATACGCATATACCAGCGATTTGAGCAGGAAAGTAGTCAAAATAATGCTATGAACATTGTACAAAAACCACGAGTTCAACCAAATAATAAGCGACAGTGTCACTTGTAACTGTTAACTTACATTTTACTCGGGTCTGGGGGTTAGGGATCGGACGCTCCTGTTCTGGCAAACAAACACACAGAAATGGTAAAATTGATGGTGACACAGTTTTAGTTGAAGCACAATCTGAATAATTGCAAAATTAGTAAAGCTGGAGAGTGCGCTTTCCACCTCAGATATCCCATTGTTGACACCCTTGAGTCACATCAAAATTTAATACCAGAACAGGAGCAGCATCCGATCCTTTACCCCCACACCCGAGTACGTAGTAAAATGAGCACCATCGTCATCGCTACGGTCCAGGAACAGAAGAATCGAAATATACATTCTGCAATGCACTTGTAAACGAGCAAGAAATGTCACACGCAAGCACACATTATAACGCAACAGGATCACCAGACGCGCAATCCCAGACACCACCAAAGCCGGCGCGGCGGTCAAGCTTGCACTAACCGAATAGAAACAAAATGAAAGCGATTGCCATCTGTTCACCCCTGACCAAGCCCCGCCATCATCGCGCTGATACTCACACAATTAACTCCAGTGGCCAGCGGCTCTCGCCGATCAAAGGCAGACTAAGAATACCTCGTTGATATGTATTCCAACCCTGAATAATTTTTGATTGGTTGCATTGTCGTTTCGAGCAATATCTGAACGGCTTGTAATTGCTATCATTTTCTAGGAAGAGATAGTGCATAGGAAAGGTTAAGTGAGAGTAACAAGAGATTTTAGCGAATTGTTGGTAACTTAAATTATATTTGCTCAAAACCCTTAGAATCACATGGAATTCAAAACTCCCAACACAAGTAACCATTTTTCCACTGTACCACACTTCAAAACGAACTATACACAATGAGTAAAGAAACTACACTTTTGCCAATAGGACATTCCGTCATATCGCACCTCGTACCCTGTAACTGCAATATCAGCCGGACAGGTCTGTGACGTGTGCCAAGCGGTAATACGTCATAGGACCAGGCAGTTTTTAACGAAAACTTAGGGAAATTCAATTACCTTATGTAAAGATCAGGAACACAGAGACAGTGGGTGGGGTAGGGTCGAGGTAAGTCATTCCAGCAGCCGCACCACCGCCTCGTGGCCGTTCAGAGCCGCACAGCGCATCGCCGTCCGCCCGGTATTGTCGTTGGCCTCCTGGTCGACAATGTTCTCTAGTAGCATCCGTACCACCGTCTCGTGGCCGTTCTCAGCCCCCTGGAGCAGTGCCGTCAGTCTGTTATTGTCCTTAGCCTCGTTGTCAACGCCGCTGTTGAGTAGCAGCCGCATTACTGTCTCGTGGCCTTTCAGAGCGGCACCTTACAGCGCCGTCCACTCATCGCCGTCCTTGGACTCCTTGTCGATGCCGTTCTCGAGTAGCAGCGGCACATCTGAATCATAGCCCCTCTGAGCCGCAAGGTGCATCGCTATTTCCGTGCGGTAGTCTGCTCTGTGCTCCAGAAAATCCAAGCTACCGCTGTTGCCCCCTTTTTGGCGGCTGAGGTCTGGTGATGTTGGTTTTGCACCACGAACTAATGGAAGCCTTGCGTTTTCTTCGTCCCTGAGCCACGCTGCATAATGAAGTGGTGTGCAGCCCAAGACGTCCCGTACATTGAGATTGCTTGCGTCAATGTCCGTAAACCAGTCCGTTTTTAGCTTCAACCTTGCGAATAACAGATGCCCGAAAACTTGTGTACGGTTTCGGCGGTGGCATCTGTTACGAATGTAAAGCGGATGAAGTCTATTCTACTATCTAAGGAGAAGCTCTGTCTTTATATACATGAGAGCCTGGAACACCATGGAAGTCCATGGAAGTTCACGATCGCAAATACCAGGCAGTGGCGGTGGCGAGTGAAGACTCGTGGGTTAGTCTACGACTATGAGTGCGTAGCCTGTGGGTCAATTCGGTGATCTCAGTGTAGCGGCGACTTCCTCTCAGGTCATATAGTAATAGCATCGTCCCGCTTACGGTGCATATTGGACGGCACGATGTCGCGCATATTAAACCGTTGCTGAATCTGATACAACTTGGCGAGGGTGAAAAGGCCATCTCCGCCGAAACTCTGTAACCTATGCAATTGGTCTCCTGCCAGTTTTACAAGAACGCCCACTTCACGCTGCTGATATTGCATGATAGGACTCTGCCTTTTCATGGCCGGAGATGAGTCTCGTACATCTGGAGATGAGTCTCGTATGACCGGAGATTGCTGTCCGCCTGAAGGGTCTATACATAGATGCGTACGCACGCTGTTGTTGTTGTTTATTCATACTGTATTCACTCTTACTAGAGTATGACAGGACCTAATACCCCCTCCCCCTCCGGGCGAGCCGGCTAGATGGCGGTGCTCCCCCCCCCGCTACCCTTCATCCCCGCTGACAAATGAAAGTTAAAAGATAGAACAGAAAAGAAAAAAAAAAGCAAAAGAAAAGAATGGATATAAGCCCACTGCTGCCGCCCCCCACACCTGAGTCAGCCTCTGCGCCTGCTTCATACCGCCATTCATTTGGGCGGGAACTTCCCGACTTCAGTAGCCACCAGGAAGTCCACCACCGCTTCATCGCACAGTTCCATGGAAAGCAGCTCAGAGACCTGCACGTGTCGGCATCTGCCCGCTTTCCAGCCTGTCACCTTTCCCACCGCCATCCAGAGTGCTTTCTGCCGGTCTCTACACTAGCTGCAATGGCGGAAGAGGTGCTCCCGTCTCTGGGCCGCCGTCCCTTCACACCACCAGCATTTAACGTCCTCTCGGTGGCTGTACCGTTTGACGTAGACTTCAGTAGGTGCATGCTCACACTTTAGTCGGTAGAACCTGGTAGCTAGTTACTTCACGCTTGTCATCGGAACAGGTCTCTTGGTCCCCGTCTTGTCCTTGAGTGTGTCGCTGAAGTGCTTGCTGCACTTGTCGGCCTCCCACTTTGCCTTGGCGACTGACCTTCCCTCGGAGATTCGTCTAGCTCTATTCGAGGCCAAGGTGTATGGCCGCTCTATCACCGTGTTCCCACTTGTGTCTCGGGCCAAGTTTGCCTGATGGTCTGCTTCTTCGTTTCCGGGGATGCCAGAGTGTCCTGGGACCCAGTGAATCTTGGTTGCGATGCCATGGGCGAGGAGAGCCTGCGTGCTTCGATTGATCCGCCTCGGTAATCGCGGACGTTGGCACGGCTGCTGGTGTGCTGTTCGTCAAATTGTGGCTTGTGAGTCGCTAAAGACTGCCACCGTTGTCGCTCCATGCCATTGTAATGTTTCTCTTCTCTTGACTGTCTCCCCGAGCGCGAGTCAAATCGCCCACAGCTCGGCATCAACGACCTCCATACGTCCAGTGCCCAGATACCTGCGGCGGGTCCTCCATTCATTTGCGTGCTTGCACACTGCTGGTGCTCCCACTCGGCCATCGTCAGAGCGTGATCCATCTATCCACCACATCCAGACTCCCGCCCCGACTTTTGCTTCCTTCTCTCTTGCCCAGCGTTGCACGGCTCTCTTGGCTGTGCTTTTGTCATCCAGTATAATAGTTTTCACCACTGCTTCTTCGCCCGGGGCTACGTACGCACGCTTTCGTACTTGTACTCTTATAACTTATATATGGGCCTTCTTAGATAGAATACAATCAAGCTTCTCTATCTCTCTACTTTGAACAGCCGATCTGTACGTTCTTGTAGAGTGATATTGAGTAACCGATAACAGTCTGTCAAAACCGAAATGACATTATGTGAAGCCGAGTATTTTCCGAAGTTCTGGCAAACCTGAGAATGTTGGTGAATTAAAGCAATCCTGTTTCAATTCCCTCTCAATTCGTAATCTCTCATTTGATGTCATACTCAGTCGACTATAGATTCATTGGGGAGCTTGCTCGCACAACTGAGTGCCGGGATGATGCAAACATAGGCCTCATGAGCTGTTCTCACTAACCCAATATTCTGAAGAGCGTTTGCAGTTTGACGGAGCATTGCGTTTTCGAGTTTCGAGGTCAGCAATGCTTGATCTGATCTAAATGGATCCCGATTCTCGACTGTTGTTTCGCCATCCTGAATTAAGTGGTCGGATACATGTTCTGCGATGGCCCACATAAAGGCTGAAAACATGTGTTGCGCCAGGAAATATTCCGAAAGTATCTCTAAATCTACACTTCGTACAGAGAACTGATTTGGAAGTGGGTTAAGGAAAAAATTCTTATGGGGAACTACGAAGATGCACTTACCTGTGGCTGCGCTTTCAGATTCTAGGCCGACGAATCCTATAAGCAAATGCCCTAGATCTTTACTATTGCCTGCCTTAAGGATTCTGCAAACATTCCCTAACCATTAATTCAGGTCCCTTTCAAGGCTTGGGGTGGTTGCATCTAACAGTCGAGTGCTCTTCCTAACCAACAGCACATCCCTCTGCACCCAGTCGCTGCTCTTTCCACCCCCTCTGGTTATATGTTGATCGTCTTCCTGGCGTAGGTGCGACGTTTCGCGTTCCCGAATATGGTAAATCCACAGCGACAGGGCAGCCTCTATTTCCGTTGCATCAGCTATCCACTCACCCTGTTTGGTCGGTCTTTGCACTTTGAATTCGATCTTTTGATTCGTCTGGGAACCTGTAGTGTGCACTTTAGGATCTGTCTTGCCAACCGCGACGTTCAGAAACCAAGAGAACTCGGATGGCTCATTATCGACTACCAGCGTGTTAATAACTGTAACAATGGCGCAAGCAACAGAGATAGCTGGTTTGGACGTTGGTCCGACCCATTTAGTTATTTGCGCGAGTCTATGCCTAACCCTCACTGCCTTTTGTGTAGTCTCCATTGTGTCTCGTGCTTTGGCTTTCGGGCGCCGTCGGTCCCTCGTTCGCGGTTTGCCCCTGGTCCACTCCCTGTCCCTCGGCGACATCTGGGGTATCTGAACCAGCCCAAGAGTCACGGAGTGCAAGATTATTGGTACCGGTGGCAATCATCCATGTGTAGCTCGGCAGATCACTGGGGATCTCCGGGTGTCCCTCTTGACCGCCGTTCTCAATATATCGCCCAATGCTGTTGTCCATCGTTAGTGCAAGCCAATCCATTTCACACCCATCAAGCACCTCCTGAGTAATTGGTCGAGCAATAAGCCCACGACGGACCCATGCCCTGAAAAGTGTCATCGCAAAGATTACAACAAGTTGTGAAATAGAAGCAACCCAATACAATCCACAGAAACCTTTGAAATTAGGCGACGAATCTGGTTACAGAGAGTAGTGTTCTGACGACAGTGAAGGCTTCAGGACGGGTTGTAGCAATATTATCCAACTTCGAGCGCCAGGTAATTTGGTCATCATGTTGGCGGCGCGGTGCCGATGTTCGTTGGTAGTCTTCCTGAGAATGACGAGATGATAAAGTCGTGTCTCGAGCATCTTGGGAAAAGATCACAATCGACTTGAACCTTTAGTCGCTCACGGTGAGGCTGCGGGTTTGTTAGTGCTAACCTGTGTCCTTGTGTCTTCAGGGGCTGTCAGTACTTTTTTTGGAGCCACAGAAGATGGGCTTCAGCTTCCTGCCTTCTAGTTGTACCTGTCCGGTGTCGACCACTGAAGCAACTTTAGTTGACGGAATAGTTTTAATCACCGGTGCAATATCAGTCGCCGGAGTCAGGTCCGTTTCTTCTTGGTGGGAATGTTGACCCATGCTAGGACTTCCACAATTCGGGGACTTGTAACAAACAACCCACTTCTCATCCGAAGTGCTTTTCTCGATAATAGCTGAGCAAATGATCATCCAATTACCAGGACGATGGTTCCAACTGCTATCAACGGATATGAGTAGCCTTTTGTTAGCCGTCTATTTTTTAGAAATTTTGAGCCCCATCCTGGGTAGTAAACTGCCAGACCTGTGAATAGTAGCACTCCAAACTGCAATACAATACCACAGGCTGCTACTTCAGGAGCAACAAAGTTCTCTCTTGCTCGCTCGATAACCGCCTTCAACCACGATGGACCACCAACCCTAATAACACCGACAATAGCTGTGATTATGCCCCACAGTGCGATGGTGAACATGATATGATCGAGCCATCCCACTGTTTGGTAAACGATGACAGACGAAGGTCTATAATCCGGTCTATAAGTGTACGAGACGCCCCACAAGTCCGATTCTAACTTACTCGATTCGCTCATGAATTGCTTCGCAAACTGTTCTCCAAAAAGTGGAAGCAGCCTATAGGAATCGTCAGCGCATATACGCACCAAGCCAGGTTCAGCAGTATCGGGAAGAGAATCATACGGCGCTAGATCAGAGAAGAGGTTCGTAACATCGTCGCCCAGCAACCCCCGAACCACCAAAATAGTCAGCGTAGCTTTCCACATGCCCATTGTTGTGGTCGCTTTGGGTTTGGACAAGTTGTTCCGAATGTGTAAAGTAATGGACCAACGATGACGGAAACCGGTTGAGTTGGCATTGCGATTCCGCTGCGAGGGGACAACGGATCCTTAGCTCATCTAACACTTCCAGTATGTATGTACTCTTGTTATTGCTATTGGCTGTAAGTGATAGTATCAATGGTAAACCTTGTTCATGCATGTCTCGATTTCTACTATCATTGGGATGTCGTGAGGGTATTCATGTATGCCTCAAGTTCCGATTACCGTTTGGCATAGCCCGGTTCGTATTAACTGCCTGTAATATATGGCGCACGAACTAGTCTAGCCAATCCCATTACTTTGTATATATTTCCACAAACCTTTGCAGCCCATTGAATCCGGATTCCGTTCAAAGGGTTCAAAAACGTTCAGTCTGGAGTAGAACAATGCGTTTTCAATGATTACGAAATACATTCTCACAGCCAGCCACCATTCCTTTTGCTGATGATTGTTACAATTGCATGAGGTAGCCGACGCCAAGAGAGTCCTGTAAAAATGTGCTAAAGAGTTCAAGCGTCGTAACAGGGCGCCGAAGCGAAACGCTGAAAAAGGTCATGAAAGTGCCAAAGTGTTAGGACATACCAAGAGATAGAACGCTAACAACGGGTGGTATCTGATCCTGGGTCTTACTACTCGCCGAAAACATAAGTCTCCGGACACGCTGCCAGCCCGCATCAGTGGATAATATATTACCTAGTGAAGGAATCACATCATTGGTGGCAATTAGCTACATTTGCTGCTGTCATTCTGAATTTGGTTTTGTCATTACCCCTAATAGTAAGGTAATGTCCAAATGATGAGTCTGTGCATGCTTACAGCAAGTAATGAAAGTCTCCAGAGACTTTTGTTTTCAACGAGTATTGCTGTGGAGTTAGGACAGTATGAGTTCGAAATAAAACCGGCATTGGGCTGGTTTGATCAGGCGCACATCCGGCGATGGAAGGGTGAAAATCCGATGCGCAGTTTGCAATGCCAGCTGGCACCACTAAAGAGGGCATCTTAGAACATCTGGCGGCCCAAAAGTAAAACACTCAAATTTGACAATTTTGTGTAATTCAAAAACTCTCTGACTTAGACAAAATCGAGGTTTTAAATTGATAGTATACACTAACTATCCTTTGCAAGATAATAGTTTAAAATTAAGGAGAATATCTATACATAATTCTAATGTCTGTTGATTTTCGAGTTTATTATCGCAACAGTATGGTGGAGTTAAAGTCAGTTGCGAAGCGTTTCGTCACGATGCGATGTGACACCTGTCCAAATACCACAAAAAATACATGTCAAATTACACGCAAGTAGTTCCATAGTTTTGTAAAACTGCGTATCAGTTAGTACATTCGCTCTTCTAGAAAATCTACTTTATATTATTCATATAAGCATATGACATGTGTCTTTTTCGATTCTTATTGGTCAGAATTCTGTGGCTGAGTGGCTGAGTGGCTGATAGTGGCAAGTGTAAACCACAAGAACTCAAATTAAAAACGACCCACTAATTTAAGTCTGCAAGTTGCACTCTGACAACAAAGTGTGATATACATGAAATGTGTATAACTCTACCTGCTTTCACATCCAAGGTTGACATTCATGATATTTTTAATATTGGGTGAGTAGATGTGGATTAATACCTTTATTGTAATGTTTTGTTACAGTAGTATGAAGAGAATTTGCAATGGAGTAAATTGGCAACCAGGAAGTGAAATAGGACCTATTTATGAATGTTTCATCCCTAGAACATGTTGTGATCAGAGCAAAACTTGGTGAAATCATTGGATTTCAAATAATTCAAATAGCTGAACAAAAAGTTTCTTTTCAGCTGACAATAGTTGCTCTGGCTATAGAAATAGTACCAACTTACAGAGACTTGGAGAGATATACTAGTGGGCTTGGAACCTGTACAGTGGGTATACTGTAGAAGTTGGAGTTGAGTGTACATAGAGTGATGGAAAAATTCATATTGTATCTCTACCAGAGAAACTGACCTTACGTGACATGTAATTCATAGAGAAGCTGTTTTTCAGCAGGTAATTCATACCATATTTGATGCATTGCACCATGAAGTACTACAAACCTACATGTTAACTACATTACTATTGTATGTATGCGATTTTGTACACTGGATAGTATACATCATACTTCATACAACACACTTGAATGCAAGTTGCCAGATGCACTTCATCGCATGCTCCCAAGTACACTCTGAAGTACACTTGGAAGTATACTCCCAATTGCTCTCAATGGCACACTTCCAGCTTTCTTGACTTATGCTTTCAAGTCAGCTCTCAAGACGCTCCCAAGTACACTCCAAGTACGTCCTCATGTACACTCCCAGCCTGCTTGACTATATGCTCACAAGTAAGCTCTCAAGACATTCCCAAAAACACTCTGAACACACTCGGAAGTACACCTCCAAGTACATGCACAAGTACACTCCCCGGCATGCTTTCCAGGACCCTCCCAATTGCACTCGATGGCACACTCCCAGTCTGCTTTACTGTAAACTTCTAATTAATCTCTTAAGACTCTCTCAAGTACACTCCCCATTGCACTTGATGGTACATTCCCAGCCTACTTTGCTCTACGCTCCCAAGTACACTCCCAATAGGAAAGACACTTCCAAACTCACTTGACTATATGATTGCATGTGTGCTCCTGCATGCTCGATCCAGAGACATACTGAGTTGCAGTGGTCAGACACCGGGAGTCGTAGAGTATGGCGCATGGTATAGCAGAGATGCCATATGGCATATGGCATGTGGCGGGTGGCAGGTGGCGTATGTTGGGTGAAGTCATAATGTACCTCGATATAGTAGTCTGAACCTTATCTTTAGTGTGGCCACCATGACAAGATTTCATGATACCTTAAGGTTATGGTGATGACAATTGCAGTCTTAGATTCTACAGGAATGGTAGACAATTGGATCTCAGGGAGAGCAGATCTCCAATTCAGTTATCTCAGCAGAATCTGAATCGAGTTTCGCGTCGATTTTGGGCGTATGCGTATGCATCCAGTCTGGGCCTCATGGTGATGATAGTGATTGTGATGATGGTGATGGTGATGGTACCGAAAGCACTTAGTCAAGTAGGTTGGCTATGTCAATGTCATAGTCATAGCATCAACAGACTTACAGCCTGTTAGCCAAAGCTTCCAGTAACTCAGAGTTTTCCATCGGCCAAAGCTTCCTTTGGTAAACTCTACTTCTCCCGATGCGACGCTCTTTCAAGAAGTCTTTCAAGCAGGCTTTTGAAGAGGCTTTAAAGCAGTCTCTCAAACAGGCTCTCAAGCAGGCTCTCAAGAGGACTCCGCCATAGTGTACAGCACCGGGATAGCAGAGAAGACTGGAATAGGTCTATCTCCAGCCACTAGACGTATACGGTCCCATAGGCCCATGGGCACATCTCTATGAATCGACTATACATCACTATAAGCAGTGCATCACACAGGGGTTCACAAGAAGCTTGCCATGAGCTGCATGGGTGCACATGTGCACTTAGCGCAGTCTATAGTCAATTTGCACTTTTGCCAACAATATCTGGAAGTGTGCCCAACTTTTGGTACCCTCCAAGCACTTGAATGCCAAGGGTAAGGTATACCTGGGAGTTGAGCTGGAGATGAGCTATCTGGGTACCTCCAAAGGGCGGCGAAGCCGCCACCCTAACTTGTATAGAATACAGTTCTGTGCATCCTTGCATTGTTAGTTCCGATAATAGGCCTGCATAGGGTTACTGCATCAGCCGCATCATTGCTGCGCCCAATACGAGAGTGATGCTCCGCATCATTAATTGACAAGTTACCCCCACAAGTCCTGCGGGCCATGATCCTGAAACCAAAAATCTACATTGGATATTAGGGTACTAGGACCATGCTGTTACCGACATCAATTCCTCCACTGCCTGTCCTGAGCGGGCGCCACGTACTACGCAGTGCAAGTAACCTCGTTCTACTACAATGCTTCCTACTCCGCAAACCCCTTGCAGATGGGTCCACGTACTCGGCAAATCTTGCGTTCTAACATAGATTTTAGAACAGTGTTGGCAACCAGAACAGGGATCAGTGATTGCCCTTTATTCATGTGATCGATATGTTCTGTTCCAATATTTCGACCCTCAGAGTATGCAGCCCAGCCCAACAAATTCCTCGGGCATTGAAAAGATGACTGTTGAAAAAAAGATAGTTGATGGATATTATAGACTAGGAGGGACGTTAGAAAAGACATTGATCGGAAGCGGATTAAACGAAATGTAACCGAAGATATGTTGAGATCAATCGAGTACGAATAGAGATATTGAATTGAGTATCGTACAAACGTGATTGTCTAAAGAGCAAAGAGAGAGAAAGACAGGCGAATATATATGGGAAAGGAGAGAGCATACTCGGCGAAGCCGAGTATCACATCCGGAGACCAATGCCGGGCATCACTGCCGGGGCGAGCCCTACTCCTCAGCATGGGGGCAGGCGAGGCCAATGGGGGCCGTTGGGGGCTGTAAGCCCCCATACGCCACAAAAGCCATCGGGCCAAATCCCGTGCCAACACTCCCCCTTTGGCCCAAGGTGTTCCAAACAAAGTGGACAAACCAATTGGAAAGGGCGGAAGAGAAGAAAAAACAAACGAAGGCCCTGAATCCTCCAAGTCCCAAACAATCTTTTGACAAAAGAGAAAAAAAGAGAAGGGAAGAAAAGACCCAAAATGCAACAAAAAAATACTCCCCCGAGACCAAATCCAAATCCAAGTCCAACTCCTAAAAAAACATACACATCGAATAAAGTCCTGCCCAAATTCCATACCCGAAACAATCTACCCAAGACACATCCTTCGCAAACTCTCAAAGTCAAAATCCGTGTAAACATCCTGAAAGTCGTCGCTGTTGTCATCCGTTTGCAGGGTCGAAGGTACGCAATGTACAGCTCACAATAGAGCTTCCTATCCTCGCCATGAGGAGTCTAGACTTCGTGGATGCATGGCTAAATTGCCACCGCCGGTCTCTTGGGGTCCACTGTCCCGAATCGCATTGCTGTGCGTCGGCCGACATCGCCCAAGTATCCGCGGTCCATAACCCGTACTCATCGTAGATATTTTCAATCGCGCACTGTATTTCCGAAGGATGTTGACATAAGGAGTAGTTGACACACAGATGGTTGTTGGTGGAGTAGTCGATATGAGGAAAGGTGGTAGACACGCTGTTCGGGGTTGCACGGTACTCGAGGCTTCGGTGCTCGAGGCTTCCAGGTGTAATTGGCGTGTAGTCGGCAGGAGGAGAGGCGGTTGATGAGGAGAGGTGGTCGACACAAAGCCGACGGAAGAAGGTACGGGCACAAAGTCAGCCCAAGGAAGGTAGAGGACACGCAGTCGACTCAAGAAAGAGAGGGGACACGCAGTCAACCCAATGCTCGTGGACGATGTTCGATGCTTTTGGAGGCGGCGGAGTTTCGGAAATGATAAAGGTACTACTATTAGGCGTCGATTCGATCCACTACAACACAAGGCAGAGGAGAAACGATAAACAAAAAAATAATCGATGTCGGCTCGATCCACTGGAACAGGGGCAGAGGAGAGGCAGTAACAAATACTAATAGTAGGCGTCAATTCCGACAGAACTCAAAATGGCGGGCTCCAAATGGACAAGGTCGAAATACGAGACTTTGATAGCTGGCGGCGCTTCAGAAATGATAAAACTAATAGATGCTGATTCGAAAAGGTTCGAAATGATAAAAGGGCTCTATGCAACTAATAGAGGTCGATTCCAAAGAACTGAAAGCGCCGGGCTCATAACCTGTTGAGATCAATCGAGTACGAATAGAGATATTGAATTGACTATCGTACAAAAGTGATTGTCTCAAGAGCAAAGAGAGAGAAAGACAGGCGAATATATATGGGAAAGGAGAGAGCATACTCGGCGAAGCCGAGTATCACATCCGGAGACCAATGCCGGGCATCACTGCCGGGGCGAGCCCTACTCCTCAGCATGGGGGCAGGCGAGGCCGATGGGGGCAGGCGAGGCTGGTGGGGGCAGGCGAGGCCAATGGGGGCCGTTGGGGGCTGTAAGCCCCCATACGCCACAAAAGCCATCGGGCCAAATCCCGTGCCAACAAGATACGTTCGGACATCATATTTCTGGAGTTCAGGGCATTGGCTGGGGGCGTGAAGTGGTTGAGACAAATGTTTATTTGCTGCGTTCTAGAGTATGTGACATATTCGATACTTGCTTAGCCCGATCCAATTGGAGTGAACAATCAACCGCAAGGAGCCCCGCTCCATGTACAGACTTACGTCATGATCTCTATATTCTTTCAATTTTATTTACCGATTTCACCGATACAGGCGATACAAATACAAGCGATCAGCCGTTGACGACGCCCGATGGAAAGACCAACAGACAAGTAAAGGCGGCAGAGTCCCAAGAACAGTGTTGCGGCGTTCTAACACTAGGTTCGAAGAATACACAATCTGTCTTATGATAAAGTCTCGCAGAACGTTAGACATACTCTAATATGTATGTACGTTCCGCTCTACATATTCCTTCACACACCGGGCTTACCTAGCTTTTGCGCTTCAGAACAAATTAGCGGCAGTCCCAACTGAAAACGACTGCATTGTCCCTCTTCCTATCCTCCACAGATATTCTCGCTCACAATGGTACGAAGACGGATGCATTAATGAACCTAAACAAGAACACGAGGTACTACTCTATAATATCATTAACGTGAGCCCTGATATTACTGTAACGTCTGTCGGGATTGTGATCAAGCAGGACAGACGTTACGATGATATGTGAGAGCCCGAGCTCGCCCCAACCCAGTCGTGACTCGCCTGTTATGATGCGCCCAAGCAATTAATGTTAACCCGACGAGACTGGATAGACAACACCGAACTACTGTTGCTTTCAGGCTTCAGGCTCGATAACCTCGGGCTGGGTTGGTATGCGATTCTCTGGGAATCTCGGCTATGAAGCTGTACTTGGCTATCTCGGGCTCAGGGTGGTGGTTGGTCCTGGGTATGATACGTTTCTTAAATACATATATATCTATCTTACTATCTCTGTTGAGATCAATCGAGTACGAATAGAGATATTGAATTGACTATCGTACAAAAGTGATTGTCTAAAGAGTAAAGAGAGAGAGAAAGACAGGCAAATATATGGGAAAGGAGAGAGCATACTCGGCGAAGCCGAGTATCACATCCGGAGACCAATGCCGGGCATCACTGCCGGGGCTAGCCCTACTCCTCAGCATGGGGCCTGGTGGCGGCCCATGGGGGCCGCAAGCCACCGGCCTCATGCCCGCAGCCTTAGGCCAAACGCCACAAAAGCCACCGGGCCAAATCCCGTGCCAACAATCTCTGAACTCTAGACAATTCAACATCATCGTACTTTCAACTACCACCATCGTGATAAATCGAGTTATTTTCTGTTAGTACAATCGCGGAAGTATGTAGTAATTAACGGTGGACGCATTTGAGTCAGGTGATGAGAACAATAACTTTGCACAAGAAGAGATTGAATTGTACATCGAACAAAAGTGATTGCCTTCAAAGAACAAAAGAGCTATCTCAAGGAAAATCTATGCCATTATATACACGAGGTGGAGAGTGATAGTTCGTGAATGAGTCTACACTGATTAGTTAGAACATTATAAATCACTCTCTATTATATTCTAGTATCTTCGATGGTATTAGCAACCACTCTCCAGTCCTTTTCAGTGGCATCGACGGCCTTCCAGGCCATTCCAGCAGCTTGTGCCGCCCGGCGATGTAACAGCAACAAACAGGCTAAATCCGGCGGGTGCTCTAAAAAGCCGCCAGCGGCCCAGTTTTATCTCATTGTTTATGAGTTGTTCTTATGACTGTAATAGTAGTTGATTTTTGGGGAACTAAGATTAAGGGTAGGTCTAGCTCATAGTTAGCTGCAAATTTCGAAGCACTCTGACAAATGGGAAAATGATGGTGGTTGTGTTTATTTAGTTGAGCAAGTGAACTAGTTCGAAAGTAGGTGACAGGCACAGTTGCATTGCACGAATTTTTTGAGCCACTAGCAATATATTTGCCGGCTCGGTGCAAAAAAGCTGCCAATTCTAAATCCGGCCCGGCAGCATTTTTGAATCTCGTAAACCGGCCCGGCTTCTTTCCAACTGGGCCCGTTTGGCCACTTGCGAACACTGCTTGAAATGTAGTGGATGTCATTAGGTTTCTTTATTTGCTTGCAATTGAGTTATATTATATATGCTACATGTTTTTCATGCTCGGGCTCGTCGGATAAATCTCGCCCCAACTCGTCAAGTTTACATGTACAGCTGGGCACTGCCCCAGTGACCTTGGGCGAGCCCGGCTTCGTCGTGACACGCCCGAATCTCTCACCCGCCCCACACTGCCCCAACTTATGTCACGAATCTCTTAAATACGTAAGGCCATAACAGTTATCCAGAGGTGCGTTCATTCAGCTTTTGATTCGTTTGCTAAAGGCAGACCTTCCAATGGTGGAAACCAGTTATAATTTCGGGGTCAAATTGCACTGTACCAACTACTTAACTATTAGAACTGCACTGCATGCGCAACCAGTGCAATGAACTGGTTGACAAACTGGTTCAACTGTATATATTTGTTTCTGGAACAAACCAGTACATAGTACGGCCAAGCGCTTTTCTAAAGCCTGCTCTGCCGATTGCTGACGCTACTCATTACCCACGTAATTCTCATCGGCTCTAGCCGCCACCTCCAGCAGCTCTTCATTTCGCTCACTCTGTCCAGAGTGGTGTGTAGTAAAGGAGCCTGTGATCCCCCAGCGGCCTGTTTAGATATCTGCAGGCCGGCTAAGTCCCGCTTCATGCAGGCTAACTGAGCATATTGTGCCGACCTTTCACTTGACCGAAACTAAACTATCTAAGTCTATGATGACACGTAGCTTACACTTAATTCGATAGCAGTCTCAACGAACCCTAGCCCAAAAGCACCTGATAATAGTAACATACCGTACTCCTGCTTGCCAGCGGATTCCCCTCCTTCATTAAATACAAACTAACTGGCAGTAAACCAGTAGATTTTCTACCTACAAACTGTACTGTACTGCACTGCGAGCTTCCACCAACTGCACTGTACTGCTAAGAACTAACTACAGAACGTACTGGTTTACTGCATATAACCCGTGTAATACTTCAACCGTTGGGAGGTCTGGCTAAAGGAGAAGGAGGGTAGATGGAGGACAGCTCGCCTACATAGCCTGTCATCCGGAGGGTGAGGGGAATTGGGTACTGCCATACTCTAGTTAGAGTGCATGCAGAATGGTTAAAACAAGCAGTTATCTAGAAAGTGTTATTGGTGAACTACTATTACCAAGCATGACAACCCAACCCTGCATTCATTTTCGGGGAGGGGCCAATAGGAAAGTTGTGAGAGACTAGAGTGCGGAGACATGCCAGAGAGGAAGACCAAGCGGAATTAGCAAGAGATTTTAATGGATGGATAATAAATCAATCGTGATGACATATTTTGTCCATTACCCTTGTATATTAGAAATTCATTTTACCTCGGTGCCACTCTTGAACATGATTATACACATGGAGTAAAACATAATATTTTCGCGACAGGATTCAGTCATAACGCACTTCGTAGCCTGTGACTGAGATGTCAGCAAGACTAGTCTGCAGTATGCGCCGAGCGATCCTGAGTCATAGGACTAGGTGATACCTAACAGAATCCTCTCACTTACATTTTATGATCATGAAATCAAAGGTAGATGAGGTGGAGCAATGTCATGCTAGCAACCGTACCACCCCTTCATGGCCGTTCTGAGCCGCCAAGTGCAGCGCCGTCCGCCAGTCGTGGTCCTCGGCCTCTTTGTCAGCGCCTCTCTCGAGTAGCAGCCTCACAATAGCCTCGTGGCCGTTCTGAGCCGCGAAGTGCTGGGCTGTCCGTCCATGGCGGTCCTTGGCCTCCTTGTCGACGCTTCCCTCGAGTAGTAGCCGCACCACCGCCTTGTGGTCGTTCTCAGCCGCCCAGTGTAGCGCTGTCCGCCAGTCGCCGTCCTTGCTCTTATTGTCGGCTCCGCTCTCGAGTAGTAGCCGTACTACCACCTCGTAGCCGTTCTGAGCTGCCAAGGACAGGGCCGTCCGCCTGTCGCGGTCCTGGGCCTCTGTGTCGATGCCACTCTCGAGTAGCAGCCGTACCACTACCTCGCGGCCATCCTGAGCTGCCAAGTGCAGCGCTGTCCGCCCGTAGTTGTGCTTGGCCTCCTTGTCGACACCACTCTCGAGTAGCAGCCGCACCACAGCCTCGTGGCCGTGCTCAGCCGCCCAATGGAGAGCCGTGCGCCTGTAGTTGTGCTTAGCCTCCCTGTTGACGCCACACTCGAGTAGTAGCCGCACCATCTCCTCGTCACCGTTCTCAGCCGTCCAGTGGAGCGCCGTCCGTCCGTAGCGGTCCGTGGATTCCTTGTCGACGCCGCACTCGAGTAGCAGCCGTACCATCGCCTCATCACCGTTCTGTACTGCCCAGTGTAGCGCCGTCCGCCCCTCGCGGTGCTTTGCCTCCTTGTCGAGACCCCTCTCCAACAACAGCCGCACTACCGCCTTGTGCCCGTACTCAGCTGCCCAGTGCAGTGCCGTCCGCCCGTAATTGTGCTTGGCCTTCTTGTCGACGCCACTCTCGAGTAGTATCCGTACCATCGCCTCGCGGCCGTTCTGGGCCGCCAAGTGCAGCGCCGTCCGGCCGTCACGGTCCTCGGCTTCCTTGTCGATGTCGCTGTCGAGTAGCAGCTGCACCACCGCCTCGTGGCCGTTTTGAGCTGCCCAATGCAAAGCTGTCCATCCGTAATTGTGCTTGGCCTCCATGTTGACGCCTTCCTCGAGTAGCAGTCGTACCATCGCCTTGCGGCCATACTCAGCCGCCCAGTGTAGAGCCGTCCGCCCATCGTTAAGCTTGGCCTCCTTGTCGACGCCGCTCTCGAGTAACAGCCGCACTACCGCATGATGGTCTTTCTGAACAGCTAGATAGAGACTAGTCGCTTCATCTTGGTCCACCGCGGCGGTGTTTACTTTGCCTTCCAACAAAAGCTTCACAGTCTCTGTGTCACCTGTTATCGCTGCTAAATGTAGAACTGTGCGCCCGTAATCGTCTCGCGCTCCTGTATATGCCCCCCTCTTCAATAAGAGATCTACTACTCTTCCATTTCCGCAATATGCCGCCCAATGCAATGGATTCCGTTGAGAACTATCTTGATAATCCATGTTGGCCCCCGCTCGTACCAACACACTCGCCACATGCTCGTCATTGTCGTTATCGCTCTTGAATTGCGCTGCACAATGCAACGGCCGCATTCCATTCCTTCCCCGCGTCTCTATATCTGCTCCATGCTCCAGAAGCGTCCTCGCAACCGCAGCCATACCCTTCTTAGCAGCATAGTGCAATGGTGTCCATTCGGCGAGGTCTATCGATGTTGGTTTTGCACCATCATATAACAGGCACCGTGCATTTTTTTCATCTCCAAGCCATGCTGCATAGTGTAGCGGTGTACAGTCCAAAATGTCACGGATATTGACATCGCTTCGGTCAATATCCCAATCCTCATCTGCCTTCAAACTTGAGAATAACGGATGCCCAAAAAAGTTGTGGACGTTGTCCTTGGTTACTTGATCCAGTGATTCATGCATTTCGTCAAGAAGATCATCATGTATATCTAATCGTTGCTGAATCTGGTACAACTTTGCAAGGTGGAGGATATCATCATTGTCATGGATTAACAGCTGAGTCTTTAGCTCTCTTTTTACCTTCTCAAGAATCCCTGCTTCCCGCTGTTGGTCTATACGTTCTCGAAGGGTGATGCTGACCGATTGATAAAAGTTCATAAATAGTGTAAGTGCTCTACGTGAAGTTGAGCTCTTCTGATAGAACTTGACAAAGCATTTACAAATCGATCCAATCATATCCCAGTTCCCTCTCAGTTCATAATCTCTTGTATATTGTCGTACAAAGTCCACCACAGCATCATTGGGGAGTTTGTTGGCATAGCTGAGTGGTGGTATGATGCAAATATAAGCCTCTTGCTTTGTTCTGACTAGTCCAACTCTCTGCAATGAATCGGCCATTTGAAGGAGCACCGAGTTTTCAAGTTTCGAGGATAGCAATGATTGATCTGACCCGAATGGATCTCTATTCTCAACTGTTGTCTCGTTGCTCCGAAGTATATGATCGGGAACATATTCCGCGAGGGACCACATGAACGCTGAAAAGATGTGTTGCGCCAACAAATATTCTAGAGTTATCTCTGTATTAAGACTCGGTGAGACGGAAGACTCTGGTTGGTGATCTGAGAGATTGTTACCGATACATCTAACCTTGGAGGGGTTGGCGTTGCAGTGAGAAACGTACCTGACTCTAGCCCCCTGAATCCTACTAGCGTATGACCGTCAGTTTTGGTATATTCCGACACGTTGAATTCTTCGACGTCCCCAATCCACCACTTCAAATCCCTTTTGAAAATTTCGGTATCTGGGCCTAACAGTCGAGTGCTTTTTCTTGCTAGTGACATATCTTCCTGCAGCCAGTCACTGCTGTGCCTTTCATCGGTGGTTTTGGCTTCGTCTGCTCGTGACTTTTGGCGCTTACGGATATGAAAAATCCATAATGACAAGGCAGCCTCTATCTCGGTGGCATCAGCTACCCACTCACCCCTCTTCATGCTCCTGACTCTGAATTTGATACGTTGGTTTGTGTTGCCGATTAAAGTTTGTGATCTGACAGCATTTCCATGTGTCGGTTCCTTCTCGCCAGCCTCAACATTCAAATACCAGCAAAACTCGTTACCCTTAAGCTCTAGAGTATTCATAGCTACAGAAATGGCACTAGCTATTGATATGGCCGGCTTTGATGCTGGGCCAATCCATTTGGTTAGCTGGCCGAGTCTTCGTCTAACTCTGACTGCCATTTCGGCTTTGGATATGTTGTCGTTTGAGTTTTGTCCCTCACCCACAGGTCGCTCCTCGCCAGCTTCATGCTCTGTGACTGAATTCCATCCAGGAGAAGTCAACTCAGTCAAGGAGCCTCGACACGCAAGGTTATTAGGACCCGTAGCAATCGTCCAGCTGTAGTCCTCTGGACTTCTGCTTTCATTCTCTCTAGTACAGCTACTTGACTGTTGCCCTTGACTGGTTCCCCCAACGAACCGCCAAATACCGCTGTCCATAGCCATGGTTAGTGCAAGCCAATCCATTTCACACCCATCCAACATCTCCACAGCTATAGGCCGAGCAATAAGCCCCCGGCGGACCCAAGCCCTGAACATTGTCATCGCAAAGACTGCAGCAAGCTGTGAAATAGATGAGACCCAATGTAGTCCCCGAAAACCTTGAAATTGGGCGATGAAACCAGCCAGAGAAAGTATTGTCCCCAGGAAAGTGAAGGCCTCAGTTCGATTGGAAGAAATGTTTCCTAACCTTGACCACCGGGAGATTTGGCGACTGTTATTCTGGGGTTGCCTGGGGGCTTGATTATGCTCTATATGATTGTTGTCTGTGTGTTTACCGTCATTGGGAGAACGACGTGATACTAGGATTGCGTCCCGGGGGCCTTGAGCGAAGATTACGAAAGACTCGAAGCTCTGGTCGCTCACAGTGTGACTGTGACTGTCAGCCCCAACTCCATTAGCGTTTTTTCGGGCTTCTGTGTACCTTTTTTGGAGCCAGAGAAGACGTACTTTCGGCTGTCGGCTGGTGGGCAGTGTGTTGGACGTCTCCTGCCGAGTATTGGTCACTGGAGTAGAACAGATTTCCACAACAGAGTCTGTTGCTCGAGTTACTCCGTCCGCTAGAGTAGTACGCGTATTGATCTCCACATTTGGACATGCTTCTCGTTGTTCGCCTTCTTGCACTGTGCTGCCTGTTCCCTCACTCTGCGATGTCCTATCTATGACCACCCACTGCTGTTCGGTAGTGCTTTTCTCGATGACTGCTGAGCAAATGATCATCCCAATCACTAGAAGTACAGTTCCAACTGCCATCAACGGATATGCATACCCTTGTGACAGGCGACCGTTCTTCGGGAATCTCAAGTTCCACCCTGGGTAGTACACTGCTAGACCAGAGAAGACCAACACGCCGAACTGCAATACTATACCACAGGCTGCTGCGGTGTAGAGATCCTCAAATTTGCTTCCACCATGAAGGTTGAGCGATATATTGGGGGCTTCTTTGAATGGCGACATTGATTTGTGGGTAGATGGTGGTGTGTTCAACGGCGTTGGGTCTGACTCCACCGGCGAACTTTCTTCATCTCGGCAAGTAAAGGTCTGTCTCTGACCGTCTTTCTTGCGGTGTATCCTATCCAACAAAGGCGTAAGAATCTCTGTAAATGTGACAATTAGCCTGGGCCTACAACAGGGAATGAATTCGACTCACTATTAACTGCATTTATGACTGCAGCCGCTGACTGTGAAACACAATCCAGTTGCGAGACAAGAGGATCATCGCAAGCTAGAGTTTGCAACGAGTCAGTAAATTTAAGCCGATATGCGATTAATTTCTTCATACGTTTCCGCTTCAAATATCCTTCATCCTCAGCAGTCGTCACCGTATATATACCGAAATTTTCCATATCCTCACAGTCATCGAGAAATATCAGCTGTTGAATCTCCGGTCTGCCAAAAACCCTCACGACTGCTTGACCATTCCACAATTCGCAGACCTCGTGAGAAGTGGAAGACATGAGCTCAGCTTCAGGAGCAGCACGATTCTCTCTTGCGCGTCCGATAACCGCCCTCAACCACGGTGGCCCGCCGACTCTAATAGCTCCCACAATCGCCGTAATAATGCCCAGTGGTGCCATTGCGAATATGATATGATCGAGCCATCCCACTGTTGAATGATGTCAGATGTGAGCTTGTAATTACATGTACAGATGTAAAAGTGCCCCTCCCCCGGGCGGGCGGTGCGCAGGAATGGTTTAATTGTAACTCACTCGATTCGCTCATAAATTGTTTCGCAAACTGTTCTCCAAAAAGCGCAAGCAATCTAAGGCAATCATTAACGCATATCGTGTAAAGCTAAATTTGGCTATAGAGGGAAGAGAATCGTACGGCGCTAGATCGGAGAAGAGGTTGTTCGTAAAATCTTCGCCACCATCGCCCGCGCCTTGAGCAGCCCCTGATATCGCCAGAATAATCATCATAGCCACATACATCCCCATAGTGGCTCTCGCTTTAGGGTTTGACAAGTTGTTCCGAATGTGTCGTCTGCAACGGTAGAGTAAAGGATCAGCAGCTGCGGAAAGCGATTAGGTTGGGCGATGCGCTTCCACTAGGAGGGGAAGGGGGATAACTTATCACATCTAATAATTCCCGTATGAATGTACTCATTTTATTGCGATAGGCTCCCAGTGATCATCCGTTGGTAGACCTTGTTCATGCATGTTTCGATTTCTAGTACATACAGACCAACTGTTATTGGGTGTCGTAGTCAGGCTGTTCATGTATGACTCAAGTTCTGCTCACCGTTTAGCTTATAACAGTTCGCATTATATATGGTGGCGGGCTTCGCCGCCTTGTGGTGGCTCGGATAGACCAGCCAGCTAAAGTTGCCACTTCTAGACAGCTCTACCATCTCACAGCTAGATCATCTGAATGCTCCCAGGTGTTGACTACACCCAAGTGCGCTTCCAAGTGCGCGTCTCAACGTGGCCCAGATAAACTGTCTCCTGGCTTTCAGTGAGTTTAAAACCTCGCACCATCTCCAGCCAGCCGTGTGCCATCTCCCAATGTGTGCGTCAATCAATTTAAATCCTATCAAATCTGTGAGCTTGGAGAAAAACTCATATTGTTCTATACAGAAAATATGCATAAACATAAATAGCCTCACGGTGTAATCAGAGCCAAATTCGTAGAGCAGGTTACCATAACTGACTTTGATGTTATCGCAATGGGTATAACACAATCTGAATATTAACAGGCAAAGCCAGTGTGGTTTGACTTCGTTCCTAGCTTCACCCCCCCTGTGACTCAACACTCTGCTCCTCCCACAGAAAAATCCATTACCAGAAATGAGGTGTCGCATCTTCCACAGCCTGATCCGCGTACTTGCGTCTCTAAAAGTTCTGACAGGGATTGTAGAACTGTATGGTTGCGATAAGGGACAGGGATCGAACACCCACACCCCTGTGATCCATTGAAAATTCTGTTTGTACCCACCAAGCAGCGCGATCAATCCTCCGGCATTGAAAAGATGACTGTTATAAAAGGCAGGGCAATGGATATGTAAAGTAGGACGGGCGTTAGAAAAAAGAATGGAGCGGTAGCGGAATAAGCGAAAAGCTATCTGGCGTATCGATGCTCTACAGTCAGTCCAAGAGCAATCAACCAGCTCCAAAGAACAGTGCTGCGACCTCCTTGTCACATGCGGCCATAGTGCAACCTCGCACACCACTGGCTCATACCAGCCGCTGCCGACAATCAGCCACCAAGTCAACAGAAGCGACAACAACTACCAAGGTGGCCATCGAGTGAAGGTGTTGACAGTTGCGGTTGCATAACTGCGATAGGTTGGTATGGATTTGGGCTGTTAGTTAGCCGAGTTTTCGTCGGTCCCGAGGAAGAGAGGGATTTGCCGAAGGTGCGATCCCACAACACTACTCGAGTATGATAGTGACATCGATAGTGGAATGACAAAATGACATTGCCGACACATCAACCTGCGATCGGGAGTAATCTAACTTAATTCACTTAGGAGCCTGACTGAAGTAATTTATTATCTAATGTTGCAAAACTATTCAAAAAATAGCTTGCCACCAAACACAGGCCATTTCACTTATCATTGCAATCATTGGTAATGGGCTTTTGTGCATTTTATTCGTCATTTTTGTAGGTAGGTAAGGGGTATTCGGTATAATATTCTTCAAATGAGGGAGTTAATAATAGTCCCGCCGGCGCCTGTAATCAAGGGACGTTTCGCGGATATAAATCGCAGCGTTCTTGGAACTGTAAAAGCTAACTGTGTTTGGGTCTGGATCAGGCTGGGTACTCATACGCCCAACAGTAGGAGAAACTCCCCAGTCGAGAGCTGTCCCGGGGACTCGTAGATAGAGAATACCGAGACATCTCGTCCCATACCTATCACTACCAAATATACCTATCTATCTAGGTATTTCTCGGTGATAAACTAAATTGCGTGTTGAAATATGGAAGGGGGGAACCGTGTGAATAGACTTAAGATACAGAGACTGGAGAGCAGGAGAAAGACTCAAGATATATACAAGGTAGTTGGGTGCCTTATGCCCTACCGGCTGTGTGCTCTGTCATCAGCTCAGCTGAAGCTCAGCTCGGTCAGGTTCATGCAACATTGCGAGGAAGCATTATGTCGAGTGATATTCTGTATACCATACCAGTAGAGTACGCACATGCCAACAAACTGTTGTTTTACAACTCTATTCCCTATAATATAACAAAGAGAAGTACTGAACTCAGTTACCCCCATACTGCTTCGCTGTGGCAGAAGTGCTATTCATTTCTACGATAAGGCGTTTTGTAACAAGCCATGTCCGAAACATCGCCATCACATTGTGGTCTTCAGCATCCCCGCTTAGGAATACTCGCCATGTATTAGCTAGATCATACTTTCATAAGTTGTATTGTGTAGAGCTTGGTGGTGGGACATCCCCGCATTTCAACGATTGGGCTTTTATATATTATAATTATTTCAGCGCACGGGGATTACCGTCCATTCCTGACTGCGGTGCATTCTCCACATCCAACCGCTCCCGAGTACATATGGGACACCAAGAATAGTACCGCGAGGATACACACTGCCGGAGCGCATGGCTGAATTGCCGATACACGATATACTCATCCAAAGCGCTGAAATAGTAGAATACTGGAATAGGACATATTGCCTTATAGTGCAAGCGCAGTTTATCTCGTACCCAGACTGGGAAAATAAATTCTAGCCGAGCGAGCTTGCGAGCTAGGCTGCAAATCAAAAGGCGGCGAAGCCGCCACAGTTTCTTGTATGTACATGTTAGCGACGGTCCCGGCTGAGAACAATACACGCAACCGTCACCATAAACCATACGTCACATCTCTGGTTTCGAAAATCACCCTCTTCTACCGCATCATCCCTCCTCCATCCTCCACACCAACTCTCGCTCACAATGGCACGAAGGCACGAAGACGGTCGTGTCGACAATCACTCCAGCAAGAACATGAGGTATCACTAATATGAACCTTCTGCAATAGGACTTTACTGCTTTTTTGCCCAGCAACGAAGAAATGTACAACACCGTTGCAGCGTCTACCATGTATGACCAAGCTAGAGCCTAGTTCGACGGAACAAATATCGTGTCAAGCTTCAGAATCATGTAATCGACATGAGAGTCGTGATCCCCAAGTATAAAACACAAGCCTCGAGGCGTTTCCAAATCTTAGCAAACTAAAATATGAGACCACCACCAGCAACTCGAAAATAATCGCACGCAGAACTTAATCTTCAGAATCCAGACGAGCACAATATGATGGAACAACGCCTCGGGCCGCCGACCAAAACCCTTCACCCCCGTTCTCCGCCATTGTGCATGGACGGGCTGATGGCTATAATCGTGAGGCTAGTTTGCCTCGGTAGTGGATGTGATAGTGTATCTCTTAATATGATGGAATAGTTGATATATATGATGAGAGAAAGGCGTTTACGTTTCGGTGAAGGGGTCTGGGTGTTTTGGTCTAGGGGTTCTGTTTGGTCTGATTTCGGCATGTTATTATCTCCTTGCGGATAAGCGTATGGGTCTTGTTGTTTGCGGATATCATTATTATTTTGGAATATTTGGGACGGGGGATTCTGATCAGGTTGAACAGGGTTTCAAAATTACTTTGTGTATTGGGTCTGGTCTCTCTTTTTAAGAGAGATATGAATTAATATGGGTGGGTGTGTTATTTCTCTTTCTCTGCGGCAAAAGGTGTTATCAATCGTTCTGTGTGGATGGATGTAGAGAGTTTGAAGCGGTTGGCAGAGAATCCCAAGTCGATACGCGCTGCACGGGTCGAGCAGCAGTTATTACTGTATGACTTGAAAGGAAGTCGCCGTTACACTGAGATCACTGAATTGACTCCCAGGCTATGGACTCACAGTCGTAGACTCATCCATGAGTTTTCGCTCGCCACCGCCACTGGCACCTTTTGCAATTGTGAGCTTCCATAGACTTCCATAGAGTTCCAGGCCTTCAGGTATATAAAGACAGAGCTTCTCCCCTAGATAGTAGAATAGACTTCATCCACTTTACAATCGAAACAGTAATTAGCCCGGAGGCTGCTTACTGAACTCTCCTTATACTACTTTCATCTCATGAGTACAGCATCCACCCAAGATTGTTTGTCTTCCCTTCATTCTCATGATTACGAGTTGACCCCTGTATGTAGCTTCAGCTACCGGCGTGCCTCCCTACACGATCGACCGCCATCAGCCAGCTCTCCATGAGAGCTCAAAGGTAAAGTCACCTTGTCACATTCCCACGGTTGCGAGTTAACTAACTGATAAATAGAGTCTCAGCACCCGGCGCGCCGTCCATCGACTGCCTCCAAGTTCTCGTCCAAACTCGCACGATTACGGCCTCCAAGTTCGCACGATCATGGCCCCCAAGTGCATATCTCCAAACTCGCTCGATCACGGCCTCCAAGTGTATCTCCAAACTCGCTCGATTACGGCCTCCAAGTGCATCTACAAACTCGCTCGATCACGATCTCGGAGTGCATCTCTAAGTTCACTCGATCACGGCCTCCAAGTGTATCTCCAAATACGCTCGATTACCGCTTTCAAGTGCATCTCCAAACTCGCTCGATCACGGCCTTGGAGTGTATCTCTGAGTTCACTCGATCGTCATTTTCAGGCGCACCTCAAATTGCTCTCAAGCACCGCCTGCAGCCAGTCCAGATATACCGTGTGTAGATGGGTAGCTATATAGATACATAGATACATAGATGAGAATACAAACTGAATACATGAGTTTTAAAAATCGTTGAACAATAAGTAGTAGCTATGATTTCCAGGCGCACCAGCAGCGTTCCCAAAGAAGACGTTGTTTTTCCCAGACTGCTCTACTGTGATTCGAGGTGCTCCCAGACTTGTCGCCGGCGCTCCCAGGCTTGTCGCCGGCGCTCCCAGGTGCTCCCAGGTGCACACAAAGCTCTCTCCGGCGCTCCGAGGTGTTTCCAAACCTATCACAATCACTCCCATGGTGCTCCTGTACCAGTCATCAGAGATCCCAGTTACTCTGAAGGCCGGCAGGAATGCCCTCCTAGGGTCTGACACTCTCCTGAAATTGACGCATCTAAGTTTACACTCCACATCCTCTCAGACACTCCTGGAGGCTTCCAGTGACTAAAATACATTTTGCTGATGGTGTATCTCTGAGTTCACTCGATCGTCATTGTCAGGCGCACCTCGAATTGCTCTCAAGCACCGCCTGCAGCCAGTCCAGATATCCTGTGTGTAGATGGGTGGCTATATAGATAGATAGATGCGAATACAAACTGAATATATGAGTTTTAAAAATCGTTGAACGATAAGTAGTAGCTATGATTTCCAGGCGCACCAGCAACATTCCCAAGAAGATGTTGCTTTTCCCAGACTGCTTTACACTGATTCGAGGTGCTCCTAGACTTGTCGCTGGCGCTCCCAGACGCTCCCATACTTGTCGTCGGCGCTCCAAGACTTATCGTCGGCGCTCCCAAACTTGGCGCCGGCGATCCCCGACTCGTCGCCGGCACTCTGAGGTGGTCCCAGGTGCACTCAAAGTTCTCTCCGGCGCTCCGAGGTGTTCTCAAACTTATCACAATCACTCCCCTGGTACTCCTGTACCAGTCATCAGACATCCCAGTTACTCCGAAGGCCGGCAGGAATGCCCTCCTAGGGTCTGATACTCTCCCGAAATTGACCCATCTAAGTTTACACTCCACATCCTCTCAGACACTCCTGGATGCTTCCAGTGACTAAAATACATTTTGCTGATGTACATTCAGTAAATAATTTTCAATAATGGGTAGTAACTATGATTTCCAGGTTCACCAGCAGTGATTCAGACTACTTCCAAGCTTGCGGTCTCGCTTCCCAGATGCTCCTGCAATTGTCACCACTGTTTCCTTACCATTGGGAATGCATTGCCAGTATAGCTGGTTGCAGTCAAATGCCACTGCCTCAGTTCTGACTACTTGAAGATATCTTGCCAGTACCCCCCATGTACACATAATAGGAAATGCATCAGTCCAGTCTACATCAAGATTTGACCACCCTGGGATGCATGTACCACTGCACCCAACTACACACACAGGCTGTTAGTAATAGACACACATTTTGCAGATATGTATGTCTCTATATGTGTATGCCCAACCAACAACTCAAAAGTTGCGATGATTGGGTAGACTGCCACATTGTGTACAATACATAATATGAGAGACATTATTCTTATAGCAGAACTGAATTTCACAAATGACTCAATAACTCTATACTCACGACCATGGATTCTAATGTACAACTGTACAATTCATGTGCACTTGGATGCTACACCTGCACACTGATTTCAAAGAAACAGAATATTTTCCAGAAGCTGAAAGCACAATCAAAAGCCTTCCAAAATAGTGGCTCCTGCAAGACTCCACACCATTTTGGAGGATGCTTATTCTCTTGTACAATTCAGTACAGACTCATTCAGATAGTACATTCACTGGGGAATGTATTTCCTATATATGGTAGGTATAATCGTGGATTATATTGACAGGGTGTAACATATACTGTGTGGGAAGAAACCACCAAAAATTTCACAATGGGTTGGCTGTAATATAAGAAAAAGATTAAACATATTGAAACCCATCTATGATATTAGGTTATAATTTACAGCGATATTCTGGTTATAAGAAAAACAACTCAAAGTATATCACATAGCTATATGTACAAGGCTACCTGCCAGTAACACAACTGGAATAAGGTAATTACCAGAATTATTTGTAATTCTTTATTGACTAATAACGCCAGTAATTGGTTTCAAGATCAAAGTATACCTGATTCAGGTATCCATAGTACATACCCACCTATTGGTTCTGATGAATATACCCACACTCTTAGTACTATTCTTATCATCATATTTTCTCAACAAGCATCATCAACACACCAGATTATAATACATCGGCAATTTAGAAATACTGTGGTTCCTTCTACTATAATATCACCCAAGTCACAGTACTGGCTAGAAGAGTACCAAAATTGGTCTTGATAGATGAGTGACAAGCTTGGTATAGGTAGGTATTTGGAATCTGCTCAATAATACACCGGCCTGTTTGGTAATTAAATGTAATATCAACTGACATTTTCATCCGATGCAAATTGCACTTGAAAGAGTTTGGAACGAGATGGTTTTCCTGGACTGCAACTCTTCCATACAAAAGTCAGTCTAAAAACATGCCAAGAACAAATGTATATAATATTAAGATGATTTGAATTCAAGCTGATTTTCAACATTTTATAGAGTATTTGTGTCTTTATTTCTTTCAAGATAATGCAAATGATATTAGCATATAAAAAAATTGCTTATGGAGAAATATATACCCCAGTCAGTATACTTACATTATTCTGACAAATATTCTGCAGTGCATTACATAACACTACAATATATATCTTCCCACTAGGTGTACAGTATTCTTGTATTTTAATATTGATCATTCTGTGATACTACCCTGCAAACACAGTTACTGAATCGGTGGTGTGAGCATGATCTAGATAACTAAGTGAATGCAGAATCCTCAGATATCAAAGTTATTCTGGTAGTACAAGTATCTGACAAGCTTAAGCTAGTTCTATATTTCTTGTACCAATTAATTAACTCCTTTCGACTATACTATGTAATGCTGATAGTTCTCCCTATCTACGAAAAAGTGAATTATTTTGCTTGTTGTTCAGATTTCTGCTGAATTTATGACCCACCCACTACAAGTGGGAAATGAAGCATAAGACATCCACCAAACTGTCACCACAATATACAATATCATGTTGCTTAGTACTGCTTAACAATTCATTCCAATTCAGATCAGCAACTACCAATGAACCTGTTCAGGGTGACTAGGGCCAGACTGTTGACAGAGCCGGACATACACACAGGGGTTTTTGGCCAGGTTGCAACCGGCCTGCAGTTACAATATTGCGGTTCCTACAACTTTGGCTGTATTTAAGTATTTGAATTCTGATTGTATCAACACATGATCAGTAGGTAGATTGTGCAATCATTACTGCGCTGTCACCTCTCGCTTTCAGATTTGTGATTCTACCCATATTCATTGAGTGGCTGTGAAATAAGGGTTCATTCGAAGCAAATTATCAGCTTTTTGATAGCTACTCAACAAATATTGGTTAAATCTCAAATATGCAATCACGAGGTGAAAAAGAGGCTAGAACTGTACAATGTACATCCTGATCAATTGACAATACGATCAGAACTCAAATGTTTAATTGAAGCCATATATGTGGTGTTGAAATACTGCGAATTTGGTGGTGAAACCAGCCCAATTGCAACAGTCCGGGTTTCGTGTAGTAAAGCCCATTGCAACGGTTCTGGTTCGGTTCAAACCCTAACCTGGAACCGTTCAAGCAGGTTGGAACATTTGCTAACACTACTCCAGATGACCTCACCTATGCCTCCATGTTCTTCCTGATGCTTCCAGACTCCCCTGGTGCTAAGCAACGTGCTCTCAGACTCTGCAAGAGCATTCACCGGTGCTCCTGAATTCACCTGAAGTTGTGGAGGTGCATTCAAAATGCTACAAGATTGGACTGTTACAGTGGTCAAATTTTGGAGCTACGGAAATGTCTGTGCAGAGCTGCAGGAGACTTTGAAAAAAGCTGAGACCGCCGTACAGCTCTGTGGGACACTTAGACAGTTGCTGAGACCGCTGCGCAGCTCTGCGAGAGACATGATGCCGTATTCTCACAGCAGTGGCTCATACATAACCACCAGGCAGTCCGTGTTATCATATTCATCTTTGTTACAGTCACATGATTCGGTACATCATACTATGGCATAAATTATTTGTTTCTATCTTTATATTTACATACGGTATATATGGCCGCAGATGGTACTCGATTATAATCCGAGGATTGCCAGAAAATGCCCATCGAGAGAACTTTTTGAATTGCACCACTTGGTGACCGTTTGTAACGGCACGGCAGCAGGTGACGTGTCCAGGGCCGGGTAACACCCGCTTTATATATAGTCGGCTCGCCACGAGCCTTAGATCTCTAGCGATAATCTTACCTTATACTACTCTACACTATTGACATCCACGTTTGCAACCGTATCTACTGATATACCTTCCTACGAGGCCATACACGGGCGTATGCCTTTACACTATTATCGCTCTTTAATTTCAGATACGTTTCGCATACGGGATTTTATGAATTACACCTTTCTGACACGTCACGACATGCAATCTACGCGCGGGATATCATACTGATTTGAGAGCACTGATTGCATCAGCGAAGTGTCATGATATCTCTATTGAATTGAGGTTAACGGTAACAGAGACGATTCCGTGTGGATTGCAGAGGCCAATCGGCCAGAGACGCGTCGGGACACCTCCGAACGAGAAATCGTCCGGATTAGCCAGCGAGAGATTGCAGAAGCAAAGAGGCTTGATAAGTACACCCAATTGAGGTTAATGGTAGAGTCAATTGATAGTTGATTCCAGATGCCAACCGGCCAGGAGACGCGTCAGCGACCAAGTCAGTCAAAGTCAATTGCCACGAACTCATCATACCAGAACTCGAAGGCTATCAATCGCGGCATCAATGAGATACGATAAGTTACCTTCCAATTGAGTCAATTGTCGATTACAGGGACGATGCCGGAGCCCATACGTCTATAAGAGTCGCATCACCGGCAATGCCGAAGCCGGCCCCTTTTCCCGAGATTTCTTCAATCCTTATCCGACAAGCGCAATAGAAGCTGCGAAGAGCATACACGGGCATATACCTAGAAAGAAGTGCACCTACGGAGAAATTGGGCGGATTTACGCGATACGCACGATTCACATCTAGCGATGCCACCGATGGCAGTTCCAACCGCGATTACCTTCTACACGACTCGATGGAGTCCTCTACGTTATGGACGATGTTTGGAGTTCACTGCACCGTCTACGGAAGTCTTACAAGGCTACATACGGTCAGCGAGTTAATTAATCAACTATGATTACCGATATGATTACCGATATGATTACCGATATGATTACCGGTATCATGGTCTACCGACGGACAGAGTTCAAGATAGTGGAGCAGCGACCGCAGATCGTGTGGCAGCTCCGTAAGGGAAGTATAAAAACCCCCGATTGTTCTAAAGTGGCTAGCAGGCATGTTTCGCGATTACCATTGTCAATTATCACAATCGGCACCTGATTGGACGACCAAATCGGATCGTTGGATGTGCCCATACGATGGCTTTCGAAGAGGGTTTTTATGACTGCCGTGGTGATGTTTATTTGTAGCCGGGATTCTCAGGATCCACGGGGTTACCGGATGGACCATCTGGGCACTCAGGAGACCAGCAAATTCCGTATGTATTTAATGCGCGCGGAGGGTCAATTGATATGTCGTATCCCCACGTGGGAATGGACGGTTACTTGGTTGTCAGGCAGTCCCAATTGGGTGAGGCAAGCACGTTATTTGGTTGTCAGACAGTCCAAATTGGGCGTGACAAGTACGTGATTCGCTGAGCGAGCATATTCGTACAAATTGGTGGCAGCCGCGGTGGACGCACTGTGTCAGCTGGAGAATTAGTGTCGACTTGCAAAGCATTCGACTTTTGGCTCTGCAACACCAGGGTGAGCGGAAGAGGTGGCAGAGGACCGGGCAGGCCATCAGGTATGCCCCGGGAATGTACCTGGATCGCGGCTAGGGAGGAGGCGTGTTCCGAAGGAGGTGGTGGTGATCCGGATATTTCAATACTTGGAACCAATACCTTTGACGATTGACTGGCCAGTGAGGAGGTCGTTTGGACGTTCTTCCTAAGAGTGGGAGTTCGTATAGGGCTGCTGGGAGTGACCGTGGAAAGCATCTCAAGTGGTGAGATAGGCACCAGGCACTGGACGGGCGAGCAGGGAGCAGCGGCGGCAACGGCTAGAAAAAGGTTCCCAAGGGTATACTCATGTAAACGTTGTCGGCACGCCGAGACACGAAGGGAGTACTGGACGGCGGGGCTTGGCCCTATTGAGGCGAACCGTTTTAAATCCGGGCTCCTGGATATTCCTTCATACCGCTCCATATCTAGTACGAATTGGGAACTAACGTTTGCAGATGGAGCCGGGACGACGACAAAGATGGTGCCCACAGATGATGGAGGACTTATCCAGCAATATATGGAGATTTCGTGGAGGTTCAGCAAAGCCAAGGCGGAGACACTCCCGCCGCATCGGTCAATTGCAATTAATTTGGAGCCCGGCTACAATTTGCCATATGGGAGGATTTACAACTTCTCGGAGTTGGGTGGAGCGATATTCACGCAATTGCGTGGATTATGATCACGTGCTCACAAGGACGGATCATGGATTTGGATTTGGACTTAAAGATCCCATGCCATATGGACGGATCGATGAGTGGGTATTTTCTTATGATAGACGATATGTCACCGGATAGATTATGGGACTACGATGAAGAGTCAATGGAAGGCGGACATTATGGAGGTCAGTAAAGATGACCTTTAGAGAGCTTACAGTGCTACAGGAGAAGTCACGAATGCGGACCATACGGGCGCAATTATGCACACGGTGGAAACGAATGGCTGGAACGATCTGGATCACAGCCAGAAACGGATCGCGGCCGGAGATGAATTGCGGCCGGAAATGAATCGCAGCCAGAGATGGATCGCGGCCAGAGAGGGATTGAGGCCGGGGATGGATGACAAGAGATGGATCCCGTCCGGAGATGGATCGCGGCCGGATATGGATCTCGACCGGATATGGATGGATGACCGGAGGTGGATGGCAGGAAATGGATCACGGGAGATGGATGACAATCAATCTCCTTTCCTATATGAAGCTACGAAGTTCCAATCGAGCGCGGATTTGCAGACATACAGTGTTCCAGCGGTCTGGCTCCACCGAGTACGATGCCAAGCACTCCTCAGAGCACTATTCAGAGCACTATTCAGAGATACCAAATCATGCACCTACATGCCCGAGTTCCAATGCCGAATACGATCCCGAATCAGATCCCGAGTTACAGCTACAATGCCGATACCGCACGTCTCGAAGCCGTATGAGATAAGTCGTGAGCGGTGCAACGATCTTTAAAGAGGGGGATAACAGTGCCGGATTCGCATCAACCCTTACCGCGAACAATTACTGTACTGGAAGTGCAGGAACGAAGCACCATGACACGCATTCACCAATAGAGAAGGCTAGCAACGGCGAAAAGTGCACGCAGGGAAGTGATGGCAAACGCACCTACAGATGAATCAAGAAGCCGCATGCGCAAGTCACAATCCCGAATGCGATCCCGACTCAGTCTCGGCGATCCCGATTCAGTCTCGACAATCCCGAGATGCACAGCTGCTACTGGAAATCAACTTCAGAATCAAGTCTTACCAACCTATATGGCACCCGAAGAAACCGAAATAGATTAGTCGTCTGCAGAGCTACGACGTACAAAATGGGGATGACCGTACCGGAATCAAAATCAACCCCTACTGCAAGCAATCACCGTACCGGAAGTGCTGGGAGGAAGCACCTTGGAGAGCACTTACCGGCAAAGAATCGCAGCTGGAGATTAGTCAATAAGCGTACGTGGAGAATAGTCAACCAATGCACCTGCAGATGAAACGACGATGTGGATACCCAGACAAGTGACAGCGAGCACACCTGGAGATGGAGCGGAAAGCATACCCGGAGGAATACCGGCGAGCACAACCAGCAATTGGAGATGATAAGTGCACCGAGCACAGGGCGGATGTTAAGTGTACCTACAAGTGCACCGACTTGGAGGATGATCAGTGCGACTGCAAGAGCACCGGAGAAATGATGAGAAGATCAAGTGAGCTTGATCTATGCCGAACGACTGCAATTATGTCTACCGAAGCAGTTCCGAACGAGACCGAAAATGATCTCCGAATGTACCGAATAGTCTACCGAACGGCATCGCGAGCGAGTCGCCGAAACGCATCGCGAGTCAAAACAACTACCGAGAGATGATGACTGAGCATAACGACCAAGATCATGGCAGAATGACTCCAAATTGTGATTGAATAAGAGGATTATCGGGAGCCCTCTACCGAAGGCACCAACTGGGATGTTTACCAAACGGCTTACCGAAATGAATGCTGAACGACCATACCGGAGGCCTATAAGCCTGCTGGGCCGATGCTGAAGGAGGATGAATATAACTACTCACGGGCACCGTGTGAGAGCCACCGGTTGCAAGGGAGGATGTCAGATATCGAGGCTCACCTATAAAGCTATGCACGAGGATCTGGAGAGCACGAGGCTCGGGAGAGCGCAAACGCGCCTGAATATATATGTGGTATGAATGACCATTTGTTGAGAAGCTTACGAGATAGATACGAGGTCATATATGATTGACCATCACCGACGGCTATGATACCGGGAGCAGAAGCTACAATCAATGCCGAGAAGTCAAGCCCGCTTCATCCGTGCTGACTGAGCGCGAATGACTACCGAAGCAGCGTCCAAACCAGCAACAATGATCACTGATGGGCTGGGCCTGCGGAATTGTTCATGATGAATTGAGAGAGCCCGAGTGCTAGCGCACTTGGAAGTAAAGTGAGTATGACCGGTTACTGGGATGCTTACAAGTTAGATATACCGAAGGCGATAGCGATGGCGATGGTGATGGTGACTAGCGAGCGGAAGCCACCATCGATACTGCCGAGTCAAGACGAGGCTCTTGCTATGATTGGGGATTTCACCGAGATTACTGTGTGTAATTCCGACAATGACCTACACTTGGTACGAGTTACGAGTGCGAGATTGGATGGTCGGATGCCAGACATTCCGGCAGTGGAGATATGGAGGACGGTGTTATGTTGGATGTTCCTTCTTGCTCTTTCTCTTCTCTTTACTTCTTTACTTCTTTGGATCTCGGCCCAGTACAAATGGCGTCGGCACGGGTTTTTACCACCTCCGGAGATAGGTCAAGTGGAGGTGGAGTTTCCCCGTGCGCCGGATCCGCTGAATGGCTACCATACGGTACTGATCGGTTGTGGGACTTATGGGTTCGTACGTTTGCATACGTTGAACGGTTATTTGATTGTTTTCATTCGTTTCTACTCTTGTACGGGATTATGCAGCCCAGGGGGTCTGCATCTAAAGAGGGGGATAATGTAACGGCACGGCAGCACGTGACGTGTCCAGGGCCGGGTAACACCCGCTTCATTTATAGTCGGCTCGCCACGAGCCTTAGATCTCTAGCGATAATCTTACCTTATACTACTCTACACTATTGACATCCACGTTTGCAACCGTATCTACTGATATACCTTCCTACGAGGCCATACACGGGCGTATGCCTTTACACCGTTGTGGTGAAACGATGGAGCAAGAACGCAAAGAGCACACCATCAATACTCCACCTCACCACTCGCGACATCAAAATGGAATTCATCAGCACAAGGCGTTCTGGTTCGAGGTACATAGGAATCTGGGGAGATCATATGATACTACCCGGTGTTGAGGATCCAACACAATTGCATGGATCCACAATATCATGGACATAGTGGGTTAGACCATATTCTGGAAAAGATAAAGTGTGTATATTCATTATATGATAAGATAAGATAAGATGGAAATGAGATAATGACTATCTACTCTGGGGTCTGCCAAATTTATACTCCCTGTCATTCTTTCCACCGCCGTTATCTCTGTATCTCTCTACAGCCGCCATTGCTTAGGAAAGATACACCTAGAGCCCCAGATCAACCAATTTTGGAGGCCATCATCGACTGAATTTAGAGATGCGCTCAGAGGCCGTGATGGAGCAAGATTGGAGATGCGACTGGAGACCGAGATTGAGTGAACTCAGAGCTGAAATGGGAGGCCATGATTGAGTAAGTTGGTGATGCAATTGCAAGCTATGATTGAGCGAGATTTGAGGAGTACATGGAGGCAGTAGTTTGAGAGGGAGGTGCGATGTGAGATGAGACTGTTTTCATTGGTTAACTCTTCATTGTGGAAATGTGGAGAATTCAGTACACCATGGTCTTATGAGAGATGAGAGACTGGCAGGGAGCTGGGCACAGTGGATCATGGGATGATGCAGTACGTGGTGAATGCAGTATTCATTGTATGCCGTACTCGGTGCATGCTGTACTTGGAGTTAACTATTGATTATGGCACGGAGAGTTAGAGAGCGTAGATCTAACTTCGTATTCTTAGGTGACAGTAGACTTGAGGACGAGAATGGGTGATGACGACAGTAGATGGGGGACATCATCATGACAGACTTGGACTAAATAGAACTTCGTGTGCAAGTCGATTAACCATCCCTGATACAGCAGGTACCAGTCCCGATTCAGCGTGTAACAACACAGATACGAGGTCGTCACAACTCAATCCGGCACTGTGTACCCCAGATTTCACATATCCGCTCATATCCTCCACATTGTTCTCATCTTTATCCCCCATCTCTCTCTTTCTTGTCCACCACTCCAACATCACTATAGAACACAAAGTTAAGTTGTCTCTTTCTATCTCTCCAAGTCATGATATTGAGTTAACAACGAGTACAGCGTATGCTGAGTACGGCATACACAGAGTATAGCATACACCGAGTAAAGCAGACACCGAATACTGAAGATTGTTGGTCTTCCATTGATTCTCATGATTTCAAGTTGACGCCTGAACGTAGCTTCAGCTTCTGGCATGCGTCCCTACACGATTGACCGCCATCAGCCAGGTCTTCATGACAGCTCACAGGTATAGTCACCTTGTCATTTTCCCACAGTCGTGAGTTACCACACAGAAGAACAGAGTCTCAAGCACCCAGTGCACCATCGATCCACCACCTCTAATTACTGGTCCATAGTCGCTTGATTACAGCCTCCAAGTTCGCTCGATCAAAGCCTTTAAGTTTATCTCCACACCCCCTAGATTACGGCTAACAAGTTCACACGATCACGGCTACCAAGTGCATCTTAGAACTCTCTTGATCACAGTCTCCAAGTGTATCTCTAAACTGGCACGATGATGGCATCCAAGTGTGCACTATCAGGGCCTTGAAGTGCATCTCTGAGTTCACTCGATTGTCATTTTCAAGCCCACTTCAAATTGCCCTCAGACACAGCCTGCAGCCAGTACCTATCTATCAGGTGGAGATGTGTAGCTATATTGATACATAGATACAGAGATACATAGAAGGAAATACAAGTAGAATACATGAGATTTAACAATCGGTGAATGATAAGTAGTAGCTATGATTTTCAGCCACCCCAGCAGGGTTCCAAGAGTAGAAGTTTTTTTTCCCAGATTGCTCAACTATGATTTGAGGTGCTCCCAGAGTTGGTGCTGGTGCTTCCAGGTTCTCCCAGGTTTGTAGTTGGCGCATCCAGCCTTGTCGCTGGCGCGCCCCGGTGATATCAGCCTTGCCATAGGCGCTCCCTGACATGTTGCCGGCACTTCCAGCTGCTCCCAAGTGCACCCAAAGTTCTCTCCGGCGCTCCTAGGTGTTTCCAAACCTATCACAATCACTTCAATGGTACTCCTGTACCAGTTTTCCGAGATCCCAGTTACTCTGAATGCCGGCAGGAATGCCCTCCGAGGGTCTGATAGTCTCCTGAATTTGATGCATCAAAGTTTACACTCCACATCCTCTCGGACACTCCTGGAGGCTACCAGTGACTAAAATCCATTTTGCTGATGTACCATGTCCATCGTTCTGCATCTCCCCTTTATAAGGAAGTCAAGGCTGATCACATAAATAGGGAAAACCATATTGAATGTACTGTATACCAAGCCATTATGGAATTGCATATGGAGATTGCTTGACTACAAGGCTGGATATACTGGTTACAATAGTAAGATGGTTCTTTGATTCTTATTATCTTAGTCCAAGCTATGTAATAAAATCAAGTTTTGTACTAACATCTCCCTATCTCAAATGCAACTGCAGATTACACTAAACTATGTATAATCACAGTATGAATAGATATTCAGACTCAGAATGGGCCAATATCAGTTGATAATCAAATTGTCCCATAGAATATGTAGGTTGTGCAGTTTTAGCTCATTGTTCACGTCCCATTTTCAGATTTGCGATCCGACCAATATTCAATTAATCACTGTGGAGCAACAAAAAATTATATGTGAAATTCGCAGGTTGTCAATAGCGACTCAATGAATATTGGTCAGATCGCAAATGTGAAGGCAGCAGGTGACAGAGGGGCTCATACTCCACAATTATGTATCGATCATATCCTGATACGACAAGAACTCAAATACTTAATTGGAGCTCAAATTGTTACCTTGAAATCAAGGGTTTTGCTGGTAAAACCGACCGAATTCCAATAGTCCGGGTTTTTCGTGTGGTAAAACCCATTGCCAATGTCCGGGTTCGGGTGGAACCGGACCCGGTACCGACGAGGGAATTTTGAACTGTTGCCAACACTAGTGCCAATGACAATATGGCCAATACTGGTAACAGAATAAAAATAACAAAAATGAACAATCAACACTGCTGTCCAACAAGGGTATAAGTACATGTCCACATTCAGTTGTTTTAGACCCACAGAATTAGCTGTACAGCTGAGATGGAGATTATTCACCGGCAAAAATGACATTACGCGACGCGTAACTTATATAGAACCTGTTTCTGGGGTGGTAATCCATAGCATATTTGACGCGTGGCACTATGAGGTCCTATGGACCTGTGCATTGTCTAGATTACTATGATACGCATGCGATTATGTGCGCTCGATACTATAAATCATGCTGCATTCAACCAAACTGCCAAATGCACTTCATTGCACGCTCCCAAGCTCTCAAGACGCTCTCAAGGACACTCCCATTTGCACTCAATGACACACTCCCACCCTGCTTGACTATACGCTCCCAAGTAAGCTCTCAAGACGCTCTCAATCACACTCCCGAGGATACTCTCAAGTACACTCCCTATTGCACCCGATGGCACACTCCCAGCCTGCTTGACAGTACACTCCCAGTAAGCTCTCAAGACACTCTCAAGCACACTCCAGAGCACGCTCTCAAGTACACTCCCAATCTCACTTGACTATATGCATCCATGTATGCTCCGGGGTGCTCCATCCAGAGACTTGCTGAGTTACAGGTGCCAGGCACCGGGAGGCGGGTGGCAGGTGGCCGGTGGCATATGGTGGCCGAAATCATGACGTCGCACGATATCATAGTCTGAACCGTATCTTTAGCGCGGCCACCGAGACAAGATCTCACGATGCCTCACGGCCATGGTGTTGACAATTGCAGCCTTCGATTCTGCAGGAAACGTAGATAATTGGATCTTGGGGAGAGCAGATCTCCGTCCCAGATTGTCCAGCGGAATCTAGTACCCGCTTCCCATCAATTGTGGGCGTATGAGTGTGCATTTGGTCCGGGGCTGACGGTGAAGATGGCAATGGCAATGGCAATGGCAATGGTGATGGTGTTGGCGAGTGTGATAATTGTACTTATACAAGTAGGTTGGCTACATCAACGTCAGCATCAAAGCTTCCACAGACTTAGAGCCTTCTATTAGCTAAAGCTTCCACAGACCTAGAGCCTTCTATTAGCCAAGACCCTTCTATTAGCCAAAGCTCAAACTCAGAGTTTTCCATCGGCCAAAAGCTTCCTGTGGAAAACTCTACTCCTCCCGAATATTCTCCTACATGCTCGACCCAGAGACTTGTTGAGTTGCAGATGCCGGGCCTCGGGCCCCGGGAGGCGTGAGGCAGGTGGCGTGTGGCATTTGGCAGGTGGCAGGTAGCGGGTGGCGGGCGGCCGAAATCATGACGTCGGTCTATATCATGGTCTGAATGTTATCTTTAGCACGCCCAGCAATACGAAATCTCACGATGCCTCACCACCATGGTGTTGACAATGGAAGCCTTAGATTCTGTAGGAATGGTACACAATTGGATCTTGGGGAGAGCAGATCTCCGACTCAGATTTTCCAGCGGAATCTACTGCGTACTTCCCACCGATTGTGGGCCTATGTGTGCGCATTCGGAGCTGATGGTGATGATGGCGATGGTGATGATGGTGATGATGGCGATGGTGATGATGGCGATGGTGATGATGGCGATGGTGATGATGGCGATGGTGATGATGGCGATAGTGATGATGATGATGGTGTCGGTAATGGTGATCATAGTACTGGAAGCACTTAGACAAGTAGGTTGGCTATGTCAACATTAGCATCAAAGCTTCCACCGACCTAGAGCCTTCTATTAGGCAAAGCTTCCACAAACTCAGGGTTTTCCATCGCCCAAAAGCTTCCCGTGGAAAACTCTACTCCTCCCGATGCAAGGCTCTCTCAGGAAGGCTCTCAAGCAGGCTTTCAAAGAGGCATTCAAGCAGGCTTTCAAGCAGGCTCTCACGCAGGCTCTCAAGCAGGCTCTCAAGCGGGTTCTCAGCGATAGTGTACAGTACCAGTATAGCAGCGAAGACAGCAGGCAGTGAAGACTGGTATACGTCCATCTCCGGCCGCCAGCTGTATATAGTTCCATAAGCCCACGCGCACAGCTCTATGAATCGACTATAGTGTTAGGGGGGTTCCAATGCCCTATGTATAGGTACTTTGAACAGCCCTAGATGCTATTCTTTGTTGTATTGTTTTTTCTTCTTAGGGAAAGGTGCCGTCCCTTTCTCTAATCTCTTCCAGTGGAAACAATCTAAAGTCTAATGACTTTCTTTCCGATCTGCTGGCCAAGCACAACGCTGACACTCTCCGGCGGCTTTTCTCCAACGTAACTTGGTGTCGTCTATTCTCTCGGTCTGTGTTCCAAAAGTCTTAACCGGCTTTCTTTTCCGCTTAACTACTCGACTAGCTTGCCGAGTCTTTCTCCCACTAGCTTTCCTTTCCTGCTTGGAACTTTCCAGAAATGCTTCGCAGTTGTCGATAATCACGTTATGGATATCACTCTCCGAAGTACTTTCTGATCCCGACTCTGAACCGTCAGAACTAGTAGCTGGCTTATTAATCCTTACAGCTCGGTCCGGATCAACGGTAGTATCGTGAATGCTAATTTCCGGATGTAATTCCGCAGCTCTCGTTGTACTGCTCCGAGCTCTTAAGTTATCGATATGGATGACAAGTCCCGATTGTAATCCGATAATCGAGGATATCTACCAAACACTTTGTGCCAGGAAAAAGTACTGATTATTTCTGGCGTAGGATATAATTTTCTCGAGTGCGTATATGATAAAGTCCTGATCGCTTTCGAAGGTAATGGTCATTCGTAGAATAATACTTATTGGTGTGGGGCTGCCGCTACAGAAAGCTAATAGATTTATATATAATAATTGGTAGATATAGGTATCATAAAAACACAATAATATTTCAGATCGTTCTTCGCTGGTAGGTATTGCTGACTGTGTCGCTGCTAGAGCTTGTCCTTCTCATTGCCGGAACAATGTAACCTCTTTATTGAACATTCATCCGGATGTTACGCATGCGCACCAATATTTCCTTTCCATGATTCTGATAGCAACTTGCTTTGCATCTTACATTCCTTATCGTCCACATGCATGCTAAGGCAAGTTGGCACAGAACGTGCATGGTAGAGATTGCCACGAATTCCCCAAGGTTATCGTGTTCATGCAGGTGAGGTACTGAAGCATTACACCACTGATAAGAATCAGCCCACACCTGCATGATATCATAGATCAAGTCATAACTTCAACTTAGACATCTCACACTCGTATGGTTCGATAATCAGGAACGTCTGGCAACATAGCAACAGGGTCTTCGAGCTAATCAATCCTATAGTATGATTGCATCATAGGTTTAATGTGGCGGACAACCACTACAATGCCAATGTAGAGTAAATGACATGCGCACCTCGTATTATGAACGAGATTCCTTTGCAGTTGCCATACTAACACAAACCAATGTGCAGGGTTGCAATAGACCTCATATCAACAGTCAATGTCATAATCCCTCAATCACGCTGCTGCTCAGGCCGGGACCATTCCCTTTGGCAGGGGAGTGCCCAGTGCTCCGACATCACATAAGACAGCCGGTGTTAAGATCCCACGTAGTAGCTGCAACTAACCATTGCTGTGTCTGCGGGGCGCACTCCATTGCTCTATCCGATCAGACATAATCACTCTAGTATCTGGAAGATGAATCTGGTTGATCATAACACGCTTGGCAGGATTGTACCCATTTCGATCTGGCAGTGTTATGGCATCATCAATCGGCTGCCGCAGCATATGCTATCATGAATCCCGTTAAGCCAAAACTTAATCAATCGAAACAAGTACCACTCATACCCTGCTAAAGGTATTCATGACTGAAAGTTCTGAGGATGACTAGGGCAGTCGTTTTGCATGCTAATAACCCGAAGGCTATTAGCAAGTACCCATCATTGGTTATACCAGGTTACATATACTCTGCTAAGGGAGAACCCGTAACATATAGACGACTATAGGGTGTGCGTCGCGCAGGGGTCCACGAGAAGCCTGTTATGAGCTGCGCGAGTGCGCAAGTACGCGTAGCGTAGTCTATAGTCGGTTTGCACTTTTGCCGATGTTGTGAAGAGCAGTTTATTATGAATCACTCAGTGATCGATTATCAAATCGTTCAGATTCCTGTATAGGCCTTCAGATCTATACATTGTATCCAATCAGCAATGGGCTGATACATGTCAATACCCTCTACAGTGATTACTGTTATTCTGGAACAGTACAGATGATTACTCTGAATCCACATCAGAGTATACTGATTATTCCAAATCCACTTGAAACCTATCATGGAAGCCTGCTGGATAGCATGGTTAATACCATATGTCAGAGTGTGGCATTTAACAGAGCTGCAAAATAGACAATGTGCAGGTTTTTCAGGAAAGCTATTAGGGTATCAAATACACTGAGTTTTTTGAAGCTTCAGATAATGAAAACCTCTCAATCTGTAGAAGCTTCAGTGTTAACTGTAGTGTATTCAATCCACTTGTATAAGAGCTTCTGGTCCTATAGTTGCCATCACTTCCCTATTATCACCATCCCCATTGTCACTATTCCCATCCTGACTATCCCAATCATTACCATTACTGATATCACCATCACCATCTTCACCATTGGCACTGAGCCAATTATGCATACATACATGACACAATTGCCAGAAAGCAGATTGCATATTCCACTGGAATATAGAAGTCTGGAATGTACTCAACTCAAGATCCAACTTTCTACCAGTTCTTTGAACACTAAGACCACAATCGTAGACATCATATCTGTGTGGAATTGGGACCGCTGGATAAGGGTATGATAGGATGTGTTAGATTGAGACTCTAGTATGAACCAACATCATGATTTCTGCCACCATTTGCTATCCACTATCTGCTTTCTGCTACTTGCTACCCACCATCTGGCACCAGCCACATACTCCCTGCCATATTCATCTTGCCACCAACTATCTACCTTATGCCTCCCAATGTTTCTGCATCAACAATTTGACAAGTTTCAGAATTGAAAAACTAGAAGCATATATGTCAGTGCGTAGTCAAGTCAGAAAATCTCTAAGTTGCCACAGGTGAGTATGAATGGGAGTGAACAGTGATCAAGATTTGGAGTAGGGCAGGAAGATCAAGTGAGAACATAATTGTAAGTATGCATGGACAACGACTTCAAAATGTACACTGGTGAGTCTTGTGGTGCCTGCTTTTGAGTATACTGGATAATACCTATTAGATAACCTTGGCAACCTACCCAAGCATGTAAGGTGAAGCATTCTTAGAAGTAAACATCAGAGTGTCTTGAGACCCTCCATTGAAGTACCTTAAGAGCTGTCTTGGACGTGCACAGTCAATCAGATGGGGAGTACACCATAGTGTTCAACTTGGGACACATGTGATAGTATTATTTAAGAGAGTATATCAGAGTATATATGGGGGTGTATGTGGTCGCATACTCAGAGGTTTACTTAGGAGTAACTTGTCAACTTATTTGACAATATACAGTCAGGCAGACAGGCCATGTACCATCATGTGCAAGTTAATGTAGATCTCAGACAATCTGGATGGTTGACTGTAGTGAGTATTTGGACAATGCGTAGAGATTATACTCACAGGTGTATTTCACAGGGTACTGAGAGGTATACATTGGCGCATGCAGGGCAGTGTCCTTAGAATTATCCTCAGAGCATACTTGGGTGTATCTCAAGTGCATTGTTCTAAATATCCAGTGAGCCAGACTGGGAGTATGCCATCTTCAACAATGTGAGATAAACTTTTCATACTATATGGCAGTATATAATAAAGTGAGTTTGAAATCGTCAATTCAAGATTTTTGATTCCAGTGTGATGGATATTATCATCTACATATAATATCATGCATAGCATATTAATATTGCACATGTTCAGATCAATATGGACAAATAGAGGCAACTATCTAATGGGATATCGATTACATGTCCAAAATCGGTATCATATAACTGTTAAGGTTTCTCACTGAAGCAGCGATAATGGTACTTGCATTGGTTAAATGAATACATGTCACGGAGTTACTCTCGGTCTAGTCACATGATGTGCACAATGCCTATTCATGACATGCATGAGATCAGTCATACGATATCTTAGTGGGTATACTTAAGAATCGTGTGACGATTGAATAAGTGACCAAGTACACTTAGCGGATTGACTTCAGATGATGCAACTATGTCGCCATAGCGGGGAAACTGGTTTCAGCCGTGCTCATAGTTTTCAACCTTGTTCATCTTCCTGATACTAGCGGGATGTGTCTTATAACACAACAGTCGATAGCCAATATGCGATTATGAGTGATCTCCGACTTATTGCCTCAGGCAATAAAGAAGATCAGGGCACTCCCAGGCCAAAGAGAATAGTCTCGGCCTAAGGATGGCATGACTGAGGGATATATGACGTCGGCTGATGATATGAGGCCAGAAGCAACCCTGCTCATTGGTTTGAGTTAGAATGCATTGCAACATCACACTCATATCTTGAATGAGCTGACGAGTCAGGATCTACATTGGCATAGTATCGGTGGGTTGCTGATTAAATCTATGACGCAAGCCAAAAGCCATCAGGTGACGCATTAATTTGGGATAAACACTGCCGACCAAGATCGGCAGATGTTCCAACTATTGATGCAAACGAATTGCGAGATGTCTAAGTTCAAGTTTCATCTGACACACTGCATGACGCGTCATTTACGCAATGGATGGCCTGATTCTTATCAGAACTGCTAAAGCTTTAATACCTCATTGACGTAATACGTAATGGATTATCAGTGTAGTCATAGCGTCAAAGAACGGGTATACAAACCCTCGAAGACAACAATAAAGAGATGGCATTGCTCCGGCAATGAGACGAACAAGCTCAAGCAGCAATCCACAGTCAACAATCAGAACACCGAAGACGATCTTAAAATATTATTAGGAATTCTATCTATATTACTATCATCATTACTTCCCTTATACATCTACGTGATCAGGCTGTGTATGTCTAGACGACACTTGACACAATCCGAATACGCTCTGCAACAAGTTGTCGTGTCGTTCGGAAATTTGCTCTTTCAGTTGGAAGAAGCACATTTAACCCACACCTACCGAGTGCTTTTTCGTTTCTGTCAACTCGAGAATATCGACTACCTTGTGTTGAGGTATTTGAACTCCGGCGCATTACCATTTGAGGAGTGGGCAGAAGAGCGGTTACAGGATGGGGATGTTTAGTCTACATCTACCTCGGAGACGGAGAGTGGAGACGCTTTGATTTTGAATGCTCTTGGACTAGTGACACAAGAGGTTGAGTCTTGGGACAAGACGAGGAGAAAAGAGTGATTAAGATAGGCGGTTTTACTTAATCTAATAAATATTGTATTGATTATTGGGATTAAGCACCCCCGTAACAATAACATGTGTATTATGTATCGTAATTTTCCTTTGTGATGATCTCTGCTGATAATGATATACTTGCACATATTAACATTAGAGTGATGAAATCTCAAATTCAATATAGAGATGGTTGCTATGATAATTGTATCTGGCTAGGTCAGACTGATCCATTAACAGTAACACAATATTTCCAGAGAAATCCACATTCACAGTTGATGTTGACAAACAAAACAACAGAATCACAAATTTGGCTACTGTTATAAGCTAATTTCACAATTATACTATTATTTTAAAAGCGAAGCAAAGAAAATACTTTAGTATTAGACAATGTCTGTTTATATACAATTTGTCTGCTACTTTCAAATCATCTCTTATATTTCATTGTCCCATTTGAATTTTCAACAGTAATCGTACACACTACCACTTAAATTCTTATCAATACTCACACCATATTATCAGATCTTGCAACACATCAGATCACTCACTTAATGTTCAAATAATCCTGCCATTTATACCATTTCAACACCATACTATTTCTATATCTTGAGACAACTGTTTTCCCTCATTTCCTCCCTCACTTTAGACAGGTACTACTTTCTATTACTCATAACCCATTTCAATGATAGTATCCCCCTGTTCATTTTGAGGTTCGCTGAGAACTTGCTCAAAAGGCTAGGGCTTTGCTCGATATTGCCAATGAAAATCATTGGTTGCTTTGAGTCTGTTGATAATTTTTGCAGGTTTTCCTTTAAGGGTTGAACACCCATTCCATTCAACAAGATACTGTTACTGATAACAATACATATGGGAATCCTGAATTCATGCCACCTCATATTCTTCTTCACAATCGACTTCTACAGGCAGAGGTGGGGGAGTCTATTGTCTCGGGAGGAGATCATCCATATCAAGATCCAACAAGGAAACAGTTTGCACCTTATGAACTCCTATTCAAGCCAGAAGATCTAACTCATATGAATAAGGAGAACTTTGTTGGTTACATTATAAGGTCCAAGTCTTTGGCAATTGAGTTTCCACGATGGTTGAGTTGTTTGGGTGTACCTAGCACCGAGCCGTACTTTGCTTCATACCTAGATATTCAATCTGGGCTTTCGGTGTGGTGTCAAGGCGGAGCTAGAAGGCACAGAGCCTATCGTCAACACTCCTCTATACCTCCCCCGCGATCCAAAGGGAATCTGTGAGAAAAGAGCGGTTCTGGCTTGAAGAGCGTAGGAAGAGGGTGAGAGGTTTTGATATGATACCCGGCCAGGAGGATCAATGCAAATCGTGTGAATTCATAAAAACCCCAGGCGAGTGCGTGGGACCATGAGCTGGGAAAAATATAGTGGTGAAATGATAAACCCCTCGGCAAGAATGATCGCACACGCCTACGTGATGTTAAGTCCTTGTTTGAATCCAGAATGCATGTAAATGCATATGGTACCATAATGAAACCAGTTACTTTAATATGTGTGAAGCCCGCTCGGTATCAACTCCAAAACAACCCCCCGGCCCCAGAAAGAGTAAAATCCACCCACCAAAGTGTTAGTGACGCTGTTATCTGTTAGACCAAATTCAGGCGAGTAGGGAAGTATACGGCGACTTATGGGTGCGGCTGCCAAATCAGCGATGTGTATATTGACTGGCCATGATCGAAATGACACGTACACAAGAACTAAAGTGCTTGCGGCTCGGCCGTTTAACTATAACCTAACACTACGTGATGACCCACTCAAAATCAGTCCAACATTATCAAAATTTAATCACTCAGGCTCCAAAACCGGAAGTGCATCATTGCTAGTCGCTCGACACTTACCAATAATAGACTGTTACAGATGTATATGATGTTACAGGTCTGATGCACGGTCACTGCTGCAGGGGCTGATGCTTGCTGTATATATCTCGAGTCTTTCTCCTTCTCTCTTCTCTGTACCATAGAATAGACGCACACGGTTCTCCCCAACTTCCATATCGTAACATAGACTGTCGCGATATTGAAGGGAGATCCGTGTACGTGTATAGACTTATGATACGGAAAAGATAGAAGGAGAAAGACTCGAGATATTATGAGAAGTGTGCTTTGCGCCTTGCCATCAGCCCGGCTAGCGGTCAGCTCGTGTCAGCTCAATAGATACACGCAACATCGAGTATTACGATATTGGGAGAATCGTGTATATGGATAGACGTAAGGTACAGAGAAGAGAGGAACAGGACTCGAGATATACACAGGAGAAATCAGCCCCGGCCTCTGTGAGCTTATGTGAGGTCTATAACGTGTCTCAGATCGTACCAATGTAAGATCGAGTAATACTATCGGAGTCTCTCAGCTAGACAGCTTTAATTACTGTCAATCTAAGTGCTGTGCAGGTCTTACACTAGAGTCAGTACGGAAGAAAACATAGGAACGTTTCATGCAACACAAATTTTTAACTCGGGATTTAGCCCGAAGGCCCTAGAAGCTACTAGCAAGGACTAGAGAGTGGTTGCTAATGTACTAAGTCATGTATATAGACACATTCACGAATTTTCACTCGCCACTGGCTCTACCACTCTCCACTTCCTGTATCTCCACGGAACCTTCCCGGCTTTCCTCGTGTATATTAAGGCATAGTTTTTCCTAAGATTGTTCGTAGGCAGTTTCCGTACAACACACCCAATACTCCAATGTAACCTTCCCGAACCAAGTAAAAAACAAAAACACGAAAAACCCCCATAATACTCCAGACCCCATCCAACGCCCCAGCTCCCTCTCCGCTTCAATCCCTCCTCCTCCTCTTCCTCTTCTTTGGCAAAGTCGCCACCAACTCCTCCCACAACTCTGCGTCCCCCATATCCTCCATCAACGCCTCCTCGGGTTCCCACGAAGCCTTGCTACGTGGGTAGCCCTGCCACTCCACTAGGTACTGTGGCTCTGCATTGTACTTACGTTTTTTCAGGAGGCGGTGGATGTAGTAGGCGGGGGCGGAAGGTGTGACCGAGGTGGTTCGCTTGGAGTTCACCACAACCGCCGGAGGTGCTGGAACCTCACCGGTGTCATGGATGCAGATTTCTTCCGGTTCCATGGCGACGATATAGTCGGGGGAGGTGGTAACTTCACCGTCCAGGATCATGGTAGTTGTTTCACTGTCAGCACGGAAGTCAATGGACCCATAGTTGCTATTGTCAGTACCCGCACTAGCACAGATACCAGACAAGGAGCTGACATCGGTGTCCTTGGGAGTGTCAAAAGTGGCGGAATCGTCGTAAGCGTAGTTCTCCACGCCGGTGACTGGAGTTTCTGGAACCTCTAGGACATAAAGGGAGTTTTCTTCAGGTTCAAAAGTAGTAGCTTTATCATCACTGTCGTCTATGATTATGGGGGTGGTGGTTAAGGTGTCACTACCAAAGTCGGTGCTGCTGAGCGGGTCGTCGATGTAGCTTTCCACCGGAGGGACATCAATGTAGCTGCCCCCGGATGTGACGGGATCAAAGGTAGGCGTATCGGTACTATTCTCCCCAACGACAGCTGCATTAGTGTGAACCCCGGAAGTGGTGTCCTTGGCGACTTCGTCAGATTCCACAGCTGTTGTAGCTTCACCACGGCTAAAGTCGTCCAATGAAATTGAAGAGTTCCCGGAAGCATCAGCACGGAATTCGGAGGTACTGGGAGGTGTATCGGTGCAAGTATCTTCCGGATCAACAATTGCGGGGTCGACGGTAACTGCATCGTCCTCCACAATGTCGGCCAGAGAAGCGAGAGCCTCAAAGGTGGCTATTGCCTGTTCTACAATCATAGTAGTAGTAGCGGCTGTGTTGTCGTTGTAGTCGTCAACGTCGCTACAAGAAATTTCAGAGGCCGGTTTGAGTGAATCTTGTCCTGTGTTAAGACTCTCGATGCCGGGAGTGCCGGAAACATCCCGGAGTTGGAACACGTCGACGTGTACGCCAACAGTGGATGCAGTTTCATTATCGCAGGAGCTAGTCGTAGCAGTGACAGGCGTTCCCACGGTGTAAATGGTATTCGTAATCTCCCCGCCTCCAATTACATAGGGTATTCCTGCCATCTCATTCTCATCTGTCATACTTCCTATCCTCTCGAGAGAACTAGTGCTATTATTCTCAGGAGCGTTCCTCAGTGACATCGCCCAGCCCCCGTTGGTACCCACCCCAGCCAACACCAGCGACTTAGACTCTTTTCTTTCCATATCAGGACTCACCCCGCAACAAGAATCCGGGGTAACCAGCAGCGCCTTTGTCGGTGTCTCAGCGCCGCCATACTTCTCATCCTCGCGGCGCTGACAATATGCCTCCCACCAGGCGACAACGCCGTCACTGTCTTTGATTGCTGAGAGGGGAGAAGAGTAGCGGATATCCCTCCCGGTGTAGCCGTCCAGACGGAATTCTGTCGGTGGCGGTGTAGCCGGAAGCTGTGGCGTGTTAGTACAGGTGTTGGGGGTGGGGGAGGGCACGTGCGTTGGGGGTGTAAGCGTGATTGTTGATACGCGGCGGGGTATGAGGGGGCTCGTCTGAAGGTGGGGGTGTGAGGAGGTGGCTTGCGCTGACTGGCGTTGGGGATGAGGATTGGTTATGCATTGTTAGGGAGAGATTTCTGTGTCCGGAAGTAGTCGGTGGTGGAGTGGATAAGTAGTTTCCAGCTAAGGCGGACATTGCGTGTTGTGTTGGGAGCAAGAGGTTGTCAGTAGAGTTTGGCATTCTTTGTGTCGGGTTGATGTAGACTGTGCGTGTTGATGCATCTGTTTTGTTTGATGTTCTCAAGGAATCCGCGCTAGTGTCGGCGAAAGTTTGGCGGGTCAAACCCTAGCGACGCATCAAACGACGCGGGGCAGTAGCGATAAACAGGGTTTGTGGATACATGCTTAAGCCAAAACCTTGTTTCTCCTGACAGCGGCACGCGAACGCCGTTTAACCCCACTTTTTGTGAGTCACTCGCGTGGCATTTAAACCAATCGGCACCACTACCACAGCGTATCTGCACGACTCAAACCTCAGAACAATCGCACCATCATCGCACAACGAATGCCACGATATTGTCGAAAGGTTTGCCACTATGTATTTTGTACCATAGGGGAATGAGCTTTAGACTGTAAGATGGATGCGCAGGCGTGGAATTGTGCACAGCGTAGTCATCATTCCCGTATAATAAAACCTCCGCGAGGAGCTCAAGTACTTAACCCTCTACTGAGTTTTACGGTTTTTATGCTGGAGAACACTTTGGGTACTATATTTTGCAGCACTACCCCGTAACTGCGGGATAACCTTCCGGTGAAGAATATTTTGTGGCATAATGGAACACGCAATCACAAATTGAAGGAATCGTTGTTAATTATCAAGTTTGCAATTCCTTTGTGCTTCTTGCCATGTGTTTGGGGGTTGTAAGTGACGGAGACAATGGGTAATAATTGGTGACACCTCAACTGGCAGCGCGTGAGTCACTGCACCCTACATGACTACATCGCAAAAAGCGGGGTGTTATTCCTACTGTAGTACTGCTGAAGCCACTCGATTACAGCAATGTTTCCGAAACTTTGCAGTGGTGTGGGTAAAAATTAATACGAGTGCTAATTCTGTCAAATGCTGCAGTAATGTGCGCTCGAAAACAGAAGCGAGCTTGCAAGCGACGAGAAATTCTGGGAACGAGAGCGGCAGCAATGCTGCATCCAAAAAATTGCGCGCCTTTTCTATAAAATACCTGGGTATTACAATATTAGATTTGTATATATACAGCAACTAAAGGGCTAATGATGACGATTTCCTAAGGCTAAGTTGCACACAGCAGGCCGCATTCAGACAATGGGGTTCGCACTTCTGGGATCTACTTTTACTAAAGCAATTATTTACACCGGGATCAGGAGTTTTGGTGCGTACAAGCATATTCGTGGGATGTGATCTCCGAAATTTACTGGTGGTGACGTGAGTGATGGTGATGGTGATGGCAACGGTGATGGTTGCACGGGTGAGGTTATAGCATGTCGCAATGCCCGCTAACTAAGCGTTTAAGCATTTAGACTGCTGCATTGCCAAATCTAGAATTTATACAACTGCATATTCTACTGTAAATGTGGCATTTTCTACAATTACTCGTCAGATTTTTCAACTCTCCGGACACCCTGTCAAGGATTCGATGACGTTGATTAGATTACACCTAATTGAATTGTCGTCCCACTACGATTCATAGTCACTAAACTTTTGATGTGTCGCCAAGGGCGCTTATGATCGGGTGTCTGGAGACTTCAAAATCCGACGAGTATTTGAAAGTATGCTGCAGTAACTCAGCATTCATTGTATTTATTCAAATCCGGCAGTACTGCATGCGCAGCAGTTTTTCTGCAACAATATCACCCCCCCCTTTTTATTTTGCTATAGTACGCATAAGGACTGTCATTAAATTGCAACGCAACATGAAGAATCACCATTTACACCCCACAAATGGCGGTTTTAAATATCAAATATATCCCAAATTCTTCTTTTCATTTTGTCCGCTACTGTACCATTTACTGTGGATGAGACGTTACCCGTCACCAAGGGATGTCCTTGCAGTATCTTTGACAGATTTGTCACCATCGCCACCTGATGTCAGGAAGTCAAAGTACGTCACCAGCACATTGTTTGAATGTATATTCGAAACCAGCCCTAATTTTCTAACATCTGAAGACCATTTCAAATCCCCCTAAGAATGGCATACTTTGTGTATATGTAGGTAAAGTTAAGTGGAGCATTAAATTTAGAAGCCTGAGTACTGAAAAGCACCCCTCGTCACTCAGACTCGTCTACTATACTAAACCTTGTCAGCATTGACCGTCCTATACCAAATATGTTGTCACCGGCCAGTGACGTCCCAACCACAGTGAATGGTACAGTAATTGGCTCGACATTTTGGTAAGGATTATTCTACATAAACATTAGTTAAGAAGGTTATACAGCATAATACAGTCTTCCGAAGATTATCCTAAACAAATGTTACGCTCTAGAAGGGGAGAACCGTGTACTTGTATAGAACATGCTACAAAGAAAAGTGAGAAGGAGAAAGTCTTGACATATATACAGCGAACCTCAGGTATATCTTCAGATATGCCTTTGCCGCCATTTACCAGCGCCACCAGCCATTAGCCATCGGATATTTAACAATAAAAGTCAAGTTTTTACCCACACAGCAGCAGCCACAATTATTGGAGAAAAAATCCAACTTATAGCCGCTCGCACCGCTCGCTCGAGCGATCTCGAGGTACCCATCCAAATCCTGCAAACACTATCCAGCCTCACACAACATCTGGCGAACGACAAGCGGTTCCTTTCACCGCCACGGTGTTGGCGAGGTAGGATGCAATTGATTTGTTGAGTGACCGGACGACTCCGTCCAATCTGGAGCAATGCAGGCCAATTCATACCGCGGTGTCCTCGAGATCATTGAGCTTAGGCCTAGTTCATGTTGTTGCATCTGCTCCTGCGCAAGTTCATGAACATTCCTTGGTTGACGGACATTCCTGGCGGGTGTGAAACCAGGTGTGCCAACTGTAGATCTTTGTAGGCGCGGCGGCTCTTGGCAAGAGACAATATTGTGCCGTAAATTGTCCAATTCTTGTTGCCGCTCAGAGGCTGGATCTGGTCTGGCAGCGAACTGGCCGTGGCTGTATTCCATTCCCCGTATGTCATGGCGTGCTCTGAACACTGCGATCGCGTCTAGCATAAGCAAGGTGATCATAAAAATCCTAGTAGTCATTAGACGCAGTATATTGTAGGAGGCTTCTAGGACCGTACATGGTGACGAGCGAAATTCCGAAAAGTATTCCTTGGTGACGACAATATGAGGCGTCCATGCATGTTAAGTTGGGGATAAACCAACCACGCCCCTCAAAGGCTATCGATATTATGATGACCAAGCAGGTAAATGCATCCAATACAAGAGCGGCAATAGGTAATAGACAATCTAAGATGTGGAAGGCGATGATACACAAAGATATAAACGTGTAGATAGAATGCATTATTACTATAACCCTAACTATATATTAGCCTGTGCACAGTGGTATTTAATTATCTGGTTGCTGGCATACGGAGATATCTTATCGGAGAATTCGAAAGGATCACTCTTGTACTCGTATCCAACAAGACCCACACTGACACATCCCAGCGCAAAAAGGATAATACGGATTCGCTGTAGCACCGGAACGTTAGATGCTATAACCTGTGAAGTTCATCTGGGAGAGGTACAATGAAAGGCGCAAATCCCCAACGTCGGTCCCCCTTCATGGTCATCGAGCTTGCTGGTTGCGTTTGATACGTTCTGTTGGCCGCTGCTGTGTACCTCATGAGGTGAGGACATTCGATCGTTTTGTACAGACACCCCTGATCCGGAGAAAAAGAAAAGGTTACTGTCCTTCATCATTTCCCTGCATTGGTAGCCATTTAATGCAGATACACTATGCACAGCGCAGGCGAAATCCGAAGATGTCCTGTGTAACCGCCTCACTAATGGGGCTCTGCACTGGAGCGTTCGCACTACCGCCCACGATTCGTCCGTTCACTGGGCCCGACATCGTCGTCCAATCAAGGGTTTAATCGGGGTTGACCATGGTGTTCATTTTTTGTCTCCCGAAGTCCGTGACACCGCCAGGAAGAGTACCGACCGGAATTGCAATTACATTAGGTTAGGGCTGATTCTAAAGCATAGCTCCATTTGCGGGTTTAGCACAAGTATGTATGAAGGAATTGATCTGCATATGTGTATGTGTAGTACCTAAAGAGCAACTGCGGCAGTTATAGGGCAGTTGCAGCTGCTGTCAGTATGGTGGTTATACTTTGATCACTCGTTCATTAAGATCCCATTGGATATAATAGCATCACCAGAGGGCCCACCAGATGTCCGTCCATGGTTCATAATACCTAGGGCGAATAATCCTCGATTCTTCTACCCATAAATAGTAATCGGAATAGGAGAGCCTTCAGACGGACGAGATTGGGATATTTCCATCCCTGCAGTAGTGTTGCAGATCGCAATAGAAGTATACAGTGTTCAAGTTGTGGGAGCATTAGTAAAATACATGATCTTTAAATAGGTGATTGCGTCTGCCAATGAATGTATCATCTTTATTTTTCACATTTTCGTTTCTGTGCCTCGGCCTCATCCATCTTGCCATGCCAATTCTAGATACCCATTCTTAAATTGCGAGACTTTATACTAGTCTCTATGTCATCGCTGTCTGCTCACAAATGTAAGGTTCAGCTGTACCCTGCAAGACTACTGCCGGCAAAGATCGAAGACGCACGACGGAAAGTTAAGATTTAAGGGCGGAAGGGCTGCTCTTGGCAGGGAGATTCTATCCACCTTCGCATGCAGTGGTTCACCTATATGTAAGAACTACACCGGCCATGCCGTGATCCAGCCCCTTAAAACAACAGCAAAGCATGGATTGTCAAGTCTTCCAATACATAGATGGACGACGGGCGGTTAAACTTGCTACTTCTACTGACCAAGTGTAGATTACTCCATAGGCACAGTAGAGTAGAATACGACTCTGCGGATCCCATTTCGCAGGTCATGACATACTATGTTGCTCGTTGCACTGGGAGCACTTGTGTTAGAATACTAAATACTACTTTTGTATCTTCTTGCTTCCTAAGCCAATTATGCCGTCTCCTGATTTTGGATTTCTAGTGTGTATACCGAGCGTGCCCACTCTTTTATGGTAGGCCGGCCAGCATATGCTCATATGTATCTAAACTCTAACTGCCTGGTTTTCACGCTAGTTTTAGCGGATTTGGTGCGGTGCTCAGAAGGTACTTCTTTAAATATAGCGGTTGCAGGGGGCTCCGCTTTTGCTAAGCTAGCTAATTTTAGCACAAATGCAAACCTATGTATCCTACAATTCTGCGCATCCTGTATTCATCTCACCCTGCACTGAGTTCTTGCCATTTTATTCATGCTGCGGTGTTAGTATCTTGGAGTTCAGGGTGCTGTTGTATCTGACCCTCGGTTACTCTATTTGACCTTTTGCTCATGCTGTGGCGTCTGAGTAGGTATACGCGTACCCTATCTTTCAAGTAACGTGTGAATCACTTGTTAAAATAGTGTGAATGACAATTTTGAAAAAATTTGACATGTTTTATAACACCTCAATAACATCTTCTCATGTTATCGTTTGCATCAGAAACGTAGAGGTTACCGGGCGATCCGGATCCGGATCCTTTGGGAATCACTTGTTTGGATAATGTGTCATTGATGTGTTTCACACCTAGAAGGGGGAGTGTTGCTAGAAGCTCTAAGGCTCACGGTTGTGACTGTCCTATTAGACTTTACACTCTACACTCCCTTGTTCTTCACGCTTCTCTGACATTTGATTGTACCTACAATCAACGCAACTGCACAGAAGAGAATTATGGAGAATCGCACTGCCGTAGATGAGGCTGCACACCTTCGTCCTCGCTAATCTCGTATCTAGCATGCTCCTTCTCACACATGTACTAGTCGGTTATCATTTCTGTCTGTTTCAACTCCATTCTTGCAGTTAGCACCAGTGTTCTTCTCTAGAGGTTTCAAATTCCGGTACGGTGCAATTAGATACCGACTTGGGATGGATCTGGAGATGCATATGCAATGGTATGCAAGCCATTGGAGTTATCAGGAGTTTGGGATTTGTAAAAGCCAGAGCAGGCGATACTTCATTCTACTGTCATTTACATGAAATAACACTGGTGATTTACATATTTCCGTCTACTTAAATTGCACCTAGTTTACATGGCAATTCACATGTTTCTCCATCACCAAGATTTTACATGTTTATTCACATGTTTATTGACATGTATCTAAAAACACGTCATTTACACTACTACATGAAAAATGGGGTATTTTATAAAGCGGATTGCAGCAGTTTGAAGTTACTAACCACCAAGAAACCGTTCAACAACGTTCCTAAAATTTTCGACATGCTTCTCAGAGAATTTGACTATCATTCCGGAGGATAAACGAGATACTCAGTCAAAAAAACATGCTGCTTTTTCAGGCTGTATACGTGTATGACCGGAACGTATTCACCGAAGTATACGGTACGTTTCCAATTGGGCGCCTCATCCTGAAAGCAAAATTCCCCGAGCTAGGTACTGTGAATTATTCAGGAGTTTTTTTTATTCCCGATTTCTTGGGATACTTTTTCCTTCGTTCGTATATTCTAGGGGGTCAAACCACCCACATTACCATTAATAACATCCAATTTAGAAGGAGTGAATCGTAAGATCACTTAGAAAAGCTGGTGGGATTGTCTTTCGAGTAAGCAACCAGATCTTTCTTTGATTGGTGGGCTTAAGGGTGTTCGTTAGGAGCTAAGAGGGCACTTGAAAACCGTACTTTGGACGATGGTTAGTCCTGTTATGAGCGACGGGAGTACGTATTCATAAGCTACTGGATAACATGGTAATCAGGTTTGTACGTTATACCCGAGTGTATGCTGTAGGGAAACCTAAGACGACAAGCTGCACTCTGCAACGGCTGGCTTGTAAATGCGCCGAGAGTGTGCTGTTCTTTTACCTTATCCCCAGTTTGAAAAATAGTTCATATGGTTCTGATACATGAGAGTGAAGGCCCCCGGCATGATTTTGGCCTCTAAGTTTGGGACGAGGGGAGTTAGATGTTCCTCTCCGTCGCAAGCCACCATCTACATTAAGATTTCTTTTAGCGGTGCAACCAGGAAATATTATTCATATAAGCACACGACATGTGTCTTTTTCGATTCTGATTGGTCGTAATTCTGTGGCTGAGTGGCTGATTGTGGCAAGTACCTACCACTTAAACTCAGATCCCAAATGACCTGCCCTTTTAATTCTATGAGCTTGGCTCTGATTACAAAGTGTTCAATACAAAATATGTGGATAACTATGTCCTCTCACTTCCAAGTCTTAGATTTATGATATCTCTTATATTGAGTCAGAAATTGTGAATCAACAGCATTTTGGAGCTTTTTTTTTACAGCTGCACCATGAATACTAGTGATATAGTAAATTGGAGACCAGGAAGTGAAAGAGGACCTGTTTATGCATAGTTCATGTATAGAACACTTTGTAATCAGAGCAAAACTCATGGACTTAAATGAACTTCAATTGATTGAAGTTGCCCAGTAGAAGACATCTTCTCAGTTGCCAATATGCTTGCTCTGGCCACAGAAACGATAGAGACTCACCCAGACTTGGAGAGATATGCTCACTGGGAGCTGGCCAAGAGATGACCTAACAAATTTTGAATTCTAGGAGTATGTTAGAGCCATATACATCTGGAAGCATAGGAGCTGTTAAAAATGACAACTCTGGGTTGGCCGGGCTGGAGATCAATCTGGGTGCCTCCAAAGGGCGGCGAAGCCGCCACCATCCCTTGTTTTCAATACCTACTGGCAGCGAACGAAAAGAGACCCCCGGAAATATTAGCAATCAACTATCGGAGGCTTTTTATTACATGTCCCGGACTTCATGGTGCGACGGAGCAGTGGCTATTAAATTCATTTACAGTCACTCGATAACACTGTGGATGCCTTTGTTACAATATGGAAGTTGGGGAGAACCATGTGCGTGTATTCTATGGTACAGAGAAGAGAGAAGGAGAAAGACTCGAGATATATACAGGAGGCATCAGCCCCTGCAGCAGAACCGTATATCAGACTTGTAACATGTCTCCGGCACAAATACACCTGTAACAGCCTTAGTTGCATAAATAGATCTCAGCTCTCGTATGGCATACGGGCTGATGGTGTTCAGCCGTCTCTATACATAGATGAGTACGTACGCATTCGTACTTGGACTACCGTCATATATGGCCTCTATGGCCTCTTAGATAGTACAATCAAACTTTTCTATCTCTACATTTAATAGCTTCTATTGCAAGTGAAAGTGCAAGTCTATTGAACTATTTAAGGGAGAATATGTCTTTATATACGAGAGAGCCTGGAGCTGTGTGGACTTTTATGGAAGTCCACGATTGGAAATACCAGCTGTTGATGTGTACCTACATAGTGAGTCTCAGCTCCGTTTGCAGTCTCGTGAGAAGTTGGTGTTTCGTATGATGTATGCATGGTCTATATCAGGACCAGGGAGAGCGGCTCATATCAAGATAGTGCAAACGGATATGGATATGGATATAGGCGTCTGCATATATATACGGGCATCGGGACCTCGAGATATCAGTCAATTAACAAGCCATTCAAGCATCTAAAGTAATACTAGTGGCGGAGTCGGTGGCTACTGAAAACTCGTGTATGAGTCCGCAGCTTATGAGTCAATTCGCCGACTTCCAGTGTATCGGCGACTTCCTTTCAGGCTATATAGTAACAGCCTCGTTAATATCTGGACTTTCCAATTGAACGAACAAACCAGAGATCCGATCACGCAGTACCAACCCATGGTCTTTCCATAGTGTCACAGCAATAGATTCATTTCACTCTCGGGGTAATATGGTTTTCCAGTCAACCGTTGCTTTGCTGGCGATGATCGCCATACCGTACCTATCGTAAACAGAATCCGCAATCTGGTAACCAGGTATAGCTCCCAATCCCTCCCCGCCAGTATTCCTAAGCAGCCAGGCCTTTCCTAACGTAGGCTTTTCAAATGGAGGCTAGGTCGCTTAGGTACTCTGCACCCCACATCAAAACCCTCACCATGCTACCCTCATCGAAATTCCTCCCAAGCCCATCCCCTCTCTCCCTCCCTTTCATCCTTCCCCTCTAGCACCTCCCCTTCTCCCCTCCTCATCCTCCTCTTGCTCCTCCTTGGCAAGGTCTTCAGAAACTCTTTGAACGACTCTGCATCCCCTATACCCTCTCTGAATGCCACCTCAGGTTCCCACGGTGCCAGACTATGCAGGTAACCCTGCCACTCCATTCGGTACTGCTGCAAGCTGTGGTGCTTACGTTTTTCAAGGAGGCGGTAGATGTGGTATGCCGTAAGGTGGAGATGGTGGTGTTATCGGGATATCGGTGTACTTGTCGAGTTCCACCGTAGTGAGGTCTTCAACAGTGTCAGAATCGGGAGCGGTAGTGGAGACGGCCGAGGTGGTGGCACTCAGACTGACGGGACTGTCTTCAGGCTCGAAAATTGTGCCTGGTGTATTGTGACTATATTTCTCCATAAGGACAGCCAAAGCAGCGAGAATCAGAGAAGTTCCAGTATTCCTAAGCGGCCTGCAGATCAGGCCGGCCCGGCCACGATTTTGGAGGCCTGCCTTGACGGTAGTTAGGGCCGGCCGGCTGGCCCTGGCCGCTTAGGAACACTGGGAAGTGGTGTATATTGAGATCTCGTCAAGTTCCATAGTGGTAGCAATTTCAGGAGAGGGAGTAGCTTTATTGTGACTACGGCCGTCTAGGGTGGTTGTTGTGGAGTTTTTGGCAGTGTCGGAATCGAAGTCAGATGATCGGAGGCGTACAAGTGAAGCTGTCCTCTGATTCGAATACTGTAGGATCGATGGGAGTTGTACAATATTCCACAGCAGCGGCGGGAGTTACTGAAATATCAGAAGATCATGGGTGGGGATTTTTTCCGGTGTCGCAGCGGTAGTGATAGCTTTATCATGACTATGTTCGTCTAGGTTGCTTTATACGCCTGAAGTACCAACACCAGCATCGGGGGCATTGAAAGACCTATCAGTGTTGCTGACTTTCGGTTCGATAATCATGGCTAAAGCTCGGGAGAGACGGTAAAGTTTTGTTATTGGAGTTTTCCACAGCGGCGGCCGGAGTTTTGAGATTTGGGAAGGAAATAGATGAGGGTTTCGTTAAGTTCTATAGTGCTTGTAGCATTGAGAGCAGTAGGTTTTCCACCTTAGAAGACCTAGGTAGTAGTCATCTTTTTTCATCATCAAAACTAGCGATAGATATGGTACTATACCGAGCGTCAAGGTTCGTATGTACAGCATCACGGAGGGTCTGTACGGTACTTAAAAGGACAAATTCGTCACTCATCACAAAGGCCTTGTACGTTACGGCTGAGGTACGTCAATATCATGTCACGTACGCACATACAACCTTATTCGGTGGTAAAAAGCTAGTTATATTCTACACTTGTGGTAACTGGCATTATACTCACTTGAATAACCCTCACAGTTCAACTTGTAGGCTACTTCCATCTATACCAATCCCATCCTGTCAAATTTCCAAGAATTATACCTTGCTAATTAAATTAAATCATGAACTATACTCGTCCGTAACAGTACTAAAAAAGCCATCATAAGCCCTGTAGCTAATAATAAATTGCTGACACGGCGTCGATTGCTTAAAATAAAAACAAGAGAAATGGCGTCACGCAGGGAAAGCCGCACAAACCTGACGTTCGGTACAGTAACGCCACGATAGCTATAATCATCATATCCAAGTAAATCTCGGCATTATAAGCGCAAAAGTCAGAGACACCAGTGCAGATGTCTTCCGGTTCTTCAAATGTGGCAGCTTTAACTATCGTTCTCTCCAGCTACCCGAGTTACTAAGATCTTAGGAATTTTCACCAGATTCGACAACTGCGGTAATAACGGCGGGAGAGGCAATAAAAATACTAGAGGACGTTCCAGGGTTAGGATTCTCAAACGCAATGAGTAGTCATCGGTGACCCATCGGTCAAAAATGTGTGGGTCATTACCCTGACATGACTACCTGAAATGAATGTTCATTAGATCTGCCATTAAATTGCAACACCATGCAGCATCACCGTTAACACCGCACAAATGGCGGTCATTAAGTACCCAACAATTCCCCAAATCCTCCGCTTCACTTTTCCCACTATTTAGCTCAACGCTAATGGTATACTCGATTTTACTTGTACTTACTATAGGCTATCAATTGTTGTATATATATACACATCTAGTGTCGGCTTGAAGCATTCTCATTGGCTAGAACAGTTTTCAGTGTGGCTGTGCCTCAAGCTCATTGGTCGGAATTGTTTGGCATGTGGCAGTGCGTCGGTTTCTGTGGTATCATCGCAATACTATCGTGATCTTCCATTTTCCCTGGACTCGCGAGCCATTACCACATGACGTTTGCAGATTTGTGAACTTCTTTGTCGACCGCTCAAGCTAACCAAATCTACAAATTAACTCCTGAGTACAGTGAAATCCACATCCTATTGGCGGCAACGCCGCCACTGCCTTATATATACATACATACTGAACTAAAACTTATTAGCAGTAGTAAGACGACATTCTTAAAGCCTACTGCTCTGTAATATTACAATTGGGGGAAAGATAGAAGAGCACTAAACTACAGTTAAGATTTTCGTACTAAATCCTTTACTAGAATTGTCGAATGATACTTACCCACCACTCATTCAATTCTGGTACCGGCCTTCAGTCTCACAGTTTCTCGATTTGTATTGATAGGCTATATAAAGCACAGTAGACATGGGTCAAATCAGTACGTGGCCAGGGGCGATCGATTCCAATACCTACGCGTAATGTGAATGCCAGTTGGTCAGGTTTTCTTGTGCCCAGACTAAGGTGGATGTGTGGCGCGCCTAGTGAGCCGCAGCCTCGCCAGCTCGGGCGGCTCATGCGCCACACATCCAGCTCTGGGAAGCGAGGTACGAGTTAGCATGCGGCTGGGCACGAGACGACTAGTCAGGAGTTTCAAGTCACCGGAAATACCTGTGAAATTATATCCAAGTGGCTACCACTGTTAGGGGAAATCAATCATTTCCTTGGTTCCTTAAATACTACTTGACCTCTGTTCCCGGATATTTGTAACCCGGTCTGGGCGCTGCTAACAATCTACTAGTCAATATTAAATTTACTGGACAGCGTTATATTGATTAGATTAGACCTCGTCATAAAACGAAATGGGTGCTTGGGAAAGTTCTATATCCGACCTCATGCGGTTGGCACTCCTAGGTATGATTCGGGGTGTCTGGGGACTTTTGATATGGACGAGTGGACCACCTACGCCGGTAGATATGGATTTTGACCAACGCTACACTAAAACAGTCCTGAGTAACAGTATCATCAAAGTGGCGAGAGATTCCCTGAAGCTGAGAATGTCTTGGACGCTTATCGTTGTTTGTGCGCTTACTCCCACTTCTAATCTGGTGCAATCCCGTTGTATGCTTGCTGCATCATCAATCCTTAGTAGTAGTCCTTTCCTTTCCTCACCCCCACACATAAAGGGTTACATTTCTCGGCAATAGTGATATCCATACAAAAATTCAACTCCGATCATACATGCGAAGACATAAGAGATATCAGGGGCCCACTAGTAACTCCTTTAACACATAGCCATATGTCATCCAACTCTTCGACCACAACTAAGATGAAGTTGACGATCTATCTCTTCAACCAGCACAAACCAATCTCTGTATCGGAATGCCTCCGCATAGTCCGTGTGCCCTGCGCAATGGCTAGCTCAACCTTCACATTCTCACAACAACCTCACAACAACGTCGTTTAACCACCATGCTAAATATCATGACAATCTCACGACAACCTCACGACAACCTCACAATAATGTTGTGCAGTTTCCCTCCCCACGACGATGAAGTGTAAATGCTATGCTACCTAGCGCAAGTTTTACACTTTTCTAAAATGCACCCTAGGGCGACCGGATTCTACATAGCTTATGGCCAGTAACTTAAAGAGTGACGGTGGGGCCTGAATGACGTCACTGTATTTCAGTCCCTGATAACGAACCATGGTTTACAACCCTATCCCTGGACAGCTACCCCGCCTGGATCCCCCGCACACCTATCGTAACACCTCGCCAACGACATGTCCAACAACAATGACACTACGAACATTGTGGAAACCACCATCGATTATGACGGCGATGTCACAATTCTCCTACCTTGCACCGCCAACGGTACAGCTCACTCTGCCAGAGTGTCGTCAAAATGCCTCGCACTAGCCTCGTCGGTGTTCTCGGCAATGATGGGACCACGTTCGATGTTTCTCGAGGGGACCCGACTACGATCCGCTGCCCAGCTCGAACTAACGCTTGACGACAATCCCGACGCTATGCTGCTTATCCTGAAATTGCTTCACCACAGAAGCAACGACGTTCCTCGAGAAGTCGATCTTGGAATGCTATATGAAATAGTTCTGATCGCGGATAAATATGACCTCACCGAAGCTCTCGTTCCGTGGGTTATAATTTGGACGGGCCATCACAGAGAGCAGCAGTTGTTTGATAGCGCTTCATCGCCGGAGTTACAGCTCTGCATATCGTGGATGCTTCGCGACAGTACCACGTTTAAGGAAATTAGCCGGCGCTTGATTTTAGAAACCACTCTTGACGCCAGTGAAGATTTAGTTACTCGGGAAGGGAATGTGGTCGGAGAAGGTATATCAGATAGAGTAGTTGGTGAGTTTGGAAGCGATTCTTATTGCATGCGTCGACTGACAACTCAGACGCCTTGAAGAAGGAACGTGGCAAATTTCTTGATGTTTTGATGAAGCGCATATCAGACGAGTTAGACAAGAAAGCACGGGATGACGAACGCTTGAGTGCACCTAAGTACGAAATGATGTGGCTCGGCCTCTACGACAGCGACCTGATACAAATTCGCGCAGCCAATGCTTACCTTAATCGGTCGGCCTTACAAGTTAATCTTCGGGGTAGCTCCTGCGAAACCATCTTTTTGAGTGACGTACTAAAGGAGCTAAAGAGCGGTGAAAGTCTCTTAGAAGAGAGAACATTCTCTCCTACACCCCTACGCTTTGGAAGTGACGGGACGCTGTTGGATACAGAATTTGGCCACCAATCTGGATACTTTGTTGACCGTATTGTCAATCTTGCCTATGCGGTCGAGGTCTCAATTGTGGGACTAGATTTATCGGATTTTTAAGGAAATCGTAATTTCTAGGTGGTAGGCTCCTGGATGCCTCAGTCCCAGAGTGATTGTAGGTGTAGTGCGCTATGTAGGGATGATGTCAACGGTTTGAGAGGGAAGGGGTTTTTTTATTCTCTCAGTGAAATTAAGATTTTCGAGGTGGTTACTTAATACCATTTTAATAGATGGTGAGCCATCTGCCTGCTTCCCGTGTCAGAAATTGTTAAACCGCCCCGAGCACCCACAACTCTCGTTAATCGCATCAAAGCGATGACAGCAGCTGCAATATATCTGTCACACATCTGTACGATAGCCGCACAATCGCCTTCAGTTCCCTCCATAGCCGTCAGATCCTACTTCTCATGCAGTACCAAGCTTATGAGTATAACACAGTGTGCATCAGCGTCAATACTTCCAAAGCGCAGTAGCAATAAAGAATCCGGGAGCTACATAACTCTACTATACAGTAGGAGCACACTCCATGCCAGCAAGAGCCCTGTTCAGCCTGTCTGTTTGTGCACAGAGACCCGGTACTGAAAAGTCCAGTAAAAGACACATACAATACTAGATAGCACTAGAAATTGCTTCGAGATGCTTCGAGGGGCGTTACTGGTGGTATATGCTAACGCTACATTTGTACTGGTAGTGAGTGGATTGGTTAGAAAATTCGTGGTTGCTGGTTGAGCTGGACATTTGTTTTATTTTAATCTTACTGTATTCACTCTATCTAGTGTATGACAGTGCCTAACTCCCTTTCCCTCTGGGTGGCTGGACTATATTGGAGAAATCCCAACCTAGGCATCTTAATAGTCCATCTTGTCTGGGCAATGCTCTGCCCGGGACTGGACTATGATTTTCAGAGCAAAGAATTCTAGACCGTTTGGGATTAGGGCAAATGGCTCTTGGACTAAATACTTACAAGGCCTAGTAGTCTTTATGTTGTCATGACTTGATAAAACTAACTATGGGAAGCGTGGGAATCATGTCATTTTATACTATTTTTCGTACTCAGGCCTTCCACCGGCATTGCAGCACCTAAAACTGCTCTCTTTAGGGTCCAGTACCAATAGTTTCATGACATCACGGTACCCAGCAACTAATTTTAAGGCCCACATTTTGCGTTAACACCGGTACCACCATCTACCCTTACTCCCCTTTCCAACACATCCCTCCTACCCTTTTCCGCCAATTATGTATCAGACTGAATACCCCCAGTTAGGGAGATGCAGTCATTCTTCGTTGTTACTGTCGTATGGCTTACGATAAGGTGTGGGAGCCATATATCATGAAAGCTGACGTCAAACCGTGGCGCCGGGGCACACGGGAGTCTAGTTGGCCATCATGTCTTATATCACAGCAGAACATGTTCCAGACATATCATTAGGGGGATTGCAATGAGAACCGAACATACAGCATGCTGCTAGTAGTACCTCGACGTCGCAGCAGCAATTCCACTACACCACGAGGGCCACCCCTGTTGTGACAGACATTGCGTGTTGTGTCGGGAGTAAGCGGTTTCTGGTTGAGTTGGCCATTTTTGTTGTTGGGGTTCAGCAGTCTGCGTGTAAATGCATCGGTTTTGGTGTTTCATTTTTAGAAGGTATTTGCGCTAGCATCGGCAAAAGTTTGGCAGGTCAAATTCTGACGGTAACCAGGTTTACTTGTACTTAGGATGGAGTGTCTGTGTATGTATGCACATACGCGCTTATACCGAGCTTGTTCTGATAGCGGCACGCCGATTAGCCTAACACATCATGTGAATCTCGCACGTGGCATTTAAAAAAAATCAACACCATCTCTATATCTGTAGTGTAATCAGTCCGTCAAACCCCTCACAACACATGCATTACTATCAGACAAAAAATGCCACGACATTTTCATAAAATTTTGCCAGTACGTCCTTTATACACAAAAGAATAGGGTTTAGACAGCAATAACGGATATTCAAGCGCAAAATAGTAAAAAGTGTACCATCACTCTAATATTATAATACCTCTGGCGAGGAGTAATTAGCCCTCTAGTAAACTTTTATCCATCCAGCAACAACTCATACCCTAATCGGTGAAAGAAAGCCAACAGTGTAGCTACCCGCACCGCCCATTCACAACTTACTTGATCAATCCCGAGATACCCTTTGCAAATCCAAGCAATCCCGAAATCTTTTACCCATCATCCTCAACACGCTTCATAACCTGCCAGCAACGTTCAGTTTCCTTCACCGCCGTTGCGCTGGTGTCGTAGGAGGGAATTGATTGGTTGGGTAACTTGAAGACGCCGTCAAATCTTGAGTAATGGAGCCCAATTCATACCGCGGTGTCCTCGCGTTCGTGGATCTCAGTTCATGTTGTAGTGTCTGCCCCGGAACAGGTTCATGCACATTCGTGTTGGTGTAAAAAGCCTGCGTATCGACTGACATTCCACTGAGTGGTGGCTGTTGGCGAGAGACTGCATTGTATAGTAATTCCTCAGGAAATGTATCCAATCCTTGTTGTGCGCTAAAGCCAGGAGCTGGTCCGGGAGGAAAGAGCTGACCCTGTCTGTATTTGGTTCCCCAGATGTCGTGGCGTGTTTTGAACACCACGATGGTGTCTAGCACAAGCATGCCAATTATGAATAATCTAGTAGTTATTAGGGGGCATACTGCGGAAGGCTTGTGGGACCGTACATATTAACGATCGTAGATGTGAAAATTGTTTTGTCGAGACGACAATGAAAGACATCCCAACATTTGGAGCCGCGGATCCAACTGTCATCCTCAATTACCAATATCGTTATAGCGACCAGGCAAGTAAATATGTCCAATACAAGGACGGCAATGGGTAATAGACGATCTAGATAGTGGAATACGATGATACACAAAGGTATAAAAGTATATGTGGTACGCAAGAATATTATTGTAAGCCTGGCTATGTATTAGCCAATTTTCAGAGGTGTTTAATTAACCGGCGGCAACATACTGAAGAATCTGTTCGAGATGGAAGTAGGGAAGACTCAAGTAGTAGTAGCCTACAATGGACACACCGACAGTTCCCAGCATACACTGGAAGAAACGGATCCGCTGTGACGCCGTTAGTCACCATAACCGTTGAATTTCATCAGTTCTGTTGGTTGGAGGAGGTACAATGAAAGGCAGAAATTCCCAACGTCTGTCCTTCTGCATGGTTAAGATTATTGAATTTGTTTGACGCGTTCCTTTGGCCACCGTTGTATACCTTATGAGACTGGGACATTCGATGATTTTATACATCCCTGATCCGGGGAAAAAGAACAAACTACTTGTCGCTTCATCATGCCCCCCTCCACGTGTCGGTATAAGCTAGTAAACCAACTTTCAATTTCGCGCCCATCCCTGAGCGGAGGTGCTGCGATTGAGCTTAGTATCGGTATGCTAGACGATATTCACAGTGCAGGCGAAAACCGAAGATGTCCGGTGCAACCAACCTCACCAATAGGGCAGTGCATACGACTGGAATATACAGAAGTACTCGCTGTGTGCATGTGTTGGTTCAGCCGACATACAAGAACCGCAGAGGGTCCAGCCGCAATTCAGCCCAAGCGCTGGGCAGAAACAAAAGCAAAGCATGGATTGGCATATCTCCCACTATATGTAGTGAATGGTCAGACTCTGTATTTCAAAGACTCTGTATTAGCCAATTGTAGAGTATTGAAGAGTCCATAGTGCTAATACAGTATCGCTAGGCGGGCGTATTTTCCTCCGTCTGGTCATAATTCGTCACTCGTATTACTGGCGTCGCCTGATGTTACTTTTGATGCTTCTAAGACTTTATTGATTGACTTGAATCGAGAGCCGAAGGTCCCTATATACATGCTTAACTCCCATATCCATATCTATATTCGTCTCCATCTCTATATCCGTTTTCATATCCGTTTGCACTGATATGCGCCGCTCTGTACTAATATGAGCCACTCTCCTGAGGCATATCTTCATACACCAACTGCCTATTAAACGGACCTGAGGCTCACGATGCAGGTACACATGCAACGCCTGACCCGAGGCCTACTTTCCACATGCCGGGTTTCGCTAGACCGATCTCAGGAGATGCTCCTGAAGTGTACTCGTCGGATCGCAAAGTTATGGGACACGTAATAGGGTTGGCGCTTATTACGTGTCTCATTACTTTGCGATCCGACAAGTAGTGATCCCCATTTAGATTAGCCGTTTAGATTAGTTGACGAATTTTCAGCACGAATTCAAGTCAAAGATCATCTTTCGATTCTGCCCCTCTCATCCGGGGCTTTGATAGTGAGTAGCCAGGCGTTCAGGATAATTTGTTGCGCGCCTCAGCGAACGGGCGAAGAGACCCCCGGAAACTGTGACGAACAAGTATCAAAGGTTTTAAGTTATGATTCTCAGGATTCATGCAGCGTCGGAACGGTTGGTAGAGTATTCGAGTATTCAGTCTTGGTTCATATATAGTCACTCGGTTACATATGGTCAACTTTCGGACTGGCAAACTGGAGATTCCAATACATCCCACATCTAGGTTTATTGATGAGGAATATCCGGGTAAGATAAGTTTCGTTTCTTCTAATGTATTTTATCAGTTTCAGCTAGGACATGTCCATTAATGGCCAGCCATAGTGCTCTACATTAGGGAAGTGGACTAAACGTTTTAATATTTGACAAGCTATTTCCAGCCTGGATGGTAATACCATTTGTAAAACAGAACCGAGAGTTATTGAGCTACACACATCCTGATGACAGCCTGTCCGAAACTAAAGAAATGAAAACCAAGCACATGCTCCAGTCCCCATTGAAAAGCCTCCACATGTACATTCTTTTCGAAACTCACTCCTCCTCCTTTCATCTCATCCTCTATCCTCCGTCTCTTTCGAGGTAGAGTTTCCAACAACGTATCAATGGCTCTTCATCCCCCATATCCTCCCTCAACGTCTCCTCAAGTTCCCATGTAGCCTTTCATTTTACAAAGTACTGCAGCTCCCTGCGATGCGTGAATTTTGTGAAGAAGCGGTGGATCTGAAAGGAGATATGAGTGGAGGTTTTGGCTAGTGCTATATGGTTGGAATTCTCGGGGGTATCGGGAGTGTATATGATTTGTTCATTGGTGCCGTGAAAGGGGTGTGAATGAATATTTCTTGCGGTGCAATACTAGTGATATATGTGGTAAGTTTGTCACAGCTATACTCGTCCAGCGTCGTAGTTTGGGAGTTGTCGGCTGTGTCCACACTACAAGTGCAGGAAGGAAGGGTTATCTTGTAACTCTTTTCCATCTCGACGATTGGGCTAACAATTCTAGGGGTCTACGGCAGCTTTGTCGCAGTTGGAATTCTCCACAACTACTAAATCACGGCGAAGATTTCCTCAGGTTCAACGCTGCAATGATAGCGACGGGGGAGGGCCAAAGAAGTACTAGAGCGTGTTACAAGGGGTTAGGACCTCTGTGATGAGGACCCGAGAGTGAAACATATCGATGCATAGGTTACCCTCTGCACCGAGAGCAAAAGTGCAAGATCTTGGTGCCGATTTTTCAGAGTTAGTTGTAGTGAAACAAACGGTTCTAGGATGTAAATGGTATCTGTAATCTCGAGGCATCCGATTACCGAGATTATTCCAGATTCCTCGGCTAGCGAATCAAAGTCATCCATCATCTCGGAAGAGGCTGTGCGGTCGCTTCGGGGGTATCGTTTAGCAACATTCCCTAGCCACTGTTGATCCTGGAGGGACTAGGAAGCTGGGGTTCGTTCTTCATACTGGGACTCACACCGCGACAAGTAACAAGCATATTCCCCAGCGACATTGCTCAGTCGTTGACCCCGGGGGTCAGAGTCTCATACACAGCGCCATATTTCGCAAGCATTCACGTTCTGCATCTTCGCGGCGCTGACTACAAGCATCCCTCCACTAGACAACGCAATTGGTGTCCTTGACTGCAAAAAGTAGCGGATATCCCGACAGGGGTAGCCGTTTAAGCAGGAAGCGGGAGGGTTTGTGGGCAGCGGGGTGGCTGAAATGTTAGTAGCTGATGGGTTATAAGGGGAGGATACAAGCGTCGTTGAGGGTGTAAGCGAGATTGTCTGCGACCCGGATCGTGTGAAGGGGCAAGGATGAGTGGCATGTGGGCGTCACTGGAGGCGGAGATGCCGCGCACCTCATCAACACAAATTTATTCGGGGGAGTGGTATTTATGTGGGGGAGTGGTCGGAGAGGATAGAAGGTTGCTGGTTGAGCAGGACATTGTGTTGTGTTAGCGTGGGATGGTTTTGGACGAGTCTGCGTATGTACGTCGGTTTTAAAGCTTAATGTTTGAAGGTATTGAGCTCAGCATGGTGCGTGTTGAAATAGTGATGCTAGAGAAGCTTGATTGTTCTATCTAAGAGGGCCACAAGGCCAGTATAGATATGAACGTACCAGTACGGCTGAATGCCATGAGCTCGTACCAGAGTCAACAGTCATCTCCGGCCATACGAGACATCTCCGTCTCCAGCCATACAAGACATCTCCGTCTCCGGCCATACAAGACATCTCCATCTCTGACTGTACAAGACATCTCCGTCTCCGACTGTACCAGACATCCCCGCCTCCGGCTGTACAAGACATCTCCGTCTCTGGCGGAGACCTGTATATGCAATACTCCCCCCTCTTGTTATACACTGTAGAGCAAGAAACAAAACAAAATGAAAAGAATGAAACAAAGTGATTCTCATAACAGCCTCCTTAAAACCCTGCGGGAGTGAGCAGGGAAAGAGTACAGCCATAGCCTGAGGATGGCCATCCATTAAGAAACAAAGAAATCCACATGCCCAAAAGAAAAGTGAAACAACCTTAAATCGACCTCTATTACCATAGCCCCATCGCCTTTGTGAATTTCTCGTGCTTATCCTTCGACAAGGCCTTGCTTAGTATATCTGCCACATTCTCGTTTGTATGCACGTAGGAGTAGTCAACAATCTGGCGGGCATTGACCTGTCGACTATTGTGATAGCAAACATCGATATGCTTTGTGCAAGCATTTATGATTCCAGTTGTGATGTGACTAAGTGCGCCTGGATTGTCACAATTGATCCGGAGCGGTGATGTGTCTTTGCTGTGTATATCTCGGTGGAGCTGGAGCAGAAATTTCGCTTCACGTGAGCCTTCGGAGCAGGCGAAGTATTCAGCTTCGAGAGTTGACATAGTGATGAGATCTTCTTTTCGTGACTGCCATGAGACAGCTCCGTTGCTGAGAAGGAATCCATGACCTCCTTGAGATTTGCGGTCGGCACTATCATTGGCCCAATTGGAGACCGTGTAGCCAGTGAGTTGATCGTTGCTGTTAGTACTGCTGCTGCTGCTAAAGTGCAGCCGAAAGTTGGCTGTGGATTTGAGATACTGGAGGACTCTTTTGGCGGCGGTGAGATGGCTGGTGAAAGGGCGGGAATTGAATCGGCAAAGTGCAGTGACTGCGAATGAGATATCGGGCCGAGTTTCAAGTGCTGCATACATTAATGAGCCGACGATTGCCTGGTAGCCTTTGATATCTTTTAGTTCTTTCTTCCCCCGATCCTCGGCCAGATCTAGCTTCACATTAGGATCCATTGGAGTTGATACATCTTGAGCTTTCTGCATGTTGAACCGTTTGAGAATCGTGGTGATGAAAGCCTTCAGGCCAAGACTGATGCCGGTGCCAGTGCCGTTTTCCTTGCGGTGGATTTCGATGCCAAGGAATTGGTGTGCCAGGCCGAGGTTGGTGAGTTTGTACTTTTCCAAGAGCCTGGCCTCAACTTCAATCGCAGCTTTCATAGCATCTTTTGGGTACAACAGCGAGATGTCATCCACGTATAGGAGCATCAGAATACCATCGCTGCGGAGATAGAGTTTGGGGTCGCCTTGGGACTGTGTGATTTCGTGAGAGAGCAAGATGGTGGTAATATTGGTGTGCCAAAGTCATGGTGCTTGTTTGAGGCCATAAAGTGCTTTCTGAAGTTGAACAACAATCGTAGGTGTATTTGGGCCTTCCGGCCAGCCTTCGGGCAGGGATATATAGATATCATCGTCATTGATCTCAGGATTGAGAAAACCAGTGACCATATCCAAATGATCGATGTTCCAGCCATATTTTATGACCTGGGAGATGAGATACCAAAAGGTGGTGAGTTTTCCAACAGGGACGTCAGTTTCTCCGAAGTCCGTTTGTTCGTAGCCTTTAATTACTAGGCGGGCTTTGTATTGTATGGCACCGTCTGGATTGTGCTTCGTCTTGTAGACCCATTTGGAGCCAATTGGCTTGACTGGCAATTGACTTGCTTCCCGGGAGTTGATAGTTGTGAATGTGTTATTCAGCCGGATCGATGTGCATTCTTCTTCCATTGCTCGTTTCCAGTGGTGTCATTGTGGGCTGTCCATGGCTTCTGGGTCTGTGAATCGATCGCTGTTGATGGATGACGATGCGAGAGCCTTTGCCATGATGATTAGTGCATTTGCGGAGATCTTGACCTGACTTCTTGTGACAGGATTCTTGAGTGGTGGCTGTGGTTGGCATGACTGCTTGGTCATGGCCACCGTTTGGCAGGCTTTGTCATTTTCACGGTGGAGATGTGAAATGTGGACGACAGGTCCTCTGGACACCGGTGGTGCATCCTCCTCATCAGGTGGACGTGATCTCACACCGGTACTTGCAGGGGTACTTCAACGAGTGTCAGCGCCGGGCAGAATGTGGTCTGTATGATCGTCAGTACAGTTATGATCGCCACATGTGTGGCCTTCACCTGTTCAACTGGTTCCTGCGTGGTCATGGAGAAGTCCATCTCCACCCGTTTCAATTTCCTCGACATATTCTGTCTCTTCTGGTAGTTCAAACATGGCGTTTTGGTCTCGATGTAGAAATGATGCGTGGGCATTTCTCTCCTCGTCGAAAATGACATCCAAATGTGATCTTACTACTCGGAATGCTGGGTCCCATATCCTCCAAAGTGTAGTTGAATCGTGTACGTAACCGACCTTCATGCATCGCTTGGATCTTGGGCTGAATTTTCCATGGCGTTGCGGCTCGGGGATTAGTCGACTGGTGTAGCAGCTGAATCGCCGAAGGTGGTGGAGAGGAGCTTTGTATGAGATTTCATTGCCATCATTGTCGCGAGTGGGCTTCCCAAATGCTTGCAGCATCTCGTATGGAGTTGGATATGGTGCTTGATACCCGTTGCGGTCGTCTCTTTTCGTTAGGCCTTTGTTTGGGGTTCGCTGGTGGAGGTAGACTGCGGTATTGACTGATTCTCCCCAAAAGACAAGTGGCGCCTGGGAGTCAATCATCATGGTCGTGCTTTCTCGGTGATGGTCTGGATCATTAGTTCGGCAACGCCATTCCTATAGTGAGTGTAGGGAGGACATTGTTCGTATGTTCTGCCACCAGCAGCAAGCACCTGTCAGAACGTCTTAGTGTCATATTCTCCATCGCCATTGTCGTGCCGAAATCATTTCACTTTGTATTCCATGGAGTCAACTCGGATCTGAAATGATTGGTAGGCTGAGGTGCATGTCTTTGACTTCTTATCTGGAAAGACCCAAACGGAGGTGTATCGTGTGTAGTCATCGATAATTAGGATATAGTAGCGATGGCCAGCGGAGGTGGGCATGGAGAATGGTCCGCACACGTCCGAATGTATGAGTTCAAATGGCTTTGTACTGCGCTTGGTCTTGACTTTGATGATCTTCTGCTTGTGCTTGGCCTGGATGCATGCGGTGCACATTGAGTCGTCTTTTGTATATCCATCACTTGGAGATTGTAGGGTAGTAGGATTAAAGTTGGCTAGACGGCCATGCCACAGTTGTGATTCTGAGATTGTGAGAGGCTTCCGAGTGGGCTTTGGAGATTCGGTGGCAGATGGTCGTTTGGTGCTGGCTGCACTTGAAGAGGCATTGTGGAATGGGCTTGTAGTAGGCTCTGTGGAGTGCGCGATTGATGGTATGGTGGTGTGTGCGCATGATGATGGTACGGTGATATTTGCATTCGATGATGCTCTTTTTCTCTCCTTCTTTGTCCTTCTTGAAGTGGACTTTGTAGGCATGCTTGGTACTGTCGAAGTGGGTGCAGTTGCGGGAGATATGATGTAGAGATCATTGACTTGATTGCCTCTGATTGTAAATAATGGAGATGATATGGAGCACTTGCCATGTCCAAATGTGGATGTGTATCCGGCTGTGTCCAATTGATTAATGGAGAGAAGGGAGAGCCGGAATGTAGGCGTGTATAGGGCATTGACTTCGTATTCCTGGGAGTTGTTAACGAGTCCATGGTGGCTTGCTGTAACTTTGTCATCGTCTCCGAGTTCAATGACTATTGGCTGACGAAGTTTCTTTATTGAGTTGAATCTCGTACGGTCATTACACATATGGTGAGATGTTCAGGAGTCGATGACGCATGCAGCTTGAGCGGAGGCTGCAGTGAGTGCAGTTGCATTTTCGCCTAGTCAGACCAGGTCATTATCTCTTGCTGTAGCAAGCGAGGCAGATGCTGTGCCTTTATTGACCTTGTTGCGTTGTTCCCGGGCACATTTGAAGTGGACGCAGTCGGCTTTGAAGTGTCCTGTGAGACCGCAGTGGTAGCATGTCCGCTCGTCATTCCTGGAGGTATTTGTCTCACTTTCAGTGTACTTTCTTTTTCCGCATGCTTGGGTGGTATGATTGTCCATTTTGCAGTATGTGCATTTGTGCTTTTGGCATCTGTTTCCTCGTCCACCTCCGCGTCCGCCACCTTCTCCACCACCTTGTGCACCACCTTGTGCACCACCTTGTGCACCACCTTGTGCACCACGCCCAGGCTTTCCGCCATGGGAGTATAGTGCCACTCCGGTGGATGCATCTCTGATTTCGTTGTTTAGAGTTGTTTGCTCGGCATATTCGCAGATCATATCCATATACTGCTGGGCCGTGGGAGAGGGGATTCGCTGTTCAAGGATTTGGATGGTCGTTTCATATGAAATAGATAGGGTAGTGAAGATATGTGTTTTCATGGCATCATTGGTGATATTTTCAGTGGTGCCGATTAGCTTCTTGTGGAAGGTGATTAGTTTGGTAAAGTACTGGGTGACCATTTCGTCTCGTGATGGTCGAGAGGCGGTGAACTTCCCCAGGAGTTGGGTACGGCCAAGTTTCGTTGAGGCATTGTCAAGTCGGGCCCTGAGTGCTTCCCACATTTCCACGGGGTCGTCAATATCGTCGATGAGTGGAAGGAGTTTGTCACAGCATCCGAGGTGTATTTGCGCTAGCGCTTTATCGGCTCGGTCATGCCAGTTTGCTTGTAGAAGGCGTAGGGTGACGCCGTTGCCGACAGGGAGGAGTTAGACACCGGTGACAATATTGTAGGCTTTTTTGACGATGAGGACTCGGCGGATCTTTGGCTTCCTGACAGGGTAGTTTTTCATGGTCAGCTTGGGCACATTGCCATGATCGGTCTTGAATGTTTCGTTTGACCTGTTTTTAGAGTGGAGGAGGTTAGGAAGGTGACGATGTAGAGTGATGGATTGTGATGGTGTTGCAGCTGATGAGCAGGGATGGTTGTGAGAGGGTTAGGGTTTTTGAGGCTCTTAATTGTAAGATATAAATAGAGTATTTTTGGAGTAAAGATTGTAGCGGGCGCCGGGCTCATAACCTGTTGAAATAGTGATGCTAGCGAAGCTTGATTGTTCTATCTAAGAGGGCCACAAGGCCAGTGTATATATGAATGTACCAGTACGGCTGAATGCCATCAGCTCGTACCAGAGTCAATAGTCATCTCCGGCCACACAAGACATCTCCGTCTCTGGCCATACAAGACATCTCCGTCTCCGACTGTACAAGACATCTCCATCTCCGACTGTACAAGACATCTCCGCCTCCTGCTGTACAAGACATCTCCGTCTCCGGCTGAGACCTGTATATGCAATAGTGCGTGCTAACTCTAAATTGCGGGTATGTATATACATACACTGTTAGCATAATCTGTTAGTTAGTGAATGTACATACGCACGTGTTGAATATCCGAGTGGCAAGTAGCGAGTGGCAAAGGGTGGGACTGGCATAACCGCAGATAAAACCGAGGCGCTCTGTATATATGCCGAGTCTTTCTCCTCTCTTCTCTCTGTACCACGGTTTGCTTCCACATTGTAACAGCACAACTGAAATTTGTAATACCGGATTTGTCCGCAATTAAGGATACTTAGTTCGACGTAATGGATGTTGTACCTAAATAATGATGTCCATGAGCCGAGCCAGAGCGAAGTTTCACCTCGAGCCTCTGTAAGTCAATTGAATGTGTGAGTGATAGTTGCATGACGCGTAATCCTTGCCTTATGTTCTAGTCCATTCACGGAGAGTCTATACCCTTCCTCCGTAAACTAACTAGTTCATTCGTGGAGGCAATCACAAATCACAAATACTCTGCTCTGCATCCATATATGCGCACGCATATACGTATACTTAGCTAGCTCTATCCAGCTAAATTTAGTCAGTGCAACTGCGTACGTTCAGCCCAGCGCAACTGAGTAGGTTCCATCCAGCACAACTAAGTACACTTAGTGTAGCTATGCAAATGATCCCCATATACACTAAATTCTGTTTGTACATAAGTCATTGATGCAGCGCCATCTAGTACTTTCAATCTCGAACAATTGATCTTGAATGAATCACAACAGCAGCTGCGGCTCCACCTGAGCCAAGTCATAATCAAAAAAGCAGTTAAGCAAATACTCGAGGAGATGCTTGCGAGCGGACCAGTGCTCCTAAGCGGTCCGGCCGGCCTGCATATATTTGAAGCCTGCATATATCTTCGAGGCATGTAGGCTATCTGGCGGCTGGCCAAGCTTCGATTTACAGGCCTGCACTAGCGAAGATCAGGCCCGGCTTCATGCAGGCCGGCCGGGCCTGGCCGCTTAGGAACACTGGAGCGGACTGATCCCACATCCGCGGAGGATATCGCTGATGAGAGCAGCAATTTGACAGAACTGGATACTGAGGGTAGAGAGGTTCCCGGGGAAGAAGAGGTCACTGGGGAGGATGAGGAAGAGGGAAATGAGGAAGAAGAGTCGGTTTCAAACGATGACATGGAGACAGTGTAATTCTAGCTGCGCCAGGACGCCCATGATGCAGCTGATCGTAGGGATCACGATGATATACAGAGTATTTTTAAAATTTCTTGATTGGCTCCGCGAACGAACTAGATAGTTTAAGGAAGGTGGGCCTCCGTAAACTGACTGGTCGCTCCGCGGATGGACCGTCTCCGTGAATGGACTAGAACACCTTATATGTATTCTAGCGACTACCGGTAATTGTATCGCCGTAGCTACCGGTACATTAGGCCCGTTTACGACAGAGAATTCATAGCCTTATTCTCGCAGTATTTCTCGTATGGATTTGATGGTAGTGCGAGTGGTTGTGATCGGAAGACACGATTTTGTTATTCTTATTAGCTACTTTGTGAACTTTGCTTGTGCTGCACTATAACATCGTGCTTAGTGTAAGAATTGTGTCTGTCCATAGTTCTACTACTTCCGAATCGAACCGTCGATTCTCAAGCATCATACATCGTAAATTGGCTAATTGTCCTGCGCTTCCTATAATGTCTGCTGTCCCTGCTACGAGTCACATTCACCACCGCCACCACCACAACTGATATGTATCCTAATAGTGCGGCACGCTTGTAGGATATGGATCTTGTGCACCCTACCTACTCTAGATATACCGCGTGATTAGATGTCACCCGTACAGAAGCTAAAACAGCCTCTAACTTAAGTAGTTCGAGCCGCTAACTATTGCAGTTCTCCTCGAGCCTCCGCCGTGGTTTAGCTCAAATCGGCTCACGGACATCACTATCCTGACACCGGTATCGTTCGTACATTTCGTTGGTATGTGCAACGAATGATGATTAGTACTGATAAATGCTATCCCGAATACACCCGGGTCTTTTGCATGTTAGACCGAGTCTTTGTAGAGTACGTCATCACGTGGCTGTGGGTTAGGGCTGGCAGCTACTATATAGGCTACGTGTCATCTTAGACTTAGACTCAATCAATCAATCGTCTCGACAGGTTCGTCACAACATTGCATACACCTTAGTGAGCGGAAAGGTAGCGACACGATATCGGTTTTGGGTACGGACAAGACCCAAACGACAGCTTAGCGCAAGTCAAATGCGCTATCGGGTCTTTACTTATCTCTCGAGTAAGACTCTGCTGCCTACCATGCACGCAGTTTTCTCCCCACAACGACTGAAGATGAGACATAGTGTTTCACAGGATCACTAGGTAAGAGTGTAGCACATGAGCACACAACAGTTAACATTAACATCCCTCCACCTTGAATCATTAAAAAGTCCAAAATGAACCACCGCATAAATTACCGCGCCACCAACTCCTTACAATACCGCGTCCGGGCGTACTACACATACACAAGCTAGCTAGCACTCACTCTACCACATCCACACTTCAAAATATAAAATCTGTTGCGTCTATCGCGAGAAGACGTGTTAGTCCCTTGATCAGTAAATTATGAAACGAAGGGCGACGTACCCAAGCAAATTGAATCATTATGCCAATAACATACACGAGCGTAAATTTGTCATGCATCTGGCAGTTTGACGAGTTGAATGGTGGTCCTTTCCGAGAATCTTCTCACGGCCATCAAGTGCCCGCTGGTACCATTCAAGTGCCTTGCCGTACTCCCGTTGCGCTTGGAAGACGTTGGCCATGTTGTTGACCGTTAATAAGGTGGAAAGATGATCCTTTCCCAGGGTCTTCTCAAAGCCATCAAGCGCCCGCTGGTACCATTCAAGTGCCTTGTCGTACCCCCCTTGCGCTTGGAAGACGTTGGCCATGTTGTGGACCGTTTCTAAGGTGGAAAGATGATCCTTTCCCAGGGTCTTCTCACGGCCATCAAGCGCCCGCTGACACCATTCAAGTGCCTTGTCGTACTCCCCTTGCGCTTCGAAGACGTTGGCCATGTTGCTGACCGTTAATAAGGTGGAAGGATGATCCTTTCCCAGGGTCTTCTCAAAGCCATCAAGCGCCCGCTGGTACCATTCAAGTGCCTTGCCGTACTCCCCTTGCACTTGGAAGACGTTGGCCATGTTGTGGACCGTTTCTAAGGTGGAAAGATGATCCTTTCCCAGGGTCTTCTCACGGCCATCAAGCGCCCGCTGATACCATTCAAGTGCCTTGTCGTACCCCCCTTGCGCTTGGAAGACGTTGGCCATGTTGTTGACCGTTAATAAGGTGGAAAGATGATCCTTTCCCAGGGTCTTCTCACGGCCATCAAGCACCCGTTGGTACCATTCAAGTGCTTTGCCGTACTCCCCTTGCGCTTGGAAGACGTTGGCCATGTTGTGGACCGTCTCTAAGGTGGAAAGATGATCCTTTCCCAGGGTCTTATCAAAGCCATCAAGCGCCCGCTGGTACCATTCAAGTGCCTTGTCGTACTCCCCTTGCGCTTCGAAGACGTTGGCCATGTTGTGGACCGTCTCTAAGGTGGAAGGATGGTCGTTTCCCCGGGTCTTCTGAAAGCCGTCAAGTGCCCGCTGGTACGAGTCCAATGCCCTGTCTACTTTTCCATTCTTCCGAAACCCGTCTGCCAGAGATGTAGTCGTTGCGAGAGTTGAAAGGTGATCACTGTCCAAAATATGCTCTTGCGCAGCTAATGTCCACTGGAGTATGGAAATTCCCTGGTTTTGGTGTCCATGATGGTTAAATATCCGACCAACATTAGCTGCTGCATCCAACAGCCCCTCGCGTTCATAGATTTCATCTGAAGACACTGGGAGTGTAACTAAATAGCTGTGTAGGGATAATATATGCGTCCATATTCGTCTTTCGAAAGTCCATTGACTGGGCTGCTTGTCATACTGTTTCTTGTATAATTGGCCACAAATAATTACCGCCTCCTCAATTTTTGCCCGTTTTGCGCGGGAATTAAGGCGTTGGCGAGCCCAGACGTGCACAACGGGATGTATCCAGAAGGCATCATCCGATGCTTTGCGTTTCGCTAGGGACAAGGAAAAAATCTGCTCCAATGTGTCTATAAGCCAATCGCTTCCTGCCAAGAATTAGAAGACAGCAACGCCTAGATACTATGAGGATTTCATTTACCTTTTCCCATCCAGTCAAACAGCTCATCCTCTTCATTGATAAATAACGCGTCCGGGATATCCTCATTTGCCAGAAAGGCGCACAATAATAGGAGTTCCTGAGCCGAGGTGGACAGAGTGGCAAACGATATTTCCCATGTTGTAAACATAGTCCGGCTTTTCATCTCAGCAGATGACTGCCATTGCGCCTGCTGTGCACCTCGAGTCGCAACAGTTTTGAAGTTTTCATTGAATAAAGTCAGATATTTTTGGGGCGACATCTGGCATTGAGAAATATATGACCCCGCTTGAGCCAATGCCAACGGTAGAAATCCGAGCTTCGCGACCACTTCCTTTGCCATATCATTCCATTCCGAATCTACGCATCTTGGTTAATATTGTTCATCTATTGCTTTTTGTAATTACTTGTAAAACTTGCCTTGTCCATGACCTGGTTCTTTATTTGCGTTCTTCAGAAATAGCAAGATGCCGGATTGTTCGTCAATCTCATCGACGGAAATAGTTCTCCCTAGTGCCTGGAGGCTGCTCCTTCTGGATGTTATGATGATATGTCCGCTATCGCAAGTCGGGATAATACGGAATATATTGACCTCGGTGTCATCATAATTATCAACGATGAGTAACCATCGTTCATTGCGCTGTGCGGCCAACCAATTATTAACCGCTCCTGCCATACGAGGTCCGTGTGACTCTTCGGATGACAGGTTTCCATTGCAATCTAGCAGGCCTCGCAACCCCATGAAAGATGCAATCTCTTCGAACAGAATTCCCCCTCTTGCATATGCAGCAACAATGTACTCAATCATTCCGCGGGCACTTCGGGAAAGCGAGGTTTCACTGGTTGCATCGGCCCACAGTACTGTCGAATAAGACGATAAGTATCGAAACGCGTATTCCAACGCGATGGATGACTTTCCAATACCCCCGAGTCCATGAAGAATAACAACCTGCTGTGTCAATGACCGCGCTTCTCCTTCTGATTTAGAGCTTTCTGTGAGTGTCGAGTGTATGGTTTCAATGATGTCATTCCTTCCGCAGAAGAGACGATTTCGACTGAATGGAAGCTGGGGCGGAATTTCGAATGAAAACGCAGTAGCCTGACTCTCCGCTACTGACCAACCGTTAGTTACTAAATACCGTTTGATAGATTGACAGACCTTTTGCAGTATGTGAACTAGATTCGATGGGAAATATCTTATTCAGCATCTCGTTATATTCCGTCAACCTTGCTAGGAGACTTTCGAACTTCGGCTTATCCACCACTGACCATCGAACTTTTTTCTTTATCGGTAAAGATCTTTGTAGGGCCTTCGCGCATTGATCCAACCGGTTCATCTCATCCTTCAAATCCGGCGCTATTCGATCCAACTGGAGTAGTCGTGGGCTAGAAAGAAGTTCAACACTATTCTGGTCCAGTCCAGATGGCGTAGAATCGCTGATTCGCGTCGTCAAGGAGAGGCGCTGGAGTGGCGCAGATACAAGCCGGCGAATCTCGTCGCGCTTTCGTGGGCTGTGGTCGTAATCGACGCCATAGTTCGAACTGTGCTCCAACACTTCGGCAAAGAGAGCGGCGATTCTCGCAAGGGTAGTAACGGCGAAGCGATAATCACGGCGGCTAGGATCAATCTGGCGGCGACTCTGTTCAAGTACCCAGGCTTCGGCCCACTTCTCGAGGTAGAGTTTCTCGGCTTCGATTTTGTAGGCGATGTCTTCATAGTCTCGTCCGAACGACTTTGCGTCTGACAACAGCTTGTACCCCTCCAAGCTTGCCGAAAAAAGCTGGCCCGCGAGTCCAACAACTGCTAGTCCGATACCTGCTACCCGTGGATTAGCTCGTCAGAGTCTCCGCTGAAGTGTAAGAGCGTGATACCTGCTGCTTCCATGGCTGAGGCAAGAACGTTGGAGTGTCGTTGTATTTGATTAGAAGAGGGGCTCGTTCGTGTCTGCAAGGTAAGATTGTGTAACCAGTCGAAACCAATCGGAAGAGATTCAAAAACATGGTTTCGTTTTATGGCAAAAGGTTAGGAAATTTTACAAATTTGTCATGGCGTGGGAGGAATTTTCAACCCATCTGATACATACCTGAACACTGGATCCTTAGTTAAAATTCGTGCTGAGGTGTGGCGATTGCCGTGGCTCTCTGCAGGCAATGTGGCGCCTGCATAGCAAGCAGATTTGTCAATATCCAACGCGCCAATCACAAATCAAGGTCTCCACTAACATGAATGCATGATTAAATCTGCCATTTTATGCCTCGTCACCGGCAGTCTGGTTGAGCGGAGCATTGTAATGGACATAGGCAGCGATATCTTCACTCAATAATCGCTTTTCACTATAAAACTCAGACTGAGGTGCCCACAGGCAGAGATCTAGACACCATGTGGTACTCCATACACCGACTCAACACATTTGTTGAAATAGTGAAGAGGAGAACCGTGTGAATAGACTTAAGGTACAGAGAAGAGAGAAGGAGAAAGACGAGATTTATGAGAAGTGTGCCCCTTACTATACAGCCCCGCTAGCGGTCAGCTCTATATATACATGCAACAACATTCGGGAGTGTTCGGTGAGCGGAAGGCTTAATTCGGCCTACCAACGACTCACAACTGTAAATCGAAGTCAAGTGCATACTACTAGCATGTGACAATGAATCCTTCGATCACCTCCCAGATGAATGATGTCGCTAAGTTGATCAAATACCCCCTGACTGGTAGTTGACTCCGGTACCCATCTAGCATAATGTGTGCACAGTGACAGAATCCTCTAACTGTATCTGTCGATGAGCGTGTTGTAGTTGCTACTGTGATTTCGGGAGTTACTTTTCAAGGTACCTTAGGCAACGTTCGTCGAAGAGCACTTGACGAATACCGGTAGCTCAGCCCATCAAACACCCCGAAACTACATTCACATGATCCATTAGATAAGAGTTCACGTTAAGGATATTCCGCCAGAACCACACTCGATCTACTCTCCCGGAATGAAACCAGTACTAGCCGCGCCGGATATGATTTACCTCCTGTAGTACCACTAAAGTGTGGAAGTGTAGAAAAATTCTGCAGTTCTGACTGGCCGGGTGACTGATTGGATGTCGTAAACAGCTATCCGGCAAACTGCACCTGTTGGTATGAAGGGGAGAACCGTGCACATAGACTATGGTACAGTGAGAAGAGAGAAGGAAAAAGACTCGAGATATATAGTACAAGTGTGTGGCGACATTTACACGGCCTTTGCCACCCTTTGCCACCACCGGATATGCAATAGCACCCGCGGTGCGCCTCCTAAGCTTAAACTAAGTTGTCCCCCGTTATTCCTGTTATTCCCGATTTTGCAGCTGTGATAGTTGTATCCGCTGCGACTTTGATCTACTACGCTCATCCGGGCACTGGCAGCACAGCAGCACTACCGGTAAAGAAGACTGCGGGTAATGAGAAGACTGCGGGTAATGAGAAGACTGCGGGTAATGAGGAGACCGTACTCAACTTCCATATGCAGCACTCACCGCGCTGCAGGAGCTTCGATGCTGCCATTTCCAACCACACTCACAAATGGATACCCGCATGCGACTTATGTTGATATTATTATAGGTTCAACTATCATTGCTGTTGCTGGATTTGCGGTTCGTCGTCGTCACTGCTTTTGATATTGGACGTGTCAGTGTCTCAGTTGTAAATTCTTCGGTTATCTCCAGCGGGTTTCTGCGGCACTAATCTGATCCATGTCACCGGCTCGGCTTGTGTCGCTAATCGATCGCCCTTGCGCTTCTCGACGCTTATTTTGGCAAAAGAAAGTGACGTTACTCGACAAAAAGCACGCTAACCCTCGGGCACTGCAACCTGCACCCCGCACTCGAAAGCTTTTCCCCCTCTAGTTACCAACAGTCCTCTCAATCCCTTTACAACTGCTAAATACAAGCACCACGCTCGGCACAAAGCATACACCTCCCGTGACTCATTTTGTTCGTGTCTACCGCAGTTCTTGGGGAGTGTCGATGCCCGCGACTTTTCCTCAGGCGAAGGTTTGTGCAATGTAAAGTAGCAAGACATAGGGAGCGAGCTGTCGCCTTCAGAATCGAACGTAGCTGTAATTTTCCTTTCACCAAACTATATTGTTCCTAATTAGAACGGTAGTCGGTGCAGGTTGTTATGCTTCTACCACAGCCCTCCGACGTCATCCCGCATGTTTCGGCTTACAGTATGGCTTCTATTTGCACTCCCCTTCCGACAGGGGGTATCGTAGAACTGATGGCGTCGGATGCAGATTTGGTGTGAGGGTGCCGGAGTGGTTTCGAGTTGCGAAGTGAGGAGGGTTGGAGAGGTGGTGGTGGGTGGGCTGGGATGCTGAAATCATGAAACTCGCTCATGCGCGAGCTAGTGCAGGTACCTGTCCTCCGCAATCATCTAACAATCACGAAAGATTCCCGCTCGGCGGATGAAAATCACAGACGTCGTCCACGTACCAGCTGATATTCATATTTCAAAAAATCATGATCTATACAACCAACAACCCCCCTCCTCCTCCCAGGTGGGGAGCTCACCTTCGCCGCACAGCCTGCACATTTCGCGCGGCAGTATGACCCTGTAGCACATCTCTTTTTCAACCCGAGGTGCCTACACCTGGGTCTTGGAACTAGTGCTACTCTTTGAGTACCCATTTCGTGAGCGGTTGTGACCTATGGACGCCGGAGTATACTCCATGCTTAAGCCCAATATTGCCGACATTCTGTCGTACGTTTGCGCTGACATACTTTTTCGGATTTGTCACTCCCGTCGTCAACATTCTTGATGCGTCATGCTTACACTGTCCAGGGATGCATGCATGCGCTTCTCCGTCTCGCCCAGCCTTGTTGGTAACGGTAACAGTGCGCGAGGCGGAGACGGCGATGCGAGAGGGGTATTGTTTTCGTTATTGGAGAAGCAGTGTTGGAATCACCGGGAGGTGGTGACCGGGAGGGTGATGGCAGTGCTGGGGGATGAGATATACCGTAGCAGGGGTGACAGATAGCTCGCTTATGTTGTCAACCACGCGGAAGCTAATGCAGGTACCTTTATAGTACAAGCAAGAGAGTGCAACACATCGTCTCTACCGACTCCCTCCTACAGCTAGCTGTCTGTTTAATTTGGCGATGCACTCCCGAAGCCCCCCAGTAACATTCCGGGATTAGCCCCACGGGAACTAGGCAAACGGCCGAGCACCCTGCATGGCGATCTCGTTGGCGATCTCCTTAGCCAACTCTGCTGTCTGTCCCCAATAGCCGATCAATCTTGTAGCGGGGCGGGTCGAATGGTATTCTTACAGTAACACTTGCGGCTATCAAACAAGTTTCAGTTACGATTGAAATCGAAGCGATACATCGAGGCGGCCTACAGCTGTTGCCGCTCTTTATAGTTTCAAGTAGGTTCATAGTACTATATGTTCACTTGGATATTGCACAACAACATTCAATTCAAAACTCATAATTAGCATCAGTAGAATGGGTTTCCAGTGGGTTTGCTCCGTATCAGGCATAATCTTTGCAAAAATGGTGTTTCCCGCTTTCTATGAGCTAGCACACCGCCATTGATTCGAATAAAACATCTCTCCCAGCAGTACTAGAGGGCCACGCTCAAACGAGTCGCATTTGTAAACCATCTAGCATAGCGATAAATATTTCGATACTTGCTACGCCTATGATATATGGCTGTGCGCTTATAATTTCGCGGTTTCTGAATGCCCGATCACAAAATACGCTAAGACGTAACAATACTAAAACTTGCGGTATATATTATATAGTGCTCGCCTGGATTTAACGGGCACCGGAAGCTTGTGGTAAATGACTAGTGACATTAAGGGAAAGGCTGGCTCTGCAATTGGCCCAGATACCGGCTACTCTGCACCGATCAGCTTCCTCGATGCTGCTCTCTTGACCGTTGATTGATGGGCGTGTCGTGTTCACTCCATGCTAGTGGTTCTGTTTTTCTCTGCGATGTAGCCAGTGCAAGAAATTAGTGCAGATTTAAAACAGGCTTCAGAGGTCCGCGCGGGGTAGTTATTCTAAACTTTGCAATGCATGACCGTCAGTTACTTCTCAAATTCTGTATGGATGCAATCTGCAACTTAGGCCTCCATGATTCGAGAGACTGTGTATCTGTCCGGGAAGGTGAGCGAGTGAACAACTCTGAGGAGTTTACCGTGTGGTGCTCAGTGTATAAATTTGCTACCAACTTCCTCTCATGATTGCACCTGACCACCAAGCGAGCACTTGAGAATCTCAGTAACACCTGGAAGCCTGAACACAGTATAGACATAAGATACAGAGAAGAGAGAAGGAGAAAGCATCGAGCTATATACGAGAGAAAATTGTGCCTTACCATCAGCCCTGCTTACTGTCAGCTCGTATTAGGTCTATATGTATATGCAACAACCCGTATTGCCTGAATGGATCTCAGCCTTCGTATGGCCGAAGATGATGGCTCGTCTGGGAGACTGGGAGATCGCTGTTGACTGATGGTATCCAGCCGGATCTGAGCATAAATGAGTGATGAGTACGTACGCATTTGCACTTGTATGACCATATATATATGGCCTTATGGCCCTCTTAGATAGTACAATCAAGCTTCTCTATCATCTTTACTATCTCTACTTTGAACAGCCCGTGTTACTGGTGTACATGTGCCGGAGATATGTTACAGGTCTGATACACGGTGCTGCTGCTGGGGCCGATGCCTCGTGTATATATCACGAATCTTTCTCCTTCTCCCTTTTCTGTACCATAGAATACACGCACACGGTTCTCCCCAACTTCCATATCGTAACAACCCGTGTTACAGATGTACATGATGTTACAGGTCTGATACACGGTCACGGCTGCAGGGGCTGATGCCTCCTATATATATCTCGACTCTTTCTCCTTCTCTCTTCTCTGTACCATAGAATACACGCACACGGTTCTCCCCAACTTCCATATCGTAACAACCCGAGTGGGCTGAAGCACGAGTGACAAGCCATGACCTGTGCACAACCGAGGACCCGACAAGCTGAAACCCCCGTTCCCTGTATTCAGGCAAAAAGCTAATGTATAAGCTCGAACTTGAATTGAACTAGCGCTCTCTCGCAATTTTGTTTTGTTTTAATCTTACTGTATTCACTCTACTTAGAGTATGACAGCCTCTTAATCCCCTCTGCCTCCGGGCTGGCCGGCTAGATGGCGGAGCTCTACTCCTGCTACTTGTCGTCTTCTTCTGACAAAAGAAAGCATCTGAAAACGGTCAAATAGAATGCAAAGGAAAAGGGATGGAATCAAGGAGAGCCCGCCGGCTCTTACTCCTCCGCCCATTTTGGGCGGGAACTTCCCGACATCAGTAGCCGCCAGGAAGTCCATCACCGCTTTATCGCACTTCTCCATGGAGAGCAGCTCAGAGCTCTCTCGCAATTGCGAGGGAGGGAGTGACGGGGAATCATACTACTAGACTATCTGTGTAGACTCATATTTAAAGACTATTTTGGCACCTATTCATCATTTGCCTGCACAAGCGATCTCCGACGTCCCCGGTAGTATTTTATCTACGATGATAGAGCTGGCACAAGGTACAAATTTATGATACTTATAAATTTCAGCCGCACAGCTGCATAGCAATTTTCCAGGGGTCCATATGAAACCAGAATCTAGTACTGTACTGGCTACTGTGGCCCGGACGTCAGCAGTCAGCAGAGGGTATCCGTGCAGTGTTTTTTGAGTACTTCTCAGCGTCAGCAGACCGTTGTCCGGTCACAAAAAGCTGTCAGCCAGTATAAGTGTTCATATTCTACTATCCTGGGACCTCTAACGATAAGTCGGTTTTACTCCCAGCAGGACCACCACTGACCCAGCAAGTTCTAGCGGTACCCCACAAGCTTCGCCATTGATCAACTGGTGTATCTTCTCCCAATTCTACATCATCATCCATACCTTCATTCTCAGTATCAATTTCTTCATATTTAATAGCACTGCCTCAGCATCATCTAGCATGACACCGGATGTCAGCACCTTAATGTCCAGCAAAAAAAGGTGTCAGCCATGGGTGTCCGGTACTGGATTACCTGTCAGCACCTGGCAACGTCCGGACCGCAGTAACCCGTATAGTATATACTGAAATAACGGTATACCATTTCCGGTTCCAGCGAAGTTCTGGATGAACGACATCTCTGTATCAGGAGTTTATATGCTCCACGGAGACTCAGGAGCTTACGGAAACTAAGTATTGCCGAGGTTAGCGCTCGGTAATTATTAATACCACACGAGTTCACTCTATTCCGCCACAAGGCTAGCCGGAGAGATTCAGCGTGCATCTCAAGAAACAAGAGCCTGGCTGGGTTTACATATGGCTAAGTTGAAAGAAACCGGGGTTAGAGTATATCTCTTGGTTCATGAATAGTAGCTGAAGCGTTACACATACTTTGCTCTGATTAATGACGTGTTACATCGAATGTATGATAATATTATACATACCCTCCTTAGAAAACGTATCGCCGATATTCGAGGCTGGAAGTAATGTTGCGGTGGCGGGGACAGCTCGCTTAGGTTGTAGGCAACACGGGAGCTAATGCAGGTACCTTCCCACGTGGGCTCCTAGCGCTGCTCGGCTATTTAGGCAACGAGACCATATTTTCTCTCCACTCCCAGGGTTTCCGCCCATACCCGAGTACTCACATTGAACCGCGCCCGGTGACTTATTTCTCGATTGCCACTGAATTACGGCGATACACTGGTCAATCACCCGGCTCGATGTCAATCACATGCCGAGGACAGCTTCTCACACCACGCGCTGCGATCTCGGCAAGGTGGTTCCGCTCGCATCCACTGAACACGAGATCGAAAGTTAACTGAGTTGCAGTAGCCACGTGTCTGAACGCTCAACTTCTGACGAGTTCCGCCACCTTCGTAACGATGAACTGTGGTTCGGATATGTTCTGCCGTCGCATGGTCATTTTTAGTGATTGATACTTAACCGCTGCTGTTTCCGGGGCTCTGGCTTTCATACACTAACTGTTGGAGATTAATCCGGTAACTGTGGTAACCGACGACTCAAGCACGGTACCCACGGGCTGAGTAACTAATCCTCCGTGAGTTAACGGATGGCTACAGTGGCTCGCACAGAGAATCGGGGATAAGAAGATTTGATAAATTTACAAGCCTGAAGTCGCTAGTAGAACTGACGGTAGCTAGTAATCCACGAGAGTCTGAGACAGTGCACTGTCGACTTGTAAGTATGTGCAAGTGCACAGCTGGTATCACTTCCGCTTCGATTTCGTTTCGTCGGTTTTCATCGTCAAAAACTCATGTAACCGAACCATTCTGCTCGAAGCCGAAGAGGAAAATACAACCAGCGGCTGTCAATCCGGGATCTCCCAACACACGTACCCGTTATGATGCGGCCGCTCGAACCTCGGCTCGGTAATGTATCGTGTTTCTCACTACCTCTTCTTCCAACCTCGTCAACACCCCAGAAAACTCGAATAGCCCAACAATGTTTGCAATAAACCATCACCCAAATACAGACCCCACATACCTACCCACTCGCACAGCCAGTAGAATTTATAAGCCGCGAAGTTCGCATAACGTATCAATCGGCTCGGATGGTCTAGTGGTATGATTCTCGCTTAGGGTCGTTCCCTAAGTTTCGATTGCGAGAGGTCCCCGGTTCAAATCCGGGTTCGGGCCTTGTGTTTCTTTTACTTCTGGTTCATGAGAAACTTTCGTTTTTAAAACTGAAATGGTGTTGTGTGGTGGAGGAAGGCTCGCTTAGGTGTCAGTGTGCCAAGATATGCCGGGCTAATGCAGTACCCGTTGCCACGTGGTGTCTGGCATGCAGGAATGCGTTCTGCGAGATCGAATGCAGCATGTTGCAAAAACGCATGAAAGCGTCTGCAAGCAAGGTTCGTTTTACGTACACCAACTACGTCAGAACACGACAATAGGGTTTCGTTGAATTCGGCTATCCCGCTCTTAGGCCGTATCCGCAAACATCCTTCTATCATAGGTTCCCAGAATTTGTTTTCGCCCCCACACCGTCTGCCGATCCGCGTATAATGCAACCGACACACATAACTTCGATATCCGTGCGGCATAACAGCGATGACCAACACTCCAAGCCACTGTTCAAGGCTACATTCATGGCATTGACACTATGTAGCCAGTATCTGCTCGTAAGTGAAACCAAATATGTAAGGCTAGGATGCATTCCGACTCCTGGTGGCGGAACATATACTGCCAAAAGTAGAAACAAAGTGCTCCACCGCCATGTCATAGTGCTTTTCTATGACATTGCCGCCTTCAGGGAAATGCAAAATACATGTACGGAAACCCAACGATGTTGTATTTTCTCCCCGGCCCCCACGGGTTTCTTTCGTTGGTTTTCTCGAAGCGTGGAAACTTATGTAAGTGAACTGATCGCTTGAAGTTTAAGAGGAAAACCCAAACGGCGCCGCCAATCCTGGCTCTCCTAACACAACGTGCTAGTTGTGACACGTGCTGGAACCTCTACTCGCTAAGATATCGTATTTATCTCTACTTCTCTTCCACCCTCGTCACCACCCGCAATCCCGAACACCCTCAAGCAACACAACAAGCCTCTACCTTATCCTCTACCGCAGGCTGTCAGCTAGTAACAGTCTATCAACCCCCCAATCATCACTGCAAATCAATCGGCTAGGATGGCCTAACATAAGTAACACGGAAACCGGCTTATACAAGCAGGGATACCCAAAAGAAGGCTTGGCGAAAAACGAAAACAAAGAACGGTGAAATAACTCAGCAACCACGATGATGGGTGACAAGTGGACACTGGCATTTGATTTCTAGCATCAGATTGACCTCACAACAGCACATTCAGCATCTGTGGATAACTACAGGAGGCCAGCCATCACAACTGCAGAACTTGCATGCAACTAACCCCAGTTGACGAACAACAAATTACCAACAATGTAGACCCCAACAGGTGGGAGCCCATTGAACAGATGGTTGGAGAGTGACTGATGGACAGAGGTATGCGGTTGATTCATGCGAGAGAGGCTAGCGGCAAGGCCAGCAACATGTTGTAAAATGGAACTCAAATTATTTTCCCAGCAACAAGTGACTAGTTGCAGTGAAACAAGAATGGGATGATACTGAAAAGTGATATTTCGGAGTTATCAAGCACACCAACGGACTGGAGACTCTGAATGTGAATAACAAATAGACAGCAGTGGGGAAAAGTAGCAAAGCTGCATCTAGTTGTCAACAAGATGGCAAGATCATAAGAAGTGAACACAGTGTATTATATGACACAATGGCTATATATGAGCTATGGGATGGCGGACAGGAAGAGGAATATGAATTTTCACCACAGAGACAATATACTAAGCAGGGCTGGTATGTTGAACATGATTACAAAGACTCTGGCCATAGCTGTAACACATGCTGGCAAGTGTGCAAGGTTTAGATATATACAGATGATGTGGCTCTGTACGGCTCTACTGAAGTGCACTGACCAGGTTACCCAGTGCTGACACAATCAATCTGTATATCCCTAGCTTGGTAGTATAGTCATCCTTTGTGTGACCATTCAATTGATTGCAACATCTCAATTCTGCATTTTGTACGTTATATGATATTCGGCAGCTCACAAATTCCCCGATCTTGTAAACCAAAGGTGTTGGACAACATGTGCAGCGCATTTTTGGAAGTAACTTGACAACGTGAAGATCCCGCATATACCACAGCTAAGATGCAAGGAGGTTCAAATCCTGCATGTACTGTAATAATTGGTCCAACTTCATATCCTACAATCCAAAGGTTTAGGCTAACTATTGTGATCCGCAAGCTCAGTGTTGTGGCCACCTACGGTGTAGCATTTCACTGTACAGTAAGGACTTTCACTAATCAGAATGGACGGAGCAGGCGTTGGAAGGCCGCAACCATAAGTAGCCAATAACGATGGCCTGATTCAATCTTGTCAACACACAGGTCCATCACCTCAGAATGCTTCATATGAGGAAGTTTGAGTTATCAGTCACCAACCATGCTCTGCATTTTACTCTTTCATGTGCCACTACATGTGCGTTCAAATCAACAACCTCCAATGCCATATTGATCATGTATAGTGACTGGAGGCGCGGCCTGGGATGTTCACTACCATGTGACACAGAGTACTGGTTGAGACCTCAACTTGGGGTGGCTTATTTGATACTTGTTTAAAAATCATGCCATGTCATTGTGCAGGTGGCAAAGGTGGTGCAGGAGCATCCTGTATATAATCTCACCTTCAAAAGTATTAGCCTTCATTAGTGTTAGCAACGGTTCCGGACCGTCACTTCAGGTCTAGGTCCAGGTCCAAACAGAACCATTGCCAAATTGGCGGTCCAGGTTGTCAATTAACCTGAAATGTCAACTCTGGTATGGTTCAAAGGTAAACTCCCAACCCGTCTTAATTGGGCTGGTTGTCAGCGGGTCGCCCAGCGGGTTCATCTATAGATTCAAATAAGGTTCTTGTTTTTGGAGTTTGTTAATTGTATCTTATCAAAATGGCATTTTCGACAACCAATAATGTGTTTTTGTATGCTTTGCAGCTTGCAATATAGATTAATTTGGAATCGGTATTTTACCTTTCGTATATTGTATTTTTGCCAATAATGGCGGTCAATAATTCTGTTATGAACGCAAAGATTAGCGCGATGACTTGATTACCAAATATGCAACAACTAACACTGTTGATCCTCCGTTGACGCTGATTTTCAGGATGCGGCAGGGAGCATTTTGCTGTCGTTTTTGCCAGTAAAGGCTGCTAATATTTGATAAATGGATGTATGCAACCAATCGGAACATAAATTAGCCAACAGGCGAAGCTAAACATTGTTGACGCTCTGTTGACGCTCATTCTCAGAATGGGGCGATGACCGTGGTGCTGTCTCTTTGGCCAATACAAGCTGCCAATACATCGATTATGCCTAACAGCGATCAAAGAACTGTTTGATTACCGTACTTACATAACCACAAATCGGTGACGCTCTGTTGACGCACATTCTCAGAATGGGGCGATGACCGTGTTGCTGTCTCTTTTAACAATAAAAGCTGCCAATACATCGGTTATGCCTAACAGTGACCAAAGCACTGTTTAATTGCCGTACTTACAGGACCACAAATGATTGATGCTCCGTTGACGCACATTTTACTGTATTCTCCATTCAATATCTGCTGCCATCGACAGTAGTTTTCATCATGATTTAAACTTATTGGAAGTCTTTCTGCCAGATTAAGACTTGGCCCTGTGGCAAAGCCAAGCGCAGTAATATTATTGCACTGTTCACTCACACAGGAGTAAAATTGATGTGTCTTGCTAAAAGCTTCAATGCGCCTGCTATACATCTGTTTATCAACCAATATTTACAAGCTTCTGCTCACCATTCACCCATAATATATCTCTAACTAAAACACTCAGTCAGGATACATAAAGAAGCTGGTGAAATATTGACGCATTCTGTCCTACTTGTGCTTCACTCCCTTGTTCCTGCTCGTTTTGATTGCATTGACCGTCACCAACACCTTTTCAGCATGTCTCTTCGACTTCGGTGTAGGCCGAATCAATCCGGGAACATTTGCCGTAGCAGTCACATCCCACTGCTCTGCGGATTCCGGATCCTCGATGCTATTGTCTTGCTCCATATCAGATTCAATGTCCGTCGCGCAATGATCTTCGCTGTCATTTGGATTATCTAAGTCCCCATTCCAGTTAAGCCAATCTTCAGTGTCCGAAATGATTTCAGGTGCGCTATCCTCGTCACTTTAGACTGGGTGACGGTTGATTCTCCGGATTCAGCGGACATTTAAGATTTGAGTTTGTCCTGCAGGGAGGTCCTTTGTAGACAAAGGTGGTGGCAAAGGAGATATTTCTGACAATTTGAATGCAGCCACACCATCATGTTGAAAGAGTGACCAGGATGCTTTAACGATCTCTTTGGTGTCCAAAATGTATCCTACGGCGGTTATCTGCTTGTTTTGAGCGCGAGATTCCTTCTGTGTAGTACGTGGGTTTTGGCTGCCCTGCCACATCTCCAAAATGTTGTGAACCTTGGCCATTCTGTGCAGTTTCCTTTCCTCCGCCTCTTTCTTCAGTTCCGAGTCATTTTCTGTGTTCGCAATATCCAATTCTGGATCTGTGCCTGCCAAAATCCCGTTATTGGCTCGAGCAAACTTCCGTCCAACGACCTTTTTGGGAAGGGTCTCGCCCGTGGTTTTTGACTGCCTCCAGCCGCTAACATCTCGCCCAAGGGAAAAACTGGCTTCCACACCGACACCATGTGGTATGATAGAGAATATGTCACGCGCCATATTGGAGAGATCGGCGTACTTTGAGTGTGTTTCCTCCTGTTGACGGCACCAGTCGGTTATGTCCGGCATCCAAAATCAACTGCTAAACTCCATTGGGTCGGAGTGGTAATCATTGAGATTTGGATTGATTTGCACCCAGTTCTTTGGTGCTTCAGGCGGCGAATTCAAATAGAGTCTGGCGGCGGTCAATAAGTGCGCACAGCGATCGCTTCGTCCGGGTGTCGTCTCAGCCACATTGTTAGGCGTTAGGTATTGCTCATCATCGCTGGACAAATTACATGGATCAAAGGATGATTGACAGGATCGTGAAGCCATTGCAGAGGAGATGTGATTGCTGCTCGGTATGCTTTGGAGTTTATTAACGGGCACGCGTCGATGTTTGGCGCAGTATTCATTCTCCACATACTTCAGAAAGGCCTCTTGGTATTGGATAGTATAGGATGTCTTGTCCTCAGGATTGATATTCATTCGCTAATCCCACTTTGGAAACGATCGCAGCTTGCGGAAAGGATCGAGTATATGTGCCGAAATTAGGAGCAAGCCCGTCGTTGGAGTCACTTCGGCGTAGTATTTTGACAGCTTCTGTCGAGCTAACTTCACCGCAATGAACATGTTTCCTTTCCATTGAGTTTTCTTCTTAGCCCAAGCTCGCATCACGCCATCCATGTGATCAAACATGTCATTGTACAGTGTGATAACGTGATGCAATGTGACTGTATGCCTCTTGGACATCCACAGGGTTCAATATCGGAATGGCCTCAATATTTCCATGACATACTTTACAATCGCCCACTCGTCTTCAGTTGTGAACAGTGGATGGTTTTCAGTGTATTTTGGGTTTTGAAGCCACTCACGGGTGAATTCCCGTAATCGGTAGGCCCGTTTGACTAACCCCAGTATAGAGTTCCAACATTTCTTCACATCCATAATAGGAAGTACAGCAATGCGGACGTTGGCATTGTGACACTCAATGAAGTCGTTTCGACGACCAGGTGTAAGCGTAATCCATAAAGAAAGCATTCTCTGCTATATGAAGGTCAGTTTCAGGACTTTCAAAATATCATGAAATACGTACTTTCTCAATTATCTTTGCCAAACCAGGTTTCATGGCCGACACCTTATTGATTCTAGCATTGCCCCGTTTTCGAAGTCTTTGGCTCATCTCGATGTCTATGCTTTCATTCTCTACAAATTGCTGATCGCGCTCATGGGCTTCCCAAGATTTGTTGCGGCATTTTACCCCGAGATGGCTCATGAATGCACCTAAAGCCAGTTGTATGATGTGCGCCATGCATGGTATGTGGTTCCTCAATGCAGGCCACTCGATTCCAGAGGCCTCAAGTGTTGATTGCAGCTCGCTTGTCATCGAGTAATTTGAGGAAGCATGATCTGTTGTAATACCGAGGAAACCGCCGTCGGTGAGCTCAAAACGATCCAACACATCCTTCAAATGTACAGCTAGCCTCCCTCCAGTATGTTGGCCCTTGACCTAGCATCCTGAATTAGCTTTCGAAACAACAAAAGAACAGGAGATTAACCTCATCGAAAGCGAGTTGAACTTTTCGCCGTGCCCAATTTCGATCAATATAGTAAGCAATGACTCATGTTATGGCCAATTTGTTTGTTGATGTCCATCCGTCCAAAGCTAAACTAACTTTGTTTCGTGACGGCAATTGCTTCTTAATTGCATCCACTGTCAGTGCATATTCCCTACGGCAGTTGTTGCTCAGAGTTGTAGCGGATGGCAGCACTAGATCATCGCATAACGCCTTGTATGACCGCCGTAGCTCGAGATTTGATATAGCGTTCCATGGCATATCAACCCACACAAATCCTAACATGAGGTATCGATTCCACGTGTCTTGGTGAAAATCGGAAGTGTCAAAGTACTTATCTGCCCGTTTGGAACGTTTTTTCTGCTGTTTCGGTCAATATGGATTCAACTGGATGTCAAATCAGAATTTCCTCTGCAAACTTACTATTGTAATTCCTTGACTTCCTTGCCTCTTCAAGATGGCTAAAGCTGTTTCATCAACCATCGTACTAGTCAATTCAGTAACCTCTGATTCTGTTAATTTGTTCAACTTTGTGATGTGAGCTTTTGGAAGCAAGTGTTTCCCCATTGAGCTGGTCCCATGTTCTGATGGATGGCGAGGAACTTGATGACAAACAATACATATGATGCCAGGGCTGCCGGTCTCTTCAATTCCGCAGTGTAAAGAGAATCGCCACGACGGCACATGTCTAGAATTATTCCAAACAATAGGCCGCTTCGAGCTCTCATTCATTGAAGCCCACCAAGCATCAAAAACAATTTACAATGTAACATCGCTCAGATCACGAATAAACACGCGTTCATTTTTGGTAGTGATCATAACCTGTTGTAAAGAGGTGTTCAATGATTTGGAATCTGACATGGCGGTAAGAATTAGAATGCTGGTTGATCCGACTTGAAAGCCTGGCGAAAGTGACGATACAGTAAAGCAGACTGCGAGCTCTTACACATTGACTCTACAACTACAAGCTAACAAATCAGATCTGTAAGACATTGCATACATATTTGTGAAGTTCTATACAAGGATAGATTGCGAAGCCTGACCGCGTAAAACTCGATTTAGGAACAGCACAATGAAGTTCATTGCAGTGTGGTGTTCTGAGCATCCACCAAAACTGTTGACGCTGTGTGAGCGCTCAATTGTAGGAGACGGACGCAATATCATCACTAGCATTTTGGCCATTAAAGGCTCCCGATAAGACCATTGTGGGTTATCTGCATTCCATTGCCGTTAGATTATCCAAGATGCATAATCAAAAATGGGTGACGCTCCATTGACGCTCATTGTGGGACATGGTGACAATGTTGTCGGAAGTATTTTTCCCTAGAATGGCAGCCGATAGTTCGATTATGGGTCGATGACACCGCACAACCATTGCCTTTTCCAAGATGCAATGCCAGGAGTCATTGACGCTCAGGTGTAGATCATTTTTAGACCATAGTAGGGATGTTGTCGCAACCATTTTCGCGTAGAATGGCGGCCTACAGTTGGATGATAGTTCAATGTCGCCACGCAGCCCTGGTATTTTTCATGATGCAAGGCCAAATGTCGTTGACGCTCCATTGACACTCGTGTTTAGGACATAGTCCCGATGTTTTCACTGCCATGTTTTGCCATGAACGGCGGGCGATAGTTCGAGTATGAGTTAAGGATGCAGCGAAACCCTCTGTATTTTCAACAATGCAATGCCAAAAATCGTTGACTCTCCGTTGACACTCATTTTTAGGAAGTAGTAACGATATCGTCTGTAGCATTTTTGCCCATACAGGCCGCCAATATTATCATTTTGGCCAAATGCCGCTGCACAGCCCAGTTATTATCCAGGATGTAAGACCAGAAATGGTTGACGCTCTGTTGACGCTCATTTCTATGACAGGGCAATATGCGTGTGGCTTTCAATTTTCCCTACTAAGCCGGGCAATACTTCTTCTTTGGATGAATACGACTATGCAGCCTGGTGATTACAAAATAGATATGACTATAAATCGTTGACGCTCCGTTGATGCTCACCTTTGAGCTTACCTCAAAGACCTACTCACAGTCATTCGGTGCTCAAAAATTGTACAAAAAATGCGTATAGCCTCTATTGGCAGCCAGTATACAGTTTCAATGGAATATCATTTGAATCCAAGATCTTCGAGAAATCTCAGTTTCTGAGCCACCACTATATACGTCATTTACATGATCAATGATGTAGGTCCATCGCGTTTCAACTCTTTCTGCCGGCAATTTACCGCATAACCCTCCATGCACTAGTTTTAGATATTTATAGCCTGACTTCCTCACCATTCCTTATCCAGCACATTCTCCTCGATTTCCATGACGTACCATAAGCAGTTTTCAATTTCTCGACCATGTGTAGGAGGTCTGAGCGAAGAGATATTTAATTGGCTACATGGATTAATGCAGCCTGTTGGCTGTCATTTGTCTGAGTTTCGCATGTGCTTTGACTGCTCCTTCTATCAGTCGTATGACATCACTGACTTAAACTCTGTTAGTAAATTTCGTCTCAATTTTAGGTTTTGCTTTATCATGTATCCGTAACAGGCAACACCATATAAAGATCGACATTCGTCAATAAATGTCATTTGGAGTCTACAACATTCGGATGGCCTGTACGACCCTTGCACACACACTGACGCATTACCCTGTCTCACAATTTGGTCACTGAAATCCAGAAAAGCTGACACGTAGCAAAACAGGTTCACAAATTGCTTTTGCACGAGATACATCGTCAAAAATACTGATTTGGCTATCAACACTTCATGTGATGCTGGAGCCGTCACCATGTCTTCGTCCGAATCCCATATCTATATGGTCATTAGCTAGGGACGCTATATGCAGGGGTAAAAGCTTACGGGTTGAACAGGCTACGCAATCTCTATCGGTGACGAATCAGACACCGCGGCGGGTATCGGCAGTACTAAGTTGTTGTCTGCCTGAGGTTTCGCCGAACGTAGCCTCATTTGACTAGTTCCCTGTCGGGACGTCACTTGCGGCATTTGTGATTGTCTGGGGACGATATCAAGAGCCTGCATAAGCTCTCCAAATGTTGTCGGTAATGGTGTGGCTGCAGTCGAGTCTTCTTGGGGCTTTCCAACAGCCGGAATCTTCAATTCAGTCTTTGGGTTCTTTATATCTCTCTCACGGAAGTAGTCGGCCGCGTCCACCCATCCCGGTTGCGTCAGTTTGTCAGGCCTCAGCTGCTTCTGCCGAAAGCTCTCCATGCGGTGCTGTACCGTTTTGGAGATTGTACCCATCACCCAGCCAGGTTCGTCATCTTCGCTCAGCTTGCCATGCCCTGTATCTTCTTCATCATCATCCTCGTCTTCCCTATCCTCCTCATCTTCGGAACTTGCAAGATCACTCAGACTGTCTCCGTTAGCATTCAACATGTCCTCAAAAGTTATTTCAGGCTTGGTGGTTGTCGATCGTCCCGTTTTAACATTTTACAGATGTGCCTGCTGTTGCATCATCACTGTCTCTGCGTCTTGAACTCTCTTTCTTGCCACTGCGGTCTCTTGCTCCACATAATCCTCAGTCCATTTCTCTCTCGTTTCGTTGCTTAAGAAGTGCATTTCCCGTTGTTTTTCCGCCGCAAGCTTCTATTTGGATCGTAAGCTGCAGGATGCTCCCAACGCTCGGACCCTTTCTGCCTCCAAGCCACTCTTGCCTTTATTCGGCTGATGATGTCATCATGTGAAATGCTTTATCGATTTGCCATATTTGCCCGCCAGAAGGGGCGAAAGGTTCTTTTTCGGAGCATTGAACATTGTATCTTGTGTTGACCTTGTTGTTGGTCGAGATGTTGGATGTTGCAAGAATTGGACCACATGGAGGCAAGCTGGGTCTGTTATGTCAAGGTTGGTAGGTTTGATCAATTCGAACAAAGCAAAATCAGTGTTTTGATCGTCACTTCATTGGGAATAGTCATGCTAACAGTACATTATGACTTGATAATTAGCATGTGATTCATGTAAGATCCCGGCAATGTCTTGAGACAAACATCACCAGACGTCCTTTACGTAGAAGAATGTCCTTTTTAGATCCATCAAACATGAGATATCAGCTGTCGTTGATCTCGCTGTATCCCTGTAAACAAACAAACAACATCGGACCGACTTGCTGAAATCGCACGACCATTGGAATCCCATGCAGCTATACACAGCAGGATTCAGCTCGAATTGAACGTGCCAGTTGGCAGTCACTCATTCCATTTTGACTTGTAGCTTAACATATAATCTTTAGCACTTCCCACTTCTTTTCATGATCATCTTTGTCACGTTTCTACAACAGCAAGCCATGGCTCCCGAAACACTTCATCCAGGTGCGATTGGAGCGGAATCGAGCCGAACGACAGACGCTTCACAGATTGCGCCCCTTTGCGAGACTCAGCCGCAATGCAGACACCAGTTACTCTACCGGGACGCTGCAATTGTAGCCACCGAAAGCACGACCCAGGACTCACATTCAAAAATGGTAAGTAAAACCGGAAGCAGCAAGAATAAGAAGTACCATGCGATCGGATGTGAGTCATTCCATATCTGTGTAAACAACAGCCAACAGAAAAGAGAACGCACAGCTGCGGTACGTAGAGAGCTACGTGACAAATTTATCGCTTCCCGTAACCGCAACTATCAATGGTCGACAAAGGCATTTGTCCGCACAGTCCGCGAAATTGAACATCACGATGTTGTCAGTTCTGGGATGTTCGCAGACAAAGTTCGTGATACACGTCCCCGGGAATGGACGAAAGAAGCTTCAAATACCTTAGAGGAGGCTTCGGAGTCGTATATGGTTCAGGTTATATCCGGATCTCACTGTACAAGCAGCAACTAATTTCTTGGAGGTTTTCAACCTGTCAGCAACTATGGCAAGACAAGGAGGTCGGGTACAGCTTAAACAGTCCGACATGTGTCTTTCCTTGAATATGGCCACAATGGCCAAAGGTGGGTTTTCATGTGCCGCAATAGAGGAAAAGCAACAACTAATCAAGAAACCTCACGCCGAAGTCCGAGAAGAGAAGAAGTGGGGTGTTGAGGTTCCCGCGCATAATATGGTAAAGGCTGCGATCGAAAGACACCCGGCAATGGTTCGCGAAAATCAAACGGACGGCTGCCTTCCTTGCGAAAATAGCGCTGCAAAAAATCCAGAGACATGCTGGAGGTGCAAAGTCAAGGGTGCACCTCCACCATGACGGGCGCCACCGTGGCCCGAATCGCCACCTGTGGCATCTGATGACAATGAGAGGTCCGAAACAGATGGTATGCCACCTGCATATGTGTATATACATACTCCGCTTCCCAACGCTCGATTTTTGCCACAGATCGCATGTGCGATAAAGATTTTATTCCAGCTTTGCTGCCTCATGATGGTTCATTCACAGGTTAGTACACTATCAGCTGCGTGGTAATGCCGCTGACAGCCATTGTGTCAACAAGGGCAGCTGTTTGAGTGAATCTGACAGCGAAGACAAGAATTGACTGAAGGGAACGGGATTTTTGAGTATTATCATTATCATCAATTAGCGGACACTTTAAAGTATATTTTAAACGGTATATTTTTATGCATCATTAAAGAACAATGTAGTAATAAAGGAGAACTTACATGAATAGGACAGAACGGCTGCCACAAGACTATTATTAATATCGTATGCCAAAGTGAATTATTCAATATTGCGGATATGCCCGTGGCAAAATGAGCGTCAACGGAGCGTCAACAATGAGTGGCTTAGCATCATTGTTACTCTGCATGGCGATTGGTCGCAGAGATGCATAAACGACCTACCGGCTGCCTGTATAGGCAAAAGAGAAATTGATATGCTCCATGCCCGATTCTGAAACTGAGCGTCAACAGAGCGTCAACCACTTTTGGTCTTGTAAGTCAGGTAATTAATCAGAGACTTGGTCATCTTGATGCATACTGAGTGTATTGCCCGGCTTTATAGGCCAAAAAGAAAGCAACACGCTCCTTGCCCGATTATGAAAATGAGTGTCAACAGAGCGTCAAAGACTTTTGGCCTCGCATCATTGTTAATCAAAGCGCGATGTGGCCGTTAATGGCTATTTACAAAGTTGTGACCGGTTCTATTGGTGAAAACGCTCAGTATCACTTGGCTGCAGCTATGAATATGAACAAAATTGTTGTTGTCCTGGAGGCTGTCACGAGAACGTGGCTTATTATCTGCCTTTAAAGGCTGCCAATTCCCGGTATATGGATGTCTGCGATCATTTGCCAATTAGATTACCCAAGATGCAAGACCAAAAATCGTTGACACTCCATTGACACTCATTTTCAGAATGGGGCAGGGAGTGTGTCACTTTCTCTTTTGCATATAAAGGCAGCCTATACCTCATTTATGAACGTCTGCATCCAATTGCTGCTCAGATTACCCAAGGTGCAAGACCAAAAATCATTGACTCGCCGTTGACTCTCATTTTCAGGATGGGACAGGGAGCGGTTCTCATTTGTTTTTGATTGTAAAGGCTGCCAATACATCAGAAAAGGACAAGGATCTACCAATGTCAATATTTTTCGAATAGCAATCCAATATCTGAGTGCGACCAAAAATAGAATTTCGCGAATACCAGAACCGGAGACTGGAACCGACGGGTCTAGCCAAACCCGGCAAAACTCGCGGGTTGATGGGTATGGGTCCGGGTTTGGCCCGCCAAGATGCAGCAGGTCGGGCTTTTGGACCGGTTTGGAACCGAACCTAACCATGTTAGCGGTCCGAACCTGAACCGCTGGCAGGTTTCCCGGACCCGTTGCTCACACTAACCTTTATACTTTGCAGGGGATTTCAGGTTGCAGAATATCAATCTGTTTCTTCATGAGATGGCGCACTGAGTATGAGACAGTGAGGGGGCAATGTGCACCATGGAGTCAGACAATTGCATCGATATGGTGTAATGGCATGGCTGTACGTGACGTGTCCAGTGCTGGGTTACACCCGCTCCATATAGTCGGCTCGCCACGAGCCTTAGACCTCTAGCGATAATCTTACCATTATACTACTCTACAATATTGACACCCACGTTTGCAACTGTATCTATTGATATACTTTACTACGAGGACATACCAGGGCGTATGCCTTTACACTATTATCGCTCTTACAATTTCAGATACGTTTCGGATACGGGATTTCATGAATTACCCCTATCTGACACGTCACAATACGCACACAATGCGTGAGATATCATACAGATTTGGGTACATTGATTGCATCAGCGAAGCCTTTGGATATGTCTATGCAATTGAGGTTAACAGTAATGGATCATTTCATGTAGATTCCAGAGGCCAATCGGCCAGCGACGCATCGCGACATGCAAGAATGAGAAACCGTCCGCATTTGCCAATGACAGATTTCACAAGCAAAGGGGCGTGATAAGTACACCCCATAGAGGTTCACAGTAGTACAGACATTCCGAGATGATACCAGTGGCCAACCAGCAAGGAGAAACATCAGTGACCAAGTTGGTCAAAGTCAGTTGCAATGAATACCTCATACGAGAACGCGAAGGCTACCAATCGCAGCATCGATGATATTTGATAAGTTACAATCCAATTCACTCAATTCACGATTACAGGGACGATGACAGAGCCCATACGCCCATTCGAGTTGCGTCAGCGGCAATGCCGATGCCGGTCCTACCACAGTTCGCACTTGATGATAGTTAATTGATGATAAACGGGCACATACCTGAAATGAAGTGCACCTACAGTGGATTAGGGCGAGTTTACGCATTATGCCCAATTCACATCTAGCGATGCCACCTATGGCAGATAAATCGCGATTACCTTCTACACGACTCGATTGAGTCATGTACATTACTGATGTTAGGAGTTTACTGCAGCGGCTACAGAAGTCTTATGCAATGATACAACTTTGAATACCGAATTCTTTCATCTAGTACTGGGAAGAGTTCAAGATAGTGGAGCAGTGATCACAGATCATGTGGCAGCTCCGAATAGGAAGTATAATAACCCTGAGAGTTCTAAAGTGGCCAGCAGGTACGATTCGCGATTGCCATTGTCAATTATCACGATCGGCATCTGATTGGACGACCGAATCAGATAGTTGTAAGGAGAGAGAACCATCTGCACCAACTACATTCAATATTGCCAAACACAAGCCAACGAGCGAATACGGATGTGTCTGTATGATGGCATATGAAGAGGGTTTTAGGATTGCAATTGAGATTGTTCTTTGTACACGGGAATCGACAGATCCACGGGGCTACCAGGGGATGGACGGTCTGGGCACTCTCAGGAAACCAGCTGATTCAGCAGGTATTTAGAAGAAAAAAGCGTGAAGAGGTTCAATTGATGTGTCGTATCCCCACTTGGGAATGGACAATATTTGCTTTTCAGACAGTCCCAATAGGGTGTGAGAAGTATGTGATTCGATGAGTCAGCTGATTCATACATCATGGTGGCAGCCGCGGTGGACCCACTGCGAGCTGAGGGTGGGTTACCTTGGTACATGTCCAAGAAACCTAGCGTTGACTGGCAAAGCATTCGACTTTTGGCTCTGCAACCGCAGGGTGAGCGGGCGAGGTGGCACAGGACCGGGCAGGCCATCAGGTATGCTTTGGGAATGTACCTGGATCACGGCTAGGGAGGAGATGTGTTCCGAAGGAGGTGGAGGTGTTCCGGATATTTGAATACTTGGAGCGAGTGCCTTTGACGATTAACTGGCCAGTGAGTAGGTCGTTTGGACGTTCTTCCTAAGAGTGGGAGTTCATATAGGGCTGCTGGGAGTGATTATGGACAGCATTTCTAGTGGTGAGATATGCACCAGGCACTGGAAGGGCGAGCAGGGAGCAGCGGCGGAAGTTGCGGCAGAAGAGTGTCCACATGGGAACCTCGAATGACTCCTGCCGGCATGCCGAGACCCGAAGGGAGTAATGGACTGCCGTACTTGGCCCTTCCTTGGGCGAACTGTGTTAAATCCTGACTCCTGGATATTGCTCCTTACCGCTCCATATCTATTATGAATTGAGAACTAACATTTGCAGATGGAGGCGGTACCACGACAATGATGGTGCCTACAGACGATGGAGGACATATGCCGCGATTTTCGGAGATTTCATGGAAGTTTTCAGCCAAGCCAAGGCGGAGACACTCCCGCCGCAGCGGTTAATTGACCATGCAATCGACTTGGAGCCCGGCTATAATTTGCCATATGGGCGGATTTACAACTTCTCGGAGTTGGGTGGAGCGATTTTCCCTAAATTGTGTAGATTATGATCACGTGCTTACGAGGCCGGATCATGGATGTGCATTTGGACTTAATGATCCCGTGCCATATGGACGGATTGATGAGTGGGTATTTTCTTATGATGGACAATATGTAACTGGATTATGGGACTGCGATGGAGAGCCAACGGAAGACAGATATTATGGAGGTCAGTAACAATGACCTTTAGAGAGCTCACAGAGCTATAGGAGAAGTCACACAATGCGGCCCATACGAGCGCAATTATGCACATTGTGGAAACCAATGGCTGGAACCAACTGGATCACAGGCAGAGATGAATCACGGCCAGAGAGGGATTGCGGCTGGAAATGGATGCTAGGGGATTAATCCTGGCCGGAGATGGATCCCGGCGAGATATGGATCGCCACTGGATATGGATGGATAACCGGAGGTGAATGACAGGAGATGGACCTAAGGAGATGGATTACGGGTGGCGGATGGCAATCAATCCCCTTCCCATTGATGATGATATTGTGGTTATGCGAAGCTATACCGTTCTCGAAATCACTTACTTCAATTTCAAGCTACAAAGTTAAGATCGAGCGCAGATATGCAGATACACGATGTACTGCCTGCGGTATGGTTCCAGTATGTATGATACCAAGCACTATTCAGAGCACTATTCGAAGATACAGGGTTGTGCAGCTTGTGGCGGTGTTCTCATGCCGAATACGATCCCGAATCAGATCCTGGTTACAGCAACAATGGCGATACCGCACAAGCCTTACAAGATTTGTCTTTGGCGGAGCAATAATCTATATAGATGGGGATGACAGTGCTGGAATCGCAACAACCCCTACCACGAAGTACCGCACCAGAAGAGCAGAAACAAAGCACCGTGACACACATTCACCAATAGAGAACGGTAGCACCGTCGAAAAGTGCACCCAGAGATGTGATGGTAAATGAACCTACAGACGAATCAAGAAGCCGCAGTAGCAAGTCAGAATCCCGAATGAGATCCTGACTCAGTCTCGACAATCCCTAGATATACAGTTGCTACTGGAAATCAACTTCAGAATGAAGCCTAATCGACCAATATAGCACCCACAGAAGCCGTAATGGATTAGTCGTCGGTAGAGGTACGACGTCAAAAAGGGCGATGACCGTACTGGAATCAAAATCAACCCCTACTTCAAGCAATCGCAGTATCGGAAGTGCTTGGAGGAAGCACCTTGGAGCGCACTTACTGGCAGAGAATCGCAGCTGGAGATTAGTCAACAAGCGTACCTGGAGAAGAGTCAATCAGTGCATCTGGAGATGAAAAGACAAGTGAACTCAGAAAACGACCATGTGGATACCCAGATATGTGACAGCAAACACACCTGGAGAAGGAGTGGAAAGCATACCCGGAGGAAACCCGGCGAGCGCAACCGGCGATTGGAGATAATAGGTGCACCGAGCACACAGCGGATATCAAGTGTACCTTCAAGTGAACTGACTTGGAGGATGATCAGTGTGACCGAAATAGCACCAGAGAGATCATGAGAAGGTCCAGTGAGTATGACCTATGCCGAATGAGTGCAAGTGTGTCTACTGAAGCACTGCCGAATGACACCGAAAATGCTCTCTGAACATACCAAATGTTCTACCGATCGGTGACGCGAGAGACAGTCACCGAATGGCATGATGAGAGACAGTTGGGACAACTCCCAAGAGATGATCACTGAAATTTCGCAGCAACCAAGATCACAGCGGAAGCACTCCAAATTGGGATGGAATATGAGGATTATCGGGAGCCCTCTACTGAAGGCACCGACTGGGATGTTTACCCAACTGCTTACCGAAATGAATGCCGAACGGCCATACTGGATGCCTGTAAGCCTGCTTGGCCGACGATGAAGGAGGATGAATATAACTACTGACGGGCACCGTGTGACAGCCACCAGCTGCATGCGAGGATATCAGATATCGAGGCTTGCCTACAAAGCTTTGCACGAGCGCGCGGGAGAGCATAAACAGGCTTGCATATATATGGTATGAATGTCTATTTCATGAGGAGCTTGGGAGAGAGATACAAATTCATATGTGATTGACCATCACCGATGGATATGATACCGAGAGCAGATGCTGGCCAAGAAGCAACTATGCTTAGTGATGGGCTAGACGTGCGAAGTTGATCATGAGGAATTGTGAAAGCTCAAGTGCTAGCCCACTTTGAAGTATGGTGAGTAAGACTGCACCAGCAAAATGATATTCTGTTCGGGCGGAATAGCTCCGTTAGAGTAGACACGCTCTGTCAGAGCCGTCACAGAGAACCCATGTAGCGGATTACTCTGAACAGAGCGTCAATACAACGCGTCATGTTGTACATCGCCCTCCGATCGCTGTTTCACTGTCTCTTGGCGTTCTGTTGGTCTCCTATTTTAAACCTTTACTCTGGCGTTGTGGCCAACTGTGACAATACGTTGGAATGGGTTCATTGGGTACGCACATGCATCGGGATTGCAATGCGATGGGTGACGCTGCGAATATCTCTCCTCGTGTTCCTTCTACCTGCGTGCACAAAGCAATTCTCTCTTAACTCATTATACACATTATTCCATGTCGCAAGGTCTATGTGGCTATTGACAATCCATCGCTCATTCTGTCTGTCTCCTGGCTTACTACCAATAGGTATCACAGGCATTACGTGGGCGTAGCCGACAATATTTCCCACGCTGAAAACTTGGAAACCAACGGTTGACGGTGCTTTTCTCACCTGTACAAATTTCGAGACCTGATCCAAGTTACCCGAGTTTTCAGCTATTGTGGTGTGCGCCGGGGCTAACCAGTACTCAACGAAAGCTCCATCCTCGTTTTGGAGTTTCATTTTGAATTGTCGTTGCAGTTGCCACGGTAGACGCCCATTCAGCACGCCATAACACCTCCCCAGGCGTTGCTTTACCCACACCCAGTCGTTCCGTCGGTCCCCTCTGTGCCAGCTCTGGCTTCCTGTGCATCGACACATCTGCGGTATGCGTTCATCATCCAAACCCTCAACTTGAACCTGAATACCATGGTAAATACAGAGTTCCATTGCGTGCAGTTGTTCATCCAATATATACGTGTTGTTACGACTCTTATGCTTGATAAACTCCCGTGTGCCGCTGTATATTGTCAGGCGGTGCGTTGCATCTTGTGTATTGTCGAGTAATGCTCTGACGTCTTTGATCATAGTGTCAGGATGGTTTCCATCACGGCGGTTTTGGGGTCCCTTGAATTCTGGCTTCGCATATGACTGGGGGCTCAGGGGGGCAGCCAGATCAGCACCGGAAAAGAGGACTTTGCATGCAACAGCGCTGTTCTCCCGACACTGAGTGAGGGCTTGGAACTTGAGCTGTCTCGCTTTGAAGCAGAGGATGCAACGCTCAAAGGTGATTACTTGGAGCAGGTAGTTAAGATTGTGATTGGAGGCGTTCCAACCTTTCTTGAGGTTCTTTTATGTGCTTGTTCATGTCTCTCGGCGGAATACTATTGCAAGGCTCCGTATCGACGAATCTGTTCGACCCAATGATACATCAAGAGGATCTTCGGAAAGTTGAAGTTGGCATCTAACTCCTTGGAAACATCTATCTCGTGGCTTATATAATCCCGCCAGGCGTTCATTTCGCGCTGCTGCGTACACGGCGTCCAAGTTTCAGCATTTGTTTCTCAGTCTACCTTTCGCTTCTTCACGAGTTCCGTTCTTAGAGTATTAGCTTTGGCCTTCGTCTTTTTGCCGGCTCGCCCGAGTAAGAAAACATCTTTGAAGGTGTGAAAATGAGGCAAACCGTCCTCCATGTAGCTCAATGTTGCATCATCGTGAGATTTATATCGAGTATACATATAGAATTCTAACAATGTCAGTGTGAACTCAATTGTGTGATTCAATATGGGATGCTAAGTGGGACTGCTGCCTCATAGAGACTGGGTTACAACTCCAAGCAGGTACCGGCTCATTTCCTTCATCTCCTTCCCATTCTATTGAGAAACTTCTTCATAGGACATATTTTTTGGTGTGAGATCGTCGTAAGCAGGCACGGATAACCAGATTGCATTATCCTTCTCGAGCCGCTCGTGCGTAATCATGAAGTGGAACATCCACCTCTCGAGGTAGTGTTAGCAACGGTTCCGGGTTACCCGGCTTGGGTCCGGGTTGGAACCAACCCTAAGGCCCCGTTACGGGTCAGGAACCGCCAAGTAACCCGAACTGCTCTGTCTTGGCGGGTTTGTCACCCGGACCGGACATAAACCCGCGGTTTTTGGCTGGGTTGAACCCGGACCGAGGTTCCATATTTGCGGTTCCTGCAACTTTCGCTGCAATTAAGTATTTGAGTTCTGATCGTATCACAATGTGATCAGTACGCAGATTGTGCAGTTTTAGCCCCTCTTTCACCTCCCGGTGTCAGAGTTGCGACTGGACCAATATTCATTGAATCGCTGTTAAATAACGTCACATTGCGGGCGAAATTCCCGGGTTTTCGATAGCAACTCGGCAGATATTGGTCTGACTGCAAATCTGAGACGGGGAGGTGAAAGAGGGGCTAAAATTACACAATCTACCTACTGATCATGTCACAATACGATTAGAACTCCAATACTTAATTGGAGCGGAAATTGTTGACTTGTAATGCCGGGTTTGTGGTGGTAAAACCGGCCCAATGGCAACGGTCCGTGTTTTCGTGTGGAAAGACCTGTTGCAACAGTTCGGTTCCAGGTCGGAACAGGACCCGGGACCGACCCGGCGATTCGGACCCGTTGCCCACACTATCTCGAGGTGGTCAAGCATGCCAATCTGCATTGTATGGAGGAGGTCGGGCTTAGGGAGGTCGCTCACGATACAGGGAATATGTCGAACCGTGTTGAATCCTCGGTGGATATGGTGCGAAGAGAGTTCAGCATTGGCTACTTAGGTGTTGGCATCGCTGAGCGTTTGTTATAGGTTCTGATCACGCCGGGGGTGTTTCTTGTCAGGAGGGACATAATCTCCAAGATCGTTGTTTGGACACTCGCACCAAAAACAGACATGCCGCTTGAAATGATGTAGGTCGCTATACTCAGGGTAACCTGCAAGCCATGCTGCTAAAACTGGTTTGCAACACCTGAACTTGCCATCTACAAAGAGAACATTGTAATACCCGCTCTCGGCGCTGGGATTGTGCTTAAAGGTGAGCGGCTGGAGTAACTGCCGGAGTACTTCATTCAGCACCTCTCGGTTTGTTTGCCATTGCTCATCCAGCCGCTTCTGAGGAATATTGCGGTTCTTGATTGGAATCGTCAGGAGAGCGACCATCACAACACTGTGTGTTGATGGCATCCAGCGGATATTCGAAGATAGATTGCCAATTGTCCTATATACAGGCCACTCTTTCTGGTCGCCAGCAAAATTCGAGAGATGTGTTCCGTCGGACATGAAGATCAAAGCAACCAGTGTATCCCCCACTCTGAGCATTGCCTATACATCGATTAGCACGTTATTATTGTGGAGTATTATCCTTGAGTATCTCTCCTTACATGTGTCTCCCACCACCAGTCCGCAGTGTGCATTTCGGTATTAAGGCGTTTCGGTGGACTATCGCTGTTAAAGCAACGCTGAGGGGTGTAAATATGATGCTCGGCGTACGCTGGCTGCCACATCAACCATCTCATGCTTTTGATCATGTCTCAACTCCAGTATTTGATAAGGTGTTGGTGATTGTCATTCTCTCTCATATCGTCGAGAGTGTGTAGTTCGCACTCCCCGAGAGCAAGATCATCTGGCATGCTATCCACAAGCTTCTGGACACCATCCCCGTTTCTGAAGCTTGGGAAACACAGAGCGGTGTTTTCTTACTTCAGTACGTTTTCATAGTGCGTCTTCCTGCCCTTCTTTTTGATCCCACACCGGATATATTTGTACTCTTCACCCGTCGCAAAAACATAGTAGGGATAATTCTGTTGGTTCGTCTCAAGGAAACCCTGAGCTTCGCGTTGCCATGGCTCAGCAATGTAATCGCTCAGCGGAGCACTGGCACCGGGGTATGTTTCCGTCCGCGGCAGAAAAGGTGGCGGTGGTTGAGACTCCGAATCCGGAATGTTTTCAATGTGTTCGAGGTAGGGAAACTCGTCCAAGTCTTCAACTGAATCTTTGTCAGTGTTGAATTCCCGACTCTGAACAGGTTCAACGCGTCAGGGTGTGCTGCGAACAGTCAGATTCATTGCAACTTGAAGGTGTTCAGGATGGTGTAATATGATATGTTTAAGTCGCCAGCTGTCTGAGGTGAACTTTTTTCGGCATGAAAATTCGGGGCAACGGAATGGGATCTTCTCTAGCATTGTCGATGACACGGGAGGAGTGGAGTATTCAATGCAGAGAGGGACGAAAGTTGGTGCTGAGCCTGAGCAGTCTGGTGTGGGTATAAGCTCTCGACCCTTGAGAGATTTATTGAGCCTCAACACCATCACGCCAGGAGTTGCAAAAACGCTGCTTGCGCGATGTCCCATAATACTATGAATAAATAAGAACTACGCCCTGAGCTTTCCAAAAACCTCGCGACCAGTCTAATAATCAATGCCTGAGAGAAATAGATTAGAACAAAGGAAACGATCAAGCCCGCAACACTAACCCAAATGAACAAACACCTCCACGTGTGCCTTAATCAGTGCCTGAGATGAATTGATTTCAACAAAGGAAACTCACATGACAAGAACCCGACTCTAACCCAAACGCACGCCTTCTCTGCAACGCAAGGACTGGATCACTCCTTGCCTGCTGAGCCATCCGGGCGCGCCTAAGGGAGAGGGACATTAGGGAGGGGGACATCTGGGAGAGGGACAGCCGGGAGAGGGACATCCGGGAGAGTGCCATCGGGGAGACCGTTGTCACCTGCCAATTCGCCGAGTAGCTGCTGCTCCACATCGACATCCGAGGCGTTTCCGGCTCCCTCAGCTTCTCGCATAGTTGGTGTCGCTGGGCGACGTTTATCCGTCGTCACAAGCCTCAGAAACTCCTGCCCACTGAGGGTATGAGTCTCCGGAGTTCGTGGTCGTGGGGGAGGCTCCAGGGTTAGTAGCCGTTGGGCAGGCGCCAGAGGTTGTGGCCGTGGGGTATGCTCGCGCATATCCTGGCCTTGCTCAGGTAGCACAGTTGGCTCATCGTCTACCGTGGTATCTTCATCGTCAGCTGATGTATTTACCATCTCTCCCGGGCCAATCGTCCGAGGTTCTTTGCCACTATCCTCATCCTCCTCCTCATCCTCATCCACCACCTCCTCCTCCTTCTCATCTTCCTCCTCTTCATCTTCCCCATCTTCACCATCCATTTCCATATCCACATCGCCGTCAATGTCAACGCCGTCCTGTGCGTCCACATCACCTTCCATTCACAGATCCACATTAAGTTCTGAGTCATATTCGCCATCCGACTCGGTAGAGCTTGTATCATCATCTGAGGAAAATGATATGGCGGGCGATGCTTCTGGCTCTAAATATACCCGCTCTAGGTAGCCCTCCATGTCCAAGTCTGCCTCTGACATTTCCTTCGGCAAATGCAAAGCAACGGCACGAGAGATATCATCTCCTCCTGGGGTGTGTTAAACAATCCCTTTCCCTTTACCGTTTCCCTTGCCCTTGCCCTTCTCTTTCCCCTTCCCGTTCTCAGTCGCCTTCCCTTTCACCTTCCCATCCTTTGTTCCCTTCCTTTTCCCGTTCCCTTTCGCACCGCCCTGCGTGTCCTCCTCACTCTCACCTTGGTCGTTGTCATTGCCATCGTCAGGACGGCTCCTTCCACCGCTCGGCCGACCGGGATCCGCCCAGTTGTCATCATCATCATCCACGTCGATTATCTCATCCCGATTCAGTGGTCCAACGGCCAGGAAGTCGCCTGGTTTGTACTGCCGACAGCTTGGCGGCTGAATCTTTGCCCGGTGATCATCGCTACCGTACAAAGAGAAACACTCACCGTTGCGTTTAATCTTACCCGAGCTGGTTGTCTGCGGATTAGAGCGATCGACTGGATCCTTGATGGCACAGGGATTGTCCCACCTGCAATTGTTCATTTGGTCTCGGGTTTTGTCAAACATTTACCCCATATATGAGCCAGAGGGAGCCCACCACTCCCGAGAAGGCGAACTTCTGCTCCTGCGGTGCGGCGACATCAGCTGGAATTGTGAATAGTGCCGAGTCGTGACTGGATGAAGAAAGATTATACCATAAAAGAGGTCACATGCCCTCGCATCTTTCACGCCGCAATGATTGTATATCTGTATGAGTCCACGGATGTGTTCCAACATCAATCCCTTTGTACAGTCCTGACCCAATGACAGGCGTCGATTTATAACCGATGTCTGTATCTTTGCCCTAGCCTTCCGCTTTCCGTTGGTGCTGCTCTTTGGTGCAATCGCTGTAAGTTGGAAATGAATCTACATCCGAAACGTTAGCATTATGATACAGTTGTCGAGGAAGGAAGCACAGAGGGAAAGTATAAAGTTCTTTAGGATGTGGGGTGTGTTTTGGAACGAGAGGCGTTGTTATGTGCAAGTCACGTGATGTCGAGATCAGGATGCTGTCGGTGTGTATAATACGGGAGGAAAAGAGAAAGCAGGTGTAGGAGGGAAGCAGGGATATATATACTCGAGTTCTGGCGATTTCTTGGTTCAAGGTTCCACTTTTGAGTTGTATTGGTTAACGAACACAAAACGGCCCAGCCCTCATCTTGCAGAATTACCAGGAACCTCATGAACGACAAGCCTCGAGACGAGATTTAGTACACGCGAAGAGGATAGTTTCCACGCCTGGTGATGCTTGTGCATCATACATCATTTTTACCGCTCAGACCTCGTGCATCTTGGAGCAAACTGAGTTGTTCTCAAGTTGTGCCCACTGTGCAACCATCCAACACGGCTACCAATGCCTAGCATTTGAAAAAGCACACACAACTGATGTCCTAGGATAGAGAATACGTCATTGTTCGCTTTGCGATGCTTGTAGCTCTGGCAAAGGGTGATTTCAACCGGGAAGCTTCAGATATACACACTCGATGGTTCGAAGTATTGTGCCAAGAACGAGTGCAATACGATGATAATCGCGCCAAGATCGCATAAACAACCTTCAAGCGGTGCAAATAGACCTTCAGAAGTTGCTGTAACAGTGAATATCAATGCTCAGTTTAATCTGAGTTTAATCTGAGTGTAATCTGATCGCAGTTAACCCCAGAATTGAATGCTTTTCAAGTGATCTCGTCACCGAGTATTTTCAGGGTTTAGAGTCTAGCGCGGTCCACACTGAGCCTCCCTGTTTTGTCAAAACCCTCCATGGTCGCTCAAATCGGAGTCTCCCTCGTACGCTGTTGCACCTGAATGCACAGGCAATTGTTCCTACTTTCTTAACGTCGAACATCTATATTGGACTATGCATTCCCAAAACCCTCACCCTGACACGACTCCAGTCGTACGAAATGTTTAAAGTCATGCTAACCATCACCATCAACAAAAGCGTCGACCTTCGTGGAATTCTTAACTTCCGCCCACTAAGAGCCGCGTTTCCGTCCCGGTTGGCAAGAGGGATTCCTCTCAAGGAGAGAGGTCCGTACCCTGTACAATCCCAGGTCAAAACTCCACCCCCTCATCTTCACTGAACAATTCACGCATTCCAGATATCAATCAACCCGTGACTTCTACCCCGTCCGCTACACAGCGACGGTCAATAAATGCTCCAACGGCCATGCCGGGTACAAGCAGTCGTAGCACACCAGCACCCGGAGGAACCTCAACGCGTTGCGTTGTATCCAGCCCCGCATCCGGCATTGTTATCACTCCCACTCCTCTTCGAGGTCTGGAAAACATGCCTACCCCCATCCCTAATCCAGCGGCCCGCGTGAGTATTACAAATCCACTCCGAACGCGAGCTACTGAACAGAATCAGAGACAGAGGCAGTGGAAATTGCAACCGCAGGCGGTGTCTACACCATGATCAATGGTCTCCGGCAGTTGCAGCATCCATCGATTTGGTCAATCAGACATGACACGTCTTGGGTTTGCAACGGGCAGACTCCTGGAGCTCTACATGTTGAACAGACTGCCATTTATGAATGCATGCAACTTGGAGACAGTAAGTGATGCGACGCAACGCGTTTCGAAAGCATTAGCTGAAGGCCCACACTGACAGATAATAGATATGTACTGGAACACACCAATGTAGCAAAACATCATTTGGTCCATAGCATTCGAGGCACGCACAAAGGAGATTTTGAAAGTGGTATGCTGAAGCAACGGCCCAGGTTGGATATTACACACTCAACCCGGTACCAGGTTCCAGCACAAGTAGATAAATTTAAATTGCATTTGATTCAATGAGCAAGGGACAACATAGCAGAGCTGTGTGATCTCCACCGGTTTGAATCTGCCGCAGAGCGTTTGGAATACATTGATTCCATTCTGGCAGACCATAAGTATCTTTTTCCTATCGCAGAGCGTGTGGAAGGTGGTGTACGCGATCCAAATCCTACACAGAGAGAGTCGAAAGCTGCTAATGAATGACTAGCATCCACTTCGCATCCTGGCGTAAGCAATCCCGCAGTTTATCTACATCAAATTTTATTATCGGGCAATAGCCGCGGTGAGTATGCTGATGGGTTTTATAATTCCATGATTGATGACAAGGACGGTCATATACCCTCGCCACTGATCATGTTTACCTGCACCGCGTTGCGCCATGCTCTCCTGGATTGGCAAAAGAACAAAGGTGTTCATCCGAAAGCTTCCAAGTCAAAGCTGAAAGCGGACAGACCTGATTGCTCGAACTACTTCAACTGCAAGAATGACGGTCGTAAGATCGCATCCTGCTGCACTGTAATGGGTTTGCAAGTTGTTAACCTCGCCTTGTATTGCAGACACCTATGCATTCATGATGAATACCCGGAACACACTACCGGAGAGATAACAGAAGAGAGTGTATAACAACACTCTTGTCACATTCAGGTGTCAGATCCAGCAGGCGGAGAACCGAATGCCTGCTGTGGTGATCAGCGTGGATGCAGTGGGTATTGACAATGCTATTCTTCTTGACTATTTGACCTCCGAAGTGGCGCTTGAGGAACCTGAGATCGGAAGCACTGACCCAAACATCCTGACAGACAACAATTGCACGGATGACGAACTGCATCTCGGGATGCCAGGGGGCACCGGGGATTTCAAAGAGAGAGGAAGGTGACAAAAGCGATGACATTCCCACCGCCAGCCAGCGACAACGGGCCACAACTGAACACGAGAGATTTCACCTGGGAACCAGTGATGTCAACAGGAATGAGGGCGAGGATGGCGATGATGCGGATGCGGATGAGGAGGATGAATCATCGCAAGCCGATGATGGATCAACGCAAAATGTGGAGGACTGAGGGCAAAGTACTAGAGAGTGTGAAGATTGAACAGTATATTTCAGACTTGAAAAATATGATAATGGTGGAGCCAATGCAACGGCAAGCGATGTATCCGAAGCGAAGACTGTATTGCAACAAGTGACAAAATCTCAGAGCTAAACATAAATGGGAGTGCGGCATGTGGCTAATGGCCGAAGAACGGCAGAAACATCGCAAGGCGTTGTGTAAATGGCTACTGCACAACTGCAACCCCTGCGAAGAGTGTAACATACTTCTCGTTCTAATGGTGCGTATACGTCATCACATACCGGACGCAAAGTAAAAGAATCCTGACGCCGAAGCTGCAAGCGTAATATATAATGCGATGCATCGCATGAATAAGAGACATGGATAATAGCCGCCGCAGGGGAGGTATGCAACGCGACCAGTCGCTTGGGCGACAGGTCGCGTCTGATTCTCCGTCAGAGGGTACGACGTCCCGCCTGAGCCATCAGAGCCGTCCGGAACACCCGGGTGTTTCAAACGGAAACTAGGTTGTTGCTGATGTACACCTTAATCCTACAATCTGTTTTCTGGTTGTGTTTTTGTTTGCCACTATTTCTTCTGTTGACACGAAGGAAAGATGAGGAAGAACAGGGAAGTTAATTGTCGCTTGATTTGAACGAAATGAAAACGATGCTCTGACTACCAAAGCTATACCCTACTCTAACATATCGGTCGTCAACCCTTCCTCCTGCCATTGGGAGAGGTGGTGTCGGTGGTGGCAGCTACTACTTGTGGGGGCAGTTGAGGTTGGTGGGGGCAGGCAAGGTGAATGGGGGCCATAAGCCACTAGTCTCATGCAGTGCTAATACGTGACCAACCAAGTCTAGGGTTCTTTAGGTCTGGGCCCAGGCCGCTCTGCGTGGCACATTGTTATTCAGGTTTGGGCTGTTTCAGCAGGCTGGAGACTTGGCCTGCCAGCTTGTTCATCTGGACTAGCAAGCTTTCTGTTTGCAGCCAGGCAGCAGATCTGCAGGCCCAAGTTGGGCAGCTGTACTGCAGGTTGCATTTCTTGATTGAATAAGCATAAATTGAAGATTTCATTTGAAACATTTTGTGCTGCTGTTAGTAAGTAAGTTTCAATAGTATGAAAAATAAACCATATCAAACTCAATCATCATATCCAAGCCAGTGCCATATTCCATCCATCAGCCAAACCATGGCTTATATAGGGTTATGCAGGGTATTTAAATCACATACCAGCTAGGACCCCAGCTAGGTGGCACTGACCAAGACCTGCCCAGGCAGCCCTTGGCTGAGTCATTTGGTCAGGTGGTGAGGCCGAGCCGTGATTGTAGGCCACTAACTCGCATAGTGGCCAGCTGGGCCACGTAGGAAGAGTGATCTCATGCCTGAGCCCAACCGTTCTGGACACTCAAAATGCTATTTGGCCAAATCCTGATTAAACCTGGTTTTGTCCCAATATATTGTACAGAAGATCTACCACTCGAGATGGATAATATAAGGACCAGATAGCATAATCGAGGTTAGGGTTGCAATATTAACATTCAATGTAGCTGACAAAGTTCTAACCATATATTGACAGCTTTTAATACAAACAATTCATACCAATAATTCTACCACCTACATATATGTGTGCATTCACTTTGAACCCATTCGAAAATATATTTCTACAAATGCAATAGATATTCTCTCCTGGGCAGATGTAGACATACAAGCTCTGACAATTAGTGCAGCAGGCTGTTGCCACTGAGATGGCCACTTCCCACAGAAATCAACAGCGATCACAAAACTTGAAGAAATTCAAGTCAATTCAAGTACTTCCTTCATTGCAATTCAAGTTTCTTCACCAGAAAGTGTAGCAAAAAACTCAGATCTCTACAAGACAGGCAATATCTGATGTGGTCTGTGTAGGGGAAAGTTTTGACAACCAGCTCTCTTTAACTACCCATTGTCTAGTACAACCACTGTTTTACACCCAATGAAATCAGAATCCATGACTTTCAGACAGACCACTTCAGATGACCTTACTGAACAGATAGCTGGCTGGTTTAGAATATTGCATACAGCTGTGTAAAGGGTGATATCTAGTGAAAGTTTGTAGGGTTAGTCATGGAAGAGCTAAGTTCATTTTACTCCAGTGTTTCGTTTCTTCTTCTTTGCCATATAGAGGAGCTCTCTTCCAAGCATAGTAATGGTAGGATGCTTGATGGTGGTGAAATCAATGACATTATCTGTATCACACATATCCGCTCAGTGCGCCAACTTCATCATCAAACAGCATTTGCATCCGGGTGGAATAGCTGTATCAGAGTGGACGCACTTCAGCGGAGCCCTCATTGTCACCTTGCTGGCCGATTACTTTGCTCCCGGCACCAATATTACGCTTCGCATTGCATGTTACCCTCCAATCGCAGTTTCACCGTGTCTTCTTGCTCTGTAGATATTCTATTGTCAACGAACATTTTGCCGCTCTGCAGGAGACTTGCTGCCGTATTCTCAAAGCAGTGGTTCTGAGTGTTCCTTAAGTACAAAACATTTGGTCTATCATATTTGTCTTTGTTACAGTCACATCATTCGCTACTTCATAATATGGCATGCATTATTTAAGTATCTCTATACATATAGAAGCAGTCAATCTGGCCACAGGTGATGGTCGAGCATAATCGGAAAAGCACCTTGAGATGCCTATTGGGAGCACCGAGAGATGGACTACTTGGAGGCCATTGTGGTGATACGATGGAGCCAAATGGCTGTGAGCCAACCATCAACAATCAGCCACACCACTCACATCATCCAAACAGAATTCCTAACAATCAACAGTTCTAGCTCAAGGAGCCCAGGAGGAGAGCGAGACGATATGATACTACCTGACTGTGAGAGTCAATGCAATTGTGTAGATCCAGATGAGATGAACATGTGATGATGTCTATCTACCTCGGAGTCTCATGAATATATCCTCCCCATCGATCAGTCCACCTCTGTTACCCCTGTTTCACCGTACCCCGGCCATTCGCTAATTAATCATATAGTTGGAGGCCGTGATTGAGCAAGTTATGAGATTCATTTGTTGGCCAAGATCGAGTGAACTCGGAGATGCACTTGAAGGCCCTCATCAAATGAACTGAGACATAAACTCCAAGGCATTCATTGAGCGAGTGTGGGCATACCCTTGGAGGCTGTGATCGAGCGACTTTGGAAAAGCAATTGCAGGGTATGCTCGCGTGAAATTGGAGGAGTACTTGGAAGTAGTTGATTTGGAGGAAGGCGCGACGGCAGCTGAGACTCTATTGATTTCGCAACTTGTAATTGAAGGAAAGTAGAGAGTTCAGTACAACAACATCCGCCGAGAGATGGGAACCTGGCTGGGAGCAGGAGACTGTCCATCTTGAGATAATGCTGTACTTGATGTATGCTGTACATGGTGTTGAGTCATGATCATGGCATGGAGAGATAGAGAGGGATGACTGAACTTCGTGTTCTTAGGTGATGGTAGAGTTGAACACAAGAAAGAGAGATGTTTGAGGAGATGGGGCAAATGATCATGAAAAACGGGGACTTAAGAGAATTTCGTGTGCCAGGCAATTTACCATCCTCAATAACACAGGTATGAGGGCTGATTCGTCGAGTCATTACACCGATGAGAGGTCTTCCAACCCAATCAGGCATGCCGTACCCCTTATTTCTCAGGTCCGTTCGTATCCTCCATATCCCTTTCATCTTCATCCCCCATCCCTCTCTTTCTCATCCACAACTCTCCCATCATTCCAAGAACACAAAGTTAAGTCATCACTGTCTATCTCTCCATGCCATCATTATGAGTTGACACCAAGTGCAGCTTACGCCGACTGCAGCAAACACCGAGTACAGCAGACGCTGAAGATGCTCTGTGGTCTGTTCATTCGTTCAATTTCGAGTGGACCCCTGAATCTAGCTTCAGCTTCTGGCGTACATCTTACTGATCAACTGCCAACTGACAGTTCTCCACAAGAGTTTCAAAGGTAAAGTCACCTCGTCACAGTCCCACAGTTACAAAATAACTACACGGTCAAAAGAGTATCTTTACATAGCGTGTCTCAAATTGACCACCGCTACATCGATCACCTCCAAGTACTTCTCTAATCCCCGTCAATGATAGATTGCTGCAAGTGCATCTCTGAAGTCGTGTGATCACAGTGAGGAGTGATTCCCTGGGATCACTCAATTTCAGCACTCCAGTGCATTGCCAACTTCGCTCGATCATGGCGTACCAGTGCATCTCCATACTGAGTCTAGCGCGACCTCAAAGTGCCTCTCTGAGTTGACTCCATCTTGGCCTCCAAGTGGATCTACAAACTCGCTCGATCACGGCCTCGGAGTGTATCTCTGAGTTCACTGCATTTAAGCTTCGAAGTGCACCTCCAAACGTGCGCAATCACGGTCTCCCACTGCATCTCTGAGTTCACTCAATCTCGGGCTCCAATTGCATCTCCAAACAGGCTCAATCACTGCCTCAAAGTGCATTTCCAAAATAGCTCGATCATGGCCTCAATGTGCATCTGCAGCTTCGATCGAGCATGGCCTCCCAGTGCGTCTCTGAGTTGACTCGATTTCGGCCTCCAAGTGCATCTCCAAACTCGCTCCATCACGGCCTTGCAGTGTATCTCTGACTTGATTGAATCTCAACCTTGAACAGCATCTCCTAACTCACTCGATCGGGGCCTCCCAGTCCATCTCTGAGTGCACTCACTCTCGGCCTCCTATTCCATTTCAAAACAGGATCGATCATGGCCGGAAAGTGCATGTCCAATCTTCCTCAATCACAGCCTCAAAGTGCATCTCCAGACTCAATCAATCATGGCATCCCAGTGCATCTCTGAGTTTACTCAATCTCTGTCTCCAATTGTATTTCCAAACATGCTCGATCATGGCCTCAGAGTGTATCTCTGAGTTCACTCAATCATCATCATCAGGCTAACCTCGAATTGCTCTCAATTGCCACGTGCTTCCAAGCCAGATATACCGTGTGTAGATTGGTAGCTATATAGATACATAGATACAGAGATGAGAATACAAACTGAATGCATAGGTGTTGAAAAACATTGAACGATAAGTAGTAGCTATGATTTCCAAGCATACCAGCAGCATTTCCAAAGAAGATGTTTTTTCCAGACTGCTCTACAGTGATTCAATGTGCTCCCAGGTGCTCTCTGGTGCACCAGAAGGCCAATACATGAGTGCAGTGAACTCGAACCCATTGCCTAGGCGAAGGGAAGTGTATAATTCTCCGTCAGAGGGTACGAGGTTCTGTCAGAGCCATCAGAGGCGTCTAGAACACTGGGTCTTTCTGACGGGAACTTGTGTTGTGTCTGATGTTCCCTGCCATAGCTGATTTCCGGGAAGCTTACCTTTGTGGTATGATTCTCACTTAGGGTCCTCCGAGAGTGAAGATTGTGAGAAGTTACCGGTTGAAATCTGGTTTCTGCTTTGGATATCATTTGCCTCGGGTTTATAAGAAACAGCTTCGGTTGGGCACATCGAATTTAATTTTCTTGGCCTTAGTTCATGCAGAGTCCATTATCATATGGCCTAGCGTTAGGGTTGGGGAGCTACTGCATGTACAATGTGTCACCATAGACTTCAACTCAAGCAATCGTCTCGACAGGTTCTGCACAACAATTTTATTGTATAAGCGGTATGCTTGTTAAGTTGTCAGTGTGCCAAGATATGCCAGGCTATTGTAGTCACTTCATGTATATGGCACAGGAGCCTTACTAGAGGTGTGGGCACGTCCAGCACCCACACCTAACAAGCCACCTGCCATTAACAAGCCACTAGTGGGCCACGTCATACCCACTCTCCAACCCTCCGCTCCCTGCTCCCTCATGCATCAAACTTTGAGCTCAATTAACTTCATGAGTTTTACTTTGACCAGGATATTGTTTATATATAAAATGTAGTCAACAAGATGCACATTCATTTGCTTGTCTCCTCTTTTAGTTTCCTCTAATATTCAAGGAGTGGTTGTCGATCAAGTACAGTGGCTTAGACCCTACTTACCAATGTTGATGCTGCTAAGCACTGCTTAGCACTGCTGGTGTTTTGTGTCAGCTAAATTATTTCTACCTGATGCTGAGATACATGTTGTATACCATCAGGTAAATTTTTTCTACCTGACGCTTAGATACATGTCATACACCATCAGGTAAATCTTTTTTACCTGACTGTATGGTACATCTGTAATGAGTGACAGCTTATGACTCAAATATAGCAACTGACCAGTTTACAACCAGTATCAGGCCAATGATAATTCCAACCCCATCTGTATATAGTACAGCTACTCTGTACCAAAGAGCATTGAATTTAACGAAGGATTGGGGGACTTATGGGTTGACTGCTAAGGGAGAATAAAGAAAGGAGAGCTATCTACCCCATATGCTTTCTCAACTACTTATAGTTGGAATTCATTTCCCTTGCTGCCTGAGTCTCTGCAGTATGCTACAAGGCTACTTGAGTGCAGCTTGGCAGTTTCTAGAGACAATGAAATGTCATTATTTTTGGATTGACATGTAGGCCTTGGAGTTGTCTATTATACTGCTCTCTCTGATATTCTCTCCATTGTGTGGTTGTTGAGCAATTTGCAATTTTGAAAAAAATTCCGGGATTTACAAGGTGCCCCGCTAGCAGCTTGTTCGGTGTGGGCGCTGGGCGTCCCCACGTCCCTAGTAAGGTGCCTGGGCTGTATGCATGAGGTGATTGTAGGTACCCCTGCAACTCCATGTGAGTGTAGTTTTTGATCTTGTTTTCCTGTCCCCGTTTGCATCCTGCTTGCTACAATACTGTCCTTAGCGAATGGCAGCCAAAAACCTGTCTTGGCGTAAATACAGGACAGGTTTCTGTTGGAATTATCATCCCGTTTCATCACCTGTTTGGCCTAATTTTGTCCAATCGATTGGAGTATTGACTTGACATATAGCTCTTGAAGATACTGATAACACTGAAGTCTCCAAACTTCTCCCCATCCTATTGACTAGTTGTTGGGTAATGTTATATATTGTAAAAAATCGCGGATCAGCGGTTATGTATCCTTTCACGTCCTGGGTGGCATAGGGGTTTTTGAAGACATTATTGTTCTGTTTTCATCTCATAGTTCACCCGATACAACAATCGTATCTTCTCAATTACTGTCTATGGCTGGATGTAGTGGTATATTCTAGTATCGGCCTTCACAACTTTTTAAAACTCTAGATTATATAATCCTGAGTATAACTTTTGACACATTTTGTTTTATTGCATTTCACCTGGTGCCATAGACCGGACTCTGAAATAATGTTTTGGATTTCTCTGCATACTTGGACTTCCCTGCATACTTGGTTCGCCGGTCGTATTATAGCTATTGTAATAAAATACCTAGATTCATCAGAGGTGCTTCGCTGTCAAAAGAAACATACGTGTACTTACCGCTAACTTTTCTGTTGTCCAAAAACGTTGCCTTGCTATTCGTGCATTGACAAGATCTCGGGCGAGATCGGCCAGGATAGCTTGAACTTCCAGAGAATTGAGGTATGTTGTTGTATGTGTTTCGATAGTTTGCAACGTTGAACCGTCCGTTTTCCATTCGTCGAATTGCATGTGTTGAAGTCCGTACTCAACATCAAGGCGAGTGTACTTGAACTTATTCCGTTCCGAGGGACTAAGTCTCTGCAAATCATATGCGGTTTTTTTTCTCTCAGTCTTCCAGCGATCCATCCGCGTTAACAGGTGGCGAATATGGTGTCCCGACAACTGGGAGAGCTGACTGTGCTGGGTGGTTTGACAGGTTTGGTTTACGCTTTTCAGACCGTCGTTTTCACCAGCCGCGCCTCCCGTTCCTATATTCACCATTACCGCGATGGGACAATCGACGACCCTTCCCCGGTAAATTTCGGAAACCTCATCATAAGCTAGCTTACTTGGATTATTATGGCCCATACCCCCATCGAGAAACTTATTCCCTGTATATAGGTTAGTTACTGCTACCGTTCCATCGTCAAATTATCGTACCGTCAAGTTTATAGGAGCGAAAAAGGCCCGGTGCTGCCATGGACGCCCTGACTACTCTCCCAATTCTAGCGTTATATCGGTTTCCAGGGTTTCGTATATTCAAGCTACTGGGACGTTGCCAGTGGTCGTAGCTGCGGAACAAAAAAGGCTGCCAGTCAGTTTGAGTCTCCATAACGGCAATTACAACACTATTGATATAAGTCAGAGAAGACTTGTGTCATAGGAATGAGATTCTTACGTCTTGCATTGGTCACTTTCGTAAGGAAAGTAGGTGTCAATTTGACCATCACCGGACGTCCCAATAATCTCGTCGGTCATGCGTTCGACCATATGCTCTAATTTTTTCGCATCATATTTTGATGGTAACCACCATTTCTTTTTATATGGGTTCCTGCCAATCTGCGTTGGTCGGGGATGGCCAAATACTTCACACCCTAACCGCTTATACATAGTCAGACAGTCACGAACATCCATACGGAGCCGGCCTAGCATTATCGCCGATAGACTAATCATGCCAATGTTAGTTTTCGAATTGGCAGTGAAAAGTATCAGAATACCCTCCTGTGCTCGTTCCAAAGATATAGTCAAAGTAATGACATGGCAACGGCAACAGGTCCGCGGCCATGTGCTGTGGTCCATCCTCATTATCCAAGGATTCCAATTCTGCGATTTTTGCCATAAGTTCCTTCAAAATTAGAAGGCTCGCATAGCCCCGTATCCCACCGCCATCTGTTGCAGGGATTAGTTTATTCTCAATAGGCTGGTAGAGGTGGGTTCACCAAGAGTGAGGATATGTTGCTTGGATGCCAAGACTCCTGAGCAGTTATCAAAATGCTGTCCCGAGGTTCCTGGTGCAGAGATGTTAATTTCGGACTGTGACATTTCTGTTGGTGGTTTTTGGTTATTTCAGTAGCTCTGAGGAAACGTTGAATTAAGGAAGCACACTGACGTCGCAAGTAAAACATTGCCTTTCGACTCGCCTTACATATGTGAGCTGATTTCATTTTGAGGCGCGCTAAACAACAACTGCTCCTGGTTGTGTTGCATAAAATCCTCTAATGCATCGAATCGAGCGATCGGGTGCAGAGGTTACTGTGCACGTTGTCTGATGGCGGACGTTAATTCGGCAGGGTAAAATACCTCATTCTGACAGTGTAATTTGCAAGGGGCCCAGTAATAGATGATTCGCTGTGTACCGTTGTATGCCACCTCATGCATACGGCCCAGGCGCCTTATTAGGGGTGTGGGCGCGTGCAACGCCCACACCTAACAAGCCGCTCGCTAGCGGGGCACTTCGTAGCCACACTCCCAGCAGAGCCTCCCCCGCTCCCAGCTCCCACATCTATTCAACTTGGTGCTCAATTAACTCCTTGAGTTTTATTTTGACCAGGATATTGTTTATATATGAAATGTAGTTAACAAGATGCTCTTTCACTTGCTTGCCTCCTCTTTTAGTTTTCTCTAATATTCAAGGAGTTGTTGTAGATCAAGTACAGTGGCTTAGAATATACTCAGCACTGCTGATGCTGCTAAGCACTGCTTAGCACCACTGGTATTTTGCGTCAGGTAAATTATTTCCACCTGATGCTTAGATACATGTTGTATACCATCAGGTAAATCTTTTCTACCTGACGCTTAGATGCATGTTGTATACCATCAAGTAAATCTTTTTCTACCTGACTGTGTGTTGGAAGATGAACTTATTGATCTATCTAGAAGAGACACAAAGACCGTATATGTACAATCTACCATATGTGTACGTGTATGCACTGTCTGATATGAGACGCATAACCCTGGTCCTGATGCATATCCTCATATAGTCACAAGTCTACATTCTCATACAAGACTTCAGACGATGCTGAGACTCACATGCAACACTCCCCCCTCTTGCTACGCTCTTTGGAGCAAGAAAACAAACTTGTGATTCCATAGTAGCCTCCATAAAACCCTGCGTGAGCAGGGAAAGAGTACTACCGTAGCCTGAGGATGGCCATCCATATACACAAAGAAAATCCATAATCCCAAAAAGAAAAACGTTAAATCAAACCTTAAATTGACCTCCATTACCATAGACCCATTGCTTTTGTAAACTTCGTATCATTATACTTAGTAAGCGCCTTTGTGAATATATCTGCCACATTTTCGTCTGTGTGTATGTAGGAGTAGTTGAGTATTCAGCGTTTGTGCAGATCTCGACTATTGTGGTAACGAATATCGATGTGCTTTTTGCGAGCCTTTATGATTCCCGTGGTGATGAGAGCGAGAGCTCTCAGATTGTCGCAGTTGGTTGGCAGCGGTGGTAAGTCTTTGCCGTGAATGTCTATCTGTAATTGGAGTAACCATTTCTCTTCCCTGGAGGCCTCCGAACAGGTGATAAATTCGGCCTCGAGAGTTGACATAGCGATGAGGCCTTGCTTCCGAGACTGCCACAAGACTGCTCCACCATTATTGGTGAGAAACACATGACCTCCCTGGGATTTGCGGTCCACACTGTCGTTGGCCCAATCGCAATCTGAGTATCCTACGAGGCAATTGTCGATGGCCATGCCGATGCCGATGGAGATACCAATGCCGATAGCGATGCCAATGCCATTGCTGTTGAAATGTAGTCGGAAATTGGCTGTAGATTTGAGATACTGAAGATCTCTCTTGGCAGCGGTCATATGGCTGGTGAATGGCCGCCAATTGTAACAAGAAGGAGCAGCCACTGCATACGACATATCTGGCCGTGTTGCAAGTGCTCCGTACATTTGTGATCCCATGACTGCTTGATAGTCTGTGATATCTTCCTGTTCCAGTTCCTTATCCCCCCGATCCTCGGCCAAGTCCAACTTGACATTGGAATCCATGGGCGTCGAGGCACCGTGATTATTCTCCATGCCGAATCGTCTGAGGATTGTGGCGATATAGGCTTTCAGACGGAGATTGATTCCGGTATCCTCACGGTAGATTTCCATGCCGAGGAATTGGCATGCCGGGCCGAGGTTCGTGATCTTGTACTTCTCTGCGAGTTTCGCTTTCACTTCGATCGCGGCTTTGGAAGCGGCCTCCGGATATGACAGGGAGATATCATCGACAAACAGAAGTATCAGAATACCATCGCTGCGGAGATAGAGGTTGGCATCGGCTGCGGACTGTGTGAACCCAAGAGAGAGTAGAAAAGCATTAATATCATTGTGCCATAGCTGTGGAGCTTGTTTAAGACCATACAGAGCTTTCCTGAGTCTGACGACGATCTTAGGCGCGTTGGAGCCTTCTGGCCATCGTTCTGGTAGAGTCATGTAGATATCGTCATCGTCGATTTCGGTATTTAGGAAGGCGGTAACTACCTCTAAGTGGTCCATGTGCCAGCCGGTTCCGTATTTCCCGATGAGAGAGATGAGATATCGGAATGTAGTTAGCGTCCCAATGGGGGCATAAGTCTCACCGAAGTCCGTCTGCTCGTATCCCTTTATGACTATCCGTGCTTTGTACCGGGTGGACCCGTCAGGATTGTGTTTAGTCTTCTAAACTCACTTAGAGCCAATCGGCGTAACTTGCAGTTGCCATGCTTCCCGTGAGTTGAGAGCGGAGAAGGTGTTATTGAGCAGGAACGATATGCTGTCTTCCTCCATGGCTCTTTTCCAGTGATCTCATTGAGGGCTTTCCGTAGCTTCCGCGTCAGTGTATGGATCTCCAGTGGCTTCGGATGCCGTTAGTGCTTCTGCAGAGGGTTTACCTTGACTTCTTGTGACACAACTCCCTAACGGCGGAGCTGGAGCTGGCGGTGCTTGGCTTGATTTCTTGGTTGCTGCTGCCGAGCACCGGGCAGTCTGATCCTCTCTGCGGAGGTGCCGGCTGTGGGCAATGTTTCCTGCATCTGCTGCCAAACGCTGGGCAGTCTGATCCTCTCGGCGGAGGCGCCGGCTGTGGGCGTTTTCCACTTCCTCGCCAGGAGCTTCATGAATGCGAGATGTGGATCTCTTACCTATCTGCCTAGGTTGACTATCTTGTCCTCGGAGAGGCTCATCTCCGGTGTCTATTTCGTCGACATATTCCTCATCTTCTGGTACCCCAAATATATCGATCTCATTGCTTACATGCGGACACGACATGTGTGCATTTCTGTCTTTGTCCAAGACGACTTCTTATTGAGCTTTCACCTTCTGGTATTCGGGATCCCATATCCTCCACAATGTCTTTGAGTCGGGTGTGTCGCCTACCATCATGCAGGGCTTTGACCTTCGGCCGAACTTGCCCTGGCTGCGTTGAACTTCGGGATTGAATCTACTGGCATAGCATCCGAATCAACGTAGATTGTGGAGAGAGGCTTGGTACGATATTTCGTTGCCGTCAGCATCATGCATGGGTTTGCCAAATCCATGCAGCATCTCGTATGGCATTTCGTACGGTGCTTCATAGCCATCACGGTCATTTCTTTTCAGGCCTTCATTCGTTGATCTTTGATGGAGATAGACTGCAGTATTAACTGCTTCTCCCCAGAACTGAATGGGACCCGGAGAGTCAATCACCATCGCCCGACCCTTTTCAGGGATTGTGGGTATCATTCGTTCAGCAACACCGTTCTTATGGTGGGCGTATGAAGGGCATGGCTCGTATGCAGTACCGCGGGCCGCGAGGACATATCAGAAGGTCTTATTGTCGTATTCTCTCCATCCATTATCACACCGGAATCGCTTGATCTCGTATCCTGTTGAGTCTACTCGGGCCTGAAATGACTGGTAGGCGGAGGTGCAGGTCTCGGATTGCTTATTTGGAAGCAGCCATACGGATGTGTATCTCGTGTAGTCGTCGATGAATAGTATAGAGTATCGATTGTCTCCCAAGGTGGGTGTGGAGAATGGACCGCACACATCCGAATGTACAAGGTCGAAAGGCTTCGTAGTGCGCTTGACTGGCACTCTAATGAACCTTTGCTTGTGCTTTGCTTGGATGCAGACTGTGCACATTCAATCATCGTTTGTATATCCACCAATCAGAGTTTTCATGGCGGTAGGGTTCATATGGGCTAGTGGTCGGTTCCATAGTCTTGACTTTAGAATAGAGGGTGTAGGTGGATTTGTAGATACGATCGTAGGTGTCTCTGAAGACTCGATTGTAAGTTTGTTAGGGTCTGAGATTAGTTCTCTCGAAAGTGAGCTTTCGCTCTTTCTCTTTCTCCCTTTTGCGGTAGTGGATGAAAGGAGTGCGGTCACGGGGACTATGATATATATCCCGTTGGTTATTTTTGCAGCGAGAGTGCAGGAAGATGGCGAAGTTATGGAGCATTTTCCATCCCGAAATATAGTCGTATGCCCACCCAAATCCAATTGATTGATCGATAGAAGGGAAAGTCGAAATGTAGAAGTATGTAGGGCTTTGGCTTGATAGCCCTGTAAGTTGATGATGCCATAATGGGTGGCGGTGACTGAGTTGTTTTCTCCGAGTTCGATAACTATAGGAAGTGAGAGCTTTTTGAACTTTGAGAAGCTGCTGCGGTCATTGCACATGTGGGGTGACGCTCCGGAACCAATGACCCACTTCGGAGCCGTGGCCGCGAAAGAGTAAGCGGATTGTCAGAAAGGGTCGCAGTCTCCCATCGTCTCAAGAGCGGCTGTAGCAGTGGCTTTATTCACTTTGCACCACTCCTTTATACGTTTGTAGGAGACGCAATCGACTTTGACGTGTCCTGGGAGCCCGGACTGGAAACCAATGCACTCATCGTTGTTTCCTCCCTCCTGAGCGCTTTTCCGCTTTCTGCATGCATCTGTAGTATGGCTGCCAATTTTGCAATAGGTGAACTTACTTTCGTAGCTGGCTCCGGTTCCACTGCTTCCATCGTGTCCACTGCGTCCTCCCCGTCCGCCACAACCACCATGTCCACCACACCCACAGCCACAGTAGCCTCCATGGTGAGAGAAAAGGGTGGCCCCCGTGGATGCATCTCCAAGTTCTTTGGTGAGGCTGGCTGTAGTTTCATCCTGTAGGAGATCATGCATGGCTTCCTCGGGTGTAGGTAAGGGCCTTCTATGCTTTAGTGCCATTAATATCATCACATACTGAGATGGCAGTGATTTGAATATTTGCGTGCGGAAATCTCGATCGGTAATTGGGTCGTCTGTATGGTCTAGTTGTATGCGGTAGTTACTGAGCTTGGTGAAGTATGTTTCAAGTGGTTCGTCCTCCTTAGGTCGGCAAGCACGGAACTGGCGAAGAATGTCCTGTCTGCCCATATAAGATCCGGCAGTGTCCAGGCTCGTTTCTAGTACATTCCACATCTCGTGAGGATTTCTTATACCTTTGACAATGCGCCGTACTTCGGGGGAACACGATAGTCTGATTATAGATGAAGCCTCAACTTCCTTAGCCTTCCAATCATCATAGTTGTCATCGTAGTCGAGATGGATGGGCTGCGGCTCAGGATCATCTCCTGTGATGATTGCATATGCTCTCATGTCTGTCAGGACGGGTATCATGTCGTCTCTCCATTCGTCGTAGTTGGCGTGAGTGAGCTTAGGGATGTCGCCCCACTGGGTTTTGTTGAAGGTAGGTTCAGAGGAAGTCATCGTGAGATTGTGGAGATGGTGTTGAGTTTTAGTGCTATTTGTGCAGCTATTGCTAAGGTGACGAGGTTTAGCGTTCTTGAGGCTCTTTTGGAGATCATGATAGAGATCGTGAGATTTTTAGATAGTAGCGCTAGCCGGGCTCATAATCTGTTGAAAGAAGAACTAATTGATCTAGCTAGAATAGACACAAAGACCGTATATGTACAATCTACCATATGTGTACACATATGCACTGTCTGATATGAGACGCATAACCCTGCTCCTGATGCATATCCTCATACAGTCACAAGTCTACATTCTTATACAAGACTTCAGACGATGCTGAGACTTCAGACGAGACTGAGACTCACATGCAATACTGTAAAGTGCTTCTGTAATGAGTGACAACTCATGACTCAAATGTCGTGACCTGAACCAGTTCACAGACAGTTCTAGTATCTGCCCAAGGATAATGCGGAATCTCTCTACATACAGTAGAGCTACTCTATGCAAAAGGGCATGGAATTTGACCAAGAATTGGCAGACTTATGGGGGTGGTTGATAGGTGGGCAGGTGGAAAAGAAGGAGGACTACCTGCCCCACTTGATTTCTCCACCAATGCTGGTTGGAATTCAGTGCCCTTGCTGCCAGTGTCTCTTATGCATAACAGAAGACAATTCAGGGTCAGCTTGGCCATTTCTAAACACTGTAAAATGTCACTTGGGCAAAAATTCCCTGAGTTATGCTACTGTAGAGTGTCTCCAAGTATTGTATCTTCAAAATTGTAACTATTACAATAACCACCCATCCAAATATGCCAAGACCAGTGCCAATTGACAGCCAGCAAGCCATATATGCTCTGATATTATCACTAGCAAATTTGATTTACAATTGGTGATAAAACAGGGGAGTCAAAAGAAAGACAAAAAATCCGCCAGCTGCATGGACTCTCACTCACATTTTCAACTTGCTCAAAATTGGTCCATTTGACTTGATTTTTGGATGCATATGTAGGCCTTGCAGTTACCTATCATACTGCGGTCTCCGATCTTCTCTCCATTGTGTTGTTGTTGAGTAACTTGCAATTTTGAAAAAATACTGGGATTTCTTTGTGCAAGGCGCCCCGCTAACGGCTTGTTAGGTGTGGGCGCCCACACCCCTAATAAGGCGCCTGGGCCGTATGCATGAGGTGTTGTATGCGGTATTTGCTTTCTTGGCAGCGAGAATGCATGATAGCCACCCATCTTATCGGCCGATTCAACTAATGTATTTGTACTCGGAGGGTGCTAAAAGTCGGGCGCACCTCATAAAATGCAGAAATTCTACACTGCCACCACAACAATAGAGAGAAATATTGAAAGAGAAAAGAGTGATAACAGGTCCTCAGAGATGCTTCCATGAAGTTTTCTCATAAAAATATTCCTTGTGTAGTGAAAGACGTGGATCTTGGTATTTCTCGTTGTATGGGGTTCAAAAGTCGGGCGCTCTTTTGCCCTGTGTCACCCACTGCGCTCGACATACCCTTGTACCTGAGTACATAATTTCTGAAGTCTCCGCTTGCTGTTTATTGAGAAGTTGACCATATAAGCTGGAAGATTACAGAAATGACCCCATTCGATAAGCGAGTAACATTCTCTGATATACCGGTTAACAATTCTGAAGTTTGAAATTCAACATCGCGTTATTGCATGAAACGATATTGCCGGCATGGACGGAACAAAGTCGTTCAAGATACGGCCGTGAACGAGCTGTGGAACCGGGCAGCTCTTCGGGGTCATCATCATGTATAGTATGTTAGCGGAAGGAATGGCTGACATCCTCCCCAGCTACACAGGCGAGAGGGGGCAAAGCTCGGCTGACGAATAGTGTGGAAGAGTGTGGCGATGATATTTCATTCTTGCACCTGCAGCTGCAATGCACCCACATTGACATGATAGATGTTACATGAATGCCAAGCTAGAAGGTTGAAGCGTCTGTACCCATGAAATCATTTGGATACATTAAAAAAGTGTCCACTAGTCGTACCCTATTTTGTCTGTGTTTCAAATTGGAGTATAGCGAACTGACTGTGCACCTATCTGACCTCCTTTCATCGCATCCATGGGTTTAGATTTTGCAATGAAAAAGTAAGAAATAAGCGTGGCTTGGCATTCTCGTGTCATACACATTCGAAGGGTACATAGTTCTCTATTTACAATAATCTCATTGGTAAATGTGAACATATCAAAAAAAGAAATTATCAGGAAGATTGTGATATATATGGCTATAGAACGATTGTCCGTCGCAAACTTCGATCCTGGCAACCAGGATAGACCTTCGTCATGCCTTCCTGGATTGGCCTGATTTCTGCCATCACCCGAAGGAAGCCACACGCAACTGCGGTTTGTCATACCACCTGCTTTTGATATAATATGTTGAATTTTTGGCCAGGTAGTACAGGACAACATGTTTGGACTGTACCCATTGCATCCTCCCTATCCCCAACCGGAAAATTGGACGCCTGGTGTGGAGTATGCGTTCATTCAAAATTTATAATCTCACTTTCGAAAATATCCTGATGAAAATTTTCCAGCATAATTGCAATTCACGGACTCTGTGGGCATCCAATTAATACTTGGAGTCATGGTAACACGTTATGGCTTCGCGACCTCCTTCCCCAGCGTTTATCAGCCCTAAACCTACGGGTATCATCCTTTGGGTATAATTCATCTATATTTGGTCGATCTTACTCAGTCATTCGCACGTACGCTGAGCAATTATTGAACGAGCTTCATGAAATGCGGCGTGATGTAAGGAAACCACACTTATGTGGATACCAATGAAACTGACAGCACCAGACAAACACTACTGGAATACCGATCATCTTTATATGTCACTCGCTGGGCGGAATAGTATGCAAGAAGGTAGGTAGTGCATTAAAATCTTGTACCGCTGAGCATCACCTAACACGGTTGTACAGGCTCTGATCCAAGCCCACGCACGTACAAACCTGTACCAAGATATCATTAGCTCAACCAAAGGGATCGTTTTCATGGGTACGCCACACCTCGGCTCAGACAAGGCGGTGTGGGCCGAATTTTTCGCAAGAATCGGCAGTATACCCATGATTGGGTCTGCTGAAACAGACTTACTTAAAGACCTCAAGCCAAAATCCAGAGAGTTTGGAGATATTGCAGCGTCATTTGTCCAACGGGCTACCGGCCTCCGGTTTGTGTCAATGTACGAATGTAGACCAACATATGGCTTTCAAGTACTTTCTTGTACCTCCTTCTTCATTTCTAATATAATTAACAGTGTATAGGTGGTAGATGAAACCTCAGCAGTAATGCATCATCAGAACGAGCGTCCAATTGCAGTGGAGTGTAATCACGTTGAGATTTGTCAACTTTCTGGAATGGAGGGCTACTATAGAACGGTTTCTGGGGCCGTGGTAGAACTCGTGGAACAAATTTGCTTGGTACCAAGTACGTAGAATCCATGTACTTCAATTCGATAGGTACATCGTTACCGTATTCCTGCTATCCGAAAAGTCTGGTATAAGAGGATAATGTGTACTTTGAGTCCGTGATTCTGTAGACTTCCATTGAGAATTTCGTTCACAGGGCGTATAAGTGGCTAATATTTGGGGTCAAGTAAACGAAAATGATACAAATATACGCCAAGGTATAGCCCTCGCTTTGTCCAGTTAACCTATGATGCTGATATTCTAACTATAATAGAGTGCATAAAACGTCTCTTTTTCCCAGAGATTCATACTCGCAGAGATACCATTGCGGAGAAACATGATGACACGTTTGAGTGGATCTGGGAGCATCCCCAGTTCACCAAATGGGAGTCACGCGGAGAGTCAACGCTCCTCTGGTTGCGTGGGAAGCCAGCAAGCGGAAAGTCTACTCTAACAAAGTCGGTTCGATTGGGTCTTGGACAAAGACCCTGTCGGGGTGCCTTCCCGTTGCTAGGTATCGTGGACTTTTTCTATAGCGATCGTGGAGGTGAAGCCCAACGAAGCCACAAGTACATGCTTCGATCGATATTATACCAACTTCTCCTTACTGTTCAGGGCTGCTGGGGGTCCTGCCGTGAAGTATATCTGGATTGGAGAACCAATAACGCCATCACGGACCCCCTGGTATCATTGGATTTCGATACACTGAAGCTGATGTTCACTCAATTGATTACCAACATCCGTTCCCCGTCGATTCTATACGTCATCATCGACGCGATGGACGAGTCGGAAGAAATAAAAAGAAAACAAATTCTGCATCTGCTCGCAAGCTTCTGCAATTCCACAGAATGTAGTCTCATCTTAAAATTCTTCGTCGCCAGTCGTCCCACTGTGGGTGTTGGGATTGACTTCAGAAATCACCTAGTACTCCTGCTTGAGGATGAGACTGGGGCTGACATACAACATTATGTGCATTCGGAGACTATGAGAATTAGTGATGCCATGGACATATACCCAAGTCTATTAAATGAGGTTGTTGACAACCTAATCAAACGTTCCAAAGGAGTTTTCTTATGGGTCAAGCTAGTCATCCTCGAGCTGGAAGAACAGGCAAGCACCGCTGGATGTACCGTTGCTGACATTGAGAATCTGCTCTCGTCACTACCGTCCGAATTGGAAGATCTTTATGCGCGAATTTTAGACAAAACAGCAAAATTCCAAATTACCACTTCAACAGTCGCCGTACAACTTTTGCAATGGGTTGCGTATTCCGTTCGACCTCTGACCCTGCCCGAAGTCCAGGAAGCGATGGCAGTAGATATATGCGGCAAGTCATTTTCCAACACCGACCTCGAGAGAAATAAGCTTATCAACCCAATACACGCCGAACGACGGCTTATCGCCCTTTGTGGAGGCTTGATCGAGGTGAAGAATAACATTGTCCAATTCCTGCACCAAACTGCCCGAGAGTTCTTATTCAATTTACCTGAGTCATCTCAGTTCTGTATTTCCAAGCAATCCGGTGGAGAATATATAACGTCAATATGCAATCGCTACCTGGATTATATACAGCGCACGGCTTCAGATGGTGACCATCGGGTTATGGATTTTTTTGAGGGACTATGCCTTTTCGACTACGCAATGTCTCATCTCTATCATCCAATAGCGTCGCACGAGAGTTTATCATTGCAGTCGAGACAGAATCTTAATGGCGTCGAAGCATTACTGCAAAAGCAACTTGAAGTAGCCATGGCAGAAAGAAATGCGGAAGCGATTGTGCGCTGGCTCAGAATTATCATGGGTGAACGGCACGTAGACAATTATTCATCTAAGAAAGAACTGGATATCTACGTTATATTTGGGACTAACTCGGAAATATGGAGAGTCATGGATAAATGGCACCATTACCCTCTCCACATCTCTGCAGCACTAGGCTACACGCATGTAGTTGGGATGTTGATTGTCATGGGTGCTTTTTTGGATACAACAATTCAGACGACAGGATCTACCGCGCTGCACCTGGCTTCTAAAAATGGACACGAGGCTACAGTGCGACTGCTACTCGAAAACGGGGCTAATAGAAACCTCAAGGACCTCGATGGCATGACTCCTTTCGACCTGGCAGATTTGAACGGTCGGTTTGCCTCCGTTAAGCTCCTCCGGGACTACTAGGTCAGTTCCATTCTTAATTAGCTTTATAATTCTCGGTTAAGGTATATATGCTTTGTCAAAATTGGCGTTTTAACATGTCATTTCACCTAGACTTACGTTAAATTTAGTTAAACATACTGCTTTTCGTCGCTGCAAAGGGGAATGCTGATGATAATCATTAGCTTACTGAAGCCTTAGAATTAAGGTATATGATGGGAGGAAAAATATCTAGGCTTCTTGCAAAGAGACATTAATTAATTAAACTCTATGGGACTCTAGAAATTGTACCTAAGCATTTTCCGCATACTAAATGGCGACGGGAAAATGCGAGGCCACAAATGCCTTGCATAACCTTGATATCTCTCTCTCCATAGTTCCTGTGTGTTTTCTTTCAATTGCTGAGTATTATCCCAAACAAACTCAAGTGTGTCGCGATTTTTCTGAACCGGACCGAAAGTTAACCGATCTGTAGCCGGCCACGTGTCTGAACGCTAACTTCTGACGAGTTCTGCCACACCTTTTTTTGCATTTGTACCTACATCATGAACCTCACTGCTCAGGTCCGTTTGATATGCTGTTGGTGTATGGAGATATGACTCAGGAGAGCGACTCATATCAGTGCGGAGCAGCTCATATCATTGCAAACGGATTTACAAATGGATATAGACATGGAAACTAATATGACTGCGGATATAGAAGACAAGTCTATATATATATGGGTCTTCTAGAACTCAAGAAGATCAGTCTATCAACAACACTTTCAAGCTGTTCAAATTCAAATGTTATGATCCTAGTGCTCACTTGTAGTTGACACTCTAGTCCCACTGCATCTTCCCAAAGAGTTTGAACAATCATAACTCTCACATACTTGACACTCAACAACATCTCGGTAATCTCATGGAGAATGCTTCTGCCATTGATCCAATCATTGTGAAGAAATATCTTTTGTTCTGATACACAAATTACAGGCTACAGAAGGGGAACATTATTCTCATTCTGGACAAGATGAGAATATACATTGTTGTTACTGGTAAACAATTCCTACCACCCAAAAGAATAATAACGATTCACAATGGAGAGTGTGAGCCACTGCTGATATGACTACAATTCACCTCTCACATTAGCGTCGAATAAAAATGAATCTCAGAGATGTCCGATATTTAACAGCAATGTAGTTCATACTTGCAGATGGCTATAGCAATCCCATAATTATCATTGATAGAGCTACATTTTAACTCAAGTTTCAACTATGTCATTTCAGAAGAATTATCATTGAATGCTTGCTGGGCAACTCTGGGATGTATAGATATTGGCTATCCTGCGAAAATTGACTTGATTCAAGCTTCAGTTTCTATTAGCACCAGTTTGTATTATAGAAGCCTATTGACCATTCTGTGTCGAGAAGCTCGAAAGTGAAATGAAAGTTATTGAGTGAATTACACCATCTTTATTTTAATCATGGTCTGATATTGCGTAGTATTCAATCAATCAGTTGGAAATGTGTAGTTGACAATATGTTGCGATACACAGTGAGTAGAGAATTTATATTTACAATATTATACTTGAATCTATTCTACCCACCTTTCTATTACTAACTTCTTCAATATCAAAATACAATGGTGTTATATTAGTTATTATTCTGAATGTGTTAATTATTATTTCATTTCAATCCAGTTACTTATCCATTACTGTTGAAACACTTGGAATATCTATTAATAAAATCCCATTTACTATTACACACCTACTTGTATACTTTTTCTCACAATCATCCACAATATATTAGTCATCAATTTGTAACCAAGTAGGAGAAATGGAAATCAGGAAAACTGGGCTACTTTCTACAAAATCACTTCTACAAGTAAATTTAAGCAATCAGTTAACAATGATGCGATGAACAGAATCTCGTCATTAATTGGGGGTCTATGAACATTCGTTTATTGGGCAATAGAACTGCATTCAATACACAGGAGACAAACCATAGGAAGATACTACTTGTACTTGTAATGTGTATTATATGTATGGCATACAGTCCAACCAGAGTATTCATCAGTGGTTTCTGGCAGTTGTATCTCAAATAGTACCTGAGTATTTAGATAATGTTATACTTGGAAGCACAGCAGTTGAGGAAGCTATATTCTAAGTTTGGTTGTACTTTTCAGAGAACGCTTTGAGTCAATGGGATATAAAAAGTTACTGGAAGCTTGGCCCAATGCAATACACTGGATTAGTAACAACATTGTCAGTGACATTGGTATGGACATTGCCAGCTGTTTTGTCAACGTACATGTGATGCCATCCCCATCAACATCTTTAATACCATAGACATAGTTATTTCCACTGCTGTAAAGTCATGTACGTCGATACTTGACTGGAGTCTTATCATATCAAGAACTGTTTCACATGAGATCCAGCATGTACATATCAGGAGTTTAGTGGTAAGATATTCAGTACAGATCTCAGTGCCGTAGCAGTGACATAAATGCGCTGTCACTTACCCTGTGTCTGGTTGCACATTGATATTGCGCAATTCAGCTCCTTAGACGCAGCGCTCCTCAGCTGCTAAATCCAGAATAGGACAGGAGCACAACTAGGCACCAAGATATGAAACAATCATCCTACATACACTAGAATATGAACCCAGACATAACGTCACAGAGTGGTAAAGGGAAATGGTGACCTTTTGGTGGATCTGGTGCATGTGCACACTGCACAACGATTAGCAAGACGTAAAAACCTGGTTCACTGCAAATTGAACCGTTCCCAAATTTAAAGAAATGCTGAGATCAACAGGAGTGAAAACAAGGAAATATAGGAAAAAAAGGACACATCTGAACTACTTCCATATTCTCAGCACCTCAACTTGTGGACACATACTCCACCAACCATTCCTACATGCAGCTGGAATATCTAGGTTTTGCAGGTTGTATGAATCATCAATGTTGCACAGAGCTTTCACTCATGACTCAGCGATGATGGATGATTAAAATGCCCACATCTGATCAACCTTGGGTCCCCATCAATTGTATAAGTCATTTGCCAGGATTCACCTCTCATTTGTTGTCATCTAACATGTCTGCTTCTGTCAGGTCAGTTATACTTGCTGAGTTCTTGTGCACTCGCACTCGCTTCACCCTTGGGCAGGCATTTAAGTATGCACTGTCGAGAATATCTCGCGGTCAGTCGTGGTATTGAAACATAAATACTGATTGACAATGTCATCAACGTTTGAAGACTACTTTGGTCACAATTCAGATGACTTTGTAGTTGTGACGTTGAAATGCTTCTTCAAAAGAATCTTGGTCAACTCCTTTGGAGACTACTCAGTTAAGTTTCTCGTAGAGTGCTTTGTATGTGTCTGAGTAGACTGCATCCTGGTGGACTTTGTCTCCTTGTTAGTAAAACTTATTTTTGACATTGTCATCCCCCCATTTAGATGTCCATTGCTCCAACAATGACATAGACCCAGAACGGTTGTTGGTTGCCATTGGGTCTTGGTAGAGTTTTCAGTCGACATGTGAGAATCGGTCAGGGTGGAAAACATTTGGTAATCCCATTTGGTGTGTCTTGTTGTCAACTGACACATGGTTCAGCTGCCATTGAACATTGACTTTGGCAGTCTGTGACCTCGCTTCTCCCTTCTCTTGACTTGGTTCACTTGGTGCAGGAAGTACCTCTATCAATGTTGGGGCTTGCATGGTGTGTCGACTTGCTTCATCGTTGACTATTTGACCACATTACCCCTTTTCCGACTTTGCTTGGGCGGCTCTGGTAGCCTCTGACTGTTCCTGTTGGCTGAGAGTTTGATCGGTGGGCAAATCATCATCCAGATGATCGCAGCTTGTGTTTATTGCTCTTGCACGTTTATCCCCACTCTCTTGGTGGTTATATTGCTGCTGGACAGCTGAGTTGTAATGTGCACTCTGGATCGTCCTTCCGGCATATAAGCAAGCATTATGATGCTAGCATTTCGGTTCTGTAGTGATATAGTATATGATAATATCGGTTGCTGTAAGATCATCAAACTCTTTAAACATTATTGCTCTGCCAGCAACTGATCTCCTCTAATCGGTCTTGAAGCTTGGTAGTTTAGTAGATACTGCATTTATCAACCTGAGCAGTTTTACATGGGACTTGAACGGTCTATTCCCAATGAGATACGCAGGTTAATACATGGGGCCTGTATTTCCAAAATCAGTGTGAGAAGATTTTGGTTTTTCCAGCTGTCTGATTTGAATGTTGTACAGTCTACTCACAGCTACTATCTGCAATCAATTTTTAACAAATATAACAGTTGTCCTGCAGCAGGTTATGATAATCGGACACTCATTTGATCTGCACATATGGTACTATATTGTAGCCTGGTTCCTCTTAGCATTTGTCCCTAAACAGCGATAATGATACTTGAATTATGAATACTAGATGCACACATATTTACCATACACATAAAACCTCTGCATGTAATATTCAAGTGGTCAGTAATAGGCTCTTTAACGGGAGTTCAAATTGGTCTCACGAAGAATATGAAACAGAGCCCACGAGGATCATATTATGAGCTGCAGATTTGGCTGTTCCACCATCGTTCACACATGGATAATATGTGGGGCATGCATGGCTGTCATGCATGGCAGTTGATAGTCAATATGCCATTAAAAGCACTCTCTACTCCAACCTGTAACAGGATGGAATACAGTGGAGGCTGGGAGATAAAGGGTAGCGGGGGGGGGAGCTCCGCCATCTAGCCGGCTAGCCCGGAGGCGGAGGGGATATCAGGTCCTGTCATACTCTAATTCGAGTGCATACCGTAGGAATAAAACAAACAAAACAAAATACGGTGGAGGACGTTCTGGTCAGGAGAAGAGTCTTGACCTTCGCATGAAGTAACTGAGGGAACAATGAGCTAGGCTTGGACCTGATATGAGGACAACTCATAGTCGTGAGTAGTGCGGATCACAATATAATCTGGTATCGGAAACAACCTTATGCGACAATATTCTACCTAGGCAAAATATCAGTTGGTGGCCTAATAAATCTATAATGCAATTAAATAACTCATCTGCAAGCAGGATTTAAGAGGTGATAAGCATTACCAACCTGGTTGGTGGATCTTCCAACTACCCACTCATACGATTGTAAGATGTCTCAGTTCAAGCCCGCATGAAGCGATGGATGCCCTGATTGTATCAGGAGTATCATGCTTTTAAACAACATGGCATAATCATGATATCCTAAAAGTAGGGTGGCAAGTTATCACCAAGCATTACAAGAGTGGGGTTGCGGCAACATTGTGGAAAACAGCGTAAATATAGTGCGTAGGTGTGGGACCACAGGACGTGAGGCATGGTTATAAAGAGACGGAGTTGTCGCGAGGAAGGAAGTGGGCATGAAGTTCAATCCACAGTCAATACAGAGACCCCGAAGACAATCTTATAATATTAATCAGAATTCTATCTATTCAAAACCAAAACATCTCTTCTCTCATAAATACTTGTGCCTGGGCCTTATACACCTGAACATCATTACACACTCGCCGAGTACGCACTGCAACGGATGATCAAGCGTTTCAGCAATCTTATTTTTCAATTGGACGAGCGCAGTTTTACCAACACGTACTGGGTGGTTTTACCTCTTGGCGAACTCCAGAATATCCATTACGTCGCGCTGTGATATCTGATCAGCGGCGGATTCCCGTTTGAGGAATTTTCTAACAACAGGTTATTCAACAACAATGATTAATCTTCTTCTGCTTAGGAGAACAATATTGGAGAAGGTTCGATTTTGAAGTTATTGCGAGACGTGTACAAGTGGTTGAGTTCCAGGAAGAAACAAGGAGAGAAAGCGGAATTAGATAGGCAGCTGTACTTAGTCTAATAAATGTTGTATTGATTATTGAGATTAAGAACCCCCGTAACAGTTCCAGATCAAGTGTATGGTCAAGTGGGCAGGTTCCAGGGTCTCTGCCATATCTTTGTTGAATACATCATCTTGGTTCTTGTATCTAGTGGGGATACGATCTTCCTCATTGGTAAGTCAATTTCCAGTTCCACCTTCTGTGGATTAGCCTCTATCAATGGCTTAGGATTTGGATTTGCATGATGTGGAATCAAAATAAGGGACCTGCAGATCAAGGAGTTCACCCAGCAATGTACAAAAATCTGCTGTTCCAAAATCCTCCCATTCAGACTCTGTGAGCCAGGAGCTGTCATCCAAGTATAGTCATGTGTGATTGATCTTTTGCCGCAACAACCACCAATGATCCCTCCTTGCTAATGCAGTGTTGGGGGGTATAGCCTCAATCTCACCTGGATCTTCCCTTGTGGAGACCTCCACAGTCACTCCCAGCAGCCACTCCATTTTTCACAAGTTGACAGAATATCAGCACTACCTTTTGCAATCATTCAGTTGTCCTTCAGATGGGGTATACAGTTAGATTTTGAAAGAGGAAATGGTCTCACCATACTCCATAATGCAATTTACGACCTGCTTGGGCATCCTGGGAGGTGCATTGGCGAGCACTGATGTGCTGTCGCTATCATGTGACCTCTGTGCTGCACAGATGTCATACCATGCACTTTGTACCTCTCTATTGATGGGAGAATGCTGATGACATGCTGTTGTTAAGTCCACCTCTGAATTATGGGATATATATAGCCACAGATATTATGTTACATGTCCATAGAGGTGCTTGTTTTAAGTCTGGCCACATCTTCTGATCTGAGATTGGAAATCAATCATGCAGCTTATCAGGTTCGTCAATTGCAAGGGATGCAGCACATCGAGTTTGTCAACCGCAGCAGTGTTATAGTAAAGAACTCTTTGGCCGGAACAACAACTACCCCTGGCAGGATGAACGGCAGTCTCGGATCACATTGCACTGCTTCACGCGAATTGCCAGCTCCTACAGTATGATGACTGCGAGACTCAAAGCATGTTGCATTCTGACATGACAATTGCCAGCTCCTCTGGGATGATGACCAGGAGTCGCTGAGCACATTCCAGTCCTTCATGAGAATTGGCAGCTCATCCAGTAGGATGACCGGCAGTCACTGAGCACATTGCGGTCGTTGGTGAGAAGTGCCAAATGCTCCCGTATGATGCCCGGGAGGATATAGGCAAGATCATTGTGTCATTCGAAATAATGATCAGCAACCATGTTGAGATCGCCAGAAGTTCATGAGCACTTTGCAGTTCAGCACATCCTTCGTCATCTCCTCCAGTATGAGGACTGGGTCTTGATGGTCACCAACAGCTTCTCCTGAAGACACTTTAACTTGTCATCTCTTCAATCGGCTTGCTAACAATTTTGTCTCTACAGTACAAATGCATGTTGGTATTGCACAAGATGAGGCGGTGTGATTACATACATGTCAGATCATGAAAGGTAACTTTGTTGCATTGTATAGAGTCAGTTCTTGCCTTCCACCATCACTTGACGCATAGAGGGGTACCTCTATTGTTTCGACATCCATACAGGGTGTTGAAAGAAATAGTCTGCATTTCCAGTTATCTCACTTGACCATACATGGATTTGGTTACTGGTATGGCGATCCTGCCCACATCACCACTGGGTGTTCAATAAAGCAGTCAAACTTTGTTCTTGTCTCGATCGACCTTAAGGAACGGATTCTGTCACTGCTCCTCCATTTTGATTGGCATGGTTGTGATCATGGATCCTATCTGAGGATCAAGATTGCTTAAGTCATTGCCAAGTGTATCGCAAAGGTTGCTGCCCAGATGATTGCTAAGGCTGTCGTCCTTGTGGGTAGAGAGTTCTATGTCTTCAAGATCACTCTTTGAACAGAGTTCAGTCAAGTGCTGCAAGGAGACTCATCGGTTGAGAATTGGGGTTTATTGGCTGAAAGCTGATAATTGGGTCTCTGGACTGCATTTCAAACAAGCCAGGGGAAATTGACCTTCCGCAGCATTCTCCAAAGACATAGTAGATCAAGGGAACGAATGATGAAATGCATGCTGTTCATTGTTTGTCGGTATTGTCAGTCTCGACAATCCGGTTAAAACTGGTCTACTAACACCAGTGCAACACATCCGATTACAGCAAGGTCTAATAAAATGTCCATGCACTTTTCCCGATACTTTGCGGCAGCTATTTCACATAGATAAATGGTGGCACCTGAGATTGTATGACGATATATTAATAGTTCAGTCGAAGATAATCAATACAAATATCTGTTCCGAAGCGGTGACCAATATATGCTGGCACTTACGTCGGGAAAAGGACATATCCCCAGGTGTAATTAATCATAAGCTTTATAACCTCCGGTAGTGTCCCATAACTGCCATAACAGCGGATTATGGAATTTGGCACTGAGCTATTATATGTAATGCGGATCACCAACGCGTAACACACTGTAAGCTGAAAGTAGTATTTGTACCATACCCCTATACTTTGGAGTACTAAGTATGCGCTCTTCGGGTGATACCGAGAGTGTTTGTGCACAACATGGTGTAATCAAGTATGTCAGATCTGCACTATGGATTGTTTGGTAGATGCTACTTGTTCAATCGCACCGTCTTGGCGGAACTCACAGTTGGTTGTCAGAGTAGTTGCTGTGATGTTGCCCAAGGCTCTGCATGCTGTCGTACTGGTCTTGTCTGAGCTCATTGTCAGGTTGACAGAATCCAGATGTATTGCTCCAGTGATCTTGTCAAAGGCTTCTCACACTATCACCCTAGTCTGATCAGAGCCCATTGACAGCGGTCATAGTCTGCACGAATCGTCGACGTGATCTTGTCAGAGGGTTCTAATCATGTCGCCCAGGTCGTGTCAGAGCCCGCCGTCAGTCGTCTGTGTCCACACATAACATCCCCATGATCCTCTCAGAAGCTCTTCATGTTATTGTCTTGACCTTGTCAGGACTCATGGTCGATTATCAGAGTCTACACATGGGTTTCACAGATTGCCATTCTAGTCAAGATATTCGAACCATTCACATGCAGAAAGAGATTTTGTTACTTGTATATGAAATGTATTCTAAGAAAAATCTGTAAAATTAAATATATACTATAGTCACGAGCAGCTATACGTCCTCATCGTCAATTACTATCTCTGGATCCCACAGTGTGGGAGCCGTTTCCATCCTATCTTGACTATTGATTGCGTCCATTCTGTCCAGATGTATGGCCAGGATCGATTTTTGCAACTATGGAGGGATACTTTCCCATTGTTTGAATAGATTACTATATGTACCTACTCAAGATCAGATACGTGAGTCTAAAACGGAGTTCTACATACCCTTGTATGTATCCGCTTCAAATACCACACGGAGGACACTGCCACCAACCCTATTGTCCGAGGAATGGTTTACTGCAGTTGCAGCATGCTACAAACATGCTGGTGTCACCGCAATAGTAAAGTGAGTCGTATATGGCCGTAGGGTGCAATTACTCTTTGAGTTCTGGAAGAATGTGTTTACAATCACGTCTGATAGCGAAAGATGCAGAATCATCTTTTTCACTATCTAGTTGATTGTTGGGACGTTCATTGAATCAATGGGTTCAGTCTTATTTCGCTTTTGCAATCTGACTGATGATACCTGCATGTGCAAAACGATATTAGCCTTGTTACTAGCTTTTGGAGGTCATCATTTGAAAGGGTCCGAAATCCAATACCATATTGATTGGGCGCAACTTCATGGGCCTAATTAGCGAATAGTGCTCCGGCAGTTGAACGCCGATCTGTGAGAGATGATGTGAGTGCGAGTGAGCAGGGATTGAAACATGCGAATAGTTACCGTGTTGATGGATGTTTTTGAGATGTCAAATACCATGAGTGCCGCGCTCAGAATTTCATGCACTTCATTGTAGCTTTCCTCAGACAGGTTGTAGACATTTACTGGGTTGGGTTCCTTACTCAGAATGTCATGCACTTCATTGTAGATTTCCTCAGACAGGTTGTCAACATTTACTGGGTTGGGTTCCTTACTCAGAATTCTGCAAAAGAACAGATCTCAGGCAATGCCTCAGACATCTTTTGACAACCCATTGTTTTCACCCTACATTTTTGCCGGTGGCAAGTATCAATGTGGTACATATTCCGCTTTTGCATCTAGGTGTTTCCTGAGTCAGAGACTTTGTGCAAAGTCAAAGCCAATAACGGAATGTTGCTCTTACCTGCTGACCATAGTTCTCCTTGTTTCCTGGAGGAGTGCCTTGGGGTGATTGCTAAGACTATGTAATGTCAGATAGAGGGTTTAATGTTCGACGCAGGTGTGGTTATTACACCTGCCGGGTTACGGGGAGAAAGAACCATTGATCGCACCTCGGTATTGTCAGTCAGCTATGCCTGGGTGGATATTTCTGTTCATCATAACCCCTCGCTGGTTGTTGGAAGAATGACTATGTTTTCGTACCTAGAAATTGTCAATGTCAGGCCCAACTGTTGAGCTGGTTGCGTTACTACCCCTCCTTTGTTGGTCAAATTGGAAGAACAACTACCACCATTGACTATGTTGGATCATTCAGGTGGGGATCACAATGCGTCATGATCATCATCATCATTCCAATCACTCATCCGCTGCCTATCTGTCGTTCTGTCCCTTGTTACCCCGTTCATCGCACCTGCCTTGGTGCCACTGTCGCAAGTTTCCATTGGACTGAGTTCCGCGGCTACAGGCCCCGGAGTTTGGATTTTTGCTGCTGGTGCAGCTGGTGCGCTGGAATCTGCCACAGAAGTTTTGATTGTTGCGGCCACTGTTGTGTTCGCAATTTCTAGAAGGGTTGTGGCTGCTTCTGCTAGAACAGGTTCCGTTTATCATTGGGTGTATTTTATCTTGGGCAAGTTCGTGTTGGGTGTATTTGGTTTGCATGTACACGGATTCCACGGCTTGTCATCCTTTATTATATCGTGCATTTATGTCTCCCATCACCTAAAAACATCCTTGTCAGAGTTGAACATAAAACCAACATTATTGGTGCATGTGTCAGAGTTATGGTGTAGGTGAAAGTTAAAGTTATACTTAAAACATGTCAGAATCAAGTTCATTGTCAGAGTTGAGATTATACAGTATACATTGAGTCTTCCCTGGCAGAGTTGAAGTAATTACGATATAGACGAGGCAGCTCCCGGTGATAGAGTACGGTAGATCTCACAGTTAGGGTGACTGTCAGAGTTAGGGTGATTGTCAGAGTTAGGGTGATTGTCAGAGTTAGGGTGATTGTCAGAGTTAGGGTGATTGTCAGAGTTAGGGTGATTGTCAGAGATAGGGTAATTGTCAGGGTTAGGGTAATTGTCAGAGTCAAAGTTATACCATATACATTGGGTCTCTGGATTCAGAGTTGAAGTAGTGCCGAATGATACGTGCGGTTGCTTCCCATCGCACCGTCGCGTCATTATCTTAGTCAACATCAGCAACAAACCTAGTTTTGATCAGAAACACCCAGGTGTTTCTGGTGGCCCTGAAGGCTCTGACTGAAAGTCGTACCCTCTGACAGATAATCAGATGCGATCTGTCGCCCAAGTGACGTGTCGTGTTGCGTACCTCCTGTGCGGCAGCTCTTATACTATGCCTCGTATTCTTGGGATGGGTCGCATTGTATATTACACTCCCCGCCCCACCGTCAGGCTTCTTTACTTTGCGTCCGGCATAGGGTGACTTATACCCGCCATGTGTGCAACACATTTGTTACACTCTTCACATGGGCTCCACTACCGTTGTGGCCGTTTACCCAATGCCTAGCGCTGTTTATGCCTTCCACTGGCCGAGTGCCACATTTCACTTCTCCGCTTGGTGTATATATTGGATACTGCCATCAGTAGAAAAATATTCCGTTCGGCCAGAATGGCTCCGTCAGAGTGGATGCGCTGTGTCAGAGCCGTCAGAGAAACGCCGGCGGCGCATGACTGCACACCAGGCGTCAATACAACGAGTCGCGTTGTATATCACCCTTCGATCGCTGTTTCATTGTCTCTTAGGGTTCTGTCGGGCTCCTATTGTAAACAATCACTCTGGCGTTGTGGCCAACTGGGACAATACGTTGGATTGGGTACATTGGGTACGCGCTTGCATCGGAATTGCAATGCAATGGGTCAAGCTGCGAATATCTCTCCTCGCTTTCCTTCTACCTCCACCCCAAATGGAATTCTCTATTTACTAAATATGCATATCATTCCAGGTCGCCAGATCTATGTGTCTATTGAGAATCCATCGCTCGTTCCGTCCGTCTCCAGTCTTACTACTAGTAGCTATCTCTGCAAATACGTGCGAGCAGCCGACAATACTGCCCACGCTGAAAACTTGCAAAGCAACGGCTGGTGGTGCTTTTCTCACTTATACATATTTCGAGACCAGAACCACGTTACCTGATTTTGCAGGTAGTGTGCTGAGCGCCAGGGCTACCCAGTACACAACGAAAGCTCCATTCTTGTTTTGGAGTTTGATTTTCAATAGTCGTTGCAGTTGCCACGGGAGACACCCATTTAGTGTGCCATGACAGCTCCCCGGCCATTGCATTACCCACACCCAGTCGTTCCGTAGATACCCTCCGCGCCAGCTCTGGCTTCCTGTGCATCGACAAATCTGAGATATCACGTTTACCATTTGAACCCTTAACTTGAACCATAATACGATGGTAAATCCAGAGCTCTATCGCATGCAGTGGTTCATCTGATTTATATGTCTTGTTACGACTATTATGACAGACAAACTCCCGTGTGCTGCTGTATATTGCCACATGGTGCGTTGCGTCTTGCGTATTGTCGATTAATGCTCTGAAGTCATTGATCATAGCGTCAGAATGGATTCCAACACGGCGGTTTTGGGGTGCCACGAATTCGGGCTTCGCATATGACTGGTGAATCAGGGGGGCAGCCATCTCAGTAATGGAAGGGAGGACTTTGCATGCGGCAGCGCTGTTCTCACGACGCTGAGCAAAGGCTGGGAGATTGAGCACTCTGACTTCGGAGCAGAGGATGTGACGCTGAAAGGTGATTACTTGTGGTAGGTGGTAGAGATTGTTATTGCAGGCATTCCAACCGTCCTTGAGGTTCGTTTTATGTGCTTGTTCATGTCTGTCGATAGAATACTGTTCCAAGGTTCCATATCGACAAATCTGTTCGACCCAATCTGACATCAAGTGGCTCTTCGGAAAGTTGAAGTCGGCATCTAACTCCTTGGAAACATCTATCTTGTGGCTGATATAATCCCGCCAGGCGTTCATTTCGCGCCGCTTCTTAGACGGCGTCCAAGTTTCAGCATTTGTTTCCTTGTCTACCTTTCGCTTCTTCACGAGTTCCTTTCTCAGGGCAATGGCTTTGGCCTTCGCCTTTTTGCCAGCTCGCCCGAGTAAGAAAACATCTTTGAAGGTGTGAAAATGACGAAAGGTGTCCTCCATGTAGCTCAATGTTGCATCATCGTGAGATTTATATCGAACATACATATAGAATTCTAACACTGCTCGTGTGCACTCAATTGCGTGATTGGATATGGGACGGTGAGCGGGGCTTCCCCGTTGTAGAGGCTGGGTTACAACTCCAAGCAGGTACCAAATCAGTTCCTTCATCTCCTGAGAAAATTCTTCGTATTACTTACGTTTTGGTGTAAGGTTGTGGTAAGCAGGCACCGATCACCAGATTGCATTGTACTTGTCGAGCTGTTCGTGCGTCTTCACAAAGTGCAAAATCCTCTTCTGGAGGTGGTCAAGCATGCCGATCTGCATTGTATGGATGAGGTCGGGCTTCAGCAGGTCGCTCACGATACATGGAATTTGTCAAAACAGGTTGGATCCTTGGTGAACATAGCACGACGGGAGTTCGGCAATGCCGGCCTTGGTGATGGCATAATTGAGTGTTCGATATAGGTTGTGATCCCACCGGGGGTGTTGCATGCCAGGAGGGACATAATCTGCAAGTTCTTTGTTTTGACACTCGCACCAAAAACCGACATGCTGCACGAGATTATCTAGGACGCTATACTCAAGGCAATCAGGAAGCGATGCTGCTAAAACCGGTTTCCAACACCTGAAGTTGCCATCTGCGCAGAGAATGTTGTAATACCAGCTCTTGGCGCCAGGATTGTGCTTAAAGTTGATAGGTTGGAGTGACAGCCGGAGTACCTCATTCAGCACCTCTTGGGTACTTTGGCGCTGTTCATCCAACCGCTTCTGAGGAATATGGCGGTTTTTGACTGGAATCGGCAGGACAGCGACCATCACGACGCTGTGCGTTGAGGGTATCTGGCGCATCTTCGAAGATACATTGGCAATTGTCATATATACTGGCCACTCTTTCTTGTCGCCAGTAAAATTCGAGAGATGTGTTCCGTGGGACATGAAGATCAAGGGAACCAGTGTATCCCCCACACTGAGCGTTGCCTAAACGTCGATTAGCACGTTATTAACCTGGAGTATCTCTCCTTACCTGTGTCTCCCACCACCAGTCCGCAGTGTCATCAGCACAATGTAAATTGGTCCGGAAGCCACACACCAACCTCCCAGCCACTCCGGTAGACCTCACTGGTGCTCCCAAGTAATTCCAGATGCTCCCAGGCCCCACTTGAGCTCAGCAAGGTGCTCTCAGACTCTGTACGAGCATTCTCAGGTTCTCCTGAACGCACCTGCAGCTATGGACATGCATTCAGGATGCTGCAAGATTTGACTTATAGGATAGTCAAATGTTGGAGCAGCGGAGACCTCTGTGCAGCTCTGCGGCATACTTAGTGCCCTATTCTCACAGCAGTGGTTGTAAGGTTCAATATCCACAAGGCATTTCGTGTAGGAGATTCGTCTTTGTTACAGTTACAAGATTCACTACATCATAATATGGTATGTATTATCTATCTAAGTCTCTCTATATATATACATATGGGCAATCTGGCTGCAGACTGGACTGGAACGTAATCCGAGGAGCACCTGGAGCCTCCTATTGAGAGAACTTAACAGATGCACTTGGAGGCCGTAATCGTTTGAACAGGGTGATGTACTAGGAGGCCGCGATCGAGTGAGTTCAGTGATGCACTTGGAGGCTGAGATCAAGTTCCACAAAGAGATGCACTTGGAGGCTGAGATCGAGTGAACTCAGATATGCAATCTGAGGGTGTGATCGAGCGAGTTTGGAGATGTACTTGGAGGCCGAGAGCAAGTTGAACTCAGAGATGCACTTGGAGGCCGTGATCGAGCCAGTGTGGAGATGCATTTGGTGGCCAAGATTGTGTAAATTAGAGATGCACTTGCAGGCCGTAATCGAGCATGTTTGCAGATGCACTTGGAAGCTACAATAGTCTAACTCAGAGATGCACTTGGAGGCCGTAATCGAGCGAGTTTGGGGATGCACTTGGTGGCCATGATCAAGCGAGATTGGTGATGCACTCGAAGGCCATGATTGATCGAGATTGGAGGAATACTTGAACGTGGTCGATTGGTAGGCGGTAGATTGGGAGGGAAGTGCGATGGCAGCTTAGACTCTATGCATTGGTTAACTCGTAATCGTGGGAATGTAAAGGGTTGAGCACAATATGGTCCGCCGAGATATGGGAGGCTGGCTGGGAGCGGGAAACAGTCGATCTTGGGATGATGAGTACTCGGTGTATGCAGTACTCAGTGTATGCAGTAATCGGTGTATGCAGTACTCGGTGTATACAGCACTCGGTGTATGCTGTACTCGGTGTTAACTCATGATAATGCCATGGAGAGATAGAGTGGGATGACTTAACTTCGTATTCTTAGGTGATGGTAGAGAATGAGAGAGATGACAAGCAGATGGGGGAAATCATCATGAGAAACTGGAACTTGTGAGAATTTTGTGTGCGAGTAAATTTACAATTCCTGATACGGCAGGTACAATTCCCGATCCGGGGGTAAAAACCCCGATACAAGGTCTTTTAAACCAAGTCAGGCAAGTCATACTCTTGACAGCTCATATCCGCTCATATCCTTCATATCGTACCCATTTTCATCCCCTATCTCTCTTTCTCCCCCATCATCGCAGAACACACAGTTAAGTCATCCCTCTTTATCTCTTCATGCGATGATCATGAGTTGACACCGAGTACAGCATACACCGAGTACAGCATACACCGAGTACAGCATACACCGAATACAGCACACACCGAGTATAGCATCCACCCAACATTGTCTGTCTTCCCTTCAATCTCACGATTACGAGTTGACCGCTGAATGTAGCTTCAGCTTCTGCTGTGCCTCCCTACAAGATTGACCGCCCCAGCCAGCTCTCGATGAGAGCTCAACGGTAAAGTCACCTCGTCACATTCCCACAGTTGCGAGTTAACTAACTGTTTGATGGATTGAGTCTCAACAGCTAGTGCACCTCCTATCGACCGCCTCCTATCGACCTCCTCCAAGCACTCCTCCAAACTCGCTTGATCACGGCCTCCAAGTGCATCTGCAAACTCGCTCGAACATGGCATCCAAGTGCATCTCCAAACTTGCTCGATCACGGCCTCGAAGTGCCTTTACACAGTCCCTCGATTACCGCATTAAAGTGCATCTCCGAGTCCACACGATCGCGGCCTCCCAGTGCATCTCCAAACTCACTCTATCACGGCCTCCAAGTGCATCTCTAAGTTCACACCATAACCCTCTGCAAGGGTATCTCTGAATTAACTGAATTGTCATCATTGGGAGCACCTCGAATTGCTCTCAAGCCCCGCCTTCAACCAGGCCAGATATACCATGTGTAGATGGGTAGGTATATAGATTCATCGATACATAGATGAGAATACAAACTGAATACATGAGTTTTAAACATTGTTGAATGATAAGTAGTAGCCATGATTTCCAGGCGCACTAGCAGTGTTCCCAAAGAAGATGTTGTTTCTCCCAGACTTTTCTACAGTAATTTGAGGTGCTCCCAGGCTTGTCGTCGGGGCACCCAGGCTTGTCGTCCGCACTCCCATGTGCTCCGAGCCTTGTCATCGGCACTCCCAGTCTTGTCGCTGGCCGTCCCCGGTGCTCCCAGGTGCACCTGAAGGCCACTGTGTCGGTCCAGTCAACTCTGGGATTTGACCACCCTGGGATTCCGGTCCGACAACACTCAGACACTACCAGAGGCTCCTAGAGGCTCTCAGTAACATAATTACATGTTGCTGATGTGCATTTCGGTATAGTGGCGTGTCGGTGGCGTATCGCTGTTAAAGCAACACTGAGGGGCATAAACATGATGCTCGGCATACACTGGCTGCCATCTCAACAATCTCATGCATTTGATGACGTGTCGACTCCAGTATTTGATGCGGCGTTGGTGATTGTCATTGCATCTCACATCCTTGGGAGTGTATAGTTCCCAATCACCGAGAGCCAGATCATCTGGCATACTAGCGATAATCTTCGGGACGCCATCCCTGTTTGCGAAGCTTCAGAAATGCAGAGCGGTGTTTTCTTCATTCAGCACGCTGTCATAGTACGTCTTCATACCGTTCTTCTTGATCCCACACTCGATATATTTGTACTCTTCACGCGTCGCAAACGGGTAGTAGGGATTGTTCTGTAGGTTCGTCTCAAGGAATCCTTCAGCTTCGGGTTCCCATGGCTCCGCAATGTAATCACTGAGCGGAGCACCAGCACCGGGGTATGTCTCCGTCCGTGGCAGAGGAGGTGGCGGTCGTTGAGACTCCGAGTGTGCGATGTTTTCACAATGTTCGCAATAGGGAAATGAGTCCAAGTCTTCGACTGAATCTTTGTTAGCAGTGAATTCAAGACACTGAGTGGGTTCAACCCGTCGGGGTGTGCTGCGAACAGTCAGATTCTTTGCAACTTGAAGGTGTACAGGATGGTGTAATTTGATATGTTCAAGTTGCCAGCTGTCTGAGGCGAACTTCTTTCCCCATGAAAATTCAGGAGAACGGAATGGGGTCTTCTCTGGCATTGTTGAGGACACGGGAGGAGTGGAGTATTCACTGTAGCAAGGGCCGAAAGTTGGTGCTGTGCCTGAGCAGTCTTGTGTGGGTATAAGCTCACGATACTTGAGAGATTTAATGAGCCTCAACTCCATCACGCCAGGAGTTGCAAAAACACTGCATGCGCGATGTCCCATGATGCTATGAAGAAATAAAAAATACACCCTGTGCAATCCAAAAACGTTGCGACGAGTGTAATAATCAATGCCTGAGAATAATAGATTACAACAAAGGAATCAAACAGGTCCGCAACCCTAACCCAAAGGAACAAAACACCTCCACGCATGCCTTAATCATTACCTGAGATGAATAGATTACTGGAAAGGAAACTCACAAGACAAGAACCCGACTCTAAGTTGTCTATTTTTGTTGTGATTGTCCAATGAACGAACTTGGAGAATATGTCTCTCATGACAAGCAACTCCCCCGGCGGAATCACAATCTGTATCGAACACTCAGAGATGCCTACACCAAGGCAGTCGATGCCAAACTCTTGTCGCACTATGTTCACCGAGGTTTCAATGTAAATGTGAGATATTCCCTGTATTGTAAGTGATCCCCCGATGCCCGACCTTCTCCATTCAATGCAGCTCAGTGTGTTCTACTGTCCCGTTCTTGGGACATCACCCAGGATTAGGACGGGACTGCAACAATCCGTTCATCCCTGTGATGCTGTCACCATTTTGAGCAACGATGGGAACGGACGGCAAGGATGGCCACGGACGGATCAGTTCTGTCCATGGAAGTCCCTGGCGGTCATCTACCGACATCCATGGGCTTTATTCGATGTACATCATAAAAATGAGATAAATTTGGTACATACTTGAATTTAGGTTCATCGCTGTATAGATAAATATGGCTGAACATCATCAGACTGTATCTGTAGCCCTGTACCATCAGCCTGTATGTCAGCATGTACCTCTAGCCCCATATCCATAAGCCTGTATGTCAGCCCGTATCCAATAGCCTTACAAAGTTCTAAATATGAGAAGTTCTTGGGTGTCAGCTTGATATAACTGTAACCGCCCAATGATGCTCGGGGACGGTGGATGTCTCCCAAGGATGATAATTCTATCCTCCCCAGCAATTGGCGGTTGCCAAGCTGTCATGGATAAGCTCGGACGGGACAGACGAATCTGCGCAGTCCTGTGCACTTTGTGAAGAACTGGGATGGCCCTTCGGTCCCCGGCCGTCGAACGGGACGGTTGACCACACTGATGCACCCTGGCAAGTGGAATCACCTCCAGGAGTGAATTTTCCACTTCACAAAGACGTACGAATGGCTTGACAACAACAATGCCATGATGACATTAGTGCCTGCTTAACACGACCTCAGACCAAAAACGAAGTCACATATGGAACTTTCTCAATGGAATGGGAAGGAGATTAAGGATATGAGCGGTACCTGCTTGGACTTGAAACCCAGTCTCTACAAGGAGAAAGCCCCTCTCAGCGTCTAAGATTCAATCGCGCAATTGAGTACACATGGGCATTGTTAGAATTCAATATGTATGCTCGACATAAATCTCACAATAACGCAACATTGAGCTACATGGAAGATGCCCTGTGTTGTTTTGACACTTTCAAAGATGGTGTCTTACTCGGGCCTACCGTAAAAAAGGCAAAGGTCAAAGCCGATGCCCTGAGAACAGAACTGATGAAGAAGCAATAGGTAGACAAGGAAGAAAATTGTGCAACTTGGACGCCGTCCAAGAAGCGGCGCGAACTGAATGCCTGGGGGGATCATATGAGCCATAAGATAGATGTTTCGAAGGAGTTAGATGCCAACTTCAACATTCCGATGATCCACTTGATGTCTCACTGGGTAGAACCGATTCGTCGATATGGAGGCTTCCAACTGTATTCTCCTGAGACATATGAACAAGCACTGTTGGACCGCCTCCAATCACGATCTCGACTACCTGCCACAAGTAATCACCATTTAGCGCCAAATGCTCTTCTTGAAAATCAGAGAGCATAATCTCCAAGCCCTCACTCAGCGTCGAGAGAACAGCCCTGCCACCTGCTAAGTCCTACATTCTGGCGCTGATCTGGTTGCCCTCCTGATCTCCCAGTTATATGCAAAGTCCGTTTTCATGCGACGCCAAAACCGCCATGCAGGACAGCATCCTGACGCTATAATGAAAGGCTTCAGAGCATTGCTCGATAATACAGAAGACCCAGGGCAACGCGCGACAATATACAATGACCCGCGGGAGTTTTTAAATGCTGAGAGTCTTAATAAGACGTATATATCGGGTGAATAACAGCAAACAATGCTGCTCTGTATGTACCATGGTTTTCACATTTACGTCGAGTGTTCAGAAGGTGAACATATATCTCAGATTTCTCAATGCACAGGAATCCAGAACTGGCACAGAGGGGACCAATGGAACAACTGGTTGTGGGTAAAACAACGCCCAGGGAGATGTTATGGTCTGCTGAGTGGTCGTCTCCTCTCGCAACTGCAACGACTATTCAAAATCAAGCTCTTGAATGAGGCTGGAGCTTTTGTTGAGTAGCGGTAAGCCCTGGCACTCACCAAAATACCGGAAAACTCGGATAACTTGGATCCCGCCTCGAAATCTCTACAACTGAGGAATGCACCAGCAGCAGTTCCTTTGAAAGTTTTCACAGTGGGCAACGTCATGGGCTGCGCACAAGTAAGTCCAGAGATAGCTACTAGTTGTAAGACATGAGAAGGACGGAACGACCGAAGGATTGTCAATTGCCTCTTAGATTTGCCAACTTGGAATAATGTGTACAATTAGTAGAGAGACAATTACATTTGGCACACAGAAAGTAGGAACACTAGGATAGGTTTTCACAGCGTCACTTATCGCATTGCAATCCCGATGTGGGCAGGTGCCCAATTAACTCATTGTGACGTATTGTCACACTTAGCCTCAAGCGCGAGAGTATTCGTTTCAAATTTGAGTCCAGCAGAGCGAGAAGCATCGGTGGAATTGCAATGGGAGGGCGATATGCAACGCGACGCGTATTGTTGACACTGGGTGGGGAGTGAGCCGCCACCGGGAAGTCTCTGACGGCTCTGAAAGATCTCGTCAACTCTGATGGAGCTATTCGGCCCGGACGGAATTATTTCTTCCGGATGTACACACCAACAACCACCATCCGCATGAGTAATGTATCCGATAAGATCATTTTTCCCGGTGTCTGGATGTTTTGTTGCCGTGATGTAAAAGAAATCTCATAGAACATTGAGAACTCTAGAAGGGCATTGGGAAAGAGTTGAAACAGAGACAGAGACAGATACCGATGTCACTTGTTTTTACAAAAGAAGCATTTATTCAGTCACAGTTGCATTTTCCATCCTTTACAGATGATGGCAGAGATAGCAGAGTGGTGTAGAAGGCAGATAACTGAGATAATGAGATGTTGAGTAATAGGGGGGTGTAAAAGTTGTTGTTTTTGTCGGTTTCTAATTGTTTTTGGGAAAGATGGCTCACAACATTTCATTTGTTTCTTTATATAACAGGAGAAGAACGGAGGAAATATGTTTGGTATATGCCATGGCCGCAAGCGGCCGAATGCAATATGATTACAAACAAACAAACAATGGCCTGCGTACAGGTAGTGGCGCTGTACTGGAGGGAGCTCTGGTGGGACTTAAACCAAGCGGGCAGGCGGGATGACCTCCAGCTTCCACTCAATCGACAAGCTCGACCAACACTGGGTGCCCTACCCACCACCCAGAAAGGACCCCTGATGCTCGAAGTGGGACAAGTCCTTGCAGAAGTGCTCCTCAACTACGCCAACAGAGATTCGTATCGAGACTACCAAACTCACCAGACAGATGGAGAGCAGAGGAACACGACTCTGCCTGCGGTAGCACCCTACTCACGAGGGTGGCCAAGGAAGAACGTTGGGGCAATTGAATGACCGAAACTAGAGCTAGCCCAGCCCTGGAAAGGATGCCGTGGTGCGAGTGTAATTGAACAGGGAGACAAAGCCAAAAAGACCTGAGAGAATTGGTCGAAGGAAAAACACACCGTAGCCCATACATGGTGGACCGACAGGTCCCGGTCCGACAATGGGAGAGTGGGAGCGGCGGCCGTGTGCAATGACAGCGAAAGAGGGAATCGGCGGTCTCTCCGCTGCTACTTTCGGAAGGGGGGAATGGAGGTCTTTACCACCAAGATATGAGTGGTTAGGATCGCCCTCAGAAAGACTGCAAAGAGAGCGGAAATACTGCGGGCTCAGGGAGTGCAGAGAACGGTGGGATTCAGCGACCCCCAAGCAGCAGTTCGACGAGCAGTGCACCTCGAAATCGGGCCTGGACAGCAGCTGGCACGATCGATCAACAATCAAGCGCAAGCACTATGCGAACACAACATCAAAACAGTGATACGCTGGATCCCAAGGCATTTGGCCATCCCCAGGAAGGAGGAAGCGGAAAGATCAGCAACCGGAGCCCGCAAGAGCCGCGGAATCACAGTCCAAGAGCAAGTATTTATCTCAGCAACAAAATAAGTAAGGATCACCGAGAGGAAACCAGCAACCAAAACTAAGTAGGAAGAGAAGAGATTCAGCACGTATTACGGGTACAGAGGCGAGAAGGGTGGGAGCTGGTGGCCAATCCCAATGAAAAGCAAGAAGTCCCTCGCCTCACGGTGCTACCAGCGGAAGAGCGAGCATGCCCCCACAGCAACGTACCAAAGCAGTGATGGACTTCCTAGCGGCCACGAAAGTCAAGGAGTTCCCATGCCGCTGAGCAAAGCGGAGCAGAGTGTAGTTAGTAGTCGTTCACTTTTCTTTCTTTTTTTTCAGCGTACAATCCACTTGCTTTCAGTCTGTTAAAGGAGAAGAAGGGTAGAAGGGAGGTGGGCTCCCCCACCTAGCCGGCTAACCAGAGGGGGAGGGGAATTCAGGTCCGGCCATACTCTAGTTAGAGTGCATGCAGAATGATGAAAACAAACAAAAACGCTCCGGCTTGGAGATGGGAATGTACGGGACTGGATGAGAATAGGGAGAATAAGAAGGAAATGGTGCATGGCGAGGCGACGCTCGCTTAGTTGTGAGTATGCCAAGACAGTGGAAGCTAAATACGGCACAGGCGCCTGATTAGGGGTGGGCGCGTTCAGCGCCCAAACCTAACAAGCCGCTAGCGGGGCACCTCGTAGGCACGCTCTCAATAGAACCACCCCTTGCTTCCAGCTCCCAACTTGAGGCTCAATTAACTCCATGAGTTTACCTTGACCAGCATATTGTTTATACATGAAATGTAGTTAACAAGATGCTCTTTCAATTGCTTGACTCCTTTTTTGTTTCCTCTACTATTCAGAAGTGGCTGTAAATCATGTACAGTGTCTGGACTATATTTAGAACGACTGATACTGCTAAGCACTGCTTAGCACTGCTGATATTTTGCATCAGGTAAATTATGTCTACCTAATACTTGAATACATGATATATATTATCAGGTAACTGATTTCAAAATGACTGTAATGTTGAAATGCGGATTGCGTGAAAATGTATATTTCAAACTGCAGGAAAAATGTTTATGTGTCTACCAACCATTCACTGTAGGCCTCTTATACATTTCTGTGCACTTAGGTGGCATCTCAAACAGCCTCTGAACTGACCATCATCATCTATCGATCATAAACGTGATTTTTCTTGCGGCAACTCTTTTGTGGTATGATTAGTACATATATGGTACGGTGGTGGTTTAACTGCCCTTTCATGGTACCAAGATTGACTATCTACAGCTCAATTTGAAGGAATACTTTGCCACTGGCTGTCAACTTCTTGGAGCGTACGAAAAGTTGGGCAATCTTCCAGATATGATATCGATTCCTCACAGCCATTTCGCTGAGCAAGAATATATACTGGTCATCTAGTAACATTTATAACTTGGTTTGTGTGAAGGAAAATAGCTGAATGCACCACCTGGTCTCTCTACCAAATACCACATGTATGGTGCCATGCCACCCTCCACATCAATGACTGTCTGTATCAAGGGGTATATTCTACTAAACAGACTGTCCAGCCACTCCGTTGGTAGTGTCTGGTGAGGGAAATTATGGTGGAGAAGAGGAATAGAAATAGGAATCGAGACCATAGAAGCACAAGGAGTCAGACTCTATGAGTTACTCGACTGCCAATCAAATCCCGTAGAATATTTGGTCGTGAATCAGTAGGCTTTGAAGGCTGAAGGCCGATCTTCAACATTCCGCCATACATCTTGCTGCATTGTATGGGAATGCTGGAGAGAGCAGCTCTAGATCAAGGAGCAAAAGAATATGGTGACAGGATTTGACAGGAAATGCAGCCTTGAGGAATCACACAAATTGCATTAATCAACACAAGCTCAATATCAGCATGTGTAACCAAGAGCTGAAAAGAATACAGTGCATATTTCATTGTATGGTAAAATGATACATCAGCAAAAGTACAAATTAACCATAGTCTGTACTATGTGTACCGGTGTACAAGCACAACGCATCACAACCTTCCCATGGATCACGGCACAATGTACAGTCAATCGTGATCAACAGTCGATTCCTATATGTATGCACCAGTGCCAGTAAAGCTATATAACAATGGTGGCCAGAGATGGATGTATACCTGTGGTAAATACAAGGCTGATATAGCAGTACGGAGTCCACTTGAGAGCCTGTGGGCATTGGAACACCATATCTCTCCTTACTCTGAAGCCTGCTTGAGATTATTCTTGTTAACCTGCTTCATAGCCTGTTTCGCAGCCTGCTTGATCTCCGCATAATAGCCCAATGCTTGAGAGGTGCAGCTGAGTGATACATACATTGGGAGAAGTTGAGTTTTTCTTGTAATGAATTTGGCTAATGAAGATCTCTCAGTCATTGGATAGTTTGTCACGAATGTTGACCAACTCAGTGTACTGGTCCGAGTGCTGCTGGTTGTAATGGCACGGCTGCACGTAACATGTTCAGGCCCGGGTAATACCCGCTTTATATAGTCGGCTTGCGATGAGCCTTAGATCTCTAGCGATAATCTTACCTTTACACTACTCTACAATATGGACATCCACGTTTGCAACCTTATCTACTGATTAACCTTCCTATGAGGCAATACACAGGCGTATGCCTTTACACTATTATCCCTCTTACAATTTCAGATGCGTTTCGCCTATGGGATTTCATGAACTACCCCTTTCCGACGCGGCACCATACGCGCGACACATCATACAGATTGAGAGACCTGATTGCATCAGGGAAGTGTCTTGAGATGTCAATTGATTTGAGGTTAACTGTAACAGACGGTTTCGTGTGGATTCTAGAGGCCAGTCGGCCAGAGTCGGGTCGCTACACCAACAAATGAGATATCATACAGACCTGAGATCTGGAATCGCAGAAACAAAAGAGGCAGCGACCAGGTCAATCGAAGTCTATTTCAACGGAGTCATACGAAAACTCCAAAGGTACCAATTGCTGCATCAATGGAATTCGATAAGTACCCTCCAATTGAATCAATTGATGATTACAGGGACGATGTCAGAGCCTATACGTCCATAAGAGTCGCGTCACCGGCAATGCCGAAGCTGGCCGTTGTCCAGAGGCAGTGTACGAATTACGTTCGATTCACCACGATCCACATCCCAGACGGCTGTTGAAATTGTGATTACCTTCTACACGACTTGATACAGTGATCTATGTTACGGAAGCGGCGAAGTGCGTAACCGGACACATACCTCGAACGAAGTGCACCTACGAAGTATCAGGGTGGAGTCATGCAATATGCGCGATTCACATCTAGGGATGCCACCAACGGCAGTTCCAACCGCAATTGCTTTCCGAAAGACTGAACAAAGTTATCTACGTTACCGAAGGTAAGGAGTTTCAGCAATCGCATTGGGAGGTCAACAGCTACGACTCAGAACAAGTCATCGATGCCACTGAGGAGCAGTGATGACAGATCGTGTGGCGACTCCCAAAGGGAAGTATATTAACCCCGAATGTTCTAAAGTGGCTAGCAGGTACTATTCGCCACTACCATTGTCAATAATCACAATCGGCACCTGATTGGACGATCGAATCCTATCCTTGTGCGGAGAGAGACCCATTGGCGCCAACGCTATTCAATTTCATCAATCATACGCCGACGAGGGAATACGGATGTGCCCGTACGATGGCATACGAAGACGGTTTTTAGGAATATACAATGGTGATGCTTTTTATTTGGTAGCCGGGATTCTCAGGTTCCACGGGGCTACCTGATGGATCGTCTGGGCACTCTCAGCAGACCAGCAGATTCATCATGTAGTTAACGTGTGCAGAGGTTTAATTGATGTGTCGTATCCCCACGGGGGAATGGACGTTATTTGATTGTCTGACTGCCCCAATCTGGTGAAGGAAGTAAGTTATTGGTTGTCAGACAGTCCCAATTGGGTGTGACAACTACGTGATTCGCTGAGTGAGCTTATTCTTACACATGACGGCAACTGCAGTGGACGCACTGTGTGAGCTGGAGATTATGTTGGATTGCCTTGGTACAACTCCAAAAATACTAGGGTCGATTTGCAAAGCATTCGACTTTTGGCTCTGCAACCCCATTGTGAGCTGAAGAGGTGGCAGTGGACCGGGCACGCCATCAGGTATTCCCCAGGAATGTACCTCAATCACGGCTAGGGAGGAGACGTGTTCCAAAGGGGGTGGCGGTGTTCTGGATATTTAAATACTTGGAGCCAATGCCTTTGACGATCAACTGCGCAGTGAGGAGGTTGTTTCCATGTTCTTCCCAACAGTGGGAGTTCGTATAGGGCTGCTGGGAGCGACCATGGAAGGCATCACTGAAGGTGAGTGAGATAGGCCCCAGGCGCTGGACAGGCGAGCAGGGAGCAGCGGCGGTAGTTGCAGCAGTAGAGTGTACCAACAATGCGGACCTTGAATGACTTCTACCGGCACGCCAATACACGAAGGGAGTACTGCATGGCGTGGCTTGGCTCTTCCATGGGCGAATCGTTTTAAATCCTGACACCTGGATATACCTCCTTACCGCTCCATATATATATATTACGAATTGACAATTAACGTTTGCAGATGCAGCCGGTACCACGACAAAGATGGTGCATACAGATGATGGAGGACTTATCCTGCAATATACGGAGATTTTGTGGAGGTTCAGCACACCCAAAGCAGAGACACTCCCGCCGCATAGGTCAATTGCAATCAATTTGGAGCCTGGCTACAATGTGCCGTATGGGTGGATTTACCACTTCTCGGAGTGGGCTGGAGCGATATTCACGCAATTGAGTGGATCAAGATCACGTGCACACGCGGCCGGATCATGGATTTGGACTTAAAAGATCCCATGCAATATGTCCAGATCGATGAGTTGGTATTGTCTGATGAGGGATACTATGTCACCGGAAGGATTATGGGACTGCGATGAAGAGTCAATGGAAGACACACATTACGGAGGTTAGGAAGTATGACCTTTAAAGGGCTTACAGAGTTACAGGAGCAGGCATGGAATGCGGCCCATACGAGCGAAATAACGCACACGGTGGAAATGAATGGCTGCAGCCAGAGGGATCGTGGCCAGAGATGATTCGCGGCCAGAGATAGTTAACAAGTGGTGGATCCCGTGTGGTGGTGGATCGCGGCATGATATGGATCGCGACCGGACATTGATGGATGACTGGATGTGGATCATATGAGATGGATCACCGGAGATGGATGACAATCAATCTCCTGCCCTTTTAAGAAGATATTAGGGGTATGCGAAGTTATACCCTTCTCGAAATCACTTACTTTAATTTCAAGCTACGAAGTTACAATCGAGCGCAGATATCCAGATATACGATGTACTGTCGGCGGTATGGTTCCAGCGACTACATGCCCGTGTTCCAATGCGAATACGATCCCGACTCAGCCTCCGTGATCCCGAGTCACATACCTACCCGAAATAATAAAGCCCTACGAGATTAGTCCGTGGCGGAGCAACGATATTTAAAGAGCGGGATGACGGTGCCGGAATTGCAACAATGCTTAATACGAAAAATTACAATACTGGAAGTGCAGAAACGAAGCACCGCGAAACGCATTCACCGATAGAGAAGGCTGACAGCAGCAAGTGTACAAGCAGAAGAAGCAACAATTGTACTCCGAGAATGGCGAAAAGTGCACGCAAGGAAGTTATGGCAAACACACCTACAGATGAATCAAGAAGCCATATGCACAAGTTACAAAAACAAATGAGATTCCGACTCAGTCTCGGCGATCCCGATTCAATCTCCACAATCCAGAGATACACAGCTGCTACTGGAAATCAACTTCAGAATCAAGTCATACCAATCTATATGGCACCCGAAGAAGCCGAAATAGATTAGTCGTCGGCAGAGCTACGACGTACAAAAGGGGGATGAGTGTACCGGCATCAAAACCAACCCTTACTGCAAGCAATCACCGTACCGGAAGTGCTGGGAGAAAGCACCTTGGAGCACACTTACGGGCAGAAATCACCGGCAGAGTCAACAAGCGTACATCATGAAGCCTCAACAGTGCACATGGAGATGAAGCGGGAAGCGAATTCGCAAAACGATGATATGGATACCCAGACAAGTTACAGCAAGCACACCTGGAGACGGGGCAGAAAGCATACCCGTAAGAAAGTTGGCGAGCAATTGGAGATTATAAGTGCATCGAGCACAGAGCGGATGTCAAGTGTACCTATAAGTGCACCGACTAGGAGGATGATCAGTGTGACTGCAGGAGCCACGGAGAGATGATGCGAAGATCAGGCGAGATCGATCTATGCCAAATGAGTACAATTATGTTTACCGAAGCAGTTCCGAACGAGACCGAACATGATCTCCGAACATACCAAATAGTCTACCGAATGGCATTGAGAGCGACCGTCACCGAACAGCATTGCAAGAGACAGTCACTGAATGGCATCATGAGAGACAGATCAGACAACTACCGAGAGATGATGACTGAGCATAGCTACCAAGATTATGGCCGAATGACTCCAAAGTGGGATTGAATAAGAGGATCATTGGGATCCCAACTGACCGAAGGCACCGACAGGGATGTTTACCAAACGGCTTGCCGAACTCGATGCTGAAGGAGGATAAATATAACAACTAATGGGCACCGTGTGAGAGCCACCGGCTGCAAGAGATGATATGATATATTGAGGCTAGCCAACAGAGCTATGCACGAGGGCCTGGCGAGCGCAAACACGCTTGAATATATATGTGGTATGAATGTCCATTTTATGAGAAGCTTATGAGATAGATATGAGGTCATATATGATTGACCATCACCGACGGGTATCATCCCGGGAGCAGAATTTTGCAAAGCGGCAACGATGATCACTGATGGGCAGGGCCTGCGGAGGTATTCACGAGGAATTGGAATAGCTCGAGTGCTTGTTCACTTGAACGTATGGGATTTCACCAAGATTACAGTCTCTAAATCCGACAATGAGATACACTTAGTACGAGTTACCAGTGCAAGATTGGATAGTCGGATGCCGGACATTCCGGAAGTGGAGATATGGAGCACGGTGTTACTTTGGATGTTCCTTCTTTCTCTTCCCTTCTCTTCTCTTTAATTCTTTAGTTTGTTACTTCTTAGATCTCGGCCCAGTACAAATGGCGTCGGAATGGGTTTTTACCACCTCCAGAGATAAGTCCAGTGGAGGTGGAGTTTCCCTGTGCGCCGGATCCGCGGAATGGCTACCATATGGTACTGATTGGTTGTGGGACTTATTGGTTCGTACATTTGCGTACGTTGAATGGTTGTTTGATTGCTTCCTTTCCTACTCTTGTACGGGTTTATGCAGCCAAGGGGGGTCTGCACCTAATGTGGGGGATAATGTAATGGCACAGCTGCACGTTACGTGTCCAGGGCCGGGTAATTTCTGCTTTATATAGTTGACTCGCCACGAGCATTAGATTTCTAGCGATAGTCTTCCCTTTATACTACTCTACAATATGGACATCCATGTTTGCAACCGCATCTACTGATATACCTTCCTACGAGGCGCTACACGGGCGTATGCCTTTACATTGGTACTATGATTACCATTACCCACACTATTATCATTGCTATCATCACCATGGCCCTTATACCATTGCCATTATCACTATCAGCCCTGTGCTGAATGGGCATAAATTCACATACAATCTGCAGACTCCAGGTAGCAGATTTTCCTAGAAAATCTGAGTCCCAGGATCCAGTTTTCTACTTTTTCCGCAGAGGCTAAAATTTTGATTTTCAATGCCATAACTATGAGACATTCTGAGATATCATTGCAGTGGGCACAATGAAGATATGGTTAACACTTTGATATTGATTGGCATTGTGATTTCTGCTACGATATGCCACTGACTAGCCACCACCCATTATCTGCCTTCTGGTGCCTTCTGGCTGCAACTTTGTATGTCTCCTGATTAAAGACCAAGAAGCATATGTGGGTACAAATTGTCAGGTGGAATAGGGTGTTTGTTGCGTCTTGAGAGTGAACATGGAAGCATAGAGCAAAGTAAGCTGGAAGTGTATCAGGTAATGCAATTGGAAACATACTTGAGACTATGCTTGGAAGGATGCTTGAGGGAATCTTGAGAGGCTACATAAGAGCATATATGGCTGGGAGTATACTATAATGAGCAAGTAGGAGCATTGTTGAGAACATGCTTAGAAGTGTACATGAGAATATCCCTGGAGGTATACTGGGGAACATACTTGAACTGTACATGGACACTTCTTGAGGTCTTACCCAGGAACATTGAGTCAAGAAGGCTTCAAATGTAAAATTGAGTGGAATTGGAAGCATACTTGGGATCATACACAGGTGTGCATATAATAGCGTCTTCAGAGCTGAGTTCAGAGCATGAAATGAAATGTATTTTTCTGGATTGTTGAATGCACAATAATGTATAGCATTAAGTGCTCAAAATTCTGTGCATATGATAGTCATGTAGTCGACGCACAGGTTGATAGGAGCTGGTACTGCCATTTTTCAAATATACTATAGATTACAATCCCAGAAACCACTTTTCTATGGGTGATGTATTATATAATGTCATTTTGTGTGGTGTGCCTATCTACTTCTGAGTCTTGTAGACATATACACTTGCCATCACCCAGTCCACCTCTATTATCCCTGTTCACCACCATCCCCCTGCTGGCTTTCTGTGCTAATATAAGCAGTGGAAATAAGACATGGATGTTGCCACCACCCTGTTAAGACTCAATTTCATCTTCTACTGTATACCCACCGTACAGGTTCCAAGCCCACTAGAATATCTCTCCACGTCTCTGTGAGTTGCTACTATTGTTATGACATCCGCAATTATTATTGGTTGAAAAGAAGCTCTCTGTGCAGCAATTTGAATTATTTGAAATCCAATGAAGTCACCAAGGTTTGCTCTGATCACAATAGGTTCTAGGGATGAAACTTCCATAAAGAGGTCATATTTCACTTCCCAGTTGCCAATTTACTACATTGCAAATTCTTCTCATACTACTGTAAAAAAACATTACAATACAGGTATTAATCCACAACAACTCACCCAGTATGAAAAATATCATCAATGTCAACCTGGGATGTGAAAGCAGGTAGAGTGAAACGCATTTCATATATATCGCACATTGCTGTCAGAGTGCAACTTGCTGACTAGAATTGGCGGGTTGTTTATGATTTGAGTTTTTGTGGTTTATACTTGCCACTATCAGCCACTCAGCCACTTAGCGACAGAATTCTGCCCAATAAGAATCGAAAAACAAACATTCCATGTACTTAGATGAATGACATGGAACACCTATTGTATATCTCAAGTGATTCACAACTTATAATTGCAGGTCACTAACTGCACTGGTAACTGCATGTGCAACGATGCGACAAATGATAATACCCCATCAGCAACAACCCTAATTTCCGTCAGAAACACCTGGGTGTTCCGGACAGCTCTGATGGCTTTGACAGAACCTCATACCCTCTGACGCAGAACTACACGCTTCCTGTCGCCCAGAGGTTGGGTCGCCTTCCTTAGCAGAGCACCTGTGAGCGCCGGAGACAAACCTGGAAGCGTCTGGGAGCACCTCGAATCACTGTAGAGCATTCTGGGAAAAACATCATCTTCTTTGGGAATGCTGCTGGTGCGCCTGGAACCCATAGCTACTACTAATCGTGCAACAATTTTTCAAACTCATGTATTCAGGTTGTATTCTCATCTATGTATCTATGTATCTATATAGCTACCAATCTTCAACTCCAAGATACACTCCGAGGCCTTCACCGAGCGAGTTTGGAAATGCAACTGGTGACCGAGATTGAGTGAACTCAGAAATACACTCCGAGGCCGTGATCGAGCAAGTTTGGATATGCACTAGGATGGCGACATTGAGTGAACTGAGAGCGGCAGTTGGAGGCCATGACGATTGAGTTTGGAGATGCACTTGGACGCCAAGATCGAGTGAACTGAAAGCTGTACTTGGAGGCCGAGATGGAGAGAGTTTGGAGATGCACTGGGTGGCCGTGATCGAGTGAGTTTGGAGATGCACTTGGAGGCCGGGAGCGAGTGAAATGAGAGCTGCACTTGGAGGCCGTGATCGATCGAGTTTGAAGATGCACTTTGAGCCCAAGATCGAGCGAGTTTGGAGATGCACTTGGAGGCCGAAATCGAGTGAACTGAGAGCTGCACTTGGAGGACGTGCTTGATCGAGTTTGGAGATGCACTTTTAGCAAGCTATGATCGAGCGAGATTGGATGAGTACCTGGAGGTGGTTGATCTGTAGGCGGTCCACGGGAGGCGCGCCAGGTGCTGAGACACAATTCATCGGTTAGTTAACTTGAAACTGTGCGAATTTGACAAGGTGACGTTACCTTTGAAGCTGTTATGGAGAACTGGCTGCTGGCGGTGGATCACCAGGGAGGAACACTAGAAGCAGGAGATAAATTCAGGGGTCAACTCGAAATCGTGAGAATGAAGGGATGACAGACAATGTTAGGTGTATGCTGTACTCGGTGTTACCTCATGATTATGGCATGGAGAGATACAGAGGGATGACTTAACCTTGTGTGCTTGCGATGATGGTAGAGTTGTGGACAAGAAAGAGGGAGATGGGGGATGAAGATGAGAACGATATGGAGAATACGAGTAGCTATGAGAAATCAGGAGTACGACTTGCCTGATTGGATTTAGAAGACCCCGTATCGGTGATATTCCCCACCGGATCAGGACTCGTATGTACAGTATCGGGGATGGTCAATTGACTGGCACACGAAATTCCCTCAAGTTCTAGTTTCTCATGATGATTTCCCCGATCTCCTCTGATCTCTCTCTTTCTTGTGCTCAACTCTACCATCACATAAGAACACGAAGTTAAGTCATCCCTCTCTATCTCTCCATGCCATAATCATGAGGTAACACTGGGTAACGCATACACGAAGTACAGCATCATCCCAACATCGACAGTCTCTCGGCGGATGTTGTACTCAACTCTCTAAATTCCCCCAATTTCAAGTTAACCAATGAATAGAGTCTCAGCTGCTATCGTGCCTCCCTCCAAATCGACTGCCTCCAAGTTCTCCTCCAATCTCTCTCGATCATAGCCTGTTAGTGCATCACCCAACTTGCTCGGTCACAGCCTCAGAGTGCATCTCTGAGTTCACTCAATCTCAGTCTCCAATTGCATCTCCAAACTCATTCGATCATGGCCTCAGAGTGTATCTCTGAGTTCACTCAATCTCGGTTTCCAATTGCATCTCCAGACTCGCTCGATCACGGCCTCAAAGTGCATCTCTGAGTTCACTCGACCTCAGCCTCCCAGTGCATCTCCAAACTCGATTGATCATGGCCTCCAAGCGCATCTCCAAACCAACTCCGTCATGGCCTCCAAGTGCAGCTCTCAGTTCGATCGATCACGGCCTCCAAGCACATCTCTCAGTTTACTCCATCTCGGCCTCCATGTGCTTCTCGAAACTAGCGCGATCACGGCCTCGAAGTATATCGTAAAGCAATGACAGTGGGTGTACGGAGATACAGGGGCAACGGAGGTGGAATGTGCGATGCGGAGTATATATTCGCGAGACCCCGAGGTAGATAGATAGACAGCATCTCCTTTTCATCTCATTTTGTCATACAACGAAAATACACACTCGATCTTTCTCAACTTTTGTTCTCACTTGCTCTTTCTGAGATTGCGTGGATCTGCGCAATTCAGTGGATCGTTACAGCCGGCTACGCTCCTCGAGCTAAATGTAGAACGAACGTGAGGAGAGATTTTTGCAGCATCACCCAGTGCATTGCAATCCTGGTGGAAGCATGTACCCAATGAACCCATTCCGATGTATGGTCACAGTTTGCCACAATGTCAGAGTGTTTGTTCAAAATAGGAGAGCGACAGAGTGAGAAGAAATGGCGAAACAGCGATTGGAGGGCGATATGCAACGCGACGCATTGTATTCACGCCTGGCGCAGATCTATCCGCCGCCGGGGTGTCTCTGACGCCTCTGACCGAGCGCGTCCACTCTGACGCAGCTATTCCGCCCGGACGGAAATGTTTTTTACTCATGTCAATTCTACCACCTAGTCTAGACCTACTAGATACAAGTTGGTCAGCATGTTAACTATGTTCTGGTGGAGATATATGGGTGATAGTTAATTTCAATTATTCTCGCCTACCCATCAGCCACATCCTTACTTCCATACACTCCTGAACATATTAAATACCCTGTGGCAGAGTGTTGATCTACAATATATAGATGCATTGAAGAGTATTAAGTGCCAGGATGTAGAACTGCTTGTGTATTGACGAAAGGAGATGTATCTACTATCCACCGCAAGCAAACTCCTTCAGTAGGTATTAGTATATCCCACTCCCTGGCCAATATAATCCAGATTCAATTTACATCATATAGCGCTAGACTCAGCAAATGGAGCTTTCAGAATCACCACAAATTGGTGCAGCTTTAGTATAAGATATGAAAACTCATATACATCTATGCTTGACTACAGACAGATGTTATATTGATATGGTGGCATTCAAGCCGAAATGAGGATATATGGATGATTACATGGGTAGTTATTCAATATAGATCTGAGTGCCAAAGCTGTGATATATCTATACTGGTATATACTCTGCTGTGTATCACAAGTCACCATTACAGTATTCTTCTCTGGAGGTTCAGATTGCCTGGGCTGCACATGCTGGTTAAAGGGGAAAGAAGAAAATGGTATCAACAATCAAACAATCATCGTACATGTACTATCCTACATCCCCAAATGTCACACAGCTAATTAATACAGTATAATACTGACATTTTGGCACATCCAGTATACAAGGAAACTCCATCTCCATGGGCAGATTATTAAAACCAATCCTAATGCCTTTGGTGCTAGGGCAAAATGTCATCAGATGTGATGAGAAGTCATAAGAACAAAATAGAGGAACAGAAGGACATGTTTCAACTTCTTATACATCTTCCACATGATCACGTATGAAGTGGTATTTCTCCCCACATGATGTCTCCCTTGAATCTCGGCATTAATCTATGTCAGAATTCCTAATCATGGTTGCGGTTCCGCTGAGAACTTTGTGTGGATGAGTGCCTCAACTGCCGGCATCATTCATAGCCTTCAGTGATAATCGACCATAGACATTATTAGCATTGTATATCATCTCATCTCATTTATTGACATTAATCATGCAAGCCTTTTTAACATGGTGATACTTACTATGCTCCAGTATGCTAGAACAGTCCAGACTCTGGGCAGTGCATTCGCATGATTAGTAGAGTATCTCTTGCAGACAGTAGTCATTGGTCAGTAGCACAGTTCATGTTGTGAAGATAGACATCGATGGTAGTGAGTGAGTCTGAATGAAAATGGTGTTTTGGAAGGGCAGAGATATTGAGACATTCAAAGAGAGCATATGACTATTGGATAATTGTGGTAGATTTGTTGATTATTTTACAGAAGTGGTCTGAGTGGTTGAGATCTCAGACAATGCTGTGTAGTTGAATGGATAAGAGGTCAGTTGATGGAGTCTAAGATAATCAGTGAGGATAAGAATGGTGTGCAGAAATATAAAGAGTGATATGTAGATGACAGATGAACTGGATATAAAGAGAGGTTATTCGCAATGAAGGGTTTCCTGCTCTTTACATTCTGCTCTTTCTGTGGTATTCTGTAACGTCAAATAACAGATGACTTTGAAACATCATGAATTGATATCTGGTCTTGATCTCTCAATTCACTCTTCGAGTTCTTTGCTCTGTTTCCCAAACTCCAGTAACATCTTCAACATCACTTCCATCCAACCCTGCCCAATACACTGGAATGAATCTTATCAACATAAATACCATATTCAAGAAGCCTGCACCCCTCAACGCAGCGCGGGTGACTGTTTGAATCAAATTCTGTTTCTAGTTGTGAGTATTTATTACATGACTAATCATTGATATACATATGTGATGGTTGTATTAATTCTCGGTTGCAGCTAGCTGGATGTGATGTGCGGCAGAACCCACATTGGCCACCATACTGGGATACGAAAGTACTATGCTCTCAGTGCTATACAAACCAATTGGGATGACCTGGACAGTACCCATTGGCCGGTGTTTGAACCGGAACCCATTGACACTTTTGAAACCATTGAGACAATACTCGCTGCAACCTACGAGAAACAAACTGTGCAGGATTATATTTGGGAACAGTCGCCTTCCCTGGAAGTTTTACTGGCCAAATGCTGCCAGGAAAGGCAGAGGTCGAGATAATAGCAACCCAGTGTATGGCTAACATTAACCTTGACAACTCAGCAGACACTTTCAGTCTCCCTGCAATCCTGAGAAACCATGTTAATGAGAATCACGGAACAGAGCCGAAACCCATTCAATTCAATGATTCACAGGAACAGTAGTAACAACAGCTTAGTATTTGGGTATTCTGTGATTTGTGGTAGTACCCTCAACTCCAACTTCTTAAGAAATTGATATTCATAGTTGGTACTTGTTGATGTGCTCAATCTTTTGCAATATCAGGATCTGACCCACCCAATAGAGTGGCTCAGGTATCAGTGGAATATCAGAAGATTGTTTGGAATCTCTGAGATGTGTAACAGGAAGGTACCAGGTTTGAAGAGACCGGCAAGAGAAAGACAAAATGCAATATAATACTGGTACCAGTGGTGACTTATGTTGACTCATTGAATTGATGCAGATGGTGTATTACCACCCGCCTCAGATTATCACCCTAGAGAAGTACATTACCATCCGCCAGGCCCAGCAGTTCCTACTGCCAACCTGTGACAATACAGTTATAGAGGTCAGGACAGAGTGCCTGGAGGACAAACTTTCAGTTGCGAAGAGATGACCTGCTGACATTGCAACCTCTGATGAGATACCACTAGCCATCTCATATATCAGCTGCGATGGACAAGAAGCCAATAAGGAGTTGCAGAAGTTTCATATGCAGCCAGCAAATGGTCTGTTGTTACCAGGCAGAGCTTCTCCAGCTGCTCCCCACTCTGCAGAAGTCCACGGCCAGCAATTTCATAGTTTCTGAATACAACTCACGGTCTGATTGAACTCAGCTGAGGTGCCAGGTTGCTTAAAGCTTAATGGGTATTTGACAAAAGACTTGCAGGTTTGCTAACAGACAGTCCAAAATGGGATGGGCATTGGACATTCTGAGTGGCATAGCTATGGGTCAGATTCCAGTAAACATCCAGAACAACCGAACCACAGGGTTAGCAGATGTATTAATTATTATCCAAATCTTACATGCAGTGCTTAAGGATGCAAACAAGAATGCCACAGTGAAACAAAAAATCTATGAAGTTGTACATATAAATTCCTTCTTGTCTCTGTACATTGACGAGTTCAAAGGTACTTCTGTTAACTTGAATTGTCATCAGTCGTGTCTCAGCAACTCTCTGGGAATGGGTCTGCCTGAGGAATTGGACAGTTCAATCCAGTTGTACAGGCATGTACCCCGGCATTCGTCCTGGTAGCCCTACGTATGGTAATTGCAGGTATATGGTTGCAAACATGGACTGGTTTGATAGTTCATAGGTGTACTTGCATAATTGTTGGAAGGGATCTATATCTTGTGGCTGGCCGACTAAATAGAATGACTGTTACCCGGCCCTGCATCACGTGCCACGATCATCTTATCCCTCTCCTTAGGCACAGACCTCCTGGGCTGCATAAACTGTACAGCAGATAAGGAATGCTAAGAGAAGGAAGCATTATACATTCCTGCTGCGTATGCAGTTGTATTTAACCCTATGTCTCCTTACCGATTTGTCCAGCTGAATGATAACCTTTCGGTGAATCCAGCACACAGCGCAATTCTACCTCCATTCGCAGGTCGTCAAATCCTGTGCCAATACCATTTGTAGCAGGCCATGACCCAAAGATGTGATGAAGTAAAGAGAGAAACAAGGATTAGCTCAAAGGATTCCTCTGCTTCAAATCTCAACTTCGTAACGTCTGTTTCAATGACCATCATTCACATAGCTCATATAATTCGGCATAGGTTATTGTCCGCACTGTCATGGTTATAGAGCTTCCGCTCATGACTTGGCATCGATGGGAGCTTCCCCTGCTGGCTCCTGTTGAAGCTATTAGTTATGTACATTAATCGCGACATATTCGTCAATGTCTAACATGTCTGCATCTCTGCGATACTGATACCTACAACATGCAAGGATGCCTACGCTCTCTTGAGCCTACATGCAGTGATTCGTCCAATATCTCGCAAGCTGTAATCATTGGTAAGTGGCATTGAGTTAAAGATGCTGGTTGACTACATATTCATCTTTGGAAGTCCACTTCTGTGACCATGCGGTCGACATCCTAGTTGCTCCTATATGTCAGATTTAGTTTAATGTTGGTCAACCCAATAGACTTGCTGTTTGACTTCTTGGTAGATATCTCGGTCGACTTCTCGATGCATCTCAGTAGACCGCCTCCCAGTTGGCTTTTCGCTTGACAGTGGAATACATGTATGTCAGTTACCACCCCTTATGAAGTGTGTTATGCCAAGAATGACTTAAACTCAATTCTGTGGTTGAATACAATACTGTTTAAGTAGACTGTAAAGGGACGTACACCTGCGCTTGATCACAGACGTATGATATGGTCATGCGGTTGCACCTGAGGGCGAGTGAGTATAGATGGAGAGTATTGTGCTGAGATAATCGATACAGATCTAAAAGCTGTAGCGGCGACAGATATTCCCTGGCGCTCACCCGGCGTCGGGTCATGTGTCACCGTTACATTATCCCCCTCTTCAGGTGCAGACCTCCTGGGCTGCTAAAGCCAGTATAGGAGAAGTGAAGGAAAGGGAAACAAAGAATGAAACAATCATCCTACATACGCAATTGTACCCACCCATCAGTCCCACAACCGACCAGTAAAGCTCAATGGTGACCTTTCAGCAGATCCGGTGGACGGGGAAACTCCACCTCAATTTGCAGATGGTAAAAACCCATGCCGATGCCATTTGTACTGGGTTGAGATCCACTGAAAAATAAACGGCAGAGAAGAGAAGGAAACAAAGGAACAAAAGGAAACGTCTGAACTGCTTCCATATCCTCCGCACCGCTGCTTCCAAACTAATACTCCACTGAACTTCCATACCTGTAGCTCGTATATCTCGGCATTGGTCAACGTTGGAATAATCCCGGTGAGAGAGAGCGTCCACAGGTGACTCGGCATTGATGGGAGCTTCAGCTTCCGGCATCATTTGTAGCATTTGGTAGTCATCAAATGTATATGTCAATTGCATTCTGCATAGTCGTGTCTCATTCATCGACATCTACCACGTAAGCTTCCCTAACTGGTGATACTTACCAAGTTCAAGTGCACTAGCACTCTCCCGAGCCTTTATGCAGTGCTTCCGCATGCTCTGTAGAGTATATCTGGCAGCCGGTAGTGGCATTCACTCTTAGATACTGCTTGACTAGGTAATCGTCATTCAAAGTCCGCTTCTGTGACCATCCGGTCGACTTCATAGTTCCTCTTACCAGGTGACGTCAGGAGACACTTGGTCGACTGCTTGGTAGACGTACAGGTTGACTTCGCGGTCCGTGTCTTGGTTGACTGCATTCCGGTGGGCTTTTGGTTGTCAGTAGCACTTGACTGGTCGAATTCTCAGTAGTCTTCTCGGTGTGTGTCTCGGTAGACTGGATCCCGGTGGGCCTGTGTACATGTCGGTAGGTAGGACGCATTTTCGACATGGTCATCCCTCCTGGTGATGTTCGTTCCTCCGTGGATGACTTATACTCAAACCGGCTGTTGATTGCCATCGTGGCTCAGTACACTTATGAACTTCGGCACCATAGACATTTGGTGATCTTTGTTGGCCCACACATTATTTGGAATGCTATGTCTCTGGACTTCAGAGGTCTTCGACTTCGCTTGTCTCTTGGCCTGACTGGTCTCATTTTTCCCCTTGCTTTGTCATTTCTGTGATTCGCATTGATTGTTGACTTGCTTCGTGTTTCGACTTGCTTTCAACCTTTTCGGACCTCACTTGGTCAGTTCTCATTGTCTTTGTCTTTGAGCTCTGGCTGTGAATTCTCTAGGTGGGCTAATCATCATCTGGATGCTAGGTGCGTATGTTGATTCTTGTCCAGGTACGCTTACCTCTGCTCTCTGGGCGCATTATGGCCGCTGGACTTCTCTGTCATTAAGTGCACTCTAATCCTTCATTCTGGCATGCCCGGTAGGGTCATCATATATATGAGGATTTCGGTTCCGGTAGGGTCATCCCTCGATTTAACGGTCATTGCCTTGCCAATGACTCATCTCCTCTGATTGCTGTTGAAGTGGATGCGAAACGCAGAGTTGTACTGGTCCCCTCCATTGATTCGGATGAGGTGATACACAGTCCTGAGGTCCAGTCGAAGAGGTCCGAGATCAGTGTGAGAGGATATCGGTTCTTCGTCGTCGGTTTGTTGAGAGTGTGGTAGTCCATAGATGGCGGCAGTCCTCCGTCCTTCTTTGCAAATGAGATTGGTGCTGCCGCAGCCGGTGTTTAATTTTCGCAGCTCTTGGTGTGACTTGCTTTTCTGAGGTTTCTTAGATCCACTCAAATTTGTATGGTTCCTCACGGCCAGGTTACCCTGCATTTCCTCTCACGATCTTCCTCCGCTCATTGGGTCAGAACCGCTCTGTCTCACAAATTCCCTTTGGCTGCCATGAAAGGTGCGATTCGAGAGTCGCCATATGTTCGCTGCATAAGTCCACATAGTCCTTGTATCTCATGGGGATACGACCTCCATCATCAGTAGGTTCACACCCTGTTCCAGCATCTGTGTATTAGCCTCTATCTCCGACTTGGGATTGGGGATGATGGTGGGGAAAGGAAACCAGGGACCTGCAGATCAAGCGGTTCGCCCAGGAACGAGCCAAACCCGGCTAGTCCAACAACCTCCCATCGTATCTCGGCAAGCCGGTAGCAGTTATTCCAGTATACCTCAGTAAGGTTCGTTTTCTGCCGCAACTACCCCCGCTGCTCTCTGATCGCATGTCCTGCGCTTGGGTTGATAGTCCCAATCTTACCTGTATCTGGAGACCTCCATAGTCAATCCCAGCAGCCACTGCATTTCTCATTCATTGAGAGAATGTCAGAACAACCTCCTGCATGTGTTCAGTTGTCCATAATATGCGGTATACCAATAAGTTTCGCAGGAAGAAGTGGCCTCACTGCACTCCACCAGGCCACTTGCGAGGTAGGTTGGTGTCCTCGGTAGTGCTTCTGCTGCCACTGATGCGCTGTTGTATCCTTGTGGCCTTCATCATGCACTTTCGTCATCATGAGACCCTTGTTCCATGCTGTCAACTGGAGATTGTAGAGATTCGACGTCCGACAGTTGCCAAGTTGCCATCCGAATTACGGGATATTCATAGCCCGTGATATTATGTTATATCTACATAGAGAGGTTCTTTCTAAGTGTGACTATTACCTCCGAGCTGAGACCAGGAATCAATCATTTAGCATATCAGGTTCGTCAACCCAAAAGGCTGCAGAACATCGAGTTAGTCAACCCCAGGTGTGATTATAGTTGAGCAGTCCTGAGGCGGAACGACAACTATCTCTAGTATCGTGACCAGGAGACTCTCAGCACATTGCATTGCTTCATGAGAATTGCCAGCTCCTCCGGTATGGTTACCGGGAGTATATAAGCAAGATCGTGGAGCAATTCTAACGAACGATCAGCAACTCCGGTAAGATGACCGGGTCTTCATGAGCCCTTTGTGGCTATTCATCAGAATTCCCAGCTCCTCAGGTAAGATGACCAGGCCATGATGAGCATGAATACCTCCTCTTGAATAAGCTTCAACTTTTCGTCTCTTCGGTAGGCGTACTTAAGAATTGGTCTCTGCAGTATGAATACAGTTGGGCATTGCTCTACTAGAAGGTTTCCGGTCATAAGTGACTATGATCTTTGAAATTAGCTTCGTTGCTTCATATAGCGTCTCCTGATTTCTCTGAACTTCGGCGGTGAATTGACCCATTTAGGGGTACGGCGATCGAGTAGACTTCGACACTGTGTGCTCAATGAAGCTGTCGCTATTTGAACTTGTCTCTATTGACTGTGAATTAATGCATTTAGGGGTACCGTGATCTTATAGATGTTTCTCCATCATCTTTCGCCTAGTCGCGATCTCTCGGTAGTGTTTTTTTCGTCGTCATAATCACTCTTGTTGTATATTGTATGCTCCTCAAGCATGGAGACTCGTCAGGTGAAGATAGGGGTAACTGCGCCGAGGACATTGTCGGTTTTCCGTACTTGAATCTGAACTAGCCCTGCGGTTTGGTTTCTGGCAGCTTGCTTAGAAGGTATCGTAGGCGATTGATGGTAAAATTGACACATAAGCTGTTCGTTTTCTCTTGGTTGTGTCGTTCTTTGACAATAGGGGTAAAACTCGTGTATCCTCATGAGAGAAACGTATCCAATAACTGAATAATGGAATATGATGTACAGAGACGTACACCTGCGCTTGATGACAGATGTATGATATGCTAATACAGTTGCACAAGAGAGCGAGTGAGTATAAATGGAGAATATAGTTGTAAGATATTCGATACAGATCTATGTGGCATTGCGGCAGTCTATATATGCTGGCACTTACCCGGCCTCGGATCATGTGTCACGCTTACATAGACTTAGGAACTTCGGCCCACTGTTGGTGATCTTTGTCGACCGACGCATTGTTCAGAAGTATTTGTCTCTAGACTTTTGAAGTCTTCCACCTCACTTGTCACCTGGCTTGCTTCCTCACAATGTTCCACTTGCTCTTTCTTTCCTCTGACTCACTTTGGATGTTGACTAGAGTCATGTTTCAATCGGTTTTCGCGATTTTGAACTTCGCTAAGTATGGACCCATTCTCTCTGACTTTATGCGTTGGCCGTGAGTTCTCTATTCGGGGTTAGCATCTTCTCGATTCCAGGTGCGTATGTTGATTCTTCAGTTGGTATTCTTATCACTGTACTCTAGGTGCTGCTGCACCGTTCTGTCGGTAAGTGCAATCTGTGCATTCATTCCAGCATATCCAGAAGGGTTATCCCTCTCTTGAGACGTCATTGCTCCGCTGAGCAGTTGTCTTTTTCGCAATTGTTACTGTAGCTTGGTAGTATGGTAGCTGGTATCTTCCTCAACCCAAATGGCATGACTCGGTACTCGGACTGCATTTACTTGGTATGTATCCAGATTTTGTACTTCGCACTGTATTTTATTCCCCTGAGGTGATATAAATTCTTGGCCTCCAGTCAAGCTGCTCCATGATGAGTGGGAGAGGATATCGGGTGTTCACCATGGTGTCATTGAATGCTTGATAGTCCAGACACGACAGAAGACTGCCTTTCACCTGCACATCTGCCATGGGTGCTGCCGCAGGTTGTATCTGTCTTTCCCAGGTCATGGTATCACACACTCTTTCTGAGATTTCATAGATCCACACAATTTGTGTGGCTCCTAACCGCAGGGTTACCCTATCATTTCCCCTCATGCTTTGCCTATCCTCCGCTGTTCAGAAGTACTCTTCATCATGTAGTCCGTTGAACACCGTGAATCTTGCGGTTCTGGTGTTGGCAAATATTTACTGCACATAGCCAAATAGTTGTTGTATCTCACAAGGATACTACAAATCTTGGTATTGTGAAATCTTTATAATGTGAATCTTGATATTTGGCTGGGATATAACCGCCATAATCTGTTATTACCATCTCCATGTTGACAATGTTTTTCGGATACTCATGAGCCTTGGTTTGCCAGTGTGGAGATTTGTAGGGGTCCCCAGATGGGTGGATCACATTGTTAATCTCGATGAGACCTAACTTCATATGCCAGTTCCTCCGTTCGTCTCTCAGCGGGCCAGAAATAGTCATTTGAGTACCGTTACTGTGGCGCTCATCCGCAGCACCTACCACTGCTGCTGCTGCTTGGCCATTCCTCATCCTGCGGTTTCACTCACCTGTGGTAGTGTGTACCAGTGATGTTCCCAGCAACCCGTGAAGTTCTCAATGTGATACGGCGAAAGCAGTGAACACTTCCTCACTTTCTCAGTGATGATCAGATGTGGTAGCCAGGTGTAGTTATATATCCGGAGAAGTGTCACCTATTGTGGTTACCTCACCGTGTTCTGGCAGACTTGTATGATCTTCTTCTGGAATCTTCACCCATTGTGATCCATTTTGGCGGTTGCAAGTAGTGTTAGCAACGGGTCCGGGTAACCCGCCAGCGGTCCAGGTTCGGACCACGAAAACGGTTCTGTTCGGTTCCAAACCCGTCCAAAAACCCGACCCGCTGCATCTTGGCGGGCCAAATCCGGACCTGTACCCGTCAACCCGCGGGTTTTGCCGGGTTTGGCTAGACCCGTCGGTTCCAATCTCCGGTTCCGGTATTCGGGTAATTCTATTTATGGTAGCATTCAGATATCCTATTGCTAATCGCAAAATATTGACATTGGTAGATCGTTGTTCTTTTCTGATGTATTGGCCGCCTTTATAATCAAAAACACGTGAGAACCGCTCCCTGCCCCATCCTGAAAATGAGAGTCAACGGCGAGTCAATGATTTTTGGTCTTGCTCCTTGGGTAATCTGACCGGTAATTGGATTGAGACGTTCATAAATGAGGTATAGGCTGCCCTTATATGCAAAAGAGAAAGTGACACACTCCCTGCCCTATTCTGAAAATGAGCGTCAACGGAGCGTCAACGATTTTTGGTCTTGCATCTTGGGTAATCTAATTGGCAAATGATCGCAAACATCCATATACCGGGAATTGGCAGCCTTTATAGGCAGATAACAAGCAACGTGCTCGTCACAGCCTCCCGGACAACCAGAATGTAGTTCATATTCAAAGCTGCAACCAAGTGATACTGAGCGTTTTCGCCAATAAAACCGGTCACAACTTTGTATATAGCCATTAACGGCCACATCGTGCTTTGATTAACCATGATGCAAGGCCAAAAATCGTTGACTCTCTGTTGACACTCATTTTCATGATCGGGCAGGGAGCGTGTTGCTTTCTTTTTGGCCTATAAAGGCAGCCAATACTCTCAGTATGCATCAAGATGGCCAAGTCTCTGATTAATTACCTGACTTACAAGACCAAAAGTCGTTGACGCTCTGTTGACGCTCAGTTTCAGAATCGGGCAGGGAGCATATCGATTTCTCTTTTGCCTATAAAGGCAGCCTGTAGGCCATTTATGCATCTCTGCGACCGATCGCCACGCAGAGTAATCATGATGCTAAGCCAAACATTGTTGACGCTCCGTCGACGCTGATTTTGCCACGGGCGTATCCGCAATATGGAACAATTCACTTTGGCGTACTATATTAATAATGGTCTTGTGGCAGCCGTTCTGTGCTATTCATGTACGTTGTTCTTTATTACTACATTGTTCTTGAATGATGCATATAAATATACCCTTTAAAATATACTTTAAAGTGTCCGCTAATTGTAGATAATGATAATACTCAAAAATCCCGTTCACTTCAGTCAACTCTTGTCTTCGCTGTCAGATTCACTCAAACGGCTGCCCTTGTTGACACAATGGCTGTCAGCTGCATTACCACGCAGCTGATAGTGTACTAACCTGTGAATGGACCATCATGAGTCAGCAAATCTGGAATAAAATCTTTATCGCGCATGCGATCCTTGGTAAAAATCGAGTGTTGGGAAGCGAAGTATGTATATACACATATGCGGGTGGCATACCTGCTTTTTCGGACCTCTCATCGTCATCAGCTGGCACAGGTGGCGATTCTGGCCGCGGTAGCGCCCGTCTTGGTGGAGGTGCACCCTTGCCTTTGCGCCTCCAGCGTGTCTCTGGATTTTTTGCAGTCCCATTTTGCCAAGGAAGGCAGCCGTCCGTTTGATTTTCGCAAACCATTGCCTTGTGTCTTTCGATCGCAGCATTCACCTTGTTATACCCGGGAAACTCAACACCCCGCTTCTTCTCTTCTCGGACTTTGGTGTGAGGTTTCTTGATTAGTTGTTGCGTTTCCTCTATTGCGGCGCGTGAAATCCCTCCTTTTGCCATTTTGGCCATATCCAAGGCAAGACACATGTCGGACTGTTCAAGCTGTACCCGACCTCCTTGTCTTGCCATAGTAGCTGACATGTTGAAAACCTCCAAGAAATTAGTTGCTGCTTGTACAGTGAGATCCGGGTATTACCTCAACCATATATGACTCCATAGCCTCCTCGAAGGTCTTTAAAGCCTGGTTCGTCCATTCCCGGGGACGTTTATCACGAAATTCGTTTGCCAAAATCCCAGAACTGACAACATCGTGATGTTCAATTTCGCGGACTGTACGGATAAATGCCTTTGTTGACCATGGAGATTTGCCGTTACGAGAAGCGATAAATTGGTCACGTAGCTCTCTACGTACCCCAGCTGTGCGTTATATATTCAGTTGACCGTCGTTTACACAAATATGGATTGACTCACATCCGATCGCATCCTGCTTCTTATTCTTGCTGCTTCCAGTTTTACGTACCTTTTTTAAATATGCGTCCTGGGTCATGTTTTCGGTGGCTACAATTGCAGCGTCGCGGTGGACTAAATGGTGTCTGTGTTGCTGCTGACTCTCGCCAAGGGGCGCATTGCATGAAGTGCCTGTCGTTCGGCTCGATTCATCTCCAATCGCACCTGGAGGAAGTGTTTCAGGAGCCATGGCTTGCTGTTGTAGAATCGTGAGGAAGATGTTCACGAAAAGAAGTGGGAAGTGCTGAAGATTATATAGTGAGCTACAAGTCAAAATGGAATGAGTGACTGCCAACTTGCACATTCAATTCAAGCTGAATCCTGCTGTGTATAGCTGCAGGGGATTCCAACGGTCGCGCGATTTCAGTAAGTCGGTATGATGTTGTTTGTTTTTTTAAAGGGTTACATCGAGGTGAATGACAGCTGATATCTCATGTTTGATAGATCTAAAAAGGTCATTCTTCTACGTAAAGGACGTCTGGTGATGTTTGTCTCAAGACATTGCCGGGATCTTACATGAATCACACGCTAATTATCAAGTTATAATGTACTGTTAGCATGACTATTCCCAATGAAGTGACGGTCAAAACGCTGATTTTGCTTTGTTTGAATTGACCAAACCTACCAACCTTGACATAAAAGACGCAGCTTGCCTCCATGTGGTCCATTTCTTGCAACATCCAACATCTCGCCCAACAACAAGGTCACCACAAGATACAATGGTCAATGCTCCGAAAAAGAACCTTTCGCCACTTCTGGCGGGCAAATATGGCAAATCGACAAAGCATTTCACACGACACCGTCATCAGGCGAATAAAGACAAGAGTGGCTTGGAGGCAGAAACAGTCCGAGGGTTGGAAGCATTGCGCAGCTTACGATCCAAAAAGAAGCTTGCAGCGGAGAAGCGACGGGAAACGCACTTCTTAAGCAATGAATTGAGAGAGAAATGGATCGAGGATTATGTGGAGCGAGAGACCGCAGTGGCAAGAAAGCGAGTTCAAGACGCAAAGACAGCAATGATGCAAGAGCAGGAACATATGGAAAATGTTGAAAAGGGACGATCGACAACCACTAAGCCTGAAATAACATTTGAGGAGATGTTGAATGCTATCGGAGACAGTCTGAGTGATCTTGCAAGTTCCGATGATGAGGAGGATGGGGAAGACGAGGATGATGATGAAGAAGATACAGGGCATGGCAAGCTGAGCGAAGATGACGAACCTGGCTGGGTGATGGGCACAATCTCCAAAACGGTACAGCACCGCATGGAGAGCTTTGGGCAGAAACAGCTGAGGCTTGACGAACTGACGCAACCGGGATGGGGGTACGCGGCCGACTACTTCCGTGAGAGAGATATGAAGTACGGGACGACTGGATTGAAGATTCCGGCTGTTGGGAAGCCCCAAGAAGACTCGACTGCAGCCACACCATCACCGACAACATTTGGAGATCTTATGCAGGCTCCTGATATCGTCCCCGGAGAATCACAAATGCCGCAAGTGACGTCTCGACAGGGAACAAGTCAAATGAGGCTGGGTTCGGAGAAACCTCAGGCAGACAATCACATAGTACCACCGATGCCTGCCCCGGTGCCTGATTCGTCACCGATAGAGCTTGCGAAGGCAGTTCAACCCGTAAGCTTTTACCCCTGCATATAGCGTCCCTAGCTAATGACCATATAGATATCTGATTCGGACGAAGACATGGTGAAGGCTCCAGCGTCATCGGAAGTGTAGGTAGCCAAATCTGTATTTTTGACGATGTATCTCGTCTAAAAGCAATTTGTGAACCTGTTTTGTTACGTGTCAGCTTTTTCTGGATTTCAGTGACCAAATTGTGAGACAGGGTTATGTGTCAGTGTGTGTGCAAGGGTCGTACGGGCCATCCGAATATTCTAGACTCCAAATCAGGTTTATTGACGAATGACAATCTATATATGGTGTTGCCTGTTACGGATAAATGATAAAGCAAAACCTAAAATTGAGACGAAATTTACTAACAGAGTTTAAGTCAGTGATGTCATACGACTGATAGACAGAGCGGTCAAAGTACATGCGAAACTCGGACAAATGACAGCCGACAGGCTGCATCAATCCATGTAGCCAACTAAATATCTCTTCGCTCAGACCTCCTGCACATGGTCGAAGAATTGAAAACTGCTTATGGTACGTCATGGAAATCGAGGAGAATGAGCTGGATAAGGAATGGTGAGGAAGTCAGGCTATAAATATCTAAAACTAGTGTATGGAGTGTTATGCCGTAAATTGCCGGCCGAAAGCGTTGAAACGCGATGGACCTACGTCATTGATCATGTAAATGACGTGTATAGTGGTGGCTTAGAAACTGAGATTTCTCGAAGATCTTTGATTCAAATGATATTACATTGAAACTGTATACGGGCTGCCAATAGAGGCTATATGCATTTTTTGTACAATTTTTGAGCACCCAATGACTGTTAGTAGGTCTCTGAGGTAAGCTCAAAGGTGAGCGTCAACAGAGCGTCCACGATTTATAGTCATATCTATTTAGTCATCACCAGGCAGCACAGTCGCATCCATCCAAAGAGGAAGTATTGGCCGGCTTAATAGGGAAAATGGAAAGCCACCCGCATATTCCCCCGTGATAGAAATGAGCGTCAACAGAGCGTCAACGATTTCTGGTTCTATATCCTGGATAATAACTGGGCTGTGCAGCGGCATTTAGCCAAAATCATAATATTGGTGGCCTTTATAGGCAAAAATGCTATAGACGATATCGCTACTACCTGCTAAAAATGAGCGTCAACGGAGCGTCAACGATTTTTGGCATTGCATCATTGAAAATACAGAGGGTTTCGCTGCATCCTTGACTCATAATTGAACTATCGCACGGCTTTCTAGGCAAAACATGGTTGTGCCAACATCGAGACTATGTCCTAAACACGAGCGTCAACCGAGCGTCAACGACTTTTGCCTTGCATCATGAAAAATACAAGGGCTGCGTGGCGACATTGAACTATCATTGAACTGTCAGCCGCCTTTCTACGCGAAAATGGTTGCGACAACATCGCCACTATGTCCTAAAAATGAGCGTCAACGGAGCGTCAACGACTTCTGGCATTGCAGCTTGGAAAAGGCAAGGGTTGTGCGGCGACATTGACCCATAATCGAACTATCGGCCGCCTTTCTAGGCAAAAATACTTCCGACAGGATCGTAACCATGTCCCACAATGAGCGTCAACAGAGCGTCAACGATTTTTGATTATGCATGTTGGATAATCTAACGGCAATGGAACACAGATAACCCACAATGAATTTATCGGCAGCCTTTAATGGCCAAAATGCTAGTGATGATATTACGTCCGCCTCCTACAATTGAGCACCCACATAGCGTCAACAGTTTTGGTGGATGCTCAGAACGCCACACTGCAATGAACTGCATTGCGCTGTTCCTAAATCGAGTTTTACGCGGTCAGTCTTTGCAATCTATCCTTGTATAGAACTTCACAAATATGTATGCAATGTCTAACAGATCTGATTTTTTTGCGTGTAGTTGTAGAGTCAATATTTAAGAACTCGCAATCTGCTTTACTGTATCGTCACTTTCGCCAGGCTTTCGAGTCGGATCAACCAGCGTTCTAATTCCTACCGCCATGTCAGATTCCAAATCTTTGAACACCTCTTTGCTCGAGGTTTTGATCTCTTCCAAAAATGAACGTGTCTTTATTCGCGATCTGAGCGACCTTACATTCAAATCATTTTTGATGCTTGGTGGGCTTCAATGAATGAGGGCTCGAAGCGGCCTGTTGCTTGGAATGCTTCCAGACATGCGCCGTCTTGGCGATTCTATTTACACTGCGGAATTGAAGAGAACGGCAGCTCCGACATCATATGTATTGTTTGTCATCAAGTTCTTCGCCATCCATCAGAACATGGGACCAGCTCAATGGGGAAACACGTGCTTGCAAAAGCTCACATCGCAAAGTTAAACGAATTACCAGATTCAGAAGTTACTGAATTGACTAGTACGACGGTTGATGCAACAGCATTAGCCATCTTGAAGAGGCAACGAAGTCAAGGAATCACAATAGTAAGTTTGCAGAGGAAATTCAGATTTGACATCCAGTTCAATCCATATTTACCGAAACGGCAGACAAAAAGTTCCAAATTCGCAGATATGGACTTTGACACTTCCGAATTTCACCAAGACACGTGGAATCGATATCTCATGTTAGGATTTGTGTCGGCTCATATTCCATGGAACGCTATATCAAATTTCGACCTACGGCGGTCATATAAAGCATTACGTGATGATCTAGTGCTGCCATCCGCTACAACCCTGAGCAACATTTCCCGTAGGGAATATCCACTGACAGTGGATGCAATTAAGAAGCAATTGCCGTCACGAAACAAAGTTAGCTTAGCTTTGGACGGATGGACATCAACAAACAAATTGGCCATAACGTCAGTCATTGCTTACTATATGGATCGAAATTGGGCATTGCGCGAAGTTCAACTTGCTTTCGATGAGGTTAATCTCCTGTTCTTTTCCCGTTTCGAAAGCTAAGTAAGCATGCTAGGTCGAGGGACAACATACTGGAGCAAGGCTAGCTGTACATTTGAGGGATGTGTTGGATCGTTTCGAGCTCACCGACGGCCGTTTGCTCGGTATTACGACGGATAATGCTTCCTCAAATTACTCGATGACAAGCGAGCTGCAATCAACACTTGAGGCTCCGGGAATCGAGTGGCCTGCATTGAGGAACCACATACCATGCATGGCGCACGTCATACAACTGGCTTTGGGTGCATTCATGAGCAGTCTCGGTGTAAAAGGATGCACCAAGTCTTGGGAAGCCTATGAGCGCGATCAGCAATTTGGAGAGAATGAAAGCATAGACATCGGGAAGAGTCAAAGACTTCGAAAAGAGGGTAATGCTAGAATCAATAAGGTGTCGGCCATGAAACCTGGTTTGGCAAAGATAATTGAGAAAGTACGTATCTCATGATATTTTGAAAGTCCTGAAACTGACCTTCATATAGCAGAGAATGCTTGCTGTA
>Ga0307514_10000140_pt1 | contig 206763 bp, 182 predicted proteins | sample 16_EM_MG_FD_203088 | JGI IMG/M metagenome (GOLD analysis project Ga0307514, IMG submission 203088) | Populus trichocarpa ectomycorrhiza microbial communities from riparian zone in the Pacific Northwest, United States - 16_EM | ecosystem: Host-associated > Plants > Roots > Unclassified... | reverse complement strand
TCGAATTTGTAAGTGTGTGTGGACTGGTCCAGACCGAGCCCGTCCAGTCCAAGACTGGCAGTCTGTGGTCCAGTCCAGTCCAACCTTCCATTTGGACTGGACTGGACTGAGCCCTACCCCAGACTGGGACTGTCCGGACTAGTGAAATCATTGACTAGATATTCATTTGGAGGGCAGAATGCATTATCTGAAACTCTTCAGATGTACCCAAGAATGGAATTCCCTCCATGGGAATCTCAATCCATGAATTATTATTTATTATGAACTTCCATATCATAGTATACTAGCTAACATCTTGTTCAACATTGTATCATTTTGGGGTGCTTGAAGTAATCAAAGACAACACAACTGATCCAAACATAAACAGCAGGCATTCCAAAGCAATCAATGAAGTAAGCAATCAAATGGTATCTATTGATCATTTTATCAATGTGATGCAGTTAATATCATATTTAATCAAGGGCAACAGAACTGGAGACAAATAACAGGTCTCTAGTGCAATGAATCAGCTGGCTCTCCCAGTAGTAGATGATGATGGGAAGAAAGCAATTGAGTGAAATTGAATTCCGACTGTGTTTGGCTCAATATGTAAAATTCACAAAAGCTAACATGACATGACATGATAGCTAGCATCAAATCAATCAGAAGTTTGCTACCCATTATAGTATATCTGGGGGAAACAACAGATTGCAATCAGAAAAAAAACAATGATATATGGCAAGTGCTGTATTGACAGGAGGACTAAAGAATGTGATGAATGCGTGTGGAATAAACTAGAGAAGCACCAATCAAGGCCAATGTGTGAGAATAAGGACTGAGAAGAGCCAACCACAGAGTAAGAGGACTCCACACAGTAGAAAAGAGCCACATTGGGTGAAAGGGTGTTGAGTGTCCAATGACATGGTGTGGTGCCAACCCTTGTAGAGAAGTGCGGACAGCAATTGAGAAGTGCAAATTGAAGTAGGATTGTGTCAATCAGAGCAGAGAAGAGCAGAATGGACAGTATGCAGTATGCAACAAATTACAGAAGCACCAATTCAGGCTGAAAACTATGACAGGAAATTGTAAAATACCTACTATTGTACAAGAGTGCCAATAGGGAGAGGGGGGTATGAAGTTATGAACCAATGTGTAATTGATTCTGCAGTAGCTTCTAAACTGAATTTTATTACCAGGGAAAGTCAAAATTTACCATGTTATTTACCTTGAGACAATATACCTATAACCTACTTTATAGTACTATACTCAGACAGCATAAGATAAATACTTTCAATTGGCAGTTCTGAAGTATGCGAAGTGAATCATTAAACGATCTGACATATGTTTGACTGGTGCTTCAAGGTGGTGGCAGTGAAGAAGAATTGATTGATGATTGAATCTCCCACTTGTATTAAGGTGAATTAATATTGCTTAGTATCCAAAACTTTTGAGAAATGTATATAGTTGAATAAAATCTACTTAATGAAGATCTAAAGCTTACTATTAGAGTTAAAATTCAACTGGTACCTACAGATAAAAGTTTGAAAAGCTCTATGTGCCAGTTATTCTTGAATATACTAATGTGTAATTTCAAATATGTACATGTTGGGGCATAGTCAATATTATCAGTTTGATTCATTAGTTAAATGTAATTCAGTGTCCGGGTTCCTCCAGAAGTGTATCAGAGTACGCAGATTGGAAACTTACAAGTGTCAATTTAAGAAGAGAAACTGACTCTAGGAAGGCATTTCAGTTAGGTGTCAGAGTAACTTGGATTTCAGATGACTACTAAAGGAGTAACATCAGAGTGGCTAAGATAAGATTTGGAGTATGTCTGAGCGCTGGAGAAGTACATTGGTGTGCCAGTGGAGCAAGTTGGTGTGCCAGAGAACCAAGTTGGTGTGCCGGAAAAGTACATCAGAGTGCTGGAGAAGCACATCAGAGTCCTGGAGAGTGATAGTAGAAAGCTATTGATTCACAGTGGGGCACTAGAAACGCAGATTGGAGTGTCTAAAACGCAGGTTGATGTGACGAAAAAGCATGTCAGAGTTTCTGTGAAGACTGTTGCATTACAAGACAATGAAGTTGGCGGGCCAGCAAAACAGGTCTGAGTGCGGAAGACGCAGGTTTGTGTATCAGAGAAGTACCTTGGAATTCTAGTCAAGCACATCAGTGTATCAGAGAAACACATCAAAGAATCAAATTGATCATTGGGAGCATCTGGGATGGTTGCTCAATCAATGCAGGAATGCCAAACTCACTGTGAAAGATTCCTGGGTTGTTATAGATACATATTTAGAGAACTGCAGGTGCTATCTGAGATTTTCTGAATGTATATGGGCAATAAAATATTCTCCACAGTGAATATAATGCATGGATTATTGGTCATTATCAAATTCTAAATATTGTAACAGTACCCAATATTTCATTTAACATTCTATGTATTATATCACTATAATAAGGAATCAGAGAAAATGGGGATTCATTTAAAGATAAAAGCAGGGATACCAAAACAATAACCCCACGAAGTGATTGAATGGTATCAATCAAACATCATCTCAATGTCTTCGACACAATATCCCATCTCATCAGGGCTAACAAATGGAGACTCAGATATTTCACCAATTGTACACAAATGCTGGGGGTGCTTGTTGTAATTGTAAATGAATCATGTCTGGTAAGTGGGTGAAATTGAAGTCTGATGTCGTTTGGCTCAATTTGTGATATCTAACCAAGGCTGAAAGAGAAATGTTAGCTAGCTCTGAATCAAAATGGAGTTGGAAAGGTAATATGACGAATATGGGGGAAAAAAAGATTTACCAGCAGGAAAGAAAGAGATCCTGATGGGAAGTGTACAGTGGAGAAGCGCAGCACAGATGCTGGTGAAGGTGCATGGAATGACATAGACAGTGTGAATCTGAGCCAAGCTGTGCTGATGGGGATCGAGGAGTGGCTATTTAGCAGAGCAGCCCCTCCATCTATAGTAAAGTTGGTAGGGGGGTCAAGTGTCTGGGATGAAATTGCAATTGTTCCATTTGGGGGAGAGGAAGAGATTAAAGATCACCCATCATAGAGGAGGAACACCAAAAAAGAAGGGGGTCTATAGTGCGGAAACCAGTACTCAATAGCCAATTCATGCTGAGGTGTGCCGAGTGCTATTGATGTGTACCAATTATGGCAGATAAGCACCAGAGGGAGGGATTTTGCCCCCAATGTGTAATAGATGAGAGCAGTGGCGTCTGGAGTAATTGAATCTATCATTATTGATGGGTACAACATACCGTGATATACATCTTCAGAAATCATAACCATAAACTTCTTTCCAATGGCACAGTCAGACAGCCGACACCTAATAGCAGCAGCCACAAGCACTGCCATATGCCAACCATGAAGTTGAGTCAAACAAACAGTGGTAGGCTGGCACCCCAAGCAATTGGTAGTGAGCAATCATTGATGGTAAAACGAATTAAGGACTCCTATATAGGTGAATCATGATTTTGATATCAGGAATAGCCTGTGACAGATACATATTTTCAAACAGCAGTTTTTTGACCTTGATTCACAGCACAGTCTGAGAGTTCAAATCAAACTAGTTACAATTAACAACAGTTTGACAGCCTATATCTGCCAATTGCACTTGAATGGTACTAATCTACAGTTTTGACTATGTGTATTTTGGACTTTAGTCATCATCATAAGTCCAATACAGCAGCATGGAACAGACTAACACTTACAGCTTCTTGGATTTGAATGTTGATTACAGGAGATGGTCTCCTGGGCAATTGACAAACTGGTGGTGTACTTACAGGAGTACCTGCTATTGCGTACTGACCATCAAGAGCTTCAACGGCAAATATCCATAATTTGCCAACCATCTTATACTTCTCACTGGACATGATTGGCCAAGCAGTCTTTGGGAACATCATTGCATGCACGAACTGTTTCACTATCTTGAAGGTAGCCATCTGGTGTTGAGAAACGTTCTGATCTCCACCAGCAATTTATTCAGGTACATTCTGGTCCCAACTAGCCTTATAAAGCAGAAGTGCCTTGGTGGTTACAATGTCAGACTTGCGTCAGATGTTGGTCATTGACTTTTGCAATTTGCGCAATGGTGGTGCTACAGCTCCAGCCAGAATTCAGAAATTTGGATATGGAGTGGGTGCAAGGATAGTATCAGCATGGATTGATTGTTTTGGTTGTGGAAACTTTGTTTTTTGTAATATACTATTTCAGTGATCTTGATTTGATGTAGAACCTCTGAATTGTGGACAAAATAGTTTTGTTCAATATGGTGAGACAAGGTGGACATGCCAGAGTGTTCACTGTTGTTGCCGCCAATCATGCAATTGGTGTCATCTCCATCCTGCTTCATATGAATCAGAGTGCAACAAATAGCTGTCTCCATCACAATATTTGATCGCTGAGTCATAACTTCAAACTTGTGATTGGCAATTGTGATTGGTTGTCTTCTTGGGTACGAGTGCTAGGGCTATCACCAGGTGTACTTTTTGTTTTTTTGTGAATATTGATTTCTCAGCTGGCCAGAGGTAGGTTCCATATCCAGGAAGTGATGATAGAAGTTGGGGAATATAGAGAGAAGAATATAAGGGTAAATATATTATGTAGTTTAATAGAATAATGGAAACATTGGGGATTGAAGTAATACTCAGTTATGGAGAATGCAATTTGAGGTGAGCCTGGCAACAGTTTGGAAGAAATTTCAGTTGATCATATATATACTGTTGAGACTGGTGCGTTGTTATAGTTTAGAAAGTATCAAGTGGACTGGATAAGTGGGCATTGTTATGTCCCGTATTCCAAATGTTAGCACTCATATCTGCCATGATGGTACTTTATCCCAGTAACCAATACAATATTGATTATGATCAAATACAGCCACCTATTCACATATGTTGCACTATTTCTCCCTTGTCTTTCCCAAGAGTCAACTTGTTGAAAACTTCTGCAACAGCAAGCTAATAGGTATAATTGTTAGAAGTTTGATTATGGTGATAAATAATCTATTCAAATGAATTGTCATATCTGACACCCATCATGATATAACAATGGACCACCCAACAAGGAACAGGGCATAGGTGGAATGAGCTGTGCCAATGATGCGAGCAGATTTTGTTGATATTCTTTGTAATAAACATGTGGGTTTCCAAACATGATTACCTTACATCAGCAAAATGTAGAATGGTTCGGAAGTCATAACTCAATGACTCAGCTGTTCTGAACAGGTACACCAATCCTTCCAGAAGCTCCAAGAAGCTCCCGAACAGGCTGAAAGCTAAACGATGTGCCTCTCAGATGCTCTGAGAGTACTTTCAGGTGCTCCTCAACGCTTCTGAAGTAGAAGAACAGAATACAAGAATATTCTACAGAGTATGATGTCGTCTTCAGAATGCTATAAAATCATGCCTTTAAGGTGGTAAAATTATGGAGCTGCTGGGACAACAATACTCGTCTCCAAGATGATTCTGGTGCACCTGGAGCCAGACTCTCTGGGAGTGATAATATATAGAGTCTATATCGAATAGTACAATTCGATAAACTATCTCATAGCTACACACCTGAATTAGGCATTCTAATCTAATTAGTATACAGTCCAGTAGGTATCTAAATCAACATGATTATTTACAAGCCATACGCTGTCAATACCGCCCAATGCAACATTCTCCTGCACCAAATGTGCTGCTCCAACTATTGCTCCAACGGGTACAACATACATCTTATTCGTTTGTTTGACAACTCGGATGAAGCCATCAACACAATCAGCCCAACCATGAAGATCTTTCTACTTTGTTGGAATCACCACTGCGTATTCTTGAGCTTGAGGACATAATACCCATTGTTGAGTTATCTGGCACCTCTTAGACAAGGTTGAGAATGGTGTCCCGGCTGGCAGGCGCTCCTGAAATTGGAGGATCTGATTCGGTGGAGTCCAGCTGAAGTATAATACAGGAAAAGAAGGAACTCGTTCTTGGAAGGTGTTATCAAGGTCATTCTCCTCACTTTGCATATACTGGACCCAGATGTTATGAGATTCAGGCATGATTCCTTCGTTGGCATTGGTATATTCTACCTTGCAATCAAATCCCAGACGCTCAACAGAAGCAGGGTTGTGAAACAGTTGACGGTAATACAGCAGCCTATTCTGCAGTTTATGAAATATACTGTCAAGGAGTACATTCTGATCGTATCCGATCAAGAGTCCAATAACTGCTTGTCCCCAGTCCTCTTCAATTTGAGTGTGGAATAGCTGTTCAAAGTTGGGAATTCCGAAGTCTTCTGAGTAATCTCTAAGTGAGCTTAATAAGATACTTCTGCACACTACACAGACATGCGTTTCACTGAAATAATATAACTGCTGTGATGCAGGGCTGATAAAGGGATCGTCCTGAATTGTTTGGAGACATAAAAGATGGGCTCTGCGTGTAATTCTCCGCTTATCGGTAGCGGACAGTAGGTTGAAACCTTTGGCAGAGTCAATCTTGTACCAGTCTTGGAGTTCAGGATATGATAGTGTCTCCTCCATATGGCCAAGACCGGTACACCAGTCATTGTGCTTGAGTATCTGTTGAATGTAATTGACTTTGTTGGTAGATCGATATGCCTCTTTCAGGTTGGCCATATGTAGCCGTTCAGAAATACCTGTGGTGCAATTGTCACCGGAACCCATTCACCGAATCGACTGTGAGATATGGCTCAACAGATACATTTTTGGATATCTGAAATGTTTTACACGTTGTACAATGGTTTTCTGGAGCGTCTGAATGCCGATTGTCTCCCACCAAGCTTCAAAGTCGATTAAACGGATGGAGAATTTGTTTCTGAACCGCTGCTGTTCATTCCAGGTGATGCCATAAATCTCTCTTTCCAGTTGGTTACTGACCCGCTCCATATCAGCCAAGCTCCAGGTGGTGGCTTCTGTCGCAGCAGCGGATAGGCGGATCTGAAATTGCATACACTTGTCGGCGGTCATGTTTGCCGCTCTGTAAGCCTCGTCTTTGGTGGCAGTTTTCATCAGGCCAAGTTCTTTGGCGAATTTGCATCTGGGATGGGTTGCCTTATTCCCGACTTCCTGCAGTAGTGGTCGCTCATGAGGTGCGAACAATTTACCAAAAAACTTGCGTTTAGCAGGTGTCACCTGATGGATTTCGCGCTGCAATAGCCGCTGTGGCTTCTGATAATCAGCATCTGAGAAAATCTGGCCGCTTGTCGGGCTCTGTTCAGGCACAGCTGAAATTGCCTACATTTTGTTGTGGAAACCATTTCAGCCTCATACACAAGAGCCTCCATTGCAGCATGAATCTTATGAAACTTTTGTTCGCGTAACTGATGGGATTCTCTTGCCAACAGATTATCCACTTTGGCCTTTGCAGACTTCAATATTTTCTGTTCTAGAAAAATATTCTTCTTCTGCTAAAATCACTTGAGTGCATGGTGTAGTGCTTTGAGGGATAGATCCGAATGAGTTTGTTGGCTAACAAGTAAAGAGAATTCACATAATGCCTGCACTCCTCCCATTACGATATCATCGAAGGCTGTTTCCACCACAGTTTTCCCGTCATCTATGCAGCTGACCAGAATTGAAGCGCAATTCACTGCCAGTGTTCTGATCATTCCACGGATCACTTTACCTTGCCAGGTGCCGCTTTGTAATGAATTGAATGGTTAAGAGAACTGCTGGAGACCGGGATATCGTGGCACCAATGTAAATCAATTGTCAAATTGATCCTTCACATTTCTAGCTTTCAGGTATTTGAGCAGCCGGTCCAATAAGTCTTTAACTAACCCCAGGAGCAGCTGATGCAATTCATCAGGCTGCCAAAGGCGATAGACATTACGGAGAGGGTATTGCCAGAACTGGTTGCGTATTGAATTGACACCTAAAGCGTGCAGAGCATCAATGTGATTGTCCTCCAGCCGTTCAGAGTAAATATGCTGGTCTCCTGAGTTAGCCCATGGTCAAAAAGACGAATCCCCCCATCTGTGAACTCGAGGAATTTCACACCTCGGGCATGAGCCATATGAGACTTGAGTAATCATAACTTGCTCCGGAGAATCCCCGACCCAGGCAGCTAAAAGCCGGTAACATTGTCGCGGGAATCCATCAGCACAATCCCATTTCAAGCCAGGGCCAGTGATGTCAAGTTGCCTCATTTGAGACCGCACAGTTCCAACTGCAGAATGCTCGGCCTCGTCAATGTTTTTTGCACCATTCGGGGGACATGGGATCAGCCCAACAAGAATCAAGGTATGCTTTTTTGGTGTATGGCAGATATCTTTACGAATATTACCAATTGTGAAATACAGCGGCTAGGCATGCTCATTGCCCAAAGAAATGGTCAAGTGAGTCTTGTCGGATGCACATATAACTGACACAATCGTCGCTACGGCAGGAAGTTGATCATGTGTATCCCACCACCAATCGCCCAGTTGCATCTCGCAGTAGATTTGACAACCATCAGAGTCAGCAAGGCGCACCGGTTCAAAATCAATGTGAGCCTGAAATAGGAGATATTCCATAAGGAACTGAATACATTCGAAAATATCCCTGCAGTATAATGTTCCACAGATATGTCAGTCATCTTCAATCCAAGTATAATTGCTGATCCCGAAATCGATTTGAGAGAGCAGCTTTCGTAGGGCATCTGATGATTGGAATGATTTGATTTCATAGTTGTCCAGTCCGCCTGTAATGTTGATCTATCCAGGTTTCTGTTTGCTGGCTAAACGACTGAACCTGCTGAAAGTCGTGTGCGGACTCAAATGGATGCCATGGATTCCATTGTTCCGAGTACTTGCGATGCTTGCTGTACAATCCAGTTGCTTTGCCATATCCTTTCCCCCCCGCATTTTCCACTCCAACTACCTGCCTATGAGCCTTTGCCTTTGTTGGATCAGCAGTACAGGTGAGATCTAGCTGCTGAGGGTCTATATGTTCTTCGTTGGGAGTATCTTCAGGTGGTGGTGGTGCACCCGGTATATTGTCTAAGAGTCGATCATTAGTTGATAGCTTGCTGATGGCCATTCCGGTGCACCAAATGTAGTCATACCATGTTGGCTCAGGGTGATCCCAGCTGGCAGGTTGTAGAATCCCGTTGGGTAATAGCCCTTCATTCATCCATATTGGCTGATATTGTTGATATTGAGCTTCCAGTCAGTTCTAGTTGTATAATTTCTTTTTGCAGATAAAGCATTTAACATGTTTCCGGCTAGTGTTGACCATATTGCAGAAACGCTCTGTGTTCTGACAAATTTCCATGATGCTTTAGGGGGTATGGTTAGTTGCTGGATTTGAGTGTCAGGGATATTGTTTGAAGCGAGCTAACTCAGGTTAGCGTATCACTTTCAAAGCCGCATCACACCCCACCAAATGTAGAGGAGGGGTAAAACAAAGTCACCTCACAATCAGTTTTCTTCACAAACTAGGATAATATCCATCAAATCTCGCACAATGATGTTGCATATTATCTACTGAAAATTGTTAGCAGAGATAGTTTCTTTTGTCATCACTGCGATCAACTTTTGATACTCATCACCTGGTGCTACTACGATCGGCCTTATCGTATACTACATCATTCCGGCATTGTGTAGATTATGTCTACGCCTATGCCTCAAGCAGCGCATAACATCAGCTTAGTACAATGAAATGGTAAGTTCCCTAGCTGGCTGTATACCTGCTCAATGATCATCGAAAACTGTTAGGCTGCTAGGATGATTTCTTCATTAACGATACTTGACCGGTAGGCAGATCCTAACGAGACAATGAAGTTTACACAAGGAGCTCAAAAGGAAGCAATGAAGGTTGCTGCTTGATGAACAGGACTGATATTGAATGAAGTAGTAGGTCATACACATACATTAGGAGTGTAAAATGCCTAGTCATGCTAACTGTCCAACCAGATATAGTTCGTGTTAGTTTCCTGGAGATGTCATGTCATATTCCCTCTATAACCTTTACAGTTATGAACCGAACAAAAGTGAGCTCTTATCCAATATCCTAGTATATGAATTTGAGCATATAACAAAGAAAGGAAGGACGTGCATGTTATGAATTCTTTTTCTCAGCCAGGTTTCATGGGATGAAAGGTGCAGTGAAACACCACAGTTCGTGACGAATAAAATGGATACAATAGGCCTTCATTTTGCCGAAGATCACCGCTACCTTCAATATTTTAAACTATACTCTGCCTCATTCGAAATCACCAATTGAATTAATAATTGAATTACGACCATCATTTGTTCACATACGATGTTGACCACCGGATCACCACTGAAGCCAACCAATATGGCTGCACCGGGTTGGTTGTTTGGCTCACAACAATGCCCAGACAACCATGTGGGATCATCAGATGACAATGCTGGAAATTCACCGAACAAAGACACTCAATTCAGGCAACCTATGAATCAATTTCCTACATCACTGGGGTATAGTTACCCGGCATTGCAGCCTCTATTTCCCGGCGCTCCTCAGTTCTACCACCCAGCCCCATTCAACATGACATGAAGCTCACAAAGAAGCTCTGGTGCAACCCAAGGATATCTGAGTTATCGGCCACCGTGGCAAGGATATGATTTCCCCCCAGGAGGTTATGGTGGACCTCCAATGTTCCCCCCACAGCAATTTACAACACAGGGGCCGTCATCTCCTGTCGCACCACGAGTGCCTCCAGCACCGCCTGGAACCATTCCGGTCATTTGGCCGACATCTTCCACTTCAACTCCATCTGGACAACTTCCTTGGGCACCTGGAAGACCGTCCATTTGCCTCCCAACGAAACGATTTCAGCTGGCTGCGGAACTGCGCAGAACAGCTGTTGCAGGGATTGCAGATTTGCCCCCATTACGAGATATTTTTCATGACGAATTTGATGCAGACAATGAGAGCGATAATTTGTTGGCTGTGGGTGGGGCCGAAGACAAAGCCCCAATCAGCGTGTAGCAAACCAAACTCCTGTTGAAGCAATTTGCCAAGAGAATGGCACAGTCCAACTTTAGTGCATTCAACAAGTGGAAGAAAGTCTGGGTGGCTAGGTTTCTCAAGAACAAGTATCGGTCCATTATCCCGGGACAGAACCATTTGAAACAGCAGCAAGATGGACCCCTGCAATGGGAGACAGGAGTTGCAGAATTATAGAAGACTTTCGAGACCTGGCTGCTCTTGGAACACTTTGATAATGCCAAATGGATTCAGCCCAAATGGGTTGAGACCTTTTTGAAGAAATGTGCAACTGAGGTTCGGGAGGCAAGGGAGAATGGAAGGCGAGGCAAAAAGCGACCAGCAATGGATTTGGGAGAGCGCACAGGGAAAAAAGCGAGAGCTAAAGTCCCTGAGTTGCCAAATACAACTTTCATGGTTGTGATTCGTCGAGAACCGAACATCAACAATGGCCAGACATCCACCATGCAACTTCGAGCTTCGTACACCGATGTGAGGCACTGGGAGGAGTTGATTGATTTTATCGAAAAAAATTGTGGCCCGAAAGAACCATACTTTCTGACTGCGTGAAACAAATGCAACTTGACTCAGGAAGAATTGGACGAAGAGGATATGTGATTATACACACCTGGGCAAATGTTGAATGACCCTTGATATGGTCAGATTTCATACAACAGTTCCCTTTCTAATGCCTTCAAGTTGAAACTGGGACATGATGTGAAACTATTTTTGGTAGAAATGAAGGCAGCTACAGGGAAGGATATTGCTGAGCACATAATTTGACCAGCCAAGATAATCCCCGCCAGCCTGGTTATGGTAAGTGATGCCCACAGCTAATCAGTATATTTAGACTTCGGAGGGATTGAATGAAAATGACAGAGTGGTGGGTGAGCAGACAGGTGGGAAAGGGATTGATACTATTAATGTAAGTTCCGATTGAGTGAATAGAATTGATTATATTCCACATATTATTGGGTTCAAGTGCTTGTCTGTGGAATACCTAACATCGCGATGAGTTTCAGGAGCGCCGGAGTATGAGCCCATATGCCAAACTGACCTCGGAGCAACTGAAAGAGATCGTTGAGGATGAAAAGAGGACCAAACAAGGTTCAAGAGAGGTTCAGGAGCAAGTGGATCGCAAGGCGGCCCTCAATCCAGATAATACCAATTGAGTCTTGGGCACTGTTCTCAACACAATCAACAACGAATTTTAACATGAGTGTCTTGATGAGGCAGTCAGGCTGCTGAATGCCCATTCTATGTGCTAATCAATAGATGACTGTGTTCCAGGCCACAAATTTTCAATTCCAGGTCTGCCCAGAACTACGTTTCTGGCGCACCAGGTTTGGGCCATCTGGTTCATTGTGAGGAGATGGGTATGGGATGCTGATATGCCAGGAGCACTGGTGACGGATGAAATGTGTGTTGGAAATACTTTCACCTCAGTTGCAGCGGTAATGCTTTGCAAATTGGTTACTGAGAAAGTTGTAATGGGGTTGCCACTGTCCATTTCATGGGGGAATACCCTTGAAAAGTGGGTGATTTTGGCGGACAACAACGTGCCCGGCATTTTCGGTGTAGAGCGGGAGTGGTATCCGCTCTAGAGATCGAATTCCATGCCCCACTGCCTGTTGGAAATCCAGACGACACCCCCTCACAGGCATCCAGCACTTATATCGGCCAATGAGCCAATCTTGTTGGTCACAATGCCCGGAGTGGCAGATACCTTCAAGACTGTCATCGACGAGATGACACGTGGAACAGATTTCAAACTCGTCAACTTGTTGCACACTGAAAATGCAAATCTCACCCCTGAGGATTTGGACACCAGTATTGACGAGCCGGAAAACTGATGGAATATCCATCTTGTGCCGGATGATAGATTAACATCTAGAGCGAAACCATCAAGCAATGGCCAACTGTCACACTGTACATGGAGTTAGGGGATTTTTGATGAGTCTCATCGGTACAAGACAGAAAATAGTGTGGGCTTGGGAATTGCAACGAATGTGACAATTGTATTCAAACTTTTAGTCACTGCTACACTGGAATTCTATTCACTCTATGACTGGTGTTATCAGGCGATTTAGCTGTTTTCAGGTGCGCCTGAAGATCCAGAGGATGATGCTGTGATGGAAATGGACAGCGCAGATGCACTGTATGGTGCTGTAAAGAGTTTGATGTATGCCATCTGGACAGAAGACAACGACACTCAAAACGATGTGGCACACCAAATGAACAAAATAGCAAAGCCCTGGATGATACAGAGGTGGTCCGAATCAAATCTCGCGAATGGGAAACCCCTGGTGCAGATTCCAAAGGAGAATGCACACCATGTTGATCTCGAATGGACTGAGGACAAGCAAGCTAAATTAATGACCCTTGTGGAGCGTTATACTTCACGCGGTGCATCAGGAGCATGGAGGGTACATAGATGGTGGCTGGCATGCTTCTCATTGGTATTGGGAGACACCAAGGATCGGAACAACATTTCGGGACAATGGTACGAAGAATGGCCACTCCATACTTTGGTGGATTCTCCGATTTTCTGATGGCTGACAGAGACATTTCTGCCAATGATTTTCAAGGAATCTGAAGAGTATCCCGAACCTGATGATGACGTAGTATCAAACGAGGCCCTACTGCACGAACCCGCAAGTGATAAATGCTCCTCGCCTAGTGTATCTCCTCCTCAAAAGGCGGTCCTTTTTTGTCTGCTGCCAGGCCCAGTTCGTTATTTGAAGCGGTGGCTCACACAGTTTTTTGTGGATCATATGGATAGTTTCTACATGTATGCAGAAATGGGCAATGATGAGCACACAAAAATGCAGCTCAAATTCCTAGATTCGTCAAATCCCTCTGTGTTCATAACTACACCCAAAGTGGGTGGGACAGGCCTAAATCTGACAGCAGCAAACCATGCGGTAATAACTCACAAGTTCTGGGTGTTGAATGAGCAGTGCCAGGCATTTGCATGGGTTGTCCGACTGGGGCAAAATAGTGTTCCACACACACAGCTATTGACCACTGGACCAAGTGGTTGTGATAACAGAGCGAGTGATCTCCACCAGCTCTCTGGTGTGGCTCAAATGTGAGTCCTATATAGTCTGATGAGCTGACTGAATATCACAACGATGATGATATACCAGATTCTGGAGTGTCGTCTGGCCCTTTTGAAGCGGCTTACGCAGCATGGATACTTTGTGCTGTCAGATGGTGATGATGAACGATAATTATCAGGGCAGTGAAATCAAGATATGCCTCTTTAAATATTCAACCAACAACATCTCACCAACTGATGCAAAACAGGCAAATGGTGTGGAAAATAAGGTGCAATTGAGAAGTCTAGGAGTATTGGTTAGAGTTCAATTCCATTTCGTGTTAGATGATTATTGTAATGAATCTAAGATGAAGTCAATAGAAAACAGATATCTGGTAAACAGAATCATAGCCTGATTTGGATGAACTAATATGTGATGAAAAGCAGGTGCACCAATTTGATGGTGGACTAAGTCAAATTCCGTGGTGCCATGTCTTCTCTTGTCAGAATCCGTCGAAGCTGCCCATCTTCATCCAATATTGTCTGTGTGGAATTGTGATACCGATATATGCGAACCAGACTTCCGTTTTCTGGTGTGCTTGAACCTCCAAGTACGATTCAAATGATTTGGTACGTGTCTATTTCAGGCATACCGGATACTACTATCAGAATAGAATTGTGGATATTCACTGAATCAACAATGTTGAATCATTTTCAGTCAATTCGACAAGAGAATCGCTGTCAACTTCTTGACTCGACTGGGACAGGTCCAGCACAGAATATGTCTAATCATCCCGGGATGGAAAGACACTCAAAGTGATACCAAGTTGATGTATCGTGTCCTGAGATATAGCTCGCATATTCCAGGCTTACCCGAAGAATACAGCTGAGCATTTCCTCACTCAGGAATGAAATTAAGGTACACCACAAAGGAACTATTCTGTCGAGTTTGTTGGTCTCAGATATGACACCGCACGTGTATTCCATTCATCGACCAATTTTGACCAGCCGCCACTCATTATCAGCATATGCTCCCCCTCCAAGGCATGCCTCTGAACGATTCATTTTGCTCCATTCGAAGCATATTTTCTTTCTTCTTGAATGCTTTGAATCTGTGCCTGCCAGTATACTCAGAGTATCAGCTTTCAGACACGACACTTTTAGGTGCAGGCACGGCTCGTCCCGCTCGGCCTAACGTAATCTCTGAATCTATGCTTGATTGGTATGTGATGGCCGCCGCTTAAATGCCATAACTGTCATCCTCCGTGTCAAACTATCCTTTGGAGGAAGGTGTCCACCACACACTTTACGGTAGATACCCAGCCCTGGGCGAAAGTTTCCACACTTAACTGGATTTTGACTAAGAAGTATGTTCTGACCTATCCATTTCCAAGATTCTAAATAGCTTCTGTCGTTCGGGCTCCATAATCGAGCTGCAGCTTGAGACAGTGAATCTCAAAAGACAGTTTCTGCTCAGCGATTCTGCAGATGACTGGCAACTCCTGCTCCCTTGTATACCACACTTCCTCGAATAGGCTTATATTCACAACGCTTCTAATGCAGACTTAACTACATTTTGACTAACTTGTATGTTTGGGCCACCAAAAAAACTGTATCTTAAAATAGACTGTGTGAACCGATTGCCATCAAGAGAGCTTGAAGAGATAGAATCGGAATGCCAATCTCTGCTGAGCGGCTGATTCGGTGACCGGCAAGCTCCCGCCCACCACACATCATGAATGGCTGAAGTTCGTGACAAATCATAAACAGACAATATCTGATTTCTGCCAACGTCCAATCCCAAGAGTAGATGGAGAACAAATTGTGACGAAAGCTTGAGTTGAGAAAGGCAGTTTCTGAGAGTACAAGTAATTGTCAAAGTAAGGCAAGCCTGCAATCACAGCCATTACATTAGATTGTATCCTGCATGCCGACTCAATGCTCGCTGAACCTCAATTGGTCAGAACTGCATAGTGTTATTTGTCTTTCCGCTGTCAGATGAAGCCTCATGATGCATTCATCTTGTTCTTATGCACACTGCTTTGAACCCCAAACATTATGTCAAGTTAATATTGTAGCGTTGAGACTCATAATGAGTTTGTGAGAAAATGATGCAGTGTTTACAAGATAGTATGCACAACATCTTAATGTGAGTGACTATTTATGACCTATTCACTAGCAATCTTGGCATTGATGACAACTGGAACCGATTAGAGTACACCTGAATCTTCATTGTACCTTTACTGTTCTTTCTCTATGTTGAGTCTCTCCTTTCTAACCCCAAATTCTCCCTCTTCTCTTACACTGACTGCATACATATTGTGATTCAGCAGACTCAGGCCGCTGAAAGTGAAGTTCTGCACAAGACATTGCCTAGCTGACCGCTAACTTACTGCAGAAACCTGGATCAACAGAAATATTGTGAAAATAGGGTGTTCTTCCGACTGGTATACCGCATTCAGAGATTGATATTTATCCACTATCAGCAACAAACTCAGTTTGAACCCATGTAACATCAACTGTTACGACTCACCAAGATCCCAACTCTATCCTCCATCCAAGTCCTGCAAGATTCATTAACAACCCGACAATTCTGTGTGACGCGGTCACCACTCAGATGCTCGAACTAGACGCATAATGAACTACCTTTGGTGGAGTCATATGCAGGGGCGATCATGATCAACCCATTTCTCAGTATTCCATATGCCCGGCCATGAGAGTTAGTTAGTGATACAACCTTCTCAATGTCTCAATTTCTTCAGGAGCATGTGGTTCAATTCTAGGTATGTTGGCTTGAACAAACCTCCAATTCTTGCATCAATAGCGGACTTGGATACCAGTGCTAACATTCAGGAATTGGGGGCATGATCAATCCATTTATTCCGGTGTACCGGCCGCTTCCTAAAACACAAGAAAGAAGAAGAAGCTAGAATATTAATATGAACCGCCGAGATGTCTTCCAGACTGTTTCCAGGCACAACTCGAATTGCATCCTTCTCTGCTGAGCAATACTTTTTCCAGGCACAGCTCGAATTGCATCCTTCTCAACCGCCTCTTACTTTGTTGCCCTATCATCCCATTATTCTGTTAAACTTCACACTATATTTACCCTTATATACTTCTGTCTACATTCCCCAACTTCATTGCATCCAAAATGGAACCAACGGCCAGCCAGGTGAGGAATCACTATTCACAGAAGAATCAAGAAGGACACCTTGAAAGAGCACTTGCACGTGCATCGCAGAAGACAGCCAATCTTCATTGCCGACCAATTGTTTGAACTTCCAACACAGCCTTCGAGTATAGTGTTGGAGATTGCTAATGTGCGCGCTATTATGCTCATGAGGCAGGATGATGATGATACCAATCGGGAGATCAGCGAGAACAAAAGTGAAGACCATGGAGAGTTCACATCGTCATCTGATATTGAAGAAGACAATTTGGACAACCAGCAGGAGGTCCTACATCTAGACCAGGAGCGCCGTGATCAGACAATATGAACTACAAGGGTTCCACTGCGAAAGAAACGGAGACCTGCAGATACTGTCATTGCACGCACTTCACTTCCAAATCTGCAACATCTAGCCTGGGCCATAGCACCACCATTGCTCCAATGCCAAAAGTCAATCATCAACATATCACGTGTGTCTGATATTGTACAGGCGCTCCCGCTTCCCAAGGCTGGTGGAGACCACAATGTTCCTCAACCAGAGGCCGGTGGTGGTGATCACAACGTTCCCCAGCACCAAAAGACTACTTTTGAGGTAGTGAAAGGGTTCAGGGAAGCAATCGGATTCACAAGTCTCCCTGGCCAATCATTTCCGATGAGAAGTACTCGATGGTTGACAAAGCTTGGCAACTAGCCATTGAAGATCAGGATCGTCAGTGGGCATTAGCAGGTGCTCCAGTAGGTGCACCATCTGTGTGTCAATTGCGCAGTGGTCCATCTCTTAAAATTGATCTGCAAACCCGACAAGCTGTAAGTGTATATTCTGTTTACTGCTCCTCGATTGGACTTATGGTTATGCTATACCCCAATAATATACATAGTAAAAACTAAAGATTAGCACCATTCGAAGGCGTTTGGCAGATGGAGCTGGTCGAACTATTGTTTCAAGTTACCGGTTGGAGCTTGGATCAGAGACTGATCTTCGAATACAGGTTAAGGAGCTCCTACTTGACGATGCTTATCTCTCGAAGGTCATCGAAGATAATAAAGCATGGTTCACGCGGATGGAAGTGCTTGACTTGATCTAGCATCAGTTTTCTTCACCGAGAATAGCTTGGGGTGACAAACAATCACATTGCAATTCTTTCAACCTCTCACACCACAGACACAAGCGATTGTGGCCGCAGCTATTCATTGTGTGCTGTCGGAGTATGCCACTGCAAGGAAGGTTACAGTTATGTTTTCTCAAGATGAATATCGAGGTAAATTTTGCCCTTCCACGGTGATAGATTGTGTCACTGCAGAAGCCATTGCACTTATCATAATTATACATGGTGGGGCTGCTTCATACCCCCCCACCCCAATGCTGCTCCTCCGCCATAATAGGCGCTCATCAATCCCCATCGGTGCTCCTCAGTCAGGAATGGCGCTTCAATATTTCATTCTGTGCTCCATACTGCCTTTTCTGTCAGCGCTCCTCTTCTGGGATGGGCGCTCCTCAATCCCCTCCTGGACCTTGAATAGGAGCGTCTCTATTTCATTGCAGACTCATTACCTTTCTCCCCTTTCGGCGCTGCTCAGCATGGATGGGCTGCTCTGCTGGATATGCACTCCTCAATCCCTGTCGGCGCTCGTTGGCCTAGATTTTTGCCCCTCAATTTCATTCTGTGCTCCTCCATCCCCATCAGCACTCCCCTTGCCCACCTCGAACTCCACATCAGGCATTCCTCCATTCCTGGTGGCGCACCTCATTTTCCCCCAAATTCATCCTATTTGCCTTTCAAACTCCATTTTGATTCAACGCTAGCTAGCCTCAATTCCAACCTTTTAGATATCACCAATCGAGCCAAACTACATTGGGAGTCAATTTCACCCACTCGCCAGGCTGCAATCATTCGGAAATACAAGGAGCGCCTCCAGCTTCTTTCCGTGGGTGATGAATTGTGTGTTCCTGCGTTTGTTGGCCCAGATGAGATGGGAGATTTACTGGATGACATTGAGACTATGTTCGATTGATAGCATTCCGATCGCTCAATCGGGTTATTGTTCTGCTTTTACATACTTTCATGTTTGAATCACTCGTCATTTTCTTTGGTTCTCCTTAATATAGCGATGCATACAATAGAATGTTGAATGAGATGCTGGGTAGTATAGTATGGTTTAGAAGTTGATAATGAACAATAATCTATGCATCATACTTGGAGGGTATTCCTATTGCTCGTGTACATCCAGAGAATCTCAGATAACGCCTGCAGTCCTTCGAATGAATATCCATAAGAACCCAGGCATCTGTCAGTTAGTTTGCGATCCCCGCATTGGTTGGGTGACAGTCCCCGGTGCTCCCAAACTTTTCACAACCACTCCCATGGTGCTCCCGTACCAGTCATCAGAGTTTCCAGTTACTCTGAAGGCCGGCCGGAATGTCCTCCTATGGTCAGATCATCTCCTTCAATTGACGCTTCCAAGTTTACACTCCACCTCCTCTCACACACTCTTGGAGGCTCCCAGTGACTAAAATACATTTTGCTGATGTATGGCTGATTGCTGTTGGCAATACACTACATTAGCAAGTAGGCAGATCAGTTGTTCAGATGTAATTGGAGATGTTGAGGTGTATTTGAGTGGTTAAAACACTTGATGCCCTCTCACACTAGTGATACGATCTAACCTAATAGTGTATAGAATGCTGAATGATGTTCTAAGGTGCTTGTTAGTGTTAATATCTGGATGTGGATTGCTGTTCAACAGTGTTACCAAGCGGTACGGGTTACCCCATTGGAGTCGAGATTGGAACCGAGCCAGGGGCCCCAGTCCGTATTAGTAACAGCCAAGAAATCTGAACTGGGCCACAAGCACTGGATTGTTTCCTGGACCGCAGTTCCAGTGTAGAGTTTCTACAACATTCACTGCAATGAAGCATTTGAGTTCTGAATGAATCGTGATGTAATCAATATGTAGAATGGGCAGTTTTAGCAGCTCGTTCACCTCCTGCTTTTAAACTTGTAATCAGACCAATATTCGTTGAATTAATGTGAAATAACATCAATGTTTACCTGAAATTTGTGGGTTTTCGATAGCGACTCAACAAATATTGGTGAGATCACATATCTAAATGCGGGAGGTGAATGAGCAGGTTACACTGGAATCTCTACATTTTGATTATGTCACAATACGATTAGAACTCACATACATAATTCAAGCCACAGTGGTGAGATTGAAATGGTTGGTTTCAGGTGGTAAAACTGTCCCAATTGCAATGGTCTGGGGATTCGGTGTGGTACATCCAGTTGCCACGGTCCGGTTCCAGATTAGAATCAGATGTGGAACCTACCCAGGAATTTGGAACCATTGCTAACACTACTGCTTGAATATGATTCAGTTCATTGCCAGACCAATGTGAGCTTTCAATTGTGAAGTTCTCAGGATAGTCCCTGTGGGAATTCTTGCAATAAGACTATTATTGTCTGCGAACCAATTGCTAATAACATTCTCTGTATCAGAAAGTGCCCTGTTGAGGTAGCCACAAATTCCCATTCGTTATCGTATTCATGCATAAGTGGTTGTACAGTACTATGCTCTCTGCTAGGGCCATTCGCAAACAAGATAACAATCACACATAACTGATAGCTCTTACCTGGAATTTGGATATGTCACTTTCATTTGTTTAGTAGTTGGAATATTCTGCCTGTGTGTAGTGTAACAGTGCTACTTACAATTATAATAATGCCTTACCATAATCTAGATGTTTGGCAACATTGTCACAGATTAACCAAATAACCAACTAATCCTCCACCAGTATAGATGATGATACATACATAGTATTATGATACATATGAATTCACACTAATAGGCTGGCAGGCGTCAGGCCTCATATGTTCTGCCGATGTCAATTATCCCTCCGACAATGAATGTCTAGCTTTTGGCCACTGGATGTCTGGAAAGTACCACAACCGATTCCCATATCCAAGAAGCGGGCCTGGTCGATTTTATTCTCGCTCATACTGTGTGATGTCTGATGCATACAAACGTTTCTGAGTAATCGCAACTTAACTGATTGTTGTTCCGCTTGATACTATTTGTTACATGTGGTTAATATTCATGCTCACTGCTGATGTTTCTTAATTGAATCACTATGTTAAAGGCGGCATAATTGCATTATCCTGAGTCAAAGTGCTAGGGCCCACATTGGTGTCCCTAATCGATCAATATGCAGCTCACATGAAACTCCACTAAAGGTCACTTGACCGGCATACAAGATGTCATCTCACAATTTGGGGTTATACAGCTTTCATCTCATAATTCCAGTTGAATATGTAATGATCCATTATGTAACATTACCGCTGCTAACGGAGAACCACCCACAGTATTCAAATTCACTACTGACGCAAGAGTTGGAGATTAGTCTAAGCCAATATACCCAGATATTATTCAAATGCATCTAAAGAACACGGTGCATCTGCAGAACTCTTCCCTTGTGAAGAACTCGACCCACCAGAAGAACTAGCCAAATCTGAAGATATCAACATAGCAGAGAAACTTAACCAACCTGAAGAACTAGACACACCTGAAGAAATGGATATACATGAATAAATTAAACCATTCAGATGGTTGTAGTCCTAACTCGGGGAATTGCTGTATGGAGTGCTCAGGAATCGATTAATCATGATTGTCCCACATATGACTCCGCCAAAAGTAGTTTATTATACATCTAGTTCAGTCATATGACTGGTGACTGTTTGGCATTGAATAGTCGGTGTGTTGAGAATCTGCTGAACTTGAATATATATTAGAACATTGGTGAGTGACACCAGTTGAAGGTTCAAGGGTTCAAACTAAGTTTGCTGCTGTCGATAGTAGTTAAAACTGAATCTCCAAATGCAGTATACCAGTTAGATGAATACCCTATTTTCATCATATTCTCTCGTTTGATGCCTCTGCTGGAAAGTTAGTAGTTGATTAGATGGTAGAGTGGGCAGAACATTACTTTCAGTGGTTCATGTCTGCAGAATTCCAAATAAGTATTGTAGTCAGTATAAGGGAAAGAAATTGATGGTCGACAAAAGAGAGATTCAATACCGGGAGAGAACAATAAGCTACAATGAAAAGTCATGGGTAATCAAATTGATTCCATTTCTTGTCGATGCCAATATTGCTAGCAAATCAGTCATATACAGTAACTGACATCATACTGTTGCACATAATATCGAGTAAGACACAGTATTATTTAATCCCAAACTCATTGTGAGTCTCAATACTATATTGCTGAACGAATATAAAAATTGAAGTTCAATGCAGTATATAAGGTAATACAAATTGGTCATGAGGTTTCATCTGAAAGTAGCAAGGTAAATGATAGCAATGCAGTTGCGGCAAAGCAATGCGTAGCCAGCATTGAATAGAAATATACAGTTTATCCCAATGTGTGGGATTGCAGGTTTGCATTACTGTAAAAGAAACTTACACTCTGAGAAGATTGCTTTTCGCAACTTGAGCTTTCATCACGATTTGTTTATCACGTACTTTCTGCATTGGATGGTGGCACCAATTGGATAGTATCTCTGTACAATGTGTCACAAACTGAAACCATTTAAGATGTGTGGTGAGTGGGAGCTGCTGGTCATGGATTGTGTTACTGAGTACAGACAGCCTTATGGATTGTATTACTTGGAGCTCTTTTGAATGAAATCGGTTCAAATACTCTACTTTAGTGTATGGTATTTTGGCGGCCCAAATATACAAGTTAATATAAGTGCTGTTAAGTCTGCACAAGCAATGATATTAATTTAACCCTGAGTGAGGAAGTGCAGTATATAGGGTGAGTGAAAGTTGCTGGTAATGCATAGAGTTGCTGAGTAGAAATTGTCATTTGAGATTGTCACTATACAGCCACAGCTTGATTATGGGGCCTGACCAACTGAAGTTATTACAGGATTATGGAAATGTAGGTCTGAACATATGTCTTACTCAATATCTAGTTAAGTGTAGTAACTAATAGGCCTGGGCAGTGCATTTAAGGTAAGTGTCAGGTGCAAACCTTCCTCCAAAGGATGGGTTGACATGAACAATAACAGTGATGGTATTTCACTTCTGGCTATCCCATATTGATCAAGTATAGATTAAGATATTCGCTGTGGCCCAGTGAGATAAGTCACCTGCATCAACAAGTGTAGTGTATGAAACATGATTATCTGTAAGTGGTAGCAGCCTGTGATTTGAAAGCCGTTAAGAGGGAAGATAATATACCTTGAATGAATAACAATGAATTGTTCAATAGTAATGTGAAGTTGGTCTACACCCAAAAGCTTCCCTGCAGAATGACTGGATGGGAATGAGATGTCCATTGTGACTGGCAGCAGATTGAAATTGAACTTTCAAATAAAATATTTGTGTCGAGTCAATTCAGAAACAGTCAATCTTGACTGGACATTTGATTTGAGGTGTGGCCGAAACACTATTCTGAGAATGGAAATTCTTGCATAAATATGCTTGGGTGTAGTCTGGATTTCTTGAGCCATATCTTAGAGTAGGATCCAACAACTTAAAATCAGGTGGAGAGTCATTTCATCCCAGGGTGATTGAAAAGATCCTTTGATAGATGTGCCATATAATTGTGGAGAAGTGGTAGTGATTCTCAGATGCAATTGACAGTAATTTATACAACATTGTTCATTTATTAAATATCCTGAATATATTCACAACTCTAGTTTCTGGTGCACCAGCAATATTCCAGTAACATATAATTTGATTCACTCACTAGTAGTTCCAGTGAATGCAAGAGTTTGAAGCATCTTCATTGATTTAGGTATTACAATTCTACCCGAAACATAAACGATGAAGATAAGAAGTGTCTGAACTAACGAATAATTTCCGCATTAATGAATATTTCTTTTTTCCAATTATGACTCAGTGAATGATATCCTGATACCAATTTCAATCAGCTCTCCACTATACATGAGGTGTATCAGTATTTCATCATTTATTTCAACATCGAAATCAGGTTATGCTTAGGTTTACCACTGGTGCTGATCATTGACTTGATCTCTTATTCTTTACTACATCAGCAAAATGTAAAATGGTTCGGAAGTGATAACTCAATGACTCAGCTTGTCTGAATAGCCATACTGATTCTTCCAAAAGCTCCCAGAAGCTCCTGAACAGGCTGAATGCAAAACGATGTGCTTCTCAGGTACTCTCAGAGTACTTTCAGGTGCTTCTCAATGCTTCTGAAGTAGCGGAACAGAATGCAAGAATATTCTAAAGTGTATGAAGTCGACTTCAGAATGCTATAAAATCATGCCTTTAAGTTGGTAAACTTTCGGAGCTGCAGTGACTACGACACTTGTCTGGAAGACGATTCCGGTGCACCTGGAGCCAGACTCTTCCGGAGTGCTATTATATAATGTCTATATTGAATAGTACAATTCGAAAAACTATCTCACAGCTATACAGCTGAATTAGGCATTCTGATCTAATTAATATACAGTCCAGTAGGTATCTAAATCAACATGAGTATTTACAAGCCATACGCTATTGATGCCGCCGGAGGAAGCATTCTCCCGCACTGTATGCGCCAGTCTAACTCTTGCTCCAACGGGTACAATATGCATCTTATTCATTTATTTTTCAACCCAAATGAACCCGTCAACCCAATCAGCCCAACCATCAAGATCATTGAACTTTTTTGCAATCACCACCGCATATTCTTGACCTTAAGGATGTAATACCCATTGCTGAGTATTCTTGCACTTCTTCGAAAAGGTGGATAGTGCTTTTCCGGCGGGCGGGCGCTTCTGACATTAGAGGATCTGATTCGGTCGAGTCCAGCTGAAGTATAATACAGGAGAAGAAGGAATGCATCCTTGGAAGGTGTTATCGAGGTCATTTTCTTCACTTTGCGTATACTGGACCCAGATGTTATGACCTTCAGGCATGATCCATTGGTTGGCATTGGTATATTCTACCTTGCAATCAAGTCCCAGACACTCAACAGTAGTCGGGTTGTGAAATGGTTGACAGTAACACAAGAGCCCATTCTGGAGTTTAAGAAATATACTGTCTATGAGTACATTCTGATCATATCTGAGCATGAGCCCGCTAACTTCGTGTCCCCAGTGCTCTTCAATCCGTGCGTCGAATAGCTGTCCGATGTTGGGAATTCCGAAATCTTATGATGAATCTCTGAATGATGGAAATTTGATCCTTCTACACACTCCGCGGACATGAGTTTCTCTCAAATGATATACCTGCTGTGATACAGGACAGATAATGGGTTCGTCCAGAATTGTTTAGAAACGTAACAGATGCGCTCAGCGTGTATTTTGCCGTTTATCAGCAGTGGACAGGAGATTTAAAACTTTTGCAGAGTCACTATTGTACCTGCCGTCGAGTGCAAGATATGACAGTGTCTGCTCTGTATAGTCCAGACCGGTACACCAGTCTTTGTGCTTGAGCCTCTGTGGAATGTAACTGACTTTGTTGCTTGATCGATATGCATCGTTCATATTGACGATATGTCACTGTTCAGAAATATCAGTGGTATAATTGTCACCAGAACCCATTCGCCGAATTGACTCTGATGTATTGTTCAAAAGATGCATCTTTGGTTATTGGAAATGAATCACATGCTATTCACTGGTTTTCCGGAGCGCCTAAATGCCGATTGTCTCCCACCCAGCATCATACTCAATTCAGCGGATGGAGCATTGCATCTTGAAACACTTCTGTTTATTCGAGGTGATTCCATAAATCTCACTTTCAAGCTGGATAGTGACCCGCTCCGTATCAGCCAGACTCCAGGTCGTGGTTTCTGTCTCAGCATCGGATGGGAGGACCTGAAATTGCAGTCACTTATTGGCGGTCATGTTTGGTGCCAGGTAAGCTTCGTCTTCAGCGGCAGTTTTCATTAGGGTACGTTCTTTTGCGAATTAGCTTCTGGGACTGTTTGCCTTGGTCCCGACTTCATTCAATAGTTGTCGCTCATGAAGTTGGAATAATTTATCGAAAAGCTTGAGTTTAGCAGGTGTCACTTGATGCATTTCACGCTCCAATTGCTCAATTGCCTTCTGACGATCAGCATCTGACCAAGTGGTTGCCGCTTGTCAGGCTCTGTTCAGGAGGACCTGAAAATGCCAAAGTTTCGTTTTGGAAACCATTTCGGCCCCATACACAAGGGCTTCCATTACGGCACGAATCTTATGAATCTTTTGTTTGCGTAACTGATGCGATTCCATTGCCAACAGGTCACCCACTTTGGCATTTGCACACTTCGACATTCTCTGTTCTCAAAGAATATCCTTCTTCTGGTAAAATCGCTTGAGTGCATCGTCTAGTGCTTTGAGGGATAGACCGGAGTGATTTTGTTGGCTAACAAGTAGAGAAAATTCACATAATGCCCACACTCCTCCCATTACCATTTCATCTGAGGCGTTTTCAGCCGCAGTTTTCCCGTCATCTTTGGAGCAGTCAAGAATTGGGGCGCAATTCATGGCCAGTATTCTGATTATTCCATAGATCTCTTTATCTTACCAGGTGCCGCATTTCAATGAATCAACGGGTTTAGAGAAGTACTGGATGTCAGGATATCATGGCACCGATGTGAATCAATTGTCAAATTGATACTTGACATTTCTCGCTTTCAGGTATTTGAGCAGCCAGTGTAATAAGTCTTGAACTGAACCCAGGAGCAGCTGATGCAATTCATCAGGCTGCCAAAGGCGATAGACATTACAGAAAGGGTATTGGCAGAACTGGTTGTGGGTTTGGTGGACACGAAGAGTGTGAAGAGCATCAAGATTATTGTCCTCCAGCAGCTCCGAGTAAATTTAATGGTCTCATGAGTGATTGAGTGGTCGAAAAGTTGAATGCCCCATCGGCGCCCCATCAGGGATTTCGCACATCACGCATGAGCCATATGAGAATTGTGTAACCATGACGTATTCTGGATAATCCCCAACCCAGTCAGCCTACAGAGGGTAATATTGTCTCGGGAATCCATCTGAACAATACCATTTCAAACCAGGGCCAGTGATGTCAAGATACGAAAGTTAAGACAACACAGTTCCAACCGCGGAATGCCATGCTTCGTCAATGTATTTGGCACCTTTCGGGTGACAGGGGATCAACCTGAAAAGAATCCAGGCGCGCTTTTCAGGTGTGCGGCAGATATCTTGTTGAATATTAACAATTGTGAGATACGGTGGCCAGGAATGCTGATCGACTGAGAAATTGGTCAAGTGAGTCTTGTCGGATGCACTTATGACTGGCACAATCATCACTCAGGGAGGAAGTTGATCCTGTGTATCCCACTACCAATCGCCCGTATTGAATTTGCTGTAGATTCGACAGCTCTAATAGTTAGCGAGGTACACCGGTGCATAATCCAGGTGCACCTGAAATGGGAGATGTTGCAAAACAAACTGGGTACATTTGAGAATATCCCTGTAGTATAATGTGCTGAAGATATGTTACTCATCTTCAATCCAAGTATCATTGCTGAGCCCGAAATCGAGTTCAGAGAGGAGCTTTTGCAGGGTACCTGCTGATTGGAATGATTCGATGTTGAAGTGGTCTAGTCCACGCCTCAGATGTTGATCGATCCAGATTTTCGTTTGCTGGCTAAACGACTGAACCTGCTGAATGTCGTGTGCTGACTGCAATGGATGGCATGGATCCTATTGTTCTGAGTACTTGCAATTCTTGTTGTTCAATCCAGTTGCTTTCCCATATGCTTTCCCCCCTGCATTTTCCACTCCAACTACCTGCCTATGAGCCTTTGTCTTGGTTGGATCAGGGGTACAGGTGAGATCAGGCTGCTGAGGTTTGAGAAGGTTCTTTGTTAGGAGTATCTTCAGGTGGTGGTGCACCCGGTACGTTGTCTATGAGTAGATCATTTGTTCACAGCTTGTCGATGGCCATTCAGGTGCACCTAATGTAGTCAAACCATCATGGCCCAGGGTGATCTCAGCCAGCAGGTGGTATAATCCTGTTGGGTAATAGCACTTCATTCATCGATATTGGGTGATTCTGTTGATAGTAAGCTTCCAGTCGGTTCTTGTTGCATAATTTCATTTTCCAGCTAAATCATCTAACATGCTTCCGGTGAGTGTTGAACATATTGGAGAAACGCTCAGTGATCTGATGAATCTTGATGATGCTTTAGGGGGTATGGTTTGTTGCTGGATTTGAGCGTCAGGAATATTGTTTGAAAGCGAGCTAACTCAGGTTAGCGTATCACTTTCAAAGCCGCATCACACCCCACCACATATAGAGGAGGGGTAAAACAAAGACACCTCACGATCAGTTTTCTTCACAAACTAGCATCGGGTGTTACTACAATCGGCCTTATGTTATAAGACGTCATTGCGGCATTATGCGGCTTATGTCTACGCTGGAGCCTCAAGTAGCGAATAACATCAGCTTGATACAATGAATAGGTACGTGTTCTAGCTGGCTGTATGCCGGCTCAATGATCATCGAAAACTTGATAGGCTGGTAGGATGTTTCCATCAGTAACGATCCCTGACCGGTAGGTGGATTCTGAAGAGACAACGACGTTTGCATAAGAAGCTCACAAGGAAGCAATCAGTGTTGCTGATCGACTAACAGGCCTCATATTAAATGAATTAGTTGGTCATATAGAAATGTTTTGAGTATGAAATGCCTAGTCGTACTAACTTTCCGACCAGATATAGTTCTTGTTGGTTACCAAGAGATATCATGTTATATCCCCTCTATAACCTGTACAATCATGAACAGAACAAAGGTGAGCTTCTTTCCAAGAACCTCGTATATGAATTCGAGCATATAACAAAGAAAGGCAGAATATGTGTGATTATGATATCTTTTTTGCAGGGGGGTTTTATGGGATCAAAGGTGCAGTGAAACACCACAGTCCATGACAAAGAAGATGGATATAAGAGGTCTTCATTCCGCCTAAGGTCACTGCTACCTCCAAATTTCTCAACTATACTCTGCTTCATTCCAAATCACCAATTGAATTGATACTATGTTTACCACCATCTTTTGTTCACATACTATGTTGACAAACGAATCTCCACTGAATACAACCAATATGGCTCCAATGGGTGGGCTTTTTGGCTCACAACAACGCCCAGAGGACAATGTGGGAGCATCAGATAATAATGTTAGAAATACACCGAGCAAAGACACTCGATTTGGGCAACCCCCTAATCAATTTCATCCACCACCGTGGTATAGTTAGCTGTCTTCGCAACCACCATTTCCATGCTCTCCCCAGTTCTACCACCCTGCACCATTCAACCTGACCCCAAGGTCACAACCAAGCTCAGCTGCAACCCAAAGATATCCAAGTTATGCGCAATCGTGGCAAAGAGACGATTTCCCACAAGGAGGTAATAGTGGACCTCAATTGTTCCCCGATCAGCAATTCACAGAACAGGGGCCGTCATCTCTAGCACCGCCTCGAAGCAATCCAGTCATTTGGCTGACATCTTCCGCCTCAACTTCAGACGGACAACTTCCTGGCACACCTGAGAGACCCCCTATTAGGTTCCCAACTAAATGATTTCAGCCGGCTGCGGAACCGCGCAGGACAGATGTTGCATTGCTTTGCAGACTTGCCTCCATTCGTAGAGATTTCTTATGACAAATTGGATGCAGATCATGAGAGCGACAATTTGTCGGACTTGGGAGGAGCTAAAGGCAAAGCCCCAATCAGCTAGAAGCAAACTGAATTCTCCTTGAAGCAATTTGCCAAAAGGATCGGGTAGCCTAACTTTAGTGCATTCAACAAGTGGAAGAAAGTATGGGTGGCTGGGTTGCGGGAGAAGAAGTATCGGTCCATTATCCCGGGACAGAACCGTTTGAAACTGCTGCGAGATGGGCCTCTACACTGGGACATGGCGGTTACAGTTTTTTTGCAGACTTTCACAACCTGGCTGGCTTTGGAAAATGTCGATAATGCTGAATGGATCCAGCAACCATGGGTGGAAATGTTTTAGAAGAAATGTGCAAGTGAGGTGCGAGAGGGGAGGATCAAGGGAAGGCGAGGCAACAAGCGACCAGTGACGGATATGGCTGAGCGCGCGGGCAACAAAGTGAGAGGTAACCTCCCAGAGTTGCCAATTACAACTTTGATGGTTGTGATTCGTCGAGTGCCAAATGACAACCATGACCAGACATCCAGGAATCAACTCCAAGCTGCAAATCCAAATGTGAGGCACTGGGAGAAGCTGATTGATTCCATCGAAAAAAATTGGTGCCCAAAAGAACCACACTGTCGGACTGCGATATTCAAATGCAACTTGACGCAGGAAGAATTGGAGGAAGAGTTCCTGGGATTATATGCACCGGGGCAAATGATGAATGACCCTCTATATCATCAGATTTCATACAACAGTTCTCTTTCTAATGCATTCAAGTTGAACTTGGACCACAGTGTGAAACTATTTTTGATAGAAATGAAGGTACCGACTGAGAAGGATATTGCAGGGCATGTAAGGAGATCGGCCAAGGTAATCCCCACTAGCGTCTTTAAGGTAAGTTATGCCCACTGCAAATGCGTATACTTAAACTTCGGAGGGATCTAATGAAAATGAAAGATTGGTGGTTGAGGAGGCAGGTGGGAATGAGATTGATAGTATTAATGTAAGTTCTAATTGAGTGAATAGAATTGATTACATATTTTTGGGTCCAAATGCTTGTCTGTGAAATACCTAACATCACGATGAAATCCAGGAGCGCTGGAGTATGAGCCCAAATACCCAACTTATCTCGGAGCAACTGAAAGAGATCATTGAGGATGAAAAGTAGACCTACAAAGGTGCAAGAGAGATTCCAGGGCAAGTGGATGAGAAGGAGGTCCTCGATCAAGATTTTATTCCATTTCAGTATTGAGCACTATTCTTAACATAATCAACAATCAATTTGAACATGATTGTCTTGATGAGGCGGTCAGGCTGCTGAATGCCCATGCTATTCTCCAATCAACAGAGAACTGTGTTTCAGGCCACAAATATTCAATTCCAGGCCTGCCTGGGCCTAAGTATCTGGTGCACCAGGTTTGGGCCATCTGGTTCATTGTGTGGAGATGGGTTTGGGATGCTGATATACCAGGAGGACTGGTGGCGGATAAAATGGGTCTTGGAAAGACTTTCGCCTTGGATGCAGTGGCAATACTTTGCAAATTTGTGACTGAGATAGGTGTAATGGGGTTGTCACTGTCCATTTTATGGGGAAATACCCTTCATGAGTGGGTGATTTTGGCGAACAACGAATTTTCCGGCATTGTAGGTGAAGAACAGAAGGGGTATTCGCTGCAGAGATTGAATTCCGTGCCCCGCCACCTGTTGGAGATATAGACAACACCACCTCACGGGAATGCAGTACTTATATCGGCCCATGAACCAATTTTGGTTGTTACAATGCCAGGAGTGGCATTGACGTTCAAGACTGTCATCAAGAAGATGACACATGCAACCGATTTCAACCTCACCAACTTGTTACTCACTGGAAATGCTAATGTCAACCTCCAGAATTTGAACACCAGTATTGATGAGCCGGAAAACCGATGCAATATCCACCTTGAGTCCTATGATACTTTGACATACAGAGCGAAACTGTCATGCAATGGCTGGCTCTCACACTGTTCATGGACGTTTTGGATTTTCAATGAGAGTTATCGCTGGAGGACGAAAAATAGTGTGGGCTGGAGAATTGCAACGAATGCGAGAATTGGGTTCAAACTTCAAGTCAATGCAATCCCGGGATTCCATTCACTCTATGACTGGTGTTATCAGACGATGTGGCTGTTTTCAGGTGTGCCTGAAGATCCAGAGGATGAGACTGTAATGGAAATGCACGGTGCCAATGCACTGTATTCTGCTGTGAAGAGTTTGATGCATGCCATCAGCACTGAAGACGAAGATGCTCAACAGGATACTGCACACCGGATAATACAGATTGCAATGCCTTGGACCATGAGGAGGTGGTCAGATTGGAAACTAGCGAATGGGAGACCACTGGTTCGGATACCGAAGAAGATTGCATTCGTTTTTGACTCAAAATGGACTGATGCCAAGGAAGCAAAACTAAAGACTCTTGTCGAGAGACACACTCGACATGGTGCTTCAGGAGCGTGGAGGATGCCTAGATGGCGGCTAACATGCATCTCATTGGTATTGGGAGACACCAAGGATCGGAATGACGTTTCAGGACACTGGTATGACGAATGGCCAATTGATACTTCGGTGGATTCTCCGATTTTCCGATGGCTCTGAGACGCATTTCTGCCAATTCTTGTCAAGGATCCTGCGGAGTACCCCGAACCTGATGAAAATGAAGAATCAAATGAGGCGCTCCTGCAGAAGCCTGAAAGTAACCAAAGCTCCTTGCTTCCTGCACCTCTTCCTCAAAAGGCTGGGCTATATTGTACTCTGCCAAACCTAGTTCGTCATTTGAAGTGGTGGCTCACAAAGTTTTTTGCAGATCATTTGGATATTTTCTAACTGCATTCAGAAATGGGCAACGATGAGCGGACAGAAATGCAGCTCAAATTCTCAGATTCACCAAATCCCTCTGTATTTGTAACTACACCCAAAGTGGGTGGGAAAGGCCTAAATCTCACAGCAGCGAACAATGTGGTAATAACTCAGAAGTTCTGTGTATTGAATGAGCAGCGGCAGGCATTTGCACATAGTGTTCGGCTGGGGCAAAACAGAGTTCCACACACATGGCTATTGTACACTGAACCCAATAGTCATGATAACAGAGCTAGTGATCTCCACCAGCTCTCTGGAGTGGAGCAAATGAGAGTCCTGCATGGTGTGGTGAGCCGACCAAACATCATGATGATGATAATATACCAGATTCTGCAGTGTCGGTAGAACCATACAAAGCAGCTTACGGAGCAGTGAGATTTCGTACCGTCAGATGGTGAGGATGAACAATAACTATGAGTGCAGTGAAATCAAGATACGCCTCTTTAATCATTCACCCAACACAATCCCACCAACTGATGCAAAATATTCAAATGGTATGGACAATAAGGGGCATTTGAGGAGTTCAGGAGTATTGGTTACAGTTCGATTCCATTTCGTGTTAGTTGATTTTGGTGATAAATATGAGATGATGTCAATCGTAAACAGATATCTGGTAACCTGAATCATAGCCTCGATTGGATGAACCAGTATGTGATGAAATGCAGGTGCGCCGGTTAAATGGAGGACTAAGTGAAATTCCGCGGTGCCGTGTATTCTCTTGTGAGAATCTGTCAATCGTGCAGTCACTATGCATCATCATGCCATCTTATCTATCTGGAACAGTGATACTACAATCTGCGAATGAGATTCATGTTTTCAGGTACTCCTGAACCACTAAGTTTGATTCCAATTATTCATTGCTTGTCAATTTCAGGCACACCGGATACTAGCGTCACGAAAGGATTTGAGATATTCTCTGAATCAAAAATGTTGTATAATTTCCAGTCGACTGCACCAGAGAGTCGCTGTCAATTTTTCGACTCTCCTGAGACTAATCCAGCACTGTATTGTATCTCTCTAATCATCCTGCGATAGAAATACTGTTCAAGCGATATCCAGTTAATGTATCGTATTCTAAGACACCGCTTGAGTATGGCAGGCTTACTTGAACAATACACACAACGATTTCCTCACTCAGGAATGAATTTCAGGAACACCTCAGATCCACTCTCCTGTCGAGTGTGATGGTCTCAGATTTGACACCGTATGTATATTCTATTCAAAGGCTAATTCCGACAATGCAGACACTTTTCATTCACAAATGATCCCACTCCAGGCATGCCTCGGAACCATGTATAACCACATTGGATTACCTTTGAATCAGTAGCTGGCAGCACACAGAGTGTCATCTGTCAGACACTAAGCTTTTCGGTGCAGGTGTGGCTCATCCAGCTCCAACCCAGCTTGATATCTGAATCTATGCTTCATTGGTATGTGAAGGATGCCACTTGACAGCCATAACTGTCATTCTCCGTGTCAACCTATTCTTTGGAGGATGGTGTCCAGCACACGTTCACCGTAGATGCACAGCCCTGTGCGATAAGTAACCACACTTAACTGGATTTTGACTAAGATGTGTATTCGGGCCTTACATTTCCAAGTTCCAAAATAGCTTCTGTTATTTGGGCTCTATAATTTAGCTGCAGCTTGAGACAGTGAACTTCAATTGAAAGCTTCTGCTCAGCGATTCTGCAGATGCCCGGCAACTCCCACTCACGTGTATACCACCCTTCCTCGAATAGGCTTAAATTTACAACGCCTCTAATGGACACTTAAGTACATTTTAACAAACCTGTATGTTTGGGCCGCCAAAAACCGTATCTTAAAATGGATTATGTGGACCAATTTCCATCATCAGAGTTTGAAGAGATAGAATCTCAATGCCAGTCTCTGCTCAGTAGCTCAATTGGTCACCGGCAAGCTCCCGCCCACCGCATATCATGAATGCCTGAAGTTCGTGACAAATCATACACAGCGGATATCAGATTTCCACCAACGTCCAGTCCCAACAGTGCATGAATAACAAATCGTGATGAAAGCTCGAGTTAAGAAAAGGCAGTGTCTGAGAGTACAATAATTGTCAAAGTAAGGCGATCCTACAATCCCAGTCATTACATTAGATTGTATCCTATATGCTCACTCAATACTCGCTGCGCCTCAATTGGCCGCAACTGCATGCTGTTATTTGTCTTTCCGCTGTCAGATGAATCCTCATGATGCATGCGTATCATTCTGATGAGCTGCTTTGAACCCCAATATTTATGTTACGTCAATAGTGTAGCATTGAGACTCATATTGAGTGTGTGATTAATGATGCAGTGTTTAGAAGATATTATGAGCAACATCTTAATCTGAGTGACTATTTATGACCCATTCGCTAGCAATCCTGGTATTGACGACAACTGGAATCAATTAGATTACCCCTGAATCTTCATTGTACCTTTACCATTCTTTCTCTATGTTGAATCTCTCCTTTGCAAACTCAAATACTCCATCATCTCTTATACTGACTGCATACATATTGTGAACCAGCAGACTCGCACCCCTGAAAGTGAAGTTATGCACACAACATTGCCTAATCGTCCATTATCTTTGCTGCAGAATCCTAAAACAACAGACTATCATGAAATACGGTGTACATCCGACTGGTATACCGCATTCGGAGATTAATCTTTATCCACTATCTACAACAAACTCAGTTTGAACCCATGTAACAGTAACTGTTGCCACTCACCAAGGTCGCGACTTTATCCCCTGTCCAAGTTCTGCAAGATTCAACACACCGACAACTCTGTGCCACGCAGTCACCACTCATATGCTCGAACTAGAGGCATAATGAACTACCTTGGGCGGAGATATATGCAGGGGCAATCATGATCAACCAATTTCTCAGTATTCCATATATCCGGTCCTGAGAGTTAGAGAGCGATACAACCCTGTCAATGTGTCGAGTTGTTCAGGTGCGTCTGGTTCAATTCCACGTATGTTGGTTTAAACCAACCTCCAATTCTTGTTTCAGGAGCGTCCTTGAATACGAGTTCTAACATTCGGGAATTGGGGGCATGAAGAGTCCATCTAATCCGGTGCACCTGACATTTCCTAAATCACACCAAAGAACTAGCCCCAACAATACAATATGAAATGCTGACATGTGTTCCGAACTCTTTGCAGGCACGCCTCGAATTGCATCCTGCTCAGCTGATCGTTACTATTGCGAGACACCTCACTAATTGCATCCTCTTAGACCGACTGATACTTTCTTGCCCTGTTTTCCCGTTAATCTATTAAACTTCCTACTATACTTACCCCTATATACTTCTCTCTATATTCCCAACTTCACTTCATCAATCATGGAACTTACGACCAGCCCGGTGAGGAATCACTATTCCCAGAACATTGAAGAAGCGCACTTTGAGAGAGCACTTGCATGTGCATTCATGAATACAGCCAATCATCGTTGCCAATCAAATGTTTGAACTTCCAACCCAGCTTTCGAGTATAGGGTTGGAGATAGCGAATGTCCGGGCTAGTATTCCGATGAGGCAGGATGATGACGATACTGATCGGGAGATGAGCAATGACGAAAGTGAAGACCTTGGAAAGTCCACCTTGTGATCCGATATCGAAAAAGACCATTTGGGCAACCGGCTGGAGGTTCTACATCTAGAGCAGGTGGTCTGTGATCAGACAATACAAACTACAAGGGTTCCACTGTGAAAGCAATGGAGCCGTGCCGATACTGTCATTGCCCGCACTCCACTTCCAAATCTACGACATCCAGTCAGGGCCATCGCACCACCATTGCTGAAACGCCAAAAGACAACCTTCAACATATCACGTGAGTCTGAGGTTGTACAGGTGCTTCCGCTTCCCAAGTCCAGTGGAGACCAGAATGTTCCTCAACCAAAGCCCGGTGGAGATCACAACGTACCGCAACACCAAAAGGCTACATTTGAGATAGCGCAACTGTTCATGGAGGCAATCATATTTGCAAAGACTCCCTGGCCAATCATTTCTGCTGACAAGTACTGGATGGTTGACGAAGCTTGGTAACTAGGCATTAAGGCTCAGGATCATCAGCGGCCATTAGCTGGTGCTCCTGTAGGTGCACCATCTCTGTGTCAATTACCCGGTGGTCCATCTCTTAAAATCGATCCGCAATCCCTACAAGTTTTAAGTTTACATTCTGTTTTCTGCTCCTCAATTCGACTTATGATGATACTAAACCTCGAACCATAAATAGTGAATAATATGATTAGTACTATTCAAGGGCGTTTCACAGATGGAGCTTGTTGAACTATTGTCCACAGTTACCGATTGGATTCAGAATCAGAGACTGAGCTTCGAATCCAAGTTAAGGAGATCCTGTTTGATGATGCATATCTCTCGAAGGTCATCGATGATAAGAAGTCCTGGTTCACGTGGATGGAAGTGTTTGACTTACTCTACGATCAGTATTTCTTTACCGCCAATAGCTTGGGTCGACAGCCGACCATATCACAATTATTTCAACCACTCACATGGCAGACGTTAGCGCTTGTTTTCACTGCTATTCATGGTGCGCTGTCTGAGTATACCACTGGAAAGAAGGTTACAGTTATGTTTTCTGAAGATAAATATCGAGGTAAATTTTGCCCTTCCACGCTGATAGATTGTATTACTGCTGAACCAATTGCACTCATTGATACCACATGGTGGGGCTGCTTCATACCTCGGCCCCCCCTTCCCCCATGTTGCTCCTCCGGTACAATAGGTGCTGCTCCATCCCCGTTGGCGCTCCTCATTCCCCATTCGTGCTCCTCAGGCTGGATTGGCCCTCCGCAGCCTGGATTGGTGCTTCAATATTTCATTCAGCGCTACATACTGCCTTTTCTGTCCACACTCATCCTCTATGATTGGCGCTCCTCAATTCCCTCCTCGACCTGGATTAGGAGCGCCTATATTTCATTCCAGACTCTTTGCCTCCCTCACCTTTCGGTGCTGCTCAGCATGGATGGGATGCTCTGCTGGATATGCCCTCCTCAATCCCCGTCGGCGCTCCTTGGCCTGGATTTGCACCCCACAATTTCATTCTACACTCCTCCATCACCATCAGCACTCCCCTTGCCCACCTCCCACATCACGTCAGGCACTCCTACTTTCCTTGTGGCGAACTTCTCTTCCCCCTGAACTCATCATATTGCCTTTCAAACTCCATTTTAATTCGCTGCGAGCTGACCTCAATTCCAACCTTGTAGATATTCCAAATCAAGCCACACGACATTGGAATTAAATTTCGCCCACTCGCCAGGCCCAAATCATTCGACAATACAATTAGCGCCTCCTGAGTCTTTGCGCAATTGATGAATTGTGTGTTCCTGCGTTTGTCGGCCCAGATGAGATGGGAGATTTAGTGGATGGCATTGAGACTTTGTTCGATTAATATCATTCTGGTTGCTTAGTCGGGGTATTGTTTCGGTTTTGCATACTTTCATTTTTGACTCACTCCCCATTGTCTTTGGTTCACCTTGATGTAGCGTTGCAAACAATAGAATGTTGAGGAGATGCTGGGTACTATAGTATGATTCAGAAGTTGATAATGAACAATAATCTATGCATCATACGTGGAGAGTATTCTTATTGCTTGTGTATATTTGGAGAATCTCAGATAACACCTGCTGTCCTTTGAATGAATATCCATAAGAACCCAGCATTTCTCAGAGTTAATTTGGGATTCCCACATCCATTGGGCGACAGTCCCAGATGCTCCCAAACTTTTCACAACCGCTCCTGTGGGGCTCCTGTACCAGTCATTAGACATCCTAGTTACTCGGATGGCTGGCCGGAATGCCCTCCTAGGGTCTGGTTCTCTCCTGAACATGGCAGTTCTAAGTTTTCACTCCGCCTCCTCTCAGACATTCCTGGAGGCTCCCAGTGACTAAAATAAATTTTGCTGATGTAAAATCAACAAATACAAAATGGAATGGAACTGTAAGCAAGATTCCATGAAATAACATGAGTATCTTACTCTGGACACATTTTGACTATTTTGCATCGGATGGTGAGATGGTATTCATTGAATGTTCAAGAAGATGTACCACAATTTCACAAACCTGATAATTATGGTTTCTACTCACCATCAGATGGTGCAAACTTTCTAACTCCATATGACACATCATATGGACCCCAGGATGCTCGAGCATCTGGTGTATCATCCAGGTTGTACTGTTTGGTTACCTCATCAGGCAATCCAGAACACTTATTTGTCCCACCCTAGATAGCTGGTGGAAATCACCCACTCTGTTATTGTAACCACTTGGTCTAGTGTTCAATAGCCATGCATGTAAGTATCTGTATTGCCCGAGCTTGGCAACTTGTGCAAATGCTTGCTACTGCTTATTGAACACTCACAGCTACAGAGTTATTACCGCATGGATTGCTGCTGAGTGATTCATGCCAGTCCTGCCCACTTTGGGTGTAGTTACAAACTCAGTGAGATTTGGCAATGCTTGCAATTTGAGCTGTAGTTCTGTTCACTCAATGTTGCCCATTGCTACATACATGTAGAACCAACAGCGAAATGTAAATCACTCCGGAACCAACATCAAATGCTTGTAGACATTCCAGATGTCCTCCCCAGTGCTTCGAAGTCCTTCTAGATGCTCCCAGACCCCCCTGGAGCTAAGTGAAGTGCTCTCAGACTTGGCAACAGCATTCGCAGATGCTCCTGAACGCACCTTCAGTTGTGGAGGTCAATTCAGAATGCTATGAGATTTCACTGATAGAATAGTACAATTTTGAAGCTCCTGAGACTACTGCACAGATCTGCAGGAGACTTCGAGAAAAGCTGAGGCCGCTGCACATCTCTGTGTGATACTTTGAATGCAGCCGAGACAGCTGCGCACTCCTGCGGGAGACTTGGAGCCATATACTCACATCAGGGGTTCTTTCATAACCACAACGCGTTTCGCCTTGTCATATTCATCTGTTAAGGTTACATGATTCGCTACCTCGTAACATGGCATGCATTTTTTGAGTGTCTATATTTACACATACGGTCAATCTCGCCACAGATGGTACTGGCGCATAATTGGAGGAGCACCTGGATACGCCCAATGAGGGAACTGAGAGATGCACTACTTGGAGGCCATTATTGTAAAACGATGGAGCGAGAACCCACCATCAACACGCCGCCACACCTATTACGACATCCACACTCAATTCAGAAAACCGGTTCTGGTTCAAAGAGTGTACGAATCAGTTGAGAAGATATGATACTACCCGGGGTTGAGCATAGACAAAATCTCAGACAGAGCGAGTGCGACCAAAGGTTGGGGAAGATAGAGTGTGTATTATCCCTGTATAATAAGGTGAGATGGAAATGAGATAACGTCTATCTACTGCGGGGTCTGCTGGTTATATACTCCCCGTCACTCTGTCCGCCTCCAGTACCCTGATATCTCTGTACAACCACCATCGCTCCTTGATGATGCACTTCGAGGCCATCCTGAAGCGTGTTGGGAGAGGCAGTTGGAGACTGCGATTGAGTGAACTCAGAGATGCACGTTGAGGCCGGAATCGAGCGAGTTTGAAGATGTATTTCGAGACAGAGAGATCCAGTAACCTCTGAGATGTACTTGGAGGACGAGATTGAGTCAACTCGGAGATGCATTTGGAAGCTGTAATTGAGCATGTTGGGAGAGGCACTTGGAGGCCATGATCAATCAAGATTGGAGGAGTACTTGGAGGTGGTTGATCTGGAGGCAATTGATGTGAAGGCAGTCAATCTGGAGGCAGTCAATTTGGAGGCGGCAGATTGGGAGACATGTACGATGGAAGCTGAGACTCTATTCATTGGTTAACTCATAATTGTGGAAATGAAGAGAAATGAGTACACCAAGGTCCGCTGAGAGCTGAGCGACTGGCTGAGAGCGGAAGACAGTTGATCTTGGGATGATGCAGTACATGGTGTATGCAGTTCTCAGTGTATACTGTACTCAGTGTTAACTCTTGATCATGACATGGCTAGATGGAGAGGGACGACTTAACTTCGTGATCTTAGGTGCCAAAAGAGTTGAGGACCAGAAGTAGAGAGATGAGAACAGATGGGGCAAATTATCATGAAATGCTGCGACTTAAAGAATTTTCTGTGCGGGTCAATTTCCACATCAGTTGAAAAAAATTCTATCTGCGCGGAATGGATCTGTCAGAGTGGACGGAGTCTGTCAGAGCCGACAGAGATATCCAGATGGCGGCTTACTCCGTGCCCGGTGTTCGTGCCATGCGTTGGGTAGATTATTGCCCTCCCATTGCAGTTTCGCCATTTCTTCTTGCTCTGTCAGTTTTCTATTATAAACAAACACTCTGGCGTGGTGGCCAACTCCGAACATACGTCGGAATGGGTTCATTGGGCATGCGCTTGCATCGGGATTGCAATGTGATGGGTGATGCTGCAAAAACCTGTCCTCGCATTCCTTTTACCTGCGCACAAAATGCAATTCTCTCTTTGCTATCTATATGCATCATTCCAAGTCGCCAGATGTATGTGGCTATTGACAATCCATCACTCATTCTGTCCATCTCCAGTCTTACTACTAGTAGCTATCGCTGGAATTACGTGAGTGCAGCTGACAATGTTTCCTACGCTGAAAACTGGCAAAGCACCTGCTGCCAGTGCATTTCTCACTTGTACAAATTTCGAGGTGGGATCCTAGTTACCTGAGTTTTCAGGTATTGAGGTGAGCGCCAGGGCTAACCAGTACTCAATGAAACCTCCATCCTCATTCAGAAGCTTGATTTTGAATAGTCGTTGAAGTTGCCATGGGAGACGACCATTCAGCGCACCATAACATCTTCCTGCGCGTTGCTTTACCCACACCCAGTCGTTCTGTCGGTCCCCTCCGTGCCAGCTCTGGCTTCCTGTGCATCGACAAATCTGAGATATGCGTTCACCTCATAAACCCTCAACTTGAACCTTAATACCATTGTAAATGCAGCGCTCCATTGGGTGCAGTTGTTCATCTGATATATATGTCTTCTTATTACTCATATGCTTGATAAATTACTCCATGCTATGCTATATTGTCACGCGGTGAGTTGTGTTTTGAGTATTGTCGAGCAATGCTCTGAAGTCTGCAATCATAGCGTCAGGATGCTTTCCATTCCGGCAGTTTTGGGGTCCCATGAATTCGGGCTTCGCATATTACTGGGGGCTCAGGGGCGCAGCGAGATCAGGATCAGAAGGGAGGACTTTGCACGTGGCAGTTCTGGTCTCTTGACGTTGAGCGAGGGCATGAAGTTCAAGCTCGCTGATTTTGAAGGAGAGAATGTGACGCTGAAAGGTCATTACTTGCGGCAGGTAGTTGACATTGGGATTGGAGGCATTCCAACCGTCCTTGAGATTCGTTTTATGTGTTCCTTCATGTCTCTGGGAAGAATACTGTTGCAAGAATCTGGATCGACGAATCTGTTCGACCCAGTGAGACATCGAGTGGATCATCAAAAAGTTGAAGTCGGCATCTAACTCATTGTAAACATCTATCTCATGGCTGATATAGTCCCACCAGGCTTCCATTTCGCGCTGCTTCTTGGACAGCATCCAAGTTTCAGCATTTGTTTCCTTCTCTATCTTTCGCTTCTTCACGAGCTCTATTCTGAGGGCATTGGCTCTGGCCTTAGGGTTGCTGCCAGCTCGCCCGAGTAAGAAAACATCTTTGGAGGGATGATAACTACGCGAGGGGTCTTCCACGTAGCTCAATGTTGCATTATCGTGAGCTTTATATCGGGCATACATATCAAATTCCAATAATGCCTGTGTGCACTCAATTGCATGATTGAATATGAAACACTGAGCAGGGATTTCTCCACGTAGAGACTGGGTTACAACTCCAAGTAGGTACCAGCTCATATCCTCCAGCTTCTTCCTATCCCATTTAGGAACTTCCTCATATGACTTAGTTTTTAATATGAGGTCATGGTAAGGAGGCGCTGATAACCATATTGCATTGTACTTGTCGAGCAGTTCGTTCGTCTTCATGAAGTGCAAAATCCACATCTGGAGGTGATCAAGCATGCCTATCAGCATTTTATGGAGGAGGTCGGGCTTCAGGAGGTCGCTCACAATACACCCAATATGTCGAAACACGTTGAATCCTCGGTGAACATGGCGTGACCAGAGTTGGGCATTGGCTGGCTAGGTGTTGGCATCGCGGAGCATTTGATATAGGTTGTGATCACGCCGAGGGTGTTGCTTGTCAGGAGGGACACAATCTCCTAGTTTGTTCTTTGGACGCTCGCAACAAAATCAGACATGCCGCTCGAGATGTTGTAGGTCACTATACTAAGCGCAATCTGCAAGTGATGCTGCTGAAACCGGATTGCAACGCCTGAAGTTGTCATCTGGAAAGAGAACATTGCGTTACCCGCTCTCGGTGCGGGGGTTTTGTTTAAAGGTGAAGGGCTGGAGTACGCACCGGAGTATATCGTTCAGCACCTCTCAGTTTGTTTGCCACTGCTCATCTGGCCGCTTCTGAGATATATTGCAGTTCTTGATCGGAATCAGCAGGAGAGCCCCCATTATGACGCTGTGGGTTGTGGGTTTCTGCTGGCTCTTCGAAGATAGATTGCCAGTTGTGATATATAGAGGTCACTCTGTCTTGTCACCAGCAAAATTCGAGATGTGTTCCATTGGACATTAAGATCAAGAGAATCAGTGCATCCCCCACTATGAGCGTTGACTTAATGTCAGTTAGCACATCATCATCCTCGGGTATCACTCCTTGCCTCTTTCTCCCACCAGCAGTCTGCGGTGCGCATTTCCGTATACAGGCCTTTTCGTGGCGTATCGCTGTTAAAGAAACACTGAGGGGCATAAATAAGATGCTCAGCGTAGGCTGGCTGCCACATCAACCATCTCATGTTTTTGATAATGTCTCGACTATAGTATTTGATAGGGTGTTGGTGATTGTCATTCGGTTTCATATCCTCGAGAGTGTGCGATTCCCACTCCCCGTGAGCCTTATCATCTTGCATGCTAGCCACGAGCTACTGGACACCATACCCGTTTTTGAAGGTTGGGAAACACAGAGTGGTGATTTCTTCCTTCAGTACATTGTTGTAGTACGTCTTCATCGCGTACTTCTTCATCCCACACTGGATATATTTGTACTCTTCACGTGTCGCAAAATAGTAGTAGGTATTGTTTTGTAGGTTCGTTTCAAGGCAACACTGAGCATCACATTCCCATGGCTCACCAATCGAATTGCTCAGCGGAGCACCTGCACCACGGTAAGTTTCCGTCAGCGGCAGATGTGGTAGTGGTGGTTGAGACTACATGGCTGCGATGTTTCCAAGGTGTTGAAGATACGGAAATGTGTCCCAGTCTTCGACTGAATCATTGTGAAGGTTGAATTGACGATACAGAGCGCATTCAACATCTCTGGGCACACTGCAAACAGCCAGATTCTCCTGGCGTGCAACATGAAGGTGTTCATGATGGTGTAATTTGATCTGTTTAAGTCTCCAGCTGTCTGAGGTGAACTTCTTTTGGCATGAAAATTCGGGGAACGGAAAGGAGTCTTCACTGGCATTGTCAACGACACGCAAGGAGCGGAGTATTCACTGTAGAAAGGGACGAAAGTTGGTGCTGGGCCTGAGCAGTCTGGTGTGGATATAAGCTCACAATACTTTCCGCTAACATGAGAGATTTATTGAGCCACAACTCCGTCACAAGGAGGTTCCTTACACGCCAGGAGTTGCAAAAACACTGCATGTGTGATTTCCCATACTACTATGGCTAACATAAAGAAAGGAACCCTGAGAAATCCAAAAACCTTGCAACACGTGTAATAATCAATGCCTGATATAAATAGATTAGAACAAAAGAAACAAAGTAGCCCACAAACCCTACCCCAAACGAACAAGACACCTCCACATGTGCCTTAATCAGTGCCTGAGATGAATTGATTATGGCAAAGGAAGCTCACAAGACAAGAACCCGACCCTAACCCGAACGCACATCATCTCTGCACCACACGGAGTAGTTCATTCCTCACCTGCCGAGCTATCTGGGCATGTGTGAGGGAGAGGGACATCAGGGAGAGGGACATTGGGTAGAGCGCCGTCGGGGAGACAGTCGCCACATCCCGATTCGCTGAGTAGCTCCTGCTCCACATCGACAGCTGAGGTGTTTCTGGATGCCTCAGCTTCTCGCAATGTTGGCGCCGCTGGGTGAGGTATTTGCGGGGTCAGAAGCACCAAACACTCCAGCCCAATGTGGGGCTGAGTCTCCGGAGTTTGTGTTCATGGGCGAGGGTCGGAGGTTTGTGGCCTTGGGGTAGGAACTGCAGGTTGTGGCTGTGGAGTTTGCACGGGTATCTCATGGCTTTTCTCAGGTAGCACGGTTGACTGATCATCTACCATCGTATCTAGATCGTCAGCTGATGCATTCACCATCTCTCCTTGGCCAATCATTCGAGGTTCTTTGCCATCATCCTCATCCTCATCCTCATCCTCATCCTCATCCTCATCCTCATCATCCTACTCCTCCTCCTCATCTTCTTTCTCTTCATCTTCCTCCTCTTTATCAGCACTGTCCCTTTCCATATCTGTTGAGCTGATTCGAAGTACGGATATCATTATGCCAAGGACAATGATGTAACTTGCCTCTTTTGTAGTTAGCACCATTAGTCATTGATCGACCTTATATCGATGCGACATATTCTGTTACATGATACAATACACACCTTTGCATACGCCCACGGACACTGGACTACTCGAGCAGACGCCACCGTACAACAGGTTTTGAGCCCTTGCATTTAAACAGGAATCGACAATAAAAACTTCCACTTTCGATTGTCGATTGGAGGTCATCGCCACTGAGAAGCGTCTCCACAAGCTAAGCAATTACTCTGCAACCTGCCGTATTTCTGACAGCGGCTGCTGGACGTCTCCAGTAGAGTCCGAGAGACTACTATAACTGATGATTGCGAGATAAGATCGTGCAGGATGAGTTCGACTACGATCACCATGACCAAGTTCAATGGCACGAACTATGCACAATGGGCTTCCGAGATGGCCCTACTTCCCGAACAGAAGCAAGTGTATGGTATCGTCAAAGGATATGACAACAAGCCGGAAGAGCCAGCAGCAAACCTGACCTCAACAGAGAAGGCCGCTTTCAAAGACTGGATGAATCGGCATGGTGTTGCCAGATCGACTATCCTACTCGGCATGGAACCGAGGATACAAGCGCAATATACGGTCGTCGACGCTGCAAAGACGCTTTGGGAAAAGTCAGCATCAGCCTACAAGTCAAAGTTGATGCTCAACATCTTCGAGATTAGGGAAAACCTTTGGAGCATCAAGCTACACGACTGCGGTGATGTCGACAATTACGCATTGCGGATCAATCACAAAGTCAAGCATTACAATTTCTGCACAGAGCCAGCGACCACTGACACCGACACTACCGACACTGATCCGAATGCAAAGACAATCGCCAAGATGAGTGAGCAGGAGCACATTTTCTACCTCCTTCGCAGGATCCCAAGGAACGACGACTGGAAAGTCTTCCTGGAGCTCATGATGGACAAAAACGCCATAATGACTGCCACACCCGATGAGATCGTCACCAAGCTTGTCGAAATGGAAGCTGCAATCAAGAGAGAGAATGGGATCGCTCCAGAAGCTCTGCTCTTTGCAAAGAAAGGTGGCAGAGGCGGCAGAGGCGGCAGAGGTGGCAAAGTCGGCAAAAGTCCAAAGAGGGACAAGAGAGATGATAAGAGAGATATTAAGAACGATAAGATGAGAAGTATTTCCGGAAGTGCTTTCATTGCCAGCGGCAATGGCAAACCACCGAGAACTTCTTGAGCAAGCAACACGGCGATCCTCCAAAGTCTGCCGACACTGCAGCAAAAGCATCAACTGAAGCATTGGCTACTTCGACTCTCACCACGTCGATCGAGAACTATTGGATGGTGGCCAGCTGAACTGCTTCATCCAGTGATTGGTTCATCGATTGCGGATGGACGACACACATCTCCGGCCGCCAATCAATGTTTATCAACTACACCAAATATCCTCCGAATACGAAGAAGGTAAAGGGATACAATGGGGTCACATTGTTTGCATCCGGATATGGGAGTGTTAGGTTGATTTACCAGCTGCCAGATGGAAAGACGGACACAATCATACTTCAAGAAGTGGTGCATCTGCCGGGGTCGTTCAATATCATCTCACAGTCTCAGATCATGGACAAGGACGTCAAAGTTGAACCGGTGAATCACTACAGTCTCAACCTCTACAATGGCTATGGCAAATTGATTACCACTGCATCTCCGGGCGATGGGCTATTTGTTCTGGATTGAGCTCTGGAATCGACCGAATACACTGATATCGACGACACCTGCCTCCAGGCACTTAAGACGACTGGGCATGTATCTCAGCACGATGCAGAGAAGCGGATGCTATGGCACCGCCGTCTTGCACACGTCGGTCTGATGGCCTTGGAGATCTTGCCGAGTATCACCGACGCTCCGAAGATGACCGGGAAGTGCAATTGCGAGAGCTACATCAAGTGCAAACTAGCTCGAAAACCCTTCACTTTGAACATGACTTCCCGTACCATTGAGCCACTGCAGCTCATGCACTCGGACATATGCGGTTCACTGGAAACAGCCATTGGAGGAGGTCGATATATGCTGCTCTTCATCGACGACGCAACAAGGCTTACGGATGAGCACATATTGAAGTACAAGTCGGAAGCCCTAGAGAAATTGAAAGAATGGAAGGCTCTTAGAGAAAAGGAGTTGGGCAAGCAAGTGAAGCGAATTCGTACAGATAGAGGCGGTGAGTATACCTCCAAGAAATTCACAGAATACCTAAAATCAGAGGGCATAATAAAGGAAACGACTACGCCCTACACTCCTCAGTCTAATGGAGTTTTCGAATGGGCGAACCACACCATCATAGAGTGCGTACGATGCATGCTGGACGATGCCGGACTTTCAAAGAAGTACTGGGCCTTTGCAGTCTCAGTGGCGGTCTATCTCAAGAACCGCACTCCGACGCGATTAGTAGTCGGCAAGACTCCGTATGAGGCCTGGCATGGGAGGAAGCCATTTTTGAAACATCTACATGTATTCGGATGCTTGGCTTTCGTCCACGTTCCGAAAGAGAAACAAAACAAGCTGGATTACAGAGCCACTCCGGGCATATTCGTTGGGTACAGCATATCGACTAAGCAGTACTTAGTATACGACCCATTGGCCAAGACGCTTCACCGCTGCCGAGATGTGGTATTTAGAGAAGGGAAGCGGTACACAGCACAGAATGCTGCAGATAAAGCGATCTTGAACGAGCACGTATACAGAGATGTCATCGAGGAACCCAAACCCATATCCACACCCACCAAGAAGAAATCTGAAACCTCGCAGCCAACCAGAGATGGAAATTCCGAACGTCAAACGGATGAGCCATTGGATGACAATTCACCTCCGGATCCTCCGAAGCGAAAGAATAAGTCACGAGAATTGGCTGGCCTTGAGCGGTCACTTGGAGATACATGGAAGCTGCCGGCCGAAAGAAGTCAGCGAAACTGGGCTGGCAAGTTGGCTGAGTCTGTACAATTGGTTCTCGAGGATGAGGAATTCGAGGATATGATTCCCATCTACGCTGCAGCTGCAATCAACGACGATCATGAGGATGGCATTGACGATCCAAAGTCTTACAAAGCAGCAACTGAGTCTCCGCTCGCCGACAAATGGGACACGGCGTTGAAAGAAGAGTTAGATCCAATTTGTCAGCATCAAGTCTTTGGAGATTTCGTGGAGCTTCAGGAAGGGAGAAAGGCTTTGCCAAGTCATTGGGTATACAAGATCAAGTGCAATGGAGCAGGCAATGTGCAGCGGTTCAAGGCCAGGCTAATCTGGGGAGGAAATCACCTGATCGAAGGCATTGACTACCAGGCTACGTATGCAGTGACTGCTCCCTTGGGCCACGTCAGGTTGGCACTCGCCATCGCCGCCAAGTACAACATCGAGATCCTTCAAATGGACATATACACGGCTTCCTTGGGAGTTGACTTGGAGGAAGAGATCTATATGCACCCGCCGCAGGGATACTTTGGTTTGGTCTGCGGAGGCCGATACTACGATCCAAGGTCAAAGACTTTCTGGAAGATGGTACTCCGCTTGAGAAAGTCTCTTTCTGGCCTGAAGCAGTCCTCGCACGTTTGGTACGGCACTTTTAAGGCATTCGTGATCTCGATTGGGTTCGTGGCATCACGTGTCGACGGAGGTCTATTTGTGCTTGAGGATCAAGGCATAGTCATAGCTACAGTCGTTCTGTATGTCGATGATCTCCTCATTATTGCTAACCAGGGCTTGATTGGGAAGATGAAGAACCAGATGAAGAAGAGGTTCTGGATGCATGATCTCGGGAGTGTCTCCTTCTATCTCGGCATGAACATCAAATGCAATCGGGAGCATCACATGATCGACATCCATCAGCACAGCTACATTCAGATGATCTTGGCGAAGTTCACAATGGACGAGTCCAGACCAGATGCCACGCCAATAGCGATGAAGCTTCACAAGAGGAAGCCAGACGAAGAAGCCTGCGATCCGACCATATGCCGATAGATGATCGAAAGCTTTATGTTCGCGATGACCGCCACTCGGCCCAATCTCGCATATGCCAACGGAGTTCTCAGCCGGTACAATCATGACCCAAGCAATGAGCATATGATTAGTGTTAGCAATAGTTCCGGGTTACCCGGCTTCGGTCCGGGTTGGAACCGACCCAAAGGCCCCGGTCCGGGTCAGGAACCGCCAAGTAGCCCGAGCTGCTCTGGGTTGGCAGGTTTGTTACCCGGACCGGACATAAACCCGCGGTTTTTGGCCGGGTTGAACCTGGACCGCGGTTCCATATTTGCGGTTCCGGCAACTGTCGCTCCAATTAAGTATTTGAGTTCTGATCGTATCACATTATGATCAGTACGCAGATTGTGCAGTTTTAGCCCCTCTTTCACCTCCCACTGTCAGATTTGGAATTGGACCAATATTCATTGATTCGCTGTGAAATTACATCACATTTGGGGCGAAATTCCCCGATTTTCGATAGCGACTCGACGGATATTGGTCCGACCGCAAATCTGAACGCGGGAGGTGAATGAGAGGCTAAAACTGCACAATCTGCGGACTGATCATATTGTGATACGATCAGAACTCAAATACTTAATTGGAGCGAAAATTGTGGACTTGTAATGCCGGGTTTTTGGTGGTAAAACCGGCCCAATGGCAACGGTCCGGGTTTTCGTGTGGTAAGACCCGTTGCAACGGTTCGGTTCCGGGTCGGAACCGGACCTGGAACTGACCCGGCGATTTGGAACCGTTGCTAACACTACATATGATAGCTTTCAAGCGCGTGTTTCGGTACCTCAATGGCACAAATGACTGGCGACTGCATTTCGGAGCAGCACTCGGAGGAGCACTCGGAGGAGCACTCGGAGGAGCACTCGGAGGAACACTCGGAGGAGCACTGGCAGGAGCACTGGCAGGAGCACTGGCAGGAGACAGCGCACTTAGATGTTATGTTGATTCGGACTATGCTGGATGCCCGGATGACTATAAATCGACAAGTGGACTGGTCATCACCTTCGGAGGAGCAGTCAACTGGAGATCGAGAAAACAGAAGTCGACGGCACGGTCCACGACCGATGCCGAATACTATGCCTCTGGAGTAGGCTGCGTGAGACTCACACAGATCTCGCATCTCTTGAACGAGCTCGGCATCCCGACTATCCCTCATGTGTTCTCCGCTTCACAGTCACTGATCTCGGACATCAAGAACAGAATCTACCGCGGAACTGCAGTTGCACACATTGCAACCAAGTACTATCTTGCTGCAGATATGGCTAGAGACAGAGAGATCGATTTGAGCTACATACCGACTGCTGAGATGCTTGCCGACCACTTCACAAAGCCACTGCTGAAGCCCGCCTTCTTGAAGCAGTGTGCGGCAATGGAAATGATCGGAAATGGCCTCGATATGCACAGAAATGGCCTCGGGATTGGAATTAGGAATGGCCTCAGAAATGGCCTCAGTACACTCAGAAATGGTCCCGGGATTGGTATCGGAACTGGAAATGGCATCGGGAGTGATGTCGGAAAGCAAACTGAATGATTGGGTACGTTTGTTTTGAGGAGATCCACAATGTTTGATTGGCTCCTCTTCTCCTGTGATTACTGTTTTTGTTTGAAACGGACGTGATAGCCATTCTGGAGGAGTGTTGAGCTGATTGGAAGTACGGATATCACTATGGCAAGGACTATGATGTAACTTGCCTCTGTTGTAGTTAGCACCATTAGTCATCGATCGACCTTATGTCGATGCGACATGTCTCGTTACACAATTCAATACACACCTCCGCATACGCCCGTGCACACTGGACTACTTAAGCACATGCCACAGTACAACTATATCCACATGGCCATCTAAATCAAAGCCCTACAATGTGTCCACATCATTCTCCATTCGCATATCAACATCAGAATCATGTTCTGAGTCAGATTCGCAGGCTGACTCCTCGATAGAGTCGATGTCATCCTTGGCGGAAATTGACAACGCAGGTAATGCTTCCGGCTCTAATCATACCCACTCTAGTTAGCTCTTGGTGTCCCATTCCCATAGATCCCTGTAGTCTTTCCACCACTCTGCGAGCTTTCTCCCTCTGGGGTGTGTTTAACAGTACCTTTCCCTTTCCCGTTCCCGTTTCCGTTCCCTTTCCCGTTCCGCTTCCATTACTCCATTGGCTTCCCCTTCATCTTCCGGTCTTCGATCGCCTTCCATTTCCCCTTTCTATCCTTCGCTCCCTTGCTTTTCCCAGTTGGTTTCTCACCGCTCTGCTTGTCCTCCGCACCCTTGCCATCAGCATTGTGATTGCCATCGCCAAGATGGCTCCTTCCACCACTCGGTGCTCCGCAATCTGCCAAGTTCTCATCATCATTATGCTCGTCAATTATCTCATCCCTAATCAGTGGTCTGACGGCCAGCATGTCGCCTGCTTTGTACTGCCGGCAGCTTGGCAGCTCAATCTTGGCCCTGAAATCATCGCTACAGAACTAAGAGAAATGTTAGCTAGTGCGTTTAACCTTCCCCAAGCTGGTTGTCTGGGGATTGGAGCAATCGACTTGATCCCTGAAGGCACAGGGGTTGTCCCATCTCCAATTGTTCATTTGATCGCGGGTTTTGCCGAACATTTGCCCCATATATGAGTTGAAGGCAGCCAACCACTCCCGAAAATGCGAACACCTGCATCTGCGAAGGGGCCACATCAGTGGGAATTGTGAAAAGTGGCAAGTCGTAACTGGACCAAGCAAGATCATATCATCAAAGAGGTTCCATACCCTCTGATCCTTGACACCGCAAACATGGTATATCAGTATACGTCCACAGACTCGTTCCGAGATGAATCACTGTATACGGTCCCGATGCAACGACAGGTGTCGATTCATAACCGATGTCGGCATCTTTGCCTTAGCCTTCCCCTTTTCTTTGCGACTACCCTTTGTAGCCATCACTGTGAGTTGAAAATGAATCTACATCCGAAGCGTTAGCATTATGATATAGTTGCATTTAGTGGAAGGAAGCCCAAAGGGAAAGTATAAAGTTGTGTAAGTTATTGGGTGTGTTTGGGAACGAGTGGCATTGGTTTGTACAAGTCACATGATGTCGAGATTAGGATACTGGCGGTGTGTATAATACGTGAGGAAAACAGAAACCAGGTGTAGGCGGGAACATGTAGTATATATACTTGAGTTCCACCGATTTCTTGGTTCAACTTCTGTGTTTTGTTGGTTAATGAACACAAAAAGGCCCAGCCTTCATCTTCTACAACCACCAGGCACCTCATAAACAACAATCCTGGAAAGAAGATACCATAGTCGCGGTGAGGACACTGTACGACACCGGGATTTGCTTTTGCATCGCACACCATTGTTACTGCTCAGACCTCGTACATCTCGGAGCAAACTGAGTAGTTTTCACGTAGTCCCAGCTGTGCAACCATCCAACATGGCTACCAATATGCCTAGTGGTGGAAAAAGCAGACGCAACTGATGTCATAGAATAGAAAATAGGTTATTGTTTGCATTGCGATATGTTTAGCACTGCCAAAGGGGGATTCCTACAGCGAAGCTGAAGATATACACAATCAATGGTTCGAAGTATTGCGCCAAGAACGAGTGCAATACCATGAGTATTGCGCCAAGAAGACATAAACACCCTTCAAGCAGTGCAAATAGACCTTCAGACAGTACTGTAACAGTGAATATCAATGCTGAGTTTAATCTGAGTTTAATCTGATGGCAGTTAACCCCATAATTGAATGGTTTTCAAGGGATCACATCCCCGAGTATCATCATGGGCGATAGTGATTTAGAGTGTAGTGCTGTATCCACTGTACCTCCCGGTTTTTTCAAATCCCTGTTTGGTCGCTCAAATAGGGGTCTACCTCGCCTACTCTTGCCTATGAATGCAGAGGAAATTACTTCTAGATACTTGACATCGAACATCTATATGGGACAATGCCTTCCCAAAGTCCTCGCCCTTACATGACTCTGGTCGTACGAATTGTTCAGAAATACCAACAGCGTAGGCCTTCGGGGAATTCTGAACTTCCCACTACTGAGACACGCGTTTCCGCACCGGCTGGTGAGAAGGATTTATTCCAAGAAGGGAGTTCTGTAGCCTCTACAATCCATGGTCAGAATTGCACCCCCTCATCTTGGATGAACAATTCTGGCATGGCAGATATCACTCAATGCGTGACTTCCACCCCATCCACTACACAGTGATGGTCAATTATTACTCCACATGCTGTACGTGGTACAAGCAGTCGTTGTAACAGGTGTGGTCGGGCATAGGTGATATTGGTGACAATGATGTGATATTGCAAAACAAGACAAAGGGTTCTATATTCGTTTCAAGGGAGTCAAGACAAGACAAAAGAATGAAGCTGTTTCAAAGTCCTAACTTGCTTTGCTATGCAAGAAAACTAGTAAAGAGAGAAGAAAAGGAAGTCCTTCAATGCCAACTACACTCTCTTTATATACAATTCGTCTGCCACCCTCGAACCATTCCTCATGCTCCGATGTACCATCTAAATCTCATCCCATCATCTTACACACTACCAAGATCACTCCTTATCAGTACAACCATGCCACATCGTCCGATGTCACAACACCTCAGACCACTTCCTGATCACACCGGATTATTACACCACCATCTTGCCACATCCTCCGCATCTCCCAACATCTCCGCCCTCCTGTCACACAACTCGTTCCACACCATCCCCCAAATTCCACCAGAATTCCTAAGTACCTATATACTTTCTTCAATCCGTCGCAGTATCCCCCTCTTATGTTCCAGGTTCTCCGAGAACAATTTCCAACGGTCCTGGCTTCTGGGGGTATCGTTGATGAAATTCCTCCACTGCCTGTAAGCCATCCACAAACTTCACAGGGTGCCAATTCAAGGAATCATACCCGGTCCACCATATCAGATACTGTAACTGATTCAGATACATCCTACCATCCTTAACACTAGATACCTGATATTCCTCCTCACCATCCACTTCCACCGAGGGGGGGGCTCTATTCGTTGCCCAGCAAGGGGTCATCCAGCACTGGATCCAAAAGCGAAATGGGTTGAACTCGATGAATTTGTATTAACACAGGCAGTTCGAATTCGTATGCTTATGGAGACATCCTGCCAAGAACCTTAAACGGCCTGCGAACTGTTCCAATCCAACTTCTGAGCAGGTTGGGGAGTTTGTACATGTTGGGCATCCAGTCACACCCTGGTACCTTCCTGTATATTGGGTGCAGGATCCGTCCTCGATGAGCCGCTTCTTCCTCTACAGCCTGGCTCTGTCTCATTTCCACTCGGAGATGTTCATGAATTTGTTGCATTGTGGCTTGGACCTGATCAGCATTCAGGCGTCGATGATACTGTTCCCTGGTTGGTTCTCCTCGGAATGACATCTGAGAATCCATTCCTTGAACCGCAAAGAACGGGGTACACTTAGTTGTCTTCGATATCCCATTATTTGCAACAAACTCAGCCAGGGGAATCCACTGTACCCAATTATCTTGCTGATGATTAACAAACACTCGCAGGTACTGTTCCATACTGGCATTCATTCGTTCAGTTTGGCCTTTTGTTTGAGGGTGGAATGCCGTTGACATCTGTCAATCAATCCCAAGACGACTGCATATCTGACCCCAGAAGGTTGAAGTGAACTGAGGACCTCAATTTGAAAGGATTGTTGCTGGTAGCCGATGAAGACGTACAACCTCTCGTAAAAATAATTTAGCCATCCCTATTGCATTAATCATAGTATGGCGGGGAATAAAATGTCGCATTTTCGAGAGCCTATCTACTACTACCCAAATTACATCAAATCCTTCGCACTCTGGTAACCCTACGACAAAATCTACTGAGATATCCTCCCACGGCTCCTCGGGAACTGATAGTGGGCGAAGGACCCCGAACGTCAAGTGTTGAGAGCTCCTAGACCGTTGACAGCTATGCCAATTCCATACATACTGATCCACCTGTCCCCGCATATCCTTCCAGTAATACTGCCGGTCCAGAAGGTCAAAAGTCTTCACCCTGCCTGGGTGTCCCGCAAGTGCGCTATCATGATGTTCCTGTATCAATCGTAACCGTAACTGATCACTTTCCACATCATAACACTTCCCTCGATACTGAATTTCCCATTATAATCAGTACACTCTATTATGGTAATCTCTTTCAAACTGCTATTTGATCCTATAGATTCTGATATTTCCCCTGATAGCGGGTCCATCTCATATCCTTCTGTCATCAAATTGGAAATAGAAGGACGGCCCTGTGCGGGTGGACTATTCACCATCAAACACAATTCTTTCAGTACGTTCTGTGCCTTCAGAACCACCTGTTCCATATTTTTCAATCTTTCATCCCGCACCTTGGGGAGGTCTCCCGGCCTCCTTGTCAACGCATCCGCTTTCCCGTTTGATTTCCCTGGTCTATATACTATCTCATAGTTGAAATGTGTTAAAAACTCTGACCATCGCGACTGTCTCCGATTCAGAAGCTTCTTTGTGATACAATACTCAAGGTTTGTATGATCAGTTATCAAGTGTAACGGGTATGCAGCGCCGTCACACTCAGGTCTCCATTCTTCAGGTGCCTTTATCATAGCCATTAGCTCCTTATCATATATATCATAAATAGACTCTGCAGGTGTGTTTTTCTTCGAGAACAATGCCATGGGGTGTAGCACTCCTTCATCATCCCGCTGGGAAAACACTCCTGCAGACACATAATCGGAAGCATCTCTTTCAATAATAACTTCTTTCTCATGATCAAAATGACGAAATGCCGGTGTTATTGTAAATGCCGTGATGATAGTCTCGAAAGCCAATTGTTGTTTGGATTCCCATAGAAATCATTCTTCTTTCCTCATTAATCTCGTAAGGGGTTCCGGTTTCTCAGAATATTTTGGAATAAATCATCGAGAATAATTACAGAAACCATAGAATTGTTGTACATCGAAAAGGTTATTCAGTCGTCTATTCTTGGTCTTCTTTTCCCGGCTCCAATTCCGTATGGATTCAATTATATCCTCATCTATAGGGATACCCATAGTTGATATAATCAATCCCATATACCTTACTGTTTCCTTATGGAATTCACACTTTCCCGGGTTAAAATACAGCCCTGTTTCCAGCAACAGCTGCATAATCCATTCAACATGACCGACATGTTCTTCCTCGGAATCACTATAGTTTAGAACGTCATCCAACTAAGCGGACGCAAAATTATCCAAAGCCTGATTTATGGCATTATTAATACAGCCCCGGAAATCTGCTGGTGCATTTGTTGTTCCGAATTGCATTACTGTTGGTTCGAACAATCCATATCTTGTTGGAAAGGCTAACTTATGTTCGTCTCCTTCCTTAACTCGAAGCAAATTATAAGTTCCTCATATATGCAGCCTCCTATACATCTTAGCTTTCCCCAAAAGATTGTATGTTTTCTCTATTAATGGAAGAGGATATCGGTTCTTTCTCGTTTTGCTATTGATGTCTCGATGGTCAATACAAAATCGTAACCCACCATCTGGTCTTGTTGCAAACAGCACCAGAGCTACAAACGGTGATGATGACTGTCGAATAAGCCCCTTAGATATATTTTCCTCGAGCCATTCTTTTAGGTCCACCAACTAGGTTCTGGGCATGGAATATAATGGGTCCCAAGTAAGAGTTTCCCCATCTCTTAGCCAGAGTTCATAAGCAATCCCAGGTTGATGCGGTGGTAATCAATGAGCTAATACCTTGCAACATAGTGGGAGGAATTCATATACTGTTCCGGGATGATCTTCCCTAATGGGCGCTCCTTCAAATCCTTTACTTCGATGGCCTTATTAATATCATAGAGTGACGCCTTGAATGTCATGAGCTTCCCTTTTTCACCATCCGAAAAATTGATGATCCATTTAACATAATGAAATTCCACTGGAATGGTCGTTGTGGCCATAGCTGTGGTTCAAATATCCCCTCCTCCTTTGGATATACTGGTTCCGGAGGCTCCTCCGAAACCCCTTGAATTTCAACGGGGACATAATGGCAATGTGTAGTGCAATATTGTGAAGCAAATGTAACCGTATTTGATGCAAACCGTACGGCAACATCATGTAACATTAACCAGGGAATTCAGAGGACAAGAGGATAATATCCCAACTTTGTAATTAACATCGGCAGCTGTTCTCCATGATCTTGTACGTACATGCCGACTTCAGCAATATGCGTGATATCTCCTGATTCAATAGCTTTTCCATCAATCACCTCGACCTGGTTCTTCTCCTTTAGTTTTTGAAGGGGTATCCGATGATGGCGAGCAAAATCCTGATCCATAAAAGCAATGCCCATAGCTCCACAATTAATCAATGCATACATAGGTATCTCTTGGTCATTCACCATCAATGTACGGGTTATAACTAAATGTTTCCCTTCCATTGACCCTTCCAATACCTCCACCTTGCTAACTGATAATCGAGAAATTCCTAAACATTTCAAAGCATTTAAAACAAAGCTTTTTCGGTCAACCAAAACGCCATCTTGCTTAGGTCGGCCTAATCTTTTCCCGATTCCTTCGAACATTCCTTGGTCCCTCCTTCAGTAAGCTCTGCTCCAGCCACCATGAATGTCTGAGCCTTCTTCCTAGCTACACACTCTGCTGCCCTATGGCTAAACCCACCACAGCACAAACACCTCCAATCTAAAAATCTCTTTGCCCTTCCTTCCGCCAAAATCCTCCTTCTGCCTGAGCTGAGATCCATATGTGCAGGTCCCATATATTCCGCAATTGTTTCCGCAGGGGCCGTCTCGGGAGCCTTCTAGGAGGGCGGAGTCCTGGGGGATGCAAAACCTATCCCTCCTACCTTATTCTGTGTCACCTTCTCCGCTTGTGGCTGGCAGATCGGATGATCTCGTTTCTGGCAAACTGTCACAAACGCAGGAAGTTTCTCAGGCATATCACTATAAGTGAACGAATCATTCAATTTCTCAGATAGCCCCATTCGAAGGGCATTCCGTAGGGTGGAGTGATTCCAGTCAAGATCAGCGTCAAAAACTTGAAACTCAGCATAGTACTGAGAGAACTCGCAGTTCTTTTGATTAATTTCCCGCGTCTTTCGTTCAGCGGTGGCCAGCTGGTCGGGGCCACCAAAAGCTGCTTCCAGGAGTTGTATGAAAGCTGGTAGGTCTTCCAGCCCTATCGTTTCGTCCACCCGGACATGTGCCAAGATCTGGCCTAAGGCCACTCCTCTCAGGCGGTTCAATGCGTACCACATCTTTGACTGTTCGTCGGGAGAGCAGGCTGGCTTGTGTCGTATAACCATCCGGTGTTGAGCAATCCAGCCTCTCAACTGAGTTTGATCTGACCCTGAAATGTCCCAGGAGTTTGGAAATTTCTGGCCTCTATCCTCCTGGGCCTGGGGAATAGCTGGAGCCGCTCTGGCTGCCAGGGTAACGGCATTGGCTAACTGCGTCCTCAAACCTCGGACTTCCTCTCCAGATTGTTGTGCATCCCGGGTCATTATCGCTTATTCTTCCCATAGCTCCTCATCTGTCCCTGCGGCTGCCAGTCTCCTCCTGGTTTCGTCCTGTTGGTTTGTCAGACTCGGTATCGGTTGTGACATCTTGGTTTGGTTGCATTGCGTGGGCAGGAACTGCTTCGTCTGTAGATCTGTGATCTCTTTTTGTAGCTTGATGATTTGTGCCGAGTGGTCGCACACCCTCTGTATCATGTCCGGTGGTTACATATACTGGGCGACTCCCAACAGGACTTCCTGGGACTGTCTCAGCCAGTCCTGTGTTTCCTCGAATCTGATTCCGTCGACCGTGGTGTTCACAATCTCTCTGAACAGTGCCTGCTCGTCGACCGAGACCAGGGCTACTCTGTCGTGCTGATTCGATTCTGGCATTGCAACGAATCAGGCACATCTACCAATGCCAATTCTATGCGTCAAGTTCAGAGAGAGTCAGAGCCATAGGTACTATAACAATCAGCAGAATCAGAAGGGACTTAGCTGTTCTTGCTGCTGCTGCTGCGTGTCCAACCGTTGGATGTATTCCTGTGTAGTTATGTCCTTCGCAGTCACAGGGGTCTTCAGGGTCACAGGGAAACCAGGAATGTGCTCCCAAATATCCAGTCCAGTGTGGTCCAATCACTGGGTCGTTAATGTCCAGACCTCCGCCCTCCGTGGCTGCGTCTGTCCAATAAGTATTCTAACGGGAGGGAACAATCAATTGTTCCCAAAAATTCACTGTGAGAGGTTCCTCCTCGAAGGTCGCTGCAAGTATAGCCTCGATGCTGTCTGGAGCGTTCAGTGATTCAGGTTCGAAAACAAGGCAATGGGTTCCAGCAAGATCAATTCAATTGGTTCGTGAAGTACGGTTACTGTCGTACTGGTGCATTCGAATATGGGGATCCATGAGGGTACTGCCGGATGTAAAATCTGGTAAGTCGGAGAAGATTGTCGACACAATCGTCGCAAATGTGTATCCGATGATAATTTGGCTCTAGGTAACCCCAACAGGGAACAGAACAATGTTCAAAACAATACTTGGACCCTGACATGGGATGTAGGCACTTTCAATATTGGGTACGATGTAATAGGACTCGTTCTAGTGTAATGGGCAGGGTCGGGCATAGGTGATGTTGGTGAGATCAATGTGATATTGGAAAACAAGACAATGGGTTCGATGATCGTTTCGAGGGAGTCAAGACAAGACAAAAGATCGAAGCTGTTTCAAAGTCATAACTTGCTTTGCTATACAATAGAACGAGTAAAGAGAGAAGAAAAGGAATTCCTCCAACACAAACAACACTCTCTCTATATACAATTCGTCTGCCACCCACGAACCATTCCTCATGCTCCAATGTACCATCTGAATTGCATCCCATGATCTTACACACCACCAACATAACTCCTTATCAGTACAACCATGCCATATCTTCTGACGTCGCAACACCTCAGACCACTTCCTTATCACACCAGATCATTCCGCCACAATCTTGCCGCATCCTCCGCATCTCCCAATGTCTCCACCCTCCCATGTCAAAAATCCTTCCACACCATCCCCAAATTTCCACCAGAATTTCTAAGTACCTCTATACTTTCTTCAAACTGTAATAGTGGTAGCACACCAGCACCCGGAGGAAACTCACAGATAGGCTCAATGCGTTTTGTTGTATCCATTCTCGCAGCAGGCATTTCTAGCACTCCCATTCCACTCAGCGGTCTTTAAAACTATCCTACCCCCATCCCTAATGCAGATGCCCGCGCGATCATTACAAATCCACTGCAAACTTGAGCTACCGAAAGGAATCATAGACAGAGGCAGTGGCAATTGCAACCACAGGTGCTGACTACACATCAATCAGTGGCCTCAGGCTGTCGCAGCATCCATCGATTTGGTCACTGACATATGATGCGTCTTGTATTTCCAATGGGCAGACTCATGGAGATCTATATGTGGAACCGACGGCCATTTAGGAGTGCAAGCAATTTCTAGATGGTACGTTATGCAACGCGACGCGCTGGGACAGGATTAGCTGAAGCCCCACACTGGCAGATAATAGAGAAGTACTGGAACACTGCTATGCAGCATAACAACATTTGTTCCATAGCATTTGAGGCATGTACAAAAGAGATCTTGAAAATGGTTGGCAGAAGCAATGGCCCACATTCCATATTACACGCCCAAACTGGTACCAGGTTCCAGCACATGTCGACAAAGTTGAATCCCATTTTATTCAATCAGCAAGGAACAATACAGCAGAGCTTTATGATCTCCACCACTTTGAATCCGACGCAGAGCGTTTGGAATTCACTGATTCTGTTCCGGCACACACTAAGTATCATTTCCTGTAGCAGGGCATGTGAAAGGTGGTGTACGCGGTCCAAATCCAATGCAGAGAGCGTCGAAAGCTGGTAACCAGTAGCCAGAGTCCACTTCACATCCTGGCCGAACCAATCCCGGGGTTTATCTAGATCAAAATGTATCCTCGGGCGAATATCCACGTAAGTATGCTGATGAAGTTTATAAGTGCATCATTGATGACAACGACGGTCATATAGCCTCGCCACTGATCATGATTACCTGCACTGCGTTGTGCCATGCTCTCCTGGAGTGGCAAAAGAACAAAGGTGTTCATCCGAAAGCTTCCAAGTCATAGCTGAAGGTCGATAGTCCTCATCACTTGAACTACTTCAACTACAAGAACGACGGTGGTAAGAATGCATCCTGCTGCGCTGCAATGGGTCGCAGATTGTTAACCCCCCCTGGCTTTGCAGACACATATACATTCTTGATCAATACCTGTAACACACTACCGGAGAGTTGCCAACAGAGGGTGTATAAAATTACTCTTGCTACAGTCAAGGGTCAGATCCAATGGGTGGAGAGCCCAAAGCCTGCCGAGGTTATTCGCACCGAAGCAGAGCGTGCTGACAATGCTAGTCTACGTGACTATTTGACCGCCAAGGTGGCAATTGAGGAGTCTGAGATCGAAAGCACTGACCCATGGATCCCGATTGACCACCATTGCCCGGATGACGAACTGCATTTCGGGATGCCAGTGGGCTGCGCGGATTATGACAATGCAGGTGACGAAATCGACGAGAGTGACGCCATACCCACTGACAGCCAGTGATGACGGGCCACAACCGCAGTCGACAGGTTCTACCTGGAAACTAGTAATTTCGACGGGTATGCGGGCGATGATGGCAACGATGCAGATGTGGATGAGGAGGAAGAACCATCACAAGCCAATGATGGATTAATGCAGAATTTGGAGGAATGAGGGCATCGTACTAGAGAGTGTGAAAACTAGACAGTATATTTCAGCCGTGAAAACTACGATAATGGCAAAGCAAATGCAACAACCGGCGATGTATCCGAACTGAAGACTGCATTGTAACAACTGACAAGATCTCAATGTTAAACATATATGGGAGAGTGCAGCTTTCGATGATTAGCATTAGCGGAGAGGTGAAATGTGGCACTCGGCTGGAGATAGGCATAAACAGCACTATGCATTGCCTTAACTGCTACAGCATAACTGGAGCTCCTGCAAAGAGTGTAACACAGGTGTCGTTCTGCTGGTGAGTATATGTAACCACATTCCGGATACAAAGTCAAGGAAGTCTGACGTCTGGCCGGCGACCGTCAACTGGGTAATGTACAACGCGACGTGTCACAAGAATATTAGACCTGGTAGGATAGCCGCCGCAGAGGAGGTATGAAACGTGACCCATAGCTTGGGTGACGGGTTGTGTTTGATTGACCTTCAGAGAGTACGAGGTTCCGTCAGAGCCGTTGGGGCCGTCAGAAACACCCGGGTGTGCCTGACGGCAATTAGGTATGTTGCTGATTCATCCCCGATATGGCAAGTAGCAGTCAAGATCTGGCCTGTAATTGCACCCATACACAGTCTTAACAACCCTATCAGGCATGTTGTACCCCTGATTTGTCATCTCTGTTCGTATCCTCCACATCATTCTCATCTCCATACCCCATCGCTCTCTTTCTCATCCACCACTCTACCATCATTGCGGAACACAAAGATACGCCATCCCTCCCTATCTCTCCATGCCATGATCATGAGTTGACACCAAGTACAGCATACACCAAGTACAACATACACCAATGACAGCATACACCGAGTCCAGCATACACAGAGTACAGCATACACACAGTACAGCGTACACCAAGTACAGCATAGAACAAGTACAGCATCCACCCATGATTGTTTGTCTTCCCTTCATTCTCATGATTACGAGTTGATGCCTGAGTGTAGCTTCAGCTTCCGGTGTGCCTCCCTCCACAATCGACCACCATTGGTCAGCTTGCCATGACAGCTGAATGGTATTATCACCTTGTCACATTCCCACCTTTGCGAGTCAACTAACTGATTAATACAGTCTCAGCACCTGGCGCGCCATACATCAACCGCCTCCAATTACTCATCTAATCTGGCACAATCGTGGCCTCCTAGTGTGTCTGTAACCTCGCTCAATCACAGCCTCCAAGGGTATCTCCTGATCCACAGGACTGCTGACTGCAAGTTCCCATGATTACGGCCTGCAAGTGAATCTCCAAACTAGCCGACTACGACCTGGAGGTTTGCACGATGATTGCCTGCAAGTGAAATCTCCAAGCTCGCTAGATCACGATCTCGCAGTGCATCTGTAAGTTTCCTCAATTACGGCCTTGAGGTGCATCACCAAATATGCTCGATTATCGCCTCCAAGTGTGTCTCCTAACACGCTCCATTATGGCCTGGAAGTATATCTCCAAACTGACTTGATTACTGCCTGCAAGTTCACACAACCGTGGCATCCAACTGAATCTCCAAACTTGCTCCATCACTATCTTGGAGTGCATCTCTTAGTTAACTTGATCATCCCCTCCAAGTGTATCTCGTAACACGCTCGATTACCACCTCAAAGTGCATCTCAATACTCGCACAATCAAGTCCTCAGAGTGTATCTCTGAGTTCACTCGATCGTCATTTCCAAGCAAAGCTTGAATTGCTCTCAAGCACAGCCTGCTGCCGGTCCAGATGTACTGTGTGTAGTTTGGTAGCAATATAGATAGATCGATGAGAACTCAAACTGAATGCTTGAGTTTTAGATATTGTTGAATGATAAGTAGTAGCTATGATTTCCAGGTGCACCAGCAACGTTCCCAAAGAAGCTGTTGTTTGTCCCAGACTGCTATACAGTGATTCGATGTGCTGCCAGGATTGTAGCTGGCGTAAACAGATTCTTCTAGGCTTGTCATCCACGCTACCAGACTTGTCGTTGACCCTCCCAGACTTGTTGTTGGTGCTCCCAGGCGTGTTGCCGGCGCTCACAGAATTGTCACTCGCACTCCAAGGTGTTCTCAAATTTATTACAATCACTCCCATGGTACTCCTGTACCAGGTATCAGTCATCCCAGTGGCTCCGAAGGCCGGCCGGAATACCCTTCGAGGGTCTGATACTCTCCTGAAATTGACACATTTCAGTTTACACTCCACATTCTCTCAGACACTCCTGGAGGCTTCCAGTGACTAAAATACATTTTGTTGATGATATGTCGAAATGATTATAAAAAGAATTCTGGATCCACAATATCAAATCACGAACTTGGCCAGGCAGAGTACAATGTAACACTACCTGTTAGAAAGGAGGTGTATTCGGTAATGTGTTTGTATTGATTTCAGATTCCTACTGGAGCAAGTAATTTTATGTTTCATGATTGTCGGGTTCGGCATATTCCACTGGTTCATTGACAAGCATTGCCACAAATTGTTTTCTTGGGATTGTGAAACTTTGAAAATTTACCAAAGTATTGAGTGGCCTGTTAGAGTACCAGTGACCTGAAATGTCATTGCAAACCTTGGTGCATTCCCATAGTATTTAGAATCATGCTACCTGCTGTATGTGAAGCATATATGCTCTTGATGGACCTTTCCAAGTGTATCTCTCTTCGATAAGACTTCATTTTGGCTTCCTAATTCTCAGTACACTTGAGATCAACAAGGGGTACAATATCTATTGGAATATGAACCAGCAATGACTAATTTGAAAGTTTCAATTTTGACCACGTTCTGAACTTCTAATGGTCTGCAATTTGATTATTCCTATATGCTGCATACTGTTGAGCTTCATTGTGTTTTGTCCTGATGGCCGGCATCACAAATCCCGCCATGAAATTGAGAGGCTAGGCTCTAAGCTGTTTCATAACCTTATCATCCTCTTGATAATCACATGCACTTCTCATCAGCTACATTGTCTGAAAGCACCAATCAATACATGGATGGACTACGGGCATCACTGTGATATGAAACTTGGATTCTATTCTTGCAGTGGTTGCAATGCATCATCCCACACTGTATTGCATCTGGAAGTGATTGGACTGTTCAAAAATCCAAAAATGTGATGGACAGTGTGAGAGTTGGCTGCCAGTTGATGGTTTTGCTGTGGATGTCAATGTATGGTATGAAACAATGTGGATATTTGCTCCATTGTCCAAGTTGCCAATACATGTGTTCAGATTCTCATATGAGAGATTCACAAGTTCTGTGTGCATTGAGTTTAATTGTTTCAAATCCGTCTCATTTGGGAACGTTCTTGATCACACTGTGGCACATCTCTGATACTCCGGGCATTCTAACCCGCACAATTGATCACAGGGCTAATGGATGCACTGTATACAGTTGAGGTGGAGTTGTCTGGATATCAAAAAGGTAGTAGGGCACAGAATTTAATGTCGGCATTGAACACCATTTACATTTTGCACCCATCATTCTGGAATAGTCATTCTGAGCTTGATTCCCCCACACAATTGATAGCAGCAACTGCACAACAATCTTTTCACTCAGTAATTTGGAAGTCATAGCTACTGCTAGCTATGCAAATATCTTTCCGTGGCATATTTTATCAGCCACCAGTGATTATGGCACATCTGAATCAGAAACAATTCTCCTCACAATGAATAATATTGGCCAGAGTTGATTTGCTAGGACCTTGGTTCCGGGCAGGCCTGGAATTGAATACTTGGTGCAAGGGATACGGTCCAGGATGGATTGGCACATTGCAGTCGCATTCCACAGCCTGACCATCTCATCGAGACATGCACGTTGAAATTAGTTATTGATTATGTTGAAAACAGTGTTCAGGACTGAGCTGCAAGTATGAAGATTAAGGATCTCCTTGCCATCCAATTGTTCCTCAACCTCTCTTGCGCTTTGATTGGTCATTGTTTTGTCCTCAATAGTCTCCTTTCGTTGCTCCAAGCTATATTGGGCTGATGGGAATATACTCCAGCATTCCTGAGATTCATTCTGATGTTAGATTTATCACAGATCACCATTTGGACCCAATACATATGTGGAATATAATCGATTCTTTTCACTGAATCAGAACTTACATTAATACAACTATCAAACCTTTTTGCACCTGTCTCACCATCCTCCAATCTTTCATTTTCTTTGGAGCTATCTAAAGTCTAACTTATCTGGTCAGCATTGGGGCATAAACAACTGTAATAAAGGTAGTTGGAAATACCGTTGCCAGTCATATTGGATGCTCTGCAATCTTCTTCTCTCCTGGTGCCATCATTTCACCAAAAAGAGTTTCAAATTGTGTCCTGGTTTCAACTTGAAGCCATTAGAAAGCCAACTGTTGTACTAAATCTAACCATATATGAAGTTGTTTATCGTTTGCCCAGGTGTGCATGGACTTATCTAATCTTTATACAATTCTTTCAGTATCAAGGCGCGTCTGTATATCACAGTTAGACAGTTCAGGTCATTTCGGCAAAATTGATTCGAATGAAATCAATCAACTCCACCCAGTAAATTACATCCATAAGCGAGAGTTGGAGTTGCATGTCAGATATCTGGGCATTCTCACCATTCTGCACACAACAAATCACAACCATGAATGGTGTAGTGGTATCTGTCAGAGATTTTCTGCAAACTTTTTGCCCATGTGCTGTCCCAAATCTGTCACCAGTTATGTGTTATCACAACGCCCATTCCCTATTGCCTCCCCAACCTTGCCTGCACATCTCTTTAGAAACATCTCTATCCAGTGGCATCAAATCCATTCGGCATGATCAAAACTGTTCAATGGCAGCCAGATGTCACAAGTTAGTAAAGAATATGTAACCATTGTCACCCTGGGAAATCGTCTATTATGAAGCTGATTTGAACAGCTCTGTCCCTGTATAATGTACCAATGCTTTTTCTCTTAAATTCCACACACCTATACTTTCTTTCCCTTGTTGCACATACTGCAGTTTGACTGCCACATCTTTTTTGCCAATTGGTTCACGGAAAGCTTGTATGTTCTTCAGGCTGGCTGGGGCAATGCATCTAGCTCAGCCTGAGCCTGACTAATCATTGCTGTCGGCATTTGCTTCTTATTCATTGTACGAAATCTCAGTTAATGGGGGCAACTTGGCAACTGTTCCGATATCTGTTATTACTGGTTCCGCTGCCTGCTGGAATTGTATTGTTGAAATGATTCTGGTGGGTCTCACAGGTGGATCGCAAAGTTCTCCTGATGGGAACATGGCAGAGCGTGTCAGTAGAAATACTAGATTGTATCCAAACAGTGCTGGAGGTAATCATGGTCTGCCCGGAGATAATGGCCTCTGTTCTGTGAATTGCGGAGGGGGAATTATTTCAGATCCACCACATCCACCTTGGGGGAAATATTATGCTTCCTATGATGTCACATAACTCTGATATTCTTTCATTGCATTGGAGCTTGGTAGCAAGCATTGTGTTGGGTTGAATGGGGCAGGGCAGTAGAACTGGGAACCGACTGGAAACAGTGGCTGTGAAGGCGGCACACCATACTCTAGTGGTGAATGAAACTGACATGTGAGTGGCCTGGATGTTGTATGTTTGCAAGGTATATTTTGGACACTATAATGTGACACTTCCAAAATGTCATCAGGGTTTGGTTGCAGGCCAAACAGACCACCAATTGGAGTCTGAATGGTTGTCTCCTGGGGAAATCAGTTTGTTGACACCATATGCGAACCAGATTGTAGTCAACAAATATGAAATGAATTGGTGATATAGAATACAGCAGAGTATAGTTGCAAATATTGTAGGTAGCAGTTACCTGTGGCGAAATGAAGCCCTCTTATATAAAGCAATTTGCCTCGAACTCTGGTGGTCCACTGTATCTTTGAGTCATAAAATCCGGCTGAGAAACAGAGACTATTCTCATGCCCATCCCATCTGTCTTTGGTATATGCTCCAATTAGTATACAAGGCTGTTGAATAGAATCTCAACTTTGTTCAGTTCATGACTGCAAAGGTGATTGATTAGATATGATGAGACTTCTCCAGGAATCTGACAAAAGCTATATCTACATTCAACATTTGCAAGACTAGTGATTCTAAACTCAAAATATCTGTGTACGATGTGCAACTTTATTCAATATGATGCCTGTGAATTGGGCTGCAACAGTAATTGCTCCCAGTTGAGATCTGTGTCTATACTTTATTGTCCTCTCTCAATCCACCCACCTACCAACAATCATTATGCAAGAAATCATCTGATACACCAATCAGTTTTCAATGATCATTGAGTAGGCATTCAGCTAGCAAGCAAACATGCCTATTCTTTGCATGAAACTGATATAGCTGGCATTGTTCACTGTTTGAGGCTGCAGCGTAGTTATACACAGTGCATTACTGCAATGAGAAATTATATGATCAGGCCAATCTTGGGGATTGTTGCAGTAGCCGATGAATTGAAATTCAAGTTCATTCTAGTGATGATAAATGAATCCTGCTCTGCAAGTCATTCTCACCGCATGTTGTACAACCTCTGTGTACCAGATATGAAATATATTTTAACGGTTTTTGAAGAAAACTTATCATCAGATTACATCAGTTTGCCTCTTCCCTATCTTTTTCGGGTCAGATGCCATTATCACCATCATTAGGTAATCTAAGATACCCCATTTTGAAACCATTATCAGTAAGATTCAAATCCCACAATATACTGTATTCTCTAATATATCATCGAGATTGGTCCGAACACTAGGCCTTTCTACCATTCAGCATCAGCAAAACGTATATTCGTCCGGAAGCCACACGCAAACGTCTCAGACACTCCGGTAGCCCTCACCAGTTCTTCTCAGTACATCCAGATGCTCCCAGGCCCCCCTGTAGCTTTGCAATATGCTCTCAGACTCTGCAGAAGCATTCTCAGGAGCTCCAGAAATCACCTGCAGTTTTGGAGGTGCATTCATGATGCCACGATATTAAATATTAGAATAGTCAAATGTTGGGGCTGCTGAGACCGCTGCTCAGGTCTCCAGGGGACTTCGAGATCCGCTGAAATGTCAGCGCAGGTCTGCGGGAGACTTAGTGAGCAGCTGTGACCTCTGTGCAAACTCTGCAGGAGACGTACTGCCATATTCTCACAGCAATGGTTCATGGGGGCAGCGCCGTTGAGGAATATATCTGTTCGCCTCTTCTGCTATTTCTGATTTCTCAGCCGCGATGAAGAAGCGAGGGGTGAGCTCTGCCATCTAGCCATCCCGCCTGGAGGCGAAGGTGGTATTTAGATTCTGTCATACTCTAGTAAGAGTGAACACAGTACGAATAAACAACACCAGTGGTTCTTAGGGTTTCACAACCACAATGCATTTTGTCTTTCATATTCGTCTGTGTTACAGTCACAAGATTCACTACATCGTAATATGCCATGTATTGTGTAAGCCTCTCTATATATTCGCAGAGATAAACTCAGTGACAGGGAGTATATAGTTGGGAGACCCCGGGGTAGATACACATCATCGCATTATACGAAATACACTGTCAATCTTTCTCCGCTCTTGGTCCCACGCACCCTTGCCAAGCGTGCATAGATCCATGCAAATTTTGTGGGTTATTATGGCCGGGTGTCCCTTGATATTCTTTCACCCTCATCCTATGGTGCTCGAGCGAGTTTGGAGATGCACTCGAAGGCCATGCTCATGTGAACTTGGAGGCTGTCATCGAGCGAGATTAAAGATTTACTTAGAGGCCGTGATCAAACAAGTTCGAAGATATGTACTTGGCGCCATGAGAGTGCAACCATGGAGGCAATGATCACTCGAGTTTGGAGATATGCACTTGAAAGCCATGAGAGTGCGAACTTGCAGGCTGTGATTGAGCGAGATTGAACATGCACTTAGGGGCCATAATTGAGCGAGGTTGGAGGAGTACTTGGAGGCGGTCAGTCTGGAGGCGGTATCTGGGGAGGGAGGCCAGAGGGGAGCTGAGACTCTATTCATTGATTGACTCATAATTGTCGCAATGTAGACAGTTGGGGTACAACAGAGGCTGGCGAGAGATGAGAGACTGGCTGCAAGCAGGAGACAGTCAATCTTCGGATGATGCAGTACGCTGTGTGTGCAGTACTCAGTATATGCTGTACTCGGTCTATGCTTAGACTCAGTGTATGCTGTACTTAGTGTTAACTGTTGATCACAGTATGGAAAGATACAGAGGGATGACTTAACTTCGTATCGTTAGGTGATGGTAGAGTTGAGGACGAGAAAGAGAGTGATGAAAGGAGATGGGGGAAATGATCATGGGAAACTGTGACATGTGTGAACAACGTGTGCGACTCAATTTACACTCCCTGATATTACAAGTATGAGTCCCAATCTGGAGTGTAATAACACCGATATGAGGTCTTGCCAACCATATTAGGCAAGCCGTACCCCTGATATCTCATAACCGCTCGTATCCTCCACACCATTGTCTTCTTCATCCCCTATCTCTCTCTTTCTTGTCCTCGACTAAACTATCATCGCAGAACACAAAGTTGTGTCATTCCTCTCTATCTTGCCATGCCATGGTCATGAGTTGACACCGAGTATAGCATCCACCGACTACAGTATACCTGGAGCACAGCATACACCGAGTAAAGTTCACACCGAGTACATCATACACCAAGTCCAGCATCCACTCATGCTTGTTTATCTTCCCATCATTTTCATGATTAAGAGTTGACCCCTGAATGTAACTTCAGCTTCCAGCGTACCACCCTACATGATCGACCGCCATCAGCCAGCTCCCGATGAGAGAAGAAACATACTGTCACCTTGTCACATTGCCATGGTTGCGAGTTAACTAACTGATGAATACAGTCTCAGCAACTGGCTCGCCGTCTATCGACGGCCTGCAAGTACTGGTCCAATCTCTCTCGATCACAGCCTCCAGGCTCATACCCAACTGCACTGAATCACAACCTACAAGTGTATCGCCAAACTACCTCGATTACAGCCTCCAAGTTTGCACTCTCATCGCCTCTAAGTGCAAATCTCCGAACTTGCACAATCTCGGCCTCCATCTACATTTCAAATTTCGGTCTATCAAGATCTCAAAGTGCATCTCTAAGTTCACTCCATCAGGGCCTCCAAGTGGATCTCTAAATATACTCAATTACCGCCTGCGAGTACATCTTCAAACTTGCTTGATCACCGCCTCGAAGTGTATTCCTGAGTTCGCTTGATTGTCATTTTCAGGCGCACCTGGAATTGCTGTCAAACACCGCCAGCGGCCAGTCCATAAAATACCGTGTGTTGAATGGTAGCTAAATAGATTCATTGATACATTGATACATAGATACATAGATGAGAGTACAAACTGAATACATGAGTTTTAACAATTGTTGAACGCTAAGTAGTAGCTACGATATCCAGGCGCATCAGCAGTGTTCCCAAAGAAGATGTTATTTTTCCCAGTCTGCTCTACAGTGATACGAGGTGCTCTCAGACTTCTCGCCGGCGCTCTGAGGTTTGTCACTGGCGCTCTGAGACTGGTCACTGGTGTTCTCAGTCTTGGCGCTGGCGCTCCAAGAGTTGTCACCGGGGCTCCCCGGAATGTCCCCAGTTCTCAAAGGTGCTCCCAGGTTAACCCAAAGTTCTTTCCAGTGCTCCAAGGTATTCCCAAACGTATCACAATCACTCCCATGGTACTCCTGTCCCAGTCATCAGCGACCTTTGTTACTTTGAATGCTGGCCGGAATGCCCTCTTAGGGTCTGATACTCTCATGAAATTGACATATCAAAGTTTACACTCCACATCCTCTTAGACACTCCTGGACACTTGCAGCGTTTAAACTGCATATTGCTGATGAGTTAACTCTCGCTGGTGACATCCGAAACCACTCATCTGTATAAAAATCTCAGATGGACATAATCAAACTGGCAGCTCACCTTTCAAAATGTCATCCAACATTAACTAATGAAGAACAATTGTCTGGTGGGATTCTACCACCTGCAGGGCTAGGATTACGCTGAGTGATCATTGTTTCACTCAAGTGCGTAAACCTGAATAGCTATTGACATGTTGTCAATTAATAATTGAGCCAGAGTCAACTTCCCAGGTCCACAACTTCTTTAAGAATCCCCAGATGCAGAAACTATTGACTCTGAACTGCCTGATTTCAGGTCTATGCTTGATTCAACTGAGTCAAAGGCGTATAGGCAGGGGTTTGGAGTGGAATTTGCATGGGAGACAGTGTTTGGCAATACAACTGGATTGTATAACGAGTACCACAAGCACTCAGGACTATAGAATTTCATTGGATTGAGTTCAGGCAGTATGGAACATTTGGTAGATTGAATCGTTTAACCAGCAATCGAAAACAGAGTGAGATCAACATAAAATGTGTGCACTGGACGTGCTCGAATTGGAATGTATCAAGTCTTCCAACATGCTACCAAAGATTCTGTCTGGTTTTGTTTTCCGTACTAGCGATCATATGTGGTTTGAAGGTGACTCACATATCTTCAGAAGATTATACTTTCAGGATATTTTTAAATGTATCCAGTTCCTCATTACACATTTCGATTTTTAGGGACACTACGATTTTCAACTGGTGTGCCGTGCTGACCCCAAGAGAAGTTAAATATATAGTATGATGATCAACAGCAATAGGTGGTGGACAGCGCAGGATCAACTTCCAGCCAGAGTGACTATACTGCCAATGATTTGTGCTGGTGAGGAGACTAACTGGACCAATCATTTTGGCGATTAGCATGCCAGGAAGTCAGATTTCAAATGTGGAATCATTGCAAACAGTATCCACTGGACACCTTAGAAGTGTACTCGAGTTCTCGGCATGCTGCTTCCATGTCCCCCACACAGTGTCAAACATGTTGACCAAGCTTGCCAAAAGGCAGTTGCAACTGTGCTGTCTCAACTGAGGCATCCTTACATCACCAGTGTTGGATTGATATGAGTTTGTACTGGCATAATATTGTAACTGTATTGCTCACTGTTGGCTGCCAGGGTTGAGGATTTTCCGGAACACATCATGGTTGCTGAAGTCTCATTTGGCATATTTCCAAGGTATAAAACTCCTAAAGGTGCTCTGATGGAGCATACAACTTTTCAACCTCTCATTTGCTCAAGAGACCAGCATATTCACCCCAAGCATCTGGAAGATGCTATGAATGATTCTTTGCATCTGTACATGTTTGTCCAATCTGCAACAGGTTCTGGCAATACCGTTTTTGCAATGTCTATCGGCTTTGGCAGCCTGATGAATTGCATTATCTGTACCTGGGTTTAGTTAAGGACTTAGTAAATTAGCCTCCCTAGTACTTAGATGGTAGAAATGTCAAGAATCTATTTGACAATCATTTACATCAGTACCACATTATCCAGGCCTCCAGCACTTTACTAAAGTATTTGATTCATTCAAAAGCATCAGCTGTCAAGATATAGAAATACGTGGAATGATCAGAACAGTAGCTGTAAATTGCACTTACATCGTTCTCTTCTGAAGGGATGATAGGAACACTACAGTGGAAACAGCCTCTGAGGCACTGGCAATGGAAGTGGTGTATGCATTATTTGCACTTTCTCTACATGTTAGCCAACAAAATCACTCTGATCTATCCCTCAAAGTACTATATAATACACTAAAATCATTTTACCAGAAACAGGGCAATTTTAAAGGATAGATAATATTGAGACTGCAAAGCCAAAAGTAGATAACCTGTTGGCCAGCGAATCCCATCTTTTATGAGCACAAAATATTCATAAGATTTGATATGCAATGGAGGATCCAGTGGATGGGGTGAAAAAGGTTTGCACCACAAAATGTACGCAATGTTAGTTGCATCTGAATATAGACAGTTAAGCAGCAACAACTTGATTACATATTGCAAGTTAAAAAGGCAACAGAGTGACTGCAGTATAAAATCCATCTAGAGACCCCTGTCAAGTACAAGATTTGTGATAGCTGATTCCAACATCGTAAGTAAGAACTGTTGCAGGAAGCAGGACAATGGCAACTCGTCCAAGAAGCACATTTGCAACAAATTTACTGAAACTAATACTGCCTCTGCTCATGAGGCTTAAGAAGTAACAAACATGATACTACCAAGCGACCGCAATCTTGCTTTTGTCAATTCTTTGCTGAGACTAAAGCCACTTCCTGGTGATTGGATGACACAGTGCATATTACCAACCAGCAGGAGAGACAGATATATCACATCTCCATAAATGAGCAGAAGTGGTTCAAGAAGTCATTATACATCTGCTTGATAGAGTTTGAAACTTTATGTGTTATAATTGGCATTCAGAAGCTTCATAAAACCATCCTACAATGCACAATGAATTTCAAATTATCCAAGTTGCATCATGTGAACTATATATCGAACTAAATTTTGCAAATAGGTTCCGGAGACAACTTTACCACTCGCTTTTCTGAACGGCTTGAAATTGTAGATGTTTTAGTGGCATGTTGATTAACTAACAACATTAACAATATTCAACAGATACTTAACCAATATGACCAGAGTGCCAGTCTTGCCTATATGGGAGAGATACTTTCATATCTTGCACTACAATGCTGGTGCAATATGGAATCTGAAACAGTGTTCAACCTACTGTCCACAACAGATTATGGGCAAATTACATGCAAAGCCCATCCAAAAGTTCAGCACACAATGAAACACAAGTTCTGTTTCTGCTCTGTCTCACAGCAGGTATATCATTCTAGAGAATAACATCTCGGTGGAGTGTATAGAAGTACTACATTGACCTCACTCAGAAATGCAACTGAAGCATTCAAAATTCCCAATACTTGGACAGCTATTCCATGCGTCAATTGCAGAAGACTGGAGATAGAGGGTTAGTGGACTTGTGCTCACATATGTCCAGAAGGTACTCATAGGCAGTATATTTTTGAACTCCAAACCGGGCTGTTGTTTTACTGTCACCCATTCCACCGCTCAACTTCTCTACAGCATCTGAGTCTTGATTGCAAGGTAGAAGATTCAAACACCAACCCAGGGATCTTGTCTAAAGCTTATAACATCTGGGTTCAGTAGATGTATAGTGAACAGAATGACATTGAACATACCTTCCAAGGCTGAATGTTATCATGACCTGTATTATACATCAGCAGGAATGAATGAATCAGATTCTCCAATGTCAGGCACACCTTTCAGCAAGGAAAGTAAGATGAACGATTTCAATGAGATGCACAAAGACTCAACAATGAGTATTAAGTGTTCAATCTCATGAATGTGTGGTGGCAATTCCAATAAAGTACATTGATCCCTTTAGTTGGACTGAATTTGTTGACAGGTTCATCCGGATTGAAAAACTGACTAATATGATGAATATTGTACCCATTAGAACAATTGTTGGATGTGCACAATTAGTACAGGAGAATGCCGCATCAGGTGACATTGACTGTAACTAAGCAGGATATTATCCTGTGGTTTTTGATACCTGCTGGACTTAATATTGGTTTAAATGTCAGATTCCATTTTGTAGCTTGTGAAATACGTTATCAAATAGTATTGTTCCATATAGATATTATATATTCTCACTGCTAGAGAGTCTGGCTCCTGGTTCACCGCATTAATCTTGGCGACGTGTATTGTAGTTCCAGCAGTGTTGAAATTTTACCAAGTTAGTAGCTTGATTGTATAGATTTCTAATGATGACAAGATACTCCTTAAACTATTTATGAATTCAGTGATGCAATTTCAGAAGAGTTGAGGAGCACCTGAACATACTCTCAGGCAACCTGAGAGAGCATTATTTTGCATTCCACAAGGCCAGGCGCTTCTGGGAGCTTCTAGAAGGATTTTTGAGGCAGTTCAGAATAGCTGAGTTATTGAGTTATTACTTCAGAACCATTTTACATTTTACTGATGTTCAGAACTACTAGATGGAACGTAGAATTAATAGATTTCTATAATTGCAGATCAATACTATACTATACACCATCAGGGAATTGGCATACAGACAGAACTAGCAGGACCACCTGCTAATGAGGACTGCTGATGTAGAGCTTCAGCTGTAAGTTTCCAAAGTTATTCCATATCAAGTAGAACAGATCAAATACTACTTGCAAAGCGGTCTTTATGAACACAATGGCATAGAGAAATTTTTTCATCTTCTAAGCTTGAGTTATCTAGTAGTGGGGCAAATTGCACTCTCCATAAGTCTTTTGTTGTGAAACCTTCTCATTGACACTTGACTTGGGTTATTCAAACCTCTGAGCAGGTACATAGTCGATCATGTAATATACGGTCAAAGCTGACCTTCGGAATATGGGAAATTGAGGTTCATTAGCAATAGCTGGATTGTGTCACTTTGGCCCCAGAGGCTGTACAATAATGGTAACTCTATTTCACCTTTTCTATAGCAGTGGAAGTATTGTAGTTTGTAAAATCCTCCTCTGGTAGATCTAGTCTACAGGTAGACCCTCCTGTTGGTGATCCAAATTATTTTCTGTAGAGTTGCAAGACCCTGTACAAACTCAGGCATTCTCACTATCAGCATGGCCAATTTCCCATGCAGTATCTTTATCATTCTGCTTTATAATATTCAAATTTTGGACACTAGTCATCTGCAATACGATATATAATGTGATTGTTAAAAGCCTAATATTGTAGAGACGATGAAAATTGGCTAACTTCATGAAGGTGAGCACAACTATCATTTCGAGGTGTGCTTCCTGAAGTTTTCGGGAATACTAATTGCATTCCTGGCTGGCCATGAATTTCATGCAGATAAAGTGAAGTGGGATGTTGGGAAATGTAGGGAAACAAGTATTTACATGTGAATATTGTATGAAGCATAACGGAATAACAGCAAATGTGTGCAGGGAAATGGTACTATGTCAAGAAAGATGGAATCTGAGGCAAAACTAGACAGGATTCTTGAAAGATGATATTTGTGGCTTATTTTTTGAATCAGGTTAAAAGTCTGTTGTTGTAATATAGAATATGTAAGATACACTGGAATGGATAGATTTCTAATACCCAACTTTTGGTAAAATATATTTTAGACACTGGGAACCACCAGGATTACATAATGTTAGGCACAGTGGCAACTTCCAAGTGTCAACTTCTGTAGAGAATTAGATAGTTGGATGTCATTCCTGCTGGCCTTGAGAGAAGTTGGACCACTGAATGACTGGTGCAAGATTGCTATGTGAGTGATTGTAATATGTTTTGGCATATATCAGAGTATTGGAGAAAATAGTGGACAAATTGGAATATGTCACCAAAGCAATTCAAACGGCATATCAAACATTGAAAAATATCTGTATTCAATTAGATATTCAATTTGAATGAATGCAGTAATTATTTGTGACTTTTAGGTTTTACATGAGTAATGGATTACCCTGTACAGCCGATATGATACAATGAAGATAGTTGGTTATCCTCTTCTAAATCATACTATATATCCCAACATATCATTTCAAAATATATTTTTTCCATATGTACTTGCACAAAACAAAACAAACAGCAAGTAACACAAATCTAAAAGCAACTATACTGAAACACTGACTTGACTGAGCAATCAAATGATATTGATTAAGTATGGGTCAAATATCTTTCATTACATATCTCATATCGCAAGCACTGAGGAACGCAGAAACAATCACTTTTTCAGTTGCATAATGAATCTGGAGGTACCACTGATGCTTGCGGATGACTGATACCTGGCTAGGGATTGATAATGAGTTCCAATGATGGTTCGCTCAGTACGTGATATCAAAGAAAGGTGTAATGTAATCTTTGGTACCAGCAAATTGTAATGGGGTTTGAAAAGTGCCACAGTATGTTTGGGGGAAACATGGAAGTGCCATCAGGAAACAGGAAGTGTCAAATAATGTGACCTTCAGGGAAAAGAAAAAGTGCACGTATTGCTTGACAAGACCAGAATGAATTAGATCAGCACCAATCCAGCCAACGTGGTATTGACATGAATTGCAAAGTTACTATCTCAGTGGAGGAGCACCACCAGGAGGATTAGAAAGTGTGAAAGAATACGGACAGCCACCAAAAAAGGTAACTGAGTCTGGATGGCAATTGATAATTGTGTATTCCCATGAAGTAGAGCTGATAGGGGGCCTAAAATGAAGAATGAGCTAGAGATGTACCAATACAGACCAAGGTATACTGATGGGGATTGAGGAGTACCACAGGGGGGGGTATCAAGCAGTCCATCAATATGTGATACATCAGTGCAGTGGAATCTACACTAAATGCTGTCACAAGGGAAGGGTAGAATGTACCTGGATATTAATAATCAAAAAACATAACAGTAACCATCTTTTGAATGATGTGTTCACATCGCCCATGCTGTATAATTGTGACTGCAATAGCTCAATTGTGCAGAGAGAGTGGTTGATTGAACTGAGATGTGGTAGATAGGTACTCCAATTTATTGTCAGTAAGGTGGAATGGATGGTAAACCTAATCCTGTACTTCAATTCCGTTAAACAATGGTTTTGTATATTCCAAACCTGTTGAGATATATTAACTATCCCTAGGAGCTTCTTAACCTGAATCAGAAGCGCAGGCTAAGACTGTAAATACATTATATAACTATTGGCAATGGTGTGAATAGTGCCATCTGCCGCCAATAATGGAATGTTACTAATCCCCAGGTTTTGTCAGAATAATTTGGGAAGTAGTTCATATTGTTAGATTCATAGGGAAGCACTTCACAGAATACCATACTTACAGCATCTTATGTTACTGGATCTGTAGTAGGAGATGGACCACCAGGCAATTATCATCCAGATTGTATACTTGTGTGAGCACCAGTTGATGCACACTGCCAATCCTGAACTTCAATTGCAATTTCCCAAAAGTTATCAATCATCAAGTACTTCTTATCTGACACTATTGCCCACTTTGTCTTCAGGTATACAATCGGCTTTGCTAACAATCTCACAATCTGAACAGTAACCCATTGGAATTGGGAGACTTTGTGATGTCTACTTGCTATCATTTGAGGAAAACTTTGGTCTGTACTATACTTGGGTAGAAGGTGCATGTAACCAGGTACATGCTCAGCCCTGTATGAGTTGTTCAGGGGTGGCATTTGGAGTTTACACAATGGGGGTATTATAGTATATATTGAATCTTGGGAATTTGGAACAGGAGGACATGCAACTATAGTAACACACAGCTCCATTTCTGTGAGAGTTGAACCATCATGAGTACTAAGATTTTATTCCTGTATCTCTGGTGAAGAATGACAATAGCATATTGATGATCTAAGATGGCTTGTTCGATATGGATAATATGCGAAACTCTTTAGGGTTCACCTATTAGTCCTTACTGATGTTCTGAATGCTATTATTACAATTCATGTTTATTACCATCCAATAGCAGAAATTAATCATCTTCAACAAAATTCTCTCAGATAGGGTTTGAAGTCAAACTTTTGATGAATAATGATGGTTGGCTGTCTTGTTCAATGGAAGTAATTGCACCAGGTATACTTCATGATGTTTCTGTAAAAATCAATTCTTCACCTCACTTATGATAGGTTACTTGTTGATCAAGTGAAGATTGAAACGGGTGAATAAAGAGGGTCCAGTACACAAAGCAAAGTATAGTGGATAGAATAATTCAAGAATGGCAAAATAAAACAAGGAAGTGGTATATTGTGCAGCAGAATTCAGTGTCTCTTAAAATTGGCAATGTTGATGACAGATGATTAAAGTGGTTGAGACTTCTATAGAGGATGGCAGTGTGGAATTGTAATAAAGAAAGTGGCAGGTACTCTGGCATTGATCAATTGTAAATGGGTAATGCAAAATGCTAATACTTTTATGAATTAGTGTATTAATCTAAGATTTGGAGGTTGGTTTAAGGCAACCTATCTATATTTGACTGAGGTGTACTAGAATCAAATGCTTTTGAAGAACTTAGAATATTGGAATATTTGTAAAATTAGCAAGCCCCTGAGGCTCAACAAATGGAGCATTGAGAACCTAAATAAGAATGAGTACCTCTCTATATTCAACCTTCAGAGGGAGTAATTATGTCTGTAGTTCTATCATTTGAGGCAACTGCTTGGTATGGAATTGATGCAGTTCTGAGAATGTACGGAGTATGATAGATTGGGGATATTGGGAGTGGTGAGGGTCCATTTACAATGATTCAAACTGACTCTGTTTTCAATATTGTAGAAATATTAATTGCCACATATGATATATTCATCTAAAGCATAACTATTGATATAGAAATGTGTGATATTAGGAATCTGCAGCTGCATATGCGGTCGATATGGTAACTCTTGGAAAAGTGACTGTACATAACGTTTCACTAATAGAGATCCTATTGTTGAGAGGGTGGTTCACAGCATATTTGATACATGGCACTATGAGGTCCTATGGACATACACATTGCCAAGATTACTGTGATATGCATGTGATTCTGTGTGCATGGTTCTGTACATAACACTGCACATAGTATATATCATGCACTGTATGACAAGGTTGAAAGCAAGCTGCCAGATGCACTTCAATGTATGCTTTCAGCCTGCTCAACAGTACATTCCAAATTGCTCTTGATGGAACACTGCTGGCCTGCTTGACTTACAATTGCAAGTAGGCTATGATGGCATTCGTAAGCACACTTCACGTACACTTCCAAGCTCACATCTGAGTATGTTCTGAAGTACACTCCGAAGCATACTCTCAAGGACCGTCCCAGTTGCATTGCATTGCACTCTCCATGCCTGCTTAACTTTCTGTTCCCAAGTAAGCTCTCAAGATGCTCTGGAGTGCACTCCCAAGAATGCTCTTAAATACACTTCCAATTGAACCTAATGGTACACTGCCAACCTCCTTGACCATACACTTCCAAGAAAGCTGTCAAGTCACATCTAAGTACATTCTGAGTATACTCCAAAGTACACCTTTACCAACCTTCAGAAGGACGCTCTCAGGCATACTCTCCCGGATGCTCCCAATTACACTAGATGGCACACCCCCAGTCTGCTTGGCTGTACACTCCCAAGAAAGGTCGCAAGACCCTCTCAAGCACACTCCTGAGCACACTCTCAAGTACACTTCCAATTGCACTTGATAACACTCTGCTTGACTGTACACTCCAAAGCAAGCTCTCAAGACACTTCCAAGTACACCTCTGAGTCACTGTCAAGTACACTTTCTGGCAGGCTGTCAAGTGTGCCATCAATTGCACTCGATGGTGCACACCCAGCCCACTTTGTTCTAAGCTCTGAAGTAAACTCTCAACAGGGAAGACACTCCCAATCTCATCCAACTATATACTTCCATGACTACTGCTGCATGTCAAATCCAGAGCCTTCCTGTATTGCAGATGACAGACAAGAGGAGGCATAAGGCTGATGGTGTATGGCAGGCAACGATTGGTGGGTAGTAAGTGGCGGACAGTAGGTGGTAGTCAGTAGGCAGCATGTGGCGTCAGGCGTGTGGCAGGTCACAGTGAGCATATGTCGGCCAAAATCATGGTCTTGGGTGATATGGTAGTCTGAACTTTGTTATTTGTGTTGCCACTAAGACAAGATCTCACCATACCCCAAGGTCATTGTGCTGAAAATTAAAGTATGAAAGTCTGGAGGAAGAGTGGTCAATTAGATCTCGGGGAGAGCAGATCTCCAACTCAGGTTTCATACTTGAAACTAGTGTTAGCAACATGTGCAGGAAACCTAGCAGCGGTCCGGGTTTGGACCTCAAACATGGTGTGGTTTGGTCCATAACCTAAGAAGCAAGCCTACCAGTGGCTTTTGGCGGGCCACACCCAGACCCATAGCCATCAACCTGCGTGGTTTGCCAAGTTTCACTCGACCTTTAGGTGACAATCTCTGGTTCTGTGTTTCAGGTTTTCCTATTTATGGTCGCTTTTAGGGATCCTGCTGTGAATCACAAAATATTAACATTGGTATGTCATGATCTGTTTTGGATGTATTGGCTGCCTTTATAATCAAACCAAAGTGAGGCATACTCCCTACCATGTCCTGAAAATGAGACTCTATAGAGCATCAACAATTGTTGTACTTGTATTCTGGGTGATCTGAGTGGTGATTTGTTGCAGACATTCATAAATGAGGTACTGGCCGCCTTCATAGGCGAAATAGAAAAGAATTTAATCATATCATACACTGTATACAACGATGTATATTCATTCCCATAATCCCCCACTTTGAGTTACAGGTGTGCCTGTTACTATGTATCCATGCCATCCTCTACATTGCCATTCACCATCTCAACAATCATCCAGCCACCATTGCTCACCTCTAAGAATGCATCATTTTTTTGGAACTGTTCTGTTGTCTCTCATATTATATATTTCTGTAATGTCCTATCATCTTTGGCCATTTTGGCAGCTATGCTACTGTATATCTCATTATTCTTTGTGTAAAACAATTTCCATTGAAACGGAAAACATCTGTCTTATTGTTATCACTGACCCACAGGTAATGATAACAGGTGAACTTGTTCAACATGAACATGGTAGTAGTTTTAGTGTAAGGAGGTGGATTCGCAGCTCATAACACCCATCACCATTTCCCAAGCCCTAATCAACTGAATCACCATCATCAGCAATGGCGCTATCAGATAATTCCTATACCCTGGCAACCAAGCCATTGTCATTTGCTCACACCAAGGACTGGGCTAAATGGTTGCTCTGTTGGATTCCTCTGCCTCCCCCTCCTTAGCTTTCTTTCTTATGACCATGATGGAAGCCTCTGTGCCTCTGCTTATTCTGTTTATCTTGCTTCTCTGTGCCTGTGTTCATGGTCACATTCTTCTCTTTCTATGTAGCCAAGACCTGCTTCATGATTGTGCGTGTGCAGAAGGGGTGGCCCACTTCTCAACAAGCATAGCAAAACTGGTTGTTTCTGACCTCTGCTGCAGCCATCTCTCTGCTTGCGTCCCTTGCTTGTAAAAGTCACTTGCATTGGTTGCTTCTTGAAGTTAACCATGTCATCCACTCAACAATGAAATTTCTTAATGTCACCGAGTAACGCTGTAGACTGACATCCCAATTTCTCAATCAAAGGCGACAACAGTTCCAGATTATACTCCTGGTTTAAATGATATGAGTTGCAATGGTATTCGTCAGCCAGTGGTGCATATCATTCCACCTGCTGTCAAAGCAGATGATAAGGGTTATTACAAGTGGAAACATACTTGCAACACTTGATGTAAAGTGACAACCTATTCCATTTTAACCTGATCAAAGAATCAGTAGTTAGAAAGGCCTCATTGACTACAGCTGTGAAGTTTTCCCAAGCTACACCTGGACTTGTGTTCGCAGGGAAACAATAGTTGGCTCAAATTGCAGCTCTGTTCCCAAAACTGATGATGTGCTGCGGTGGCCCAACTGTTTGTTGATGAGATTTTTAACTGATCTGTCAAGTCTAACTTCTTGGCACAAGGAACAGTATGGTGGCGCAATGTGGATCAGAAGGAGCTGACAGCGTCTAGGGTTCCCATATGGCTGTAGGTTGGCAACTGGGACATCTTCACATTAAATATGTAATTGGTAGAGTCAGTATAGGTGATGCTGCTTGGTGCCAAGTCAGCCTCCACTCAAATTAAGGCCTCATTTGTAGCATTCAGTTTCATAATAGCTTCTATCAGCAAAAGTCAAACCGGTCAGGCAGCACCACTCAATTCTCCCAGACACTGTGGTAGCCCCACTGGTGCGTCCAAGAATCTGCAGATGCTCCCAGGCCCCCCTGGAGCTTGGGAATGTGCTCTCCGACTCTGCAAGAGCATGCTCACGTGCTCCTGAAAGATCCTGCAGATATGGAGGTGCATTGAGAATGCTACAAGATTGAAAACTGGGATAGTCAAATTTTGGAGCTGCTGTGATCTCAGCCCAGGTCTGCAGCAAGATTTCAGAGTAGCTGAGATCTCAGTGCAGGTCTGTGGGAGACTTTCAGAGTGGCTGAGACCTGAGTGCAAGCACTTTGGGAGACTTGGTGCTACATTCTCACAGTGGTGGTTCTTACAGTTCCATAACCACAAGGCATCTTGTCTTTCAAGTTACACTCACCAGATTCACTGCATTACAATATTGCATGTAATATCTCTCTGAGTGACTCCATATATACACATAGCGTCAGTCAGCCTGCAGACAGTTTTCGAGAGCAATCTGAGGATGACCTGCATCCGCAACAAGTGCAATTGGTTTCCAAAAATGTACCCCATAAACCAATCCTTCTCCACATTCTCCACAAATACTCTGAGATACTTACTTGCAATGTTCCACCATTCTGCGAATCGTTCAATAATGTGATCCCGTCATCACAAAATCTCCGAATCGTGTTTACTCATTTATGCTAATTCAATGGAGTTATTTCTTCAATTTGGTCATTTAGATTTTAATCATTTTGAAGGTTTTTCTGAACTGTTCCATTACTGTCAAGAAGATTCTTATTTATTTAATCCCTTGAGACATCAATTATATGCAAGCTTGCACAACTCCCATTATCAAAATTGAGATACCCAGAGTAAACACTCATTGGATTTCTATATATCACTAAAACGATTATTTTTAACATCGAGTCAAATAATCTTCATGTAAAAGAAATTCAAAGCATTGTACTCAATCGTGTTACTCATATACCACCTTGATCTATCTGGCTGCGGCCTTAGTGGAAGATCGTGTACACCTCCTTCGATCCCGCTGATAGGCGCAATATCAGTGGTTCCAATGCCGAAAAGAACCTTATAATGGTCGCTTCCATGATGCCAGTGTTGCATCAGAGGTTGATGCATCTCATGGACAATCAGCATGCCAGCAGTCTGATGTATCGGCCCTGTGTTAAATGTCTGAACCAAGGTAAGAATCCCTTTAAAGCTTCGACAGAGCATTCTGGACGACAAAAAGACACATCAACCACGCAGGAATGCATCAAGCAGTTGGCATAATGTTGCTATCCAGACTCGTCTCCATCCAGAGAAGCACTGTATAATTTCTTGATGGCTTATGCTTTCTCCACCATGTGGACGTAGTGCAACGAACCATATAAGCTGCTTGCTCATCGCATTGAAACGACATCACTGGAATCGCCACTGCATTGTAACAAATGTATTACACATTGTTCACATGACTGGATTACTGATCCTGATCGATGTAGTCTGTGAAGTCGGCATATCTCTTGCATCACCCGCCAATGAGATTCTGTATTTCCGCTTTTGGCATTGAACACCACTTGACCAAGTCATCAAGGGTCTTGTTTTCTGGGAGTTCAGAGCTTACATTGATGAGGTTGCCAAGCTGGCGGATATGGTCAGAGAAGTGGTTCAGCAGATAAATCTTCACAAAGGTAATATCAGATTTGTCGACAACATATTGTCCAATTTCTGAGTCGAGCTGCGTTTTATTTTAAATGATGCAAGAACGCTTTGCAGCTGCGGAAAGATTGTTCCAAGCAGGGTTACTTCTCCGTTCCTTCTATTTGTCCAATGTCGGTTGATTTTTCAAGAGTTTCGAGACCTTCTGTATAGATTTACTGGTATAGCATCGACTGAAACATCCTTCTGACTCTGAAACTGCTCCAGATAATTCTCCATGTACTCGATGGTGGTGTCAGTATGGTAATGGTACCGTGCCATAAGGTCAAAATACACAAAGTTTATGATGCACAACAGGGCTTCTGTAAAGGGAATTAGTTGGCTCACAGAAGCGATTAAAAGAGTCGCTGCGATAACTGGAACAATCATGCACCTGAGTGCTTTCATCTCCTGAACACTCTATTGTGTCACCTGACTATATGCCTTGTTGAATGAAGTGTAGCCCGGATATAGAAGCATCTTCGCCAAGTGCAGCATGAATATTACCATCCGGGAACGTTGTTCAAGGCAGGACGTTACCCACTTCATCAAATGCTTAAGCAGACCGAGATAGACAGTATGCAGAATATTGGGAATGATATTAGTTGACAGAAAGATGCATTGTATATTCCAAAAGACACCTTCTGAGGTTCCAACTACTCAATCTTCAAGATATTGTCATGCTTCCCATCTGTGCATCTTATCTCCCTCAGCCATGAGAATCATCTTTTGGAAGTATGGCTGATAGTCTCTGAATTGCCATAATGATGAAGTCCCTTCTCCAAATGATGATTTTGGTGCTTTGCACACAGCGCAATGGTGTTGCTTGATTGAGCACAAGTGAATGTTTTCGAAGAAATAAGCCGGCTGTGCCCAGATGACAGGATCACATTGCCGCATCCGACCATCAGCACGACGCATAAGCTTTCCAGTGTTGAAAGATGGTTCAAGAGAACAGAAAATAGGATCAAAGACATTCCTTAAAACCTTCCAATTGTGGATTTGTTGTACCTTCATCGCAGTTATTTTCCAATGTCCTTTAAATTAATATTTCCGAGTAAATGGAACGAGGGCAACAAGGAACCTTGCAAGATTCGAAAGCTTTGATCCAAGTTGATGCTTTCAAGAAACAAAAGTACTGACCATTCCGTCCTGTCGCCCGAATTGCTTGTAGAATGTGTCTTGTCTGAACTGCTGAACAATGGGACAATTGTAGCTCCAAGCAGCCACCGTAGCTATTAAAGCTGACAAAATCGTCAATGCCATGATGAAATTCAACTAACATACCTTTTCAGTACACCAGCCATTGCTTGATTTCATCTCTGAGTAGATTCATTTCTCAGCATCATTAAAATCCTTTGCTTGAGCAAATTGCATATGTCTTGTGCACGCTGGCTGTTGCATGATGAAATTTATGCATTCAACAGAATTGCGGTAAAAGAAACATGTGTAATCATTGTCATGAAGGTTGTTTGGATTGGCAAAACAATTGAACCACACTTTGCCGGATTTTGAAGACTTGATGCCCATCGCGTAGGACATCTCATTCAATATTTTGAATACCGTGTGGGACGAAGTGAAGTTGCTGACGTTTGCCATTGTAGGTTAGCTGAAATGCTTGGTGATTGGAGCTCTGCTCCAGTGGTGCTTGTCAAACCTATGTGATAATCGATACTCCTCCTCGCAAAAAAACTGTAATCATAGATCAACTTCATTATTGAATACCTGGAAGTACTCATTACGAATAGACCTGCCGGCTAGATTGTTGTCCAACTTTGGAGTACCAGAATTGATTGTCTGTAGTGGGGGTTACTCAGGACCAATACACTGAGTTTCGCTGTCGTCCTCTGAATTGCTTGAATCAGAGTCTGAAGGGTAAAGAAATGAGTCATGATGCAGATCATGAACCACTGAAAGTAGAATGGTCTCATGCTTGATCGCTAAATGATTATCTGGCATTTGTTCGGCTGATACACATACTATCCATTGTATGTGGTCACGATGGTGGTGAGTTATGTAAGTGCCGATACAGAAGTATGTCTTTAAGTAGTAGAGATACTGTTGCGGAAGATCCATGTTTCGATAGCAAAATGTAATGTCACAACAGTATTGATAACCCTCTGAACAGTCGTTTAGCTACACATATCATTGCAAGCCGCCTGGTCCTTGGAAACAGTTGTACTTCAATTTTCCTTTTCCAAAAGGGGTTCTACCACTGTAGTTGGATTACTCTCATCCTCCTTCACATGTTTGCAAAGCGTATAATCGCTCTGTCAAATTCATCATCCCCTGGATCTCAAAAAGCATAACACATCCGCATTCTGCTCATGATAGTAATTATTTACACCCTCACAGGACCAGCCTGTACCCATTGCCTGATTTCTTGTTGTCACTTTCTGTTAAGTTCGTACCTTACATATACCATGCATTCTAATTGGATACCGACCCAGCATCGTCATCGCAGGGTACAAGAATCAAAGCAAGGACAAATGAGTGAGAACTGATGACAGAGCATGGTTTTAGTTGTCTTTGTGCTGAACTGAAGCATTCAGTTGACAAATCAGGGCGCCTAAATGATGCTAAGCAAAGTGTTGCCTAGCAGAATTGCAGCCAAGATCATGTCGCCAGATCAAGAGCACCCTACAAGCCCATATAAATAGTTGCCTTGCCTGCCCACCTTAGAGACAATCTCCAGAAGCTTCGACGCACCCTCCTCACCTCTGCTACCATGTCGCATTACCCCTTTGACAATTGATTCAACACTCCTGATGCTGGTCTAGATAAACAAACATTCCATATCCACCACTCAATCATTGACCACTGTTGAGAACCTACAATGTAATGTGATGCCTTCTGATTGCCGAAATCAGATATCGCAGATGCTAATACCATCCAGACGCCAACTCTACAAGTCCACATCTGGGCTGAGAACACGCATGTTGGAAGGAGACAATGGGCAGCAGATACCATGGGGATTCGGCAGGATAAGGATGGCTTGACAACATAAGGTATAGATAATGAAGTGAGGGAGCACAACTGGCAGAGTGCCCAGTTTGTGAGAACCATCAACAAGCAAGATGCTGGCCCCAAGCAACGAGATCTCCCAATTGATTGTTGCATTACTCAAATCGGTGATCTGGTGTCTAAAAGTGTGCAGTGGAAATGGTACATGACAGACAAGACTAACCACAATGGTCAGAAACTGAAGGCACTACTAGGTGAGTTTGCAGAGATTGGCCTTGACAGAGGGAAGAATGGGCTCAACAAAACCCAAACTAAGAGGAAACATGAGCACATTGGTATGTATTTCATTGTAGTGATGCAACTTTTGCTCCTCCTGATGATGTGTAGAAACAGAAAAGGACGAGGAAGTGTTAGCAACGGGTTCCGGTGACCCGCCAGCGGTCCGGGTTCGGACCTCAAAAATGGGTCGGTTCGGTTCCAGACCCGGCCAAAAACCCAACCTGCTGACTCTTGACGGGTCAAACCCGGTCCAGTACCCGTCAACCCGCCGGTTTCGCCTGGTTTGGCTAGACCCGTCGGATCCAATCTCCGGTTCTGCGTTTCGGGTTTCACATATATCGCTGCATTCAGATATGCTACTGCTAATCGTAAAGTATTCACATTGGTATGTCACGGTTCATGTTCGGCGTATTAGCTGCCTTGATGTGCAAAACACGGATACTCACGCGCCCAACCACAACCTGAAAATGAGCGTCAACAGAGCATCAACAGAGCGTCAATGATATTTGGTCTTGCATCTTCGGTAATATGAGTGGTGCTTGATCAAAAGCATCCATAAAGAAGGATATGGCAGCCTTTATAGGCAGATATGTACGGGATATTCTAGCCACATCCTCCGGGACAGTAACAACTTATTTCATTTACAGAGCAACCACTAAGTATTCTTGAGCCTTTTAGCATATGATGAGAGTCAAAACGATGTATATAGACAATAACCACCACATCGTGCTGTGATTAACCAGGATGGAAGGCCAACAATCGTGGACACTCTGTTGACGCTCATTTTGAAGATGGGGCAGGAAGCGTTTCACTTTCACTTTTGCCTATAAAGGCAGCCAATAATCAGTTTATGGCAATGTGCAACCTGTCGCCCCCCAGATTACCCATGATACATGACCAACAATGGTTGACGCTCCGTTGACGCTCATTTTCATGATGGGGCAGGGATGGTATTGCAATCTGTTTTGCCTATAAAGGCAGCCAAAAATTCCTTTATGACTGACTGCAGCCTGTTTGAGGTGTGATTTCCCAGGACTCATGACCAAAAATCATTGATGCTCCGTTGACGATCATTTTCATGATGGGGCAGGAAGGGTATTGCAATCTGTTCTGCCTATAAAGGCCACCAAAAATACCTTTATGACTGACTACAACCTATCGGAGGTGTGATTTCCCAGGACTCATCACCACAAATAGTTGACGCTCCGTTGACGCTCATTTTCATGATGGGGCAGGGAGGGTATTGCTATCTGTTTTGCCTATAAAGGCTGCCAAAAATTCCTTTATGACTGACTCCAATCTATCGGAGGTGTGATTTCCCAGGACGCATGACCACAAATCATTGACGCGGCGTTGACGCTCATTTTCATGATGGGGCAGGGAGGGTATTGCAATCTGTTTTGCCTATAAAGGCAGCCAAAAATACCTTTATGAGTAACAACAACTTATCTGAGGTGTGATTTCCCAGGATGCATGACCAAAAATCGTTGACCCTCCGTTGACGCTCATTTTGTCATGGCTGTATTCACAATATGCAATCAATGAATTTGGCACAGTTTATCATTCACGTTGTTTTGGCTGCCTTTCTTGCGTTTTCATTTACATTCTTCTTGATAACTACGTTGTTCTTTAATAATACATAGATATATATAATAATAATCTCCAAAATCCCGTCTTTGGGTCAATGGTCGTCATCAGTAGCAGGATCGCTCTATCTGCTGCTCTTGTCTTCAAAACGAATGTTAGCTGCATTACCACACCACAGAGAGTGAACTAACCTTCATCAGTCAGCATATCTGGATCAAAATCGGTATCGTGCTCGGTATCCTCATCATCTTCGAAATATTCCGCACAGGGACGAGGTGTATGCGAATCCGTATATTGGGCCGGCAAATTGATGATTTCAGCAGGTTGAGCTCCGGAAGTGTTACCAGATGGGGTGGGTGGCCTGCCTGGCGGAGGTGGAGTCGGCTCTTGAATCCGCTCACTGCGTCGGGCGGGTGGAGGTGCAGCTGTTCCTTTGGGTGTTCAGCGTCTCTGCGGATTCTTTGCGGTGCCATTTTGGCAAGGAAGGAAGCCAGACGTTTGGTTTTGACGATGCATTGCCGGGTGTCTTTGTATCCCAGCCTTCATCTTTTTGTGCCCAGGAAACTCAACACCCCGCTTCTTTTCTTCTCGGACCTCGGCACGTGGTTTCTTTATGAGATATTTCGTTTCCTCAATTGCGGCGCACGAAAAGCCTTCTTTGGCCATTTTGGCCATATTCAACGCCAGGCGCATGTCGGACTGTTCCAGCTGTACCCGACCTCCTTGCCTTGCCATAATTGCAGACATGTTGAAAACCTACAAGACATTAGTTGATGCTTCTAACAATGAAATTCAGCTGTTACCTCTACCATATACGCTTCTGTAGCCTCCTCTAAGGTGATTGAAGGCTGTCTCGTCCACTCACGGGAATGCTTATCAGGAAATTCATCTGCGAAAATCGCATTGCTTACAACATTATGATGTTCGATTTTGCGGACTGTGCGGACAAATGCCTTTGTCGACCATGGAGGTTTCCCGTTACGGGCAGCGATGAATTCGTTAGGTAGCTCTCTACGGACACCCGCTGTACGTTATACGGTTAATTGACCGCCGATTGCATCAATATGGATATAGTCACATTCCACCGCATGCTGCTGCTTATTTCTCCTGCTGCCAGTCTTGCGGACGATTTTTAAATGTGCATCCTGGGACATATTTTTGGTGGCGCCATCGGCAGCGTCGCGGTGAACTAACTTGTGTCTGCGCTCTTGTTGTGTGCCGAGAATTTCCGTATTTGATGTAGCGCCCGCCAATTGGCCGGTATTCAATCCGCTTTCACCTGGTGGGGGTGGTTGTGTATCCATCATGTGCTGGTGTGGAATAGGTGAGAAAGCTGATAACGAGAGGAAGTGGGAAGCCCTGAGGACTATATAGTTAGCATCTTGTAAGAATGGAATAAGTAGCAGCTAACATGACTGTTATGCTCACGATGAATCCTGCTGAGTATGGCTGCAACTTGCAGGGGTTTCCCACCGCCCCACAATTAGCAATAAGTCTGTCTGATGTTGTTTGTTTGGTAACAAGGATAAATTGTGGTGTACGACCGCTGGAATCGCCTAATCATGTGAAATAAATAGGATGTAGTTCGAGGGAAAGAACGTCTGCCGATGTTTGTCTCAAATAATTCCCGGGATATTACATGAAAATGATGCTACCAATCAGGTCATGTTGTACGGTTAGCGTCACTATTCCTGATTTTTTGACAGTCAGGAGGAAGATTTTGCTTTGTTCACGATGAGTAAACGTACCAACTTTGACATAAAATATGCAGCTTGCCTCCATATTGTCCATAACATCCAACATCTCGCCTAACAACACAGTCCACGCAAACTACAATGGTCAATGCTCCGAAACACAACTTTTCGCCACTTCCGGCTGGCGGAAACGGGAAATCGACAAAGTGCTCAACCCAACGACCTCATCAAGCGAATGAAGGCAAGAGCGGCTTCGAGGCAGAGTGAGTCCGAGCCCTTGGGACATTGCACAGCTTGAGATCCAGAAAGACGCTTGCGGCGGAGAAACGACATGAAACGCACTTCTTAAGCAATGAAGAGAAAGACAAATGGATTGAGGATTTTGTTGAAAGAGAGACCGCTGGGGCAAGAAAGCGAGTTGAAGACGCAGAGGTAGTGGTTCAACAAGAGCAGGACGATATGACGCACGCTGAACTCGCGGGAGTGACGTCCAGAAAGCCCAAAAAGACGTTTGAGGAGATGCTGGTTGCCATCGGACTTAGTCTGAGTGATCTTGCAAGTTCCGACGATGGGGAAGATGGGGAAGATGAGGATGATGAAGAGACTGAGCAGGGCAAGCTGAGCGAACATGACAAACCCGGCTGGGTGATGGGCACAATCACTAAAACGGTACAGCAGCGCATGGAGAGGTTTCGGCAGAAGCAGATGAAGTTCGACGAATTGACTCAACCGGGATGGGAGGATGCAGCCGGGTACTTCCGTGAACGAGATAAGCAGTACGGCACATCCGAATTGAGGGTTCTGGCAGTCGTTCAGCAGCAAACGAATGACGATGCTCCGCCGCATCAACCGACAACATTTGCAGAGCTTATAGAGAGCCTTGACATTGTCACCGGAATATTGGAAGGGACTTCTCGACCAGGAAGTAGTCCTATCAGGCTAGGTTCGGTGAAGCCGCAGTCAAAATCGAGCATACCTAGTGGTGAGCCAGCTGCGGAGCACGATTCGTCACCGTTGCTGAAAGCGAAGCCAGTTGAACCAGTAAGCTTTTACCCCTGCATATGGCCTCCAGCTAATTTCCATATAGATATCACATTCCGACAAAGAGATGGTGACGGCTCCTGCGTCTGGGGAAGACTAGATATGCAAACTGTTATTTTTGACGTCTGATTGCGGGGAAAAGCAAGTTGTTTACCAATTTTGCTACGTGTCAGCTTTTTCTTGATTTCAGTGACCAAATTGTGAGACTTCATAATTCATCTGTGTATGTGCAAGTGTCGAACGCACCATGTGAACGTTCTAGAATCTGAATCGCGCTGTAAGACGGCCAAAACGTTCAGTTTCATTCTGCAAGTGACAGTTAAGTGACAAAGTAAAAGCAATATTAGTGACCAAATGAGCTAGCAAAATTTAAGTGAGTGATGTCATACGTGTCATGGAAAGAGCGGTTAGTGCGCCTGACGAATAGATCTGAATGACAACCGTCATGCTGCATTCATCCATGTCTCCAACTGCATATCTCTCCGCACAGACCTGGTGCACATGATTGAGATATTTGAAATTACTTGTGGTACGTCATGGAAATCGAGGAGAAGGAGCTGGATAACAAATGGTGAGGAAGTCGAGCTATATTTACCCAAAACTAGTGAAATGCTCTACATGCCGTTAATTGCCGGCCGAAAGCACGGGAATGTAATAGGGCCATGTCATTTCACACTCAGATAGCGTAGATAGCAGTTGATCAGAAAGTGAGAGGTAACAAAACTCCTGGATGCAAACGATAATACATACAAACGCAATACTGGATGTCAAAAATGTGTATATGATTGGTTGCATACAATTATTGAGTGTACAAAGGCTGTTTCGATGTGATTAATGTGTGCGTCAACAGAGTGTCAACAATTTTAAATCTTACACATTCAGCAATCAATGGGCTGCATTATCCCATCCTTCCAAAGTAAATGTATAGGTTGGCGTTATTGCGAAAAAAAGCAAATGACTCGGTCGTTGCCACATCCTACAAATGAGCGTCAACAGAGCATCAACGAGTTTTGGCATTGCGTCATGAAATATCCAGTAGGCTGTGCGGTTACAGTACGTCATAATCAGACTATCGGCCGCCTTTGTATTGAACAATGGTGGTGGCAACATTTCTACTATGTCCTAAAAATGAGCATCAACAGAGCGTCAACTATTTCTGGCCTTGCATCTTGGAAATTGCATGGGCTGTGCGGCGACATTACGCCATAATCGTGCTATCTGCCGCCTTTCTAGGCAAAACCTCTTGCAACAACATCGCTACTGTGTCTTAAAAATGAGCGTCAACGGAGTATCAACGACGTTGGGCCTTGTATCATGGAAAATCCTAGTGTTGTGCGGCGACAATAGGCCATAATCAGATTGTCGGCTGCCTTTCTAGGCAAAAACAGGAGCAACGACATCGCTACTATATCCTAAAAATGTGCGTCAACGAAGTATCAACAACTTTGGGCCTTGTATCTTCGAACATTGTAGGGCTGTGCGGCGACATTCAGCTATAATCAGATTATCGGCCGTCTTTCTAGGCAAAAACGGTTGTGACCATATCCCTACTATGTCCTAAAAATGAGCGTCAACGGAGCGTCAACAACTTTGGGCTGTGTATCACGGAAAATCCTAGGGCTGTGCGGCGACATTAAGTCATAATCAGATTCTTGGCTGCCTTTCTAGGCAAAAATGGTTGCGACGACATTGCTACTATATCCTAAAAATGAGCGTCAATGGAGCGTCAACGACTTCTCGCCATGCATCTTGGAAAATCCGGTGGCAGTGCGGCGACATTAACACATAATCGTACTACGGCCGTCTTTCTAGGCAAAAATGCTTTTTATGACATCATTACTATGCCCTGAAAATGAGCGTCAACGGAGCGTCAATGATTTGAGGCCTTCTATCTTGGAAAACCAATGGGCCATGCGATCACGATGATCTACAATCGTACTATCAGCCGCCTTTCTAGGCAAATATGCTAACGACAAGATCGTAACCATATCCCAAAATGAGCGTCACCGGAGCGTCAATGATTTGTGCGCTGGCACCTTGGATAATCTAACCGGAATGGAGCAGAGATAAACCACAATGAACCTATCGGCAGCCTTTGTGGGCAAAAATGCTACTGACGATATCGCGTCCGCCTCCTACAATTGAGCGCCCACAGTGCGTCAAGACTCCGAACGCTACACAGCAATAAACTGCATTATGCTGTTCCTAAATGGAGTTTTACGCCGTCAGTCGTTGCAATCTGTCCTTGTATTCAACTTCACAAATATGCATGCAATGTCTTACTGATCTCATTATTTTCCTTGTAGCAGTAGAGTCAATATTTAAGAACCCGCATTCTGCGTTACTGTATCGTTATTTTCGGCAGTCTCTCGAGTCGAAATACCTAGCTTTCCAATTTCTACCACCATGTCGGATACGCAATCTTGGAACACCGCATTGCTCGAGGTTATGATCTCTTCAAAAAATGAACATGTCTTTATTCGTGATTTGAGCGACATTACATTGCAAATCCTCTTCGATGCTTGGTGGGGTTCAATGAATATAGGCTCGAAGCGGCCTAGGGCATGGACGAATTCTAGACATGCACTATCGTGGCGATTCTATTTGCACTGTGGAATTGAGGAGACTGGCAGCCCTGGCATCATATGTATCATGTGTCATTAAGTTCTTCGCCATCCATCAGAACATGGGACCAGCTCAATGGGGAAAGACTTGCTGGCAAAAGCTCACATCGCAAAGTTAAACGAATTAACAGAGTCAGAGGTCACTGAATTGACCAGTTCGACGGTGGATGAAACAGCTTTGGCCATCCTGAGGAGACAAGGAAGGCGCGGAATCACAATAGTAAGTGTGCCGAGAACAATGATATTTGATATCCAATTAAATCCATACTGACCGAAATGACAGACAAAACGTTCCAAACTGGCAGATAAGGACTTTGAAACTTCCCAATTTCACCAAGACACATGGAATTGCTACCTCATGTTAGGATTTGTTTTGGCACATATTCCATGGAACGCTATATCAAATCTCGAGCTATGACGGTCATATAAGTCATTACGCGACGACCTAGTCCTACCATCTGCTACGACCCTTAGTAACCTTTGCGGGAGGGAATATGCACTGACTGTGGATGCAATTAAGAAGCAATTGCCGATAGGAAATAAAGTTAGTTTGGCTTTAGACGGATGGACATCAACGAACAAACTAGCCATAACGTCGGTCATTGCGTACTATATGGATCCAAATTGGGCATTGCATGGAGTTCAACTCGCTTCCGATGAGGTTGATCGCCTGTTCGGTTCCCGTTTCGAAAGCTAATTAATAATGATAGGTCAAGGGCCAACATACTCGAGCAAGGTTACCCGTACATTGGAAGGACGTGCTTGATCGTTTTGAGCTTACTGATGGCCGCTTGCTTGGTATTACAACTGATAATGCTTCGTCAAACTACTCCATGACACACGAGCTGCAATCAACACTTCAGGCCTCTGGAATCGAGTAGCCAGCATTGAGGAACCACATACCATGCATGGCGCACGTCATACAGCTGGCTTTAGGTGCATTCATGAGCAGTCTCGGTGTAAAAGGCCGCACCAAGTCTTGGGAAGCCCATGAGCGCGATCAGCAATTGGGAGTGAATGAAAGCATCGACATTGGGAAGAGTCAAAGACTTCGAACAGAGGGCAATGCTAGAATCAACAAGGTGTTGGCCATGAAACCAGGTTTAGCAAAGATTATTGAGAAAGTACGTATTTCATGATATTTTGAAAGTCCTGAAGCTGCCAGTGATATAGCAGAGAATGCTTGCTGTATCAATTCTGCTGACACCTGGTCGCCGAAACAAGTTCATTGACTGTCAAAAAGCCAAAGTCTGGATTGCGGTACTTCCTATTATGGATGTGAAGACACGTTGGAACTCTACACTGGAGTTACTCGAGCGCGTCTACTGCTTACGGGAATTCACCCGCGAGTGGCTTCAAAACCCAAAATAAGCTCAATATCGGCCATTATTCACAACTCAGGATGAATGGACAATTGTCAAGTATGTGATGGAAGTGTTGAGGCCATTTCTATATTGGACCCTTTGGATGTCGAAGAGGCATACAGTCACATTGCATCACGTTATCACAGTGTACAACGACATGTTCGATCACATGGATGGCGTGATGCGGGCTTTGGACAAGCAGAAGACTCAATGGAAGGAAGACTTGTTCTTCGCTGTGAAGTTAGCTCCGCAGAAGCTTTCCAAATACTATGCTGAAGTGACGCCAACGATGGGCAAGGTCCTGATTTCCACACAAATCCTTGATCCGTGCCGGAAGGTGTGATGTTTTAGAAAGTGCGACAAGGGAATGGATATTAATCCTGAGGACGAGACATCGTACACTACACAATACCAAGAGGCCTTTCTAAAGTATGTGGAAAATGAATACTGCACTAAACATCAATGTGCGCCGGTCAATAAACTCGAAACAGTACCGAGCAGCAACCTCGTCCCCTCCGCAACGGCATCAGGGTCCTATCAATTATCTTTTGATCCATATGATTTATCCAGCAATGATGAGGACTATTCAACGCCTAACAATGTGCCTAAGACGACACCCGGACGAAGCGATTGTGCACCCCGTTTATTGACCGCCGCCAGGCTCTATTTGAATTCGCCGCCTGAAGCACCATAGAACTGGGGACAAATTAATCCAAATCTCAATGATTACCACTCCGACGCAATGGAGATTAGCAGTACATTTTGGATACCAGACATAACTGATTGGTGGCGCCAACAGTAGGAAATGCACTCAAAGTACGCCGATCTCTCCAATGTGGCTCACGACATATTCTCTATCATACCACATGGTGTTGGAGGGGAGGCCAGTTTTTCCATTGGCCGAGATGTTATTGGGTGGAGGCAGTCAAAAACCACAGGCGAGACCCTTCGCGAAAAAGTCGTTGTCAGGCAGTTTGCTCGACCCAATAACAGGATTTTGGCAGGCACTGACCAAGAATTGGATACCCCACACACAGAAAACGACTCGGAAATGAAGAAAGAGGCAGAGGAAAGGAAATTGCACAGAATGGCCAAGGTTCACGACTTTTTGGAGATGTGGCAGGGCAGCCAAAACCTACGTGCTACCCAGAAGGAATCTCGCGCTCAAAACAAGCCGATGACTGCCGTAGGATACATTTTGGACACTGAAGACAGTGTTAAAGCATCCTGGTCACTCTTTCAACAGGATGGTGCGGCTGCATTCAAATTGTCAGAAAGACCACCTTTGCCACCAGCTTTGTCTGCAAAGGACCTCCCTGGAGGACGAACTCAGATCTTAAATGTCCGCCGAATCCGGAGAATCCACCGTCATCCAGTCGAAAGCGACGACAATAGCGCACCTGAAAGCATTCCGGACACTGATGATTGGCTGAACTGGAATGGTGACTTGGATAATCCAAATAACAGCGAAGATGATTGCGCAGCAGATGATGAATCCGATATAGGCCCCAACAATGGCATTGAGGATCCGGAATGCCCAGAGCAGCAGGATGTGAGCGCCGCGCCAGATGTGCCCGGATTGGTCCGGCCGACACGGAAGTCAAAGAGACAGGCTGAAAAGGTGTTGGTGACGGTCAATGCAGTTGAAACGCGGAGAAACAAAGGAGGGAAGAAAAAGTAGGACAGAATGCGTCCATGGTTCACCAGTTTTATGTAGCTTGACCGAGAGTTTCAGTTAGAGAAATCTTATGGGCGAATGGTACGAAGTAGATCATCAATATCGGTTTATAAATAGATGTATAGCAGGAACAATGAATCTTTTGGCATGATACATCATTTTTAGTCGTGTGAGAGTGAACAGTGCAAGATTATTATGCCGCTTGGCTTTGCCACAGGGCTGAGTCTTAATCAGGCAGAATAACAGCCAATCAAGTCAAATCAGGATGAAATCAATTGTCGACAGCAGCAGATATTGAATGGACAATATATTAAAATGAGCGTCAACAGAGCGTCAACGACTTTTGGCCTTGCATCTTGGAAATTGCATGGGCTGTGCGGCAACGTTACGCCATAATCATGCTATCGGCCGCCTTTCAAGGCAAAATGTCATTCAACAACATCGCTACTATGTCCTAAAAATGAGCGTCAACGGAGCGTCAACGACTTTGGGCCTTGTATCATGGACAATCCTAGTGTTGTGCGGCGACAATAGGCCATAATCAGATTATCGGCTGCCTTTCTAGTCAAAAACAGTAACAACGACATCGCTACTATGTCCTAAAAATGAGCGTCAACGGAGCATCAACGAGTTTTAGCTTTGCATCTTCGGTAAGTTATGTTCTGATTAGTTGTAGACATTTATTTATGGGATATTGGCAGCCTTTACAGGCACAGACAACAGCGAGATGCTCACTGCGGCATCCTGAAAATGAGCGTCAACCGAGCGTCAACAGTTTTAGGACTTGCATATTTCATAATCAAGGCATCGCGCGGATCTTCGCGTGCATAACTGTATTATTGACCGCCTTGCTAGGCAAAAATAGCATATATCGAAGGTGAAACACAGATACCAAATTAATCGATATTACACACTCCTCAACAAGCTAAAGCACATTGTTGGTTGCTGAAAACGCGATTTTGATAAGATACTATTAACACACTGCAAATACAACAGCCTTATATGAATCTATAGATGGACTGCTGGGCGACCCGCTGACAACCCGCCCAATTCAGATGGGTTGGGAGTTTACCATGGAACCGTACCCGAGTGGGCAGTTCGGGTTTATTCACGACCCGGACCGCCAATTTGACAACGGTTCGGTTTGGACCCGGACCTGGACCCGAAGTGACGGTCCGGAACCGTTGCTAACACTATCCACATCTACAGGGTCCAATATCGGCATGGCCTCAAATACTTCCATGCCATCCTTCACAATGGTCCATTCATCTTGTGTTGCGAAGAGTTGCCGATAATCACTGTATATTAGATGTTGGAGCAACTTGCGCGTGAATTCCTGTAATTGGTAGGCCCGATCCTGCATCTCGAGTGTGGAGTGTGAATGTGTCTTCATATCCATAATCGGAAGTACGGCCACACCGAGCTTGGGTTTTTGACTGTCAATGTACTTGTTTTGACGACTAGGTGTTAGCGTAATCAATACATTAACCATCCTCTGCTATATGAATTGCAGTTTCAAGACTTTTACAATATCTTCAAATACGTACTTTCTCAAATAACTCTGCACAACCTGGTCTCATGGCTGACACCTTATTGATTTTAGCATTGCCCACTTTTCGAAATGTTTGACTCTTCCCAATGTCTTGGCTTACATTCTATCCAGATTGCTGTTCACGCTTATAAACTACCTGAGACTTGGTTCAGCCTTCGACACCGAGACTGCTCATGAATGCACCTGAAGCCAGTTGAATGACATGCGCCATGCATCGTATGTGGTTCCATAATGCAGGCCAGTCGATTTGAGAGGCCTTAAGTGTTTATTGCAGTTCGCATGTCATTGAGTAATTTGAGGATGCATTATCAGTGGTAATACCAAACACAAGGCCGTTGGTAAGCTCAAAACGATCAAGCACGATCACCAAACGTTCATCTAGCTCTGCTCCAGTATGTTGGCCCTTGACCTATCATAGTTAATTAGCTTTCAAAAGCGGAAAAGAATAGGCAATCAACCTCATTGAAAGCGAGTTGAACTTCACGCAATGCCCAATTTCTATCCATATAGTAAGCATTGACTGACAATATGGCTAGTGTGTTCATTGATGTCTATCCATTCAAAGCTAAACTAACTATATTTCGTGATGGCAATTACTTCTTAATTGCATCAACGGTCTGTGCATATTCCCTCCAGCAAATGTTGTTGAGAGTTGTAGCTAACGGCAGCAATAGATCACTGTGTAATGATTTATATGACTGTCGTAGCTTGAGATTTGAAATAGTGTTCCCTGGAATATGAGCTGAAACATAACCTGACATGAGGTAGCGATTCCACTTATCTTGATTAAATTTGGAAGTTCGAAAGTTCTTACCTGCCAGCTTGGAGCTTTATGTCTGTCATTTCGGTCAATATGGATTGACCTGAATGTGATATTGATTTTTCTCTGCGAACTTACTATTGTAATTCCTCGACTTCCTTGTCTCTTCAGAATGGCCAAAGCTATTTCATTCACTGTCGGACTAGTTCATTCAGTACCCTCTGACCCTGTTAATTCGTTTAACTTTGCGATGTGACCTTTTGCTGGCAAGTCTTTCCCCATTGAGCTGGTTCCATGTTCTGATGGATGGTCAAAAACTTGATGACAAATAATACATATGATACCAGGCCTGCCAGTCTCCTCAATTCTGCATTACAATTAAACTCGCCATGAAGACGCATGTCTAGAAATATTCCAAGCAATAGGACGGTTCGAGTGTACAATCATTGAAGCTCACGAAGCGTCGAAGATGATGTGTAAAGTAAGATTACTCAAATCAAGAATAAAGACACGTTCATTTTGGTAAGACATTATAACCTTTAGAAATGAGGTGTCCAAAATGTCGAATCTGACATGGCGGATGAAAATAGCAAGCTGGGTAATCCGACTCCAGAGACTGCCGAAAGTAATGTTACAGTACAGCAGACTGCGGGTTCTTAAATATTGACTCTAGAGCTACAAGTAAAAAAAATCTGATCTGTGAAATATTGCCTCCATATTTGTGAAGTTGTATACATGGACAGATCGAAAAGACTGACCACGCAAAACTCATTTTATCAACACCACAATGCAGTTCATTGCTGTGTAGTGTACTGAGCCTCCAAAAATGATTTTGATGCTCCGCGGGTGCTCAATTGTAGGAGGCGGGTGCGATATCGTCACAACTATTTTTGCCAATAAAGGCTGCCGATAGGTTGATTGTGGGTTAACTGCATTCCATTGTCATTAGATTATCAAAGATGCAAGATCCAAAATCATTGACGCTTCATTGACCCTCTGTTGACAATTTGTTGACACTCTGTTGACGTTCTGTTGACGCTCTGTTGACGCTCTGTTGATGCTCTGTTGACGCTCTGTTGACGCTCTGTTGACGCTCTGTTGACGCTCTGTTGATGCTCTGTTGACACCCATTTTAGGACAAAGTTACGATGTTGTTGTAGTCATTTTTGCATCAAATGGAGGTCGATAGTCCGATTGTGGATTAATGTGGTCGAACAGCCCTTTCATTGACCAATATACAAGGCCTAAAATTGTTCACGATCCATTGACCGTCATTTGTAGAGCATAGTGACAATATTGCCGCCAGCATGTTTGCCTAGAAAGGTGGCCGATTGTTCGATTAGGGGTTATTGTCGCCACCCATCCCTTTCATATTCCAAAATGCAAGGCCATCTGTCAGTGACGCGCCGTTGTCACTCATTTTTAGGACATAGTAGCAATGTAGTTGCAGCGATTTGTGCCTTGAAAGGTGGCTGATAGTTCGATTGTGAGTTCATGTCGCTGCGCAACCCTCAAGATTGTTCATGATGCAATGCCAAAAATGTCTGACGTTCCATTGACGCTCATTTTCAGGATGTGGCAACAAGTGTGTCGTTTGCTGTTTCCACTACAACGCTGACCTTTACCCTGACTTTGAATGGATGTGACACTACAGCCCTTTCATTGCCGACTGTGTAAGACAAAAAATTGTTGATGCTCTGTTGGCGCTCACATTAAACACATTGAAACAGCCTTTCTACACACAGTAATGGTATGCATCGAATCAGACACACATTATCAACCTCCAATATTGCGTTTGTATGTATTATCGTTTGCATCCAGGAGTTTTGTTACTTCTCCATTTCTGATCAACCACTATCCACACTATCTGAGTGGGAGATGACGTAGCCCTATCACATACCTGCCCGTTTAACCGGCCATTCATGACATGTCAATCATTTCACTAGTTTTTGGTAAATATACCTGGACTTATTCACCTTTCCTCATTCAATTCCTTCTCCTCGGTTTCCATGATATTCCCGAATCAATTTCAAATATCTCAAAGATGTGCACGACATCTGTGTGGAGAATTATGCAGTTGAATACAGGGATAGATACAGCATGACGGCAGTCATCCAGACAGATTCGTCATGAGTGCCCACCTCTATTTCCATGACAAATATGACATTACTGAAAGAAATTTCGTTAGTACTCTTTGTCACTAATATAGCTTTTGCTTTGTCACTTAACCGTAACTTGCAGATTGAAATCGAAAGGGGTGGCCATCTTACCGCTTCATTTGCATTCAGGACCTTTCACATGGTGCATTCGACCCTTGCACATGCACAGACGAATTATCATGTGTCACAATTTGGTCACTGAAATCAAGAAAAAGCTGACAGATAGCATAATTGTTAACAACACTGTGTTTCACCGAGATATGACGTCAAGAATTGCAGTTTGCCAATCAATTCATCCGCTGACACAGGAGCTGTCACCATTTCTTCGTCCGAATCCGAAATCTATACTGTGATTAGCTGTAGGCTACATGCAGTGGTAAAAGTTTACAGAATCAACAGGCTTTGCCTTCAGCACAGGTGACCAATCAGGCTCCACCGCGGGCTCAAGACCAGGTTTACTCGTGTTCGGCTGCAGCTTCACCAAACCTAGCCTAATAGGACTACTTCCTGGTTGAGAAGTCCCTTGCGGCATTTGCGATATTGCGGGGACAATGTCCAGACAATCCATAAGCTCTCCAAATGCTGTTAGGGCAGGTGCTGCTGTGACATCATCCGTTTGCAGCTGAACGAATGCCGGAAATCTCAATTTGTGTATGCATTACTGTTGGTCTGTTTCACAGAAGTGGTCGGCAGCATCCTCCAATGTCGGTTGTGTCAATTCGTGAAGCTTCATCTGCCTCTGCGGAAATCTCTCGATGAGCTGCCGTACCATTTTGGAGACTGTGCCTATCACCCAGCCGGGTTCATCATCTTCGCTTAGCTTGCCCTGCTCTGTCTTCTCATCATCCTCATCTTCCCTATCCTCCCCATCGTCAGAACTTGCACGTTCACTCCAACATTCTCCGAGAGCAACCATCATCTCCTGGAAAGTCTTTTCAGGCTCCCTGTTTGTCAATTCCGCGTTTTCAGCATTCTTCATATCTTCCTGCTGTTGCTGAACCGCTGCCTCTGTGGCTTTAACTCGCTTTCTCGCCCCAGTGGGTTTTCTCTCAATACAATCCTCAATCCATTGCTCTTTGTCTTGATTTTTTAAGTAGTACATATCTCATCGTTTCTTGGCCGCAAGCTTCGTTTTGGATCGCAAGCTGCGCCATGCCCCAAGGGCGCACACTCTTTGTGCCAGCAAACCACTCTTGACATCATTTGTTTGATGACGTCGTTGGGTGGACTGCTTTGTCGATTTGCTGTATTTGCCCGCTGCAAGTGGCAAAATGATTTTTTTTGAAGCATTGACCATTGCAGTTTGCATTGACTTTGTTGTTGGGCAAGATGTTGGATGTTGCAAGATATGGACAATATGGAGGCAAGCTGTGTCTTTTCTGTCAAGGTTGGTATGGTTACTCATCTAGAACAAAGCAAAATCTCCCTTTTGACTGACAATAAAATGGGAATAGTTAGAATAACCATACAACTTGACTTGATTGTTAGCGTCAGTATCATGTATTATCCCGGGGATTGTTTGAGACAACGTTCAGCAGCCTTCCTGACCCTCGATCAATGTTCTATTTATAGCAAACAATCATGCAATCTCGTCTGTTGTACGCCGCAATTGACCTCTGTTGACAAACAAACAACTTCGGACCAATTTAATACCCATCTTGGGGCTGTGGGAAACCCCTGCAACTTACCTCTGTACCCAGCAGGATTCATCTTGAGTATGATGAACATGTTGGCTGCTACTTGTTCCATTCTGACATGAGGCTAACTTTATAATCCTCAGGACTTCCCACTTCTTTTCGTTATCATCTTCCTCTCCTATTCCACACCAGCAAATCATGGATATACAACCATCTCAGCGAGGTCAGAGCAGACCCAAAACAAGCTGATTGACAGGCGCTTCATCAAATACGTCACTTATCAGCATACAGCAAGAATGCAGACACCAGTTAGTCCACCACGACGCTGCAAATGCAGCCACCAAAGAATTGACCCAGGATGCACATATGAATATCGTCCGTTAGACTAGATGCAGCACGAATAAGCAGCAGCATGTAGTTGGAGGTGAGAATCTCCATAGCGTGGTAAATGGTCGTCAATTAACCATATAACATACAGCAGGGATATGAAGATAGCTATGTGACCAACTCATTGCTGCCCATAATGGGAAGCCTCCATAGTCAAGCAACACATTTCTGTGCACAGTCCACAAAATCGAACATCAGGATGTTGTCAGCTCTGGGATTTTGGTGTACGAATGTCATGATACGTATCTCCATGAGTGGATGATACAGGCTTTAATCACCTTAGGGGAGGCTAGGAAAGTGTATATGGTTAAGGTAATAGCCAAATCTCATTGTTAGAAGCAGGAACGAATGCCTTGTAGGTATTCAAGATGTCAGCTACGATGGCAAGGCAAGGAGGTCAGGTACAGCTTAAACACTCTCACACACATGAGCCCTTGATTATGGCCAACTTAGCGAAAGGCGTGGTTTCGCATGCTGTAGTAGATGAAACACAATATCTGATCAATGAACCTCGCAGCAAGGTCCGAGAATTGACAATGCGGGGTGTTGAGTTTCCTGGGCATAAAATGGAGAAGGCTGCGAGAGATAGACACCCGGCTATGCTTCCTCAAAACCACACGGCTGGATGCCTTATTTGCCAAAATAGCACCACAAACATCTGCAGACACGCTGGAGACGCAAAGGAACAGGTGTACCTTGGCCCAACCAACTCAGACAGCCGACTCCAGAAGCGACACCACCTCTGCCTGGAAAACCACCCGCCCCATCAGGTAACACTTCCGGAGCTCAACACTCCCAAATCGTAAATTTGCCTGCTGGATATGTATATTTACATACATTGCTTCCCCATGCTGAATCTTCAACTCTCAATGCATCTGCCCAGGATAGCCAGCACGATTCATATTTTGATCCAGATATGCTGACTGAGGAAGCAACATCCACTGGTTTGTACACTATATGCTGTGTGGTAATGCAGCTAACATTCATTTTGAAGACCAGAGCAGCCTATCGAGCGACTCTGGCAGTGATGAGTAGCATTGATCGAATGGCATGGGATTTTGGAGATTATCATTATCCTGAAACTGCAGATACTGTAAAGTATATTGTAAAGGATATATTGATATGTATTATTATAGAACAATGTAGTGATCAAGCAGAAAGCCAATGAAAATGCTAGAAAGGCTGCCAGATCAACATGAATCATGGACCACGGCAGATTAAATCTTTCCATAGTGTGGATACACTTGTCGCAAAATGAGCGTCAACGGACCGGCAACAATTCTTGGTCGTGTATCTTGGGAAATCTGGGGGGCGACAGTTTGCAAGGTGTCATAAACGAAGTATTGGCTGCCTTTATTGGCAAAATGGAAAGAGAAACACTTCCTGCCCCAATGTGAAAATGAACGTTGACGGATTTTCAACAATTGTTGCTCTTCGATTATGGTTAATCTCAGCGCGATGTTGCCGTTATGGTCTATGTACATGGTTATGAATGTTCTGGTACCCTAAACGGCTCACAAATACATAGTGGTACCAGGGTAAATGAAAGACACTGGTACTGTCCCAGAGGATGTGGCATGAATATCCTGTACATATCTGCCTATAATGGCTGCCATATCCTTGTTTATGAATGCTTGTGATCAAGCGCCACTCATATTACTGAAGATGCAACACCCGAAATCGTTGAAGCTCTGTTGACGCCCATTCTGCAGCTGGGGTAGGGAGCGTTTCGCTTTCTCTTTTTGCCAAAAAGGCAGCCAATGCTTTGTTTACGAGTGTATTCAACCTATCGCCCCCCAGATTACCCTGGATATACGACCAACAATCGTTGACACTCCGTCAACGCTTCTTTTCAGGATGTGGTTAGGCTCGTGTGTCTATTCATTATGATCATTGAGGTGACTAATATATCGAAAATAAACCAGGACGTACCAACGTCAATATTTTACGATGAACAGTTGTATGTCTGGATGTGACCATAAATGTGAAACCTGAAACCTAGAATCGAAGATTGGAACCAATGGGTCTGGAACAACCCGGTGATACTGGCTGGTTGACGGTTACAGGTCTGGGTCTGGCCCACCATGAGTCAGCGGGTCAGGTATTGGACAGGTCTGGAACCGAACCAACCGGTTCTTGTAGTTGAAAACCGCACCGCTGGCGGGTTACCCAGACCCGATGCTAACACTACCTCTGGGCGTATTTCACCGTTTATCGGCAGCTGATTGTCGATTGAAAACTTGTGCAGAGTCAATATTGTAGAAACCTTAAAGGGCTAGATACGACAGCGTCTCCTCCATATAGTCAAGACTGGTACACCCGACATTGTACTGGAGCATCTGTTCAATGTAATTGATTTTGTTGGTAGTTCGATTTGCCTCTTTCCCATTGCCGATATGTAGCCATTCAGAAATATCGGTAGTGCAGTTGTTGCCACAACCCATTCGCCAAATTGACTCGGATATATGGCCCACAAGGTGCATTTTTGGATATCCAAAATGAATTACACGCTGTTTGATGGTTTTCCAGATCTCATGAATGTAGATTGCCTGCCACCTAGCTTCAACCTCAAAAAAGTGGATGGAGATGTCCTTCATGAACAGCATCTGGGGTTTCGATGTGATTCCACAAATCGCTCTCTGCAGCTGATTCATAACGCGTTTGTATCAAAGATGGCCCAGGTGGTAGCATCAATCCTAGCATCTGATAGACAGACTTCAAATTGCACATACATGTCGGCATCATGTTTACCGTCCCACAATCCTCTTCTTCTCCAGCATTCCTTATTTGAGTGAGTTTCTTGGCAATTTCACTACTGGGACCAGTTGCCTAAGTCGCGACTTTATGCAATAGTTGTCACCCATAATGTTTGAACAATGTATCGAAAGAATGCATTCAGCCGGTGTTACCTGATGGAATTAGGGCTGCAATCTCTCAATTGCTCATTGCCAAATGACAACTAACCAGATGGTTGCCACTTGTCTGGCTCAATTCAGGTGCACCTCAAATTGCCTTCGTTTTGATAAAGAAACCTTGTCTACCTGTTACAGCTCAACCTCCATTGCAGCACAGATTCGATATATTTTTCCGTTCTCGTAACTGATGGGATTCTCTTGCCAACAGTTCATCCATGTTGGCGTTCACAGACTTCAACATTGTCTCTTCTCGAAAAGTGCTCTTCATTTCGTAACATTACCTAAGTGCATTGTGTAGTGCTGTGAGGAATAGATTGGAGTGATTTTGTTGGGTAACAAGTAGAGAGAATGTACATAATGCCTACACTGCTCCCATTACCATTTCATCAGAGGCTGTTGCAGCCACAGTTTTCCTGTCATCCTGCACCCAGTCAAGAATTGGAGGGCAATGCACTTGCAGTGTTTAGATCATGCGTCGGATGTCCTTTCTGTGCAAGGAGCCGCTGTTCAAAGAATTGAATTGTTTAGAAAAGAGCTCAACACCTGGATATTGTGGTTCTGATGTGAATCGACTGTCAAAATGATCCTTGACATTTCCAGCTTTCAGGAATTGCAGCAGCCAGTGCAATAGGCCTTTGACTAAATCCAGGAGCGGCTGATGAAATTCAGCAGGCTGCCAATAGCAACAGACACTGCTGAGAGAGTATTGCCAGAACATGTTGCGGATCGGATAAACCCCAAGAGGGTGCAGAACATCAATATTTGTTTCGTCCAGAAGCTCCAAGTAAACATGCTGCTCACTTGGGTTATGAAGTGGTCAATGCGTTAATGCCCCATCGGCACACCTTTCGGAATTTGATACATCTGGCAGTAGCGATATGAAACTTGAACAATTATGACTTATTCTGGATCATCCCCAACCCAGGAAGCTAAAAGAGAGTAACATTATCTCTAGAATCCATCAGCACAATTCGTTTGCAGGCCGGGGCCAGTTATGTCAAGATTCCTCATTGGGGACAGCAGTGTTCCAACCATAGAATGCCATGCCATGTCAGTATCTTTGGCACCTTTCCAGGGACATGGTATAGCCCAACATGAATCCAGGTGTGATTTTTAGGTGTGAGGAGGATTTGTTTTCGAATATTTCCAATCATGAGATATTGTGACCAGGCATGCTCGTCGCCTGAAAAATCGGTCAAATGTGTCCTGTCGGATACACAAATAACTGGCACAATTGTCGCTCTATTAGGATGCTGATCAGGCGTATCCCACCACTAATCGCCCATGGGTACCTCGCTGTACAATCCGCTGCATTCGGAGTTTGCAAGGTGTATCAGATTATAATGGAGGTGCACCTAAAATAGCAGATGTGCCCAAAGAAAGTGAATACATTTGAAATTATCCAAGTATTATAATGTTCCAAAGATGTGCAAATGATCTTTGATCCAACTATCATCACAGAGCTCAAAATCAAATCTTGAGAGGAGCTTTTGTAGCACATATCCTGCTTGGAATGATTCAACAGTGAAGGTCTCCTATCCATAGCTTAGATGTTGATCTATATACGATTTTGTCTACAGGGTAAATGATTGAGCCTGTTGAAAGTTGTGTGCTGAATGGAATAAATAAAGTGTTAGCAACAAGTCCAGGTAACCCAACAGCATTCGGGGTTTGGACCGCAAAAACAGTGCCGTTTGGTTTCAGAACCATCCGAAAACCCGACAGGCTGAGTTTTGGTGCACCAAACCCGGACCAATAACCGTCAACCCACAGGTTTTGCAGTGTTTGGCTAGACCAGTCTGATCCAATCTTAGGTTCTGTGTTTTGGGTTTTTCTATATCTGGTCGCATTTAGATAAAGTACTACTATTGGCAAAATATTAACTTTCTTACGCCATTATTCTTTTCGGATGAATCAGCTGCCTTTATGATAACTCCAAGAGAGACACGCTCCATGCCCCATCCTGAACATGATAGTCAGTAGCACGCCACTGAATTTAGGTCTTGTATCATGGCAAATCTAGATGGTGATTGGATGCAAACCATCATAAATGAGGTATTGGCCATATTTTAAAGCAAATGAGAAAGTGACATGCTCCCTGTCCAATTCTAAAAATGAGTGGCAACAAAGCGTCAATAATTTTTAATCTTGAAAGTCAGGTAAGTGAAAAGTGATTTGTTCTTGGTTAGGCATAAGCGAAGTATTGGCCACCATTAATGGCGAAAGACACAGCAAAACGCTCCCTGCCTGAACTTGAAAATGAGCGTCAACGGAGCGTCAACGATTTCTGGCCTAGCATGATAGTTAATCAAAGCGCAAGATGGCTGCTAATGTCTATGTATGCAGTTTTGACCGGTTTTATAGGCTAAAATGTTCGGGATAACTGAGTTGCATCATTAAGAACAAATGATGTTGTGATTGTCCGAGTGGTCGTCACGGGACCACCTTTTGCCTATCAGCCTATAAAAGCTCCCAGAACATTGTTTATACATAGCTGCGATCATTTACTACCAAGATTTGTGATAGCACTGAGTCCGGGTAACCCGCCAGCAGTCCGGATTCGGACCTTAAAATCAGTTCAGTTCAGTCCGGCAACTGTCCAAAAACTGACCAGCTGGGTCTTAGCAGGCCAATTCCGGACCCATACCCGTCAACACACGGGTTTTGCCGGGTTTGGTTAGACCAATCGGTTCGAATAGCCGGTTTTGTGTTTCAGGTTTTTCTATTTATGGTCCCATTTAGATATGCTACTACAAATCGTAAAATGTTGACTTTGGTACGCCATTGTCCTTTTTGGATGAATCAGCTGCCTTTATCGCCAAAAACAAGAGACATGGTCCCTACCCGATCCTGAACATTATAGTCAATGGCGTGTCAATCATTGTTGCTCTTATTTCATGGGAAATCTAGGTCGTAATTGGATGCAGACGATCATAAATGACGTATTGGCCGTAATTCAATGCAAGAGAGAAAGTGACATGCTCGCTGCCCCATTCTGAAAATGAGTGTCAATGGTGCGTCAACGATTTTTAGTCTTGTAATTCAGGTAATTCAAAAGTGATTTGTTCTTTGTTATGCATAAGCGTTGTATTTGCCGCCTTTAATGGAGAAAGAGTCAGCGACACGCTCCCTGCCCGATCTGGAAAATGAGTGTCAACGGAGCATCAAACATTTTTGGCCTTGCATGATGGTTAATCAAAGCGCAAGATGGCCGCTAATGTCAATATATGGAGTTTTGACCTGTTTTATAGGCTAAAACGTTTAGAATCACTGAGGTGCACCATTGAAAAGGAAATAAGTTGTGATTGTCCGGGAGGCTGTCACGGGACCATCTCTTGCTTATCAGCTAATACAGGCTGCCAAAACCTTGTTTATAGATGTCTGCGATTATTTACCACCAAGATTACCCAATATTCAAGACTAAAAATTATTGTCACTCTGTTCACGCTCATTGGCATGATGCGGCAGGGAGAGTGTAGCATTCTCTTTTGCCTATAAAGGCAGCCAATACAATGATGATAGATAACAACAACTAATTCACATTTTAATAACCTGACTTACAGGATGCAAAATTGTTGACGTTCCATTGACACTCATTTTGCCACAGACGTATCCGCATTATGCCACCATTCACTGTAGCATTAAACATCGATAACTGTGTTTTGGCAGTCGTTCTATCCTCTTCATGTGCGTTTTCCTTTATCACTACATTGTTCTTTCATTGTGCATATAAATATATCCTTCAAAATATACTTTAAAGTCTCCGCTAATTGTGAATAATGATAATACTGAAAAATCCCGTTTCTTTCAATCAATTCTCGTCTTCACTGTCGAATTCGCTCAAAAGGCTGCACTCGTCTTCAAAATCAATGTCAGCGGTATTTCCACCCAGCTGATAGTGTAGTCATCAAATCTGGAATAAAATGTTTATCGTGCTTGCTATCCTTGGCATATGCATTATGATTGAAAAATTGAGTGTTGGGAAGCGGAGAATGTATATACACACACATGCATGGCATACTTTCCATTTCGCAACATTCATGTCCATCAGTGTCACCTGGTGGCGCAGGTGGCGTTCTGGGCGCAGGTGGCGTTCTGGTTGGAGGTGGCGTTCTGGTCGGAGGTGGCGTTCTGGTCGGAGGTGGCGTTCTGGGCGGAGGTGCCACCAGTTCTGGGGGAGGTGCACCGGTTCCTTTGCACCTCCTGCGTGTGTGCGGATTCTTTGCTGTGGCATTGTGGTATAGAAGGCAGCCAGCTGTTTGATTTTGATAAACCATTCCGGGTGTTTTTCCATCGCAGCCTTCACCTTTCTATGCCCAGGAAACTCAACTACTCGCTGCTTCTCTTCTCGAACCTCGGCGCGAGGTTTCTTAATTTGCTGTTGCATTTCCTCCATTGGAGCACGCGAAAACCCTCCTGTGGCCATTTTGGCCATATTCAAGGGAAGGCGCATGTCTGACTGTTCTAGCTGTACCCAACCTCCTTTCCTCGCCATAGTAGTCGACATGTTGAAAACCTAAATGGAAATTAATTGCTGCTTCTAAAAGAAAGATTCGGCTATTACCATAATTATATACAACTCTGTAGCCTCCTCTAATGTCAGTACAGCCTGTTTTGCCCACTCCCGGGGACCTATATGACGAAGTTTGTCCGCGAAAATCCCCGAGCTGATGACGTCATAATATTCAATTTTGCGGACTGTGCGAACACATGGCTTCATCGACCATGAAGGTTTGCCATTGCGGACAGCGATTAATTGTTCAAGGAGCTCTCCACATACCCCAGCTGTCCATTATGTTATTAGTTGACCGTCTTGTACATCGATATAGAGCTACTCACATCTGATCACATACTACTGCTTATTATTGCTATGTCCGGTTTTACATACCTTGTTCAACTGTGTGTCCTGGGCCATATTGTTGGTGGCTGCAATTGCAGCGTCGTGGTGGACTAGCTAGTGTCTGGGTTTCTGTTTTGTCTCACCAAGCAGCGCATTCGAGGAAGAGCCTGTCGTTCGACTTCAATTGGATTGAATCGCACCAGGCTGAGGTGTTTGTGGAGCCATAACTTGCTGTTGTCGAAAAGGTGAGTAAGATGATAACAAAAAGTAAAATGTCCTGAGGGATATATAGTAAGCTACAAGTCACAATGGAATGAATGACAGTCAACTTGCACGTTCTACTCAAGTTTTAATCTGCTGCGTATAGCCGCAAGGTGCAGGTGATTCCAATGGTCCTGTCATGAGCAGTAAGTCGGTCCGATGTTGTTTGTGTGTTTGTTCGCAGGGATTCATTGAAATGAGCAACCACTGATATCTCATGTTTGATATATATAAAAAGGAAATTCTTTGATCGAAAGTATGTCTGCTGATGTTTGTCTCAACACATCACCGGGATCTTACACGAAACACACGCTAACTATCAAGTCATGAGGTACGTTTAGTGTCACTGTTCTTAATGAAATGCTGGTCAAAACGCAGATTTGGCTTTGTTCGAGTTGATCAAACGTACAAACGTTGACATAAAGACTCTGCTCGCCTCCATGTGGTCCATATCTTGCAACACCCAACGTCTTGCCCAACAACAAGGTCAACACACGACACAATGGTCAATGCTTCGAAAACGAACATTTCACCACTTCCAGTCGGCAAATAGGGTAAATTGACAAAGCAGTCCACACTTCGACGTCAACATGAGAATGAATGCAAGAGAGGATTGGAGGCAGAAAGGGTCCGAGCGTTGGGTGCATTGCGCAGCTTACAATCTAAACAGAAGCGTTCAGTGGAGAAAGGACAGGAAACGCACTTTTTACACAATCAAGAGAAAGAGAACTGGATCGAGGAATATGTGGAGAGAGAAACCCCTGTGGCAAGAATACGAGTTCCAGACGCCGAGACAGCGATTATGCATGAGCTGAAAGATATGACTAGTGCGGAAAGCTCGGGGGCGACAACCAGAAAGCCCAAAAGAACGTTTAAAGACATGTTGAATGCTATTGGAGACACTCTGAGCAATCTTGCAAGGTCCGACAATGTTCAGGATGGGGAAGACGAGGAAGATGATGAAGAAGATACAGAGCTTGGCAAGCTGAGTGGTGAAGATGAACCTGGCTGGGTGATGGGCACAATCTCCAAAACAGTACAGCACTGCATGGAGAGTTTTCAGCAGAAGCAGATGAGGCTTGACAAATTGACCCAATCAGGATGAGGGGACTCACCCAACTACTTCTGTGAGAGTGATATGAAGTATGGAACTGCCGAATCGAAGGTTCCGGCGGTTGTAATGCACCAAATAGACACGACTGCCGCCACAGCATCTCCGACCAAATCTGGAGAGCCTATGCAGTCGCTTGAAGTCGTGCGCGGACAATCACAAATGCCAGCAGTGACTTCTCGACCAGGACATAGTCAAATGAGGCTGGGTTGGGAGAAACCCTAGTTACGGAAATTCATAACAGTTTTTTCACCCGATGCGGCGCCCGATTCGACACCGATTCATGATGCAAAGCCTCTTGACCCCGTAAGCTTTTACAAATGCATAAAGCATCCCTAGTTAATTAAAATATAGAAATCGGATATGCACAAAGATATGGTGATGTCTCCCGTGTCACCGGAGGTATAGATAGTCAAACAGTTAATTTTGACGACCGAGTGCTTGTAAAAGCAAATTGTGTACCTACTTTGCTATGTGTCAGCTTTTTCTTGATTTCAGTGACCAAATTGTGAGACAGGATATTTCATCAGTGTGTGTGCAAGGGTCGTACAGGCTGTGCCAAAGGTCTACACTTCAAATCTGGTTGATAGACGGCCAGCAAACTTGATATCAACTTGCTTGTCACGGTTACATTGGAAAGCAAAACCTAAAATAGAGACAAAATTTAGTAACAAAATTTATGTCAGTAATATCATACAAGTCATTGGACAAGCGGTCATTGCGCATTTTGAAACTTGATCAATGGCAGCCGTCATGCTGTTTTGGTCCATGCAGCTAACTGCATAACTCTGTGCTCAGACCTGCTGCACTTGGTCAAGAATTTGAATATTGCTTATGATATGTCATGGAAATCGAGGAAAACGACCTGGAAAATGATAGGTCAGGAAACTGGGCTCGATATGTTTAAAATTAGTAGATGGATCTGTATGGCATAACCTACCAGCTGAAAGCGCCAAAACGCGACGGAGCTACATCATTTATCGGACTGATGACGTGAGTAGTGGTGGCCCAGAAACTGAGAGGCCTTGATGCTTTTGGATGCAACTGATTATACCATGAAACAGTATATTGGCTGTCAAAAATGACGGTATAAATTTTAAACAAAATGATTGTGCACCCAATGACTGTTCGTATATCTTTGAGGTCAGCGTCAATGAAGTGTCAACGATTTTAATTTGATTATTCCGGCAATCACAGGGTTGCATAATCAGATCGATCAAAAAAGGGGTTATTGTTCAGATTGAGACGTAAAATGGCAAGCGACATGTGAGTCACCCCATCCTAGAAATGAGCATCAATGGAGCGTCACCAATTTCTTGTCTTGCATCTTGGACAATCACTGGGCTGCATGACAGCATTAAGTCATAATCACAGTGTTGGCTGCCGGTATTGGCACATAGAACAGCGACAATATCGGTACCACCTTCAAAATAATGAACGTCAACGGAGCGTCCACAATTTCTGGTCTTGAATGTCGGTTATTTCAAAGGCTGTGCAACGGCATACTCCCATAATCATAATATTGGCCGACTTTATAGTCAAAATGCTAGTGACAATATCGCTGCTACCTCCTAAATATGAGCGTTAACGGAGTGTCAACAATTCTTCAGCTTCCATCGGGGATAATCAGACAGCAATGCAATGTCATTGACCCATAACCATACAAACGGCTGCCTTTATGGGAAACAATGCTAGTGATGATATTGCAACCACCTCGTCTTTGTATGTCCTTGTATTCAACTTCAGAAATATGCATGCGATGTCTCACAGGTCTGACTTTGTTCTTGCTTGTAGCTCTAAAGTCAATATTCAAGAACCAGCATTCTACCTGACTATAACTTTTCTTTTGACAGTTACTCAAGTCCAATTACCCAGAGTTCAATTGCCTACCGCGATGTCAGATACAAAATCATAAAATACCTTGTTGCTAGAGGTTATGATATGTTCCAAAAATGAACGTGTCTTTATTTGCAATTTGAGCGACCTTACTTTACAAATCATCTTCGATGCTTGGTGGGCGTCAATGAATGTAGGCTCGAAGCGGCTTATTGCTTGGAATAATTCTAGACATGCACCTTCATGGCGATTCGATTTCCATTGCGGAATTGAGGAGACTGGAATCCCTGGCATCATATATATCGTTTGTCATCAAGTCCTTCGCCATCCATCAGAACATGGGACTAGCTCACTGGGCAAACCCTTGCAGCCAAAAACGCACATCGCAAGGTCAAACGAATTAACAGTGTTAGAAGTAACTGAATTGACTAGTTGAACGGTCGATGAAACAGCTTTGGCCATACTCAAGAGGCCTGGAAGTGGAGGTATTCCGATTGTAAGTTCGCAAAGGAAATTAAAATTTTGTATTTATGTTTTCAGTATACTTACTGAATTGATAGACAAAATGCTCTAAACTGGAAGCAAAGGACTTTCAAAATGCCGAAATTCACCAAGACAGCTAGAATCGCTATCTCATGTTAGGATTCGTTTCGGCTCATATTCCATGGAAGGCAATATCCAACCTTGAGGTAAAACGTTCATACAATGCATTACGAGGTGAGTTGTTGTTAGTGTCAGCCAGCACCCTGAGCAATATTTGCTGCAGGGAATACACACTGAAAGTTGATCCAATTAAGAAGCAATTGCAGTCAAGAAACTAAGTTAGTGTAGCATTTGATGGATGGACATCAACGAACAAATTAGCAATACCTTCAGTCATTGCGGATTATACAGATCGAAATTAGGCGTTGCGGGAAGTACAATTGGCATTCGATGAGGTTTATATCCCATTCTTATCCTATTTCGGAAGCTCATTAAGGATTACAGGTCAAGGGTCAACATACTGGAGCACGGCTAGCCCGACATTTAAAGGAAGTTCTTGATCGTTTTGGGATGAATAATGGCCGTTTACTTGGAATTACAACTGATAACCCTTCCTGAAATTACTCGATGACTCAGGAATAACAAACTACCCTTGAGGCCTCCGGAATCGAGTAGCCTGCATTGAGAAACCACATACCCTGCATGGCGCACATCATTCAGCTTGCTTTGGGTGTATTCATGAGCAGTCTTGGTGCAAAAGGCCGCACCAAGTCTTGGGAAGCCCATGAGCGCGATCAGCAATTTGGAGAGAATGAAAGCACAGACATTGGGAAGAGTCAAAGACTTCGAAAAGAGGGCAATGCTTGAATCAGTAAGGTATCGGCAATGAGATCAGGTTTAGCAAAGATAATTGAGAAAGTACGTATTTCAACATATGTTGAAAGTGCTGAAACTGACTTTCATATAGCAGAGAATGCTTGCTCTATTCATTACACTGGCACCTGGTCGTCGAAATGACTTCATTGACCGTCAAAAAGCCAAAGTCCGGATCACAGTACCACCCATTATCGATGTGAAGACATGTTGGAACTTGACACTGGAGGTCCTCGAGCGCATCAACATATTACGTGAATTCACAGGCGAGTTGCTTAAAATCCCAAAATACAGCGATTACCTGCCACTCTTCACAACACAGGATGAGTGGACAATTGTCATGTATGTCATGGAGGCATTATGGCCATTCCGTTACTGGACCCTGTGGATATTGAAATGGCATACTGTTACTCTGCATCACGTCATCACTGGCTACAATGACATGTTTGATTTCATGGATGGCGTGATGCGATCTTGGGCCAAGAAGAAGACTCGATGGAAGGAAGACTTATTCTTTGCCGTGAAGCTGGTGTGGCAGAAGCTGTCCAAATATTATACTGCAGTGACTTCAACAACTGGTCTGCTTCTCATTTTGGCACATATCGTCGATCCTTTCCGGTAGTTGGGCTCATGTAGGAAGTGGGACAAGGGAATGAATATAAATCCTGAAGACGAGACGTTGTATACTACCCAATACCAGGAGGACTTGGTGAAGTATGTGGAGAATGAATACTGCGCCAAACATCAACATTTGTTGGTCACTTAACCGGAAAGCATACCAAACAACAATCTCGTCTCCTCTACAATGGCTTCTACATCTTGTCAATCTCCTTATGATGGATATGATTTGTCTAGCGATGATGAAGAATACTTAATAGCTAAAAACGTGGCCAAAATGACACCCGGACAAAGCGATCGTGCCGCACGCTTAGTGACAGCCGCAAGGCTATATTTGAATTCGCCTCGTGAATCACCACAGAGCTGGGGTCAAATTAGTCCGAATCTTCATGATTACCACTCCGAGGTAATAGTGATTCGTAATACATTGTCGTTACCGGATATCACCGACTGGTGGCGGCAGCAAGCAGACACACACTCAAAGTACGCCAATCTCTCCAATGTGGCACACGACATATTCTCTATCATACCTCACAGAGTCGTTGTGGAGGTCAGTATTTCCCTTCGGTGGGACGTGATCGGCTGGAGGCAGTCAAAAAGCACACGTGAGACCATTCGCGAAAAGGTCACAGTAAGGTAATTTGCTCGAGCCAATAATGGATTACTGGCTAGCGACAACCCAGTATTGGATTCAACCAGTGCGGATAATGACATGGAGATGAAGAGAGAGGCAAAACAAAAGATGTTATGCCGAATGGCCAAGGTTCACGACTTTTTGGAGATGTGGCAGGGTAGCCAACATCTACGAGCTACACAGAAGGAATTCCGCGCACAACATACACAAATTACAGCTGTAGGATACATTTCAGATACCGAAGAAATCATTAAAGCATCCTGGTCACTCTTTCCACATGATGGTGCTGCTGCATTTAAATTGTCGGAAAAATCTCTTGTGCCACCAGCACTGTCTGCAAAAAACCTCCCTGGAGGACAAACTCAAGTATTCAATGTGCACCGAATCAAACAAATCAACTGCCATCCTGCCGAAAGTGATGAGAATAGTTCACCAGAAAGCATTGGAATCTGACACCAAAAATTGCCTTCGCTGCTGTAGGGACTTGGATAATCCAAACAACAGGTAATAAGACTGGGAGGCAGACAACGAATCAGATATGCACATGGATAACGGCAGTGAGGATTCAGAATCTCCGGAGCGGTGCAAAGTCAGTGCCGCACCAAATTGTCCCGGATTGATCTGGCCTATATGAGGGTCAAAGAAACAGGTTGAAAATGCATTGATGACAGTGAATATAATGGAAACAGGGAGGAATAAGGGGATCAAGAAAATGAACGACAGAATGCGTCAATGGAGTATCACCAAGCTGATGATGTAGTTTGACCGATGATTTCATTTCAAGAAATATTCTGGGAGAATATTGATCAGTCGCATGAGAAAATTGTTTAATTAACGGAGGTATAGCGGGTATTATGCATTGATTGGCAAGATGTATAAATTTGAAGGGATGAGAGCGACCACTGCTGGAATATTATTGTGCTCAGCTTCACCATACAGCCAAGTCCTGATCAGGTTCAAAGGCAACTACAAAGTTCAAACAATCATGGATGCAATTATTAATGGCAGCAGATCTTGACTAAACAGTACATTAAAATGAGCATCAATGGAGCGTCAATGATTTTTAGTCTTGTAGATATGGTAATTGAATGGTGACGTGGTCGGTGCTATCCATAACCAACATAATGGCAGCCTTTCTTGGCAAAAGAGTACACTACACGGTTACTGCATTCTGAATATGAGCGTCAACAGAGCATCAACGATTTTTGGCTGTGCATCTCGGGTAGCCTAAGTGGTGATTGGTTGCAGCTATTCATAAACAAGGTATTGGCTGTCTTCCCAGTCAAAAATATTAGCCTCATGCTCCCTGCCCCATCTTGAAAATGAGCGTCAACCGAGCGTCAATGATTTTAAGTCTTGTAAGTACGGTAATTGACAAGTAACCTGGTCGCTGCTCCCCATAACCAATGTACTGGCAGCCTTCCCTGGCAAAACAATGAACGACACGGCCACTGACCCATTCTGAAAATGAGCGTCAACGGAGCATCAATGATTTTTGGCTGTGCATCTTGTGTAACCTAAGTGGCAATTAGTTTCAGCCATTCATAGATGAGGTATTGGCAGCCTTCCGAGGAAAAATAATACCGACACACTCCCTGTCCCATCCTGAAATTGAGCATTAATGGAGTGTCGACGATTTTTGGTGCTGGATCATGGTAATGTAAAAGGGAATTGCTTGCAAACATCAAACAATGAGGTAGTGGCCGGCTTTAAAGTGAAAACCAAAATTGATATGCTCCCTGCCCCATCCTGAAAATGAGCGTCAATGGAGCGTCAACGATGTTTCGTCTTGCATGTTGGGTAATCTAACTGGCGATTGGTTTGTAAACATGCATAAATGAGATATTGACCGCCTTTAGGGGAAAAAACAATTGCAGCATGCTACCTGCCCCATCCTGAAAATGAGCATCAATGGAGTGTCAATGATTATTGGTATCGCATCTTGGCCAATCTACGTGTTGCAGTGTGGTGATAATTTATTGACGATGTCGTGTCAGCCTTTTCTTTTGGAACAGCGCATGACACATTCGTTGCCCCATCTTGAAACTAAGCGTCAACGGAGTGTCAACAATATTTGGTCTTGCATAATGTGTAATCAAGGTTTTACGCGGATGAATGCGCAAAGAACAAAACTATTGACTGCCTTTATAGCCAAAAATACAATGTATAACAGGAAAAACTCAGATTCCAAAATAATCAATGTTGCAGATTGCAAAACATGCAAAAATAGATTATTGGCTGTCGAAAACCTGATTTCAATAATATACAATTATACAACTGCAAAAACAAGAACATTATATAAATCTACAGATGGACCCGCTAACCACCTGCCCAATTCAGACGGGTTGGGAGATGTCCATCAAACTGTGCCCGAATTTACTGTTCGGGTGAATTGACAACATGGACCGCCAATTTTGGAACAGTTCAGTTTCGACCCGAACCCGGACCCGAAGTGAAGGTCGGGAACCGTTGCTAACACTAACCAAGTTTACGAATGATTCAAGGACAAAAATCATTGTTGCTCTGTTGACACGCATTGTCAAGATGGGGCAGGGAGAGTGTAGCATTCCCTTTTGCCTAAGAAGGCAGCCAATATGATGATTATAGATAATAACAACTAATTTGCATTTTAACAACCAGACTTACAGAACAAAAAATCGTTGACACTCCATTGTCACCCATTTTACCACAGGTATATTCGTATTAGGCAATCATTCACTTTGGCATAGAACATCAATAACTGTGTTTTGGCAGTCGTTCTATCCTCTTCATGTATGTTTTCCTTCATTACTACACTGTTCTTTAATTGTGCCTATAAATATATCCTTCAAAATATACTCTAAAGTGTCTGCTAATTGTCGATAATGATAATACTCAAAAATCCTGTTCCTTTCCATCAATGCTTGTCTTCACTCTCAGATTCGCTTAAAATGGTGCTGTTGTGTTCAAAATCAATGTCAGCGGTAAGTCCACACACCAGACAGTGTACATAACAAATCTGGAATACAGCCTTTATCGCACTTGCTATCCTTGGCATATGCGTTAAGATTGAAAAATTGAGTGTTGGGAAGCTGAGAATGTATATACACACACCTGGATGACATACCTTCTATTTCATTGCTTTCATTTGCGTCAGTGTCACCAGGTGAAGCCTGTGGTGATCCGGGCGGAGATGGCGTTCCGGGCAGAGTTGGCGTGTCGGGCTGAGGTGGCAATCCAGGCGGAGGTGCTGCGGGTTCTGGTGGACGTGCGCCGGGTTCTTTGCACCTCTAGCGAGTATGCAAATACTTCACTGTGCCATTGTGGCATAGAACGCAGCCAGCCGTATTATTTTTATAAACCATTGTTGGGTCTCTTCCAATCGCAGCTTTCAGCTTGTTGAGCCCAGGAAACTTCACTCCTCACTTCTACTCTTCTTGAACTTTGGGGCGAGGTTTCTTATTTCATTGTTGTATTTCCTCTATTGTGGTGCACCAAAACCCTCCGTTGGCCATTTAGGCCATAATTCAGATAAGGTGCATGTCAGACTGTTCTAGCTGTACCCGACCTCCTTACCTCGCCTTAGTAGCAGATATCTTGAAAACCTACACGAAAGTAGTCGCTGCTACTAAATGGAAGATTCAGCTATTACTTCAATCATATATAACTTCATAGCCTACTCTAAGGTCGTTGAAGCCTGTGTTGCCCCCTCCCTGGGATCTTCATGACAAACTTTGTCAGGGAAAATCCTAGAACTGACGACATCATCATGTTCGATTCCATGGACATTGCGGACATGTTCCTCTGTAGACCATGGAGGTTTGGCATTGCGGGCAGCAATGAATTTGTCACAGAGCTCACTAAGTACCACAGCAGTACACTATATTATTAGTTAACCACCTTCAGCATTGATAGGGAGCTGCTCACATCCGATTGCATGCTGCCCCCTACTATTACTGCATTTGGTTTTACATACTTATTTTAAATGTGTTGGCAAGGTCATATTTGTGCTGGCTGCAATTGCAGCATAGCTGTGGACTAACTGGTGTCTGCGTTACTGCTGTGTTTTAGCCAGGGGCGCATTGGATGAAGTGGCCGTCGTTCAGCTCGATTTGGATTCAATCACACCAGGCTGAGGTATTTGTGGAGCTATGCCTTGCTGTTGTGGAAAAGATGAGAAAGATGATAACAAAAAGTGGACAGTCCCGAGGAATATATAGTAGGCTACAAGTCACCAGGGAATGCATGACAGTTAACTTGCACCTTCTACTCATGAAATATCCTGCTGCATATTGCTGCAAGTTGCAGGTGATTCCAACAGTCCCGCGATTTGCAGTAAGTCAGTCCGGTGTTGTTTGTTTGTGTGTTTACTGGGATTCATTGAAATGAACGACTTCTAATATCTCATCTTTGATAGATATAACAAGGAAAGTGTTTGACGGAAAGGTCATCTGGTGATGCTTGTCTTAACACATCACGGGGATCATACATGAAACACACGCTAACCATCAAGTCATGATGTATGCTTAGCATTACCATTCCAAATGAAATGATGGTCAAAACGCGGAGCTGGCTTTGTTCAAGTTGATCAAACATACAAACCTTGACACAAAAGATTCAGCTTGCGTCCATGCGGTCCATATCTTGCAACATCCAACATCTCGCCAAACAGGAAGGTCAACACATGATTCAATGGTCAATGCTCCGAAAAAGTACTTTCCTCCACTTCTGGTGGGCAAATTTGGCAAATCGAGAAAGTAGTCCACACGACGACGTTATCAAATGAATGAAGGCAAGACCAGCTTCGTGGCAGAAACTGTCCGAGCGTTGGGACTATTGCGCAGCTTACAATCTAGAAAGAAGCTTTCAGCAGAGAAATGACAGGAAACGCACATTTGAAGCAATGAAGAGAAACAGATATGGATGGAGGATTATGTGGAGAGAGAAACCGCTGCGGCAAGAAAGCGAGATCAAGTTGCACAGACAGCGACTATGTGAGAGCGGAAAGATATGACGACTGCTGAAAACGCGGGGGCGACAACCACAAAGCCCGAAATGACATTTGGAGAGATGATGAATATTATCGGAGAAGGTCTGAGCGATCTTGCAAGTTCCGACGATGAGCAGGATGAGGAAAACTATAAAGATGGTGAAGAAGATCCAGAGCATGGCAAGCTGAGTGATGATGATGAACCTGGCTGGGTGATGGGCACAATCTCCAAAACAGTACAGCACCACATGGAGAGTTTTCGGCAGAAGCAGATGAGCCTTAAATAATTGACCCAACCGGGATGGGGGGACGCAGGAAACTACTTCCGTGAGAGAGATATGCAGTATGGGACTGCTGAATTGAAGGTTCCGGCAGTTTTCAAGCCCCAAATAGACACAACTGCAGCCTCATCATCCCCGACAAAATTTGCAGAGAATATGCAGGCTCTCATTGTCATCCGTGGACAATCCCAAATGCCGGCAGTGACTTCTTGACCAAGAAGTAGTCAAATGAGGCTTGCTTCGGAGTAACCGCAGTCACACAAATTCTTACCAGTTCTTTCACCCAAGGTGGTGATCGATTCGATAGCGAATATATGATACCAAGCCTGTTGAACCCGTAAGCTTTTACGCTGGCATGATATATTCCTAGTTGATTACCATACAAGAATTGGATACAGACGAAGATGAGGTGACTCCTCGGGCGTCGCCGGAGGAGTAGATTGCGAAATAGTCATTTTTGAAGACCTATCTCTGGTAAATGTAATTTGTGTACCTACTTTGCTACATGTCGGCTTTTTCTTAATTTCAGTGACCAAAGGCTGGAAGCATGCCCCAATTGTTTTGGCCCCTAAAGGCGACCAATATCTCATTGATGCATGTTTGCAACCAATCACCAGTTAGATTACCTAATATGCAACACGAAATATCGTCGACAATCCGTTTACGCTCATTTTCAGGATGGGACAGGGAGCATGTCACTTATGTTTTGGACTGTAAAGGCAGCCACTACCTCATTTATGGATGTTTGCAAGCAATTGCCTGGTAAATTACCAACATCCAACAACAAAAAGTGTTGACACTCCATTCATGCTCATTTTCACGATGAAGCAGGGAGTGTATTGTGGTATTTCAAACTCTGAAGGCAGCCAATACATCGTTTCTGAATTGCTGCCAACAATACCTGCTTAAGTTTCACACGATGCAGAGCAAAAAATCATTGACGCTCTATTGACGCTTATTTTTAGAATGGGGTAGTGACCATGACATTTACTCTCTTGCCAAGGAACAATGCTAGTATGTAGCTTATGGATAGCAGCGAGCAGATTACTTGTCAATTACAGTACATACAAGAAAAAAAATCATTATCTCTCCATTGACGATCATTTTCCGGATCGGACAGGGACAGTGATGCTATTATATATGACTCCAAAGGCAGCCAAAACCTCCTTTATCAATGGCTTCAACCAATCACCACTTAGGTTACCCAAGATGCACACCCAAAGATCGTTGATACTGCATTGACACTCATTTTCAGAATAGGGCAGTGACCATGTCATTTACTCTTTTGCAAAGAATGGCTGCCTGTATGTTGGTTATGGATAGCACCGACTAAGTCACTTTTCAATTACCGTACTTACAAGAATAAAGATTGTTGATGATCTGTTGACACTTATTGTAATGTACGGTCTAGGCAAGATCAACTTCAATGCATAACTGCAGTCATTATTAATTCAACTTAGTGGTTGCCTTTCAGGCTGATTGGGACTTGGCTGTATGGCAAAGCCGAGCTGAGTGATATTCTAGCACTTGTTACTCTCATCCTGTTGACATTTCTATATATTGCAAAATAATTCAAATTGCCCGCTATACCTTTGTTCGTTATCAAATATTCCCACGCAACTGGTCAATATTCTCCCATGATAATTTTCTAAATGAAATTCTTGGTCAAACTACATAATGAACTCGGTGATAATACATTGACACATTCTCTGTGACGTTGTCTTGATCCCCTTATTCCTCCTCGTTTCAATCATATTGACTGTCATCAATGCCTTTTCTGCCTACTTCTTCAACAGTGGTATAGGCCAACTCAATCCAGCAACATTCAGTGTGGCACTTACATTCCACTGTTCCGGAGTTTCTGAATCCTCACTGACTGTTTGCAGTTCAATATCTGATTGATGATCTGCCTCGCAGTCATTTTCACGGTTATTTGGATGGTGCAAGTCGCATTTCCAGTTGAGCCAATTGTTAGTATCTGAAACGCGTGCAGGTGAACTACAGTCATCACTTTCGGCGGGATGACGGTCAATTCGTTTGATTTGGCGGACATTCAATCCTTCAGTTTGTCCTCCATGGAGGTCCTTTGCAGGCAAACCGGGTGTCACAGGTGATCTTTCTAACAAATTTAATGCTGCCACACCATCATGTTGAACTTCTGACCTGGATGCTTTGACGATCTCTTCAGTATCTGAAATGGATTCTTTGGCTGTCATCTGCTTGTTTTGAGCACAAGATTCCTTCTGTGTAGTACATAAGTTTTGGCAACCCTGCCACATCTTCAAAAGTCGTGGAGCATGGCCATTCAGTGCAACATCCTTTTCTCTGCCTCTGTCTTCCTCTCCAGGGTGTTTCCTGTACGGGTTGTATCCAATGCTGGGTCATCGCCAGCCTGTATTCTGTTATTGGCTCCAGTGAACTGCCTGACTACGACCTTTTTGCAAATGGTCTTGCCTGTGGTTTTTGACCGCTTCCACTCAATCTGATGTCACTCAAGGGACGAACTTGTCTCGACTGCGAAGGCGTGTGGTATGATAGAGAGTATGTTGCGTGCCACATTGGAGATATCAGCGTACTTTGAATAAGTTTCTTCCTGCTGGCACCACCTTTCAGTGATGTCCAGTAACCAAAATGTACTACTAATTGCCATGGGGTCTGAGTTGTAATCATTAAGATGCAGATCAATTTACCTCCAGTTATGTGGTATTTCACCTGGTGAATTCTGATAGACCCTTGCAGCAGTCAATAAGCGTACTGCATGATCGCTTTGTCCGGGTGTCATTTCAGCCACATTTTTAGGTATTCAGCATTCTTCATCATCACTGGACAAAACAAATGAATCAGAGGAAAATTGACCAGATATAGAGCCATTGCAGATGAGACAAGATTGGTGTGCAGTATGCTTTCAGGTTGAGTGACTGGCAAATGCCTGTGTTTAGCGCACTATTCCTTCACCATATCCTTCAGAAAGGCCTCTTAGTATTGGGTAGTTGAAGAAGTCTGGTCTTCAAAATAGAATTCCCTGCGGAGCTTTGATAGTGTCTCTGACGAATGAGTAATGGGAGAGGGGTCACTAGCGATAGTAAAGATGTCCGAAGAGGGGGTATGTGAAGTTCCGGCAGTGGTGGCGGCTGTCATGGGGGAGGCTGCAGCAGTGGAGTCTGCAGTGGTTGCGGCTGTAGTGGCAGAGTCAAAGCTTGAAACGGCAGTGGTAGTGGTGTGGGACGCATGGAAATCGACGGTATGGTTGAATCCTCCTGCGCTGTCGTTGATTGATGTAAACAACATGTCGGTTGTTGGTCGTCGGTTATAGTTAAGCTGGCGATATTGGCTGCATTCGTCAGTGTGCAGAGTGTTATGAACGGTACAGAACAGTGGCTGTCTTTCCTGAAGAACATAGGAGTGGAGAGCTTTTTATATACCTGGAGAGGTGCTTTGTGCCAGATCCTTCTGTTTCCAGTCTCTATGTGGTTCCCAGTTTCCGTAGTATGCTCTTCTCATATCTCTCCACGTCTTCATCGCTTCTTCCCATCTTTTTTCACTGCTTGTACTCGGTGGTTTGGCATCCCTTGCTAGTCATTTCTGTTCTTGGTGGGTAACCTTTTTCCCACTTCTGCAATAGTCGTTGTCTCTCTTGTCTCGAGGTTATTAGATGGTTCTTGGAGAATCGTTGGGATTTTTGGTGTAACATGGGTGCAACTCCGCCAGTAGGAATATTTCTTCCTCCTCCATCTCTCAAATCAACGCAACTTTGTGGATTCATGATATTTTCAACACTTTTCGTTATGGTCCATGCAATGGATCTCCTCCCTTCCCTCCATCTTCCACCATGCTTACACCTCCATCCGTATTTCCCGTCATTGTTTGGACAGGTGGTCTGCCAGCACAAGATGTGCGGTGTACCATTGATCCACTAGCTCCTTACACACTGCCAAATCCTCTGCACCTACCCACAATTGATTGTCGCAGCCTTTTCATTTGACTAAAGATATCCATCGTTCTTCTATATATTTCCGGCCTGCTACTGCCTCCACTTCAAATTGCTCAAAATTCTGCAATTTATTCTGTTGTGTGGTGTTACGCATACTAAGTTCTCAAGCACCATGTATGCCTTTATTCTGACTGAAGAACATCTTGAGTCAAGTACCATCTATCCAGCCTGCAAGCTCTGCTCCATCTAGTTCGGCCAGTCGATAACTTCCTAGGCTTTGGGCAATGTCTGAACTCGGTAGGGTCCTCGCGACCTAGCATCCAGCTTGACGCCGTGTGACTACTCTATCCCAGTTTCATGTACAGGAGCCAAGTCACCAATTTCGAGACCTTCAGCTCGGAGGTTGGCTGCTTGGTTGCAGTAATGTTTATTGCCATATCTCAACTCGTCTAGATTTCGTATGGCAGGATCGATATCCTCTTGCTATGGTTCCAGTTGTCTTGCTCTAGCCGCTATCAGTGGTGCTGCATCGTTGATTTCTTGAATCCAGTTGGTGGTATTCCATCTTAAGTTTTCCAGTTCTGTCAGAAATACCGCGTCTTGACCAAATATCAGGTGGAAAGGCGAATATCTTGTTGTATGTCTGGCAGTGATCATGTCGGCCAAAAGCACTGATGATAGGTGGTCAATTCCCATCTCTGTCGGTTCGTCTGAGCCGGCCGTGTGTTTGGATGGTGCATCTGCAATTGGTCTGGGTCCTGGTTCGATTACTCCATTAGCAGCAGCATGGTCCGGAGTCACATTGATCTTCCAGATATTGTACGGTTTGAGGAGTTGGTCAGTCGATCTCTTGTTCTCCGCATCACTGTCCACTACCACACTTTGTGGAGTTCCTAACCAACAAACTTCCTTCTCATAAAAGAAGTCGGCTATGTTCTCCGATGTACCCTGATTTAGGGGTTATGCCTCTGCGCACCCGCTGAGATAGTCCCAGGCTATCACCAGTTGGTGGTTCCCATCCTCGATTTTGAGCATGGATGAAATGTCAATTCCCACTCTCTGCCATAGGTGTCTAACAGTTTGGCTGTTCAGGGGTTCATCATACCATAACAGTGCTCTATCCTCGCACTGCTCACACATTTACACCCAGTCATTGACATCGATGTACATTTCTGGCCACCAGTACCGCTCAAGTACTTTTGATAACATTCCTTCTCATTGACGGCGTCCGCTCAGTTCGTGTAAATTTTCCATCGCTTTCCATCTCTTCGCCCTGCTTACCAATGCCTTTGCTGGTAGTTCATTGGTTTTCCACCTCTGGTGGAGTAATCCATCCAAAACAAGGTATTTTGTGGTTTTTAGTCGAAATTGCTGCATTTTCTTTGGAGTCTTTCCTTCTGGCTGCATCAGATTCCCCAGAAATTTGCCTATCACCTTTCATCACCCTTTGTATTCCTCCAGGAGTCTTAACCCAACAAATGGTGCATATGATCATTCCCTCCTCTTTCTGTCTGAGCCTTATTCCTCCCATATTCCTCATAATCTTGCTTGAATTGTTTCCTCTGGATCATTCTCCACATCTGGCCCAGGCACCTCTTCGCCTTGGGGCCACCATGAGAGGCCATCAGGACATCTATTCAGTATCTCTGGATGGTGTTTCACGTCAAAATCAAACAGTCGTATCCACGTGATCCACCGGGCATCTAGTGCTCCTGGCAGGTTTTCGGCGGGTACTTGTAGTTGATACACTAATTTGGTAGCATCTGTCTCCACAAGGGATCTGACCCCATATACGTAGTTGCAAAACTTCTTCTGTACCTTCATCAGCTCACGAAACTCACATTTCCCCCCTGTCATATCTCGTCTCGGCATTTTGCCACAGTCTGCTGTCATAGCGACATGTGTGACAGTCCATATTCTTGTCTTCCTGCAGCACGATCACCCCCCACCGCACTATGTTGAGGCAACTCAAACAACTATTTGCCTGGCGCCATCGCTAACATCAAATGTCTTCAACGCAGATACATTGCAGAGAGCCTCTTCCTGATTGCCATCGCTGTTGTTTCCTCAGTTGTCCATTGAAACTCGATGTCTTTCGGTAAGATTCAGAACAGGAGGCCTACAACTGTTGCATATTCAGCGATCTCTATTCCATAGACTGTTCAAATTACTAAACATGCCCTGCCCTCGGTATGGGTCTCGCACTAACGCCTATTGCACACCTTGTTCGCCTCTGACGCTTGCGGCCACCTTCCCGCTTCCCCACAGACAAACTCAACTATTTTCACCTGGTTCCAGCACCTGTCAGATTTTTCTCCGCAAATGGTTGCTCCAGCTCTGACCATATCGGCAAGTACATTATCGAGGTTTTTGAGGTGTTCGGTAACAAACCTTCGAACTCCCTGCAGCCAGTCGACCTCCTCTTCCCCATATCAACTCGTTGCGCCTTTGTACTCAGCCATTGTCGACGAATGATTCCGCAATTGAGTGCAGGTGAGCATTCACTATCTTCTGAGATACTCTGCCAAATGCCGATACTGAATTGGTAGCTCCCCATACCAGTCTGGTCGGCCAATACATGCCTTGCTGAGTCTGGATAGCCAAATAGTTTCGGCTATCCTTGTGCAACATTGCTTGGTCATATAGCAAGTGAAGATCAATCACGAAAAATATGGGCAGCCTAGGGAAGGCTTCGGAACACTCTTTGACATTAGGCAGTATTACTGAGATTTCCAGTGTACGTTGATTCGCGCTCACAGCAGAGATAATGGAGTGGTACTTTCTGTTCTTTTTTGGAACCATGAAGTGAGCATTCATGTGGGGATCCCAAGTGGGCACAAAGCGGCCATGCCGGACTCTGTCTTATATTATTTCGTATTCCACAGGATTAACTTTCTTTGATATGCAGAATACACGATCCTCCCAGACATTGTTACTGGACAACAGTCAGATATGATGGGGTGGCTTGACCTCGTAGCTACTCATTCCCAGTCACTCCCGTGTTGATAAGGGAGTCTATTCTCTATCGAATCGCATTCCCTGAAGGACTTCCATCTGCTTTGGCCATAATACACTCCCTATCTGTACCTCTCATACTGTGTCAGGTGTCAACCATCCGCATCTTATTCTGGGGGAGTTATGGGAATACATCACTCGAGCCTGGTGCCAGGTAGTTGTACATCACGGGCGGTACCTCATTCACAGCAGTTGAGTCGGGCACCTGGTGTACGTCCATCCGACAAGTGAACAGAATTCAATTTCTGGACAACACATTTGTAGTGGGCGCACACCCAGGATGCTTTGGTGTTAACATCTATGTTGCACTTCACCAAATCATGATACGAGGGAAAGAGTTGTATTTGACTACGTTCCGGAGCAACGCTATTTGTAGAACCCCATGCAAAAGTCGTGGATTCTCTCCCAATTACCCTCCTTTCCATCACCAGAGCCTCTTCTCCCATCGACCACTCTTCTGTTGCCATCATCCTCCCCTGATCTTGGACTACTAGTCCTTCCTTCTCTTGCCACTCATCCTCCCAATTCACATCTCTTCCCAATAGCATCCTCGGCGCGTTCGATAGCGCCCCTGTTCTGACTGACTGCTTTCATTCATTAAATGTTTCCTTCTCTTTTCCGTTGTATAATCCTTCAACTTTCTCTGCAAGCGCCCTGTTTCTATGAACCAGTTTCTTCTTTTTCCCTTTTCTACTATTCGAGCCCTTGTCATTCCCATACCTTAACCGAGTACTCTCCAACCTCTTTTCTTCGTAGTGCTGGGCCCAACCGTTCCTAGTTGCCCTTGCTTTGACTAGGCGTATAAGTTTCCTGAGCTGCTGGCGAATGTATCTCTCTTGTCTCCTGGATAGGTAGTGACAAACGACACCTGATCTGACCCATCAACGACTGAGATGGTGATCTTGAAACTGCCAACGACCTAGTTCCTCTCACACTTTCGAGTGTATGATTCCCATTGGCGGCCCAACGCAACCTGTTCAAATCAGAATTTTGAAAACAATATTGGCGCTGGAATGAGGATACCATAGACATTGACTGGTACGGACGCCGGCACCATCATCACTTCAGACTGATTGCCATCGGATATAAACATCTTCCAGTCGGCACGTTTTCACCCGATGTTCATTTCTCTGGTGACCTCTTCACTCATCACAAAGATCTCATATCCACCGTCGATAAGCATGGGATGTTCATGCCCATGTATCATTCTGAGAACAGTTGGGGAGGCCGTGGTATACTGGAATTCAGTGGATCCAGCATGATTTGATATGCCGGAAATGGCAGTAAGGTGAGCGATTCTGATTTTGTTTGATGCATTTGGGGTCCTGGAAGTAACACAATTGTCTTTGAGAAGTGATACTGCTTTAGTCTTTGGTAGGAGTCGAAGGGTCAATTGGCCGGTCTCTCCCTCCTGATGGGCTAGGCTAGTGTAATCAAGTTGGCTGCTTCCGAGGACTTTGTAGTCTCCAGTATCCAGAGCTGTTGCTTTCGTTCATTGCACTTTCGGAGACTTTGGGGTTTTTGCAGTTGTATTGTCGATCAGGTATGCCTTGGCCGGTTGCTTGCTGAATGCTACCACTGTCCTGATAGTTCACTTTTCGTGGTTCCTAGCACTCATTCAGACCTGCGAGACCACTTCCTCGATATGTACCTGTTTGTTATCGCCCCTGGTCACCTCATCTGTCCTCTTTCTGCTCTCATCCACAAAAGCATATTTCGAATGAGTGTGCACAACTGCCGACATTTCATCCTGCTCCTTCTCGTTTAAATGCGTGAGTCTCTCCTCCTCCATTTCACATTCGTTCTCGTCCTCTGTACTACTGTTACCTGGACCTTCCTTTTGGACCTCATCCTTATCGCTCAATTGCTCGATACAGTCTTCGTTACCATCTTCCCTACCCTCCTTGCCTGATGACTGACCTGAGTAATACCCATCGATTTCCGAAAGCTGTCGGGCAATCCCGGAGCGAAACGCAGTCACCTGAGCACTGGCACGCTGAAACAGCTGAGATTTTGCCACGTGCTGTGGCTGAGGTGGCTATGGTGGAGCTTGAGTAGTTACATCCCCTCCCTGTGGCCCTTCTCGAGCAACTTTCTGGGCATTCTCCCGCATTGACAGAAACCTTCTGTATGGTCGATATCCGGATATCTCCCCTCCAGTTCCTGCTGTTGGTCCTCATGTTCGACTTCCATGTTCATTGAGGTGAACAATACGATTTTCCTGGTCGCTGCAAACATCAGTGTAAACCGTGTGGATGTGTCGTAACTCATCACAATAGATGCAGGATCCTACTCCTTGCCATGGCTAATGCTGGGAATTGGGTCCCGGTCTGTAGTAATTGTGTATTCGGCTTTAGTAATCGGGATTTCCTCTGTGGTATGCAGTGGTGCTGGGGTCTCTTTGCTCGGGATTGCCGGAAGGACAACTACTGGCATCTGCAGGAGTTGAACTCCAGCTGGGATTGCGTAATGAGAGACTCCCACCGCCATACATGGACCTTCTGAATTCTTGAGGGGGAGGACATTGACTGATCCAGCTATGTCCAGGACATGTTTCAGGAGCTTGTGGTATTTGAACGTTGAGGTGTTTGTGGGATCTAGCTCGAGTTTGGTTACCACTTTCGCCCTTAAAACTCTTGGGAGGGCTCAGAGAAAGATTTTCATCTGTGAGTGCTCGGCGAAGGCTCTCATGTTGATCTTAATGCGGCTGTTGTTGTCCTAGGCGAGGATAAAGGCTTTCAGGCCTACATTCCCACTTTCCAGCTGGTCATTGCACAGTCGCTCCAGGTAGGATCTTGTCTACATATAGCCGCAGCTATCGGTGTTGCGGAAGGTGTTCTTTAGTTTCCCATTCAGCTGCTTCCAGTGTGTCCTCTGATATCAGTTCATGATTTTGATTGTTTCCTGCGGCAGTTCCGAGCCATAGTATTGGATGGTGGTGATATCATTGACCCCCGGATCGGTCCCAGTCTAGAATGAGAAGATTTGGTACATGTCGATGAATTTGCTGATGTCCACTCGTCGGTTGACTGGGGCGCCCATCGTTCCCAGGAATGGCATTTGCTTCTTTTCCTTTCCGATCGCAAGGGTGCAGAACTGGATGAGTTGACTTTGATGGTGTACATGATTGGGTGAGATGTTGGCAGAAGATGTGGCGCTGGTGGAGAATCTCGCATGGCTTGCAGGTCCAGTACTGGAGAATGCGGTACGGCCACTGGAACCGGTGGAGCAAACTGAATTGGTGTAATTGGTGATCTAAGGTCAATTGCTAGTTTGTGACTTTTTGGAAGGGGGGTTAGGACCATTGGTGCTCTTTTTGAGGTGAGCTCTTTGTTTCGTTCTTTTCTTAATCCAGCTTCACCACCTCTTACTGTCTTCTCTCTTCTCTTCCTCCCCAGTTGCCTATCGTGTTCTATTCCCTGGGACTTCCCCACACGACTAGCCGTATTCTCAGTAGAACATCTCACAATCTTACCGCCATCATTGATTCCTTCTCTTAGTATTCCATTTGATCAGTGTCTTCCATAGTGTGGGGTTGGCGTCCGTTATCAGCAGGTGTTGTGTTGTCGCAGTGTAAGGTCGGTGACTGTTGTCCCGGTGTTCGGTCAGTGCCTGTCTTCTGGGTGTTATGTCGGTGCCTGTTCCCAGGGGATGTGGCCGGTGCCTGTCGTCCCATCTGCCATGTTGGTGTGTGTTGTCCCGGAACGCGGTCAGTGCCTTTCATCCTGGTATGAGCTCAGTCCCTGTCGTCCTGGGATGTGGTCCGCGCTTGTTCATCCCAGTGTTAAGTCGGTCGGTTTCCTCCCGTCTGCGAGAATGGTGCCTGATGTGCTGGAATGAGGTTGGTGCATTTTGTCTGGTGCAATTTCGACTGCAGTTCCTTGATGTTTGTCATGGCATTAGGTCGGTGCCTTTAGTCAGGGGTTGGTTTAGCCCCATGTGCTTGGCCTGTCGTCCCGGTATGATGTCGGTGCCATGTGTCCTGGGCTGGTTCGGCGCCATTTGCTAAGTGTTTGTCCCGCAAATAGGTTGGTGCCTTTTGTCTAGTGCTATTTCGGCGCTAATTCCTTCGTGTTTGTCCCAGCGTATAGTCAGTGCCTTGCTTCTGGGGTTTGTTTGGCCTTATTTCGTTGGTGTTCGTCCTGGTATTGGGTCGGTGCCTGTTTAGTTAGGGACACTGATGTACCCAGCTTACCGCATCAGGCATTCCAATCCAAAATTGTGGGCTTTTTCCTTAGTAAAGTCGGTACTTCATTCGGCGTTTGCCCCGCTCGCAGGGTAGGTATTTTACACAAATTTCATCGCCCCTTATTAACCCATCTAAGCTTCTGGGTGTCTTTCACATCATTCCGTACTCCGCTTTCCAAACCAGAATCCAGGTTTGGGTTCTATTTGTGGTGAAACAGCAGAGGTAGTGGACAGAGAGCTCAACATCAACACACCGCCAGACCCCTCGCACCATCCAAATGGAATTTGTGGAAAAGACCTATTCTGGCTCAAGGAGTGTAGGATGAGGCTGAGAAGATATGATACTATGTGGCCATGTGTCTCCATGCAATTGTGTGGATCTACAAAAGATTGTGCAGAGTGAGTGAGGTCAAAAGATGCGAAAGATGGAGTGGATATTTTGTAGTCTGATAAGACGATATAAGATGTTTCAAGAGGACCTTCAGGATCGGATGCCGGCTATCTACTACGGAGTCTCCTGACTATGTATTCCCAGCCACTCCGTCCATCTCTGCTACCAAGGTATCACTGTTCACCCGTCATCGCCCAGTCAATGTCCGCCAACCCTGTATCTCTATACACCCGCCGTCGCTCAGTCCTCTCCCAAACTAAGTGGTGGTGGTGATGAGAAACACATTTTCCTGCCACATCACTGAAATCGCGAATAAAGACCCAGTCATATTTGGCACATATCATAACCTCTCGCAATGAGGTATTCATCGATTGGGAATCCGACATGGTTGTAGTAAGTTCAAAGCTTGTGTAATTCCTGTTGAGGGACTGTCAAAAGTTACATTATTGTTGAGTAGAATACTGGTGCTTAAATATTAACTCTTGAGCTACACGAATGACAAAAGTAAGACCAGTGAGACATTGCATGCACAGTTGCGAAGTTGTAAATAGGGTCATACTGGGATGACTGACCGCGAAAAATGCCATTTAGGAACAACTCAAGGTATGTTGTTGTTGTGAAGTCTACTGAGTGACACAAAACTTGATGCGGCACCAGTGACACTGAATTTTAGTGGGCGGTAGCGGAATAGTGAGTGGTATTTTTGCCAACAGAGGCTGCCAATCTGTGGATTTCAGGTTTATGTCACAGCACAGCCCTTGGATTTTCCAAGATACAAGGCCAAAAATCATTGACACTCAGTTGTGGCTCATTTTTGGAACATAGTAGCGATGTTGTCGCACGCATTTTTGCCTGGAAAGGCGGCTGACAGTTCGATTATGGGTTAATGCCGCCACACAGCCCATAGATTTTCCAAGATGTAAGGGCAAAAATTGTTGACACTCCTTTAACTCTCATTTTTAGGACAGAGTAGAGATGTTGTCACAAGCATTTTTGCCTAAAGATATGGCCTATAGTTCAATTATGGGTTAATGTCGCTGTACAGCCCATGGATTTTCTATGATGCAGGGCCAAAAATTGTTGATGCTCCTGTGACAGTTATTTTCAGGACATAGTTGTGATGTTGTTGCGAGGATTGTTGCCTAGAATGGCAGCTGACAGTTCAATTATGGGTTAATCTCACCCGACAGCCCTTGTATTGTCCAAAATGCAAGGCTAAAATGCATTAATGCTCCACTGATACTCATTTTTAGAACATTCTGGCGATGTTGTCTCAACTATTCTTGCCAAGAACAGCAGCCGATGGTTCAATTATAGATTGATGTTGCTGCACAGCTCTGGAATTTTCGAAGATGCAAGGCCTGATATCGTGGACGTTCGGTTAATACTAAATGTTTCGATGGGGCAACGAGTATGTCATGTGCCTTTCAAGTTATAATGACAACCAATTCATTGCCTGTGCCAGGAGGTTACAATGCAGCCCTTTAAATGTCGAATGTGTAAGACTAAACATGGTGGATGTTCCTTTGAAGCTCGTTTTCAGGATGGGGCAAGGAGCATGTCATTTGCCTTTTTGGCTATAACGCCAACTAATACACTGACTTTGGAAAGACAAGACAATGGAGCCCTTTTATTGATGAATGTGTAAGACTAAAAATCATTTACGCTCTGGTGACAGTCACATTAACCACATTGAAGTAGCCTTCATACACTCAATTTTGGTATGCAACGAATCATGCACTTAGTATTGACATCCCATATTGCATTGCTTAGTAATATTATTTCCATCTACAAGCTTTCTGACCTCTCAATTTCAGATCAACCGCTATCCACATTGTCTTGGTGAGAGATGATGTGGCCCCATTACATGGCTGCACTTTTGGCTGACAATTTATGGCATGTAGATCATTTCACTACAGTTTCGTCATTATAGCTCGACTTCCTCCCCTTTCCTCATTCAGCTCCTTTTCCTTGATTTCCATGATGTACCATAAGCAATTTTCAATATCTCAACAATGTCCTCCAGGTCTGTGCAGAGAGTTCTGTAGCAAGATGTATTAATGAACGCAGCATCACAGTCATCCTGCAGCCAGATTCATAATGGGCACAAACTGCTCCTTCTATGACTCGTATGATATCACTAATTCAATTTTTGTTTCCATATTTCGTTCCTGATATAGCTTTTGCTTTCTCAGTCAACAGTAATTGAAAAACCAGAAATCGAGCGTATTGGCCGTCCTACAACCTGATTTTGGTTCTAGAGATTTCCGACTGTGCATTTGACCCCTGCACATGCACAGATGAAATATCATGTCTCACAATTTGGTCACTGAAATCAACAAAAAAACTGATATATATGAAAATAGGGACCCAAATTGCTTTTCACTGAGAAATAACTTCTAAAATAACAATATGCCTATGTAGTAAGTTGGTGATACAGGAGCCATCACAATGTGTTCGTCCGAACATAATCTCTGTCTGGTGACTAGCTGGTGAGACAATCTGTAGGAGGAATTGGTTACGGGTTCAACAGGCATAACTTTTGGAATTGGTGATGAATCGGGCTCCGGGGCGGAGTCAAGACCAGCTTTACCTGTGCGCAATGGTGGCTTCCCAGAACCCAGCCTTGTATGACTACTTCCTGGTGGAGAAGTCCCTTGCGGTATTTGTGATTTTCCTGGGACAATATCAAGTCACTCTAGAAGGTCTTCAAAGATTGTAGACGCAGCTGCAGCTGTATCATGATCAGTTTGCGGTTTGATGACTGCTAGAATACTCGATTCAGATGTGCCATATGACTTATCACATTCATGGAAGTTGTCGGCTGCGTCGCCCCGTCCTGGTTGTGTCAATTCTTCAAGCTTCATCCACTTATGCTGAAACCTCTCTGTGTGCTGCTCCACTGTTTTGGTGATTGTGCCCATCACCAAGCCGGGTTTTTCATCTTCGCTCAGCTGGCTCTGCTGTGTCATGTCATGATTCTTATCATCCCCATTCTCCCAATTATCGGAAATTGCAAGATCACTCAAACTGTCGCTGATAGCAATGATCATTTGCTGACAGGCCATTTTGGGCACTGTGGTCATACAGCTCGCATTTTCAGCGGTCCCTGTATCTTTCTGCTTCTGCCAGATCGCTGCCTCTGCATCTTCAAGTCACATTCTTGCCCCAGCGGTCTCTCTCCCAACATAATTCCCAATGCATTTCTCTTTCACATTGTTGCATAACAATTGTGTTCCCCATTGTTGCTCGGCCGCAAACCTCTTGTTAGATCACATGCGGGGCAATACCCTAAGGGCTCCGACACTTTCTGCTTCCAAGCCACTCATACCTTCTGTCGTTTGGTGACTCCGTCGTATGACACATTTGGTCAGTTTACTGTATTTGCACACCTGAAATGGCAAAATGTTCTTTTTTGGAGCATTTACCACTGTTGTTTGTGTTGACTTTGTTGTTGAGGGAGATGTTGAATGTTGCAAGATATGGACACTATGGAGGCAAGCTGCATCATTTATGTTAAGGTTGGTATATTTAATCAACATAACCAAAGCAAAATCTGCCTTTTGACTGTCAATAACATGAGAATAGTTAGGCTAATAGTACAACATAACTTGATTGTTAGCGTCAGTTTCTTGTATTATCTCACGAATTTTTTAAGGCAAACATTAGCAATCATCCTTTCACTTGAAGAATGTCATATTTATATCTGACAATCATGTGGTTTCGGCTGTTGTACACTGCGATATATCCCTGTAAACAAACAAACAACATTTGACTGACTTATTGCAAATTACAGGACAGTGGGAAACCCCTGCAACTTGTAGCTATCTGCAGCAGGATTCATCTTGAGTATAACATACAAATTGGCTGCTTCATATTCCATTGTAACATGCAGCTAAGTATATATTCCTCAGGACTTCCCACTTCTTTTTGTTTTCATCTTCCTCTCTTATTCCACACCACCAAATAGTGTTAGCAACGGGTCTGGACCGTCACTTCGGGTCCGGGTATGAGTCGGAACCGAACCAGAGCCAGATTGGCGGTCCGGGTCGTCAATCAACCCAAACTGTCGATTCGGGTACAGTTCCATCGACATCTCCCTACCTGTCTGAATTGGGCCGGATCTCAGCGGGTTGTATAGCGGGTCCATCTGTAAATTCATATAACATGCTTGCCTTTGCTATTCGATTATAGTACTCAATAAAAATCGATCATTTGACATCCAGTAATCACATTTTGCATGTTTTGCATGTTGCGAGATCGACAATATCTTAATTCATGTTTTTCTTTCAATGATTTGTATTTTTGACCACGGAGGAGGTCAACAGTTCAATTATAAGCTCAAATATCCATTCGATGCCTTCATTTCCCAATCTGCATCACCAGTAATTGATGACCCTCAGTTAATGCTGAGTTAACAGATATTGTCAGAATGGCGCTGTGACCGTGTCACTTCCTCTTTTGCACATAGTGGAAGGCAATACATTGGTTATGGATAGCAGCGACCAAATCACTTACCAATTACCTTATTTACAAGACCAAACATTGTGGAGGCTCCATTGATGCTTGAGGTGTAGCGGCATTGACACAGACCATATTGCCTATAAAGGCTGCCAATACTTCGAATATGGGTAAATGCCGTAGCACAGCCCTTGGATTATACAAGATGCAACAGACAAAATCGTTGACGCTCTGTTGAAGCTCATTTTGAGACAGGTGCTGTGACCATGTCACGATCGCATTTGCACGGAACGGCTGCCAATACGTTGATTATGGACATATGCTGTAGCAGAACCCTTGGATTATACATGATGCAACACCCAAAAGCGTTGACACTCTGTTGACACTCTGTTGACACTCGGTTGACACTGTGTTGATGCTCTGTTGACGCTCTGTTGATGCTCTGTTGATGCGCTGTTGACGCTCTGTTGACACTCATTTTGAGGTGCAACGGTATCGACACACACGATAGTGCCTATAAAGGCTGCCAATACTTTGATTATGCATAAATGCCGTAGCACAGCCCTTGGATTATACAAGGTGGAACACACAAAATTGTTGACGCTCTGTTGACTCTCATTTTCAGAGTGGGGCTGTGACCATGTCGTGATCACTTTTGCTCAGAACAGCTGCCAATACGATGATTATGGATATCTGCCATAGCAGAGCCCTTGGATTATACAAGATGCAATACCCAAAATCGTTGACACTCTGTTGACACTCTGTTGACACGGTGATGATGCTCTGTTGACGCTCTGTTGACGCTCTGTTGACGCTTATTTGGTGGTGTAGCAGTATCGACACACATGATATTGCCTGTAAAGGCTGCCAATACTTCGATTATGGATAAATCCTGTAGCACAGCCTTTGGATTACACAAGATGCAACCCACAAAATCGTTGACGCTTTGTTGACGCTCATTTTCAGACTGGGGCACTGACCATGTCGTGATCGCTTTTGCTCAGAATGGATGCCAATTTGTTGATTATGGGTACATGCCATAGCAGAGCATATGGATTTTACATGATCCAACACCCAAAATCGTTGACACTCTGTTGACAATCTGTTGACGCTGTGTGGATGCTCTGTTGACAATCTGTTGACGCTCTGTTGACACTCATTTTGAGGTGTAGCAGTATTGACACACATGATATTACCTATACAGGCTGCCAATACTTCGATTATGGGTAAATGCCGTATCACAGCCCTTGAATTATACAAGATGCAACACCCAAAATTGTTGACGCTCTGTTGACGCTCATTTTCAGACTGTGGATGGGACCATGTCACTTTCTCTTTTGCCCATCAAGGCTGCCAATATGTTGATTATGGATACCAGTGAGCAAATGGCATCCCAATGGACTTACTTACAAGATCAAAAACCGTTGACGCTCCATTGACGCTCACTTTCAGAATGTGGCTGTTACCGTGTCGATTTCTCTTTTGCCTATAAAGGGTGCCCATACTTTGGTTATGGATAACAGTGAGCAAATCGGTTTCCAATTAACTTACTTACCACAGAAAATATCGTTGACGCTCCGTTGACGCTCAGTATTAGAATGTGGCTGTTATCGTGCCACAGTCTCTTTTGCCTACAAAGGCTGCCAGTCTGTTGAATATGAATAGCAGCGAGCAAATCACTTTCCAATTAAGTTGCTTACATATCCAAAAATCATTGATGCTCCGTTGACGCTCATTGTAAAAATGGGGCTGTTCCCGTGTCGCTTTAATAATCATATAGTCATTATTGACAGTCAATGAATAATTTGTATCAATACTCAGTTGTATGCAAAAGCTTTATGGCGTATCAATTTCTAATCAACTGATGCAGAAGTTCTCTGAGGGATGGATAACTTAGGGCGGTGACATTTCAGCGCTTTCAGTTGGCAATTCACTGCATGTAGAGCCATAACCTAATTTTTCATTAATATAGCCCAACATACTCAGTTTGCCATATCCAGTTCGATCCGCTCAATCTTCATGACATACCATAAGCAATTTTCACAATGCTCACTATGTGCACCCGGTCTAAACGTGGAGTACTGTAGTTGGTTGTATGGATGAATGCAACATCATGGTGGTCATTCATACAGATTCGCGTTGCGCAATGACTGCTCCTTCTATGAGTAGTATGTCATCACTAAGTGAACCTGTGTTAGTAAATTTTATCTTTAGTTTAGATTGCGCGTTCTCACTTATCCGTAAAAGGAAGGACGATATTGTGTTGATCAGCTGTCGATCGACTTTGTTTGGAGTTTGGACCGTTCGTATGGCCCGTATGACCCTTGCACATGCACAGACAAATCATCATTTCTTACAATATAGTCAGTGAAATCAAAAGAATTCTTTCACGTATCAAAATAGATATACCAACTACTTTTTGCAGAGATATGTCGTCAATAATCACATATTGTGCAGGTTGTGTACACATGACCTACGAGCCAATACAATATGTTTACCTGAATCCATTTCCTGTATGGTACGAAGGTATGGAGGACATATGCAGGGGTAAATGCTTACGGGTTTAACAGGCTTCGATTTGTTAATCAGTGATGAATTGGGTATAGCGTCAGTTGTGAGAGCCGATATGCATTTGTGAGATGGTTATTTGCGGCATGCTATTTACATATGGCTACTCTATCCCAGGAGCTTTCTTGCGGCATTGCAATTTTCCGCTGACACTATCATGTATCTCCATCAGCTCTCCAAATGTTGTTGGCGCAGTCGCATGTGCAAACTGATCAAATTCCCGCTGAATGCCAGCCTTAACAATCAATATGACTGTTCTGGACCTTGAATCTTACAAATGATGCAAGATGAACAATGGATCACACTCAACTTCAGGACGTAGCAGGGAGCTTGTCTCTTCTTGTTTTGAGTATAAAGGCCTCCAATGAAACAAATAAAGAGAATGATGTACCAAAGTTAATATTTTGCACATAACAGTAACATATCTGACTGCGGCCATAAATAGAAAAACCCGAAAAGGAGAACTGGAGACTGGAACCGCCGGGTCTAGCCTAACCCAGCAAAGCCCGCGGGTTGACGGGTATGGGTACGGGTTTGCCCCGCCAAGAACCTCCGGGTCGGGTTTGTGGACGGGTCTGGAACTGAATCGAACAGTTTTTCCGGTCCACACCCGGACCGCTGGCGGGTTACCCGGACCCGTTGTTAACACTACCACCAATTCATGAATATACACACACTACAGCCAGGTGACACTACAACTGAGTCGAGATGATGGATGGGCGCTTCATCTAATACATCCCTGATTGGTAGACAGCACAAACGCGATTACCAGTTAGTCCACTGCTATGCTGCCAATTCAGTTACCCAAAATATAACCCAGGATCCTTATTCAAAAAATGGTCCGTCAGACCAGAAGCTGCAAGAATGAGATGTAGTATGCAATTAAATGTGAGTTTACTCATACCATGGTGAAAGGACATCAATTATCTGTATTATGTACTGCAGGTGTATGTAGAGTGCTACATGTCCAATTTATCGCTACCCATAACATTAAAGCTCCATGCTAAACAAAGCCATTTGTTTGCACAGTTCGCATAATTGAACATCATGATGTTCTCAGCTATAGGTGTTTCGCTGATGCATTTTGTGTTCAGCATCCCCACGAGTGGACTAACCAGGCCTAAATCACATTAGTGGAGGCTACAGAAGGGTATATGGTTGAGGTAATAGCCAATTCTCATTGTTAAAAGCAGCAACTAATTTCTTGTAGGTTTTCAACATGTCAGCTACTATGGCAATTCAAGGAGGTTGGGTACAGCTGGAACTGTCCAAAATGCACATGGCCTTGAATATGGCCATAATGGCCAAAGGCGAGTTTTTGCGTGCTGCAATTGAGGAAATGCAATATCTGATAAAGAAACCTTGGGTCAAAGTCCCAGAAGAAAAGAAGCGAGTTGTTGAGTTTCCTGTGCATCTGAAGGTGAACGCTGCGATAGACAGACACCCAGCTCTGCTTTGTCAAAACCACATCAACTGATTCCTTCCTTGCAAATGTGACACCAGAAAGAATCCGGAGATGCCCTGCAGATGCAAAGAAACAGATGCACCTCAACTGGACCGACCCAGACAGCCAACTCCAGAGCCAACACCTCCTCCACATGGGATGCCACCTTGGCTCGGAACGCCACCCACGCCATCCTGTAACAATTCCGGAGCTCATTGTTCCAAATCCACAATCTGCTGGCCAGATATGCGTATTCACAACTGTTCCTTCCCTACACTGAATTTTTTACTCTTGAGGCGTATACCCAGGATAGCCAGTACGATACAGATTTTGATCCAGATATTTGCACAGATGAAGGACCATCCACCAGTTAGTCCACTATCTGCTGTGTGGTAATGCATCTAACATCCATTTTGAAGCCTGGAGCAGCCTATTGAGCGAACCTGCAAGCGATGACGAGCATTGATCGAAAGGAATGGGATATTGCAGTGTTTTATTTTCTACATTTAGCGGACACTGTAAGGTATATTATAAAGGATATATTTATATGAATTATTAAAGAACAACGTAGTGATCAAGGAGAAAGTAAATGAAAACACTAGAATGGCTGCCAAAACAATCTGAATGATTGATTAAGCCAAATCAAATGATTCCAGACAGCGGATACATGTGTGGCAAAATGAGCGTCAATTGAGTGTCAACAATTTTAGGTCATGTCGGTGTGGTAACTCAAAATTGAATTGGTCGTAGCTATACATAATCGAAGTTGCTGCCACCTGTATATGAAAAAATCATACTTAGACGCTCCCTACCTTATCATGAAAATGAGCATCAATGCAGCGTCAATGATTTAGGGTCTTGTAAGCAAGGTAATTGTCAAGTGATTCAATCGCTGTGTAGCATATACATTGTATTGGCAGCCTGTATCAGCAAAACAGCAAGCAACATGGTCACTGCCCCATTCTGAAAATAAACAACAACCGAGTGTCAACTATTTTCGCATTTGCATCTGGGGTTATAAAAGTGTTGATTTGTGGTAATAATTCATATACGATGGATTGGCGGCCATTTCAGGCAATACAATCTGTGCGATGTTCGTTACCTCATTATGGAAATGAATGTCAATGGAGCATCAACGATTTTTGGTCTTCTATGTCAGATTATTTTACAGTGATCTTGTACTGCTTAGGCATGCTGAATGTAATCGCTTCCTTTATAGGCGAAAAAGGAAGTGACACGGTCATTGCCCCATTCTGAAAATCAGTGTCCGCTCAGCAACATAGATATTTGCCTTTGCATCTTGGGTTATCAAAGTGGCGATTGGTTGCAGACATTCATAAATGAGTTATTAGTCACCATTTGGGTCAAACGCAACTACGGCATAGTCTCTGCCACATCCTGAAATTCACTGACCAAGGTGTGTCAATCATTTCTGGTCTTGCATCTTTGGTCATCTATGTGTAGCTTTATCACCATAATTCATATATCATGTAATGGCAGCCTTTTCATCTTAAACAATGCACGATATCTTTGTTACCCCATCTCGAAAATGAGTGTCACCGACCATCCACAATTATTGGTCTTTCATATTGGGTAATCAAGGCATCGAGCAGATATATGAGATCATAACAGTACTATTGACCGCCTTAGTACTTCTAACTAAAAATCACAGAAAGAAAAACATTGATTCCAAAATGACCAATGTCGCAACCTGCAAAGTAAACAAAAAAATATTTCTGGATGTTAATTATGTGATTTTGATTGAATACAATTATCAAACGGCAAAAGCTAGAGCATTATATGAATCTACAGACGGACGCGCTGGACAACCCGCTGACAACCCGCCCAATCCAGACAGCATGGGAGATGTCCATTGAACCGTACCTGAATTGATAGTTTGGGTATCTTGACGACCCAAGTGACGTCTTTTGTGACAACTTGGTTCTGACCTGGGCACATATCCGAAGCGGCGGTCCGGAACCGTTGCAAATACTAGTTGTGCCTCGAGGTGTGTAGGATGACAGTGAGATGATATAATATTACCGAGCTGTGATGATCAACAAAATCTCATATAGAATGAGTGGCAGTAAAAGTTTGGAATGTTAGGGTGTGTATTGTCGTTGTTTCATAAAATGAGATGAAAGTGAGATGATGCCTATCTACTCTGGAGTGTGCCAAAATATATACTCCTGTCCCTCAGTCCACTGCGGTTACCCCTGTATATTTGTTCACCTGTTGTTGCTCCCTAAAGATGTATTAGGAGGCCGTGATTAAACAATATTAGAGATACACTAAGAGATTGAGATCGAGCAAACTCAGAGATACGCTTGCAGGGTATGATTATCCAAGTTTGGACGTGCACTTGGAGGCCAAGATCGAGTGAACTCAGAGATGCACCTGGAGGCCATAATTGAGCATATTGGGAGACACAATTGGAGGCCATAATCAATGAAGAGCGGAAGAGTAGTTGAACATGATAGACCTGGAGGCAGACATGATGTGAGCTGAGACTCTATTCATTTATCAACGTGTAATTGTGGGAAGGTGGAGAGTTGAGGACAATAACTTACACCACGAGATGAGTAACAGACAGGAAGCAGAATACAGTTGAGCATGGATTGATGCAGTACTTGTATATGCTGTACTCTTTGTGAACTGATGATTATGGCATGGAGAAATGGAGAGGGAAGACTTTGCTCGGTGTTGTTAGGTGATGGTAGAGTTAAGGACAAGGATGAGGGAGATGAGAGGAGATATGAGAAACCATCAAGAGAAACTGTGACTTCAGAGAATCATTTCTGTGTCAATGTGCATTCCCTGACACAGCAGGTACAAGTTCAAATCTGGTGGGTAATAACACTGATACAAGGTCTTCTAAACCCAATCAGGCAAGTTGTACTCCAGATTTCTCTTGTCCACTTGTATCCTCCATATTGTTCTCATCTTCATCTCCCATTGCTTGCTTTTTTGTCCACCACTCCACTCTGATTGCAGAATACAAAGTTAAGTCATCCATCTTGATCATTCGATATTATGATTTGATGTAGACACTGAGTGCAGCATGCACTGAGTGTAGTATTCCCCAAGTATAGTATGCACCCCAGATTGTCTGTCGTCCCTTCATTCCCATGATTACAAGTTGACCACAGAATGTAGCTTCAGCTTCTAGTGTATTTCCCTCCACAGATCAACTGCCAGCAGCGAGTTCTCTATACCAACTTTAAATGCAAACTCAGCTGGTCATATTCTGACGGTTCTGAGTTAACTGACTGATGGATAGATCCTCAGCACCTGGTGTACCTCACATCAACCACTACGAGATCGATTACCTCCAGGTACTCGTGAAATCTTTGCCTTATCCTAGCCCACAGGTGTATCTTTGAGTACTATCGATTGCGGCCTCCAAGAGCAGCTGGTGGCACGCTCGGTCACTCCCTCGGAGTTGAGTTCTCACTTCACTCATTTGTCATCCTCAGGTTCACTTCGAAACACTTTCAAGCATAGTCCCCAGGTAGCCCAGATATCCCACGTGTAGATGGGTAGCTATATGGATAGATGCAAATACACACTGATTACATGAGTTTGAACAATCATTGAATGATAAGTATTAGCTATGATTTTGAGGTACACCAGCAGTGTTCCCAAAGAAGATGATGGTTGTCCCAAACTGCTCTACAGTAATTTGATGTGCTCCAAGGCTTCTCGGCAACATACCTAGGTGTTTCCAGGCTTATGGTCTATGCTCCCATACCTGTTGCCGGCGCTCCCTGGTGCTTTCAGGCTTCTCATTGGTTCTCCATGGTAATTCTAGCCGTACCTGAGAGCCACTGTATTGGGCGGGTAAATTCTGTGATTTGACCACCCTGCAATTCTGGGCCGACAATTCTCACACACTCCCACTAGCTCCCAGTGCCCAAAATACATTGTGCTGATAGAGTAGGCCACATTGCTAATTAAGAATTGATGTAATTGAGAAGATGTTGATAAAGCAATTACTATTCAAAAAGGGAGATTACAGTTTATTTAATTATATTCTACTAGCAGATTCAGAGGCAATAATGGTGTAGTCTACCAAATCACAGAATACAGACTGTGAATAGTACAGCAAGGTTAATGAGTATGTCAACCAAGTTGGCCATGAATCAATAGCCATCACTGACCAATAGCACAACGATGATGTTGACTGAAATGTTACATAACCAGATATCAAACCAACCTTACCAAATTTAACTATCCCTAATTCAGTATGAATCTACCAGTCTACACCAAGTACCAATTACCACATGCTGTAAGATGTATACTGTAGTGCATATAAAAGCACTGCACAGAACTCGGACAGTATAAGCACACTGGGACATAACAGAATTGTGATCTTAGACCAGCTCAATTGTTAGATTTCATTCAATGAAATATAACTATATTCAAATGACAAATCTGATTTGCAGCCATGCATAATAGCGGTAGTAGAAGCTTTCATTACTGTCAAGACATCAGCAGAAGCTCCAATTCTTACCAAATAAACACAAATTTTAACTATAAGTTATGCTGAAGTACAAGCTATAGAACTGGTTTGTTATTTGAGTATTGGTTAGGAGATCAAGATATGCAAATGAAATTACTATAAAATATTTTCTTGTTTCTCCTATATCTTAGTCTCTTATTTGGATCTGAGCCTGATAAATATCATATTGGTATGGGTTTTTACTACATGCCACTGCAGGTGGAGTTTTCCTGTATACTGGATTCTCCAAATAGCTATCTGAAGTACATCAAATGACATCTAGGCCACGTAGCTTTCTAGATATGTATATATAGAACTGTTATTCGATTGCTTTAATTTCTTTTCTTTGGTCTTTCACTCCTAAGTGGGGTTACACAGTCCAGGAAAATGAACACATAAAATGGGATGTCATCTAGGAGTATGGTTGCATATAATATGTTGAGGGCAGAGTTACCCCTATTTTGTATAGTACGCATCTTATAAACCTTTGGTCTTTGGAAATAATCTTTGTACTTCTCTATATATATAATTTTGTAAGTTTATATTTGCCATATTATCTACTCCAATACTGTAGGTAATCTGACCAGGCCAGGTCCTCACATACAACCTCTATGTTTTCCACTGTATCCAGTTATTTGAACTTTGGAAGGTATTACTAGTAATATATAAAGCATTCTAATCAGAATGGATATCATAGTAACAGAGTTCATCAGCAACTGGCAGTAGACTGCTTTGGAAACTAGTAGAGTAATAAATTACTTTTGAGTTATCTGTGTCAGGCAAGTTTGCAAGGGTTATTATATTTTCCTTTGTGATCACAATATACTTCCTGTGGACAATAAATCTGAAAAAGTGTACTATTGCACAAAATGTACATTTCTTTACATGTAACTGAAACTCTTCTCTTTGAACTAAATAAACAACAGCTTTTATCTCATGCTTTTAAATCTGCTTTCTCCAAGAGTTTATCATAATATTGTTCAAACATACAATATTGTTGTTTCTGGTAATTTAATACCAGTGTAATTCAGTTTGGTATTATTAATCAGTCAGTATTTTCTTGCCGCAGTAAAGATCTGGAATCATCCAATATATATTTTGGCTATAATATGAACCGATAAGCAAGTAGATCAGCAAACCAAATTTGGGATCTGTATTCCAATGCACGAAAATTTGAACAGTTTCTGGTTGAGTTGTAACCACGTTGCAGTTTAATTTCTTGAGCTCCACATCTTTCGCTTGAATGGATTCTTTCAATCTAACTCAACTTTGATATGATCAAATTTTACACAGTATGGTTTTGTATACTCGGCGATCTTCAAGTTTCAGATTGAAATTGCATTACTATTCCTAATGCTGCTATGGATTATAGCTTAAATGCACTTTAAATTAATAATTATGCAGCTATTGCTTCAATATAAATATAATTTCAAATCTGCAACTGGCAGGTAAAAGAGTATATAACACTGCATATTTGGAGTATACGGTATATTAATATAGAGTGCAACTTCAATAACATTATTTCAACCAAAGTTGAAGAATTGCAAGGGAACATATCTGGTGGGAAAACTGACCCAAAGGAAACAGACCATGTATTTCTTAAGATAAAATTTATTGCCATATATCATTTTCAAATTCCAAACACTGTATTCAAAATCAGCTATTGTAATATCTTGCTTTCTTAAAAATGTAAAATGGTTTGGAATCCCTAAATGAACAACTCAGCAACCATGAATAGCCACACTGATCATTCCACATGCTCCCAGATTGACTGAATCTAAAGCTATGTGCTCTAAGGTGCTCCAAAACTACTGCACCAGTACTCGTAAATGCATCCAAAGTTTTGCGACAGAGTACAGAAGTATCCTGAGAAGTGTAGAGTTTCCTTTGAAATGCAACAAAATCAAACTATTAGAATGCGCAAATTTCGGCGCTGTTGGGAGTACTGGCTGCATCTTGATCACTATTCCAATGCACCTTGACTCTGGAGGAATTCTCTCTTAGACTGATCATTATAATGTTTATATCGAGTAGTACAATTCAACTAACTATCATTCTCCTACATACCTTGATGGAGACATTGTAACTTGATCTAGAGTCCAGTTGGTATCTAAGTCCACATGCTTTTGTACAAGCAATACACTATCAATGCTATCTCATGCAGCATTCTCTCCCCCAAAATGTGCTGGTCCAACAACTGCTCCAACAGGTACAATCTGGATCTTATTTCTCAGTTTGACAACCTGGATGAACATGGCAACACAATCAACCCAACCATGTGGACCTTTGTACTTTGTAGGCATCACCAACGCATATGCTTCAGTTTGAAGATGTAATATCCATTGTTGAGTCTTTCTGCGCCTCTTGGAAAGGTTGATATTGTGTCCCAAGCAGGCAGGTGCTGCTGACATTGGAGTATCTTAATCGGTGGAGTCCAGCTATGGGATAATACAAGAAAAGAAGCAACTTGGCAGTTGAATGTGTTATCAAGGATACATTCTGTATATTGAACCAAGCTGTGGTGGAACTGAGGCATGATCTCTTTGTTGGCATCAGTGCATTCTACCTTGCAATCAAGTTCCAGACACTAAACAGATATAGGGTACTGAAATGGTTAACAGTAGACGGACAGTCCATTTGGAAGTGTAAAAAATATGCTGTCAATGAACACATTCTGATCATATCCCAGCACCAATCCGCTAACTGTATAGACCCAGTTCTCTTGGAAATGTGTTTGGAATAGATCTCAAAAGTTGGAATTGGCGACATTTTGTGATGCACATCTGCGTGTGGTTAATTTGATACTTCTGCACACTCCATGAACATGACTTTCTCTCAAATGATGTACCTGTTGTGATCTGAGAGGGAAGAATGGATCTTGTTGACAATGCTGAACGGTTAAAAGATGGGCTTGGTGAGTATTTGACCACTTATCTGCAATGGATAGTTGCTTGACAACATTTGCAGACTCAATAGCTTACCAGCCTTGCTGGGCTGGATACAGCTGGGTCTCCCCCATATAGTCAAGATCAGTACACCGTGCATTGAGCTCGAGCATCTGTGAATTGTTATTAACTTTGTTGGTAGATTGATACAGATCATTCACATTGCTGAAATCTGGCTGTTCAGAAATATCTGTGGTGAAATTTCCACGTGAACCCATTTCCTGAATTGAGGATGATATATCACTTACAAGATGTCTGATTGGATACCCGAAATTCATTACTCGCTGTTCAATGTTGTTCCAGAGCTCCTGCATACCAAATATCTGCCGACAAGCATCAAACTCAATCAAGCAGATGGAGAATTCCTTCTTGATCCGCATCTGCTCATTTGTTGTAACACAATCAAGCTCTCACTCCAACCTTTTCATAATGGGATCTGGATCAGTAATAATTTTGGTGGTGGTTCCAGTCCCAGGATCGGATTGACAGACCTCCAATTGCGTTTGCTTATGAGTGATCATATTTGCTGCCCTGTTAACCATTTCTTGTGTAGCAGTCTTAATGAAGGCAAGTGTGCTGGTGAATGTGCTTCGGCTACCGGTTGCCTTTGTTCCAACTTCCTACAATAGTTGTTGCACATCATGTTAGATTAATCCATTGAAAAGCTTTGGTTGAACTGGTGTCACCTGATGGATTCTTCACTCCAACCAGCCTTTCACCCTCTGCTGCTGAACATCGAACCATTTGGTTGCTGCCGGTCAGGTTCCATCCAAGTGCACCTGAAATTGCCTTCATTTTATTATATTAACCATTTCAGCCCCATACATCTGAATCTCCAATACAGCAAAAACTATATCAATCTTTTGTTCTCATAACTGATGGGATTCTCTAGCCAACTATTCATCAACTTGGGTGTTCCCAGACTTCGATATTTTCTGTTCTCCAAAATCACCGATCATCTTGTAATATTACTTCTCTTCATTGTCCTGTGCCTGAGAGGGATAGAGCAGAGTTACTATGTCGCCTAACAAGTAGAGAAAATTCGCATCATGCCCACACTACTCCCATTGTCATTTCACCAAAGGCAGTATCTGCAGCAGTTTTCCCTTCATGCTTGGCTCAGTTGAGAACTGGAGTTCAATTCACTCCCAGTGTATTGATTATAACCCAGATATATGTTCCCAGGCAGAGGTAGCTTTACACAGGGTAGAATCATTCAGAAATGCATTGGAGGCCTGGAATTTGTGATACCAATGTGACTTGACTGTCAAATCGATCCTTGAAATTTCCAATGTTCAGTTACTTGAGCAGCCAGTGCTATATGTCATTAACTAATCCGAAGAGTAGCTGATGCAATTTATCAGCCTACCACAGCCGAAAGAAATTACAGAGATGTTATTGCCTGAACTGGTTGCGAATTGAATGAACTCCAAGAGTGTGCAGAATTCTGATATTGATTTCATCCAGAAGATGCGAGTCAATATGTTGATTTCTTGCATTATCGAGTGTTCCAAAAGTTCTATGCCCCATCACCACACCTTTAGCAATTTCACACATCGGGCATATGCCATATAATACTTTAGTAATAATGCTTTCTTCTGGATAATCCCCAACCCAGGCAGCCCAAAGAGGATAACACTGTCTCAGGAATTCATCATCACAATTGCATGTCAAGCTCGGACCAGTCCTTTCAACATTCCAGAGTGGGGACAGCACAGTTCCAAATGCGGAATGCCACATCTTGTCAGTATTTTGGACACCTTCTTGGTGGTAGAGGATTAGCACAATGAGAATCTGGGCACACTGTTTAGGTGTCCAGCAGATATCATTATGAATATTACCAAATGTGAGATTCAGCAGCGAGGCATGCTGATCACCTGACAAATTGATACAGTGAGACTGACAGGATGCAGAAATAACTGGCACAATGGTCGCTCAGGCAGGGAGCTGATCTGGCTTGATCTGCCCCCAATCGCCTCTGTTCATCGTACTGGATATTCAGCGCATTGTCAAGTCTCTGAAACAAACACGGTCAAAATTATTGTGCACATGCAATGGGAGATGTGCCAAAAGGAACAGTACACACTTGTGAATAACCCTGTATTATAATGTTCCGAAGATATGTCAAGGATCTTCAATCCAACTATCATCCTAGAGTCCAAAATCCAGTTCACAGGGAAGTTTCGCAGGGCATCGGCTGATTGGAATTGTCCAATTTTAACTGTCATTCAGTCCACATCTCAGATCATAATATATTCATGTTGTTGTTTCCAGGCAAAATAATTGCACATGTACAAAGTTGTGTGCTGCCCGGAATGGATGGCATTGATTCCATTGTTCTGCGTACATTTGATGCTTGTTGTATAATCTGGTTACTTTGCGATATGCTGTCCCCTCTGCATTTTCCGCTCCAACTACCTGTCTATTAGCCTTTGTCTTTATTGAATCAGGGGGACATGTCAGAGCAGGCTTCTGTGGTTCTATATTATCTTCATTGGAATTATCGTCCACTGATGGTGCAGTGGGTACATTGCAAATAAGTAGATCATCAGTTGATCAGCTCATCACTGCACATTCAACCGCAGCGACTACAGTCAAACCATCAGGGCGAGGGTTAATCCCAGCATGTAGGTGGCAAAATCTTGTCAGGTAAATGCACATCATTCTTCAATATTAGGTGATGTGGTTGATAGTGAGCCTTGAGTCAGTTGTCGTAAAATAATGTCTTTTTGCAGATAATCAGTTAACAAGGATCCAGGAAGTGTTGGCCCTGTTCGAGAAATGGTCAGTGAACATGAATTTGGACGTATCTTGATGATATTTCAGGGGGCAATTTAGAGCCTAACGGATATTGGTTTGCCGGTAAGTAAACTCAGATTTGCGTAACACATTTACCACCAGATTGTACCCTCCCAAATATGTGGAAGTGTTAATTTAATGTCACTTTACGATTAGTTTTCTTCATAAACAAGAATATAAATATCATATCCCGCACAATTATCATGCAAGTCATCTGCTGAAATTCATTTGGATAGAAGAGATTGGATCTTTTGTCATCACTGCAATCACCAGGATGGGCTCTATACTAAATCATTCCAGCATTAAGAGTCATAAACAATCCTTAAGCCTACAAGCAGCTGATATTGAAGGTGGATTGTCTTAACACAATTACGATGTCAGTTTCCATGCTAGCATTATCCCTGCACAATGATCACCCAGAACTGATAGCATCAGCAACAACCTTAGTTTCCATCAGAAACACCCAGGTGTTCTGGACAGCTCTGACAGCTCTGACGAAACCTGGTACCCTCTGACAGAGAATTACACACTTCCCGTTGCCCAGGCGACGGATCCCATCGCATACCTACCTCCATCACATAGAGTCTGGAATGTGGTGACGTGTACACACCATTAGAACGACGCGCGTATTACACTCTTCACAGGGGCTGCAGTTATGCTGTAACCGTTTACACAACACCTGGCGATGTTTATGCCTTTCTTCGGCTGATAGCCACATTTTCCTCTCCGCCATTGCTATATATCGGATGCCGCACTCGCTCCATATATGCTTAGCTGTCAGATTTCGTCACATATTGCAATACAGTCTTCGCTTCGTATACATCGCTTGCCGTTTCATTTGCTTCGCCATTATTGTATTTTACAGGTCTGAAATATACAGTCCAATCTTCACACTCTCTAGTACTATGCCATCAGTCCTCCACATTCTGCATTGATCTGTCATCGGCTTGCGATGCTTATTCCTCCTCATCGGCATCCGCATCGTCGCCCTGCTCGCACTCATACCCCTCGTCATCACTGGTTCCCAGGTATAACGTACAATACCCTCAGTCCTCTACATTCTGCGTTGATCCATCATCGGCTTGCGATGATTCTTCCTCCTTGTCCAGATCAGCATCATCGCCATGCTCGCCATGATACCCATCGACATCACTGGTTCCCTGATGAAACCTCTCGAGTTCAGTCGCAGGCCCTTGTCGCCGGCTGGCAGTGGGGATGGCATCGCGCACATCACTTTTGTCACCTTCATCTTTGTAATCCCAGCTGCCCACTGCAATCCCAAAATGGAGTTCGTTGTCCATGCAATTGTTGTCTATTGGGACGTTTGGGTCAGTGCTTCTACTCTCAGGCTCCTCAAGCGCCGCTTTGGAGGTCAAATAATCAAGAAGAATAGCATTGTCAACACGTGCTGCTTCCACGCTGATGACCATGGCAGGTGTTGAGTTCTCCACCTGTTGGATATGACGCTTGGCTGTAGCAAGAGTGTTGTTATACACCCACTGTTGGTAGCTCTCCGGTAGTGTGTTCCAGGTATTCATCAAGAATGTATATGTGTCTGCAATGCCAGGCGAGGTTAACAACTAGCGACCCATTGCAGCGCAGCAGGATGTGTTCTTACAACCATCATTCTTCTAATAGAAGTAGTTTGGGCAATCAGGTCTGTCCGCTTTCAGCTCTGACTTGGAAGCTTTCGGATGAACGCCTTTGTTCTTTTCCCACTCCAGGAGAGTAATGCGCAAGGCAGTGCAGGTAAACATGATCAGTGGCGAGGGTATATGACCGTCCTTGATGTCAATCATCGAATTATAAAATCCTTCACCATAATTACTGTGGTTATTCGCCCTGTGATAAAATTCGATGTAGATAAACTGTGGGATGGCTTCCGCCAGGAAGTAAAGTGGATGCTGGGCATTTGTTAGTAGCTTTCAACACTCTCAGTGTTGGATTCAGACTGCGTACACCACCTTCCACATGCTCTGCTACAGGAAAAAGCCACTTATTGTCTGCCAGAAGGGAATCAATGAATTCCAAACGCTCTGTGTTGGATTCAAAGAGGTGGAGATCATAAAGCTCTGCTATGTCGTCCCTTGCTGATTGAATAACATGGGATCTAACCTTATCGACTTGTGCGCAAACCTGGTACCAATTTGAGTGTGGAATATCCAACGTGGGCCGTTGCATCAGCATACCTCTTTCACGATCTCCTTTGGGCGTGCCTCGAATGCTATGGACCAAATGTTATTCTGCATCATTGTGGTGTTCCAGTACGTGTCTATTGTCTAACAGTGTGAGGCTTCAGCGAATGCATTCGCAAAGCGTCGTGTTGCACAAGTTACCATCTGCAAGTCACTTGCACTCATAAATGGCCGTCTGTTCAACATGTAGAGCTCCAGGAGTCTGCCAGTTGCAAATCCAAAGCGCGTCTTGTCCGAGTGACCAAATCGATGAATGCTGCAACTGTTGGAGACCACTGATCAAGGTGTAGATACTGCCAGCGGTCGCAATTACCACTGCCTCTGTCTCTGATTCCTGTCTGTAGCTCCCATTTGCAGTGGATTTGTAATGATCGCGCGGGGTTCTGGATTAGGGATGGGGGTTGGAAGGTTTTCAAGACAACTGGGAGGAGTGGGAGTGCTATCAATGCCGGATGCGGGGCTGGTTACAACGCGACGCATTGAGTCAGTCTGTGAGGTTCTTCTGGGTGCTGATGTACCTGGCATGGCGGTTGGAGTATTTATTGACCAACGCTGTGTAGCGGACGGGCTATAAGTCACACATTGAGTGATATCTGCCACACGAGAATTGTTCAGCAAGGATGAGGGGGTGGAGTTCTGACCTTGGATTGTAGAGGCTATGGAACTCCCTCCTTGACAGGAATCGCTCTCGCCAGCCAGTACAGAACTGCGTTTCATAGCCGGGGGAAGTTGAGAATTCCCCCACAGCCCATGCTTTTGTTCATTCTGATGATTAGCAAGACTTCAAACATTTTGTACGACTGGAGTCGTGTCAAGGTGAGGTCTTTGGGAATGTATCATCCGATATGGATGTTCGAGGTTACCTCTGTAGGAACAATTTGCTCTGGATGCAGACGCAGTGGCAGGTGACGTAGACTCGTATTTGAGCAACCATGGAGGGATTCGACAAAAATGGGAGGTGCAGTGCAGACCACGCTGCACTCTAAACCGTAACAACACTCGGGGACCAGATCCCTTGAAAAGCATTCAATTATCGGGTTAACTGCCATCTGATTGAACTCAGCTTAAACTCAACGTTGATATTCACTATTACAGCAAAGTCTGAGGGTCTATTCGCACCCCTTGAAGGGTGTTTATGCCTTCTTGGCACGATTATCATTGTATTGCACTCGTTCTTGGCCCAATACTTCAAACCATCGATTGTGTATATCTTCAGCTTCCTGGTGGAAATCCCCCTTTGGCAGAGCTAAAAGCATCGCAAAGCGAACAATGACGTATTGTCCATCCTATGACATCAGTTGAGTGTGCTTTTTCCACTGCTAGGCGTTGTTAGCGGTATTGGATGGTTGCACAGTTGAGACAACTTGAGAACTACTCAATTTGCTCCGAGATGCACGAGGTCTGAGAGGTAAAAGTGGTATGTGATGACAAAGCCACGCCCGGCATCGCAAACTTTCCTCACCACGAGTACTCAATCTCATCTCGAGGCTCCTCATTAATGAGGTGCTTGGTGGTTGGGCAAGATGAAGGATAGGCCGTTTTGTGTACATTACCAAACAAGACACAGGATATGAATCAAACCGCAGGAACTCGAGTATATATATCCCTTCCTCCTGGCTACACCTCCATTCTCTTTTCCTCCCATAATAAAAACACCGCCAGCACTCTGAACTATCTTGACATCACGTTACTTGGACAAAACAACGCCTCTCATTTAAAACACACCCGGCAACCTACACAACTTTGTACATTCGCTCTAGGCTTCCTGCAGCTACATTCAGCTGTATCATAATGCTAACACCTCGGATGTAGATTTATTTTCAACTCGCAGCAATGGTACCAAAGTGCAGCTGCAAAGGAAATTGGAAGGCAACTGCTAGCGCAAAAATGCCGACATGGGTCATGAATGGATGCCTGTCGTTGGATCGGGACGGTATAAAGGGATTTTTCTCCGAACACATCCGTGGACTTATCTGGATATACAATTTTTGCGGCATCAAGGATAGGAGGGCCTGGGACCGCATTTATGATCTAATCTTTCTTGATCCAGTCACGACTCGCCACATTTCACAATTCCAGCCGATGTGGCCGTACCGCAGGAGCAGAAGTTCACCTTTTCAGGAGTGGTGGTCAGCCTTCCGCACTTATATGGGGCCAATGTTTGACAAAACCCGCAACCAAATGAACAATTGGAGGTGGGACAACCCCCATGCCTTCAGGGATCTAGTCGATCACTCCAATCCGCAGACACCCAGCTTGGGAAAGGTCAAACACACCGGCAAGCGTATCTCTTGGTACGGTAGCAATGATCCCAGGGCAACGACTGATCCACCAAGATGCCGGCTGTACAAGCCAGACAACTTCCTGGCCATGAGACCACTGAACTGGGATGAGATAATCGAAGAGGAAGATGATGATGAGAACAAGGTGGATCCCGGAGCGCCAAGCGGCGGATGGAGCGGTCCTGGTAATGGCAATGACAACGATGATGGCAAGGGTGAGGAGCATATGCAGGGCGGTGATAATGGGACAGGGAAAGTGATGGGAACAAAGGATGGAAAGGGGAAAGGGAAGGCCACTGAGGATGGGAAGGGGAAAGGTGAGGGGAAGGGGAAGGGAAACGGAAAAGTATTGTTTAACAAACTCCATGGGGAGATGATATCTCTCGTACCGTTGCTTTGCAGTTGCAGAAGGAAATGTCAGAGGCAGCCTTGGACATTGAGGGCTAAGTAGAGCAGGTATATTTAGGGCCGGAAGCATCGCCCGCAGTGTCAATTTCCTCAGATGATAATACCGACTCTACCGAGTCGGATGGTGAATACGACTCAGAACATGATCTTGATGAGCATATGGGCATGCAGGATTATGTAGATGCACCGGACGGCATTGATTTAGATGGCGATGTAGATATGGAAAGAGACAGTGGGGATGAAGAGGAGGAAAATGAAGAGGAGGAAGATGAGAAGCAGGAGTATAAGGATGTGGAGGATGAGGAGGAGGAGGAGGCTGAGAATGAGAATGAGGATGATGGCAAAGAACCTCACACGATTAGCCAGGGAGAGATGGTATATTCATCAGCTGACAATCTAGATACCATGATAGATGATCAGACAAGCGTGCTACCTGAGCATGTTCAGGAGATGCGTGAACATACCCCACGGCCACAATATCCGGCACCTGCCCCACGGCCACAAACCCCAGAGCCTCGCCCACTACCATGAACACCGAAACTGATTCCCCCAGTGGGCTGGAGGATTTGGGGCTTCTGACGCCACAAAAACATCGCCTGGCGGTGCCCAGTATGCGAGAAGCTGAGGCAGCCGGAAACGCCTCGGATGTGGATGTGTATCGGCAGCGGCTCGGGGAATCGGCAGGTGGCGACTGTGTGCCCCAATGTCCATCTCCCCAATATTCCTCTCCCTGAGGCACCCCTGGTTGGCTCCGTGAGCGAGGAGTGAACCAGTCCTGCGATTGTGGAGGAGGGGATGGTTGTTGCGATCGGGTCAGGGTTGGGTTCTTGTCTTGTTCATTGTCTTTGTTCTAATCTATTCATCTGAGGCATTGATTATCACACCCGTTGTGAGGTTTTTGGATCGCTCAGGGTTTATTTGATTCATAGTATTATGGGAGATCATGCATGCAGCATTTTTGCAACTCCTGGCGTGCAAGGAACCTCCTTGTGATGGTGTTGAGGCTGAATAAATCTCTCAAGTTAGCTGAAAGTATTGTGAGCTTACATACCAGGCTACTCAGGCCCAGCACCAACTTTCGTCCCTTTCTACACTGAATACTGCACTCCTCGCGTGTCGTTGACAATGCCAGAGAAGACCGCTTTCTGTTGCCGCAAATTTTCATGTTGAAACAAGTTCACCTCAGACAGCTGGCGACTTAAACATAACAAATTACACCATCCTGAACACGTTCAAGTTGCATGCCAGACGAATCTGACTATTCGCAGCTCGCCCCAACGCGTTGAACCCGCTCTGCGTCGTGAATTTAATTCTCACAAAGATTCAGTCAATAACTTGGACATGTTTCCCTACGTCGAACACATTGAAAAAATTGCAGAATCGGAGTCTCAACCACCGCCACCTCTTGTACCGCAGATGAAAACATACCCCGGCTCCGGCGCTATGCTGAGCAATTACATTGCTCAGGCATGGGTACATGACGCTCAGGGTTGCCTTGAGACGAACTGATACAACAATCCCTACTACTTGTTTGCGATACGTGAAGAGTACAAATATATCCAGTGTGGGATCAAGAAGAAGGGCATGAAGACGTACTATGACAACCCACTGAAGAAGTAAATCACCACTCTGCGTTTCCCAAGCTTCAAAAACGGTGATGTCATCCAGAAGCTCATGGCTAGCATGCCAGATGATCAGGCTCTCAGGGAGTGGGAACTACCCACTCTGGAGGATATGAAATGGAATGACATTCACCAACGCCCTATTAAAGACTGGAGTCGAGACATCATCAAAAGCATGAGATGGTTGATGCGGGAGCCAGCCCACGCCGAGCATCTCATTTACGCCCCTCAGCAGTGCGTTAACAGTGATCCGCCACCAAAACGCCTCAATACAGAAATGCACACTGCAGACTGGTGGTGGGAGATACAGGTAAGCAGAGATACTCGAGGATAATAACGTGCTAATCGAGATTAAGGCAATGCTCAACCTGCGGGATACACTGGTCGCATTGATCTTCATGTCCGACAGAACACATCTCTCGAATTTCGCTGGTGACAAGAAAGAGTGGCCTCTATATATGACAATTGACAATCTATCTTCGAAGATCAGCCAGACGACCTCAAGGCACACTGTTGTAATGGTCGCTCCACTGCCGATTCCAAACAAGAACTGCAATATTCCACAGAAGCGGCTGGATGAGCAGCGGCAAAGAAACCCAGAGGTGATGAAGTAAGTACTCTGGCGGGGACTCCAGCCTCTCACCATTGAACAAAATATCAACGCCGAGAGCGGGTATTGCAATGTTTTCTGTGCAGATGGTAACTGCAGGCGTTGGCAACCAGTTTTAGCCGCATGGCTTGCAGATTGGCCTGGGTATAGTGACCTACATCATCTCGAGCGGCATGTCTGTTTTTGGTGGGAGTGTCCAAAGAAGGAACTTGGAGATAATGCCTGTCCTGACAATTAACACCCGAGGTGGGATCACATCCTGTATAGAACGGTCAGCGATGCCAATACCAAGGCAGCTAATGCTGAACTCTCTTTTCGCCATGTTCACCGAGGATTTAACGCGTTTCGGCATATTCTCTATATCGAGAGCGACCTTTCAAAGCCCCACCTTATCCATACAATGCAGATCGACATGCTTGATCACCTCCAGAAGTGGATTTTCCACTTTCTGAAGACGCAGAAAGAGCTCAACAAGTACAATGCAATCTTGTTATCCGTGCCTGCTTACCACCACCTCACACCAAAAATAAGTCATATGAGGAATTTTCTCAATGGAATGGGAAGGAGATGAAGGAAATGAGCTGGGACCTGCTTGGAGTTGTAACCCAGTCTCTATGAGGTGTAAGCTCCACTCAGCATCCCATATTCAATCATGCAAGTGAGTGCACACAGGCATTATTAGAATTCTATATGTATGCTCAATCCAATTCTCACAATGCTGCAACTTTGTGCTACATGGAGGGCACCTTGCATCATTTTCACACTTTCAAAGGTGTTTTCTTACTCAGGCGAGCCAGGCAAAATGTGAACCACAAGCCAATACCCTGGGAACAGAACTCGTGAAGAAGCGAAAGGTAGACAAGGAAACAAATGCTGAAACTTTGATGCCGTCCAAGCAGCGGCGCGAAATGGATGGCTGGTGGGATTATGTCAGCCATGAGATAGATGTTTCCAAGGAGTTTGATGCCAACTTCAACTTTCCAAAGATCCACTTGATATCTCATTGGGTCGAACAGATTCGTCGATACGGGGCCTTCCAACAGTATTCTGCCAAGAGACATGAACAAGCACATATAATGAACCTCAAGGACGGTTGGAATGCCTCCAATCACAAACTCAACTACTTGCCGCAATTAATCGCCATTCAGCGTCGCATTCTCTTCTTCGAAATCAGAGAGCTCAATCTCAAAGCACTTGCTCAGTGTCGGGAGAACTGTGCTACCACCTGCAAAGTCCTCCCTTCCAGTGCCGATCTGGCTGCCCTCCTGAGCTCCAAGTCATATCCGAAGCCACAATTCATGGGACTGCACAACCGCTGTAATGGAAAGCATCATGACACTATGATCAATGACTTCAGAGCATTACTTGACTATACACAAGATGCAACACACCACATGACAATATACAGCAGCACGCGGGAGTTTATCAAGCATAAGAGTTGTAAGACGATGTATATGTTGGATGAACAACTGCATTCAATGGAGCTCTGTATTTACCATGGTATTCAGCTTCAAGTTGAGAGTTTAGATGGTGAATGTATATCTCTGCTGTGTCGATGCACAGAAAGCCAGAGATGGCGCGAGTGGGATCGACAGAATGACTGGGTGTGGGTAAACCAACCCCCAGGGAGGTGTTATGGCATGCCGAATGGGCCTCTCCTGTGGCAACTGGAATGACGATTCGAAATCACAGTCCTAAATAAGAATAGATCTTTTATTTAGTACTGGTTAGCCCTGGCGCTCACCACAATACCTGAAAACTTGGGTAACTTGAATCCTGTCTCAAAATTAGTACAAGTGAGAAAAGGACCGGCAGATGTTGCTTGGCAAGTTTTCAGCGTCGGAACCATTGTCAGCTGCGTGTACGTCAATCCCGAAATGGCTACTACTAGTATGATAGGAGACGGATGGAACCAGTGATGGATTGTCAATAGCCACATAGATCTGGCGACTTAGAATGATGTGTATAATTAGTAAAGAGAAAATTGCATTGTGCGCGCAGGTAGCAGTAATGTGAGGACAGATTTTCGCAGTGTCACCCATCTCATTCCAATTCTAATGCAAGCACGTACCCAATCAACCCATTCCAACGTATGGTCACAGTTGGCCACAACACCAGAGGGATTATTAAAAATAGGAGACTGACAGAACAAGAAGAAATGGAGAAACACAGATTAGAGGGCGATATGGAACACGACGCGTTGAATCGAAGCCAGGCGCGGAGTACTCCACCGCTGGGGTGTCTCTGACGGCTCTGACAGAGCACGTCCACTCCGGCGGAGCAATTCCACCTGGATGGAAATATATTTTTCTTATGAGCCTAGTCGGATAGTCACTTCAGTAGTGATCCTGGGGAGGACAAGGAGGGTTAGACAAGGAGCTCAATTGAAACCATCATTGCATCTGCTTGACTCGCAGGCCTCCTATTGAATGGGGTTGCAAGGTTGTGCACGCACAACCTATATGTAATTTCCTTAGTCATGCTAATCTTCATACTGGATAGAGTCCATGTTTGTTGCTGGAGATATTCTATCGGATCCCTATGATGACCTTTGAAGTGATGGAAGCATCCAAAGGGGAGGATCTATCCACTATCCTAGGATACAAATTCAGGCATATAACAATGCAATGCGGGATGTGTGTAACTGAGGTTTCTTGTTTTCAGCTGGATTGGTTTGAATAATCGAAGGTGTAGTGAAACACCACACTTTGTGACAACAGGGTGGGATGTCTAAAGCCCTTCGTTCCACCGAAGTGTACCACTACCAGCAATATGCTAAACTATTCACCAATGTATGGTACATCACATCTTGCATCTATAGTATTTTACTGCCATCTTCCACCTCCAAGCATGTTAACAAAAGGATCTTCCCCAGATTTTGTGAATATGGCTCCACTGGGTGGCCTAGTTGCTTTGCAACTATGGTGTGACAGCATTTCAGAATCATCAGATAATTGTTTATGAAATTGCACTGGCAAAGTCAGTCACCTTGGTCAACAGACCAATCAATATCATCCACTACAAGAGGATAGATACACTCCTGCACAGCAGCCATATTCAGGAGCTCCGCAGTTTTATCGTGATTCTCTGTTTAACATGACACCTAGTGGGCAATATACCACAAGCCCAAGCCAATGAATTCGAAGTTATGGGCCACAGTGGCAAGGATGTGACCGTTACTCAGGTGGTTATGGCGGGTCTCAAATATTCCCCCCCCTACACTTTCTAACACATGGGCTGTCATTCCCATGTGCACTGAGAGTGCTTTCGGGACGACCAGAGAACAATACAGTCAATCGTCCAACATCTTCCAGCTTTTCTACTCCACCTGCATACTCTGCTGGCATATCTAGAAAACCTCCTGTAGCACTCTGGACAAAATAGTGTCAGCAACGGCTCTGGGTAACCCGCCTGCAGTCCAGGTTTGGACCGGAAAAACTGCTTTGTTTGGTTCCAGACCCGACCAAAGACCCGAACCGCTTTGACTTGGCGGGGTTGTCACCCGGACCACACATAAACATGCAGTTTTTTGTTTGAGTTCATCATACAGCAGCGCTTGATATTCGTTGACTCAGCATTTTCAATTCAATACAGTATTTGAGTTGTGATCGTATCACAGTATGATATGTACATAAAAGATGCAGTTTTGGATGCTTTTTTACCTCTTTTTCTCCAATTTGTGATCTGATCACTATTCGTTGAGTTGATGTGAAATACCACCAAAAAATGGGCGTTTTTTGAAGCGACTCAATGAAGAGTGATTGGATCCCAAAACTGACATTGGTCGGTGAAACGGCATCTAAAACTACATCTTTTACGTATATATTATATTGTGATACAATCACAACTCAAATACTCAATTGGAGGCAAAGTTCAGAGTTTGCGAAAATGTAGAAGCAGCCAAACAACCGTGTGTTTGGTGTGGTTCGGTTTTTTCATGTGGCACAACCTGTCGCAACGGTTTCGGATCAGTTCCAACCCAGATCCTGAACCGAACTGCCAGTTTGGAACAGTTGCAAACACTAGCACGAAATGATTCCAGCTGCCAGTGGATCTGTAGGGAACAGATATCGCCTGAATTACAGACATACCCTCATTGCCGGATATTTTGAACAACACACATGAAGCAGATAATGATGGCAATTATTTGACAGATTTCGGCGGTGTACTGCGTAACCATCAATAAGTCAAACATAAATCGATTTCTCCTTGAAGCAATTTGCGAAAAGATGTGGTTGGCCAACTGCAGTGTGTTGAATAAGTGGACGAAAATATTGGTGGCTGGGTGTTTGGAGAAATAGCATCAGTCCATTATCTGAGGGCAGAACCATTTGAAACGGCTCTGACATGTACCCCTGCACTGGGAGACTGCAGTTACTGATACTGTGTTGTTATTCAAAAACTGCCTGCCACTGGATAATTTCCAAAATGGTGAATGGATTAGACTGCAGTGTGTGGAGATGTTGATTGAGAATTGTGCAAGTGAAATTCAAAAAACGAGGAAAATGGAAAGGTAATACAACAAGTGACTGGCAACGGATTTGGGTGAGCATGCAGACAACACTGCATGAATCAATCCCCAAGAGTGGCCAAAAACAATGTTCACTGTTGTGATTCATCGGGTATCAAATAGTCACAATGTTATAATATCCGCCAAGCAACTCCAAGCTTCATATATGGATGTGAGGCACTGGGAGGAGCGGATTAAATTCATTGCCACAAATGGAGGCCCCAAATGGCCATACATTCAAATCTGGATGTTCAAGTGCACCTTGGGCCAAGACGTGTTAGACAAAGTGTATATGGGAGAATATACCCAAGGGCAAATAATGAATGTCCCCATATATAGCCAGATTTCATACAACTGTTGCCTGATAAATGCCTTCAAGTTGAAACTGGAATACAAATCAAAAATGTTGTTGGTAGGAATGAAGAGAGCTTCATGGAAGGGGATTGCCCAACAAGTAATTAGCCCATCCAAGATGATCCCCACTAGTCAGGTTAAGGCGAGGTGTGTGCCACTGCAAGTTATTTTGCATAGACTTTGGAAAACTCCAACAAGGGTGGAAGAGAGTACAATGAGGAGGATAGTTAGCAACAGAATGTTACTTATATTATTTTAAGTTCTGATTGAAAGAATGGAACTGATTAAACTCCATTCCATAAATATTGGTGCCAATGGTTGCTTTGTGTGAAATACCTAACATTGTGATGAATTTCAGGTATGCCATAGTAGGAGCCCATTTGCCCAGCATGTATTAGTCCACCAGAAAGAGATTATTGAGGATGAAAAGCAAACAGGCAAATGTACAAGGGAGTTTCAGGAGGAAGTGGAGGATGGTGAGGTAGTTCTTGGTTCCGATAAAAGCAGTTCAGTATTGAATACTATTTGCAATTCAATCAAGAATGAATTTGGACAAAAGTATTTTATACAGGCAGTCAGCCATCTGAATGCACATCAGCTTTGCCAATCAATAGCTGATCAAGTCCCTGGCAACAAGAATTCAATTCCAGGTTTGCCCAGAACCAAGATTCTGGCACACCAGGTATGGGCAATATGGTTCATTGGAAGGAGATGGGTTTCAGATTCAGACATGCCAGGAGCACTGCTGGCAAATGAAATGGATCTTGACAATACTTTTACCTCACTGGCAGTGGCTATGATATATGAATTGGTGACTGAGATGGTTGTTATGGGGTTGCTACTATCAATGTTGTTGGGGAACACCCTTAAGGAGTGGGTAAATATGGTGCATTATGATTATCCTGGAATTATTAGTGAAGAACAGAAGTGGTATCTATTGCAGAGACTGAATTGAGTGCTCTGCCACCGATTAGAGATCCAGACTACTCCACATCATGGGTGTCCAGTGCATACATTAACTTTTGAAGCAATCAGAGTGGTCATAATGCCCGGAGGAGCAGAGACATCCAACAATGTCATCGACATGAAGACCTATGGAACCAATTTCAACCTGGTGTACTGGTCACAGATAGAAAATACCAATTTGAAGCAAGATATTTTGAACACCTCTATTGGCAAGCCAGGAAACCGATGGAATATCCACCTTGCTTCATGTGATACCTTTACCTCCAGAGTGAAACCACCATACAATCGCCAACTCTCATACTGTGCATCGAGTTTTGGGATCTTTGATAAGTCTAATCAGTACAGGACAAGAAACAGTGTGTGCTGGCATATTGTGATGAAAGCAAGAATTGGATTCATACTTCAAGTCATTGCTACACTGCTATTCTATTCACTCTCTGAGATGGGTTTTCAGACCACGTGGCTGTTTTCGGGTGTGCCTGAAGATGCAGAGAATGATACTGTGATGGAAAGCATGATGCAGAGGCATTGTCTTGACTGCGAAGTGATTGATGCATGCAATCTGGACTGAATACCAAGATGCTCAACAGGATGTGCTGCACTAGCTGATACAGATTGCAAAGTGTCAGACTATAATGTGGTGGTTGGAGGGGACAATAGCCAATGCAAATTCACCCATTTCGATACCGCAGAAAAATGAACACCTCATGAATCTCCTGTGGATGGAGGTAGAGTATGCAAAACTGAAGACCCTTGTGAAAAAATTCACTTCATGGGGTGCTTCTGGATCATGGGGGGTTTATAGATGGTAGCTAGCATGCGTTTCAGTAGTGGTGGCAGACACCAAGAATCGCAATGACATTCATGGACAATGGTACAGTAAATGGCCACTTGATACTTCAGTTAATTCTGCAATATTGCGATGGCTGAGAGAGACATTTCTGTCATTGCTTGTTAATTGACCTGCAGAGTATCCAGAACCTGACCAAGACGACAGATCAAAAGAGGAGCTCTTACTTGAACAGGAGGGAGTTGAAAACGCAATCTGCTGTGCACCTCCACTACAAATGGTGGTGCCAATTTCTCCTCATTCTGCCTAACTTCGTAATTTGAAGCGGTGGCTAACCAAATATTCTGCGGATCATGTCAATATATTCCACATATATGCAGAAATGGGCAATGATAAATGCACAGAAATGCAGCGCAAATTGCATGGTTCATGTAATCCCTCTGTATTGTAACTACACCCAAAGTGGACCGGATTTGTTTAAATCTTACTTCTGCAAACCCTGTAGTAGTACCTCAGATGCTGCAGCCAGTACATAAGCAGTGACAAGAATTTGCACTAGCTGACAGAATAGGGTAAACCAGAAAACCTCACACATGGTTACTGAATAAGGGACCTGGTGGGTATGAGTGCCATATAAGTGATCTTGATCAATAGTCTGGAGTAGCCCAAATGGGAGTCCTCCATGGCTTGAAAAGTCGACCGAACATCACGACGTGGACGATCCACCAGATGCTGGTGTTGTGTAGAATCAATACCATAACTCCGACGGTCATTAGAGACACATTGCTGTCTTATGAACCATCATCGTAGATTGTTAGGACACTTCACCATGGTACACCTCTTTAGAAATTTAACCAACATAATCTTCTCAACTGATACAAACAGTCAAAAAGATTGTTTGTTAGGCACACTAGACTGCATAAATAAAGCCTGAGTCTCTATCATTTTGAAGTGAATTAAGTTTTTTAATATTGCAGTTGATTTGTCTTAAATCAGAAATGGCTAGAGTGGGATTTCATTGGCATTCTTCCTTAATATTATTGACCAATATGAGATGAAGTCACTTAGTACGCTACATGACATGTTCCCAGCGGGCATATTTTATGCTCACAAGATGGAGTCAAATTTTGAGAATAGTTTAGCGGAAGTCTTCAAATGATTCGGCAGTTACGGATTTTAGATTATCAGGAATAATCAGGCCACCTGTGCATTACGAAGTCAAAAGAATGCAAAAAGCATATTTCAAACACATTCACATACACCAGAGAATCCTCAACCTACATCATCAGTCTTATTGCAACTGTTCCAGCACTGCAAATTTGCCAATCGCATGTGGCAATAATGTCAATCTAGTCAAAATTGGAACCAAATATCTGCCTACGAGACATTGGCTTGCTGATTGGTGCGACAGGTGCAGCATATACTGCCACATGATCGTTGTTCTGGTGCACCAGAGAATCCTCAGCATCTATTATCAGTCGTGTTATAACAGATGTAACACAATGTATGTGGCAATCATGTTTGCAAACAAGAAAGTCTCGATTATATTGAGTATGTGGCCCAGAATATGAGACACAGCTTAGGTATTTGTGGCAAATTGCAGATTCTGCTGGCATCAGGCTGAAGTTCGGGTGAAGCAGGGAGTCCTAGGTACATATTTTTATAACCAATCGATCACTGCGTATTTGGCAATCTCACTGGGCAATCAAGCTAGTATAGGCAATATTGTGGACTAGAGTTACAATGTGAGACATGGGCTCATGTGATCATGGCAAAGCAGCTTCTTTTGATGGCATATGATCAAAGTTCCAATGCACCAGAGAATCCTGTGTATATCGTTATGACAGATCCAGCACAGAACATTTGCCAATTCCATTTGGCAATAAACCCAGTCTACGCAATATTAACTACCTATGTCAAAATATGAGACAAATTATCACGTATGCATGCCAAGCCATATGATTTCCAGGCATATCATCAAAGTTCAGGCAAGCCTCAGAATCTCATCTGGCAGAGTCGGATGCTGAGACATGGCTTGTGTATTCATCGCTAAGCTGAAGCTATCACTATCAAGTATTTCCTGGCCTATAATATAAGGTCAAACACAACATCAGCACAATGTAAATCAGTCCAGAAGCCCCATGCAAATCTCCCAGACACTCCAGTCGACCTCTCCAGTGCTTCCAAGTTCTTCCAGATGCTTCCAGGCCCCGCTAGAACTAATGAAACAGCTCTCAGACTGTGCAAGAGCACTCTCCAGTGCTCCTGAAAGCATCTGCAGATATGGAGGTGTATTCAGGATGCTACGAGATTTGACTTGTACAATGGTCAAATTTTGGTGCAGCATAGACATTCCGTGCAGGTCTGTGGGAGACATCGAGAGCAGCTGAGACCGCTGCACAGCTCTGTGGGAGACTTGGCGCTGTATTCCCATAGCAGTAGTTCTTAGGGTTTCGTAAGTACAAGGCATTTTGTCTATCATATTTCTCTATGTTGCAGTCACATGATTCGTTACCTCATAATATTGCATGCATTATGTCAGGATCTCTAGATATATAGATATGGTCAATCTGGCCACAGATGATAGTCGAGCATAATCAGACGAGCACCGGGAGATGCCCATTCGGTGAACATATAGACGCACCACTTGAAGGTCGTTGTGGTGAAATGACACAGATAGAAGGCAGAGGGCCCACCATTCACATTCCACTACACATCTCCCAACATCCAAACGGAATTCGTGAGAATGAGCAGTTGTTGCTCGAGGAGTATAAGAGGATGGTGAGAAGAGATCACACTACCTGGCTGTGAGGATCTACTAAATCCAGGGAAGAGCGAATGAGACCTAAAGTTGGAAAAGATAGAGTGCGTATTTTCTTGTATGATAAGATGTAATGACAATGAGATGATATCTATCTACACAAGGGTCTCCCGAATATATACTCCCTGTCGCTCCTTAATGATGTACTTGGAGACTGTGCTTGAGCCAGTTTGGAGATGCAATTGGAGATCCAGATGACGTGAACTCAGATATGTACTGGGGGCCTGTAATCGAGGAAGTGTGGAGATGCACTAGGAGGCCGTGATCAAGTGAGTTTGGATACACAATTAGAGACCGAGATTGAATGAATGCAGAGATGCACTTGGAGGCCGTGTTAAGCGAGTTCGGAGTTCCACTTGGAGGGATGGATCAAATGATCTCGTTGAAAAACTCCGTGGCCGTGATCACATGAGTATAAATATGGAATTGGATGCTGTGATCAAGCGACTTTCCAGATGCACTAGAAGACCATCACTGAGCGACTTTAGATATGCAATCGGAGACTCAGTTCGAGTGAACTCAGAGATGCACTGGGAGGCCGTGATTAAGTGAGATTTGACATGGAATTGGAGGCTGAGATCGAGAGAACTTGAATATATACTCTAAGGCTGTAACTCAGTGAGATTGGGGGAGTACTTGGAGGCGGTCCCTTCGGAGGGAGGCGCGATGGCAGCTGAGACTCTATTCATTGGTTAACTTGGAATTGTGGGATTGTTGAGTGTTGAGTACAACAACATCCACCAAGATATGAAACTGGCTGGGAGCAGGAGACTATTGATCTGAGAATGATGCTGTGATTGGTGTAAACTGTACTTGGTGTAAACTGTACTTGGTGTATGCTGTACTCAGTGTTTACTCATGATCATGGCATGGAGAGATAGAGAGGGATGACTTCGCTTCGTACTCTTTGGTGATGGCAGAATTGAACACAAGAAAGAGATAGATCAGAGGAGATGGGGGAAATCATCATGAGAAACTGGGACTTAAGAGAATTTCGTGTGTCAGTCAATTTACCATCACCGATACAGCAGGTACCAGTCCCGGTCTCGTGGGTAATAACACCAATCCCCGGTCATCTATACCCAACCAGACAAGTCCGACAACTGATTTCTCATATCCACTCGTATCCTTTATATCGTTCACATCTTTATCCCCCATCTCTCTCTTGCTCGTCCACAACTCGACCATTATCGCCAGAACTCATAGTTGAGTCATCGCTCCCTATCTCGCCATGCCATGAGCATGAGTTACTACCGAGTGCAGCATTCTCCAAGTACAGCATAAACCTACAATTGGCTATTCTCCCTTTATTCTCACGATTACGAGTTGACTCCGGAATGTAGCTTGAGCTTCTGGCGTCCCTGCCACCAGAACGATCGCCACCAGCCAGTTCTCCATAACAGCTTTAAAGGTGAAGTCATCTCGTCACATTCCCACAGTTTTGAGTTAACTAATGAACAAATAGAGTTTTACCATCCGGCGCGTCTCCCATGGACTGCATCCAGATCGACCACCTGCTAAAGTACTCCTCTAGTCCCACTCGATTATAGCCTTCAAGAGCATCGCTGATCTCGCTCAATCACAGCCTCCAAGTGCATTTCCAAACTGACTCGATAAAGGCCTTGAAGTGCATGTCGAAACTTCCTTGATCACAGCCTCCCAGTGCATGTCTCAATCTCGGTCTCCAATTGCATGTCCATACCCGCTCGATCATGGCCTCCAACTGTGTATCTGAGGTTACATGGCGCGGGCCTCCAAGTGCATCTCCCAACTTGCTCGATCATGGCCTCCAAGTGCATCTCTAAACTTGCTCGATCATGGCCTTGGAGTGTATTGCTGAGTTCCTGCTATCCTGGTGTCAAAGTCCATCTCCGAACTTGCTTGATCACGCCCTCCCAGTGCATCTCTGATTACACTCTATCTTGGCCTCCAAGTGCATCACCAAACTTGTTCAATCACGGCCTCTGAGTGTCTCTCGTAGGTCACTCAATCTCCATCTTCAGGTGCACCTCGACTTGCTCTCAAGCACCGCCTGTAGCTTGTCCTGATACACCATGTGTAGATGGGTAGCTATATGGATACATGGATACATAGATGAGAATACAAACTGAATACAAAAGTTTCAACAACTCTTGAACAATATGTAGTAGCTGTGATTTCCAGGTGCACCATCAGCGTTCCCGAAGATGGTTTTCCCAGACTGCTCTACAGTGATCAACATGCTCCCAGGCTTGAGGTCAGCGCTCTCAGACCAGTCGCCAGCGCTCCCCGGTGCTCCCAGGCTTGTGGTCGACGCTCCTAGACTTGTGGCCGGCACTCCCAGGTGCTCTCAGGTCTACCTGAACGCCAATGCATTAGTCCAGTACACTCTGGGATTTGACCACCCTGGGATTCTCTTCCAATAACTCTCAGACACTCCCAGAGGCTCCTAGTAACCAAAATACATTTTGCTGATGAAGTGAGATCTGCAATCCAGTCCAGAATGGGGTTCTTGGATGTGTATGAAAGCCAACTTTGACAAGCTGCAACACATTATGGATGTATCATTCCAGCCCAGGTGCTCCTCAAAAGTGACAAATGAGTTACAGAAGTACAAGTACCCAGTCTGGTGTGCACTGGATATTTGAGTTGGCGACTGTCTCAGTATGTTTTCTTCCACTTCGAATCAGGGGACGTAGTGCACAGGGATTTTCATTGATAGAGATACTTCAAGATTTCGTGCAGGCAGGACATTCTGCTTAGCCACTACTACCAGATAAATCTATGCTTCATCAGTATGTGAAGGCTGCCGCTAAATTGCTGCGAACAGTCAGCTCCATATCAACAGTCGATTGGTGGAAGGTAGCCCTGCAGAACTAAACCATAGATGCACGGACCTGGCAAATTAGCAACCTGACTTAACACAATATTGACTACGTAGTGTGTTTCAACCAATACTTCCAAATCCTACAATTGCTTCTGCAAGTTTGGGTGCAGTTCAAATAGCTCGAGCTTGAGAGCAACAATCTCCAAAGAAAGATTCCACTCAGCAACTATGCATGATGGGTCACAACTCCAGCTCAAACATGCACTGCACCCAGTCAAGGAGGCCCAAGTTCTCAATATTTTGAATGCCGACATAGCTAGAGTCTGACTTAATGTATGTTCAGGCCACAAAAGCTCATATCTGACAGTAGATTGTATTAACGATATGCATCAAGAGAGCAGTTTGAAGACAGCGAATATTGAAGCCAGAGTTGAAAATTGACAGCTTCGAAGAGTGCAATTTACTATCTGAGTTAGGCGAGCCATCAATCCCCAGCCATTAACTCCCAGCATTACCATTTCATCTTTGGTGCACCTCAGTTTCCTGGATTTGTATGGATGCAATAATCATGCTTCTGCCTCCTAATAGATGTCATTGTGGTGGGAAGATCCAGGTCTCACCACCACCACCACCACCACTCAGCTGTGCTGAGAACTGTGTGACAGTAGGTGTACAGAGATTCATGAACGTCGGATATGGAATGGGTGCTGGTGGTATACCAAGATACAGGGGTAATGCAAATGGACTGAGCAAAAATGTGTATATTTTCGGGAGACCCCGGGTAGACAGACTGGATCTCATCATCATGTAGAACAAATCACACTCTGTATTGTGCAGAAAGTTTGATTTCATTTGCTGGTTCTAAGATTTCTTGAATCCCCATGGCCAGGTAGTTTCATATCTTCTCAACCTCTCTCACTGCTCCTCAAACCAAAAGCACTTTGTCTGACAAAGTCTATTTGCATGCTGGAAGAGAACCGGCAGAGTGTTGACGGTGGACTCTCTCCCATCTACCTCCATTGTTTTACCACAATTGTCGCGCAACCGCATACTCTGGTTCAGCTAGCTGAGAATGGAATGGTGGGAAATACCCCCACTAGCTAATACTGGTTCATCAGCAAAATGTAAGTTAGCCTCTGGAAGCCTACAGCAGTTTCTGAGAGGATATGAAGTGTAAACTTAGATGGGTCAATTTCAGGACAGTATCAGACCTTAGGAGGGCATTCTGGAAGGCCTTTGAAGTAACTGAGATCTCTGATAACTCGTACAGAAGAACCATGGAAATGATTATAATAAGTTTGAAACCACCTCAGAGCACCATGGACAACATTGAGTGCATCTGGAAGCACCTAGGAGTGCCGGCGATAGGCCTAAAAGCACCTAGATGCACCTGTGTCAAGTCTAGAAGCACCAGTGACAAGTCTGAAAGTATTGCAAAACACAGTAGAGCAGTCTGGGAAAAATGACATCTTCTTTGGGAATGCTACTGGTGCACCAGGAAATCATAGCTACTACTTATCATTCAATCATTTACAAAACTTTTGTATTCAGTGTGTCTTCTCATCTATGCATCTATAAATCTTTGAATCTATATAGCTACCAATCTATACAAGGTATATTGGAACTGGCTGCAGGCAGTTCCTGAGACCAATGTGAGGTGTGCCTGCAGATAACAAACGAGTGAGCTCAGAGATCCACTCGGAGGCTGTTATTGCCCACGATTGGAGATGGACTTGGAGGCCATGATTATGTTCAGTTGGTGGCTGTAATCAAGCAAGTATTGTGATTCCCTGGGATGCCATGATGGAGTGCATGTTGAGATGCACGCCATGGCTGTGATTGAGCAAGTTAGGAGATACACTTGGAGGTCATGATTATGTAAAGATGGATGCTGTAATCGAGGGAATGAGGATGTACACTACGACGCCATAATTGACTCAACTGGCAGATGCACTCCTAAGTCATGAGTGAGCAAGTGTGGAGATGCACTTGCAGGCCATGCTGGTGCGAACTTGCATGATGTAATCATGCAAGTGTTGATATACGGGTCAAGGTTGTGATCAAGTCAGCTACGAAATGCACTCTGGCACGGTCATTAAGCAACTTTGGAGATGCACTTGGTGGCGGTCGATTGGCATTGCGCCTTGTCCCAGTGGCCGTGCTGGTTCCTGCAGTGCGGAATCCATCATCAGCCCAATATTACCCACCAATGCCTCATCCAACAATGAGATTGATAGAAGGCAATTTATCGTGTCCATGGCCCTCACTATCACTCACAATGCTAAGCAAGAACTACACCCTGAAACATTGGGTGCCCCATTGTTTTGAGGCGGGGACATGACCAAGTTCATCCCAGGAAACGAAAGCCACTCATATTGCACCAGGACCGATCCAGTGCCAGAAGCTGTCAATGGAACCTTCCAGGACTACTGCACTACCTCGATGAACTAGACGATTAAGATGATGAACAGATATGTGAAGATGGACCGGGATCTGATCAGTGGAGAATTGAAGGACGCCATCTACCATGCCGATAACTGGGGCTTTATATATACAGGATAGTACTTGGGACGACTATGTTAGGAACAGTAGTATCATGGGAATGTCAGCCTGAAAGCCTTTATCATTGCCAACAACAATATCAGCCCCAATATGATTGACAAGGGAGCCTTGGCAATGTACTGATAGATGGAAATGGTGTTCGGAGCCCTCCCCAGCAATTTCCAGTCCAACGAGGTAATGAAACCCATACTAGATCCCCAAGACCCCTCGACATTCAAACATGATACACTTCAAAGGAATGTAAACAAATATGTGTAAGCTGATGCCCTTACCCACCAGGATATTGTTAGTATTGGATCCAGGTAACCTGCCAACGGTTCAGGTTTACACCGCAAAACCGCTACCGTTCTGTTCCAGGTCCATTGAGAACGCCGACCCACTGCTTCTATGTGTGCGAACCATGTACTGCTACCAGTCAACAAGCAGGTTTTGCTGGGTTTGGGAACATCCGTCAGTTCCAATCTGTACTTCTGGTTTTCTGGCTTTTCCATTTATAGTCATATATAGATTCCCAACAGTGAATTGCAAAATGTTGACATTCTTATGTAATTGTCTTTTTTTGATGTATTGGCCGCCATTATACTTTAAACCAAGACGGACAGACTCCCTGCCCCATCAGGAGAATGAAAGTCAACGGAGTGTACATAATTTTTGGTCTTCCATCTTGGGTAATCAGAATGGCAATTGGATGCAGACATTTATAAATGAGGTATCAACTGCAGTTATGAGCAAAATTCAAATCAATACGCTCCCTGCACCAATCTGAAAATGAACATCACAGGAGCGTCGATGACTTTTGGCCTTGCATAATTGTCAATCTGAGTGGTGATTCATTTTCAGACATTCATAAATGAGGTATTGGCCCCCATTATTGGCAAAGGAAAAAGCAACATGCTCCCTGCCCAATTTTGAATATAAGCATCAACTAAACATCCACGCTGCTGAGTCTTTTAAGTCAGGTAATGAATCAGAGCCTTGGTCATTGTACTGCATAATGATCGCATTGGCCGCGTGAATACACAACAATGCTAGCTATGACACACCTCCTATCTCCTACAAATGAGCATTAATGGAGCGTCAATGATTTATGGTCCTGGAAGTTAGATCATTCAAGAGTGATTTAGTCATTGTTAGGTATAATCAAAGGATTGGCCACCTTTATAGAGCAAACAGAAAGCGACACGCTCTCGGCCCCATCCTGAAAATGAGCCCCAATAGTGTGTCAACAATTTGTAGCCTTCCATCATGGTTAACCAAAGTGGGATCGGGCCGTTGTTGTCTATATACAATGTATTGACTGATTTCACTGGCTGAAGAACTTATGAACACCAAGTTGGAGCGTTAAAACTGAATGAAATTGTGATTGTCCGTGAGGCTGTTGCAGGAATATCTATTGCTTATCTGCTTATAAAGGCTACCAACATCTTGTATATAGAGGTCTGAGATCAAGTCCGACTTAGATTACCCAAAATTCAAGACCACAAAGTGTTGACACTCTGTTGATGCTTATTGTCAAGATTTGGCAGTGTGCGTATCCCTTTCTCTGTGTCCTATGAAGGCAGCAGATAAGTCGATTATATATAACAACTAATGAGTCACTTTTGAATGACCTCACGCATAGAACCAAGACTCGTTGATGCGCCATTGACACTCATTTTACCACAGGCGTATCCGCAAAATAGAACCATTGAATTTGGCATAGTATATGAGCTATGGTGTTTTGGCAGCCATTCTATTATCTTCATGTACTTTTTCCTTTATCACTACAGTGTTCTTTAATTATGCATATAAATATATCCTTTAACATATACTGCAAAGTATCTGCCAATTGCAGATAATAATAATATTCAAATCTCCCTGTCCTTCCTATCAATTCTCATCTTCACCATCTTGTTCGCTCAATTGCCTGGTCTCGTCTTCATCATGAATTTCAGCTGCATTCCCACACAGCAGATAGTGTACAAACCAGCGGATGTTCCATCATCAGTCAGCACAGCTGGAATATAATGATGATCGCATTTGCAATCATCCTCAGATGGATAAAGACTGAGTAATTGAGTGTTGGAAAGCAGAGTATGTATTTACACATATCCAGGTGGCGCACCTTCGATTTCAGAACTTTGAGCTCCCTCATTATCACCAGGGGGCAAGGGTGGCATTCCAGGCAGGGGTAGCACTGGCTCAGGTGGATGTGCACCTATTCCATTGCGCCTCCCAAATGTCAGCAGAGTCTATGCTGTGACATGATGGCAACGAAGGCAGCCATCCAGGTGATTTTCACAAACCATTGCTAGGTGTTTCTGCTATTCCTGTCTTCACCGTTCTATGTCCTGCCAATTCAACTCCCCACTTGTTCTCCTCTCGGAGTTTGGCGTGAAATTCTTTTTCAGGTGTTGCATTCCCTCTGGTGTGGCAGTCAAAAACCCTCCTTTGGCCATTTTGTCTGGATTCCATCCCAGGTGTATGTCGGACTGGTCTATGTGTACTCGACCTCCTTGGCTTGCCATAGTAGGTGAGATGTTCAAAACATTCAAGAAATTAATTGCTGCTGCTAACAATGTCATTTGGCTATTACCTCTACTATATAGAAATCCGTAGCATTCTGTAACGCCTTTAATGCCAGTTCCATCCACTCTTTGGGATGCTTGTCATCGAATTCGTCTGCCAGAATCCCAGAACTAACACCATCGTGATGTTTCATTTCACGGACAATCTGGTTAAAAGCTTTGGTCGCCCATGGAGGTTTCCCATTACGGAAAGCCCTAAATTGGTAGTCATGCTCTCTATGCATACCAGCGGTGCATTGTACAATTAGTTGACTGCCGTCTACCTCGGTATAGATCAACTCACATCCAATTGCATGCTACTTCAGATTCTTGCTGCTTCTGATGTTACAGACAATTTTCAATGTGTGTCATTGGTTATAATGTTGGTGGCTACATTGGCAGCATCACAGTGTACTAACTGCAGTCTGTATTGCTACTATGTTGTAGTGGGTGGTGTATAGAATGAATGTCCAGGCAGTCGGCTCAATTCAAATCTGATCCCACCTGTCTGGGGTGATTGTTGAGCCATAGCTTGCTGTTGTGAACAAGAATAGAATGATTCGAAAAAAAAGAAGTCGGAAGTCCTGAAGAATGTATTGTCTGCTTCAAGTCAAAATGGAATAAGTAACAGCCAACTTGGACATACTACTCAAGACAAATCCTACTGCGTATAGATTCAGATTGTAGGGACTTCCAATGGTTCTGCGATATCCAGTGAGTTGGTCCAAAGTTGTGTGTTTGTTTGCAGGGTTAAATTGTGGTGAACAACCGCTGAAATCTAATGTGTAAAAGATATAAAAAGAAAATCTTCGACGGAAAGGACATCTGGTAATATTTATTGCAAGCCATCCCCAGAATCATACATAAAACAGATGGTAACCATCAAGTCATGTAGTATATTTAGCATTGCGATTCCCAATGCAGTGATCGTTGAAACGCAGGTTTGGTTTTGTTCAAATTGATCAAACATACCACCCTTGACATAAAACATGCAGCTTGCCTCCATGTGGTCAATATCTTGCAACATCCAACATCTCACCCAACAATAAAGTCGACACAACATACAATGGTTAATGTTTTGAACAAGAACTGTTCACCACTTCCGGTGTGCACATATGTCAAATCGACAAAGCAATCCACACCACAATGTCATCAACCAAATTAAGGCAAGAGTGGCTTGGAGGCAGAAATGGCCCAAGCGTTGAAAGCAGTGTGCAGTATATAGTTCAAAAGAAGCTTTTGCTGGAGAAATGATGAGCAAAGCACATTTTAAGCAACCAAGAGCAAGAGCAATGGATCAAGGATTATGTGTATAGGGAAACTGCTGTGGCTAGAAAGCGAGTTCAAGACGCAGAGATGATAACTCTGCAAGTGCAGGAAGCTATGAAAAATACTCAAAAAGTGAGAAAGACAACCAGAAAGCTTAAAAAAACATATGAAGAGATCTTGAATGCTATCGGAGACAGTCTGAGCGATCTTACAAATTCTGATGCGGAGGAGGATGGGGAAGATTAAGAAGATAATGAAGAAAACACAGGGCTGGGAAAGCTGAGCGAAGATGACAAACCCTGCTGGGTGGCACGATGTGCCAAATGGGACAGCAGTGCATGGAGAGCATTTGGCATAAGTACTGGAGGTTTGACAAATCGACTCAACAGGGATGGGGGATGCAGCGAACTATATCCATGAGAGAGATGATGTATGAGACGGCTGAATTGATGGTTCTGGCGATTGTTGAGCTGCAAACAGACATGGTTGCAGCCACACCTCCACCTACAACAGTTGTTGAACTTATCCAGACTCTTAATATTATCCCCGGACAATCAACAATGCCATAAGGAATATCTCGGCCAGGAAGCAGTCAACTGAGGCCTGGTTCCGAGAAACACAGTCTGACAAACACATAGCATCTCTTCTGACTGCGGTGGGGAACAATTCGTCTCCAATTAAGAAATCGAACCATGTTGAACCAGTAAGCACCTATTCCTCAATATAGTGACCCTAGCCAATTACCATACGAAAATCTGACTCGGTGTAAAGGTATCAAGCTGTGTATGGCCTCGTTGAAAGTTATATCAGTAAATATGGTTGTAAACATGGATGTTAATAGTGTGGAGCAGTATAACGTAGTTAAACTGGTAATATTGCTAGGGATCGAAGGTTCATGGCGAGCCGACTCTATATAGCGGGTACTAACTGGCGCTGCAGACATCACATGCAGGCATGCTGGTACATTCAGACACAAAAATAGTGATGGCTCCAGTATTGCCGGAAGAATGCATATGGAAATTATTATTTTTGTGAACATATCTCTTCGAAAAGCAAATTATGTAACTATGTTGTTACCTGTCAGCCGTTTCTGGATTTCGGTAGCCAAAGTGTGAGATATAATAAGTCATCTGTACATGTGCAAGAGTTGTATGGGCTATGTGAAAGTTCTAGACTCCATAACAAGTTGATCGAGGACTAATAAATCTCATAGCATCTTACCTGTTGCCATTGAATCAGAAAGCCAAAACCAAAATTGATGCAAAATTCACTAACAAAATTTCAGTCAGTGATGTCATACTAGACAGGAAAGAAGTAGTCAATATGCAATGCGACTCAGGATGAAAGATGACTGTCGTGCTGTATATATCCATGCATTGAACTGCATTACACTCCACTCAGATGTGGGGCAGATTGTCCAGATTTTAGAAATTGCGCATGGTACGTCATGAACATCTAGGAGAAGGCGCTGGATAAGGCACAGTGGGGAAGTCAGGTAGTATAAATCACAAACTTGTGGGTTGATCAATATGTCTTAAATTGCCATGCAAAAGCATTCAAACACAATGGGCCGATAACATTTGTCACTCAGATTACGTGTAGAGTACTGGCTCAGAAACTGAGAGACCTGGAAGCTTTTAGATGCCATTGATTATGAATAGAAACAATATATTGGTTGTCAATAATGACTGTATGCGTTTTCGTAAAATTGTTGAACACCCAACAACTATTGGAATGTCTCGAAGGTGAGCGTCAATGGAGCGTCAATGATTTTAAGTCTTACCCTGTCAGCAATCAAAGAGCTGCATAGTTACATCCTTACAAAGAGGAAGTATTGGCTGTCTATATAGGTAACGAGAATAGCACTACGCTCGTTCGCCCATACTCAAACTAAGTGTCTATGGAGCCTCAATGATTTCTGGTCTTGCATTTTTGATAATCAAATGGGGAGGCAGCAGAGTTAACCCATAATGAAAGTATCGGCCGCCATTATGTTCAAAACTTCTACTTATGATATTGCGACCACATGCCAAAGATGAGGCTCAACAGAGCGTCAACGATTTTTGGTCTTGCATCTTGGATAGTCACAGGGCTATACAATGGCATTAACCAGTAATCGAAGTATCAGCTACTGTTATAGGTAGAATTGAAACTGACGATATTGGCACTACCTTCTGAATGTGAGCATCAATCAAGCACAAACAATTTTTGGACTTCTATTTGGGATAATCAATCTGCTGTGCAACTGCGTTAACATATACTCAAAGTATGGGGTGACTTTGTAAATACCAATGCTAGTGCCAATATCACGATAAACTCTTATAACTAAGCGTTAACAACAGATCAACTCATTTTGGTCTTGTATCGTGGATTATCAATCAGCTACCCAACAGTACTAACCAATAATCAAACAACTGGCTGTGATTCTGTGCAATAATGTTAGTGACGATATCGCAACTACCTTCTAAAACTGAGCGCCAATTGAGCATCGTTAGTTTTTGTAGGGACTCAGTAAGCTAGACAGGAATGAACTGCACTACAGTGTTCTCAAATTGTGTTATTAACTGTCAGTCTTTTCAATATGGCCTTGTATACAACTTCACAAATATGTATGCAATGTCTCACATGTCTTACTTTTTTATTCCTAGTCACTCTAGAGTCAATATTTAAGAACCAGTTTTGTACTGTACTGGAATGTGACTTTTGACAAACTCCCAGGTCAATTTACCCTGCCTTCAAATTTCTTCCAGGATGCCAGATTGAATTTCTGTAAATACTTTGTTGCTAGGTGTTATGACTTCTTTCGAATATAAATGTGTTTTTATTTGTGATTTGAGTGATATTACTTAACAAACCATGATTGATGTGTGGTTGGCTTCAATGAATGTAGGCTGGAAGCGTCCTATTGCTTGGACTAATTCTAGTCATGCACCTTCCTGGTGATTCTATCTGCACTGCAGAATAGAGACTGGCAGCCCTGACATTATATGTGTCATTGGTCATCAAGATCTTCGCCATTCATGACAATATGGAACCAGCTCAATGCGAAAACGGTTTCTAGCAAAAGAGCACATCTCAAAATTAAATAAATTAACAGAATCAGGTGGTACCAAATTGAAAGGTTCCACATTTGATTGAACAGCTTTGGCTATCCTGAAGAGGCAAGGAAGTCAAGTAATTACAATTGTCAGTTTCCAACAGAAATTCATATTTGACATCCAGGTTATATCTACATTGACTGAATTGACAGATAAAACACACCAAACTGGCAACAAATAACTTACAAACTGCCAAATTTCACCAAGACACCTGGAATTGCTACATGATGTTAAGATTTCATTCAGTTCATATTCCACGCAATACATTATTAAACCTCGAGTTATAATGGTCATATAATGCATTAAGATGTAAGGTGGTGCAACTGTCCACCAGCTTCTTTCGCAATATTTGCCGGAGGGAATCCTCAATCACAGTGAATGCAATAATGCAGGAATTGCAGTTACGAAAACAAGTGAGTTAAGCTTTAGCCAGGTCGACATCAACAGACAGATTATCAGTAATGTCAGTCATTACTGACTATATGGATCAACATTGCGCATTGGGAGAATTACAACTTGCATTTGTTGAGGTTGATAGGCTATTCGTTTCGTTTGTTGAAAGTTGAATAAAGATGATAGGTCAAGGGTCAACATACTAAAGAAAGGCTAGCAGTATAAATCTGGAAAGGCCAGGATTGATTTGAACTTACCAACGGCCGGTTACTTAGAATTATGACTGATAATGCTTCCTCAAATTACTCGATGATTCACATATCACAATCAACACTGGAGGCCACCAGGATCGAGTGGTCTCCATTGAGAAGCCACATATGATGGATGGCACTCATCGTCCTGCGTGCTTTCGGTGCATTCAGCATCAGTCTCAGTTCAAAACGCCGCACCAAGGGTTGGGAAGCCCTTGAGCGCAATCCGCAATTTGGAGAGAGGAAACAGTAGACATTGGGATGAGTCAAAGACTTGGAAAAGAGGGCAATGGCAGAATCAACAAGGCATCTGCCATGAGAACAGGTGTAGCAAAGATATTTCAGAAAGTATGTAAATTAGGCAATTTTGAAAATCCTCAAATGACCTTCACATAGCTGCCAAAGCTTGCTGTATTGGGTACGCAGACATCTGGTTGTCGAACCGAGTTTATTGACTTTCAAAAATCATCACTACCGATTGCAGTACAGCATATTCTGCTGGAGAAGATACAGTGGAATCCGACAATGGAGTTGTCTGTGCGAGACTACCGATTACGAGAATTCACCTGCAAGTGGCTCATCAGCCCAACACACAGTAAGTAGTTACCACCCATCACAACACAGGACGATTGGACCATCATGAAGTATGTTATGAACGTTTCAAGGCCATTCCGGTCCTGCACCTTGTGGATATCAAAGAGGCATAAAGTTACTCTGAATAATGTTATCACTGTCTGCAATGACATGTTCAATCATATGGCTGGTGTAATGCAATCTGTAGGTAAGAAGAAGATGCAATGGAAGGAAGACTAATACATGGCTGTGAAGTTGGCATGCCAGAAGTTGCCCAAATATCATGTTTATGGTACTTTAACAATACGTATACCTCTCATTTCAACACTTCTTCTTGATTCTCTCTGGAATGTGCGACTGTGTTGGCTGTGGCAAAATGGAATGGATATTAATCCTGAGGACGAGACTTCCTATACTAACCAATACCAAGAGGAATTTCTGATTTATTTGGAGAACAAATCCTGTACCAAACATAGACATTTCCCCGTCATTAAACCCGAAATTGTTACTTGCAATAATCCCTTCATGTCCGAAATGGCTTCTTGATCCGCTGAATCATCTGATGATCCATATGATTTGTCAAGCAATGATGAATAATACATAATGCCTCAAAATGTGGGTGAAATGATGTCCAGACAAATCAATTACACAGCACACATACTGACTGCGATATGACTCTATTTGAATTCAACACCTGAACTACAATGCAACTGGCAAAAATGAATCTGAATCTAAGTACCTATCCGACGTCAGGGTGATTAGCAGTACATTTTAGATACTGGCTATCACCGACTTGTGACATCAACAAGAGGAAATGCACTCAAAGTATGCCAACCTCTCTAATGTAGCATGCGATATAGTCACAATCATACCATCTGGTGTTGGAGTGGAGGCCTGTTTTTCCATTTCACAAGACTTTATCAGCTGGAGGTAGTCAAAAACCACTGGCAAGACCCGTCGCAAAAAAGTCTTTGCACAGCAGTTTCGTAAAGCCAATAACTGGATTTGGCATGGTGATGATATGGCATTGGATACGACAAATACTGAAAATGTCTTTGAAATGGACAGATAGCTGGAGGAAACAGAATTGCACAAAATGGCCATGGACCACAACTTGTTAGAGATGTGGCAGGGCAGCCAAAACCAACATGCTACACAGAAGGAATCTTGCACTGAAAACTATCAGATGACAGCCATTGGATACATTTCAGAAACTGAGGAGTTCGTCAAAACATCCTGGGAACTCATTCAACATGACAGTGCAGCTGAATTTACATTGTCAGAAACATTACCTTTGCCACCAGCCTTGTCGACAAAGGCCCTCTCTGGAGGACAAACTCAACAATTAAATGTCTGCCAAACCAGAAGAATCAACCACCATCCAGCTGAACGTAATATGGGAAGTTCACCTGGAAGTATTCCGGACACCGACAATTGGCTTGACTTGAATAGTCACTTGGATAATCCCAATAACAGCGAAGATGACTGGAACATAGACATTGAATCTGACAAAGTGGTACACAATGGAATTGAGGAACCAGATAGCCCAGAGCTGCAGGATGTTCATGCTGTGCCAAATGTTCCCGGATTGATTCAGCCAACACTGAGGTCAAAGAACAAGGTGGAAAAGTGGTTGTTAACGGTCAATATACTGAACATGAGGCGGAATAAGGGGCACAAGAAAAAGTAGAACAGAACGCATCAATGTATTTCAACTAGATTTTATATGTTGTTTGACCTAGAATTCAATTTATAGAAGTATCATGGGAGAATATTGAGCAGTTGCATGTGAATATTGGTTAATAAACACAACTATAGTGGGCAAAATGATTCATATGGCAAGATGTATAAATATTTGTTGGATGAGAGAGACCAGAGCAAGAATATTACTGTGCTCAGCTTGGCCAAAGGGCCAAGTCTTCATCTGTCAAAATGGCAATCAACAGAGTGAAATATCTATAAATGCAATTATCGATGGCAGCAGATTTTGAATGGACAATACATTAAAATAACTGACAACAGAGCATCTACAATTTTTGGTCTTCTAAGTAAGGTAATTGAAATGCGATTTGGTTGCTGTTATGCATAACCAACATATTGGTAGCCATCATAGCCACTGGCGATTGCAGTACAGTCCCTGCCCCATTCTGAAAATGAGTGTCAATAGAGTGTCAACGATATTTGGCTTTGCATCTTGGGTAACCTAAGTGGCAATTGATGGCCAATATCCATAAATGAAGTATGGGCTGCCTTCAGAGGCAAAAACAATCACGACATGCGCCCTGCCTCATCCTGCAAATAAGTGCAACTCAGTATCAATGACTTTTGGTCTTGTATTTTGGGTTATCAAACTGGCGATCAGTTGCAAACATTCATGAATGAGGTATTGGCCAGCTTTACAGGCATCTACAGTACTGACATGCTCCCTGCCACATACTCAAATTGGGCGTCAATGGAGCATCAACTCTTTCTGGTCTTCCATGTTAGGTAATCTAGGTGTCGCATTTTGGCAATAATTTATATACAAAGGAATGGTAGCGGTTTCAGCTACAACTGTGCATGACATATACATTACCCCATTTTGAAGATGAATGTCAACAGAGCGTCACCAGTTTCTGTTTTGCATATTAACTTATCATATCATCGCGCAGATACTAGAGCTGACAACAGATCCATTAAGCATTGCTGTAGACAATAATACGACATATCAAAGGAAAAATCTGGATTTCAACATAATTGATATCCCAAAATGCAGAACATGTAAAGAGAGATTATTGGATGTTGAATAAGTGATTTTGATAATATACAATTGGAAAACACCAAAAACAAGGGCATCGTATGGATCTAGAGATGGTCCCACTCACAATCCGTCTAATCCAGACAGATTGAAGAATTTGCATTCAACTGTATCCAAGATGATGGTTCGGGTGTAGTGCCCGCACGGACTGCCAATTTCACAAAAGTTTGATTTGAACCCCGAACCAAACCTGCAGCAACAGTCCTGAACAGTTCCTAACACAACTGCTGGATTTGGAAGAATCCCATTCATTGCCGATAGTCTCCTGTTACTAAATCCAACCTCGAGTTCTAATACCACAGTTGCCATTAGTGGTGAAGCTTCCGGCAATCCGTACGGAAGAAATCCCAGCACCAGCGCAGGTGACAGAGGATTGTTGTATCACTAATACTGAATATACAATCAACACGAATATGAACACCTTGATGAAGACCTTTGAGGCCTCCATCTTCCAGATGAGCAATGGGAATGAGTACAGATATAGTGGGTACAACACTGCAAGCACACACGCCATCCAATCGGACTATCCGCCTACGAATGCACCCACTAGATCCACCCACTAGCAGCATCGAGAGCAACGGTCAGAGCTCAGCATCTACAGTGTTGAGATCGGCCACATCCTCATGTTCAGTCCTGATGTGTGCACTGACGAGGCACTTGGTATAGTCTATACCACTCAACATGAAAGAGTAATCCTAGAACCAAGTGGAGGTAATAGACAGGAGATATCTGGATATCGACTGGGAAGAAGGTTTCTGTCACAGTGTGAGTACACCCAGAATGTAGCTCCGCTAGGGCAGCAGGGAGGAGTTGACACTGCATCTGCAATTCAGCCGCCTCAGCCACAGCACATTGCAAGATCTCAGCTGTTTCAGACAGCCAGCAGCCCAGGAACCTTATATGTCTAGACCAAGTAAGGGTGACTTGCAAGGACAGGGCTGAACACTACAGAACAAAAAGTTTCGGTTTTCTAATTGCAAATTGCGAAATGAGATAGGGTGGAATAGTAGAAAAGGAAATGGGACAAAGTCAGCTGAAGAGAAGAGGGTACTTGCAGAGATAGTGGAAGGTGCATAGAATGGGAAAGAACAGGAAACGTTTAACGAAGAAGGGAAATAGTCCGTCAGATAGTAGAAAAACAATCAGGGTATTACAGCCAGTGAGATAGCTGATGGGATGAGGCCATCAGCAAAATGTAAATCGGTCCAGATGCCCCACGCAAACTTCACAGACACTCCAGTAGCTCTCACCAGTACTTCTAAGTACTTCCAGATACTCCCAGGCTCCCCTGGAGCTTTGCAGTGTGCACTCAGACTCTGCAAGAGCATTTTCAGGTGCTGTTGGAAGCACCTGCAGTTATGAAGGTACATTCAGAATGCTACAAGATTGACTTTTAGAATACTCAAATTTCGGAGCTGCTAAGACATCTGTGCAGGTCTGCAGGAGACTTCGACAGCAGCTGAGGCGTCACAGCAGACTCGCGGGACACTTCAGGAGCAGCTGAGACCTCAGCATAAGCTCTGCTGGAGAATCGGTGCCATATTGTCACAGCAGCGGTTCCTGGAGGCAGTTGTGGCTGGGTTTATATCCATTCTTTTCTTCGCACATTTCTGTTCTGTTCTATCTATCTTTCAATTTCCATTTGTTGGCTGCAATAAAGGGTAGTGCAGGGGGGGCTCCACCATCAGCTGACAAGGGCGGAGGCGGAGTGGCAATTGCTGTCATTTCATCCTCTAGTCAGTGTGAACACAGTAAGAATAAACAACAACAACAGCAGTGGTTCTTAGAGTTCGACAACCACAACAGATTTCATTTATCATATTCGTCTTTGTTATAGACACAAGATTTCCTACATCACGATATGGCATGTACTGTCTAAGTCTCTCCAAATATGGACATACTGTGATACAGGGATGACAGAGATGGACTCAATGACAGAGAGTATGTATATGGGAGACCCCAGGGTAGATTGAGATCATTGAATTATACGAAATACACAATCTTTCGTTCCCAGCTCTTCATCTCTCCCACCTTTCCTAAGGTTTCACAGATCAGGGCAATTTATGTGGTCCATTATGCACTCTTGCCAATTGTTCATAGATCCAAGCAATTTGTATGCTACATTATCGCCAGGTATCCCTTCATATCCTCCTATTCCCTTCCTACGCACCTTGAGCCAGAATGGTCCATTCTGATGAAATCTTTTTGGATGCTACACAAGGTGGGTTGCAGTGTTGATGATGGGTTGTCTGCCTTCTTGCTGCACCGGTTTGCCACATGGTGATCGAGTGCACTTAGAGATGGACCCCGAGGTGGTGATCTTCCAAGCTTGCAGGCCTCAATTATATGTTTTTGGAGATACACTTTAAGTCTGAAATCAAGCAAGATTGCAGATGCATGTGGAGGCAGTGATTGTACAAACTTGGAGGGTGGAATTGTGCGAGTTTGAAGATTTTCGCTTGGAGACCTTTATGGTGCCAACTTAGAGGCCTTGTTCGAGCAAGTTTGACGATGCACTTCGAGGCTGTGATTGAGCGATGCTGGACATATGCACTTGGAGGCCATGATAGTGCTAACTAGGAGGCTGTAATCGAGTTAGTTTCGATGTGTACTTGGAGGCCATGATTGAGCGAACATAGAGGCTCTAATCGAGCGAGATTGGAGATGCACTTGGATGCTGTGACCGAGTGAGTTTGGAGATATGCACATGGAGGCCATGAGAGTGCGAACTTGGAGGCAGTGATTGAGCGAGTTTGTTATTGCCCTTGGAGGCCACGATCGAGCACGATTGGAGGAGTGCTTGGTGGCGGTCACTCTGGAAGTGGTAAATCTGAAGGGAGGCGACACTGGAGCTGAGACTCTATTCATAGGTTGCCTCATAATTGTGGGAATGTTGAGAATTGAGTACAACATAGTCTGCCAAGAGATGAGCGACTGGCTGGGAGCAGGAGACAGTTGATCTTGGGATGATGCAGTACAAGGTGTATGCATTACTCAGGGTATGCTGAACTCCAAGTGTGCTTGAACTTGGTGTATGCTGTAATTGGTGTTAACTGTTGATGATTGCGTTGAGCAATAGAGAGGGATGACTTAACTTCTTGTTGTTAGGTGATTGTCGAGTGGAAGACAAGAAAGAGAGAGATGTGAGGAGATTGGGGAGACCATCATGCCAAACTGGGACTTAAGATAATTTTGTCTGCCAGTCAATGGACAACCCCTGATACAGCCAGTCCGACAACCTATCTGCCATGTAATCTCACCGATACAAGTTGTTTCCAATATACTCAGGCAAGCTATTCCCCTAATTTTGCATGTTTGCTTGTCTCCTCCACATCATTCTCATCTTCATTCTCAATCTCGCTCCTTCTTGTCCACAAATCAACTATCATCGCAGAACACCAAGTCAAGTCATCCCTCTCTATCTCTCCATACGATGATCATGAATTAACAGCGAGTACAGCATACTCTGAGTACAGCATACACCAAGTACAGGATCCACCCAAGATTGTTTGTCTTCCCTACATTCGCACGATGGGGAGTTGACCCCGGATTTCGGCCTCAGCTTCTGGCGTATCTCCCTACACGATCGACTGCCATCTGCTAGCTCTCCATGTGAGGTCAAAGGTACAGTCACATGGTCATATTCCCATGATTTCAAGTTAAGTAACTGATGAATAGAGTCTCAGCACCTGGCGCACTGTCCATTAACCGCCTCCAATTACTCATCCACTCTCGCTTAATCACAGCCTCCAAGTGCATATTCAAGCTTACATGATCACAGCCTCAAAGTGCATCTCCAAACTGGCTTGATAACAGAGCCCAAGTCAGCACAATCATGGTATCAGAATGCATACCTCCCAACTCGCTCGATCACAGCCTCAAAGTGAATCTCCAAACTCACTCACTTACGGCCTCTAAGTTCACACTTTCATGGCCTCCAATTGCATATCTCCAAACTCGCACAATTAGGGCCTCCAAGTTTGCACGATCACAGTCTCCAACTCCAATTCCAATCTTGCTTGATCACAGCCTCCAAGTGGATCTCCAAACTCACATGATTACAGCCTCCAAGATCGCCCAGGCATATCCTCACAGTGCACCTCCAATCTCGGTCAATCATGATCTTGGAGTGCATCTCTATGGTCTGTTGATCAGGGCCTCCAAGTGAATCTCCAAATAAGCTTTTTTACCACCTCCAAGCACATTTCCAAACTTGCTTGATCATGGCTTTGGAGCGTATCTCTGAGTTCACTCAATCGTCATTTTCAGGTGCACCACAAATCGCTCTCAAGCACTACCTGCAGCCCGTCTAGATATAACATGTCTAAATGTGTAGCTCGGGAGAGAAATAGACAATTTGATACATAGATATATCGATAAGAATACAAATTGAATTCATGAGTTTTAACAATTGTTGAACAATAAGTAGTAGCTATAATTTCCAGGCACACCAGCAGTATTCCCAAAGAAAGTGTTGTTTTTTCCAGACTGCTCCACTGTGATTCAAGATGCTCCCCGACTTGTCGCCTGCACTCCCAGGTGCTCCCAGGTGCACCGAATGTTCTCCCTGGTGCTCCGACATGTTCTCAAAAATATCACAATCACTCCCATGGTATGCCTTTACAAGACATCAGAGATCTCAGTTAGTCTGAAGGCCAGCCACATTATCCTGGTAGGGTCTCATACTCTCCTGAAGTTGACAAATCTAAGTTTACACTCCACATCCTCTCAGCCACGCCTGGAGGCTCCCAGTGACTAAATGACATTTTCCTGATGTCATGAACTGGGACAAGGAGTGGGAAGCGTACGAAGCCCTGCTAGTGTTAGCAACTGTTCCGGATCATCACTTTGGGCCCAGGTTAGGGTCTGAACCGAACTGTTGCAAAATTGGCTGTCTGGGTTGTCCATACACGTGAACAGTCAATTTGGGTACGGTTCAATGGTAATCTCCCAACCTGTCTGAATTGGGTGGGTTGTCAGTGAATCACCCAGCAGGTCCATCCGAAGATTCATATAACCCTCTTATTTTTGCAATTTGATAAAAGTATAATATCAATATCGGGTATTCAGCAGCCAATAAGCTGTTTTTGCATGTTTTGCAGATTGCAATATTGATTATTTTCGATTCTGTATTTTTCCTTTTATATATTGTATTTTAGCCTAGAAAGGTGGTCAGTAGATCTGTTATGAGCTCATGAATCCGTGCAATGTCTTCAATACCCAATATGCAAGATCAAATATTGTTGACACTTATTTTCAAGATTGGGTAACGCATATGTCATGCACTGTTTCGGCTGAAAAGGCTGCCATGACATTGTATAAGAATGATTGCCACAATACGACACGTATATTAGCAGCAATGCATGATCAACAATCGGTGATGCCCCATTGACGCTCATTTACAGGATAAGGCATAGAGCGAGTTGCTAGTGTTTTTGCCCCAAAAGGTGGCCAATATCTCCTTTATGGATGTTTGCAACCAATCGCAAGGTAGATTACCCAAGATGCAAGACCAAAAATCATTGACACTATGTTGACACTCATTTTCAGGATGGGGCAGGGAGCATGTTGTGTTTCTTTTTGCCACTCAAGGCAGCAAACGCCTTATTTATAGATGGCTGCAACTAATCGCCACTTTTGTTACCCAAGATGCAAAGCCAAAAATGATTGATGCTCCGTTGATGGTCATTTTCAGAATTGGGCAGTGATAGTCTGGTTGGTTATTTTGCCTATAAAGACAGCCAATACGTTGCATATGCATAGCAGCAACCAAATGACATTTTGATTACTGTACTTACAAGACCTGCAATCATTGACGCTCCGTTGATGCTCATTTTAATGTATTTTCCATTCAACATCTGCTGCCACCAATAATTGCATTCTTAAATATTTAACAGCATTAGCTGCGTGTCTGCCTGATCCAGACTGAGCCCTTTGGCAAAGCCGATCACAGTAATCTTCTTGCACTTGTCGCTATCATCCGATTGAAATCTGTACCTCTAACCAAATAACTCTGATTTCCCGTTATACTTCTGTTTAATAACCAGTATTCACAGGTGACTGCTCAATATTCTCCCATATTATTTCTCTCCATGAAATTCTCGGTCAAACTACATAAAGAACCTGGTGAAAATATATTGACTCATTCTGCCATACTTTTTCTTGATCCCCTTACTCCTCCACGTTGTCTTTGTACCAACCGTTATCAACACCATTTCAGCCTTGTTCTTTGACATCCGTGTTAGCTGAATCAATCCAGGAACATTCGGTGCAGGACTCACATCCCACTGCTCTTCGGTTTCTGAATCCCTGTCACCATGGTTGAGCTCTCTCTCGGATTCATTGTCCGCCTCCCAGTCGCCTTCGCTGTTATCTGGATTATCCAAGTCCCCATTCTAGTCAAGCCAATTTTTGGTGTCCGAAATACTTTCAAGTGCAGTATCCTCATCACTTTTGGCAGGATGGCGGTCGATTCATTCGATTCGGTGGACATTCAATACATCAGTTTATCCTCCAGGGACGGCCTTTGGAGACAAAGCTGATGGCACAGCTAATCGTTCCGACAATTTAAATACAGCCGCACCATCGTATTGAAAGTTTGACCAGGACTCTTTGACAATCTATTCAGAATCTGAAATGTATCTTAGGGTGGTCTTCGGCTTGTTCTGAGCGTGAGATTCCTTCTGTGTAGCACGTAGATTCTGGCTACCCTGCCACATCTTCAAAACGTCATGGACCTTGGCCATTCTGTGTATTTTCTTTTGCTCTGCCTCTCTCTTCATGTGCAAGTGGTTATCCGTATTTGCCATATCCAATGCTGGGTTACCGCCTGCCAGTAACCAGTTATTGGCTCGAGCAAACTGCGAGCCTACAACTTTTTCTCAAAGGGCCTCGCCTATGGTTTTTACAGCCTCCAGCCGATTATATCTCGCCCAAGGGAAATACTGGCCTCCACTCCGACAGCATGTGGTATGATAGAGAATATGATGTGTGCCACATTGGAGAGATCGGCGCACCTTGAGTGCGTTTTCTCTTGCTGTTGCCACCAGTCTGGGATATCCGGGATCCAAAATGTACTACTTCTCTCCACAGGGTCTGAGTGGTAATCGTTATGATTCAGATTAATTTGCCCCCAGTTCTGTAGTAATTCAAGTGGTGAATTCAAATAGAGCCTTGCTGCGGTCAGTAATCGGCTGCGCAATCCCTTCGCCCTGGTGTTGTTTTGGCCACACTTTTAGGCATTAAGTATTCTTCATCATTGCTGGACTAATCATATGGATCATAACAAGATTGACCAGATCTTGAAGCCATTGAGGGAGAGAAAAGATTGTTGGGTGGTACGCTTTTGGGTTTAGTGACGGGCAAACGTCAATGTGTGGTGCAGTATTCATTCTCCACATACTTCAGAAATGCCTCCTGGTATTAGGTAGTTTAAGATGTCTCGTCCTCAGGATTAACATCCATTCCATTGTCCCGCTTCCTAGACAATCACAACTTCCAGAAAGGATCAAGGATATGTGCCGAGATGAGAAGCTCACCAGTCATAGGAGTAATTTCAGTATAATGTTTGGACAGCTTGTGGCGCGCAAACTTCACAGCAAAGTATAAGTCTTCCTTCCATTCAGTCTTCTTCTTGGCCAAACCTCACATAACACCATCCATATGATTGAATATGTCATTGCATACAGTGATAACGTGATACAAAGTAACCATATGCCTCTTCAACATCTACAGCGTCCAGTACTGTAATGGCCTGAGCACTTCCATGACATACTTCACGATATTCCATTCATCCTGGGTTGTAAAGAGTCGCCGGTAATCACTGCATTTTGGATACTTGAGCGACTCGCTGGTGAATTCTCGTAATCAGTAGGCCCGCTCAAGCGACTCCAGTTTTGAGTTCCACCGTGTCTTCACATTCATAATAGGTAGTACAGTGATATGTACCTTTGCTTTTTGACAGTCAATGAACTTGTTTCGATGACCATGTGTCAGTGTAATCAATACCGCAAGCATTCTCCGCTATATCATGATCAGTTGCAGGACATTCATAATATGTTGAAATACATGCTTTCTCAATTATTTTTGCAAAACCTGGCCTCATGGCAGGCACTTTGTTGATTCTAGCATTGCCCTCTTTTCGAAGTCTTTGACTCTTCCGAATATCAATGCTTTCATTATCTCCAAAGTGCTTATTGCGCTCATGGGCTTTTCAAGACTTTGTGCAGCCTTTTACACCCAGACTGCTCATGAACGCATCTCAAGCAAGCTGAATGACATCCGCCATGCATGGTATGTGTTTTCTCAATGCAGCCCATACCATACCGGAGGCCTCATGGGTTGCCTTGAATTCCCAAGTCATAGAGTACTTTGAGGAAGCTTTATCGGTTGTAATTCCAAGTACACGGCCATCGGTAAGCTCAAAACAATCAAGATCTTTCTTCAAATATCCGGCTAGCAGTGCTCCAGTAGGTTGACTCTTGACCTAACATCCTTAATTAGCTTTCGAACAAGGAAAAGAATTGGCTCTCAACCTCATCGAAAGTGAGTTGTACATCGTGCAGTGCCCAATTTCAATCCATATAGTACGTAATGACCGACATTATGGCTAGTTTGTTTGTTGATATCCACCCATCTAAAGCTAAACTAACTTTATTTCTTGATGGCAATTGGTTTTAAATTGCATCCACAGGAAGTGTGTGTTCCCTCCAGCAAATGTTACTCAGCATACTGGCGGATGGCAGCACCAACTCGCTTTGTAATGCATTAAATGATCATCATTGCTCGAAGTTTAATATCTTGTTCCATAGAATATGAGCCGAAACAAATCCTAACATGAGATAGCAATTCCCGGCGTCTTGGTGAAATTTGGCTGTATCAAAGTTCTTCACTGCCAGTTTGGAGCGTTTTGTCAGTTGATTCAGTCAATCTAAATAAAACCTAACGTCAAATGTGAATTTCCTTTGCGAACTTACAATTTGCATTCCACGACTTCCTTGTCTCTCCAGTATGGCTAATGCTGTTTCATCGACCTTTGAACTAGTCAATTGGGTAACTTCCAACTCTGTAGTTTGTTCAACTTTGCGATATGCGCTTTTGCCAGCAAGTGTTTCCCCATTGAGCTGGTCCCATGTTCTGATGGATTGTGAAGAACTTGATGATAAACAATACATATGATGCCAGGGCTGCCAGTATCTTCAATTTCGCAGTGTAAATAGAATCGCCACGAAGCTTCATGTTTCGAACTATTCCAAGCAATAGGACCCTTCGAGCTGTCATTCATTGAAGCGCACCAAGCATCAAATAGGATTTGTAAAGGAAGGACACTCAAATCACGAATAAAGACACATTCATTGTTGGAAGATATCATAACCTCTAGCAATGATGTATTTAAAGATTGTAAATCCGACATCGTCATAGTAATTTGAAATCTGGATATTTTGACTTGAGTGGCTGTCAAACATAATGTTACAGTGAAGTAAAATGCTGGTTCATCAAAATTGACTTTAGAGTCACAAGTATGACTAAAAGTCAGACCTGTGAACCATGGCATGCATATTTGTAAAGTTGAATATAGAGACATACAAAAATGACTGACGGCTAATAACTTGATTCAGGAGCAATCTGGTGCAGGACATTGCTGAGCAGCTGACCAAGGCCGCACAAAAACTGTTCATGCTCCCTTCCCACTCATTTTGAGAAGGCGGTTGCGATATCATGCAAAGTATTTTTGCACATAGAGGCAGCCAATAGTTCGATTATGCATTAATGCCATTGTATAGCCGTTTGATTATCCATGATGCATCAACAAACATCTTTCAGACTCCGTTGATGCCCATTTTTTGGAGGTAGTAGCGATACCATTCATAGCATTTTTGCCGACAAAGGCGGCCAATAGAATGATGTTGGGTTAATGTTGTTCCATAGCTCTAAGATTATCCAAAATGCAAGACCAAATATCGTTGACGCTCCATTGACGCTCATTCTTGGAAGGTATTAGCGATATCCTCCCTAGCGTTATTCCATATAAAGGCGGCCAATACTATGATTATGGGATAACACCGCTGCATAGCTGTTTGATTATCCAGAATGCAAAATGCAAAAATGTTGATGCTCAGTTGACGCTTATTAGTAGGATGCAGACACGATATTGTTGTTAGTCCTTTTGTACATAAAGACGGCCGATAGGATGATGATCGGTTAATGCAGTTCCATAGCCCTTAGATTGTTCAAGGTGCAAGACCAAAAATCGTTCACTCTCCATTGACGCTCATTTTTGGGAGGTAGTACCGATATCGTCACTAGCAGTTTTGCCCATAAAGGCAGCCAATACTGTGATTATGTGCAAATGCCGTTGCACAGCCCAGTGATTATCCATGATACAAGACCAAAAATTGTTGACGCACCGTTGACGCTGATTTCTATAATGGGGCAAGGAGCGTGTTACTTCCCTTTTGACCTATTAAGACAGCCAATACTTCCTCATTGGATGGATGCGACTCTGCAGCCATTTGATTACTGAATGGCTACGACTGTAAACCGTTGACGCTCCGTTGACGCTCACCTCAGAGCTTACCTTCAAGACATACTAACAGTCATTGGGTGCTCAACAATTGTACACAAAATGTATATGATCTTTATTGGCTGCCAATATACTGTTTCTACGTATTATCATTTGCATCCAAAAGCTTCGAGATCTCATAGTTCCTGCACCCCCACTATACACGTCATCCCAATCATGAATGACGTAAGTACATCACGTTTCAGCGCTTTCGGCCTGTAATGTATGGCCTGAAAATCCATCCTCTTGTTTTAGATATATATAGCCCGACATCCTCACTATTCCTTATCCAGCTCATTCTCGCTATTTCCATGACATACCATAAGCAGTTTTCAATATCTCAACTATATGCTGGACGTCGGAGCGGAGAGTTATATAGTTGGCTGGATGGATTAATGCAGCCTGATGGCTGTCATTTATCCGGGTTCAGATTGTGTATTAACCGCTTCTTCTATGAGGTATATGATATCACTGACTTAAAGTTTGTTACTAGGTTTCATCTCCAATTTAGGTTTTACTTTATCATTTAACCGTAACAGGCAATACAATATACTATTTCGTGGTTGTCTGTCAACTTGATTTGGGGTCTAGAACTTTCGCATGGCCCGTACAACCCTTCCACACACACTGACAAATAATCCTATCTAACAATTTGGTTACTGAAATTCAGAAAAATCTGACACAAAACAAAATAGGTACACAAAATGCTTTTATTTGAGATACATCGTCCAAAATACCTATTTGGCTATCTATGGCTCCGGTGACGCAGAAACCGTCACCAAGTCGTTATCCGCATCCGATTTCTATATGGTAATCAGCTAGGAATGCTATATGCAGGGGTAAAAGCTTAAGAATTCAACGGGCTTCGCAATCTCCATCTGTGAAAAATCGGGCACCACGTCAGACAGCAGATGTACTATGTCACTGTTTGTCTATAGTTTCCATAAACTCAGCCTCAATTAACTACTTCCTGGTCGAGATGTTACTTGCTGCATTTGAGATTTTCCGGCGATGATATCAACAGTCTGCGTAAGCTCTCCATATGTTGTTGGTGATGGTGTGGGTGCAGTTGTGTCTGTTTGGGGCTTTACAACTGCCGGAAGCTTCAATTCAGTCATCCCAGACTTCATATCTCTCTTACAGATGAAGTCGGCCGCGTTCCCCCATCCCAGTTGCATCAGTTCATCAAACCTCATCTGCTTCTGTTGATAACCCTGCATGCGATGCTATACCGTATTGGAGATTGTGCCCATCACCCAGCCAGGTTCGTCATCTTCGCTCAGCTTGCCAAGCTCTGTATCTTCTTCGTCATCGTTGTCTTCCGCAGCCTCCTCATCGTCGGACCTTACACGATCGCTCAGACTGCCTCCGATAGCATTCCACATCTCCTCAAATATTGTTTCAGGCTTTGGGATGGTCGATCGTGCATTTTAACCATTTCTCATATCTTTCCGCTCTTGCATATTTGCTGTCTCTGCACCTTGAATCCACTCTCTTGCCACAGCGGTCTCTCTCACCACATGATCCTTGATCCATTTCGCAGTGTCTTGGTTGCGTAGAAAGTAGGTTTCCAGTCATTTTTTCTCCGAAATCTTCTTTTTGGATGGTAAGCTAAGCAATGCTCCCAACACTCGGACCCTTGCTGCCGCCAGGCCACGCTTGCCTGTATTCACTTGATGATGTCGTCATGTGGATTACTTCATTGATTTGCTGTATTAACCTGCTGGAACTGCTGAAGGGTTCTTTTTCAGTGCATTGACCATTGTTTCTTGCGTTGACCTTGTTGCTCGGCGAGATGTTGGATGTTGCAAGATATAGACCGCAAGGAGGCAAGCTCAGTCTTTTATGTCAAGGTTGGTAGGTTTGATCAATTTTGAACAACCCAACATCAGCGTTTTGACGGTCACTTGATTGGAAATCGTCATGCTAACAATAAATTATAACTTGATGGTTAGCATGAGATTCATGTAAGTTCCCGGCATTGGCTTGACACAAACATCACCAGACGTCCTTTCCGTCAAAGAATGACCTATCTATATTTATCAAACACAAGATATCAGCTGTCGTGCATCACAATGTATCCCTGTAATCATACAAGGAACATCAGACCGACTTACTGCAAATCGTGGGACCGTTGGAAGCAGCTGCAGCTATGCGCAGCATGATTCAGCTTGAATTGAATGTGCAAGTTGGCTGTCACTCATTCCATTTTGACTTGTAGCTAACTATATAATATTCAGGACTTTCCATTTTATTTCGTTATCATCTTCCTCACCTTTCTACTACAGCGAGTGATGGCTCCCAAAACACATCAACCAGGTGCGATTAGATCCAAATTGAGCCAAACACCAGCCGCTTCAACCAATGTGCCACCCAGTGAGACACAGCAGTAACGAACACACCACATCAGCAAAATGTATTTTAGTCACTGGAAGCCTCCAGGAGTGTCTGAGAGGATGTGGAGTGTAAACTTAGATGCGTCAATTTCAGGAGAGTATCAGACCATAGGAGGGCATTACGGCTGGCCTTCGGAGTAACTGGAATCTCTGATGACTTGTACTGGAGTACCATGGGAGTGATTGTGAAAATTTTGAGAACATCTTGGAGCGCCAGAGAGAACTTTGGGTGCATCTGGAAGCACCTGGGAGCACCAGCGACAAGTCTGTGAGCACTGATGATAAGCCTGGGAGCGCCCACGACAAACCTGGGAGCACCTCGAAGTACGTCGAATCACTGTAAAGCAGACTGGGAAAACGTCATCTTGTTGGGGAACGTTCCTCGTGCACCTGGAAATTATTGCTGGTACTTATTGTTCAACGATTGTCAAAACTCATGTATTCAGTTTGTATTCTCATGTATCTATATAGCCAGCTATCTACACATTGTATATCTGGACTGGCTGCAGGCAGTGCTTCAGAACAATTCGAGGTGCGCCTGAAAATGACATTTGAGTTAACTCAGAGATACACTCCGAGGCCATGATCAAGCGAGTTAGGAGATGCACTTGGAGGCCATGATGATGTGAACTTATAGGCCGTAATCGAGCGAGTTAAGGGATACACTTGGAGGCCGTGATTGTGCGAACTTACAGGCCGTAATCACGCGAGTTTAGAGATACACTTAGAGGCTGAGATCGAGCGTCTTTGGAGATACTTTTGGGCACCGTGCTGCAGTGAATTTAGAGATACACTTCGGAGGCCGTGATCGAGCGAAATTCGGCAAGTACTCGGAGGCGGTTGACGGATGCCGTGCCATGTGCTGAGACTCTATTCTTTAGTTAGTTCACTCGCAAACGTGGGAATGTGACAAGGTGACTTCACCTTTGAGCTCTCATGGCAAGCTGGCAGATGGCAGTCGATCGTGTAGGGAGGCATGCCGGAAGCTGAAGCTACATTCAGGGGTCAACTCGCAATCATGACAATAAAGGGAAGACAAACAATATTGGGTGGACACTGTAGTTGGTGTATGGTGTACTCAGTGTATATTGTACTTGGTGTATGCTTGTACTCGGTGTCAACTTATGATCAGGGCATGGTGAGATAGAGAGGGATGACTTAGCTTTGTATTCTGCGATGATGGTAGGGTTGTGGATGACAAAGAGAGAGATGGGTGATGAAGATGAGAACAATGAAGAGGATACGAGCGGATATGAGAAATCAGGGCTACGACTTGCCTGATTGGGTTCGAAAGCCCTCGCATCAGTGTAATTTCAGGCTGAATTGAGACTCGTACCTGCTGTATCGGTGATAGTAAATTGGCTCCCACCCAATATTCTCTTATGTCCAAGTCTCTCCTGATGATTTCCCCCATCTCTTCTCGTCTCTCTGCTTCTCGTCCTCTCAACTCTTCCGTCACCTAAGAACACAAAGTTAAGTCATCTTTCTCTATCTGTCTATGCCTTAATCAACAGTTAACACCGAGAACAAGCATACACCAAGTACAGCATACACCATGTACAGCGTACACTGAAAACTACATAGACCGCGTACTGCATCATCCGAAGATCAACTATCTCCCACTCCCAGCCTGTCTCTCAGCGGACCATGCTATACTCAATTCTGTACATTCCCACAATTACGAGTTTACCAATCAATAGAATCTCAGCTTCCATTGCACATGCCTCCCGATCTACCGCCTCCGGATTTACTGCATTCATATTCCCTGCCTCCTGATTTACTGCCTTCGGATTCACCGTCTTCAGATTAATTGCCTCCAGATCAATTGCCTCCAGATCAATCACCTCAAGATCAATCGCCTCTGGATCAACCGCCTCCAAATACTGTTACAATCTTGATCAATCATGGCCTCCAAGTGTATCTCCCAACACGCTCAATTACGGCTTCCAAGTGCATCTCTGAGTTCACTCAAACTCGGCCTCCAAGTGCATCTCCAAAATCGGTCAATCACGGCTTCCAAATGAATCTCTGTATTGACTCGATATCGGCCTCCAAGTACATCTCTGAATTCACTCGATCTAGGCCTCCAATTGCATCTCCAAACTCGCTCAATCACGGCCTCTAAGTGCATCTCTGAGTTTACTCGATCTCTCAGTCTCCAGGTGCATCTTTAAATTCGCTTGATCCTCGCCTCCAAGTGCATCTCTGAGTTCACTTGATCTCATTCTCCAAGTACATCTCCAAACACGCTCGATCGTGGCCTTAAAGTACATCTTCAAGGAGTCACGGTGGTTGGACAGAGATACAAGGGTAATGGAGGTAGACAGAATGACGGGGAGTATATATTCAGCAGACCCCGGAGTAGACAGACATCTCATTTCCACCTCATCTCATCATACACTGAGGATACACTCTATTGTTTCCAACTTTCAGTCTCACTCGCTCTGTCTGAGATTTCATGGGTTCACTCAATTGCTTGGATCTTCCACATTGAGTAGTATCATATCTTTTCACCCCATTCCTACTCTGCTAGAACCAGAACCGCTTTTTCTCATGAATTACATTTGGATATCACAAGAACTGCAGTGGAGTGTTGATGGTGGGATCTCTGCCATCTAGCTCCATCGTTTCACCACAACCGCCACCGAGTGGTGCATCTCTAAGTTCTCTGAATTGGCGCGTCCAGGTGCTCCCCGGGTTATGCTCGAGTACCATCTGCGGCCAGATTGACCATATATATATATATAGAGAGACTTAAATAATACATGCTATATTAGGATGAAGTGAATCTGGTGACTGTAACAAAGATGAATCTGACCAGACGAAATGCCTTGTGAATATGCAAGAACCACTGCTGTGAGAATACGGCACCAAGTCTCCTGCTGAGCTGCACAGCAGTCTCGGCTGCTCTCCATGTATCACGCTGAGCTGCACAGCTGTCTCGGCATCTCTCGAAGTTTCCTGCAGATCTGTGCAGAGGTCTCAGGAGCTTCAAAATTTGAATATTCTATAAGTCAAATCTCGAAGCATCCTGAGAATGCTCTTGCAGAGTCTAACAGCACTTTGCAAAGCTCCAGGGGGGTCTCGAAGCATCTAGAAGTGCTTCGGAAGTGCTGGTGAGGTCACCTGGAGTGTCTGGGAGGATTGCGGGTTGTTTCCTGACCGATATACAATTTGCTGATGCAGTTAGTCCACCGCAGCGCTGCAATTGCCGCCACTGAAGATATGATTCAGGACGTACATTTAAACATGGTATGTAAAACCAAAAGCTGCAAGAATCAGAAGCAGCATGCGATCAGATGTGAGTAACTCCATCTCGATGTAAACGGCAGTCAACTCACAATATAATGTACAGCTGGAGTACATCAAGAGCTACATGACCAATTTATAGCTGCCCGTAACAGGAAACCTCCATGGGTGACCAAGGCATTTGTCTGTACAGTCCTCGAAATCGAACATCATGATGTAGTCAGTCGTGGGATTTTTGCAGACGAATTTTGTGATAAACATCCCTGGGAATGGACGAAACAGGATTTAAAGACCTTAGAGAAGGCTACAGAGTCGTATACAGTTCAGGTAATAGCCAGATTTCAATTTAGAAGCAGCAACTAATAACTTGTAAGTGTTCAACATGTCAGCTACAATGGCAAGACAAGGAGGTCGGGTACAGCTTGAACACTCCGATATGCATCTTGCCTTGAATATGGGCAAAATAGCAAAAGGAGGGTTTTCACATGCCGCAATAGAGGAAACACAACAACTAATTAAGAAACCTCACGCCGAAGTCCGAGAAGAGAAGTAGTGGGGTGTTGATTTTCCTGGGAATAAAGAGATGAAGCCTGCGATGAAAAGACACGCAGCAATGGTTCATGAAAATCAAATGGAAGGCTGCCTTCCTTGTCAACATGGCACAGTAATGAATCCACAGACACGCTGGAGGCGCACAGGGACCGGTGCACCTCCACCACAACTGGCACCATGTTGGCCCGGAACGCCACCAGCACCACCTGGTGCCAGTGAGAGTAGTCAAAGCTTTGAAACAGAAGGTGTGCCACCCGGATATGTGAATATACATACTTCTCTACCTGGCGCTCAAATTTTCAATCTTGAGCCATATGCCAACGATTGCAAGTGCAATAAAGATTTTATTCCATATTTGCTGACTGATAAAGGTCCATCCACAGGTTAGTATACTATCTGCTGCGGGGTAATGCAGCTGGCATCCATTTTGTACACGAAAGCAGCGTTTTGAGTGAACCCGATAGCGAAGACGAAAATTGATGGAAGCAAACGGGATTTTTGAGTATTTTCATTATCTACAATTAGTGGACACTTTAAAGTATATTTTCAAGGATATATTTATCTGCATCATTAAAGAACAATGTAGTGATACAATAGAACGTACATGAAAAGAATAGAACGGCTGCCATAAGACCAGTATCGATATACTGTGCCAATGTGAATGGTTGCATATTGCGGATACACCAGGGGCAAAATGAGCGTCAATGGAATGTCAATGATTTGTGGTCCTGTAAGTCATATAAGTGAAAAGTGAATTAGTCATTGTTATATATAATCCCAGTATTGGCTGCCTTGATAGGCAAAAGAGAGAGCTACACGCTCCCTGCCCCATCTTGACAATGAGCGTCAACAGAGTGACAACAATTTTTGGTCTTGTGTCCTGCGTAATCTAATTGGTGAATGATCGCAGACATATATATACCGGGAGTTGGCAGCCTTTATAGGCAGATAAGCAAGCGATGTTCACGCAACAGCCTCCCGGACAATCACAATTGAAATCATTTTCAATGCTGCGCCTTAGTGATCCTGAGCATTGTAGCATATGAAACCGGTCCCAACTTGTATATAGTCATTCACGGCCCCATCAGGCTTTGATTAACAATGATGCAATGCCAAAAATTGTTAATGCTCCATTGATGCTCATTTTTAGGAGACAGTAGCAATGTCATAGCTGGCATTTTTGCTCATTAAGGCTGCGAATACTTTCAGTATGCGTTACACTGGACAAGTCTCTGCTCAATGACCTGACTTATAAGACAAATAATGGTTCACTCTCTATTGAAGCTCAGTTTCAGAATCGGGCAGGGAGCATATCGCTTTCTCTTTTGCCTATAAAAGCTGCCTATACGTTATTTATGAATGTCTGTGATCAGTTGCGATGCAAATTAACTATGATGCAAAGCCAAATATTGTTGACGCTTCGTTGATGCTCATTTGCAGAATGGGGCAGGGAGTGTGCCACATTCCCTTTTGCTTATAAATGCGGCCTGCACTTCATTTATGAACATTTGCATCTAATTGCCACTCAGATTACCCAAGATGGAAGACCAAAAATCATTGATGCGCTGTGGAGTCACATATTCAGGATGGGGCTGGGAGCGTATCTCTCTTGTTTTTGATTGTAAAGGCGGCCAATACATGAGAAAAGGACAACTACGTACCAAAGTCCATATTTTGGGACTACCAGTATGATATCTGAATTCGACCACAAATAGAAATACTCGAAAACTGGAACCGGAGATCGAAGCCAACAGGTCTAGCCAAACCCGGCCAAACCTGCGGGTTGACGGGTACGGGTTCGGGTTTGGCCTGCCAAGATGCACCGGGTTACGTTTTTGGACTGGTCTGGAACCGAACTGATATGTTGTAGCAGTCCGAACCCAGACCACTGGCGGATCACCAAGACCCGTTGCTAATACTAAACCCTGGTAGTAAGAGACAGTCTGGTAGGAGAATTGTCATAGAGCTGTGGTGGATGGGAGAGAAGGCTCTGGTAAAGGAAAGGAGGGTAACCAGAAAAGAATCCACAACTATTCCATGGGCTTCTGAAAATTGTATTGCGCCGGATCTGAGTCTAATACCACCCTTGGACATGTATTTTGACTTTGCAAATCCGGTGTGGGCAGACCACCCTTCCAAACAATGATGTGAAATTCTATCTGGGATGTATGGGGGGAAGGGAGGAAATCCATGCCATTCACTGTAATGAAAAAAGCAGACAATACAGAAGCCACACAATTGAGTGAAGTTGCGAGATGCAGGGTGATATCAAATCAACACAATTGGGTGAATTTGTAAGATGGAGGGGGAAGAAATATTTGTATTGGCTGAGTTGCACCCACACTACACTAATATTTCCAACCATTCTCCCCTAACCCTGAAATGATCTCAAGACAGGATAGATCATAATCATTCCATGAGTGGGCAGAAATTTTACCACCGAGAACAGGAATGACCAGCATGATATGGCCAACCACCCAGGACATGAAAAGCAAGAGGAGGGGTAGAAGTGTAGAAGTTGTGGAGAGATATGAAAAGACCATACTAGAGAAATCAGAAACCACATAGAGACTGGAAATAGAAGGAATAGGCTCAAGGTATATAAAACGCTTCCCCCCCTACATTTTTAAAAATTAACAGCCACCATACTGTGCCATTTATCTCCTTCTGCCAACTGACAGCTCTGCCCAGTATCACCATCTCAACGATATCCAGTGAGCAATAACCGACATGACATTTACATCAATCAACAATATTGCAGTAGCACTCAGCAAGGCTCAGGGTTTTGATGTGACCTTAACCACTACCACCGCCTCTGCAAGGCTCAACTCAACCACCCTTGCCTTCATCATCACCACCACCACCACCACCACCACCACCACCACCACCACCACCACCACCACCACCACCACCACCACCACCACCACCACCACCACCACCACCACCACCACCACCACCACCACCACCACCACCACCACCACC